>Ga0209199_1000095_pt1 | contig 139484 bp, 135 predicted proteins | sample COGITO_mtgs_1105_7_FD_184805 | JGI IMG/M metagenome (GOLD analysis project Ga0209199, IMG submission 184805) | Pelagic marine microbial communities from North Sea - COGITO_mtgs_110523 (SPAdes) (version 2) | ecosystem: Environmental > Aquatic > Marine > Epipelagic ... | reverse complement strand
TAAAATAACTTACAAATGCTAATATACAAATTCATGATAAATAATCACAAGGCTTCGCCAAATATTGCAAATTATATCCTTATCAAACACTTGTAAGTATTAAATTTCTTAATTTAGTTATTCAATTGCGCAAAGCCAAAAACCCTTGCCATTTAAAGAAGGATAATGATTAATAATGCTGTCGAGCAGAACATAGATTTTAACAAAGAAATCACCCGCCTAAAAAAGGAAAAAAATGCGGTTATACTAGCCCATTATTACCAAGAAGATGCAATTCAAGATATTGCAGATTATTTAGGAGACAGTCTTTATTTGGCCAAAATGGCCAAAGAAGCCAAGGCAGATATCATCGTTTTTGCAGGCGTACACTTTATGGCAGAAACTGCAAAAATTATCAACCCACAAAAGAAGGTACTCCTCCCCGATTTAAAAGCAGGATGCTCTCTTGCAGATTCCTGTCCACCGACAGACTTTGCTGCATTTAAAAAACAATATCCAGAGGCTATTGTGGTGACATATATCAACTGTTCTGCAGAGATAAAAGCCCTTAGTGACATCGTCTGTACTTCGACTAATGCCGTTGATGTAATCAATAGCATCTCTAAAGAAAAGCAGATTATTTTTGCCCCAGATAAAAATTTAGGGCGCTATTTAATCAAACAAACTGGAAGAGAAATGATTTTGTGGGACGGTGCCTGCATTGTACACGAAGCTTTTTCTTTTAATAAAATTGTCGCCCTAGCCAAAGAAAATCCAACAGCTAAGTTTATCGCTCACCCAGAGAGTGAAAGTCAAGTGCTAGACATTGCCCATTATATAGGAAGCACTTCTGGCCTCTTAAATTTTGTTCAAAAAGACAGTTGTGACACCTTTATCGTTGCAACAGAAGCGGGGATCTTACACGAAATGCAGAAAAGGTGCCCTTCAAAACAATTTATCCCGGCCCCAGTAGAAGATGATACTTGTGCCTGTAGCGAATGTGCCTTTATGAAACTCAACACTATGGAAAAGTTGTATCGTTGTTTAAAAGATGAAACTCCAGAAATCAAACTTGATCTGCAGCTCATGAATGATGCTCGATTACCCATAGAACGCATGCTAGCTATCAAATAAATGCATACAGATATTCTTGTTATCGGCACCGGAATCTCTGGCCTGACCTATGCTATCAAACTGGCAGAAAAGTCTCCTGCCACTAAAATTACACTAATTTGTAAACAGCAACTTGACGAAGGAAACACGCGTTACGCTCAAGGGGGAATTGCGGTGGTCTCAAATTTTAAAAAAGACACCTTTGACAAACACATCATGGATACCTATATCGCCGGGGACTATCAAGGTGATAAGGAGGTCATCGATTTTGTGATACGCGAAGGTAATGATCGACTAAATGAACTCATCGATTGGGGGACACAATTTGATAAAAAAGAAAACAACCGTTTAGATCTAACCAAAGAAGGAGGGCACTCAGAAAAGCGAATAGTTCACTTTAAAGATCACTCTGGCGCTGAAATACAACGCGCTTTAATTCAAAAGGTAAAAGAATTTCAGAACATTCAATATTTTGAGAATCACATCCTAGTTGACTTAATTACAGATCACCACACTAAAACCAATCATCAAACTTGTTATGGGGCCTATATCATCTCTACCCTTGACGAGGAAATCATAAAGATCACAGCACAAATCACAGTTTTATCAACTGGCGGACTCGGGCAATTATACGACTTTACTACTAATCCAGCAGGAGCCACTGCAGATGGTTTAGGGGCAGCCTATAGAGCTAAAGCCTTTTTAGAAAAACTCCCTTTTGTTCAGTTTCACCCTACCGCACTTTTTCCAAAGGTCAATGGAGAAACTTTTTTAATTACTGAAGCTTTACGCGGTGAAGGAGCTATCCTAAAAAATCATTTAGGAGAAGCTTTTATGGAGAAATACCATCCTAGTAAGGATCTAGCCCCTAGAGATATAGTTGCACGATCTATTATTCAAGAAATTAAAACGCAAAAAAGCAAACATGTATACTTAGATGCTACAAATATTAAAGCTAAAGTATTACTCAATCATTTTCCCTATATCGTAGAAAACTGTCAATCGGTAGGCATTAACCCTCTAGAGGATCTTATTCCTGTTATTCCGGCAGCTCATTACAGTTGTGGCGGGATTAAGGTGGATGAAAATTCTAGCACTACATTAAAGGGACTTTATGCCATCGGGGAATGCTCACATACAGGTTTACACGGCGCAAATCGTTTAGCTTCTAATTCCTTATTAGAATCGATTGTATTCTCCCACCGCGCTGCAATCAAGACTTGTGTTGATTTAGAAAACAATCCCTTAGAAAAAGACTTTTATTTAAAAGTACCCGACTGGAAAGGACAGAGCTATACCAGTACTAATCCAGCAAAACAAACGCAAGATCTTCGCAAACAATTATGTAAAATAATGAATGAAGATGTCGGTATTTTTAAAACGACACAAGGATTAATCAATGCACAAAAACAAGTTAAGCAGCTCTATTTTGACATAGTACAATTATACAACAACAATAAACTTTCTCCTCAAATTTGCGAATTGAGAAATATGGTTAGTGTCGCATATGTTATGGTAAATCAATCCTTGATACTAACCCAAAATAATGGCGTATTTTACAATCATGACTATGCAACAAACCCCATTTTATAAGTTACATAAAGATCCTATAGATCGATTTATCACTACTGCTTTACAAGAAGATATAGGCGATGGCGATCATACAAGCCTTTCTTGTCTTAGCCACACACAACACAGTAGCGCAAAACTAATTGCAAAAGAAAGTGGTATTATAGCCGGAGTAGATTTAGCACAGATCATATTTAAGCATGTCAATGATTCGATTCAATGCAATCTTAAAATACAGGATGGAAGCCCTATCCTTCCTGGAGACATTGTAATGACCATAGAGGGGCCTCAACACGACTTATTGGCCACAGAGCGTTTGGTCTTAAATTGTATGCAACGCATGAGTGGAATTGCTACCCTTACCCATCGTTTGAGTCAAAAAATAGCCCATACAAAATGTGTGCTTTTAGACACCAGAAAAACAACGCCTAACTTTCGATATCCAGAAAAATGGGCCGTTAATATCGGAGGGGGAAAAAACCACAGAATAGGCCTGTTTGATATTATCATGATTAAAGACAACCATATCGATTTTAATGGCAACTTATCAAATACCCTTAAGAAAACGCAAGCTTATTTAAAACAGAATAATTTATCCATCAAAACGATAGTCGAAGTACGCAATCTTGCAGAAATTGAAGAATGCTTTGCCTTCCCATGGATTCAAAGATTACTATTAGACAATATGTCCCCAAAAGAATTAAAAAAAGCCATCGCATTAATTGACGGTAGATTCTCTACAGAAGCCTCTGGAAACATTAATGAAGACACCTTAGTAGAAATCGCAGAAACAGGAGTGGATTATGCCTCTTTAGGAGCATTAACCCATTCTGCAAAAAACATCGATTTAAGCTTAAAATCCTTATAATCTAGTCTAATTCTGGAGTGTATCCAGTAAAATCAAAATCGAACCATTCGAAAGTGGTGTTTTGATTGTTACGCGAAACTGGAATACGCATTCTTGCTTTAGACTGATTTGCCGCTAAATCGTTCAACACAGTATCTTCAATATCCATTCTAAAAACATTCGGTCTAGAATAAGAGGTTTTTATCTCGGTGACACTTCCATCTGGATTGAGGATTTCAACTGTAACAGGACAAATACTTAAACAACGTGGAAATTTAAAAAGATTCTCATCTGTTACGGTAGACTCTAAATAGGCAGAAATGATTTTATTTTTATTTTCACCAGCTTTATCTAACATAAAATAGAGCGTGATCCCCATTTCAGCAGGTGGATTAGTAAATGAGTTAGTGAGTACATTTGTGGACAAAGTCCCCACAGTATAAAAGGGAATAACATTTTTCCCTGAAGGCAATTCTTTCATATCATAAATCCATCCTTCTTTTTGATAGACACCATCTGCTAGCTTTTTAACATTAGATTTTGATCCATCTCCAGCACAAGAAACTAAGATTAGAAGTGAGATAAGGATTGAAAATAGACTTGAATTTTTCATTTTTAAATCATTTGAATGCTATGTGAAAATACAATTTTATCCCATAAAAATATATTTGAAAACAGAAAGGAGCAAATAAATTTTAAACCAATCAATTCGACCTATAACACTCAATTACATGGTGTTATAGAAAAATTGTTGAAATGTCTGTGCTTTTTATACTATTAAAACAGATTGCTTTTGAGAATTTTTCGCTTCAATAGGCTCATCCTTGTTTTACAGAGTAAACATTTAAACTATGCTTTGCTATATCACCCCATGTTAAATTCGTGGGATAAATTTCTAATTTTAAAATCATTACCCATCATCAAGAAAAAGGAGGCCTAAAAGTGTTCACAAGGCAATCATCGTTAAACTGTTCGTTTTTTTTTGTGAAATAAAACTTTATTTCCCAACAGCACTAAAGAACAAAAAGCAAGCGGTATCCCTTGCTTGCTTTTGATTAATTCGTGACCTAGAGAGGATTCGAACCCCTAACCCTCAGAGCCGAAATCTGATATTCTATCCAGTTGAACTACTAGGCCTGATAATAGCAAAACTAAGACTAACACTTCTAGAAACAAAATAATGAAATACAATTTATCTTCTAGTCCATAAAACTCCCCTCACATACCAAAGAATAATCCGAATCAAATTCTTAGTTTAGTACAGTAACTATAAAAACCATCATCAAGCTAAGCTCGCATGAGTAAATTATATTTTTTTAGACATGGTCAAGCTTCTTTAGGAGCAGAAAACTATGATGTATTGTCTGATAAAGGAGTGCGACAAGCACAAATCTTAGGGGAGTATCTTCTCAAAGAAAACATCTCGTTTGACAAAATATTTGTGGGTCCTCTAGACCGACAAATCGATACCTTTAAAGCAGTTGAAGAACAGTATCGCAAAAATGAAAAAAACCTCCCTACCCCAATTATCATCAAGGGACTAAAAGAACACAATGGCATAGAAACCATGAAAATCGCCCTCCCAGATTTAATCAAAACAGATCCTTATTTAATCACATTAGAAAAGAGCACAAAGCGCGATCCTAAAAATGCCATGCGCAATGCCATGCTGGGCTTTCAGTATTTTTTAAGCGAATGGGCAGAGGGAAATATCACCGTTGAAGGGATGCCCACTTGGAAAGAATTTAGAGCCGATGTCAAAGAAGGCTTAGATCAGGTTTTAAAGGCTACCGCCAAAGGGGAAACCGTTGGAATTTTTAGTTCTGGAGGTACCATTAGTGCAATCACAGCAGAATGTTTAGGGCTAACCACAGAAAAAGCAGTAGCCGAATTAAATTTCTCAATTCGAAATACTTCTTTTTCTAGCTTTTTATACACCAACAAGAAATTCAATCTACTCTCTTTTAACGAATTACCTCATTTAAAAAAGGACATGATCACCTTTGTATAACGCTAGGCTATGGCAAAAAAGAATACATCAACAAACCGTAAAGATCTTAAAGAACTCAAAGATCGCAAACGTCTTTTAGAAGATAGTAACCGTAAAGCTGCCGTTAGCAAACGACATAAAAAAGGAAAAAGAACTGCGAGAGAAAATATTAATGACCTTTGCGATAAGGGTTCATTTCAAGAAATTGGTAGCCTTATAGTTGCGGCACAAAAAGGACGCAAATCCGTTAAAGAGCTTAGAGAAAACACCCCGGCAGATGGACTCATTAGCGGAATAGGAACCATCAATGCTGATTTGTTTACCGAAAGGACAAATTGTTATGTTCTAAGTTACGACTACACCGTCTTAGCTGGAACTCAAGGCGCTTTTGGTCATAAAAAAACTGATCGGTTAATGGCTTTAGCCAAAAAAGCCAACTGCCCTATTCTATTCTTTGTTGAAGGCGGTGGTGGTCGCCCTGGAGATGTAGATTTTCACCATGTAAGTACAGGGGGACTTGACCTTCCTACCTGGTATGCTTTTGCCCGCTTAAGCGGAAAAGTTCCCAGAATTGCCATCGTTGGCGGGTACTGTTTTGCTGGGAACGCTGCTATTGCAGGCTGTTCAGATGTTATCATCGCAACAAAAGACAGTTCAATGGGCATGGGAGGACCCGCCATGATTGAAGGAGGTGGACTAGGTCAGTTTCACCCAAAGGATATCGGCCCTGCAAAAACCCTCGCAAAAGAGGGCGTTATTGACATCCTAGTAGCAGATGAAGAAGAAGCAGTCGCAGTAGCTAAAAGATACTTGAGCTACTTTCAAGGTAAAATCAAACAATGGAAAGCCCCTAAACAAGAAGCGCTCTATGACATTCTTCCAGAAGATCATCGATATGCATATGATATTAATGCTATCATCAATACCATAGCAGATGTTGATACAGTACTTGAATTAAGAGCTCAATTTGCTAAAAACATGGTCACCGCTTTGATTAGGATCGAAGGAAAACCTTATGGTGTTATAGCAAATAGCACTCGACATCTGGGCGGTGCTATTGACAGTGATGCCGCAGACAAAGCAGCGCGTTTTTTACAATTGTGTAATGCCTTTAATCTTCCAGTAATTTCTCTTTGTGACACGCCAGGATTTATGGTAGGTCCAGAACATGAAACAAAAGGACTTATTCGACACTCTTCCCGACTATTTTTAAGTGCCGCTGCACTGGAGGTACCCTTAATTACCATTGTTCTAAGAAAGGCTTATGGACTAGGAGCCATGGCAATGGCTGGCGGAAGCTTCCACGCTTCTTTTTTAACCCTTGCATGGCAAAGCGGAGAGTTTGGTGCAATGGGACTAGAAGGAGCCGTTAAATTGGGCTATAAAAAAGAACTAGAAGCCATTAAAGACGAAAAAGAAAGACAGCACTTATACGATCAACTTGTTGCACAAGAATACGAAAAAGGAAAAGCCATTAATGCGGCAGAAACTTTAGAGTTTGATGAAGTAATCGACCCTGTCGAAACCAGAAATAGAATCGCAACAGCGCATAGCTGTTTTAACCTTAACTCAAAAAATAACACCAACTCGTTTATCGATAGTTGGTAAATAAATCAAATCTATGAAAGCAATCGTTTGTGAAAAATATGGTCCCCCATCTGATCTAGTTTTAAAAGAACTCCCTGCCTTAAGCCCGGGAGAAAAAGAAGTTGTAATTCAAGTGAAAGCCTGCAGTTTGAATTTCCCAGATACCTTAATTATTCAAGGGAAATATCAATATAAACCTGCTCTACCCTTTACCCCTGGAAGCGATATCGCGGGAGTGGTATGCGCGGTAGGAAGCAAAGTAAAACACCTTAAAGAAGGGCAAGAAGTTTTTGGTTTTGTTGCAAATGGAGGCTTCGCCGAAGAAGTTATCGCACCCGCTAAAAATGTCTTCCCTAAACCCCCTAAAATGGATTTTGCTAGCGCAGCCTCTTTTTTAATGGCCTATGGCACTTCTTATCACGCCCTAAAAAACAGAGCAAAACTAAAAGAAGGAGAAACACTTGTTGTTCTAGGTGCATCTGGCGGAGTTGGTCTTGCTGCAGTAGAATTAGGAAAACAAATGGGTGCAAGAGTTATTGCCTGTGCTTCAACCCAAGAAAAGATTGACCTCTGTAAATCTTATGGCGCCGACGAAGGGATTAACTACAGTACAGAAGATCTTAAAGAACGTATAAAAGCCTTAACAGAAGGAAAAGGAGCAGATGTGATCTATGATCCCATCGGGGATAAATTCGCTGAACCAGCACTAAGAGCCATCGGTTGGGAAGGGCGCTATTTAGTGGTTGGTTTTGCCGCAGGTGAAATCCCTAAAATCCCCTTGAATTTAGCCTTATTAAAAGGCTGTCAAATTGTGGGTGTTTTTTGGGGATCATGGGCGATGCAGTTCCCCACAGAGAACATGACAAATACCATGGAATTAGTTCAATGGCATGCAGAAGGAAAACTTAATCCACACCTACATGCACAGTATCCTCTTGCAGAAGCTCAAAAAGCCATGCAAGAAATGATGGATAGAAAAGTGCGAGGTAAAATTGTGATTAACTGTGGCTAATCCCTTAAGAAAGTAATGCTTTTACGATAGTAGAAATGGTTTTACCATCTGCAGTCCCAGCCATTTGCTTTGAGGCCATTCCCATTACTTTGCCCATGTCTTTCATCCCTTCAGCGCTTGTTTGAGTAATGATGTCTTGTACGATTTTTCTGATTTCATCTTCAGACAATTGGGTGGGTAAAAAGACCGCAATTATTTCGGCTTGTGCTTCTTCTGGCTCTGCAAGATCAACACGGTTTTGATCCCTAAAGATTTGTGCGCTGTCTTTGCGTTGCTTGACCAGCTTTTGAACCAATTTAATCTCTTGTTCTTCGGTGAGTTCTGTTCCTGCGGCAGTAGCAGTTTGCTCTAAAATTACGGCAGATTTGATGGCGCGTAAAGCTTCTAGCTTTAGGCTATCCTTTGCGCGCATGGCGTTCTTAATCTCGTCTGTTAAATTGGCTAATATTCCCATGTTTAGTCTACGTTGTCGTGTAAAAATGAATTATTTGATCTCAACTGTATATCATCGTTTGAGTCACTATCCAGCGATAATGTTGAAGGAGCTTGTTCTTCTTGAGTGCCATCAAGTTCGAAACCTAGGCGTTTATAGGCTGGTTGACGCTCCATCTCTTCAATGCGATTGATATTGTTATTAAAGGTATAGTTGAACTGCTTTAATTGTTCTTTTCGCTTTTCGTTTTGAAGGTTGATGCTTTCGCGAATCGATTGATCGAATGGACTTGATTCTGTAGGCGGCAAGGCTTGTTTTGCCTCTTCGTTTTCAGGGATTTCTGCAATTACCTTTAGTTCAATATCAGCAATTTCGGTGGCTTGTAGTTCCTCTAGTTGATTGACAGGGGCTTCTTTGATCTCTTCTAATTGGAAAACCGTTGCAATAGGTTCTTCAATTGTTTGAGGAACTTCAATCTCTTGGCTAGTAAGCTCTTTTTGAATTGGCAATTCAAATTCAAATTGAATTTGCTGTTTTTCCTCGCTTTCGATCAATTCGTGATCAACAACATCAATTTCATTAATAGAGGAATCAATTTCGTTAAAGACAAAATCATCTTCAAGGGTAACGTCTTCAACTGCTTCGATAGAAGGTGTTGATTGAATAGGAGTCACTTGTTCTGCAATAACTTCGAGAGAAGCGATTTCTTGTTTGGTCGCAATCAATGGATTTTCTTCTACAGCAACTACAATAGTGTCTATTACTTCAATCCCATCGTTAGGAGAAACCACTTGAACATCATCAACTTCAATGGCATTTATGGTAGTTTGATCGATTGACTCATCTTGTGGTGTAACCTCAAGGGCCTGATTTGTAACTTTTGGCGAAGCCTCAAATTCTTCCAAAACCACCTTTGGCAAAGGGTCTAAAACAGGCTTAACTTCATCTGCTTCGTCTTCTAGACTGTACTTGATAATAGGCTCGTCTGAAGGTGTTTCGATCGGTACTTCAAAGATACTTTGGGGTGCTTTTTCTTGAGTTAAATCTTGAATTAAAGGCTGCTCTTCTTCCAGGGTATGGATGATTTTCTTTGCTTCTGTGTTGACAATTTCGTGTTGCTGTTCAGAGTTAAAACCGGTGGCAATAATGGTAACAGAAATAGTACTGCCCAGAGCGGGATCTTCTCCTACACCCATGATAATATTGGTGTTATTACCTGCTTCTGTTTGAATAAAATCATTGATTTCTCCGATTTCATCAATGGTGATTTCTTCTTCTCCAGAAACAATTAAAAGCAGTACATTTTTACATCCTGCAATCTTATTGTCATTTAATAAAGGTGAGTCTAAGGCTTTGACAATGGACTCTTGGGCGCGATTTGCACCTTCAGCTATTGCAGATCCCATGATGGCAGAACCACTGTTACTCAAGACTGTTTTTGCGTCTTTTAAGTCAATGTTTTGTGTGTAGTGGTGGGTAATTACTTCTGCTATACCTCTAGCGGCTGTGGCTAATACTTCGTCTGCTTTGGCGAAGCCTGCTTTAAAGCCTAAATTACCATAAACTTCTCTTAGTTTATTGTTGTTGATGACGATAAGAGAATCAACACTTGATTTTAGTTCTTCGAGTCCTTTTTGGGCTTGTTCAAGGCGAATTTTTCCTTCAAATTGAAAGGGCATGGTCACAATCCCAACGGTTAAAATGTCCATATCACGGGCCATTTTAGCAATAATAGGAGCTGCTCCAGTTCCTGTTCCACCGCCCATTCCAGCGGTGATAAAAATCATTTTTGTCTGGGTTGAAAGCAGTGTTTTTACATCTTCTAAACTTTCTTGTGCTGCTTGTCTCCCAACATCTGGATTAGCACCTGCACCAAGACCTTCTGTCAAAGAAGCGCCTAATTGTATTTTAATGGGGACTGAACTTTTTTCTAAGGCCTGTGAATCGGTATTACAAATAACAAAATCAACCCCCATGATTCCTTGCTGGAACATATAGTTGATCGCATTACCTCCACCACCACCTATTCCAATGACTTTGATGACATTGCTGCGGTTTTTAGGCAAATCAAAATTAAAATTCCCTGGGATGTTGTCCATGGTTTCTTCTGACATGTGATTTTTCTTTAGGCTTTATCTAAAAATTCTTTAAACTTATCTGTCCATTGTTCAAAAATGGAATTTCTGTTCTTTGGAGCAACGGGCTGCGGCATTTCATCCACTGGCACATCTTGCTCAAGGGGCACCTCTTGCGGCTCTGGCATTAAATCTACCGGCATTTTATCTAATGCTGCCATCAACAGACCCACAGCGGTAGAGAAGGTTGGGCTTGTGGTAGACTCATCTGAATCTCCTGCTAGATGTTCGTTTGGATAGCCTACACGGGTATCCATTCCAGTGATGTATTCGACCAGTTGCTTAAGGTGCTTTAATTGGCTTCCTCCACCGGTTAAAACAATCCCTGCAATAAGTTTTTTCTTTTGATCGTCGTGCCCATAATTTTTAATTTCTAAAAAGCATTGCTCGATGATTTCAATCACCCTTGCATTGATGATTTTAGAGAGTGTTTTTAAAGAAATCTCTTTTGGATCTCGCCCTCTTAACCCAGGAATGGAAACAATTTCTGTTTCTTTATTTTCTCCCGGCCAGGCAGAACCAAATTTTACTTTTAGCAATTCTGCTTGCTTTTGAATAATAGAACAACCTTCTTTAATGTCTTCAGTAATGACATTTCCTCCAAAAGGAATTACTGCAGTATGGCGAATAATCCCATCTTTGAAGATAGCAAGATCAGTAGTTCCACCTCCTATATCGATTAGCGCAACTCCCGCTTCTTTTTCTTCTTGGCTTAACACCGCATCTGACGAAGCAATGGGTTCAAGGGTAATTTTCCCCATTTCTAGGCCTGCGCTTTTAATGCATCGACCAATATTGCGGATCGAAGATACTTGGCCAACAACTACATGGAAATTCGCTTCTAATCTTCCGCCGTACATTCCAATGGGTTCTTTGATCTCTGCTTGACCATCTACTTTAAACTCTTGTGGTAAAACGTGAATGATTTCCTCTCCTGGGAGCATGACAAGCTTGTGCACTTGATTGATTAAGGTTTCTATATCTTGTTCATCGATCACCTCATCTGCATTTTCTCTAGTGATATAATCACTATGCTGAAGACTTCTTATATGTTGCCCAGCTATCCCGACCACAACATCGCTTATGGTTACACCAGATTTAGCCTCTGCTTCTAGGGTTGCTTGTTGAATCGACTGTATGGTCTGTGTAATATTATTGACCACCCCACGATGTACTCCTAGACTTTGAGATTTTCCTATCCCTAGAATTTCCACTTTGTCAAATTCGTTTTTTTGCCCAACCATGGCGACTATTTTAGTCGTACCAATATCAAGCCCAACGGCAATTTTCTTATTTTCCATATCCTTAGTTATGACGGGCAACGACCTGCTTATCATAGGTCAAATTGATCCGATTAAATTTTTTGTCTTTGTTTTCTAAAGTAAAAGCACAAAAGCGCTTTAACTTTTCAACCTTATGTTCAAAGGCGTTGTCCTCGCCCCATACCACCTCAAAGGGATAAGAGCGAAGTCCTAACACAAAAGCACTGTTTTGCCATTGAAAGTCGATCACCTCTGCTGCTAAAAAAGCATCTGAAGACAACTTAGAAATCAATTGAACGAGTGCTTGCATATTTTCTTCCTTTAACTCACCGTAAAAAAGTGGAACCTTAGCGGTAAAGCGATCCGATAGCGGTATGACTTTTCCAACTTCATCGAGATAAAAACTGTTATCTGCTTGTATACGAACAATGGGCAGTCGCTCTTCTATTTCGATGTGTAATTTCCCTTCAGGAACGGTAAATAGCTCAGCGCTTTTTACCACCGGGTGATCTAAAAATTGCTGTTCTACCTTATTCAAAGCTACCATATCTTTTTGCTGAAAAAACAAACTGTCATTGCTTTGTATCAACAATTTATTAACGATTTCTACATCTAAAAATCGCGCACCTTTTCCCTTAAAATTAACCACTAATTCACTGGTTAATATATTATTAGATCTAATTTTAGTCAAGACGACAGAACCCACCAACATCGCTAGCATAAACAATAAATGAAGTATTTTAGATCGTTTCATTCTGCTCTAATTTTTTCTTTAATGTGCTCAATTCTAACCCGACATCCCCAGCACCTAGCACCACTTTAATGCGCTGTGGCAATTGCTTGACAAGGGCTTCTAATGCTGTTTTTTCCAATACTTCAACCGGAGTTGTTGGATCGATTTTTTTGGCCAAAGCCTGTGAAGTTACCCCTGCAATAGGCAATTCTCTTGCGGGATAAATCGGTAGGAGGATTACACGATCAAACAAGGATAAAACTGCTGCAAAATCGTCCATAAAATCCTGAGTTCTTGAAAATAAATGTGGCTGAAAAATCACACACTTTTCTTCCTGCGGGAAAGCATCTTCAAGGGTGTCAAAAACAGCTTTGATCTCTGTGGGATGATGGGCATAATCATCTATCAAAACATGTGCATTAGACATTAACTTTAATTGCAAGCGTCGATCAACTCCTTCAAAATGTGCGAGGGCTTTAACCATTTTTTCTTCCGATAAGCCGTGCTGACTTGCCATGGCAAAAGCAGCAATTGCGTTCGAAAGATTATGCAGTCCTAACTGGCTAAAGTAGGTATTCACGTAGATGCCCTTCGGTGTGTGCAAATCAAATTGATACCCGTATCCTTTTGCCTGAACAGCAGTCGCATAATAATCTGCTTTCTTGCTGATACTATAAGTCAGTCCAGGCAGAGATATCCCTTTTTCGACAATCTTTACCTGTGTAATCTTATTTGAAAAGTCACGATAAGCAGCAAAAACCGCCTCTTCTGTACCATATATATCGAGGTGATCTGCATCGACAGATGTAATACACCCAATGGAAGGAGACAACTGTAAAAAAGAACGATCAAATTCATCTGCTTCAACTAGAATTGTGTCGAGACCCGTAGAAACTAAATTTGTATTCTTTTGATTCATCACTCCGCCAACAAAGGCAGTAAATGCTTCATCTAATGAAGAAAATAGATGTGCCAAAATAGCCGTGGTAGTGGTTTTACCGTGTGTTCCCGCTACCGCTAGGGTAGGTATATCTTTTGTGATTTCACCTAAAAAAACAGAGCGCTTAACAACACTGTTCCCCTGTTGCTCAAAATATTTTTTTTGAGGGTGCCCCAAAGGGATAGCGGGCGTAAAAATCACCTTTGTCTCCTTTGCTTGAAATTGCTTGGGTAGTGCTTCAACAGTTTGATCAAAAACTATGGTTGCTCCTTCTTTTTCTAAAGCTTGTGTTATAGGCGAAGGAGTTTTATCATAGCCCCCTACTTTGCATCCATGTTGCAACAAAAAGCGAGCGATAGAAGACATCCCTATTCCACCTATTCCGATAAAGTAGTATGGCTGCTGTGTCATGCTTTTTGCTGTAATTGATGGATCATTTTTACAATTTCTTTTGTCGCCTTTGGCTTTGCCATTTGACGAATATTTTCGGTTAATTCAAGTTGTTTTTTTGGCGATGTTACAATCGCCTCAAAAAGTGTATTAAATGATTGCTCTATGTCTTTCTCTTCGATTAAAACAGCAGCATTTTTCTTGGCTAACGCATTCGCATTATGGAACTGATGATTCTCTGCCACATTAGGCGAAGGAATCAAAATAACAGTCTTACCAACCAAACACAATTCTGAAACACTGGCAGCGCCTGCGCGCGAAATAATGATGTCTGCGGCAGCGTACAACAAGTCCATCGCTTTGATAAAGGGATAAATTTTAATATTGCTAGTGGAAAGATTTTTAAAGCGATCGTAATATAACTTTCCGCATTGCCAAATGACATCTAACTCTAGCTTTTCAAAGTAATCAATATTTGCCGCAATTAGTTCATTAATGCGTTGTGCCCCTAGACTACCGCCTAAGACAACCAGGGTTTTTCGGTCTTTTGAAAGTTCAAAATGTTGTTCTGCTTTGGGTGTTAAGTCGTTGGTATTAATCAAAGAACTGCGTACAGGGTTTCCAGTATAAATGATTTTATGTGCTGGAAAAAAACGCTGCATTTCTGGGTAAGCCACTGCGATTGCGTTGGCCTTTTTCGCCAAGAGCTTATTGGTTATCCCAGGGTAAGAATTCTGCTCTTGCAGAAGGGTTTTACTTCCAAATAAATTCCCAACAAACAACATTGGACCACTGGCAAATCCTCCAGTACCGATCAGGACATCGGGGCGATATCTCAACCAAATGAATATTGACTGAAGCAAACTAATCGCTAATTTTAAAGGGAAAAGAATATTTCGCCACAGTTGCTTTCGCTGCAGTCCAGAAATCCATATTCCATGAATCTTATAACCAGCCTGAGGCACTTTTTCCATCTCCATTTTACCTAGGGCTCCAACAAAAATTATGGTCGCTGCAGGATTTTGGGCTTTTAACTCATCGGCAATGGCGATAGCTGGGTAAATATGCCCTCCTGTACCTCCTCCAGAAATGATGTACTTAGATGGTTTCACTTAAAACAGCTAAAGGATTATCTTCGTTGATTTCTTCTTTTTCTTCTTTTTTAACAGTGGTTACACTGGCGCTTAAAATAACACCAAAGGCAACACAAGTCATCCACGCAGCAGTTCCCCCACTGCTGATCATTGGTAAGGTTTGCCCAGTAACAGGAAACACATTGAGAGCGACCCCCATATTGATAAAAGCTTGAACAATCACAGGTAAACCTACTCCCATCACTAGAAGTTTTCCATATACCGTATTCACCCGTCTGGCGATTAGCATTAACCGGAAGAGAATAACGAGGTATAAAAGGATGATTATCACTCCGCCTACTAAGCCAAACTCTTCTACAATAATGGCATAAATAAAGTCTGAACTACTTTGAGGTAAAAAGTTTTTCATCACGCTTTTCCCTACCCCAAGTCCGGTAACTCCACCCGTTGCAATAGCAATTTTAGCGCGCTCGACTTGGTAGTTTCCAGAGCTACCTTCGCTAGGAGAAGTAAAGTTTTCAATACGACTCATCCAGGTATCAATACGGTTTGGCATAGCCTCTGGAAAAGCTTTTGCGGCTAAAATAAACATGATGAATGCAACTAAGCCAATTCCTAAAATGACTAAGAGGTGTTTGATGGGATAATTCCCAAAAAAACACAGTAAAAAGACCATCGCAAAAACAATGACAGCTGTTGATAAATTCGCTGGTAAAATAAGTGCAATAACAATCCCCACTGGGAGCCACAACGGCAAGAGGGTTTGACTAAAAGTCAATTGCTGCCCAAAGGTTTTATCTAAATAATGCGCCACATACATCATCAAGACTAAAAAGGCTAAAGTGGAAGTTTGAAAACCAATCCCCACAAAAGGAATCCTTATCCATCGACTAGCATTTGCTCCTCCTATGGTGGTCCCTTGAGAAACGGTATAAATCAAAAGCAGGATGACAATAGGTAACATTAAAATTGAGATCCCCTTAAAATAATGAAAGGGAATGCGGTGAATTCCTATCATGATTACAAAACCCATTACAAGAATAAACATGTGTTTAAATAAGTGTTGCCAAGGCGTTCCATTGCCCACTACATAGCTTAAATTTGAACTGGCACTAAACACAGGGAAAAATGAAAATATAGCCAGAAGGGCCAAAAAGCCCCAAAGCGCCAAATCTCCTTGTATGAGTTTATTCTTCTGTTCCATTAAAGTCCTCTTACGGCTTCTTTAAATTGATTTCCGCGATCTTCATAATTGTCATAAAGATCAAAACTAGCACAGGCAGGCGACAACAATACATACTCGCGTTTGTTAGCTAATTGATGCGCCATCTTAACTGCTTCACGCATTGATTGCGTTTCTACCATAAGGTCTACTACTGGAGAAAAAGACTCAATAATTTTTTCATTATCCACCCCTAAACAAATAATGGCTTTCACTTTTTCACGCACTAAAGGCAATAGAGAAGAATAATCATTCCCCTTATCTACTCCCCCTACTATCCAAACCGTTTGCCCTTCCATGCTTTCTAAAGCATAAAATGTAGCATTGACATTTGTTGCTTTTGAGTCATTGATATAGGTTCTATTTTGAATTTTCAACACATGCTCTAAACGATGTTCTACTGCTGTAAAACTCAATAAGCTGTTGCGAATAGATTCTTTACTAATGTCTAATAAACTTGCAACAGAGGCGGCAGCCATAGCATTGAGTAAATTGTGTCGCCCTTGAAGCGGAAATTGTGTTGTATTAATCATAGTGGTTGGTTTTGTAGTGTTTATTGATATTGTATCGTCCTGAAAGCTTGTTCCAGTTTGAGCTGCTATAGATATCCCGAAGGGAATTTTTGTCGCAACAGTATTATTAGTTTCTAAGGCTTTAGTGAGCACCTCATCATCTGCATTAAAGAGCAAGAATTGATCTTCCGTTTGATTCATGCTTAAGCGAAGCTTTGAAGAGATGTATTGCGAAAAATCGTTGTTGTAGCGATCTAAATGATCTGGGGTTATATTGGTAATCACTCCAATAGCTGGCGCGAAATTATGGATGTCGTCTAATTGAAAACTACTGATTTCTAAAACGTAATAGTCATAATCATTTTGAGCGACTTGCTGTGCAAAACTCATCCCTATATTCCCTGCTAGACCTACATTAAATCCTGCTTTTTTTAACAAGTGATAAATAAGAAGTGTGGTGGTTGTTTTACCGTTACTACCCGTGATCCCGATGATTTTAGCTTGGGTAAACTGACTGGCAAATTCAATTTCAGAATGAATTGGAATCGCAGCAGCACGAATCGCTTTAACGATTGCAACATGCTCTGGTATCCCAGGGCTTTTCATTACTAGATCTGCTTGAAGAATTTCTTCAGTTGAATGAGTTTTCTCTTCCCAGCGGATGCTGTTTTGATCAAGCAGTGATTTAATTTTGGGTTCAATTTGACCAGCATCAGACACCAACACCTCATAGCCCTTTTGCTGCGCTAAAATTGCCGTGCCTTGACCGCTTTCGCCTGCCCCTAAAATCACCATTTTTTTCATTAACGGAGCTTTAAGGTTACAATGGTTAAAATGCTTAATAGAATCCCCACAATCCAAAAACGGGTAACGATCTTACTTTCGTGATAGCCTTTCTTTTGATAATGATGATGAATAGGTGACATTAAAAAGATGCGCTGTCCTACTCCAGTTTTCTTTTTGGTATATTTAAAATAACTCACCTGTAGAACCACAGATAAATTCTCGATTAAGAAAATTCCGCACAATAACGGAAGTAATAATTCTTTGCGAATCATCAAGGCGATAACAGAAATGATCGCTCCAATGGTTAAACTCCCTGTATCCCCCATAAAGACCTGTGCTGGGAAAGTATTGTACCATAAAAATCCAATTAATGCCCCTAGAAAAGCAGCGACAAAAATGGTTATTTCTCCCGCATTAGGGATGTACATAATATTGAGGTAATCAGAGAAAATAACATTCCCTGACACCCAAGCAAAGATGCCCAACGTAAAGACCATGATGGCCGAACTACCTGCAGCAAGACCATCGATCCCATCGGTTAAGTTTGCACCATTTGAAATGGCTGTGATGATAAATACGACAATGGGAATAAAAATTAACCAGGTCAAATGTTCACTCCCAGGTATCCAATTGATTAATTCAGCATAATCAAATTCGTTGTTTTTAAACATCGGGATGGTGGTCATGGTAGACTTCTCTTGGGCATAAAAGGCCGAAGATTTCCCTGCGAGCTCTTCCATCTGAACTGGTATCTCCTGGCGTACAGTTACTTCTGGGTGAAAATAGAGCGTTGCACCCACAACTATCCCTAAGGCGATTTGACCAAGTATCTTAAATTTTCCTTTTAACCCTTCTTTGTCTTTTTTAAAGATTTTAATATAGTCATCAATAAAACCAATTGATCCCATCCAAAGGGTAGTAAACAACAAGAGTAAGATGTAAATGTTGTCTAGTTTTGCTAATAAAAGAACAGGGATTATGGTGGCGAAGATAATGATAATCCCCCCCATTGTAGGGGTACCCGCCTTCTCGTTTTGACCAGCTAGTCCAAGATCTCGAATGCTTTCCCCAATTTGTTGCTTTCTTAAAAAATCAATGATTCTCTTTCCAAAAAATGTTGAAAATAGGAGTGATAATAAAGCGGCAATGGCTGCTCTAAAAGAGAGGAACTGGAACAAACTAGCTCCAGGGAACTGGTATTGTGCTTCTAAATAATCAAACAAATAATACAGCATACTAAAACAATTGTTTACAGATTTCTTCTATGATTAAATAATCGTCAAAGGGGGTTCTTACCCCTTTTATTTCTTGATAATTTTCATGTCCTTTTCCAGCAACCAAAAGGACATCTCCATCTTTCAATTCCATACAAGCAGCTTTTATAGCGGCCTTACGATGGGTTATTCTTAAGGTCTTTTTATAATCTTCTGGCGCAACACCAGTTTCCATCTCATCAATGATTTTTTCAGGATCTTCATCTCTGGGGTTGTCTGCAGTAAATATGACTTTATCACTGTAGGCAGCAGCCACTTTTGCCATAATGGGGCGTTTGGCTTGATCTCTATTTCCTCCACAACCTACTAGGGTGATAAGGGTTTCATTTTTAGTGCGAATCTTACTAATGGTTTTTAATACATTCTCGAGGGCATCTGGAGTATGCGCATAATCCACAATTACAGTTGCTTTATGAGGTGTGGTAAAGGTTTGGAACCTTCCTTTTACATTTTTTAACGTACTTATCAGAGACAGTGTTTCCATCTCTTCTAAGTCCATCAAATGAGCTACAGCAAAGACCACTAATAAGTTTGATGCATTAAATTGCCCAACAAGGGTAGACCACACTTCCTGTTGGTTCAACTGCAACAACATTCCAGAAAACTGGGTTTCTAAAACCTTTGCCTGATAATCTGCATAATTATTTAGGCCAAAACTGTATTGTTTTGCCACACAATTTTGCAGCATAAATTTTCCGTTTTTATCATCTGCATTGATCAGTGCAAATGCACTCTTTGGCAAATGATCAAAAAATTGCTTTTTCACATCGCGGTAGGCGGTAAAAGATTTATGGTAATCCAAATGGTCATGACTTAGGTTTGTAAAAACACCACCAGTAAAAACCAGGCCTTTGATCCGATCTTGCGCAATCCCGTGAGAGGACACCTCCATAAAACAAAACTCAACTCCAGCATCAACCATTGCTCTTAAGTAAGCATTGATTTGTAAGGGATCTGGAGTGGTATGTGTTGCGGGGATTTCTTTGGATAAATATTTAACCACTATAGTGGACAGTAGACCCGTAGCAAATCCTGCTAGTTCAAACAAACGATAAAGCAAAGAGGTCGTGGTGGTCTTGCCGTTTGTTCCAGTTACCCCTATAAGCTTTAAGTCTTTTGAGGGTTGATCGTAATAATTAGAAGCCAAAATAGCTAGGGCAGCACGACTGTTTCTCGTCTCAATCCAAACAATATCATTTGCGAAATCTTGTGGCTTCTCTTCTCCCACAACAGCAATAGCTCCCTTATCAACTGCCTTTTGTATATATGCATGACCATCAACAGCATCTCCTACAATCGCAACAAATAAATCTCCTTGTTGCACTTGCCTAGAGTCAAAGGCAATCGCTTGAATTGAAACATCCGTTCGCCCTTGTGTCGCTTCAATCTGCACCCCAAAAAGTAGTTCCTTTAACTGCTTCATGATAATTCTAATATTATGCTTGAATTAGACTTGATCGCAGTACCCGATCGCAACGACTGTCGCTTAACCAGACCTTTACCTTTAAGGGTCACTTTTAATCCCATTTGTTCTAAAATCGCAAGGGCTTCCATCGCAGGCATTCCTTTTACATTAGGTACTTTTTGAGCGAGGATAAGTTCTTCTGTAGGAATAGGGTTTGCTGTTTTTAAATGCAATGAATCCACGCCAACTATAACTTCTTTTGGGGTAGTGTAATACATTTTTCGAGCAATTTCTTTAAAGACTGGCGCAGCTACAGTTGCCCCATAATAGCCTTTATTTTTATTCGGCTTATAGACTAATACAATGGCAGAATATTCTGGATTCTCTGCAGGGAAATAGCCCACAAAACTAGAGATGTACTGCATATTATCTGTAGCATAATCTACTTGACAAGTCCCTGTTTTACCGGCCATGGTAAAAGCTTCATCTTTAATTCGATTTGCTGTCCCCCATTTTTTATCTACCACATTAAACATCATTTTTCTTACCTTATCTAAGGTCTCTTGAGAGCAGATGGAAGGATTGATCACTTCTTTTTCAAAGTATTTCACAGTTTCCTTATCTGTCGATTGGATTTTATCAATAAATCGCGGTTTGACCATTTCGCCATTGTTCGCAACTGCATTGTAAAAGGCTAAAGTTTGCAAAGGAGTTAATTCAACACCATATCCATAGGCCATCCATGGAAGTGTAATCCCATTCCAAGACTTATCTGTTGGGTAAGGAATTTTTGGCTGGCCTTCACCTAAAATTGATACGCCTAACTTTTCATTTAGACCCATATTATAGAGACGGTCGATAAACTTTCTAGGTTGGTTTCTATAATGCTTGTTGACCATTTGCACTATCCCTGTGTTAGAAGAGACCTCAAACGCCTTAGAAAAGGGAATTAAACCATAGCCACCTTTTTTAGAATCTCTCACTTTGTATTGATTGTAAAAAGTGAGCAAGCCATTTTTAGTATCTACTAATTCATGTGGCTTAATCACCTTATCTTCTAGAGCAGCGATCATTGCCATTAATTTAAAGGTCGATCCTGGCTCATAGGTCACCCCGACTGCATAGTTTAGCTTTTCATAATACTTCCCCTCTTTGGTTCTTCCTAGGTTAGCAATGGCTTTTACTGCACCGGTCTTTGTTTCCATAACCACCACTGTTCCATGCTCTGCTTCATAAGCTTCAAGCTGTCGTAACAACGCATGATGCGCCACATCCTGAACATTAATATTTATGGTTGTAAATACATCATAGCCTTCTGTAGGCTCTTTTTCATTGTTATCATTGATAGGCTTCCACTGTCCATTGGCAATTTTTTGCTTTAGACGTCTTCCATTCTCTCCTTTTAAATACTGACTAAAAGCGCCTTCTAAACCTACCCTTAAAAAGTTACCCGCTGGATCTGGCTTTTCATACCCAATGGTTCGTTCTGCGATTTTCCCAATAGGATGCTCTCGAATAAGTTTTGACTCAACGATCAAACCTCCTCTCAATGAAGGCATTGAAAAGAGAGGAAGTTGTTTGATTTGCTGAAATTCAGAATAGGTCAAGTTCCGCGCGATTAGCGTGTATCTATTGCCTGTTCGCTTTGCTCTTTCAAGCATCACTAAACATTCATTTGCTGTTTTATCTAAAAGGGAAGAAAGCCCTTGAGCAAGTTCTTTTTTATGGATTTGGAATCTTTTGTCACTTACCACTTTTGCGTCCCATCTAATTTCATACCGCGGAACAGTAGTCGCAAGAAGACTTTGATCATCTGCATAAATATTTCCGCGACTAGGTGCCAAAACAAAATTCTTAACTGTTCTTTGCTTCGCCAAAGTGCGATACTTCTCCCCTTCTTGGGTTTGAATAAAAACCAATTTCCCAATCAAGACAATAGCAAACAAGAACAAGCCTACCACAAAGAGATAGAAACGATTCATGATATGTTTATCGTTGACCTCCATTATTCTGCTCGCTTCAATTTTATGGGAGGGGCAGTTGCTGGACCCACTCCTGTTTCTGCTAATCTTGCTGCAACTCTTGATTCCATCTTAAGATGCATTAATGAAGCCCGTGTTTCCACAAACTCACTTTTCACCTCTTTGATTTCAGTATTTAATTGAGCAATGGAGTAAATTTTACGATCAGCGCTATGCCCGCTCGCAATAATAACAAGGGCGAGAAAAGACAAGAACAACAACATACGCCAGTTTTTTAACGCATCGTCTTTGATCAAGAACTCTAAATTCAAAAGGGCTAACAACTGATTCATATCTTTTGCGCAATTCTAAGTTTAGCACTTCGCGCTCTACTGTTTCGTTTTATTTCTTCTTGGTCTGGGACTATTAGTCCCCCTACTTTTTTCATGGGGCAATCTCTATTGCCAAAAAAATCTTCTGGCGCCTTACCTTCAAAAACACCTTCACGGATATATCGTTTCACTAAACGGTCTTCTAGGGAGTGATAGGCTATACAAACAAGACGACCATCTTTGACTAAAAGCTCCCCGCTTTGTTGTAGAAAAGTTTTAATCACTTCTAATTCTTGATTCACTTCAATGCGGATCGCTTGAAAAACTTGTGCAAGTGTTTTATTTAAAAAACGTTCTGGAATAAGCGGTTTCAAAACAGCGATTAAAGCCTGGGTTGTCTCGATTTTATTTTCTTGCCTTGCAGCAATAATCTGTTCTGCTACTCTGTAAGCGCCTTTAACTTCACCATAATTTTTTAAGATGGCCGTTAGGGCATCGATTGAGTATCGATTAACCACATCAGTGGCGTCTAGCGTGCCTTCTTGATCCATGCGCATATCCAGCGGCCCATCGAAACGAATAGAAAAACCGCGCTTTTCTGCATCAAACTGATGAGAAGAAACGCCAAAGTCTGCCAAGACACCATTCAACTTCTTGACTCCGTACAACTTTAGATAACGCTTGAGGTCTTTAAAATTAGCTTCAACTAAGGTAAATCGCTCATCATTAAGTGCATTTTCATGTGCATCTTGATCTTGATCAAAAGCAAATAAGCGACCTTCTGGCGCTAGTTGATTTAGAATTTCTTGAGAATGCCCTCCTCCTCCAAAAGTGGCGTCTACATAGACACCTTTAGGGTCAGTGATTAGGGCCGTTACAGACGGCTGTAGTAATACCGGATCATGATAGCTAATCTTCGTCATCTTTATCCCCCATTACTTCTTCTGCAAGCGCACCAAAATCGACTGTTGCCTCGCTTATCGCTTCTTCATAACGTGTTTTATCCCAGATCTCTAGAATATTTACAGCAGAAGAAATCACTATTTCGCGATTGATTCCAGCATGTTGGACTAGATCTTTTGGAATCAATAAACGTCCTGTGTTGTCAATCTCTACTAAGCGAACCCCAGCAGTAAATCGACGTATAAAATCATTGTTTTTTTTATTGAAACGATTGAGCTTATTCACTTTCTCCATTAACACTTCCCATTGCTTTAAGGGATACAACTCTAAGCAAGCGTTAAACACGGCTCTTTTCAAGACAAATCCATCGTGAAGACTCTCTGCCAATTGCTTCTTTAATGCCACAGGAAGCATGATACGCCCTTTGGCGTCTGCTTTTAACTCATATGTTCCAATAAAATGCTGCATTAGACTGTTTAGCAATTGATTTGATCAAATATAATTTATAATTCCCACTTATTTCCACTTAATACCACTTTGTTAATAACTTTCCCACTTTGAACCCTCAAATCCCTATGAATCAAATGGCAAAAAATTAAATGGTGTTAATCGGTTTTAATGATTATATTTGACGGCTAATGCGAATGAGCCAAAAGGCATGGAAAAAACATTAACTCAAGAAGCAGACTACACTTATTTAGAAAAGGGAGAAGGTCAACCAATCGTTATTTTACACGGTTTAATGGGAGGACTTAGCAACTTTGAAGGTGTTTTAAATTACTTCCCAGAAAACGGTTATAAAGTCATTATTCCTGAATTACCCATTTATGACCTTCCGTTAAAGTCAACGACTGTTAAAGCTTTTGCAGAATATTTACATGGTTTTTTAACGTTTAAAAATTTAAAAGACGTTATTCTTTTAGGTAACTCTTTAGGCGGACATATTAGCTTAGTGTTTTCAAAAACATATCCAGAATTAGTTAAAGGCCTTGTTTTAACTGGCAGCTCTGGATTATATGAAAACAGCATGGGAGAAAGCTACCCCAAAAGAGGTAATTATGATTATATCAAAACAAAAAGTGAAGAGGTTTTTTATGATCCAGCAGTAGCGACAAAAGAGATTGTAGACGAAGTATTTGAAACGGTCAACGACCGCAACAAACTCATCAAAACTTTAGCTATTGCTAAAAGCGCAATCCGACACAATATGGCTAATGACTTACCAGCTATGCAAACGCCCACCTGTCTAATCTGGGGAAAAAACGATGGTGTTACCCCACCAGATGTAGCAGAAGAGTTCAACAAACTCTTACCAGATTCAAGTTTATACTGGATTGATAAATGTGGACATGCTCCCATGATGGAACATCCTGTACTATTTAATGAGATACTTCATGAATGGCTAAATTTAAAGGAATACTAAAGCCTAGCCATGCGCGTAATTCATTCTGAATTTGTCATCAGTAATACCGATGTAGCAAAATGCCCAAAAGACCCTTTCCCAGAATATGCCTTTATTGGTCGTTCTAATGTGGGAAAATCATCATTAATCAACACCCTTTGCGCAAGGAAAAATTTAGCTAAAACCTCTGGTCGCCCTGGAAAAACACAGCTAATCAATCACTTTAAGATCAATAAAAATTGGTTTTTAGTTGATCTCCCTGGGTATGGCTACGCCAAAACATCAAAGACTACCAAAAAAGCTTTCCAGCAACTCATTACGCGATACTTTGAAAAGCGCCAACAATTGATCTCTGCCTTTGTTTTAATTGATATACGTCACGAGCCACAAACGGTTGACCTTGATTTTATGGAATGGCTGGGTACAAATTACATCCCTTTTGCCATTGTTTTTACAAAAGCAGATAAACTTAAACCCCTGGCTAGAGAACGAAATATCGATTATTATCTTGCAAAAATGAAGGAAGAAATGTGGGAAGAAACACCACCGTATTTTACTACTTCTTCACTCCATAAAACGGGCGTTGAAGAAATTCTAGCCTATATCGAGCAACTCAATACTGAATTTAAGAAAACGCGTTAAGCCTTCCCTTTTCTATCGATCTTAAGATTGGTAGCGAAATATTCGCAAAAATCATTCATAGTCGCAGTCATTTTTTCATTTTGAGTAGCGCGATAAAAAGTCTGCGCCATGGTCACTAAAGACTGATGAAAAAAGACATTCATTTGATCGATGGGCATTTCTTTAACCCACAAGTCCATGCGAAGTGTTTCTTGATTTTTACCATCCCACAAAGACATTAAAAGCGCTTGAGCTTCCTCTTCATTAACCCCACCGTCAGGTGCAGACCAAACGATTTTCTCTGGAATTTTGTTTTCGTCTAACTTAATATCAATCTTGATATTGGTTTCTTTTCCTTTGCTCATTATTTTGCGGGTTTATAATTCGCCTTTGTAAATAGTTCTTGTGCTGGCGTAGCTAATATCTGTTGTGTGGTTTCGTCTGGATTTTTTGAGACAAATGCTCGAACGATTTGCCATCCTAACCACTGCCCAATTTTGCCAGGACTTTCGTTATCAATTTCGAGATAAAATTTAGAAAATGGCGCGGGCTCTATAAAACGCAACAAATAACTTGATTGAGTTTTATAAAGCAACTCATTCTCAATAAAATACTGCCAAATAAAGCGTTCGTTCTCCTTTACCCAATTCATTTCTTTTTCGGTATAGCTTATCTTAATTTCATCTGCTGTATCGGGTAATAAAATATCTTTAATATAAAATCGCTTGCCGTAATAGATCATTTGGGCTAATAAGGTTCTATCTGCTGGTGCAGGCACAACACTTATGGCAAATTCATCTGATAAATGAGCCCCTAAATAGGCAATGTCCATATCTCGAACAATATATTGTGGAATCCCTTCATATAGTGGGTTGTTCGCACCTAAAAAGGTATCTAGAGAAATTAAAACCAATGAATCTGCATAAACTGTTTTGTTTTGATAATCCACATTATTGGTAAGCAGAATTACTTTGGGATCTTTTAGCCTAGGAAAATAATATTTAATATGCTGAAAAAGGGGTTTTAACTGTTTTTCAAAAGGAGCTAAAGACGGATAAACCTTGCTGATCTCTCCTTGTAAAAGTACCTGCAAACTGTCGCGTTGACGCTTTTGCCAGATACTATCTGGATATTGTTCTGGAAATAAATAGGGATAATCCTGTTTAAGCTGATAAAAATCTTCCTTAGAGGCGTTAAAGAATTTTTGATCAAAACGATCTAAGGTGATGTCAACAGGGATTTTTGCGATCTCCTCTTCAACTGCATTCGTTGAAGAACATCCTGAAATGACAAAAAAAAGTATTCCAAATAAGAAAAATGATAATAATGAAGAAAATTGTAGTTTCATTATGCTTGTTTTTTTCACCTTCATCAAGAAGTTTGCTATTTTTACACAAAGTTACATGCAAAAAATAGAGTAGCGATGAAAAGTCCAGAAAAAGTAATAGATCATATTGTTAAGTGGCTGAATGATTATGCAGATAAGGCTCAAATGAATGGCTTTGTAGTCGGGGTATCAGGTGGGATTGATTCTGCTTTAACCTCAACACTATGTGCAAAAACAGGACGCCCAGTAATTTGTTTAGAAATGGAGATTCACCAAGAAGAGAATCAAGTTTCTAGAGCTAAAGAGCATATCGCTTGGCTAGAGAAAAAATTCTCGAATGTAAGCCACCATTCCCTATCCCTTACTGGGGTATTTGATGCTTTTAAAGACATTCTTCCTCCCACCGATCAAGCAGATCAAGCCTTTCTAAGCCTAGCGAATACAAGAGCTAGACTTCGTATGTCAACCCTTTATTATTTTGCCGCACTACACCGTTACCTTGTTGCTGGAACAGGAAATAAAGTTGAAGATTTTGGTGTAGGCTTTTATACCAAATACGGAGACGGAGGAGTTGATCTAAGTCCCATCGCAGATTTGATGAAGTCTGAGGTTTTTGCACTTGCCAAAGCACTCAACGTCAACGAAGAAATTCAAAATGCTGCCCCGACTGATGGACTATGGGGAGATGATCGTACGGACGAAGATCAATTAGGTGCAACCTATAACGAATTAGAATGGGCCATGAGAAATGTGGGTACCGATCCTAAAGATTTTTCTGAAAGAGAAAAAGAAGTCATGAAGATCTATTTAGCCTTTAATCGACAAAACAAACACAAAATGGATCCCATCCCTGTTTGTGTTATCCCAGAAGGATTACTATAAAACTCGGTTTAATTTATTAGACACAAGGCGTCTTAATTGATAATAACTCATTACATCTTCTAACAAGCCTTTGTGTTCTTGGGTGGGGTCTTCCATTTCTGCTTGTAAGGATTCTATTTTACGATTAACTAAATGCTTGCGCAAACTCAAAATCGTTTCCGTTACCATCAAACCAATTTGTTGATCTCTTGTTTTAACAAAAATATTTTTCTTATCCCATTGATGCAGACTGTACTTTTCTTCATTCATCAAAATAGTACTCACCAGGCTACTTAACTCTGGGGCTAAGGTGGGCATTAACTTATCAATCGACAACAACCCTTGCGTTTGAAATTGCTCCAAAAGCACAAAAAACAAGGATCTAAAATCATCATTCGCGAGTTCAACTTCGTCTTGTTGCAAGTCCAAAAAGATCTTCTCGTATACCTTTGCCTTAACCATTGTTATTTCTTCTACAACTTCTTCAGACGCTTCAGAGAATTGTAAAACAGACTCTTGGAAAGTTTCTTCGCGATCTCCATACAACATTAAAAGGGTGATGATTTGTTTCTCTAACTCGTATAACTCGTCCACTTTAAGCGCAGGAGCAACAGGCTGCACCACTTGCATTTGAGGGACATTAGGCTTTCGCTTGTTTTGTGCATTGACTTCTTTGGCTCTTTTTTGCGCTAAAGCGCTAAAAAGGACTTCCTCAGAAATTTCCATAATTGCAGCACAGCTTTGCACATACACCTCTCGCTGGATTGCATCGGGTATTTTTGCAATACTGTCCACCATATCTTTAATGGTCGCCGCTTTTTTTACTGGATCGTTTTGAGCCTCTTTCATCAAAAGAGACGCCTTAAACTGTATAAAATCTTTTGCGTTTTCGCTAAAAAAAGTCTGCACCTCTTCTAGGCTATGGTTTTTTGCGAAGCTATCTGGATCTTCCCCCTCTGGAAAAGAACACACTTTGACATTCATGCCTTGAGATAAGATCATGTCTATCCCGCGCAAAGCAGCCCTTAGACCCGCAGCATCACCGTCAAACAAGACCACAATATTCTGTGTAAGTCGCTGTATCAATCGAATTTGCTCTTGGGTTAATGCAGTCCCAGAAGAGGAGACTACATTTTTAATCCCCCGCTGGTGCATTTGGATCACATCAGTATAACCTTCGACTAAATAACAACAGTCCTCTTTTGCGATGGTTTGCTTTGATTCATACAAGCCATAAAGGACTTTGCTCTTGTGGTAAATTTCGCTTTCGGGAGAATTGAGGTATTTAGCAGTTTTCTTATTGTCTCCTAAAATTCGCCCCCCAAAACCTACTGTACGCCCCGCCATACTTTTGATAGGGAAAAGCACTCGCCCACGAAAACGATCTATCTTTCGCTCTTCGATGGTGAGTCCTGTCTTTTCTAAGAACTCAAGTTTATAGCCCTTTTCTAAGGCTGTGTTAGTAAAAGCGTCTTTGGTTTCTAAGGCATAGCCTAAGTCAAAGGCCTTTATTGTTTCATCGGTAAAGCCGCGTTCTTGAAAATAGGTCTTCCCGATTGCTTTCCCTGCGCTGCTTTCCCAAAGGTTGTTTTTAAAATAATCTAAGGCAAATTCTGACACCAAAAGCATACTTTCTCTCGCATCTCTTTTGGCTTTTTCTTCATCTGTTTGCTGAGTTTCTTCGATTTCAATATTGTACTTTTTCGCTAGATACCGAATCGCTTCTGGATAAGAAAAACGCTCATGCTCCATCAAAAAAGCGACTACATTTCCTCCTTTTCCGGTACTAAAATCCTTCCAGATTTGCTTTACCGGAGAGACCATAAAACTAGGAGTGCGCTCTTGTGAAAAAGGACTGAGTCCTTTAAAATTACTCCCAGCTTTTTTAAGGGACACAAAATCTCCTATCACCTCCTCTACACGAGCGGTGTCATAGACTTGATCAATAGTAGTTTTTGTAATCAAAGGAAATAATTAATGGTGCTATAAACTTAAGAAAAAAGAACTTATTGCTTACGAGAAATAACGTAATTCACCATTTGTTCAAGGGCGTCTCTATAGGCATCTTGAGGGAACTCTAATAAGAGTGCTAAGGCTTTTTGTCTAAATTCTTCCATCTTATCTTCGGCATAGGTTAAACCTCCTGTTGCTTTGACCTTCTCAATAACTTCTCGCACACGTTTTTTATCGCGATTGTGTCTTTTGACAGATTGGATGATCCAGTTTTTCTCTGCAGTTGGGACATTATTCAGGGTGTAAATTAAGGGCAGAGTCATTTTTTGCTCTTTGATATCTATCCCTGTTGGCTTACCTATGGCCGTTTCGCCATAATCAAATAGGTCATCTTTTATTTGAAAGGCCATTCCTATATATTCCCCAAAAAGGCGCATCTTTTCTACCACCTGATCATCGTCTCGCACTGTTCTTGCTCCCATCGCGCAACAAGCGGCTAATAGGGTGGCTGTTTTTTGACGAATAATATTGTAGTAGACCTCTTCGGTGATGTCGAGTTTACGGGCTTTTTCGATTTGCAATAATTCTCCCTCGCTAATTTCTCTAACCGCGACAGAGATGATTTTAAGTAAATCAAAATCATCGTTCTCTATGCAGAGTAACATTCCTTTTGAGAGCATAAAATCCCCCACTAAGACGGCGATTTTATTCTTCCATAAAGCATTGACAGAGAAAAATCCTCTTCTAAGGTTAGAGTCATCTACCACATCGTCGTGAACAAGCGAGGCGGTATGGATCAATTCTATTACGGCAGCACCGCGATAAGTTCTTTCGTTTACTTTGCCTTGATTGAGCATTTTAGCGGTCAAAAAGACAAACATGGGACGCATTTGCTTCCCTTTACGGTTAACAATAAAATGGGTAATACGATTTAATAGGGCAACTTTAGAAGACATGGAAGTGGTGAACTTCTCTTCAAACAGCTCCATCTCTTCATATATCGGCTCCTTTATCTGCTCAACGACTTTCATTGCTCAAAGATACACTTTCATCAAGTGTTTTCTTGATTTTTATTGGCTAATTGCCCGCAAGCGGCGTCAATATCTTTTCCGCGAGAGCGGCGAATGGTAGCAGTAATATGTGCTGCAGTAAGGTATTCTATGTATTGATCGATGATGGCTGGGTCGGCTTGTTGAAAGTCATCTTCCCCTATGGCATTGTATTCAATCAAGTTTACTTTTGAGGGGACTTGGCGACAAAAATTTACTAAAGCGCGTGTATGCTCCATATTATCGTTAATCCCTTTCCAAACGACGTATTCATAGGTCACTCTTTTCCCGGTCTTTTCGTACCAGTATTTGAGAGAATCTAGAAGATCTTCTAAGGGAAACTTTTCTGCAAAAGGCATAATCTGTTCCCGTGTTGCTTGCACGGCAGTATGGAGTGAAACTGCAAGATTGAACTGCACCTCATCATCGGCCATTTTTTTAATCAATTTTGGCAGGCCAGAAGTAGAGAGCGTAATGCGTCTAGGGGACATTCCCAATCCAGCAGGATCGGTGATTTTATTGATGGCCATAAGCACATTGTTATAATTCATCAATGGCTCCCCCATCCCCATAAAAACAATGTTTGATAAAGGGCGATTAAAATAGGATTTGCTTTGTTGATCGATGGCGACAACTTGGTCAAAGATCTCGTCTGGATTTAAGTTTCGCATTCGGGCAAGTTTTGCCGTCGCACAAAATTTACAGTCTAAACTACAACCCACTTGCGATGAAACACAGGCAGTTGTACGATCTTTTACTGGGATTAAAACAGATTCGACTATACGACCATCAAATAATTTAACGGCATTTTTTATGGTTCCATCTGCACTGCGCTGTTGTTGATCAACCGCAATGTGATTAATGGTAAAATGTTCTTCCAAAAAAACCCGGGTATCTTTGGATAAATTGGTCATTCCATCAAATTGATGGATTCCTTTATTCCACAGCCATTGATAGACTTGTTTTCCTCTAAAGGCTTTATCTCCTTTGGCTACAAAAAAATCTTGCAACTCTGTCAAAGAGTATGCACGTATATCTTTTTTTTCAGTAGCCATAAAGTGATTTATATAATCAACATAGCGTCACCATATGAGTAGAAGTTATACTTCTCCTTCACTGCAACGTCATAAGCTTCTTTGATAAAATCTGGATCAGCAAAGGCAGATACCATCATCAAGAGTGTTGACTTAGGAGTGTGGAAATTCGTAATCATACAATTGGCAATCGCAAACTCGTGTGGAGGGAAGATAAACTTATGCGTCCACCCGTTATAAGTGTTCAAGGTGTTGACAGAAGAAACAGAGCTTTCTAAACCACGCATTACCGTTGTTCCCACTGCACAAATTCTTCTTTTATTGGCTTTTGCTGCATTGACAACATCAACAACATTTTGCTCAATAATCAACTCTTCTGAGTCCATTTTGTGCTTCGATAGATCCTCTACCTCAACGGGGTTAAAAGTCCCTAGACCTACGTGCAGGGTTAGCTCGGCTAAATCAACTCCTTTGATCTCTAAACGCTTTAATAAATGTTTAGAGAAATGCAGTCCAGCAGTAGGTGCCGCTACAGCACCTTCATTTTTAGCATATATGGTTTGATAACGTGTTTTATCCTCATCATTAGGTTCACGCTTGATATATTTTGGTAAAGGGGTCTCTCCTAAATCTTTTAACTTTTTTCTAAATTCTTCATACGGACCATCAAAAAGGAAACGCAAGGTTCTCCCGCGAGAGGTAGTGTTATCAATCACCTCTGCGACTAAACTATCATCGTTTCCAAAATATAATTTGTTCCCGATTCTAATTTTTCTTGCTGGATCTACTAAAACATCCCACAAGCGTTGCTCTTCGTTCAACTCGCGCAATAAGAACACTTCTATACGCGCACCTGTCTTCTCTTTGTTACCAAATAAACGGGCTGGAAATACTTTGGTATTATTTAATACCATTACATCCCCTTCATCAAAGAAATTAATAACATCTTTAAATTGGTGGTGTTCAATGGTGTGCTTTTCGCGGTTTAAAACCATTAAGCGCGACTCGTCTCTGTTTTCAGCGGGAAATTCTGCTAATCGATCTTCAGGTAGCTCAAAATTAAAATCAGATAGTTTCATATATCAAGGTGGGTGATAAAATAATTTTTCTTATTAAAGGGGCAAATATACGTTCTGGATATAGGGGTTGTCAAGTAAATGGCCTACTTTCGGTCGACTATTTTTTAACTACTTGAAAACCAGTGCTTTTTAGATCTTCCCAAAAGCCAGGATAAGACTTACTCACAACTCCTGCATCGTTGATTGTTAAAGGGATTTTCAATCCCAAAGGCGCAAAAGCCATCGCCATTCTATGATCGTGATAGGTATCAATTGATTGATCTGCATTAAAACTTTGTTTAGCAGCTAATTGTAGACTTTTATCATCTACTGTAATTGTAGCACCTAACTTTCCTAATTCTTTTTCAAGGGCCAAAAGACGATCGGTTTCTTTTATTTTCAGGGTATGCAAGCCGGCTAAATCGCAAGCAACTCCTAAACCATAACAACTTACTGCTATAGTCTGTGCGATATCTGGCGCCTCGACTAAATCAAGCTCAATTTTTTGTGGAATAACAAAAGAAGCTTCCTTTTTAAGGATCAAAGTATTTCCTTCAAAATGACTTTCTACCCCTAATAGACGATAGATCGTTCTTAAAACAGCATCTCCTTGCAGACTATCTTTGCGGTAGTTGGACAAATGTATTTCGCCTTCTTCAGCTAGGGCGAGCGTACTAAACCAGTAAGAAGCAGAACTCCAATCTGATTCAACCACTTGGACTTGTTTATCAACTGCTGCTTGATAAGGAATATGTATAGTTTTTCCTTCAAAATTAGTCTTGATTCCCAGGCGCTCTAACAGGGACAAAGTCATTTTAATATAGGGCAAGGAGGTTATTTCACCTTCCAAATTAAGGGTTAAACCCTTCGCTAATTTCGGCGCAATTAATAGTAAAGCAGAGATATACTGACTGGATATATTTGCTGGAAGCGTTACTTCACCACCTTCTAATTGTTTTCCAATGATCGATAAAGGCGGATAGCCCTCTTCTTTTGTATAGCTAATATTTCCTCCTAATGCGTTTAAGGCATCGACAAGAAGAGCAATAGGGCGTTCTTGCATTCGCTGTGAACCCGTAAGAACGATGTCACTGTTTTCTTTGGTGGCAAAATAAGCAGTAAGAAAACGCATAGCTGTACCAGCATGATGAATATCTTTTAGCTTCCCCTCTGTATGTAATGCCATATGCATCGCAACAGAATCGTCAGAATTAGATTGATTTTCAATGGTTAATTGTGGGTACAATGCTTGTAAAAGCAACAAGCGATTGGTTTCACTTTTTGAGCCCGTTATAGTGAGTTTTGCATGAGCTTTTTTGGTGGGGTGCTGTAAGGCTAATCGCATAAATACGGGACTATTTTAATTTTTTATTTTGATGATGACGATCGTGATCACGTTTTGTTTTTAAATCGAGTTTTTGATCAAAGGCAGCTTGAAGATCTGTCCCCGTTTGGTTGGCAAGACACAACAAGACAAAAAGCACATCTGCGAGTTCTTCTCCTAAATCTTTGCTCTTATCACTTTCTTTTTCGCTTTGTTCTCCATAGCGACGGGCGATAATACGGGCGACTTCACCTACTTCTTCGGTTAACTGAGCCATGTTTGTCAATTCGTTAAAATAACGAACCCCATGGGTTTTGATCCATTCGTCCACTACTTTTTGAGCATTTTGTATGTCCATGAAAAACTTTTTTACAAAGCTAAAGGAAGTTTCAACAACTACAAGAATTGCTTAGAGGTATTGCTTTATTTCTGCTAAATTTTCTACAATTGGGCAGTGGTTGTGTAAGGGTTCATCGTGGCTGTTAAATTGTATGGCTTGCATTCCTAACGCAACTGCCCCCTCTATGTCAGCCTCAAAACTATCTCCGATCATTAAAGCATTTTTTGCAGTGGTTTCAGCTAAACTAAGGGCTTGATTAAAAATATCTGGATGGGGTTTCTTTATCCCTGCCTTTTCTGCGGTAAGCACTACCTCAAAATAAGGCGCTAAACCAGCATTTGCCATTTTCTTTTGTTGCACATTTTCAAAACCATTGGTGATAATATGTAAACGATAGTTTGGTTTTAAATAATCTAACAGATCAATCGTTCCCTCAAAAATATGAGTATGTGTAGATAGTTGATTGATATACCCTTTTGATAAGACGGTAATCACCTGCTTTGTTTGCGGACAGTTAACCGCCTCAAAAGTTTTCTGTAAGCGAACAAATCGCAATTCCTCTGTCGTGATTTTATTTTCGCGATACAATTTCCAAAAAGCGTGATTTATAGGGCCATAAGCCTCCATAAATGTAGCGGTATCAAAAGGAAAACTGTAATGGGCGAGTAATTGGTCAAAAGTAGCTTGAGAATTCGCTTCAAAATCCCATAAAGTATGGTCTAAATCAAAAAAAATATCAGTGAGGTGATCCTTATCTATCATGTGCCTTAAGATAATCAATAATGACAGAGCGATAGCCTTTATTTACCTCAGAATTTTCTAAAAATTTATTGCTTAAAGCAAAACTATGCACTCCCGTCGCAAGCGGAAGTTTATCCCCCATTGAAATCAATTTCTTAATTCCTTCTACAGGGCTGTATTGACGTAAACTATCTTCATTAGACACCACAGGGAAAATTTTTAAGGTGGTTGTCATTTCATTCGCTAGATCATAATAATAAAAGGGTACGGCGGTACTGGCACGGTACCCCATTATATTGGGGAAACTTAAACTAAAATCTGCTTGCACTTCTTGCATGATCAAGTTGCGATAACTTTCATTAACGGTACTAATCCCCCAAGCATATCTGATTTTTTGAATCTTTCGATGAATCAATACATTCAAGTCCTTGCGTTCTTTTTCAAATTGATTGCCTTTTTTATTCGCAGGAAAAGAGGCTAGCAAACCCACCTCGAAATAATCGGCTACTCCTTTAATCAAACTTTGGAAAGAGTTATTTCTAATCGAAATACCACGGTCCATATTCGAGCCTTTTGAAAATAAAAAGAAGAAATAAGAGTTGAATTTTGCCTTATAAAACAGGGTTTTATACTCTTGAAAAGTATCCCAAGGGTCTTTTCTAAACCCTAAGAGTACCATGGGTTGTTCAAATAGCTCCCAAAAGTTGAGTTGATAGAGCGCCTTCCCAAAGGTGGCTAAATTACTAAAAACAGATTGATGCAGATACTTATAAGGCGAGACCACTTCTATCAATGGCTTAAAACTTTCTCCAGAACTTTCCACGATAAGAAGATCTGGAAAAGTGTCTTTTAACAGCGATAATAACTCTGCAAGCCAAAAGTCAACTATAGGGACTTCGGCGAAGCCTTTTCTAACACAAAGACTTTGTTTTGCCTCAAAACGATCCAACTGATCTTTAACATGAGGTAGATATTCTTCATAGCGAGAGATCAAATAAAAGGTAGCCGCAAAGAGGTCAAAAGGAAAGGCCGATTCTTTTTTCCGCACTTCAAAAAAAGTGGGGTAAGTCTTCCATTGTTTTATGTCGACTGCAACGTCTTGCACCCCTAATTCAAAAAGCAAAGGCACCGCTTCGACAAAAAATTCATTGCCTAAAGGGGCTTTTCCATAACTCATTTTTGGACCTGTATAAGCGATAAAGGTCTCTAACTTTGAGGTGAAATCAATCTCTATCCCTAAAGCTGTGGTAAACACATGCGTGAAGGTGTACTGGATTCTAGGAGTGACTTTTTGGCAAAAAACCAATAGCATTTATAAGATGTTTTCGTCTGCAAAGCTAAAGTAGCTTTTTTCAGAAACAATTAGATGATCTAAGAGTTGAATATCGATGACTTTTGCTGCTTTATTGATTTTTTCTGTCAAGGCGATATCTGCCTTACTGGGCTGTAAATTTCCAGTAGGATGATTATGGGCCAATAACAGTCCAGTAGCCCCTACCTCAAGGCCTTTTTTAAGTAGCAAACGCAAATCGACTGTAGTAGACGCAATCCCTCCTTTACTCAAGCAATGACGAGTGATCACCTTATTTTGATGATTTAAATAGGCCACCCAAAATTCTTCGTGTGCAAGAAAACTTAATACCGGATGGAATAATTGATAAGCCTTTGCGCTACTATTACATTGGAGTTGTTTGATAGGCTCTGCCAAATGGATACGCTTTCCCAACTCTAAAGCTGCTTTTATTTTTACCGCCTTTGCCAGTCCTATCCCTTTCCATTCCATCATTTTTTCTAAAGCCATCGCATGTAACTCCATAATGTTGTTGTCAACCGCAGATAACAAACGCTGCATTAAATGCACCGCAGACTCCTCTTTATTCCCGCTTCCTATAAGTAAGGCTAGTAATTCTGCATTTGATAATTGTTGGGCACCATTTTGCTGCATTTTTTCTCTAGGACGATCGTCTATCGACCATTGTCTAATGGTAAAATGTGAAGGTTTTTGTGACATGATTTGGGTTATTTTAATACATTCGTTAGGCAAGCCTAAAATACATATTTATGCATTACCCACCTATTCATCATCAAGAGAAAAACTTTAACAACATCGTTCAATTGATGCAAATGTATCCTTTGGCCATGATTAATAGCTGCATGAATAATGAGATTGAAAGCACCCATACGCCATTGGTGTATCAACCCAATGAGAAGCTGGGAGTCTTGATTGGTCATATAGATAAATACAATCCCCAACTAGAACATTTTAAAAACAATACTGCCGTACAAATTATCTTTAACGGACCACAAGTGTATATTTCGCCTTCTGTTTACAGTACAACTCAATTACCCACTTGGAATTATTTTAAAGCACATTTAAAAGGAACCCTAATCCTAGAAAATGATCGTGAAAAAGTGAAACAGAGCTTGATCAATATGACTGCATTTTTAGAAGGAGATCAACCCAAATATAGTCTGGAACCTGATAATCCCAGAATGGAAGCCGCCCTGAATTATATCGTAGGGTTTCGCATTGAAATCAATTCCTGGGAAGGCAAGTATAAAATCTCCCAAGACAAGAAAAAAGAAGATCGTGAAAGAGCAAAGGTCGCTATGCAAACCGCACGAACAAATACCGAAAAAGAAGTCGCTTTGTTGTATTCAATGCACCGAACTAAAAAGAAACAATAAGCTCAGACAACTTTTCCCAGTCAAGACCGCCATAATTCCCAGAACTCATCATCAAAAGTGCTGTTCGCGAATATTCTTTTTGGAATAAGTATTGATGCAACTCTGCTGGTGTTGTAAACACGGTCAAATTAGGGTGATCAAAAGCTGTGCTGATATCTTCGACTGCGATAGGAGCTCTTCCTTTTATTTTTAAAGCTTCTGGATCAAAGAAAACAATGGCTTCATCAAGACCGTTCAAACTGTGTTTATACTGTGGCAAAAAAACAGGATCAAGACTACTGTAGGTATGCAACTCTAAACAACCTATTGTATTAAATTCTTCAAATTGACGTCCTACCGCTTGGGCCGTAGCAAGGACCTTACTGGGAGCATGAGCAAAATCTTTAAATAGATGCGCAGTTTTTCCAGTCACCATTTTTTCTAAACGTTTTGATGCACCTTTAAAACTTTCTATGGCTTCAAAAAAGTCCATTTCGTCCACCCCCATTAGTTGGCAAATCCATTTTGCCCCTGCAAGGTTCGCAAGATTGTGATCCCCAAAAACAGACAATGGTAAATCCCCTTCATCTGTTTGTAGATAGGTAACTCCCTCTTCTATCACTGCTTCGGGTTTTTGATAACTTTGCTTTCTTATGGTGTTTTGTGTAGTGGCCACAAGACGCGTTAACACTGGGTCTTCTTGATTGTAGACAATTGCTCCACCCGGAACTATCGTATCGATATATTGCTTAAACTGATCTTCATAATCTGCCAAAGTGGGAAAGACATTAATGTGATCCCAAGCAATTCCAGAAATCAGAGTGACATGAGGCTTGTACCATAAAAACTTTGGTCTTAAATCGATGGGAGAAGAAAGATATTCGTCTCCTTCAATCAACATAAAATCGTTGTGCTCTGTTAAATGCACCATGGTATCAAAACCCTCTAATTGTGCTCCAACCATAAAATCCACTTCTTGATCGTGGTAATTCAACACATGAAGCACCATGGCAGTAATAGAGGTTTTCCCATGACTTCCCGCAATGACGACGCGAGTTTTGTCTTTACTTTGTTCGTATAAAAATTCAGGATAAGAGTAAATTGGCACGCCTTTTTCTTGGGCTGCTAAGAGTTCTGGGTTGTCTTTTTTGGCATGCATGCCTAAAATCACTCCCTCTAAATCTAATGTAATTTTCTCTGAAAACCACCCCATGGCATCTGGCAACAAACCAGCATTTTGCAATCGTGATTTTGACGGCTCAAATATCGCATCATCGCTTCCGCTAATTTGATATCCTTTTGCCTTTAAGGCTAACGCCAAATTGTGCATGGCACTCCCACCGATAGCGATAAAATGAATTTTTTTCATAATGCTTTTTGCTGTTTTGTTTGCAAAGCCTGCCCTAATTCAAAGTTAGGGTTGATACTAAGCGCTTGCTTCGTCATAAGCAGGGCCTGATCCCTATCTCCTACAAAATCTAGTAGTTGTGCTTTTCGAAAATAAGCCCATTCGAGTGGGATGTTATAAACTGAACTTTGTTTGTCTATAAAATAATCAATAGAACAAAGTCCTATGCCTGGCGATAATTTATTTAACACACTATCTTCGGCAATTTTATAAGAAAAGTTCATCGAGTGCTGTGCGAAATAATCAGATAGATTTTGACTACAAAAAGATTGTTTTTCGAGTAAATCAAAGGCCTTTTTATAATAGTCCGTTGCTTGTGACTTCTTTGCTTCTGCTGCAGCGATAAACGCAAAAGAAAAATAAGCTTTTACTTGATCTAACTTCATTAACTGCTTTGCCAACACTTTTGCCTTATCGATATCTCCCCCTAAAAGAGAAGGAACCATACACAATGATTCAATATAAGCTTCAAGAGTGGGAAGATGATTGGGGTTTAACGCTAGCGCACGCTTAAAATTCTTCAGCATGGCTTTAACATAAGAGACAGAAAACATGCGGTTTACCTGTAGGGCTTTAATTCCATTTGCCCCTCCTAAGAGATATAACAACTGAGCACTTTCACCCTGGTTGCTTATTTTATCTTCAAGGGCTGTAATTAAATCGTCTTGTTCATTATAGCGTGAGGCGAGTTGAATCCTAAGGTTTATTTTTTCTAGGCGACTACTTTTTGACACTTGGATAGTCTTTTTTTTAAGAAGATATTCTGCTCGATTTGCTTCATTAAACTTTTTAAAAGGTGTTTTATTTTGCCCTAAAACAAGGGATGAAAACAACATTAAAAAAAAGACAAACCTCATCTTTAGTCTTCATTGATTAACTGCCATAAAGCATCTTTTAAATCCATTGTTCCCATTTGACTTACAGAAGAAATCATCAAATGCGGAATGTCTCCAAAAGCCTCTTTCATCTCAATCGCATATTCTGCCTTCAACTCATCGTCTAACAAGTCACATTTAGACAGGACAATCATAAAGTTTTTATCGATCAATTCTGGATTAAACGCAATCAACTCGTTGCGTAAAATATCAAACTCCTTTTTAATATCTGCCGCATCTGCTGGAATAAGATAAAGTAAGACTGCGTTGCGCTCAATATGTCTAAGAAAATAATGCCCTAGTCCTTTTCCTTCTGCAGCTCCTTCAATAATTCCTGGAATATCTGCCATCACAAAAGAGCGATAATCCCTGTATTCGACTATCCCTAAATTAGGCTTTAGGGTGGTGAATTCGTAGTCAGCAATTTTAGGCTTCGCCGAAGTAAGCACAGACAATAAAGTAGATTTCCCTGCATTAGGGAAGCCTACTAGCCCAACATCTGCTAAGACTTTTAACTCTAGGGTAATTTGTAATTCTTGCCCTTTAATTCCCGGTTGAGCATAGCGTGGGGTTTGACGGGTAGAGGATTTAAAATGCCAGTTTCCACGGCCGCCTAAACCACCTTCCAACAAAATAATTTCTTGACCTTTTTCTGTAATTTCCCCAATTAACTCACCAGTCTCTGTGCTTTTGATCAATGTCCCCAAAGGAACATCGATAAAAATATCTTCCCCTTGTGCTCCTGAACTGCGGTTTTTACTTCCGTGTTCCCCATGTCCAGCCGAAAAATGTTTTTTAAATTTAAAAGTATAGAGGGTCCACAAATTAGGATTTCCTCTTGCGATCACATGACCTCCACGGCCGCCATCGCCCCCATCTGGGCCTCCCTTAGTAATATACTTTTCACGGTGTAGATGTATAGATCCTTTACCCCCGTTTCCCGAAGAAATAAATAACTTTACATAGTCGACAAAATTTCCTTCGGTCATTTTTTATTATTGTAGTGAATCAATTGCAGTCATCAATCGCTGGGTGATCTCTTCGATCGAACCAATTCCATTAATACTGTGAAATTTATTTTGTTCTGTATAGAACGCTCTTAAAGGAGCCGTTTTTTGATTGTACTCTTCAAAACGGTTTCGAATCTTTGCCTCGTCTTGATCGTCTGGGCGACCACTAGTTTCTCCCCTTTTTAATAAACGAGTGACTAATTCATCGTCGTCTGCTTCTAATGCTACAGTGGCAGAAATACTCATCCCTTTTCGACTTAAAAAGGCGTCTAAACTTTGCGCTTGTGCTTGTGTTCTAGGAAAACCATCAAAAATAAATCCTTTGGCTTGGGGGTTTTTTTCCACTTCGGCCTCTAACATATTAATGGTTACTTCGTCTGGCACTAAGTCACCTTTATCCATATAAGATTGGGCTAACTTACCTAAATCAGTTGCATTTTTAATGTTGTAACGAAAAACATCTCCTGTTGAAATGTGAACCAATTGGTAATGTGATTTTAAGAATTCTGCTTGGGTTCCTTTCCCTGCTCCAGGTTTACCAAAGAGGACTATATTGATCATAGTTTAATATTTATGGTGGCAAAGATACCTAAAATAAGCCTTTTCTCTATTCCCGTTTACCAATCAAAGATATATCCGTATTTTTGCCAAAAAGATTTATGCAGTTTTTTTCTTCACAAGCAAAATTAGGCATCCTAGGAGGGGGGCAATTAGGCAAGATGTTGCTCTATACTACCCGTAAGTGGGACATCACTACACATGTGCTAGACCCTAGTGAAGACGCGCCTTCGCGTATCGCTTGTGATCATTTTTTTCAAGGGGATTTTAAAGATTATCAAACCGTTTATGACTTTGGGAAAGAGCTCGATGTTTTAACCATTGAGATAGAACACGTCAATACAGACGCCTTAAGACAATTAGAAAAAGAAGGGATACAAACCTACCCTAACGCTGCAACCCTAGAGTTAATTCAAAATAAAGGGGTACAAAAAGACTTTTATGTGCAGCATAATATTTCCACTTCAGCGCATATGCGCTTCAAAAATTTATCCCTTTTACAGCAGGCAATAGACACAGATAAACTGCATTTTCCTTTTGTTTGGAAAGCAGCTAAAATGGGGTATGACGGCAATGGTGTTAAAATTATCCGTCAAAGCGAAGACTTAGACTTCTTGACCGATCAAGAATGCATGGTAGAGGATCTTGTACCATTTACACACGAACTTGCTGTCACGGTTGTTCGAAATCCTTCGGGGGAAGTGAAAACATATCCTGTAGTCGAGATGGAATTTCATCCAGAAGCTAACCAAGTAGAATATGTGCTTTGTCCCGCTAGAATTGATGACAGCATTAAAGAAAAAGCCACCCAAATCGCCCTGCAAGTTTCTAATGCATTGAATCATGTAGGTCTTTTAGCCGTAGAATTATTCCTCACTGAAGAGGGCGATATTTACGTGAATGAGGTTGCACCTCGTGCGCACAATAGTGGACATCACACCATAGAAACATCGATCACAGATCAATTTGAACAGCACATTCGCGCGGTCTTAGATCTCCCATTAGGCAATACTGACCTTATCACAGCTGGGGTAATGGTCAACCTTGTAGGTGCACAAGGCCATACCGGACAAGTGCACTATAACAATATTGAAACCGCTTTAAAGTTAAAGGGAGTAACCCCCCATATTTATGGCAAAAAGCAAACTCGTCCCTTTAGAAAAATGGGACATGTCACTATCGTCGATCAAGACATCAATACAGCCCGTGAAACGGCAGAAAAAGTAAAACAACTAATCACCGTAATTTCAAACTAATGGCACAAGTAGGAATCATCATGGGAAGCGCATCAGACTTACCCGTAATGCAAGAAGCAATCGATATTCTAAAAGAATTAGGCATTGATTATGAGGTAGACATTGTCTCTGCCCATCGCACCCCAAAAAAAATGATGACCTACGGACAAGAGGCACATCAAAGAGGGATTAAAGTGATCATAGCCGGTGCAGGAGGAGCAGCGCACTTACCTGGAATGGTTGCCGCAATTAGCCCACTACCTGTGATAGGAGTGCCGGTCAAATCGAGTAACTCTATCGATGGTTGGGACTCTGTTCTTTCAATATTACAAATGCCGGGCGGAGTACCTGTCGCAACTGTTGCCCTTAACGGAGCTAAAAATGCTGGAATCCTTGCCGCACAAATTATCGGAAGTTCAGATCAAGAAGTACTTGATAGAATTATTGCATATAAAGAAGGCCTAAAGGCCAAAGTAATTGATTCCTCAAAAAATTTAAACGCTTAAATCCAGTCCCTTGCAGAATCCACTTTTAGCTGAATTTCCGACCCCTTTTGAGACCCTTCCTTTTGATCAAATCAATACAGCAGATTTTCTCCCTGCCCTCGAAGCAGAAATTGAGAAAACAAAAGCGGAAATAGATCAAATTACTCAAAACCCAGCCCAACCCAGCTTTGATAACACAATTGAAGCCATGGAGAAAAGTGGAAAAAAACTGGGGATTATTTCTGGAGCCCTGTTTAACCTTAACAGTGCAGAGACCAGCAAAGCCCTGCAAGAGGTCACCCAAAAGGCAGCCCCTATCCTTACTGCCTTGCAGAATGACATTAGATTAAACGAGGTTTTATTTCAACGCATCCAAAAGGTGCACGATCTAAAAGACACTGCAGCACTCACGCCAGAACAAAAAACACTTTTAGAAAAAGAATATAAAGGTTTTGTGCGCAATGGTGCACTCCTACCAGAAGAGAAAAAAGAAAAACTTAGAGCGATTGATCAAGAACTCGCTCAGCTAGGGCTTCGCTTTGGAGAAAATGTATTAGAGGATTCTAATGCATTTTCACTACAAATAACAGACAAAAAGGAATTATCTGGCTTACCGCAAAGCGCCCTTGCTATGGCAAAACAAATGGCAGAGCAAAAGTCATTAGAGGGTTGGTTATTTACACTTGACTATCCCAGTTATGTTCCTTTTATGACCTATGCAGACAATCGGGGATTGCGTAAAAAAATGAGTCTTGCCTTTGGGAAAAGAGGATTCCAGCAAAACGATCATAACAATGAAACGGTAATTCAATCCATTGTTCAACTTCGTTATCAAAGAGCTAATCTTTTAGGTTATGATTCTCATGCAGCATTTGTCCTAGAAGAGCGTATGGCTAAAGACGAATCGACGGTTCGCGAATTTTTAAATGACTTGAGAAACAAAGCCTATCCCAAAGCAAAAAAAGAATGGGAAGAAATCAATGCTTTTGGACAGCAAGAGCTAGGTTATAAGACCATTGAAAAATGGGATACTGCTTATATCTCAGAAAAGATAAAACAAGTGCGTTTTGCTTTTAATGAAGAAGAGCTCAAACCCTATTTTGCTTTACCAAAGGTCACCACTGGCTTATTCAAAATAGTAGAACGCTTGTATGGGTTAAGTTTTAAAATAAGAAAAGATATCCCGGTTTACCATCCAGATGTTCAAGCTTATGAAGTAACAAAAGACGGTGCATTTCACGCCGTACTTTATGCAGATTTCCACCCGCGAGAAGGAAAAAGAAATGGCGCATGGATGACCTCTTATCGCGCTCAAAATCATGAACAACGCCCACATGTTTCTATTGTTTGTAATTTTTCTACCCCTACAGGAGACACTCCTGCTCTCCTTACTTTTAATGAAGTAACGACTTTATTTCACGAATTTGGTCATGCCTTGCATGGGATGCTTGCGAATACACATTATGGATCATTAAGTGGGACGAGCGTCTTTTGGGATTTTGTTGAATTACCTAGCCAAGTATTAGAAAACTGGTGTTACCAAGCAGAAGCCTTAGCACTTTTTGCGCAGCATTATAAAACGGGAGCGTTAATCCCAGCGCATTATATAGAAAAAATCATCAAGGCAGGGCAATTTCAGCAAGGGCTTCAAACCCTGAGACAGCTCAGCTTTGGCTATTTGGATCTTTCTTGGCATAGTGAAAACAGTATAGATATTAAAGGAGTTAAAGCGCATGAAAAAACCATCATGGCTCCTTTTCAATTTACTGAAGATCACGAAGAAAACTGTATGAGCACTGCCTTCTCTCACATTTTTCAAGGAGGATATGCCGCAGGTTATTACAGTTATAAGTGGGCAGAAGTTTTAGATGCAGATGCTTTTGAATTATTTTTAGAAAAAGGAATTTTTGATCAAGATACCGCCACAGCATTTCATGATCATGTCTTATCTAAAGGAGGGACAGAACATCCCATGACCTTATATAAAAAGTTTAGAGGTCAAGCCCCTAACCCAAAAGCACTATTGAAAAGAGCTGGGTTAGTCGATTAATTTTTTGCCGCTTGCCAGGCCATATAACCCCCGTCAAGCTCATAAATTTTATCAAAGCCTAATGCTTTCATCGCAACTGCTGCTCTTGCACTTCGGCTGCCAGCCTTACAATAAATCATAACCGGTTTTTCTTTGTCTAACTTATTGATTTCAAAAGGAAAATCTAGTGAGGTAATGGAGATGTTAACCGCTCTAGGTAAAGCGCCATTTTCAAATTCTTCTGGGGTTCTTACATCAACAATGAGATAGTCGTGTTGCATGTTTGCTTTAAAATCCTCGACGTTTTGTAAAGTGCTAAAGTGCTGTATTAAAATTAGTGGAAGAAAAAATATTGCTTTCATAGCTAAAGGGTTTTTATAAAATAATATAGCCAGCCAATCGCCGGGATTAATTCTACCCAAAATAAAGTAATATTCTCTGAACTATCCTTCTTTACCACAAAAAGGGCGCATAAATAAGCTATACCCATCAAAACAAAAGCTGTGGGAGAAACATTTGCAGCCTTTGGAATTAACAATTCCATTCCAAAAAGCAAAAAGAGTAAAGCAATCCCTAGCCATCTGGTTTTTGATTCCCCAATCAATTGTGGAATGGTTCCCAGTTCTTTTTGATCCATTGCAGCATCCCTAATTTCAAATGGAAGGGTGGCAATAAAGACCAAGATAAAACGCTCTAAGAAAAAAAGATAATGGGTGAAATTCCAAGAAACCAAATCAATCAATGGATATACCGCTGTCAATAAAGTCCAACACATGGCAACGATAAAAATCTTTAGCCCATATTGACTGCGCAGGTTTCCAAATTTTGCGCGGATAGGAACAGCATAAGCAACGCAAAGTAGGAAACAAATAAACAATATAACCTGCCCTTGAAAAGACAACAAAAAAAAGAGGTAAACGGAAGATAAAAAACTCAATACACCAACTGGAATCAACAGCTTATACAAGCCTAACGTTGTCATTACTTTCTTTGAAAAGGGATAATACTTTATCGCATTATAGCCTAAAAAGGCCAAAGAAAAAATCAGTATCCTATCACTTAAGGTAGTTGATATACTCCATTGATAATGAGTTATTTCAAAAAAGCACAAAACCATTAAAGCGACATGAAAACTCGTCTTTATGTAAGCATCAAATAGACAGCGCAGATATAGCATGCGCCAAAAATAGGCAAAGTGTTTATAAGTTTATCCTTAGGGTTAAAAACTTCCTCTTGTTTTAAATAAAATCTATTTTTACTTATAACAGTTTGATGTAAATTTGTTGAAAAAAGTAGCATATGTTTGCGAACAGACATTTAGGTCCTAATGAAAAAGAAATTGCTCAAATGGTCAAGACCATTGGAGTGAATGATGTTGCTCAACTAATTGACGAAACCATCCCTAGCGACATTCGCTTAAAAGAAACGCTAGCGCTCCCAGAGGGCATTTCTGAATATGCTTTCCAAAAGAAAATTCAACAGTTAGCGCAAAAGAACAAGTTGTTTGCCAACTATATTGGCATGGGGTATCACCCTGCAATTGTTCCCGCTGTTATACAACGCAATATTCTTGAAAATCCAGGATGGTATACCGCCTACACGCCTTATCAAGCAGAGATTGCGCAAGGGCGTTTAGAAGCTTTATTCAATTATCAGACTGTTGTTTCAGATTTAACTGGCATGGATCTGGCGAATGCCTCTTTATTAGATGAAAGTACCGCAGCTGCAGAAGCGATGAGTTTACTTTTTGCGGTAAGAACCAGAGAGCAAAAGAAACGTAATAGTCATCGCTTTTTTGTCGCTTCTTCTACCCTGCCACAAACCATCGCTTTACTCAATACTAGAGCAACCCCTATTGGGGTGGAAATTGTCGTGGGCGATATTGAACAATATGAACTAGACGAAACCTATTTTGGTGCTCTTTTTCAATATCCTGGAAAAAACGGAAACATCATCGACCTAGCTGCACATGCTAAAAAAGCGCAAGCCCTAGAAATAAAAACAGTCGTGGCAGCAGATTTATTTGCCTTGACCTTGCTAGAAGCTCCTGCAAAATATGATGTTGACGCTGTTGTGGGCACTACGCAACGCTTTGGCATTCCACTAGGTTATGGGGGGCCACACGCGGCATATTTTGCGACAAAAGAAGCTTATAAAAGAAATATCCCTGGTCGTATTATCGGTCAAACAAGAGATATGGAAGGAAAGCCTGCCCTGCGTATGGCGCTTCAAACCAGAGAACAACATATCAAAAGAGACCGTGCTACTTCAAATATCTGTACCGCCCAAGTTTTACTCGCTGTCATGGCAGGGATGTATGCTGTGTATCACGGTCCCGAGGGTTTAAAAAATATCGCTTTAGACATTCATGAAAAGGCAAAAAAACTTGAAGTCGCTCTAGATAGTATCGGGATTGAACAAAGCAATACCCATTACTTTGACACTTTACAGATCAAAGTCGATGCGGAAAAATTGCAAAAAATCGCCCTGGATAATGAAATCAATTTATTTTATCCAGACAATCAAACGGCTTGTATCTCCCTTAACGAAGCGACGACTGAGGAGGACTTCACTGCGCTTATCAATGTATTTGAAACGTATACCGGCAAAACAGCAGCCGTAATCATTAATAATGAAAATCGTTTGCCTAGCGCGCAGTTACGCCAAAGCAACTACATGACCCATCCGGTTTTTAGTTCCTACCATTCTGAGTCGGCTTTGATGCGCTACATCAAAAAATTAGAGCGAAAAGATCTGGCCTTGAATCATTCGATGATTTCTTTAGGATCGTGTACCATGAAACTCAATGCTGCAAGTGAAATGCTCCCTTTAAGCTCCACACAGTGGAATAGCTTGCACCCTTTTGCACCCTTAGATCAAGTAAAGGGATATCAAGAAGTCTTAGAAAACCTTACCCACCAATTAAACATCGTGACTGGTTTTGCTGCTACTTCTTTGCAACCCAACTCTGGCGCGCAAGGAGAATATGCCGGTTTAATGGTGATTAGAGCCTATCATCAATCGCGTAATGATCACCACAGAAATGTGTGCATAATTCCAGCTTCTGCCCATGGGACTAACCCAGCATCTGCGGTGATGGCAGGGATGAAAGTTATCGTGACAAAAACAGATGAACGCGGTAATATCGACTGGGAGGACATCCAAGACAAAGCCATAGCACACAAAGACAATCTTGCGGCTTTAATGATAACTTATCCTTCTACTCACGGGGTTTTTGAATCTAATATTAAAAATATCACCGCATTGATTCACGATAATGGTGGACAAGTTTATATGGATGGTGCTAATATGAACGCCCAGGTAGGCCTAACCAGTCCTGCGGCAATCGGTGCAGATGTTTGCCACCTTAATTTACATAAAACCTTTGCCATCCCTCACGGGGGTGGTGGACCTGGAGTAGGACCTATTTGTGTTGCAGCACATTTAGCACCTTTTTTACCCTCTAATCCTATTATTGCAACAGGAGGAGACCACGCAATTGAGGCAATTTCTGCCGCTCCATGGGGTTCTGCTTTGGCTTGCCTTATCTCTTATGGTTATATCGAAATGCTAGGAAGTAGTGGATTGCAAAAAGCTACTGAGATTGCGATACTAAATGCCAACTATATCAAAGAACGACTAGACGGCGCATATCCAGTACTGTATACCGGCGACAATGGTCGTGCAGCACATGAGTTAATCATTGACTTACGTCCATTTAAAGAAAAGGGCATTGAGGTAGTCGATGTGGCGAAACGCTTGATGGATTATGGATTCCATGCCCCTACAGTTTCTTTCCCAGTGGCAGGAACCATGATGATAGAACCCACAGAAAGTGAAGATATTGCAGAAATTGATCGCTTTTGCGAAGCGATGATTTCTATCGCTGCAGAGATTGCCGAAGAAGATTTTCATGACGAAAATAGTTTATTGAAAAATGCGCCGCATACTTTAGCCATGGCGACAGAAGACGAATGGCGATTCAACTACAGTCGCAAAAAAGCACTTTATCCACTTGAATTTGTGAAGGAAAATAAATTTTGGCCTTCCGTTAGAAGGGTAGACGAAGCCTTTGGAGATCGTAATTTGATATGCAGTTGTCCCTCCGTAGAATCTTATTCAAGTTAATAAAAATCAGATAATTATATTTTTTTATCACAGGATTTAATCCGATTACAACTCGCTTGAACATCATTGACCAATTTTAAGCAGCGCGGATCGGTGAGAGGCTTGTGATATTTTTGAATAGATTAAACTAACCTAATGAGCAACTTTATTTCTGGTACCGGAAGAGCAATTCCAAATATAGTCAAGAAAAACAGTGACTTTACGACAAGCAATTTTCTCGATGAGGAAGCCAATCCTTTCCCCAATGAAATCACAGAAATCATTCAAAAATTCTCTTCTATCACTGGCATTGAAGAGCGACGTTATGCACCAGATAATATTAATTCATCTGATTTAGCGGCAGAAGCAGGAGCCAAAGCTATAAGTGACGCAGGAATCGATAAAGAAAGCATAGATTATATTATCGTTGCCCATAACTTTGGAGACACACCAGCAAATGCTAAACAATCTGAACCCTTACCCAGTGTTGCCTCTAAGGTTAAAACTATTCTAGGTATTATCAACCCTAATTGTGTGGCCTATGACCTATTGTTTGGTTGCCCTGGATGGGTAGAAGGAATGATTCAAGCGAATGCATTTATCAAAGCAGGTATTGCAAAAAGATGTTTAGTCATAGGGGCAGAGACACTATCAAGAGTAGTTGATCCTGTTGATCGCGATTCGATGATTTTTGCCGATGGAGCTGGCGCCAGTATTATTGAAGTATCTAATGATCAAGCGGGTATATTGTCACATAAAAGTGTTACCTATACCTCAAATAACGAGATTGACATGCTTTACTATGATTGTTCTTATGATCCTAGTGATAAAAATAAATACATCAAGATGAAGGGACGAAAGGTTTATGAATTTGCCTTATCTCACGTTCCGCAGGCAATGAAAGCATGCTTAGATGAGTCTGGTATTGAGATTGGCGATTTAAAGAAAGTCTTTATCCATCAAGCTAACATGAAAATGGACGAAGCCATCATTAAAAGATTCTACCGTTTGTATCGCACAGCAGTTCCAGAAGGTGTACTTCCCATGAACATTCAAACATACGGAAACAGTTCTGTTGCCACCATCCCCACACTTTATGACCAAGTGTTAAAAAACGAACTGGAATCACACCAGTTAAACAAAGGGGACATCATTCTTTTTGCAAGTGTAGGCGCAGGAATGAATATTAATGCGATCACTTACAAGGTTTAGTTAAAACCCTTTTTTAGAATCCAAAAATATTAAGGGCTTAAGTCCTTCAAATTGCGTAATTTTAAGCATGATAAAATTGCTTGAACATATCGGAAGATATTTTCTCATGCTCCAAAGAACCTTTGGGAAATTCACCAAAGGAGCAGTCCTTAGAAAACTTATCGTTCGCGAAATTGACGACCTCATTATAGGCTCATTAGGTATTGTCGCCTTTATCTCCTTTTTTGTAGGAGGAGTAGTCGCCATACAAACCGCCATTAATTCTGACAATCCCTTATTACCAAAATACTTGGTAGGATTTGCCACAAGACAATCCATTATACTCGAATTTGCGCCCTCTTTCATTTCTGTAATTATGGCAGGAAAAGTGGGATCTTTTATCACCTCTTCCATTGGCACGATGCGAGTTACAGAACAAATTGATGCTTTAAAGGTAATGGGAGTTAACACTTACAACTACCTTATTTTTCCAAAGATTGTCGCAATGACCTTGTACCCCTTTATCATCGTGATCTCGATGTTTCTGGGGATCTTTGGCGGCTATGTCGCCTGCATCACAGGAGGCTTCTCTGCCCATGCCGACTTTATCGAAGGGTTGCAGTTAGAATTCAATCCCTTTCACGTGACTTATGCCTTTATCAAAACCTTTTTGTTTGCCATGCTACTCGCTACCATTCCCGCTTATCACGGCTACTATATGAAAGGTGGAGCTTTAGGAGTAGGAAAAGCAAGTACAACCTCTTTTGTATGGACGAGCGTAGCCATTATTGTCATGAATTCTTTTGTTACTAATCTTTTATTGACCTAATGATAGCAGTAAACAACATTAGAAAATCATTTGACGGCACAGAAGTGCTCAAGGGGATAGATGCCAGTTTTGAAAAAGGAAAAACCAATCTAATCATTGGGCAAAGTGGCTCTGGAAAGACGGTTTTTTTAAAATGTATCCTGGGCTTACATCAAGTTACCGAAGGTGAGATTATCTACAATAATGTTCCCTTTTCTAGTATGGACGAAAACGCCCAAACACTTTTAAGACAAGACATGGGAATGGTTTTCCAGGGGAGCGCTTTATTTGATTCGATGACGGTAGAAGAGAACGTTATGTTCCCCATGCAAATGTTTACAGAGACCCCACAAGACGAGATTAGAGAACGGGCCAATATTGCCATTAACAGGGTTAATCTTGTGGATGCAAATCATAAATTACCTGCTGAGATTTCTGGGGGAATGAAAAAACGCGTTGCTATCGCCAGAGCAATTGTGATGAATCCCAACTATTTATTTTGCGATGAACCCAATTCTGGATTAGATCCAAAAACGGCCATTTTGATCGATAATCTTATTCAAGAGATTACCCAAGAATACCAAATCACCACCATTATCAACACCCATGACATGAATTCTGTGATGGAAATTGGAGAAAAAATCATCTTCCTTAGAGAAGGATTTAAAAGTTGGGAAGGAACAAATAAAGATATCTTTAGAACAGATAACGAAGCCGTGACCAATTTTGTCTACTCTTCAGAACTATTTAAAAAAGTGCGTAAGGTATACTTAGAAGAAAGCGAATAACTAGGCGATTTCATCGCCAAATTGATTTTTTGCTTGAGCTCTTAAGTCTTTAACCGACTGATCTTCTCCTTTAGGGTAAATCAATAAAACTCCTTCTTCTTCTACCACAACAAAGTCTTTCAAACCTTTGACTACAACTACTTTCTCTTTAGAAGAATAAATCATATTCCCACTAGCTTGATCTGAGATCAGATGCGCTTTGACGGTTACATTATCCTCGTTAGTTTGCGCTAATTGTTCGTGTAAAGAAGACCAAGTACCCAAGTCGTTCCACAGAAAAGAAGCCTTAATCATCACAATATTACTCGCTCTTTCTAGAATGGCATAGTCAATAGAAATGTTGTCTGCCTTAGGATATTGTTTTGCTAAAAAAACTTGTTCTTGGGGGGTGTCAAAATAGGCTTTACCTTCTTCAAACAAGGCATGCATATCAGGTTGATGCTTCGCAAAAGCGTTTAAAATGGACGCACAAGACCAAACAAACATCCCTGAATTCCAAAAGTAGTTCCCAGCAGATAAAAAAGTTTCAGCCTTTTCTAAAGTAGGCTTTTCAGTAAACTGACTGATAGCTGTTATTTGCGCAGACTTATCTTGAACCTCCAGATAGCCATATCCAGTATGAGGGGAATTAGGAGGAATCCCAAAGGTGAGCAACTCCTGCTCGCTTGCAGCTCTTTTAAGGGCTAATTGAACATCTACTTGATAAGCGTCTAAATGATCTATAAAGTGATCACTGGGCAAGACTAACATGGTCGCTGCGGGATCTTTGTGGTGTATTTTTTGCGCTGCATATAAAATACATGGCGCAGTATTTCTCATAACGGGCTCACAGATAATTTGATCTGAAGAAAGGCCTGGTAGCTGTTGTTCAACTAGAGATTTATAGCCTTCGTTCGTAAGGATATAAACATTCTCTTTTGGAACAATCCCTTCTAGGCGATCGATCGTTTGCTGTAATAAAGTTCTTCCTATTCCCGTTAAATCTTGAAATTGCTTAGGAAAGGAAGCTCTACTGGTAGGCCAAAAACGACTTCCTACTCCGCCGGCCATGATTAAAGCATAATAATGATTGTTTTCTTTCATTTAATGTTCAATTTGCTCCACTTCTGCATTAGGTTGAAAAAGATAGGCTTTCCCAGAACTTACTTCTTTGCAAACATATCGTTTTCTGCGTTTTTCACCTTTTTGAAAAACCCTGCCGTTGTCTAATTTAAATTTAGCTTCTATGGGCAATTCAAAGATAGCTTTTTTATGAGTGGAAGGATCATATTGTTTTAGGGCTAAGCCCAAATGGATATCTGTATCACTACTCGCCTTTGGATTCATCATATGCCTGCCAAAGACTTCTAACAAAGGAGCAGGAAAAACCGAAGGAATTAAAAAAGGTTGCACTATACTGTTAAAAGTATTTTTCCATTCTTTTCCATGCGGTGCAATGCGATAACCAAACGCTTGAAAAGCGAGGTGATGGGCAATTTCATGTAAAAGGGTGATTAAAAACCTATAGGGATTATCACTTTCATTAACGGTGATCTGTGTTTTACCCGAAGCTAATTTGCGAAAATCACCATGCTTTGTTTTGCGTTTTTTAACCACCTTAATTACAACAGGCTGATTGTTTAAAAGATCGCCTATCTTCTCTTGAGCTGCTATTGGGATATAGTTATTAAAGCTCATTGCAAATTATGGTGTGCTAGAAGAGACTTGTAACACCTTTCCGTTGTAATACAACTGTCCTGTCAAACAGAAATCTAATACATAGGTAGCGAAATCTTCTGCAGTTATAGGCGCTTCAAAACCTGGGAAAGCTTCTGCTAACATTTGTGTTTGAACTGCCCCTAGGGCCAAAGCGTTACATCGAGGCCCGCTTTCTTTAAACTCTTCTGCCCAGAGTTCTGTCAAGGTGATCACGGCTGCTTTACTGCTGCTGTAGATCGACAAGCCGGGAAATTTAGCACTTCCTTGAATCCCACCCATACTACTTATATTAACGATATGCCCGCTAGAAGTCATTTGAGGTAAAACCAAGCGAGTTAGTTCTGCTAAGCCAAAGACATTCACCTTATAGATTCGCTCATAAAGGGCAAAGTTGCTCTCTCCTACTGGTGTATTCGTTAACAGTCCAGCGTTATTGAGCAAGACATCTATTTGGGTACCGTCTAATTGAGCAATAAAATTCTCGATTTGTTCTGGCTCTGCTAGATCGACAGCATAAGGGTTTATTCTTTCAATGCCTTTTAGAGCGTCAATATTTCGAGATAGGGCAATGACTTGATGTCCTTGCTTTGCTGCAAGAAGTGCAGTGGCATGTCCAATTCCTTTCCCTGCTCCTGTAATTAATAGTGTTTTCACGGGTTTTTTTTTAAAGATAAAAAAACCCGCTCAATGGCGGGTTATTTCTATTGTAATTGCTTGCTTAAACAAGCATGGTTACTGGATTTTCAATATATCCTTTAAGGGTTTGCAAAAATAAAGACCCTGTTGCACCATCGACAGAACGGTGGTCACAAGCAAGGGTTAATTTCATGGTATGACCCACTACAATTGCTCCATTTTTAACCACTGGCTTTTCTACAATTGCCCCTACAGAGAGAATCGCAGAATTAGGTTGATTGATAATCGAGGTAAAGGTTTCGATACCAAACATCCCTAAGTTAGAAATTGTAAACGTACTTCCATCCATTTCTGCTGGGGTAAGTTTTTTATCTCTAGCTCTTCCAGCATAATCTCTAACTTGCGCCCCTATTTGAGGGAGAGACAATTCGTCTGCAAATTTAACGACTGGTACAACTAAGCCATCTTCAACAGCTACAGCTACTCCCATGTGCACGTGGTGATTCTTGACAATTTTATCATCATGCCAACGTGAATTTACTTGAGGGTGCTGTTTTAACGCTTTGGCGGTAGCCTTTACAACAATATCATTAAAAGAAATCTTTGTGTCTGGAACAGAGTTGTATTGTTGACGGAAAGCCATTGCATTTTCCATATCAAACTCAACGCTTAAATAATAGTGTGGTGCATTGAATTTAGACGCAGCTAAACGCTTTGCAATGGTTTTACGCATTTGATTATTGGGTACTTCTTCTGCCGACTCGATTCCTTGAGGCATAGCGGCAACACCACTTACTGTCCCTTGATAATTTTCAATATCGCGCTTAACAATTCTTCCACCATCTCCAGATCCTGGAACGTTGGCAATTTGAATCCCACGTTCTTCTGCGAGTTTTTTAGCGAGTGGGGAAGCGATTACACGACCACTAGTGTTTTGTGTAGGAACAGGTGCAGGTGCTGCTTGCTTAAGCGGTGCTGCAATTGGAGTTACTGCTGGCGCAGGAGCAGCTACAGCTGCTTTAGGTGTTTCAACTACAGCAGCAGCTTCTTGAGTAGAAGCAGATGCCGCAGCAATAGCTTGGTCAACATCTACATCTTTATCACCGATAATAGCTAATAAGCTATCTACTGGCGCAGACTCTCCTTCTTGAATTCCAATATGCAATAGGGTTCCCGCATAAAATGCTTCGAACTCCATGGTAGCTTTATCTGTTTCGATTTCAGCGAGAATATCGCCTTCATTAACTGTATCCCCAACTTTTTTCAACCAGGTGGCAACGGTACCTTCTTCCATGGTATCGCTCAAGCGAGGCATGGTAATTACTTCAACATTATCTGGCATAGTTGCTGCTGCAGTTGTTGTCTCTTGTGCTGGAGCAGCTTGATCTTCAGTAGAAGCTGGAGCTACTGCTTCTGATGCGTCACCACTAAGGTGAGCAGAAATATCTTCTCCTTTTTCGCCTACAATAGCTAATAAAGAATCTACTGGAGCTGTTTCTCCTTCTTGAATCCCAATATGCAAGAGTTCGCCTTCATAAAAAGCTTCGAACTCCATGGTGGCTTTATCTGTTTCAATTTCAGCTAAAATATCTCCTTCTTTCACGGTGTCACCTACTTTTTTGAACCATGTTGCTACGGTTCCTTCTTCCATGGTGTCGCTCAAACGAGGCATGTTAATAATCTCTGCCATTACTAGCTTAATTTATGTTTTAAAAATGGATAATTAGGCTCTTCATATACAGCGTCATACATCACAGATTTTTCTGGATAAGGTGACTCTTCTGCAAATTTTTCACATTCTGCTACTCGAGCTTTAACATCAACTTCAATGGCATTTAGCTCATCGTCGCTTAAGTACTTTTTCTCAACAATAATATCTTTTACCTGAGTAATAGGATCAATTTTTTTGTATTCTTCCACCTCGGATTTTGTACGGTAGTGTTGAGCATCTGACATTGAATGCCCTCGATAACGATAAGTTTTCATTTCTAAGAAAGTTGGTCCTTTCCCGTCTCGAGCGTGTTTCATTGCTTTGTCTAAGGCTTTCGCAACTGCGACTGGATCCATTCCATCTACCGGTCCACAAGGCATTTCATAGCCTAAACCTAGTTTCCAAATTTCTTGATGTGAAGCCGTTCTAGCAACAGAGGTTCCCATGGCATATCCATTGTTTTCAACAATAAATACGACGGGAAGTTCCCAAAGTGTAGCAAGGTTTAGGGTCTCGTGAAGTGATCCTTGACGCACGGCACCATCTCCCATAAAGCAAAGGGTTACTGCACCTGTATTATGGTATTTATCCCCAAAAGCCATTCCGGCTCCTAATGGGATTTGTCCTCCTACAATTCCGTGTCCACCATGGAAGCGATGTTCTTTTGAAAAAATGTGCATTGATCCACCTAGACCATTTGAAGTTCCGGTAGCTTTTCCGTACAATTCTGCCATAACACGTTTTGGGTCCACCCCCATCCCAATGGGCTGAACGTGATTTCGATATGCAGTAATCATACGATCTTTACCTAATTCCATGACGTGTAAAGCTCCCGCAAGGATAGCTTCTTGTCCATTGTAAAGGTGGAGGAATCCACGCACTTTTTGCTGGATGTAAACGGCAGCTAGTTTGTCTTCAAATTTGCGCCAGAACAGCATGTCTTTGTACCAATCTATATAGGTCTGTTTGGTAATTTTTTTCATTCGTTAAGCGAGTGATTATGATTTCTTTCAGGGACAAAAATACCACATTTTAGTGAGAAATCAGACAACAAAAAGAGGCTTAAAAGTTATTATTCCAAGAGAAAAATAAATCTTTTGCTAATTCGAAGTTTCGGTCAAAAGCTCTGGACTAGCAGAAAGATTAAATGTAAGCGAAAAACGCAGGGTGTTTTCAAGTGGGTTTCTAATCCTCGAGGTAGAAAATAAATAAGAGATATCAATGGTGGCAAAATCTAATCTAAAGCCGGCCCCTATGGTTAAAAATCGCCTGGATCCTTTTTCTAAACTCTCGTTAAAGTAACCGGTTCGCAAGGCAAAAGAATCTTGAAAAACATATTCAACTCCTGTTGCCCAAGTGATTTCTTTTAACTCTTCACTAAAACCATCTGGAGCATCGTTAAAGGATTCAAAAATACCTTTAAGAAAGGTAATATCGGGTTGTTGATAGCCCACTATATCACCGTTCTCAATTATAGCTACTGGAGAAGGAACCAATAATTTATTGAGTTCTAAATTAAAATTCAGCGCATTGTTCGTGTCTAAAACCAAGTCTAATCCTGTTCCTATTCTAAGGTTGGTAGGGATAAAGTTTTTTTGACCACCTTCATCATATTTTAATCGAGGCCCTATATTAGAGATATTCATCCCATAACGCATACGACCTTTATTCTCTCCCAGATCAAAAACATCCCCGCGATAGAATCCAGCAATATCCACCCCTAAAGTATTCGCGGGGGTTGCATCTAGATCGGTGGAAAGTTTTAAATCAGAACGGATAAATCTACCCGCAACTGCAAGCGAGAATTTCTCATTTAATTTTAATCCATATGAAACATCAAGGGTAAGCTCATTAGGGCGTTCAATACCTTGCTGTATAATGGTGTTTGCGACTAAGTCGTTGAATTGGATATCGCCAAGGCTAAAGTATTTTAAACTTGCCCCCCATGCACTGCGCTCAGTATTTTTTGTGAAGTAAGTAATATTAGCCAGAAAAATATCATCTACTAATTTGCTTAAATAAGGCGTATAACTCACCCCTAATCCTTGACTTCTTTCTGCAAAAACATATTTTGCAGGATTCCATTGTTGAGAATAAACATCTGCAGATGTAGCCACCCCTAGTTCTCCCATTCCAGCAGATCGTGCATCTGGGGTAATAAGCAAAAAGGGAACTCCAGTCGTTATAACACGACTGTCGTTTTGTCCTGAAACAGATAAAGCTGTAACAAGCGCTAAAAGATTTAGGTATAAGTAGAACCTCTTCAAGTAAATTGCGTTTAAATCTATTGTGTTATAACGCAAGAAATCTCCTTTTCTTATGCAAAAATTCAACAATTTATGCGGGATGAAAAATTTTTACAATAAATCGATAATGACTGCGTTATATAGTCATATTGTAGTACGTCAAAATAGTTTGGCTTGCATCAATATTTTGTATATTGCACTAATTAATAGCGGTATAGAATTGTAAACGATAAAGTATGAACGTTAAGGTTATTTCAAAATTTTCGCTTTTTGCTGTTTTAGGGGCATTTATTTTTTCTTCTTGCGGAAGAAATAATCAATCTAGAGCAACAGGATGGTCCATTAATTCAAAAAAAGGTGGATTCCAATACAATGTCGAATTTGAAGATCAAGAAACAGGACCAGGTTTGGTGTTTATTGAAGGAGGTACCTTTACTAAAGGTCAAGTGCAAGATGATGTTATGCACGACTGGAACAATTCCCCCACACGTCAACACGTGATGTCCTTTTATATAGACGAAACTGAAGTAACCAATCTAATGTATTTAGAGTATCTTGACTGGTTACAATTTGTTTTTCCAAAAGAAAACGAACAATATAAATTAATCTACCAAGGCGCCTTACCAGATACTTTGGTTTGGAGAAATCGTTTAGGCTATGTTGAAGAATTAACTACTAACTATTTGCGCCATCCTGCTTATGCAGAATACCCTGTAGTAGGAGTAAACTGGATGCAAGCCGTTCAATTTGCCGAATGGAGAACAGATCGTGTAAACGAATTCATCCTTGAACGCGAAGCTTATTTAGAAAAAGATACCCGTTACAACACAGACGTCATTGACGCTAATAGCACCTTTAGTACAAGTGCCTATCTCAAAGTCCCTGAATTGACTTATGGAGGGAAAATTGATAGTATTGCTGGTAAAAATGGGAAAATCAAAAAAGATACTACAGAGGTAAATAACTTTGCCGGAATAGAAAAAGGAATTTTACTTCCATCTTATCGCCTGCCCACAGAAACTGAATGGGAATATGCCGCATTAGCCCTTGGGGGAGAAAGAGAATACAACGCTTACAGAGGTAAGAAGAAATATCCTTGGTCTGGAGAATACACTCGTTCTGACGAAAGAAGAACCGAAGGAGATCAATTAGCCAACTTTAAACTTGGAAAAGGAGATTACGGTGGAATCGCTGGATGGTCAGACGATGGTGCAGATATCACCATTCAAGTGAAAGCTTATCCACCAAATGATTTTGGCGTATATGATATGGCAGGAAATGTTGCCGAGTGGGTTTCTGATGTGTATCGCCCTATTATAGATGACGAAGCAAGCGACTTCAACTACTACAGAGGGAATATTTACCTTAAAGAAGTTATCGGGGAAGACGGGAAAGCACAAGTTATTTCACCTGATCAATTGGTCTATGACACCTTACCTAACGGGAAAGTATTATTAAAGCGTATCCCTGGACAATTACAACAACAAGAGGTCGACGAAGAAGAAACCTTTTTAAGACAAAACTTTACTCAATCTGACAATAGAAATTATCGCGATGGAGATGTTTCATCTTCTCGTTTATTTGAAGATGTTCAAGGAAAAACAGACGAGGAAATCGCTAGAGATTACCCTGGTTCAACTGCCATGTACAGCGCACCTGATACTCCTGGTGTAACAAATGAAAACGGCGTTAAAAAATACAACAAGGACGAGTCGAATAAGAAAACTAGTTTAATTACAGACGAAGTTAGAGTCTATAAAGGTGGATCTTGGAAAGATAGAGCTTACTGGTTAGATCCAGCGCAAAGACGATTCTTACCCCAATACATTGCGACAGATTATATTGGCTTTAGATGTGCCATGACCCGATTAGGGTCCAAGAGCAAAAACAAAAAAACTGCTCGACACAAAAGAAGAGGTTAACATAAAATTAAAGGCATTTTCGAATGCCTTTTTTTACATATGAAAATTGCTGAATTACACCAAATCTTTTTAAGCTGTAAGACCGTGTCTACAGACACTAGAACCCTTCCAAAAGACAGCCTTTTTTTTTGCCTTAAGGGTGAAAACTTTAACGGAAACACTTTCGCAAAAAAAGCGTTAGAGCAAGGCGCATCTTATGTGGTATATGACGATGAAGAATACACACCAGAGCATGAAAACGCTATACTTGTCGAAGACAGTCTTGCGAGTTTACAAGCCCTCGCTCAATTTCACAGAAAACAATTTGACATCCCTGTAATTGGATTAACAGGATCAAATGGTAAAACCACCTCAAAAGAATTAATTAAAAGTGTCCTTGAACAAAACTTTGAAGTTGTCGCCACAAAAGGCAATCTAAACAATCATATCGGGGTTCCACTCAGCTTACTAAATATAAAAAAAAGTACAGAAATCGTCTTGATTGAGATGGGCGCAAATCACTTAAAAGAAATCGCCTTTTTAGCTCAGCTCGCCGCTCCAACAATGGGATACATCACTAATTTTGGCAAAGCCCATTTAGAAGGTTTTGGCAGTCTTGAAGGGGTTATAAAGGGAAAAAGTGAGTTGTATGATTACCTAAAAGAGAACAAAGGCACTGCAATTGTTAATGGGGATGATCAAAAACAAATACAACAAAGCGATGGCCTAAATCGTTATATTTTTAGCTTCGCCAAAAATGCTCAAAATCATCTTAGTAATACAGTAAATGAAGCTGGATACTGCACCGTCAAAACTGGGGATACTACCATTACATCTCAACTCACAGGAACTTATAATTTTGACAATATCAATGCAGCAGTAAGCATAGGTAAATATTTTAAAATCCCACTCTCTAAAATTCAACGGGGGATAGCCGCTTACTACCCCAGTAACAATCGCTCTCAATGGATTAAGACCACAAAAAACAACATCCTTCTAGACGCCTACAATGCGAACCCTACAAGCATGTCGGCTGCCATTAAATCTTTTATTAATGTTGACGCTAAGGCGAAACTTATCATTTTAGGAGATATGTTAGAATTAGGGCAATATGCCCAAAGCGAACATCAAGCCATCGTCGATACCATTAAAGAAAGTAATATTCAAGATACTATCCTTGTGGGACCCTTGTTTGGTTCTACAAACGCTGAAGGCTTTAAATGTTTTGACAATACTGAGTCAGTAAAAAAGCACTTAGCTAAGCAAGCCATTCAAGATCACACTATCCTAATAAAAGGATCAAGAGGAATTGCCCTAGAGCAACTCCTTGATCTCTTGTAAGCTATTCTGTTATTTCAAAATACTTTACGGTCTTAAATGCAGATAGCTCAATGGCTTCAACTTCTTTTTGTAAAGCTTCCCAATTGTTTTTATAAAAATCATTGACTTGCTCAACAGCATCCTTAGTCGCTGTGCTGGCGTGTTGCATTAAAACTTCTTCTGTTGTGGTAATACCGTTAGGACGAGAGTAAACATATCGTCTCGCAGTGCTAATTCGCGTCATCACCGTTTGTTCTGGATTGCGCACTATCCCTTGACGTTTGTCTTCTTTGCCTAAAAATAAATCGATTAACTGGGTAATCTCTTTTGAAGCATCTTTGCACTTATCAATGGTTGCCTTATAAGCCACACTATCTTGTTTTTGAATTCTTTGTTGATAATCTTTAATGGTCGCTTTAGATTCAACCAATTGATTGATCGCTTTTGCCGCTAAATCAATTAAAGCTTCTAACTGTTTTGATGCTTCGTATTGCTTTTTTAAACCTTCGATTGATGTTTTAATACGGGGATCTGTTTTAACTTGGATTTCTACTACATTACTTACAGTTGCTGAGGATAATACCGCTGTATATGTTCCTGGTAGCACCCCTACTCCACTGGGTTCTCGCTTGGACTTACTAGGCTTACGTCTGGGGCGATTAACACCACTTTCATCCATATTCCAGTACCAGCGATGCAGGCCTGTTTCCTTTGGCGCTTTGCGCCTTAATGTTCTTATCAATCTTTCTCCATCAAATATTTGAAGGCTTAATGAATCTTTTTTCTTTTCATCATTTTCTTGATCAGGCGCAGTGTAGAAATAAGTGAACATTGCCCCATATTTTCTATTCTCCCCGTGATACATTGCATCTGCCCCAAAGCGCGAGCCTGTGGGTTGTTGATAGGCCGCTTGATAAGCGGTAGGCGGAGTAAACAAATGGTTGGCTTTATTTGCAATTTCTTTTTTCTGAGCTAAAGCACGTAAAGGACGAATATCGTCTAATACCCATGCTGCTCTTCCAAAAGTCCCGATGATTAAATCGTGCTCTCTGGGATGAATCACTAAATCTTTTGTCGAAACCGTAGGGAACACTTTAGGATCCATTTTTATCCATTGCTCCCCTGCGTTTGTAGAATAGTATAGTCCATCGTCAGTTCCTAAAAACAATAGGTTTTTTGTCACTGGATCTTCGACTATGCTCAATGTATAGCTTTCCACATCTTCTGCGTCGACAATACGCTTCCATGTTTTACCATAGTTCGTTGTTCTGTAAGCATAAGGGGTATAATTAAAGCGTCTATAATCATTTGCGACTAATAAGGCTTCGCCTTTATTCTTATTCGAAGCCTTTATTTGTGTAATCCAGCTTCCTGTGGGTAAGCCCTTAAGGCCTTTTGTAACCTCATTCCATGATTCTCCACCATTTTGAGTGAAATGGACTCGCCCATCATCAGAAGCAGCCCACAACATATTTTCTTCTAAGGGGGAAGGCTCGATAACGAGTAGAGTACAGTGGTTTTCTGCCCCAGTTGCGTCTAGGGTTAATCCACCACTTTCGCTTTGCTTTTGTTTCTCTGGATCGTTTGTCGTTAAATCTGGTGAAATCACCTCCCATGTCAAGCCTTTATCGGTGCTTTTGTGCACAAATTGACTTCCGAAGTAAACTGTGCTATTATCAAAAGGGTCTTGTCCTATTGCAGCATTCCAATTAAATCGCAATGGCACTTCTGAATCTGGGTGTGTAGGTCTAACCAAATAATTATTCCCAGTTTTCCAGTCATAGCGAGAAACCACTCCTTGCTGACTCATGGCATAACCATATCGAGAATCGTCGAGATCTGGCACAACATCAAAACCATCCCCAAAGGCGATTTCTTGCCAGTATGAATTTCGGATACCTTGTACACGCCAAGTGTAGGCAGGACCTCTCCACGAACCGTTATCTTGCATTCCACCATAAACATTATAGGGGATTTCATTATCCACACTAATGTGATAGAATTGTGCTACAGGAATATTTCCTACAAAACGCCATGATTTCCCACCGTCTCTGGTGATATTTAACCCCCCGTCGTTTCCATCAATCATAAAGTTTCCATCTTCTGGATGAATCCACCAGGCGTGATGATCTGGGTGTACTCCATTACTCACCCCATAGGCTGGCATGAGCTGCGAAAAATTCTTGCCTCCGTCTTCAGAAACATTGACATAAGTAAAGACAGAATACAAACGATTTTCATTTTCTGGGTCAACACGGATGTCAGAATAATAAAAGGGTCTGTTTCCAATGTCATTTTTATCATTGACTTTAGCCCATTTTTCGCCTCCATCAACAGACTTGTAGAGGGCGTTTTTTTTGGCCTCAACGAGGGCATAAACAATATTGGGTTTGTTTTTTGCAATTGCTAGACCTATGCGGCCTAATTCTCCTTTAGGCAACCCGTCTTTTTCTGTTTTTTCTTTCCAGCTTTCTCCACCATCATAAGAAACAAAAAGACCGCTGCCCTCTCCTCCAGAATTAAAAAACCATGGATCGCGTTTGTGTTCCCACATGGCCGCGATTAATTTATTTGGATTAGTAGGATCCATGACTAGATCTGCCACGCCCGTTTTAGGGTTTTGGTATAAGATTTTCTTCCATGACTTACCGCCATTAGTTGTTTTATAGATTCCACGCTCTGGATGAACCCCCCAAGGTGAACCTATTGCAGCAACATAAACCGTATTGGGTTGAGTAGGATGGATAATAATGCGATGAATATGACGGGTGTTTTCAAGCCCCATCGACTGCCAGGTTTTCCCGCCGTCAAGGGATTTATATATGCCATAACCTCCATTTAGGCTATTTCTGGGATTCCCCTCTCCTGTTCCTACCCAAATGACATCTGGATTAGACTGCTGTATTGCTAAGGCTCCTATCGAAGCAGTTAATTGATCATTAAAAATAGGGGTCCAGTCAATTCCACCACTCATGGACTTCCATACCCCTCCTGAAGCTGTTCCTACATAAATGATATCTGGCGCATTATTAACAACATCAATGGTGGTGACACGCCCACTCATTCCACCAGGTCCAATATTTCGCGCAGGGGTTTTAGTTAGCCACTCTGGGGATATCTCCTGGGCAAAAGAAGTTATAGCGCAAAAAAGAAAAAGAAAATAAAATAGATGCTTCATAGTAATTAATTATCACAACAAGATATAAATTCTACACTTTGCATTGATGTAAACCCAAAAAAAAAGCCCTTCTCAAGAAGGGCTCTTAAACAAACAAGTAATTGTAATTATGATGTGATTACAATAAGTTCTGCTTGCGCATGTATTTTTTGTTGCATTTTGGCAATTTCCATTGGGCGATAGCCATCTGCACCAACAGTACTTAGTCTTGCACCAAGTCTTACCAAATGGTTAATCATCTCTGCGTTGTCATCTTCAACTGCAATGATTAATAATGTCTTTCCGTTAAACAACTCATTAGGATTGATTTGACGTGTCTTGATCACATTGGTAATGAAATCAAAATCGTCTTCTACAATCGCAGCAATGACTTGTTCAGCAGTAATTTCGTTTGCAACTACTTTTGTTGCATGGAGAGAAAATAAAATAAGTAAATTAAAAATTAGGTTTTTCATAATGGTTGGTTTTAGGATGTTGGGATTATCTCTTTTCACAGGACAAATTTACGGTAGCTAACCTTTGTAAAACAAGTGTTTTTGTAAAGTAGAGAACGATTTATCAAACTCTATTTTGCAAACGATTTAAATTGATAACTCGATAAGTTTTAAACGCTAAAATTATCATTCTCTCAAAGATCAAGAGCAGGGTAACATTGCCTTAATAAATCATTGATAATCTAGAAATAAATAAAACTCAGGCGAGAGTAATATTTTTAGCTATTTAAGCTTTTTAAAATCAAAAATTAGATTGAACAATCTACACTGACCATCATCCCTGAAGCAATTTGTTCTTCGGTTAAGAGCAGGGTTATTTGGCTATCCTTATAGCCATCGCATTTTGCAGTACAAGGATTGGGATATTGATTGTCCCCAGCACAAACGGGATTGTATTCGTTGGTGCAAACACAATCGGTAGTTGTCTGCTTTTTACAAGCCACAATAAATAATAAAAGAAGAAAGTAAAATCTTTTCATACGCTAAAAGAAAAAAGCTTCTAATTCCTTAGAAGCTTTGTGGGTGTTGAGGGATTCGAACCCCCGACCTCTACCCTGTCAAGGTAGCGCTCTAAACCAACTGAGCTAAACACCCTTGTGTGGCGAAGATACAAATTCACATAAATAATTGAGGCTATTTAAAGGAATAAATAGCGCTTAAAAATTAATATACAAATTGTATTTTTATAACATATATCTATACATTTGTTAAAAATATGTTATGAAAATAGGTACCCCAAAAGAAATCAAAAACAACGAATCTCGTGTAGGTCTGAATACAGCAAGTGTTAGTATTTTGGCGAAACAAGGACACGAAATATTCATCGAAAAAGGCGCTGGACTAGGTAGCGGATATAGTGACGAGGATTACAAAACCGCTGGGGCAACTATTTTAAATAGCGCTAAAGAAGTTTATCAAATTACAGAGATGATTGTAAAAGTTAAAGAGCCACTTGCGGCAGAATACGATCTTATCCAAGAAGGACAAATCCTCTTTACTTATTTCCATTTTGCTTCTTCCCTATCCCTGACAAAAGCAATGATGGAGAAAAAAGCAATTTGTATCGCTTACGAAACTGTTGAGGATGACTTAAGGCGACTTCCCTTACTAACCCCAATGTCTGAAGTTGCCGGCAGAATGTCCATACAACAAGGCGCTAAATTTTTAGAAAAACCCAAAGGCGGAAAAGGCACTCTTCTAGGAGGGGTTCCTGGAGTAAAACCAGCGAATGTTATGATTATAGGCGGTGGCGTAGTGGGCACAGAAGCCGCTAAAATGGCCGCTGGTCTAGGAGCTAATGTATCCTTATTAGATATCAATCTTAATCGATTGCGCTATCTAAGCGAGGTGCTCCCAGCAAATGTTACTCCCTTATACTCCAGTCATGAAACCATTGTCAATCTCCTCAAAGAAGTTGATCTAGTGATCGGAGCAGTATTAGTCCCAGGTGCTAAAGCCCCAAAAATCATCAATAAGGACATGCTTAGTTTAATGAGCCCAGGTACCGTTTTAGTCGATGTAGCAGTAGATCAAGGGGGCTGTTTTGAAACTTGTAAGCCCACAACACATGAATCTCCAACTTATATGGTAGACGGTATCTTACATTATTGTGTTGCGAATATCCCCGGCGCTGTTCCTATGACAGCCACAAATGCGTTAAACAACGTCACCCTTCAATTCACAGAAATGATTGCCAATAAAGGATGGAAAAAAGCTTGTACTGAAAATAAGATGCTCTCAAAAGGACTGAATATGGTCGATGGAAAAATTGTCTATAAAGCCATCTCAGACACTTTTGCCTTACCCTTTTATGAGAATGCCGTTTGATTCCGTAATTTTAAGCGATTGAAATTGCTTATGATTGTAGCACTAGAAAAGATTGTCGGTCAAAACAATGTTTTGGCCCACGGAAAAGAAACCTCCAGGTTTACGCATATCTGGAAAACAGATTTACCCCTGCAGGCACTTGCCGTAGTTTTCCCATCAAGCACAGAAGAATTATCTACTGTCATGAAACTCTGTAATCAAGAAAAGCAAGAGGTCATCGTCCACGGTGGTTTAACAAATCTTGTGGGGGCTACCCAAACCGAGAAAAAGCAACTTGTCATTTCTTTAGACAAGATGAATCAAATTGAAGAGATTGACGAAAAAAGTAGAACCATCACTGTGCAAGCTGGCGTTATTCTCGAAAATGCTATTGATGCAGCTGCAGATAAAAATTTACTTCTCCCTTTAAGCTTTGGGGCAAAGGGCTCTGCTCAAGTGGGCGGTGTAGTCTCAACCAATGCCGGTGGATTAAGAGTTTTTCGCTATGGGATGACTCGCCAAATGGTGCTAGGACTAGAAGCTGTCCTTCCAGACGGAACAATTATCTCTTCTTTGAAAAAGATCATCAAAGACAATTCTGGCTATGATTTAAAGCAACTTTTCATCGGTGCAGAAGGCACCTTAGGCATTGTTACCAAAGTAGTCTTTAGACTTCAAGAAAAACCGCAAAGCCGTTCTTCTGCCATCGTTGGAATAAACGACTATGAACGAGTGATTCAAATGCTCAAGCACATGGAAAAAGGCTTAGCAGGTACCCTAACGGGCTTTGAATTAATGTGGCAGAGAACATATAAAGCCATGACGCAAAGCCCTTCTGGCTATACAGCTCCACTCCCAAACCACTACCGCTACTATGTCTTTATTGAAAGTTTAGGAAGTGACACAAGCAATGACTTTAATCGATTAGAAACATTAATTGGCGAAGCCCTTGAATTAGAAATTGTTGAAGATGGCGTTTTAGCGCAAAGCGAACGCGAATTACAAAGTATCTGGAAAATAAGAGAAGACGTTTCTGTGCTGGCAGATCAAGCACAATATGACCAGCACTTTGATATTAGCCTTCCCATCCCAGTGATAGGCGAAGAGGTGGATCGTGCTATTGAAAAATTAGAGCAATTAGACTTCGTAGAAAAAATCTTCCCATTTGGCCATGTAGCCGACGGGAACATCCACTTCATTATTGGGAAAAAAGACAATTCTCCAGAAATCATCGAAGCCATCAATGCTATTATTTATGCTGAATTAGCCAAACACAAAGGCTCTGTCTCTGCAGAACATGGAATTGGCTTAGATAAGAAAGCTTATCTATCTACTTCAAGAACAGCCAATGAAATTGCTTTGATGGGTTTACTCAAAAAAACCTTAGACCCAAAGGGGATTTTAAACCCAGGAAGAATTATCAGTCTTTAATTTTCTTCTTTAATCTTAATGGTCAGGTTCCTTATATTTAAGGTATAAGGATAACGCACATGCTGGATTACATAATTAGGAATACTAGTGCGGTCTAAGGGGTCAGAATTGGCTGCTGTCTCTGTGGTATCTAAATAGCCATCGCCATCATCGTCGTTATCTGTATTATTACCATAACCGTCCCCATCGGTGTCAAATTGTTCACTAGCATCAAAAGGGAATACATCCACTAAATTGGTCACCCCATCCCCATCAGTATCATCAGAAGGAGTGGCGGTAGTGGTATCCGCTACCGGTGTACTTGTATTTGTTGCGGTAGAATCTAGATCAAAAGGAACCAATCTTGTCAGCATAGTTTGCGGCTCTTTTACCATGCGAATCGTAAAGTCTGACTTTGAAGGCATTTCTAGAATAACATGCTCAAAATACTCTTCATTGATTCGAGAGGCGATCCAAATTGGGATACTGTCATATTCTATCGAAAAACGTTTAGCCCCAGGATATGCAATGGGAGAGTCAATACGCAAATCATCTGCAGTGGCATCTTGAGAAGAAACATAACTAATCATTGAAGGCGAAGCCAAAGAGGTTCCAGTAATACTCGCATCATCAATATAAATAACCGATTGACGCTCTAACTTATAGTCAAATTCTAAAATAAGATTGTTTCGTGGAAAATCTTCAAAGGATTTACGGGCAACCACCTTATGCGGAGAACTATAAGGCACTGTGATCCAATTTGAATAGGGATTACCCTCTGCGTCTGTTGGTTGAGTAAAATCTGTCAGGACAGTATCGGTCCCAGTTATTGACCAAATCAAAGGGTCATTTTCTCCAAAAATAAGATCATCTTTATAATACATCTCAATGAAGTTCTCATAATAACGACTATCGCTATCCTCTGTATTATAAACCTTTAAACCTACATCATAGCGCCCAAAAGCGTTGTATTCAACCGTCTCTGTGACTTCACTAATACTATCATTTTTTATTGCACCAGGAAAAACCCATTCAAGACTATCAATATTACTTGCCGACGCGATAAAACTCACATTGAAAGTTGGTGAACCGATGTTTGTCCCTACACCTATCGTTCTAGAAGTTGAGATAAAAGCAGCCGAAATATTCCCTGTATTTTCCCAATTAGGATTCAAGGTGTTTTGCTGGGCTTCTGGTGGTTCATACATGGGAGGGACACAGCCTATCCAAATGGCAAGAGAAAAGATTAATAAAACGCTAAGTCGTTTCAGTTCCATATCCCAAAAATAAGTTTTATTTATGATATAAATAATGAATAAATTGATTCAATAAAAAAAGGCCCAAACAAGGGCCTTTTTTAAAGTATAAACAGCGTTTGCTTAAGCTGCGTTTTCTTTCTTGATTAAGTTTAATGCAGAACCTTCTTTAAACCACTCAATCTGTTGTGCATTATAGGTGTGGTTCGCCATAATAGTATCTTTTGATCCATCGGCATGAACTACCTCAACAGTGATTTGCTTTCCAGGAGCAAAATCTTTTAAATCAACAAAGTTAAAGGTGTCGTCTTCTTGAATAAGGTCATAATCTGCCTCATTCGCAAAGGTGATTCCTAACATCCCTTGCTTCTTTAAGTTGGTTTCGTGAATACGCGCAAATGATTTTACTAAAACCACTTTAACTCCTAAGAAACGAGGCTCCATTGCAGCGTGTTCACGAGAAGAACCTTCTCCATAGTTGTGGTCTCCCACAACAACTGTTTCAATTCCAGCTGCTTTGTATTCGCGTTGTACGTCTGGTACTCCACCATACTCCCCTGTCATTTGATTTTTGACAAAGTTTGTTTTTTGATTGTATGCATTAACTGCTCCAATCAAACAGTTGTTAGAAATATTATCTAAATGCCCGCGGAAACGCAACCATGGCCCAGCCATAGAGATGTGATCCGTAGTACATTTTCCATGTGCTTTGATTAATAATTTTGCGCCAGAAAGGTTTTCTCCATCCCATGGTTGAAAAGGAGTTAACAATTGTAAGCGTTCAGAAGTTTCGTTCACTTTAATTTGAACAGAAGATCCATCTTCTTCTGGAGCGAGGTAACCATTGTCTTCTACATCAAATCCTTTGGAGGGTAATTCCATCCCAGTAGGTGGGTCTAAACTTACTTCTTCGCCGTTTTGATTAATCAACTTATCTGTTAAAGGGTTGAAATCTAAGCGACCTGCAATGGCTACCGCTGCAACCATTTCTGGAGAAGCGACAAAAGCATGGGTATTAGGGTTTCCGTCTGCACGTTTAGAAAAGTTTCTATTAAAAGAATGTATAATCGAGTTCTTCTCTTGCTTATCTGCTCCTTCTCTTGCCCATTGACCGATACAGGGTCCACAAGCATTGGTAAAAATTTTAGCGTTTAAGTCTTCAAAGACGCTTAACAAACCATCTCTTTCTGCTGTATATCGCACCTGCTCTGAACCTGGGTTGATTCCAAATTCTGCTTTAGTAACTAAACCTTTATCAACAGCTTGTTTTGCAATAGAAGCGGCACGGGATAAATCTTCATAGGAGGAGTTGGTACAAGAACCGATTAATCCCCATTCAACTTGCAATGGCCAATCGTTTTCTTTCGCTACTTGACTCATATCGCTTACTTGCGTTGCTAAGTCTGGCGTAAATGGTCCGTTGATATGTGGCTTTAAAGTATCTAAGTCAAGCTCAATTACTTCGTCAAAATATTGTTCTGGGTTAGCATATACTTCTGCATCAGCTGTTAGGTGTTCTTTGACAGCATTGGCAGCATCAGCTACATCATCACGACCAGTAGAACGCAAATAACGTTCCATTGATTCGTCATATCCAAAAGTAGAAGTGGTTGCTCCAACTTCTGCTCCCATATTACAGATGGTTCCTTTTCCAGTACAAGACATGGCTTCAGCACCTTCTCCAAAATATTCTATGATTGCGCCGGTACCTCCTTTAACCGTTAGGATACCCGCTACTTTCAAAATAACATCTTTTGGCGCAGTCCAACCGTTTAATTTTCCAGTTAGTTTTACCCCAATAAGTTTTGGGAATTTTAATTCCCATGGCATATCTGCCATAACGTCTACAGCATCTGCACCACCAACGCCAATGGCCAGCATTCCTAGTCCACCTGCGTTAACGGTATGTGAATCTGTTCCAATCATCATTCCTCCTGGGAAAGCATAATTTTCTAGAACAACTTGATGAATAATCCCAGCGCCTGGCTTCCAAAATCCAATTCCGTACTTATTTGAAACTGATTCTAAAAAGTCAAATACCTCAGCAGAAGTTGAATTCGCTGATTTTAAATCCACCTCAGCTCCAGATTTAGCTTGGATTAAGTGATCACAATGAACCGTTGTTGGTACAGCGACCTTTTGTTTCCCTGCCTGCATAAATTGTAATAAGGCCATTTGTGCAGTAGCATCTTGACAAGCAATTCTATCTGGTGCAAAATCAACATAATCTGCTCCTCTGGTATAAGGACGTTCAGATTTGACATCCCATAAGTGAGAGTACAAAATCTTTTCAGACGCAGTTAAAGGTTTTCCAGTTAATTTTCGAGCTTCAGCGACACGATCTTCTAATCGTGCATAAACTGCTTTGATCATTTCAATGTCAAATGCCATAATTCTTTTGAATTTAATTTTGACAAAATTACAAAATTAAGCGTTTAGAATTCTTCTGTATTATAGAATTAATTGATGCTTCATAAAATTCTACAAATCCCAGCAGAAGTGTTTAAAATCATAAAAAAAAGCCCGGTGATGTAAATCACACTTCTCAACTTTCTTTGAAAAAAAATAGACCTCAAGTATATTGAGTATTTCTTAGAAATAAAGTACCTTTTGGTGATAAAATAAAAATAGGTGAGTAAACTATTTCAAAAATACAAAGGGCTATTATTGGTCCTCTTTTTAGGGCTTTTTATCAGCTTTGTAGACGGTTATGTCCTTAACGGTCAATTTAAAGGGGTAGAAGAATACAAACATTTTATTTATATCGCTGCGCTATTAATCGGTCTTGCGGTTGTATTAAGCATTTTACTCAAGGAAGGCCCAGCCGAAGAATAAGCCTTATCTTTGCCGAAAAAAGATGCAGCATTTTTCAAAAGAAACAATTGATGCTTTAGCGATACGCTATAAAAACAACTTAATCAATAGTATTTCTGGTTATAAATCGGCTAATTTAATTGGTACCAAGGGTAATGCGGGAAATACCAATCTCGCTGTCTTTAATTCCATTGTTCATTTGGGGAGTAATCCCGCGCTATTAGGCTTTATCTTTCGCCCTACCACGGTCCCTAGACACAGCTACCAAAACATGAAAGAAACGGGGGTTTTTACCATCAATCACATTAGTAAAGACCAAATCGAAGATGCCCACCATACTTCGGCGAAGTATCCAGAAAATGTTTCTGAATTCGATCAAACCAATCTTAAAGAGGAATACAAAGCAGACTGCTTTGCTCCATTTGTCAAAGATGCGCCGGTACAAATTGCGTGTCGCTATGTCAACGATTATCTTATTAAAGAAAATGACACCCTTTTAGTGGTTGGTGCCGTAGAACATTTATTTGTAAAAGACGAAATGCTGCTCGAAGATGGCTATGTGCAATTAGACAAAGGAGAAGTTGTAACGGTCAATGGTATAGATGGCTATGCCTTACCACAACTGCTCGCGCGTTTTCCTTATGCCCGACCAAAAGAATAAGCATGGAATTTATTTCAAACGCCCTTTATGATTATGTTGTGGCTCACTCTCAAGAGGAACCACCATTACTAGCCGATCTAACGCGGCAAACACATTTAAAAGTGCTGCAACCGCGCATGTTAAGTGGACCATTGCAAGGACGGTTTTTAAGTGTTTTGACCAAATTATTACAACCTAAAAAGATCCTGGAAGTAGGAACATTTACCGGTTATGCCACCCTTTGTTTGGCCGAAGGCCTCCCAAAAGACGGTCTAATTGATACCCTGGATAAAAACGAAGAACTCGTCGATTTTCAACGGTCTTTTTTTGATCGTTCTCCCTGGGGGAAACAAATTCATCAACACTGTGGGGATGCAATTGAAATTATCCCAACGCTTGAAGGAGAGTATGATTTCGTGTTTCTAGACGCAGATAAAAAGAATTATCTCAATTATCTAGAGCTATTATTCCCAAAAATAAAACCAGGAGGTTTATTGCTATCTGACAATGTGTTGTGGAGCGGAAAAGTCTTAGAAGAAACACAAAAAAACGATCGAGACACCGCCGTATTAAAAGAATTTAATCAAAAACTAGCTACACATCCCAATTTTGAAACGGTCTTGCTCCCTTTACGAGACGGTCTAACTTTGAGTCGTAAAATCTAACCCTTGCGTTTGACAGAGTTGGTCAATTGATCAAAACCTTCTTTTACTTGATCGATTTCTTTTTTGATATCTGCCCCTATTTCTTTGGTCGGATCAATGTCTGCCGACTTTTGGATCTCAGATTTAATCTCATTTGTGGCTTGCTTTACCTGGGTAATCCCTTTGGCTAAGCCTTTGGCAATAGAAGGGATTTTATCTGCCCCAAAGATGAGTAAGACGATAAAAAAGATAAAGACTATCTCTGCACCACTAATGAATAACATGGACGTTGTTTTTGTCAAAGATAAACCAAAAAAAAAGCAGCAAAAAAATATCGCTGCTTTTTAGTTTATTAGAAAGCTAAATTTTAACCTTTTACTTTGTTTTTGAATTGATCAAAATCAGAGTCAGCCTCTTTTTTAGGCCATGCATTGTTGTTTAAATTAACGTCTGCAGTTGCTGCATCTGGGTCGATTGTTACACTAATTAATTCTTTATCTGAAGTAACTAGTTTACGCACAGAAGCGTCGTTTTTACGCCATACTTGTACTGGGTAGGTAACGCGCTCTGTTGAACCATCTGCATAACTGTACTCAACAATAATGGGCATTACAATTCCCCCAGGCTTTTCAAATTCGATTTCATAGAAATATTTAGGAAGTGTTTCACCTTCCTCTAAATTCTCTGCTAAGACGGTTGAATGATTTGTAAATTCACCTTCGGCCAAAGAGGCATCAAATTCTTCACTATCGCCTGCAACCATAAAGACAGAAGGACTTAAATCATCTGCAGTCATCCCATAGTTGGCTAACATATCTGTCACCTCTTTACTAGGAGTCGGCGAAACATAGTACCGCTTCACTTCTTTTACCCCTATATCAACCACATCTGTAGAATAGAACCATCCTCTCCAGAACCAATCTAAGTCCACTGCAGAAGCGTCTTCCATGGTACGGAAGAAATCTTCGGGAGTTGGGTGCTTGAACATCCAGCGTTGCGAATAGGTTTTAAAGGCAAAGTCAAACAAGTCTTTCCCCATAATGGTTTCACGAAGAATGTTGAGTGCTGTCGCTGGTTTTCCATAGGCATTAGGCCCTAGTTGGAAAACATTTTCTGGGTTAGACATAATCGGGCTAATAAAGTCTTGATCCCCGGACATATATCGTACAATTTTAGAGGGATCACCTCTTCTAGATGGATAATCTTCTTGGAATTCTTGCTCTGTTAAATACTGCATAAAGGTATCTAGACCTTCATCCATCCATCCCCATTGACGCTCGTCTGAGTTGACAATCATCGGGAAGTAGTTGTGTCCAACTTCGTGAATGATCACACTGATCATTCCGTATTTTGTACGGTCAGAATAAGTTCCATCTTCATTAGGACGACCATAGTTCCAGCAAATCATAGGATATTCCATTCCTTGATTTTTCGCATGCACAGAAACCGCCTTAGGATAAGGATAGTCAAAGGTGTATTTAGAATACACTTCTAAGGTGTGTGCAACCACACGGGTAGAATATTCTTCCCACAATGGGTTTCCTTCTTTAGGATATAAAGAAGAGGCAATTTTATTTTCACCTCCTACTTTAACGACCATCATATCCCAGATAAATCTTCTTGAAGAGGCAAAGCCAAAGTCGCGCACGTTTTCTGCGACAAAACGCCATGTTTTCTTTTTGGTTGCTTTTACCTTTTCCTTTTCAATCACCTCATCTTGGGTAACGATCATCACTGGATCATCATAGGTGTTTAAGGCTTTTTTATAGCGCTGGTACTCTGTTCTCGACAACACCTCTTTAGGGTTTTGCAAAGTACCTGTCGCTTCCATAATGTGATCTTCTGGAACGGTGATATTTACTTCATAATTCCCAAAGTTTAAGGCGAATTCTCCATTCCCCCAAAACTGGTAGTTTTGCCAACCCTCTACATCATTATAAACGGCTAAACGCGGAAAAAACTGTGCAATTACATAGGCACGGTTATCATCTTCGGCAAAATATTCATAACCAGAACGGGCTCGATCTGTCACGTGGTTATTGATTTTATACCACCATTTTATCGAGAAGGTGTATTGCGCACCGCTCGCTAGAGGCGAAGGTAAATCAACACGCATCATCGTTTGATTAATGGTGTGGCGCAATGGACGACCATTGGCATCTTTGACGTGTTCGATATTAAAACCACCGACGAATTTCTCTCCAGTAAATTCATCCACAAATGATTCTACACGTCTAAAACTAGGTGCTCCAGAAGGGTTTTTCGCCCCTTCCATATCGTTTTCATTACGGATATTTTGATCTAACTGCACCCATAAATAAGGCAATGCATCTGGTGAATTATTGGTATATGTAATGGTTTCGTTCCCGTATAACTTAGTGTTTTCGTCGTCTAATTCGATGTCCATTTTATAATCCACTTGCTGCTGATAATAATCAACACCTGGCGCACCAGAGGCTGTTCTAAAACGGTTAGGCGTAGCAAATTCTTCATACAACTGCTTGAATTTGTTGTTGTTTTTATGCCCTTGAATCGCGGTAGAGTCTTGTGCTAGAACTACGGTCGAAAAAAGCATAAAGATTGAGGCAAATAGGCACTTTTTCATTCTATCAAAAATTTAAATTGTGGTTAAATATACTTTAATTTTTATATATTAAAGCGTAAAATCAAAAGCGGTTTTTTTGTTCGTTAAGAGGAAGCTTTTCTTCTTACTAGGGGTAATCAAATGAACAATATTTTGCTGCCCAGTTAAAAAGTCAATTAAAAAGCTTGCATTGACGTCTAGGGTCTTAAATGTCTTAGCCGGAAAGACAACCTCTGCATAAACGACAAGGAGATCATTCTCTTTATACTCTCTGCCTAAATAAGCAATTTCTTGTTGCTCCCCATCTATCTTAATGGTAAGGTTGTTCAAATAAAAATCTTTTACAAAGGCATCGATCTTTGCTTGATTTGAGTCAGGTAAAAAAACTACTTTTTGCCTTGTCTCTTTTTGCATTAATGCCTCAATATCTTCTAAGAAAAAACGACTTGTCAATTGAACTTGCTGTTTTGATGGCACCCATTTTATGCTAGTTGTACTTAAATAATAATCGTGAGTTATAGTGAAAGAACACAAAAAAACAAAGAGAATCAAAATGAGTTTACTTTTCATTGTATTGATTTGATAGATAGTTTTCAAAACACTTCACTACTTGTTCATGCATGTCTTTCTTGTAATAGTCAAGCAACTTACTGTTCTCTGAACAGCCTAAAACAAAATCATAAATCTCCTCTTGTTCGAGCTTATAGTTTTCTTCAAAAAAATAAAGTCCATAAAACTTAATGATGCTAAAAACGGCATCAAACTGGGCGTCAAGCATTCTTCTTTTTTTAAGCTTTTTATAGTAGCCAGAAAGATGTTTATAAACTGCTTCAATATTTATTCCTCCAGAAATGGGCAATAACAATGTAGAAAGGATTAAGCTTTTTCCAGAGATTATTTTCTCTTTGCGCACTCCTTTGTATCCTGGAATACCTACATCGTCAAAATTAAGTCTCGGCTTAACATTGCTTAAATCACTTGTAAGACTTCCACTTAAATCGTGGGGCTTTACTACCACCTCGTCCAACTCATTTATAAATGCTTGTAAGTAAACAGTAATCTGATCTAAAGCGAATATTTCTGGAGAAATTTCTAATGCTCTTTTTTCATATTGCACCCCAGAAAAAATTAATTTTTCTCCTATTGTAACAGAAATTTCAAAGTAACCATCAATATCTGTTATTTCTGCTAGACCCCGATCAGCATTAATAACATGTATTCCCGCAACAGCTAATTCTGGATGGTCAATTTTTCCGCTAAGTAATTTGTATTTCTGTGCTTTTAATATTCCGCAACACAGCATAAAAATCATTATGTAAATAGATTTACATTTCAACGAATTTGTTTTTTAAATTCTTCACTTTGGAGATATAAAAACTCAATTAATTGAAACTCTCTGTCTTTTTTCAAAAGTCGATCAGAGGGTAGGGTTTTATCCATTTTTTCTAAAAAACCAATCGTTTCTTCCTTAGTCAGTCCTAGATCTTCTGTGAAAAAACGCTTCTCAAAAATCAAGGGTAGAACCTTAGAAGGAATTAATGTTCTAGGCTCTGTAGTATTATTCCCTTTAATTACTTTGGCTAACAACTTAGCCACACTAACTATATTTATCCCATTGACCAATTGTCCTTGACGCATGATGGTGTTATCAATTTGTGTGGATTTATCTTGAGTGTAATCCACCTTAGAAAATTCTTCTTTCTTAAGGTCGAGAAACTTTTGGGTGTTTTCTGGACCTACCACAATTTCATCTAAAACATTGACACGCTCGTTAACTTCTACTACTAAACGATTTTTTCGAATAATCTCTTGAGTAATAGTCAAGGTCTTGATACGAAACTGAACCGAAGAAAAAATAACTTCGTCTCCTGCTTTTGCCAAAATCTCGAATTCACCTTCTCCATCTGTGATGGTATTTGTTTGAGCGGTATTGTTGACTACGTTTGCAGCAACAACATTTGCATTTCTATACAAGAGTCTCCCCTTGAGCAATTGTCGCTTTTCTTGTGCGGCAACGAATATAAAACTTAACACAAAAAGGGAAGTCAACCAGTATTTCATAGGATAAAAATAACAATAATCACCACATAAGAAGAAGAGAAGGGCGTTAATTGTTTGATAAAAAGGAGAGGAGATTTGAGCGGGAGACCGGGTTCGAACCGGCGACATTCAGCTTGGAAGGCTGACGCTCTACCAACTGAGCTACTCCCGCATTATTCCAAATATAATATTTCTTTTAAAAAGAATAAAATTATTCATTGTTATTGCATGCCAGGATAAAAAATTATGCTCAATTGAGAAGGTAATTTGAAGATTAATCTTAGTTTTAAATATACGTATGCAACCCATCATAAAAGAAATTTTAGCTGAAGAAACACATCGTGTTCGCCACCCTATATTGAGACAAGGACGACCAATTGAAGATTGTATATTTACAGGAGATCAAGAAGCGACCACAGTTCATTTAGGGGCTTATCTCGATGATAATTTAGTAGGGGTATTATCTGCGTATAAAAAAAATCATCCCGCCTTTAATAATTTAAAAAGTTATCAAATTAGAGGGGTTGCAGTATTAACAGATTTTCATCGCAAGGGGATAGGGAATGAATTGATGGATGATATTGAAAAGCGAATGATGGAAAGAAAAATTGATTTAATTTGGCTCAATGCGAGAATCGCAGCGCTTGACTTTTACACCTCGCTGGCCTATCATCAAAAAGGTGAAGCTTTTGAAATAGACGATATTGGCACACATTATTGTTTTTATAAATTATTAAAATGAAAAAATATAATGTCTTTTTAATAAGTCTTTTAATAGGGCTCAATCTAGCGGCTCAAACATCTAGTACTTTTGAATTAGACTTATTGTTAGGGAAAAAAGAAATCCCCCCTTCCGCCGAAGGCTATATCCTTTTAAGCGAAGTTGCCACAGCTTTTCAAAAAATGCAGACTGCTGCATTAAAGGATGGAATTGAAATCAAAATTGTCTCGAGTTTTAGAAGCTATGCTTCGCAAAAAAGAATATGGAATAAAAAATATAAACGCTTTAAAAGCGAAGGCTTAACAGGACCAGAAGCCATTGCGAAAATCATTGAATACTCCACATTACCTGGAACCTCACGTCACCATTGGGGGACAGATATTGATATCATTGAAGGAAGTAAAAAGGTGGAAGGAGATGCGTTACTTGAAAAACATTTTCACAACGGTCCTTATCGAGAACTAAGTCAATGGCTAAAAACTAATGCTAACTCTTATGGCTTTGATCTTGTTTACACACAAGATAGCTTAAGGAAGGGGTTTTTATTCGAACCTTGGCATTATAGCTATACGCCTCTTTCTAAAGAATTTTTATATCTGTATAGAACTCAACAGTTGATTTCTACCATTAAAAAAGACAGCACTTTATTAGGGTACGAATATATCTCTCCTAAATTTTTAAATGATTATTATCGAGATAACGTACTAGGAATCAATCCTAAATTGTTAAAATAAATTATTTTAATCGCATCAATTTTATAAGACCTTCAAATCGCCTTCTAGAAATAGGTAAAGACACTCCGTTAGATAATTCACAATAATTTCCAGCTCTTTTATTGATGTTAATCAAGGCGTTCAGATTGATTAAAAAAGAATTGTGAATACGATAAAATTGATCTTCAGAAAGTAAAGTTTCGTATTGCCCTATAGGGCGTGAAGAGATGATTTTTCGCTTTTTATCCCGCAAATAAAACTCTGTATATCGACCTGCAGATTTTAAATATACAATATCGTCTGGCTGGATAAAATCAACCCTATCCATCCCAGAAACTGTTAAATAGTTTATAGGCTTTTTCTTTAAAATTGTATCTGACAATTGTTTGATCTGCTCTCTATTTACAAATTCTTTCTTTTGAATTTGTTCTTCTACCCTATTTACCGCCTCAATTAAGTCTTCAATAACAATGGGTTTTAATAAATAATCTGTTGCATTATAACGAAATGCTTTAATCGCATATTCATCATATGCCGTGGTGAAAATGATATGAAAAGAAGTTTTATCAATTCTCTCTAGCATATGAAAAGAATTGTCATGATCTAAAAGAATGTCTAAAAACACTAAGTCAAAATCTGTGTTTTCAATTGTACTTTTGGCAGAATCATAAGTTCCACAGCAAGCTATTATCTCTAAAGAGGGACAATTTTTTTTGATAAAATATTCTAATAAATCTAGATTGTTTTTTTCATCATCGACTAATATCGTCCTTAATCTTTTCATGCTGTGTCTTTTTTATGGTTTTAGGCAAAATGAGTACAGCTCTTGTCCCATTTATTTTATTCTCTTTGATTACGTCTTCTAAATAGAATTCTGATTTGGCCTTATAGAGGTAGTTTAAAGCATCAATAAGTTCCTTTAGAATTTTAGTGGCAATGGATTTTGACATGTACTCCTCATTCCATTCCTTTATCTTTTTATTTACCATTGCTTCTTTTCTTCCCACACCGTTATCTTCTACTATTATTTTCATTGTCTTCGTGTGCAGCGTTATTTTTAGAAGTATCTGACCTTGATCCTCTAATGGTGATAGCCCGTGAAAAATTGCATTTTCTAATATTGGCTGTATTAACATTGGAGGAATCATAAGGATTTCTTGATCTTCTAAGCTTGGCACTTCCTCTAAAAAAAGCACAGGAAAGTTTAATCTTAAATTTTGCAATGTAACATAGCCTCTCAAATAAAATAATTCTTCTGCTAAGGATAAATTTTCTGTGATAGACATCTCTAATGTTTTTCTTAAAATACGTGCAAAGACACCAATGTATTCATTGGCAACTTTTTCTCCTTTTAGCAGCATAACACTTTGAATTCCATTCAAAGTATTATAGATAAAGTGAGGATTCATTTGAGCCTTAAGTGACTTTGATTCAAGTCGTGCAATTTGATTTTTATAGGACATTCGTTGTCTTGAACGGTCACGGCCAAAAAAAACAATTAGCATGATGGTCACCACATTGCTGATAAACAACGGGAGTGCTACATTACCTTCAAATAGCTCCATAACTCACCATAATTAAGAATAGTGCCCACATATGGGCAGGAAGCCTAAAAGTACGAAAGTTTATTTTAGTATACATTTTAAGATTTGGGTTTTAAGTAGATACTGTTAGTAAATATAAAAAAACTCCTATACTTGTAAACAATTGATCTGTTAATCTTAAATCAAAATGAAAAAAACATATTATAATCCAGACGATCTAAAAAAGTTTAGCTCCATTACAGAATGGAATGAATCATTAGGCGAGAAGTTTTTTGAATACTACACCAGTGTATTTAAAGAAGGTCATCTATCGGCAAGAGAAAAATCCTTAATTGCCCTAGCAGTATCCCATGTAGTTCATTGTCCTTATTGTATCGATGCTTACACAAAAGACGGCCTAGAAAAAGGCATTGAAAAAGAAGAAATGATGGAAGCTGTACATGTGGGAGCTGCCATTAAAAGTGGTGCGGTTCTTGTTCATGGTGTTCAGATGATGAATCGACACGATCAATTGAGCATGTAATCTATGGCAACCAAATCTCTTAAAGCACGTCAGAATGAATTATCTGACACACAAAGACAACTTGATATTCTATCGAAGGGTATTTTTCAAGATGGAACCCTACCTACATTTAAAGAAAAATTAAACGACTATCAACTCGAAGACATTCGTCCAAAAGCACTCCAGGTTTTACAAATCAATCTAGGCTATATGTGCAACCAAGTTTGCGCACATTGCCACGTTGACGCTGGCCCAGACAGAAAAGAAATGATGTTAGAAAGCACCATGGAAGACTGTCTTAATGTGATGCGACATAATTCCATTAAAACGGTAGATCTTACTGGGGGAGCCCCAGAAATGCACCCAAAATTTAGATGGTTTGTAGCGCAGATTCGCGCTCAAACTACTGTAAAAGAAATCATTGTGAGATCGAATCTCACCATCATCTTGGCCAATAAAAAATACCATGATTTACCCGCCTTTTTTGCTCAACATAAAGTGCATGTAGTGTCGTCCTTACCCTTTTACAAACGCAATAAAACAGATCGACAACGCGGCTCTGGCGTGTTTGATCAATCCATCAAAGCCTTACAAAAACTGAATGAAGCTGGTTATGGAAAAGAGGTATCAAACCTTGAGTTAGACTTAGTATACAACCCTTCTGGTGCCTTTTTACCTGGAGATCAACAAGCCCTTGAAAGCGATTTTAAAACAGCGCTAAAAGAAGATTTTAACATCGATTTTAATCATTTATTTACCATTACAAATTTACCCATTAGCCGATTCTTAGATTACCTCATCGCTTCAGAAAATTATAATGAATACATGCATAACTTAGTTGGTGCCTTTAACCCAGCTGCGGCAGAAAATGTAATGTGCACCAATACCATTTCTGTTAGTTGGGAAGGCTATTTATATGATTGTGACTTTAATCAAATGCTTGAACTAAAGGTAGATATTGAGCATCAGCACATTCGAGACTTTAATCTTGAAGCCCTCGCAAAAAGAAAAATCTTACTCTCGCAACACTGCTATGGCTGTACTGCTGGCGCAGGAAGCAGCTGTCAAGGAAGTATCGCTTAATCCGCTTAACTGTGAAGAAACCTCTTTTGCTCGTTTTTTGTAAAAACCCTAGATTAGGAAAAGTAAAAACGCGTTTAGCCAAAACAATCGGAGAAAGAAAAGCCCTATTAATCTACAAAGAGCTTCTTAAAAAAACGGCTTCAGTTTTAAAAGAATTAGAAGTCGACATTCATTTATATTATTCTGATAAAATCGAGGAAAATGACCTCTTTTCGGCTGTTGCTAGCCAGAAGAAAAAACAAGCAGGTGAACACCTGGGAGAACGCATGGCAAATGCTTTTCAAGAAAGCTTTATCTCTCATGACAAAGTAGTCATTATTGGCACCGATCTATGGACCCTTGAAGCTCAAGACATACAAAAAGCCTTTCAGGCCTTAGAAAAACAAGCGGCAGTAATTGGTCCGTCAAAAGACGGAGGCTACTATTTAATAGGCCTCAATCAATTTTTTCCCGACCTTTTTAAGCAAAAAGAATGGGGAACAGACAAAGTTCTATCCAGCACTTTAGCTGACATAAATCACATTAATTATCATTTACTCAACGAAAAAAACGATGTGGATACTTTTTCAGATCTCGAAGAAAACCCAACGCTTAAAGCACACATAGAATGATCGAACAAATCAATGAAAGTTTGGCTTTTTTAAAAGCCAAAGGAATCAATGACAACGCCATAGGAATTATCTTAGGCACCGGATTAGGCGACCTGGTAAATCACCTAAGCATTGAAGTAGAAGTTCCTTATAACGACATCCCCCATTTTCCGAAATCCAGCATGGAATTTCATAAAGCACGTTTGTTGTATGGAGGTTTCCAAGGAAAAAAAGTCTTGGTTTTTGAAGGGCGTTTTCACGCCTATGAAGGCTTGAGCTATTTTGAAATTACCTACCCCATTCGATTGATGCATGCCCTAGCGGTAAAACAACTTATTATTAGTAATGCCGCAGGAGCGATCAACCTCAACTTTAAAAAAGGAGAAGTGATGTTAATCGAAGACCACATCAATTTACAAGGTGGCTCTCCTTTAGCAGAAAAAGGCATCGGTCAATTAGGTGAACGCTTTGTCGATATGAGCGCCCCATATTCCCTAGCCCTAATTGAACGCACTAAAACAATTGCTAAAGAAAATCAAATTTCGCTTCATGCGGGAGTCTATGCTTCTGTCATGGGACCCCAGCTAGAAACAAAAGCAGAATATCGTTATCTAAAAATAATTGGAGCAGATGCAGTGGGTATGTCGACCGTTCCAGAGGTCATTGTCGCAAATCAACTACAAATGGACTGCATCGCTTTTTCTGTTTTAACAGACGAATGTGATCCCGACAACCTCAAACCCATCGATATTCCAGATATTATGGCTGCAGCTAAAAAAGCGGAACAATCTTTGATAGTATTGGTCAAGAAACTTATTTCAACGCTCTAATCTAATTCCAATGAGTTATCTCGATGTAACAAAAGATGTTTATAAAGAAGCTGCCTTAACCCCAGACATAGGCTTGTGCTGTACCACTACCCCCATCTGGCAATTCCCTGGACTATCCATTCCTACCATAATGCAAGAAATGAATTATGGTTGTGGGTCAACAGTTCACCCCAGGGATCTTGTCAATAACCCTAAAATCCTATATGTAGGCGTGGGTGGAGGGATGGAATTGCTTCAATTCTCCTACTTTTCAAGACAAAAAGAGGGTGTAATTGGAATCGATATAGTAGATGAGATGTTAGACGCTTCGCGGAAAAATTTTGTTCTAGCCGAAAAACAAAACGATTGGTTTGAATCTGATTTTGTTTCCCTCAAAAAAGGAGACGCACTTGACCTCCCAGTAGAAGACAACTCTATTGATGTTGCCGCGCAAAATTGTCTTTTTAATATTTTTAAAGTAGAAGAACTCAAAAAAGCCCTAGAAGAAATGTATCGGGTTTTAAAACCTCACGGAAGATTGGTCATGAGTGACCCCATTTGTGAACAACCCATGAATCAAACCTTACGTGATGATGAGCGCCTTCGTGCCTTATGCCTATCTGGTTCTATCCCATTAAATGAATATATCAAAATGCTAACCGATGTAGGTTTTGGCACCATTGAAATAAGAGCTAAAAGACCCTATCGTATCTTGGATAAAAAACACTACCCCACAGAAGAAACCATCTTTATTGAAAGTGTAGAAGTATGTGCCATTAAAGACCCGATGCCAGAAGACGGCCCTTGTGTCTTTACTGGAAAAGCGGCGATCTATTTTGGAGACAAAGACTTTTTTGACGATAAAAAAGGCCATGTGCTTTTACAAAACCAACCCCTAGCAGTTTGTGATAAAACTGCTGGAGCTTTAGCAAAAATTAACCTAGATGACCTTTACATCAGTGAGTCCACTTATCACTATGATGGAGGAGGTTGTTGCTAAATCGAACTGATATGCGCCAAATGTTAACTTCCATTTTTTTACTACTTTCTTTTGCCCTAATAGGGCAAAAGAATATCCACGAGCAGTGGACCAATGCGCTTAAAACTTTTGTGGATAAAGATGGCAATGTAAACTATGCCAAATGGAAAAACGACACCATTGCATTAGATAATTACATTAGCAGTCTTGAAGAAAACCCCCCAGCAGAATATTGGTCAAAGAACGACTCTCTCGCTTATTTTATCAATGCCTACAATGCAGTTACTGTAAAACTTATATTAGATAATTACCCTTTAAAAAGCATCCGTAAGCTTATCACTCCATGGCGCTTTAAACGCTTTAATCTCGATGGAAAAAAAGTATCACTCAATCACATTGAGCATGAAATTTTAAGAAAGATGGAGGAACCTAGGATTCATTTTGCGATCAATTGCGCCTCTGTCTCTTGTCCTAAATTACTCAACAAAGCTTTCTATTCTCACAGCATGGAAAAACAACTGGAAGCAGTAACTACAGATTTTATTAATGACGAAAAGCGAAATATTCTTAGCGTAAAAGAAATGGAAATTTCTAGAATTTTTCAATGGTTCGCGGGAGACTTTGGCTCAAAAAAAGAGCGACACGCTTTTATCAGAAAATATGCAAAACAGCCTGTTGCAAAAAATGCAAAAGTTCGGTTTTTAAATTATGACTGGGGCCTCAACGAATAAAGCTGGGATCTCTATTATTGTTCCCATTTATAACGAAGCTGAACGGTTACCAAACTTTATTTCTTTACTTTTTGGCGCGCTAGAAAGCCATCAACATCAAATCATTTTTGTCGATGGAGGAAGCCAAGATGGTAGCTGTAAAATAATTCAGGCTTCGCCAAATTGCAGTTTGCTTAAATCAAAAAAAGGAAGAGCCCTACAGATGAACGCTGGGGCAAAAAATGCCATCCATAAACTCTTGTATTTTATTCATGTTGATTGTACCCCACCTCAAGGATTCGATCAAATTTTATTAAACGAATGCAATGCAGAAAACAAAGCAGGCTGCTTTCAGTTGCAATTCGATCACGATCACTTTGCCTTAAAATGGGTGGCTTTAGCAACAAAATACAACACTCGTTTTTGCCGCAGTGGAGATCAATCTCTTTTTGTTGAGAAGCAGCTCTTTATGCAATTTAAAGGTTTTAATGAACACTATACTGTTTGTGAAGATGTAGAATTGATTGACCGCTTATATAAGGCGACAAACTTTATCGTATTACCTCAGAAAATAATAACATCTGCAAGAAGATTTATAGAAAATGGCATTTGGCGATTACACTTTCACCATGGCTTAATTCATCTAATGCGGTATGCAGGGATCGGTCCAAAGAAACTTTATCGCTATTATTTGCGATTTGTAAAATAAGAGCGAAGAACTTCTTCCGCTAATTTATTCTGTGGTGTAAAGCCCGTATGATTTTCTCCCCCAGCATTAGGATGATCGGGAAACCATTTCCAAACAAAGCCCCCCTGCCACCAGGGTAGCGGTATAAATTCCTTCAACAAGGCTTCTAATGCCATTGCTTGCATTTTGGGGTTATAATTTTGTACTTTATCGCGATAATCCCATGGGCGACGCAAAGGATCATCAATACTGCGGTAGCCCATTTCAGTAAAGAGCACTGGACGATTAAATTCCTTATTTACTTGTCCTATCCTTTTAATAGTCTTCGCCCATCTTTGCTGGATATCCTCTAGCGTTAAAGGCGTCTCTCCCTTTAGTGGGAAATATGCATTTAGCCCTATATAGTCTAATGCATCCCAAAAAGGTACCGCATCATATTGATCCCAATTTTCTGCATAAACTAACTCCCCTTTATAAATTGCTCTAAGCTCAAGGATTAACTCCCGCCAAAACTCTTCCTCTCTTTTAACCACCGAGGGTAATTCTGTCCCAATACAGTACAAGGGAATATCGTGTTGTTCTGCAACCTGTGCAAAGTGTAAAATAAATTTGCGATATGATGCTTTGAATACTTTCCAAGAATGTTGACTTGTAGGATTAATCTTTCCCGTATATACACCCCTACTGATCCAGATTTGAGGTTTAAGCATTATTTTTATCCCCCGCGCTTTAAAAAGAGGAATTGTTGCATTCAAACCTTTCGTCTTTTCTCCTACCCACTGCCAATCTGTATCGTATGCCACGATACTATCTTGCGCAGAGTTTAAATACCCATAAGGCATTAATGAAACCCAATTAGCCCCCAGCTGTTCAACAGGTAAAATTTGCTCTGGAAGGACTTGCTCTTTTGTCCCTACAAAACTTAACCCCAAGATTTTTTGTCCAAAGGAAAAAGAGGAGAAGGCCAACAAAAAACAGCAAAATAAAAACTTGATTTTCATCATTTTAAGATAGAAAACCTAGTTCATTTAATCAATTATGTCATTAATAAATAATAGGGGGTAAATACAATTATGGCAATTAAAGCGGTTGTAACCCCATAAATAATGATAAAACCTGCAATAGAAAAAAAATCATTTGCATCTTTAAAATAGGGGTAATAATGTCTTAAAAACAAGAGAGAAAATAGGCCAGTAATCCCAGCAAAAAGAGTAAACATAAGGTTAGATTTGGGTTAAAAATCATTTTACAGATAGACAGGTGGCGATAAGTTTTTCTTGAACATAGTTCCACCCGCTAACACACTCGGCATAAATCTCCTCGGCTTGTGGAAAAGTCGAAAAGTCGCCTTGCTCTACGGTTAGTAGTACTCCTTTTTGAGAAGGAGATAATATAAATCGCAATTCAGAGGTTTGGCCGTTTAGACCGTCCCGCTGGTGATTGATTTTAAATCGCAATAAAGAATACGGTTGATAATCTAATAAAGTTCCGCTAACATGGGTAATAAAAGAACCATCTTCTTGGAATTCTCGCCATAAAGCATCACTCCCTAGTTCCCACTTACAGTGCAATTGACAATTGTACATATATTGTTCTGTCAATTCTGGTAAAGTTAAAGCCAGCCAAATGTTCTCTTTGGTCGTTGCTAAAGGGAGTTCCAGTCGAGCCCAAAGTGATTTTCTCATTTTGTATTTTTTAAAGCTTGTATCGCTCTAAATAAGCCTTTGGCCATTTTAAGTCGAATTCAAGTAAGATTAGGTTTTTCTAAGATACAAATTTTTCAAAAAGTAGAAAATAGCTTACCTTGGGATAAAGACAAAATTATGACGTCCCAGTCTCCCATCATCATTATTGGTAACGGTATTGCAGGCACAACACTTGCCAGAAATATTCGGAAAAAAAGTCGACAAGCCATTCTTATTATCTCAAAAGAAAGTGATTATTTTTTCTCAAGAACAGCCTTGATGTATGTTTATATGGGGCATTTAAAATGGGAGCATCTCGAACCTTATGAAAAAGGATTTTGGCAAAAAAACAAGATTGATCTTTTAAATGCAGAAGTCACTAATATCAACGCAAAAGAAAAAGTTGTTGTCTTAGCTAATGGCCAACACCTTTCATATGATTCTCTTGTTTTAGCTACAGGTTCAACTCCAAATAAATTTGGCTGGAAAGGGCAAGATCTTGAAAACGTTCAAGGACTTTACACAAAACAAGACCTTGAACAACTTACCGCAAATACCCCAAATATTCAACAAGCTGTTGTAGTAGGAGGTGGCCTAATTGGGATAGAATTAGTAGAGATGCTCCACAGTAGGGGGATTACAGCAAGTTTTTTGGTAAGAGAAAATCACTTTTGGAGTAAAGTGATTTCTCCTCATGAAGGGGAAATGATTGAACGACATATTAGAGCACATGGTATCGATCTTAGAATGAACGCTAACCTTATAGAAATAATTTCAGACGAAAATGGAAAGGCTGCAAGTGTACTAACAGATCAAGGTGATATTATCCCTTGTCAAATGGTAGGACTCACTGCAGGGGTAAGGCCTAATATTGATTTTTTAAAAGATAGCAACCTCGAGATAAATAGAGGAATTTTAGTCGATCAATATCTCGCGACAAATTTACCTGATGTTTATGCCATAGGCGACTGTGCAGAATTGCGCTCCCCACTTGCTCATCGCCATGCGATAGAAGCAGTTTGGTATGTGGGTCGAATGATGGGCGAAACCTTAGCACAAAGTTTAACGGGTAAACCCACCGCTTATACCCCTGGTCACTGGTTTAACAGTGCAAAATTCTTTGATATTGAATATCAAACCTATGGGCAAATTTCTCCTCGTGCAACGCTAGAAGAAAATCACTTTTGCTGGAAGCATCAAACAGAAAATTGCATGGTACGTCTAGCCTATCATGCAAAAAGTCGCTTGTTTTTAGGAATCAATACCTTTGGCATACGTATGCGACACGAAGTGTTTGATCAATGGCTAAAGGAAAAAGTAAAGATCGACACTGTTATTGAAAATCTATCAAAAGCCAACTTTGACCCAGAATTTTACGCCCAATACGAACCTCAAATACAAGCACAATGGCACAGTCAACTCGTCTAAACAGCAGTCATGGAAAAAACATAGGTCTAATCATAGGCCTCACTGGACTTGCACTATTATTTTATCCTTTTTTTAGCGCGTCTTTTTCTTCTTCTACTGCTGGGTTTATAAGTAGTTTAGTCTTAATTAGTCTAGGAACTATTCTTTATAGCGAAAGACTCTATCATGGGACAATTCCAGGAATCAAAAATAACGGTGTTTGGTTCGATGGACTATCTGCAAGAGGACTTTTAGGCTGGTTTGTGGGAATAGCATTGACTGGATTCTATATCGCACTTTATTTTTACCCAGAAACATTGGGTTATAACAGCAAGGGTAGCACGGGACTAGTGGCCTTTTTTGATCCTCTAAGTTTGACTTTGAACGGAAAACCCGCAACGCAGTGGTTTGTATATGGAACACTTTACACCCTGGCTATTTTAATTTTTGGAGTGAAATTCATTATAAAGTATCGTCACAATCGCTATCAAATTATACGCACCCTATCGGTGATGTTTTTTCAATTAGGCTTTGCCTTTTTAATTCCTGAACTACTGGCATTATTTCATCCAGACACCCCTTATTTCGCAAAAGACTTAAAGAATATGTGGCCGCTTAATTATTACTTTTTTGAGTCTTGGCACATAAAAAATATGCTTACAGGCGGGAACTTAGGATTGTTTATGCTCTTATCTGGGGTTGCAATGATCTTTATTGTTTCGCCCATTTTGACCTATTTATATGGAAAACGCTGGTACTGTTCGTGGGTATGTGGTTGTGGTGCTTTAGCAGAAACCGCTGGAGACCCTTTTCGACAATTATCGAGTAAAAAAATAAGTGTTTGGAAATTAGAACGCTGGTCGATTCATGTGGTATTGGTATTGGTTTTTTTAACCACCATCGCCGTCATTTGGTCTTTTTTAGGCAGCAATCCAGACTTAAGTAGTTTCTCTAGAGAAACCTTTGTGATAGGTGTCGTTAGTTTCTTAGTCCTTTTAATGGGCATCATCTATTTTTTCAAAAGAAAAGAAATGGATAAAGATGCTTTATACAGCATGATCACCATCGGTTGTGTTATCGCGGGAACAATTGCAATCCAAGCCTTTTCTGGCGAGAAAAACATCTTATTCATCAAGAGTTATACATTGACAAAATGGTATGGCTTTGGGATTGGAGCGGCCTTTTCTGGTGTTTTAGGAGTAGGATTTTACCCTATTCTAGGTAGCCGGGTTTGGTGTCGCTTTGGCTGCCCTATGGCAGCCATCCTGGGATTACAACAACGTTTACTTTCGCGTTTTCGCATTACAACTAACGGGGGTCAATGTATCTCTTGCGGTAACTGTTCTGCCTATTGTGAGATGGGGATTGATGTGAGGGCTTACGCCCAAAAGGGTCAAAACATTGTTCGCTCTTCTTGTGTAGGCTGTGGAATTTGCTCTGCTGTTTGTCCGCGAGGAGTACTAAAATTAGAAAATGGTCCTGTAGCGAATCGCACGAATCTTCCTGAATTTCCATTAGGGAATAAGTTGTAATGAATTAACTTGGGGCAATCATCTTTAATCACTCCCATGCCCATAATAAAAGTCATCATTCCTGCTTTTAACGAAGAAAAATCGATTGTAAAAGTGATCGCAGAGATTCCTGATTTTGTGGAAGAAGTCGTGGTAGTGAACAACAATTCTACCGATCAAACTGCGCAGGTTGCTGCTAATGCTGGAGCAACCGTATTGAAAGAAAAAAGCAAAGGCTATGGTTATGCCTGTCTCAAGGGCATCGACTATTTATCACAAGAGCAGAATAAACCCGATATTCTTGTCTTTCTTGACGGAGATTATTCTGATTATCCTCAAGAACTCACAAAGGTCATCCAACCTATCTTAGAGGATAAGGCAGATTTTGTAGTGGGTGCCCGTGTAAAAGTGTTAAGAGAAAGAGGGTCGCTTACTCCACAGCAGGTATTTGGCAATTGGCTAGCCTGCTTTTTAATGAAACTCCTTTACAGATCAAACTTTACAGATCTTGGGCCCTTTAGAGCAATTCGATGGGAAACCCTTGAAAAGCTCAAAATGAGAGATAAAACTTATGGCTGGACCGTAGAAATGCAACTCAAAGTTTTACGTCAAAAAATTACCTATCAAGAAGTGCCTGTTTCTTATAAAAAAAGAATAGGGGTCTCAAAAGTTTCAGGAACCGTAAAAGGAACTATATTTGCAGGAATGAAAATTATAGGGTGGATTTTCAAACACTACTTATCGAAAAAAAATTGACATGGAATACTTTTGGTTAAATGTTTCCTTCATTGTGATGGGATTGTATTCCGTTTGTTTAGTTCTTGTTTTCTTTTATAGTTTAGCGCAACTTAATCTATTGTTTAACTACAAAAGAGCTCAAAAAAACAAACCAGCCCTAACTTATTTAGACACTAGCCATCCAAAGAAAGTTCCTTTTGTAACTATTCAACTTCCCGTTTTTAACGAGTTGTATGTAATGGAACGTTTACTTAGATGCATCAACGAGATTGAATATCCTAGAGAGCGATTAGAAATCCAAGTTCTTGACGATTCTACAGACGAATCTGTTGAGCTAACTAGAGAAATCGTTGCTGACTTACAAAAAGGTGGTCTTGATATTGTTCAAATTCGCCGTAAAGACCGGGTTGGTTTTAAAGCGGGTGCATTAAAAGAAGGTTTAAAAAGTGCAAAAGGAGAATTGATCGCCATTTTTGATGCTGATTTCCTACCTAGAAAAGACTGGTTATTAAAAACAGTACCACAGTTTGATCAAACCGATATTGGGGTAGTTCAAACTAAATGGGAACACATCAATCACGATTATTCTATTTTAACAGAAGTGCAAGCTTTTGCCCTAGACGCACACTTCACCCTTGAACAAGTTGGAAGAAATTCTGAAGGTCACTTTATCAACTTTAATGGAACCGCAGGAATCTGGCGAAAAGAGACCATTATTGATGCCGGAAATTGGGAAGGCGATACCCTTACCGAAGATTTAGATCTTAGCTATCGCGCACAACTCAAAAACTGGAAATTCAAATATCTCGAAGAGGTAGAAACCCCTTCTGAACTTCCTGTGGTAATGAGTGCTATCCGTTCTCAACAATTTAGATGGAATAAAGGTGGTGCAGAGAATTATCAAAAAATGATCAAAAAGGTAATCGATAAAAAGGAACTTCCCTTTGGGACAAAAGTGCATTCCATTTTACACCTTTTAAACAGCACCATGTTTTTAAATGTTTTGATGGTAGGGATTTTAAGTATCCCGATGCTCTACATTAAAAACGAATGGGGACACTTAGCCTGGTTCTTCAAAATCTCTTCTTTATTTATTATAAGTACTGTGATATTTTTCTACTGCTACTGGGAATTATACAGAAGAAAAAATGGCAGTGGATTATTACAGTTTCTCGAATACACTAAAACCTTTTTTACTTTTTACACTGTTGCTATGGGCTTTTCTTTCCACAATGCTTTGGCCGTTTTAGAAGGACATAGAGGGAAAAGAAGTGATTTTATTCGCACCCCTAAATTCAATATTCAAGAGTTAAAAGACTCCTGGAAAAACAATAAATACATTCCTAAAAAAGTGCACAAAAACACCATCATAGAAGGGCTACTCGCACTCTACTTCTTGTTCGGGATGTACAGCGCGTTTGCCGTGGGAAATCAAGGGGACTTTGGACTATTCCCTTTTCATTTATTGTTGTTTGTCGGCTTCGGCTTTATCTTTGTAAATTCATTTAGAACACAAGGATAATGTTTGGGGGAAACCCTTCTCGTGTTGCGATTCTCGCTTTCCTTATAATTGTTATTTATGTTCTTTTGGGATATTTTATCCCTAGAGAAGAAAGCCTCTATTTTTTATCGCTCTATGCTAGTAGCTGGGCCTTGACATCTGTTTTATTAAAGCGTATTTCTATCCAAATGATCTTCTGGCTGGGGATTGCTTTCCGGTTTGTTTTTCTAATCGCCTTGCCTTCGCTTTCGCAGGATTTTTATCGCTTTATTTGGGATGGTTTATTACTTCAAAATGAACTTAATCCCTATGCCTTCAGCCCAAATGAATTAATGGCAGATAACGCCCTTTTTAACCCATCTCTTAAAAGCGAATTGTTTTCTGGAATGGGAGAATTAAGCGCGCAACACTATTCAAATTACCCTCCTGTCAATCAATTGGGGTTTTTATTTTCTGTCAAGTGGTTGCCTAATCATCTATTGGGGACGGTTGTTATTATGCGTCTCTTACTTATTCTAGCTGAAGTAGGGCTCTTTTTAATCGCCCAAAGAATTCTACGCCAGCTTGATTTACCCTCAAAAAGATTAGGATGGTATTTTCTCAATCCAATAATCATCCTTGAATTGACAGGGAATTTACATTGGGAAGGGGTTATGCTTTTCTTCTTTGCCTTAGGCTTTTGGTTCCTCCTAAAAAAACACCATAGCCTCGCCACCATAGCCTTTGCATTTTCTATAGCAACAAAGCTTATCCCACTATTGTTACTCCCACTCTTTGCACGTTTTCAGTCGTGGAAAAAAACAGTCGGTATGACCTTGTTAGGCAGTGTTAGTCTGTTCGTTCTTTTTGTTCCTTTCTTTAAAGATATCGGGATGGAAAATTATTTTGCTACCATCCAATTGTGGTTTAAAAACTTTGAATTTAACGGCAGCTTTTATTACATCATTCGATGGGTAGGCTATCAAGTTAAAGGCTATAATATCATTAGACAGTGGGCCGAAATCTCCCCCTGGATCATCAGCGGAATTGTATTTGCTTTTGCCTTTTTAAAACCAAAGAAAAAAGCCCAAGAAGTTTTTACTGCTATGTTATTTTTAATGACTACCTACTATTTAATGGCATCAATTGTCCATCCATGGTATGTGATTCCTCTTGTTTTTTTAGGGATGTTTACGCGCTACAGTTTCCCCTTGATATGGAGTATGCTTATCGCGATAAGTTATGTTACTTATGCAAATGCTAACTTTCAAGAAAACTATGTTTTGATCGCTTTAGAATACGCGATAGTGTTAGCGGTAATGTGTTATGAAATAATGCGAAAGAAACCGCTACTTCAACATTTTTAACAAATTAATTTCTTGTTCTCCCAAATGTCTAAATCTACCGCGGGATAGATCTTTTTTAGTCAAATGAGCATAGGTGACTAGGTCTAATTGTTCAATGGTATACCCTACAGCATCAAAAATTTGATGAATCGCTTTATAGGTTTGATCGTGAATTTCTATTCCCACTACCCGCTTTGGTTGCCCGTGAATAAAGCTGATATCTTCAACGCTAAGCACCTTATTGCGATCTACAACAATTCCCTTTTTGATTTTATCAACCGCTTCACCTGTTAAATTTTTATCTAATACAACTTGATAGATTTTCTTTACTCTTGTATTAAGATTACGCAACTTTACGATCATTTGTTGATCATTTGTAAACAACAATAAACCTGTAGTAGAGCGGTCCATTGCATGTAAAGGATCAATTCTAAAAGGTGCCGCTCTAGCAATCAATTCAAGGACATCTTTCTTATAGTTTCCTTTTTTAACGGAGGCTAAAAAACCTTTTGGTTTGTTCAATAAAACATAGGTAGGTTTATCGGCATTAATGCGTTGACCATCAAATTTAACTTCGTCTCCAGGCTGGACTTGATACCCCATTTCAGTAACGATTTTTCCATTGACCTTAACGGTTCCTAAACCTATGTGCATATCTGCTTCCCTTCGTGAACACAGACCAGAGTTAGCAATGAATTTATTGAGTCGAATCGTATTTTTTGTTGCCATCTTATTTCTCCTTATCTTTTATTTTAAGCGTAGATTGTCTTTCTCTGTTAATTGTTAATTGAATTATATCGGGAGGTTAATAATACCCTATAGGCTGATTTACAGAACCCTAATTGAGCATACTGCGCCATTGCAACAGTGCTATTTTGGCTCATCGTATTGATTTAAATTGAGTATCGCACTAAAACGATACTACCCACACCCGCTAAAATTAAAAATTTTAACAAATTATGAAGCCAAAGATACGCCTTTTGCCCATCGGCTTTCCATAAGAGGATCAATAATCCCGCAAGAAAGGGCAAGGTGCTTAGAAAATAGTAATACATCATCCCTAATTGCTCTTTTTCTGACAGCAAGAAAGAAACTGCAATGGCTGCAAAAAGCATTAGAAGCGTTAATATATATTTAGTTGTTTTAACCCCAAAAACAACTGCAACAGTACTGTAATTTCGCACCCAGTCTCCCTTAAAATTTTGCAGATCTTTGACTAAATCGCGAATAAGGATAATCAAAAAGAGAAAACTCGCATGGTACATTACCCAAGTAGAAAGGTTATTAAAATACAAACTGATCGCAAAAAAAGGGGTAATGGCAAGCACAGCCGCAAAGACATTACTAGCCCAGAATGTCTTTTTTAATAAATGGCTATACAGCCAAATTGCCAGCATGTAAACAAAGAAAAACAATACCGCTCTATAGCTAACAAAAAATGACAAACCTAAACACAACAAGTTAAAACAACCATAAAAAAACAATTGTAGATCTGGTGAAATAAGTTGATGCAACAAGTACTGTTTTGGGCGGTTAATCTGGTCTTTTTCTGCGTCATAAAAGTTATTGATTAAATAGCCCGCTGCAATGGCTAAAGAAGAAGCCAGTACGAGTAAAAATAAACGGTGATCTGTTAAATGCTCTATCCATGTTTTTTGGGGAGCAAGGATATAACGCGCACTTAAATACTGCGCTAAGACAAGAACTAAAATAGTATATCCTCTTGTTGAGGCGAATACGCCAAAGAAAGGCAGCAAATAAGAATTGAAGGAAGTGTTGGAGAAAAGCCGCATGCTTTTCAGAAATTATAGACCACTTCTAGTTGGTAGTCTTTTAAGGATAATTTTGCTTTCTCTATATCCTCTGTAAAACCAAGAATATAACCCCCACCACCAGAACCACACAACTTAAGATAATAATCGTTTGTCTCTAATCCGTTTTTCCACAAAGCGTGGAATTTTTCTGGGATCATAGGTTTAAAGTTGTTCAATACTAAATGTGACAACTTTTTTGTGTGGGTAAAAAGGGATCTTAAATTTCCCTGAAGGAAATCCTCGATACACTGGTCTGTATATTTTATGAACTGATCTTTCATCATTAAACGAAAAGGCTCTTGCTCCATGCTTTGCATAAAAATAGACACCATAGGCGCTGTTTCTCCTACAATTCCACTATCTAACAAAAACACCGCACCTTTCCCTTCGGGATTTTGAGAAGGAAGACCAGTGGGTTCTATGCTATTCTTAGAGTGAATTAATAAAGGAAGACTTAAATAGCTGTTCAAGGGATCTAAACCAGAAGATTTTCCGTGGAAAAAGGATTCCATGGCAGCAAAAACTGCTTTGAGTTTTACCAGCTTATCCTTGGTTAGATTTTCTAAAACAGTAATTTTATCTAGCGCATATTGATCGTAGATTGCCGCAACTAGTGCGCCACTACTCCCCACGCCATATCCTTGAGGAATACTGCTGTCAAAATACATCTTTTGTGCAAGATCTGATGCTAATCGTTCCCAATCAAAGCGCACGATCTCTGTTGAAATTGTCTTTAAATGCGCACAAAAAAACTTTAATTTCTCGTGGGAATCTTCAAACTCTGAACTAGGATTTAACTTTAAAGCACCACGATAAAAATTATAGGGTATAGATAATCCTTTGGAATCTTTGATGATTCCATACTCTCCAAAGAGTAAAATTTTAGCATAAAATAATGGGCCTTTCATAGCAAGACAAACTTACAACTTTTTAGCGCCAGTACCAACTTGATCTTCAATGTATTGTCCAGCTTCGCAAAAAGATGCAAGATCACTCGCAATAAAAGTATTAATGGCCTTTTTATGTTTTTCTGGATATAGCAGATGCACATTTGCTCCTGCGTCTAGGGTAAAACACAACGGCAGTTTTGTGTCTTCTCTAAAATCCCAAATTTTATTGAGCACCGCTAAAGTATTGGGCTGCATCAACACAAAATAAGGCTTTGACGCCATCATCAAAGCGTGTAAAGTAAGGGCTTCTAATTCGACTAATTGCATAAAGTCGTCTAGTTCCCCTTTGGCTAGAATAGCCATCAAACGCGTCATATGCTGGTGCGCTTGTTCAAATCTTGCGGTGGCATAGGGGTGGTTTTCCATCAATTGATGTCCCAAAGTGCTACTCACCTTTTTCTGCCCCTTATCTATAATTAAAATGGTGTCTTGATAAGTGCGGAAAATTGGATGGATTTCCTGGTCGATACAAGTAGCGAATTCTTGTGAACTACCTTGAATGGCTTTTGTCTCTCCCCACGACATCATAGGGCCTTGAATGCTTCTCGCTGCACTTCCTGAACCTAATCTGGCTAAAAATGAAGCCTTTTGTTGAAAGACTTCTTGAGATGCAAAGCCTACTCCCTGCTCTTCTATACTAAGTAATGAAAGTGCAAGTGCACTCATGCTTGAAGCAGAAGAGGCGATCCCGCTACTGTGCGGAAAAGAGTTCGTGGAAGAAATTGTTAAATCATGCTCGAATAAGTATGGGCAAAAGGATTTAATTCGATCAAAAAAAGCTTCCATTTTAGGGTGAAAAGAAGGCTGCTCTTTTCCCTCAAATAAGAATGAAAAAGAGAACTGATTGTCCTTTTCTTTTGGTTTGAATTGCAAGTGGGTTGTGGTGGCGCAATTAGCCAGAGTAAAGCTTAATGAAGGGTTTTGCGGCAATTGCTTTCCATATTTACCCCAGTACTTTACTAGGGCAATATTAGACGGGGAAGACCAACTCGCTTTTCCTTCTTGTGCAGGAAAAGTAGAGGCAATAAATTCTTTTTCAATAGTCATGGGTTAAAGATAAGACATTCAATGGCATGATGCTTCAAATAATATTTTCTACCTTTCTTTTTGTAAAAAAAATAAAATGACCCGAAGGGTGAAAACAGTTGTTGGAATAAGTATATCAGTCTTTATTTGTCTAAGTATTGGCGGATTATCTGGGTACATTACCCAGGCGGCTATTCCTACTTGGTACGCGGGACTTAACAAGCCCTTTTTCACTCCACCTAACTGGCTTTTTGCGCCAGTATGGACCACGCTTTACTGCATGATGGGAGTCGCAGCGGGCTGGGTTTGGTCAAAAGGAAGTCATCATAGATGGGTAAAAACAGCCTTGTACCATTTTAGCGCTCAACTTGTGGTGAATGGCCTGTGGAGTATTGTCTTTTTTGGGTTAAAAAGTCCAGGGATTGCCTTACTTGTTATTGCCTTATTGCTTTATCTAATCCTCAAAACCATTTATTGGTTTAAAATTGTCCACAAACCCACTGCTTACTTACTTTACCCCTATCTAGTATGGGTGAGTTTTGCTAGTTTCCTCAACCTAGGGATTTACTATTTAAACAACTAAACCAGTTGGTTTAGATTTTTTTGTATCTTTAGTTTAAGTCCTAGATAAAATCACCATGATATTCCATTCTCTTTTTTGAATATCACTTCGTCTTGAGGCAATCACTATTAAAAATATTATTGCTGGATTCAAGGTTGCTTGTTAACAAGCAAAAGTGGGGTATTCGAATCCAGTAAGAAACCCTCCTTGTTTCTTGGAGGGTTTCATTTTTTATTGTGGATAAACTCTTTCAGGATAATCAGTAATAATCGCATCCACCCCTAAGTCTTTCATATGTGCAATGTCTTCTGGTTCGTTAATGGTCCAAGGATAAATTTTTAAACCCGCTGCATGAATCTTTTTAACATTGCTTTTTGTCAGACTTTTATGGTTAGGATTAATTGCAAAAGCTTTTAAACTTAAAGCCACTGGAATGGCATCAAGAGGATCATCTTCTGTCAAAACAGCGATGGGCACCTCTTTTGTTTCTTGGTAAAACAGCTCTAATTCATTCCAGTCAAAACTCGAAATAAACACGTCTGAAGGTTGAAGTTTCCCTTTGTCAAAATATTGTTTTAGCAAAGCATAAGTTGGTTTTGCTGTACTAGTTCCTTTTAATTCGATATTCAATACTACTTCGTCATTAATCACATCTAGCACCTCAACTAAAGTTGGAATTGGCTCTCGCCCTAAAACCGTTATTTTTCGAATAGAATCTAAATCAATTGTTTCGATATAGCCAGTGGCATCGGTTAATTTTTCTAAGGTTTTATCATGAAATACAACTAATTCTCCTGAAGCACAAACAAAGACATCTATCTCAATTCCATCTACCCCTAAGGCCAGTGCTTTTTTTACTGAAGCGACCGTGTTTTCTGCTACATGCCCCCTAGCCCCGCGATGTCCCACGACAAGTGGCTGAGAGTTTGAAGTACATGAAAGTAGTGATAAGAGTAGCATACCGAATAAAAGTTGATTTTTCATAGCAATAATTCAATCGGTTTCAATATACGAAGAAGTTAGTCTTCTTCTGGTGCAAGTTCGACTTGCAATCCTTCTAATTCTTTTGTTATAGGGATTTGACAACCCAAACGGCTGTTATCGCGAACATTAAATGCCTCTGCGAGCATTGCTTCTTCATCATTTGAACGTTCTCCTAAATCATGGTCGGATAAAATATAGCATTGACATGAGGCACAAAGTGCCATTCCGCCACAAGTTCCTTCTATTGGTAATTCATAGGCTTTACAAACCTCCATCAAGTTCATCGCCATATCTGTAGGCGCTTCTATTTGATGTCTATCTCCCTCCCGATCAAGGATAGAAATGGTAATATCTGACATGTTTTTTTATGCTTCTAGATTAATCACTTGCTCAATTTGAGGAGCGTGTTTTTTAATGGTCAATTCTACTCCAGATTTTAAAGTCATTTGATTAACTGAACAACCTGCACATGCGCCTTGCAATTGTACCGTAACAATTTTGTCTTCAACGATGTCGATCAAAGAAATATCGCCACCATCAGCCGCTAAAAAAGGTCTGATTTCGTCAAGAGCAAGCATTACTTTATCTTTTAATTCCATTCTAATAATTTTACTTTTTTACTGCTGAACAGCCAGCCATAGTCGTTATTTTAACCGCCTGAGTTGGAGGCAGGTGATCGTTTCTTTTAATTAATTCTGAAACGGTATTTCGCGTAACTTCTTCAAATGCGTCACTTACTGCGGTTTTACTTTGTAATGCAGCAGGTCGACCTACATCCCCTGCTTCTCGTATACTTTGTACAATGGGTACTTCCCCTAAGAAAGGTACTTCTTTGTCTGCCGCTAGATTTTTTGCTCCTTCTCTTCCAAATAAGTAATATTTATTTTCTGGAAGTTCTTCTGGTGTAAAGTAAGCCATGTTTTCGACTATCCCTAAAACAGGAACACTAATATTGTCTTGCTGGAACATTGCGATTCCCTTTTTAGCATCTGCTAAAGCTATATTTTGAGGTGTTGACACAACCACGGCTCCATTGATTGGTAACGACTGTACAATACTTAAATGTATGTCCCCAGTACCGGGAGGTAGATCCAATAATAAGAAATCTAATTCTCCCCAAGCGGCATCAAAAATCATTTGATTTAATGCCTTCGCCGCCATAGGACCACGCCAAATAACGGCTTGATCTGGCTGAGTAAAAAACCCAATGGACAACACTTTTACGCCATAGTTTTCAATGGGTTCCATTTTAGAAGCACCATCAACATTGATGGACAACGGTCTTGCCCCTTCCATATCGAGCATGGTAGGGATAGACGGCCCATAAATATCTGCATCTAAGACCCCTATTTTAAAGCCCATCTTAGCTAAAGTCACTGCAATATTAGCCGTTATAGTCGATTTTCCTACCCCTCCTTTTCCAGATGAAATGGCAATGATATTGTCTATGCCAGGGATGGGTTTACCCTTGATCGGTTCTGCTTTTGGCGGAGCTTCAACCGTTACATTGATTTTTATTTTTGCCTTAGGGTGGACCTCTTTATGAATGCATTTTAAAATCTCAACCTCAAGCTTTTTCCTCGCTTGCAAACTAGGGTTTTGAACGGTAAGGTCGATTATGACTTCGTTGCCAAAAACAAGAATATTTTTTACGGCTCCACTTTCCATCAAATGTTTTCCGTCACCTGGGAGTGTAATTGTTGTTAACGCCTGTTCAATGGCCTTTTTCGATAATTCCATTCTAGTTTTTTAAACTGATTCTAAATTACAAATATACAGGGAAGAAGTGGACAAAAAAAGTTTCTCTGTAAGCTTTAAATCCCTTCTTGAATAGGGTCCCAAAAGATTTCGTCAAAGCGCTGTATTTGATTGTCAATTACCTCAACTCCTTCGTTTTCGAGTAACTGCTGCATCAAATTAGTTCCATCAAAGTGGTGCTTTCCAGTCAACAAGCCTAATCTATTGACCACTCGGTGCGCAGGAACATCTTCGATATTGTGTGATGCATTCATTGCCCAACCTACCATACGGGCGCTTTGCGGGGAGCCTATGGATCGTGCAATGGCACCATAAGAGCTCACTCTTCCTACTGGAATTTGTCTTACGACTTGATACACTTTTTCAAAAAAATTTTGATCTGCTTTAGGCATTTGGAAAACGAAAAGTCAAGTAGGTAATCAATCTTCCTTTCTCCATAAACAAACGCTCATAGTGGGTTTGAATGGCAGTAACGTGTTTTGGCGAATAAGCATTTCCATACACATCGTGGTGTGCATAATCTACCTCCCAGCCTTTCCCCTCGAGTAAACCTAAGGTGTAACCATGCAAGAATTCGCTATCTGTTTTTAAATGAATACGCCCTTCGGGCTGAAGTATAGTACGGTATCGATCTAAAAATGCGGGATTGGTTAAACGGTGTTTAGTTCGTTTAAATTTGATTTGTGGATCGGGGAATGTAATCCAAATCTCATCGACTTCATTTTCGGCAAAAACATCTTCAATCAACTCTATCTGAGTGCGTAAAAATCCTACATTAGACAGTCCTAATTCAAGTGACTCTTTGGCGCCAGCCCAAAAACGTGCCCCTTTTATATCGACCCCAACAAAGTTTTTCTCTGGGTATTGTTGCGCTAAATAAACAGAGTATTCCCCTTTTCCGCAACCCAACTCAACAACGATGGGATGATCATTTTTAAAGAATTCTTGTCTCCACTTGCCTTTGTATCGAAATTCACCTAAAGTGACTTCTTCTCTCTCTGGCTGGATAACATTCGAAAATGTTAGATTTTGATTGAACCGTTTAAGCTTGTTTTTACTTCCCACAGTGGTGTTTTGCAGCAAAATTAATTAAAAATATGCAGCAATTTAGCCTTTGGCGCGGCTAAGGGTAAAAGAAAATTCTGAACCCACCAAAGGGGTACTTTCAACAAAGATTTTTTCGTTGTGCGCTTCTATAATATGCTTTACAATGGATAGTCCCAGTCCAGACCCCCCTTCGTTGCGATTTCTTGTTTTATCTACCCTGTAAAATCGCTCAAATAATCGCGGCAAGTGCTCTTCTGCAATCCCCTTTCCATTGTCAATGACACGTACTAGGATTTTAGCATCGCTTAGTTCGTTAATTTCAATTTCTGTGGTTCCGTTTTCAACACCATACTTGAACGAGTTAACCACTAAGTTTGTCAAAACCTGCGTGATTCGTTCTATATCACCCGACACTATAATAGGTGAATCAGAGACCAAATTATATTGTAGATTAATCCCGCTTTTTTTTGCTTGTATTTCGAGCATTTCTACAATATCTTTGATCAAAGTAGCTATGTCAAATTGTTCGACATTTAAAGTATTAACCCCGGTTTCAAATTGTGTAATTAGATCTAAATCCTTGATGATAAATCCTAAGCGATCCACCCCACTAGCTGCTTTTTTAAGGTATTTTTTAATGGTCTTTTCATCTGTGACATTATTATCGAGCAGAGTCAGTATAAATCCTTGAACGGTGAATAAAGGAGTCTTTAATTCGTGGGCTAAATTCCCGATGAATTCTCTTCGATAATTTTCTTTGTCTTTGAGCAATTCAATTTCAAGTTTACTTTCTTTTGCAAACTTTTGTAAACTCTGGGTAATGGAAATAACATCTTTTTGCAGGGAATCTTCGTTTAAAGGAATTCCTGTGGGTAGAAGGTCTTGGTAGAGGGATTTAACCTTAGTGAGAATAAAGTTTTCAATTCTCTTTTGAATGAGAACAAAGGAGAAAAAAAACAAACACAATTGGCATATAATGACATAGACTATTCCCTCAAATAAGGGGGCTAAAGTACCTCTATAAAAGTAAAATACCACACTTACTATAAGACTAAAAACAACGACGATTAGAAGCGACAACTGTAGTGCCGCACTGTAACGTTGATTCATACATTTTTATTCTTCGTTATGGATGAATTTGTAGCCTACGCCTTTAACTGTTTTAAAGAAGTCTTCTCCTATCTTTTCGCGCAGTTTTCTAATATGTACGTCAATGGTTCGATCCCCCACGACGACATCACTTCCCCAAACAGACTCCATTATTTTAAGTCGTTTAAATACTTTACCTGGCTTAGAGGCCAACAGATACAACAATTCAAACTCTTTTCTGGGCAGGGTTATTTCTTTCCCTTCAAGGATCACTTTGTATTCTTCAACATTGATCTCCATCTCCCCTAAGCGGATATTGCCTCCTATATCATCTTTTAAAAAGCGACGCAACATGGCTTTAACTTTAGAATTAAAAATCCTAGGTTTAACAGGCTTTGTCACATAGTCGTCTGCTCCAGATTCAAAGGCAGCAACATGAGAATAATCTTCGCCTCTAGCTGATAAAAACATAATGACTGTGTTTTCAAATCTTTTATCCATTCTCAAACGCTCACAGGTCTCTATCCCGTCCATAATAGGCATCATCACATCAAGAATAATCAAGTGAGGCAAATGCTGATCGGCTAATTTAATGGCCTCTTTCCCATTTTCTGCAGTAAATATCTGATAGCCCTCATTGGATAAATTAAATGACAATATTTCTAAAATATCTGGTTCATCGTCTACTAATAGAATCTTGATTTTACTTTTTTTCATAAAGTATTTGTAGTCTTATGTTTTAAAGATAATAAATATACAATTAATGATTTGGACCTACTAAACCCATTTTAAATGATAAGATTTTCATAACCTTGAAATAGGCACAAGAATATTCTATTTACCTCACAGATGGCGTAAATTTTAATAGTTTTGGGACATGAATGAGAACCAGCTTCATTTTTTGAAAATTGCTACTTCAAACGATTTTGAAATGGCCGCAATAGCGACCTTTAATCGACAGTATGAAGAAAACAATGTATACCGCTCCTATTGCGACTTACTCAACATCTCTCCTTCAGAAATAAAAACGATAAAAGACATTCCTTATCTGCCCATTCAATTCTTTAAATCCCATGAAGTAAAATGTTTTAAGGCTTCGCCAAAAATTACTTTTACTTCAAGCGGAACAACAGCTGCAGTAAACGCACAACACCCCATTTTGCATAAAGAAATCTATGAAAACAGCTTCCAAAAAGGATTTGAAAATCGCTATGGCGACCCAAAAGACTGGGCAATTTTAGCCCTGCTTCCTTCCTATCTAGAAAGACAAGGCTCTTCTTTAATCTACATGATGGATGCCTTAATACAACAAAGTAGTCATCCCTCAAGTGGATTTTATTTAGATGAATTTGATCAACTCAAAGCACAACTTGAAACGCTTGAAGCTCAAAAACACCCCACCATTTTATTAGGCGTGAGTTTTGCCTTACTCGACTTTGCAGAACAGCATCCACTTTCCCTTCAACATTCCATAGTGATGGAAACCGGCGGAATGAAAGGAAGACGAAAAGAAATGATCCGGGAGGATTTACATGCAACTCTAAAAAAAGCCTTTGGTGTAAAGGAAATTCACAGTGAGTACGGCATGACTGAACTCCTATCCCAAGCGTATTCAATGGGCAATGGTCGTTTTGAATGCCCTGCATGGATGAAGGTTATTCCCCATGAAACTAACGATCCTTTTTCTCCTGTTAAAGGAACAAAAATAGGCCGCTTAAATATCATTGATTTAGCGAACCAAGAATCTTGTGCCTTTATCGCTACAGACGATTTAGGCAGGGTGTTTCCCGACGGATCTTTTGAGGTGATGGGTCGTTTAGACCAAAGTGATATTCGCGGTTGTAACCTGCTTGTTTACTAAACAAACTCCAACACAAAATAACTTTTCTTCCCACGTTGCAATAAAATATAGCGGTCGTTGATTAAGTCTGCAGAAGTGATTTTTTTCTGATCATTTACTTTGGTCTTATTCACCGAAATAGAATTCTCTTTCAAGGCACGTCTTGCTTCTCCGTTTGACTTTAACAACCTTCCTTCCCCTGCTAGTGCAGCGACAATGTCTACACCCTCTGCTAAAGCAGATTTTTCCATTTGGGCTTGTGGCACTCCATCAAAAACATCTAAGAAGGTAGCGTTGTCTAACTGCAATAGATCTTCCGAAGTTGATTTACCAAATAGTATCTGTGAAGCTCTTTGCGCATTGGCTAAGTCTTCTTTAGAATGGACTAAGACGGTGATCTCTTCTGCAATGCGTTTTTGCAATAAACGCAGGTGAGGTGTTTCTTTGTGTTCTTCGATTAGGGCCTCAATTTCATCTTTTGTTAAAAAAGTAAAGATTTTGATGTAATTCTCTGCATCAGCATCAGAGGCATTGAGCCAATATTGATAGAATTTATATGGAGACGTTCTACTTTTATCTAACCAGATGTTACCTCCTTCTGTTTTTCCAAATTTTGTTCCATCAGCTTTTGTAATCAATGGGCAAGTAATGGCATAAGCTTTCCCCCCTGCTTTTCTTCTTACTAGCTCTGTCCCGGTCGTGATATTTCCCCACTGGTCACTGCCTCCCATTTGCAGGGTGCAGTTATAGTTTTTATAAAGGTGTAAAAAATCATAGCCCTGCAGCAATTGATAAGTGAACTCTGTAAAAGACATTCCCACTTGAGACTCAGACCCTAAACGTTTTTTGACAGAATCTTTTGCCATCATATAATTTACGGTAATGTGTTTCCCAATATCTCTTGAAAAATCAATCAAGGAATAATCCTTCATCCAGTCAAAATTGTTGACTAAAAGTGCTGGGTTTTCATTTGATTCAGAAAAATCTAAAAAACGTTCTAACTGCGCTTTTATCCCAGCGACGTTTTTCTCTAGTGCAGCACTGTCTAATAAATTGCGTTCATCTGATTTTCCAGAAGGGTCTCCTATCATTCCCGTGGCTCCACCTACTAATGCGATAGGTTGATGTCCTGCACGTTGAAAATGCATTAAAATCAAAATTTGGACTAAACTCCCTATATGTAAGGAATCTGCTGTGGGATCAAACCCGATATAGGCAGAAGTAGGCCCTAGATTTAAGTGATTTTCTGTCTCGGGCATGATGTCGTGTAACATGCCTCTCCATTCAAGTTCTTCGACGAACGTATTTCTCATAGTACTGTGCTAAAACGCAAAGATAGATTTCTCCTTTAAATGGAAAAAGCCAAACAGAAAAAACAGTACTTTTAGGCCATGATTTTAGTCACTGGAGCCACAGGATTAGTGGGCGCACATCTTTGTCTTAGTTTGCTTAAAAAGAACCAAAAGGTTGTAGCGCTTTACAGGAGAGAGAAAAAAAGAGCAGCACTAAAAGATTTTTTTACCTCCCGTGATGAAACCGCTCTTTTTGAAAAAATTCAATGGAGGGAAGCAGATCTCTGTGATTTACCCGCCTTAAGTAAGGCATTTGATGGCATTAGCCAGGTTTATCACTGCGCAGCTTACATTTCAATGGCCTATTACAAAAGAGAGCAATTGCAAGAAGTTAACCAGCAAGGGACGGCCTATATTGCAAATCTATGCATTGAAAATAAAATCAAAAAATTAGTTTATGTAAGTTCAATTGCTGCACTAGGAAGCCAAACAAATAGCGGTATCATCACAGAAGACACCCCATGGAATCCAACGGTAGAAAAAACACCTTATGCTTATTCAAAATATGGGGCTGAATTAGAAATTTGGCGTGCCTCACAAGAAGGCGTAGCAGTTGTCATTGTCAATCCAGGTGTTATTCTGGGAGATAGCATGCCCAGGAATCCTATCGACCAACTGATCCACCGAATAGAAAAAGGTTTATCGTTTTATCCCACTGGAAAAACAGGCTATGTAGCGGTAGAGGATGTCGTTGCAGTAATGGTACAACTTATGTCCTCTCCTATTGTAAATGAACGTTTTATTCTAGTGGCAGAAAACTGGTCCTACCAAAAGCTTACTCAATATGTGGCCAAAAAGATGAACAAAAAAATACCCTCAAGAGTATTACATCCTATATATTTAAAAACCGCATGGTTCTTTGAAAGTATTGCAAATGGATTTGGCTTGAGAAAAAAGTTTTTATCCAAAGCGCTAATTAAAAGCTTATCGGATCAAAATGAAATTGACGGGAGTAAAATAGAACAAAAGATTGATTTTTCTTACCGGAAAATCGAGCCATACCTCGACTCAATTTTAAAAGCTCGCTTTTAATTCCCCTAGATTATCTTCTTTTAAAAGATCAGGGGTGTCTTTCCTTTTCAAAATAGCTAGGCTATCTATTTCTTTTAAAGTTTTTAGGCTGTCTTTTTGTTTGACTAAAGCTAGACTATCTTTTTGTTTCCTTGCCGCAATACTGTCTTTTTCTCTTTGCAAACGTTCATTCAATTCCTTTTGCTCTTTTTGGACTAAAAGACCGATACTGTCCTCTACTCTTTCAAGACGTTCGTAAATACGATTGTAAATCGCCGCCATTTTTTTTGGCGACTGAGCATAATAGGTTTGGTTTTGTTTTAAAACAGAATCTTCAATGTTGTATTTACGCAGTATATATTGATTATTCAACACCGCTTTTGAGGTTCCTCTTCCAAAGCGATTGTTCGTTATCGATTTTAGCAAGGTGATATCATAAAGGATATGCTCCATAGTGTCCTCTGGAATCAATATCGCCGGAGGTGGATTTGCCGTGTTGGCATCACATGCGATCAATAAAACAAAAAGAATCCAAACTTTTTTCATCGATTAAACGTTAGTTGCTGTGCAGCGGCTGTTTCAATAATTTCGCCTTGATTGTAGACTAATTGTCCATTGACCCAGGTTTTTTCAACACTAGCATCAAAAGTTGTGCCCTCAAAAGGAGACCAAGCACACTGATACAATAAGTTATCTTTCGTTACCGTCGTCTTTTTCTCTAAATCAACTAAAACTAAATCTGCTTGAAAGCCCTCTTTTATATAACCGCGATTCGCCACTTGAAATAAAATAGCGGGGTTGTGACATGCTTTTTGGACCAACTTTTCGATACTTATTTTACCTTGACCAACTGCAGTAAGCAAGGCAAGTAAAGCGTGTTGTACTAAAGGCCCACCAGAGGGAGCGCTAGTATAAGGGTTACTTTTTTCTGCTAAAGTATGCGGTGCGTGATCGGTTGCTAAAACATCGATGCGATCGTCGTTAAGCGCTTCCCATAAAGCCGTGCGATCTTCGGTGTTTTTTACGGCAGGATTCCATTTGATATGAGTGCCTTTTTCTTCGTAATCATCTGCTGAAAACCACAAGTGATGCACACAGACTTCGGCGGTAATTTTCTTTTCGGCTAGGGGGATCGAATTGTCGAACAATTCGGTTTCTTTTGCCGTGGATAAATGAAAAACGTGTAAACGGGCTCCGGTTTCTTTTGCTAATGCAATCGCTTTTGAAGAGGAGAGATAGCAAGCCTCATGACTTCTAATAACAGGATGTTTTTCAATGGGAATATCCTCGCCATAGATTTCGATATGCTTTGCTAAGTTTGCTTTGATGGTCGGTTCGTCCTCACAGTGAACAGAAATCACTAAATCTGTTGAAGAAAATATTTTTCGTAGGACTGCTTCGTCATCTACTAACATATTTCCTGTGGAGGAACCCAAAAATAACTTTAAACCCGCCACCTTTGTTTTATCTAAACGAGCCACTTCTTCAAAGTTGTCGTTTGTACCCCCAAACATAAACGAGTAGTTCGCAAGAGAATCTTTCCCGGCAACTGCAAACTTATCTTCTAATGCTTCAATGGTGGTGGTTTGTGGATTGGTATTCGGCATTTCAATAAAAGAAGTAATCCCGCCGGCTACTGCCGCTCTGGATTCTGTTCTAATACACGCTTTATGCGTTAGTCCTGGCTCGCGAAAGTGGACTTGGTCATCAATTAATCCAGGAAGTAAATATTTTCCTTGAGCCATCACAACTTCTTCTCCATCCTCTTGCGTTATATCGGGTTGAAGGCTTGTTATTTTTCCTTTTTCAATCCGCACATCTAATGCTTGGGTTTTCCCTTCATTTACGACAACTGCTCCTTTAATTAACATTTTTTCATCTGTGTTTATAAATGGATTCAAATTTAAGATAAATTACCCCGTATATCGCTTCCCAAATAATGGAACTATTCATTTTAGACACTCCTTTTTCTCGATTGACAAAAACAATGGGGATTTCTTTAAGAGAGCAGCCTTTTTTCCAGAGTTTAAACTTCATTTCTATTTGAAAAGCATAGCCCACAAAAGAAAGGGCATTGAGTTCTAATTTAGATAAAGCGCTTGCTTTGTAGCCTACAAAACCAGCGGTGGCATCTTTCACCGGCAAACCAGTAATAAGCCTAACGTAAATAGAAGCTCCCATGGATAACAAAATGCGCATAATAGGCCAATTCACTACGTTCACACCAGAGAGATAACGCGATCCAACAATGACATCTGTTTCATTTTCTAAGGCTTCGATCATTTGTGGTAAAGACTTTGCGGGATGCGATAAATCTGCATCCATCTCAAAAATATTTTGATAATCTCGCGCTAAAGCCCATTGAAATCCGTGGACATAGGCTTTGCCTAAACCCTCTTTTTCATTGCGGACTTCTAGAAAAATTTGACTGGGATAGTTTGCTTGAGAAGCAGCGATTTTACCAGCAGTGCCATCTGGAGAAGAATCATCTACAAACAATAAATGAACGTCTGGTAGAACGCTAAAAATCTCCTTTAATAAAGGTGAGATATTATCGACTTCGTTATAAGTCGGTATAATGATTAATGTTTGCGACATAAGAGTGGTATAAAAGTAAGAAAATTAACTGCATGCTGATGCACGAAAGCCTATTGGTTTAAGGAAGGAGTAAATTAATTTTGGTATTTTTACCCCATGGAAGAATGGGTATTAATTCCTACGGGAAAATCTAATTGGATGACCTATGTTTTGATGGTTAACTTTTTGCTATTGGTGTTTTGCAAATGGCGCTATCAACAACAGTTTTTTTCTTTTATCCGCATCATTGACACCCCACTCTACTTTAGCAGTTATGGCGATAAACCGTTATATCTGCAAGGTTTTATTATACTATCGGTGCTGTTCTCTTTAGTTAATGTAAGCCTTTTTATCTGCTTTTATCTTTCAGAAAATGCAATTTTAGCTTTAAATTTCAACCTTTTTGCATTGGTTTTCTTAGGGATTAGTGTAATTGTTATTTTGCGACAGTTCGCACTCCTACTCCTGAGTTATTTTTTTGAACTACAACATTTCATTAATCAATATCAATTTAGGACAACCACCTACCTTTTTCGCTTGACTATTCTAATGTTCATAGGGGTTGTCCTTTACTACTATACATTTGACCTCTCTCCGCTATTTTTCAATGCATTGGTACTAATTTGCAGTGTCTTATATGTTTTATACCACTTAATGGTTGTTAAACAATTGTTTGCCACGGTTAAACAAGGTGGATTATATTTTATTTTGTATCTTTGCACTCTCAAATTGAGTCCCTGGATTCTATTGATCAATGGATTAAAACTGACCTTATGAGTACTATGAAAGTAAAGACAATATTGGTTTCGCAGCCAGAACCTAGCAGCGAAAACTCTCCCTACACTAGGCTTAAAGAAAAACACAATTTAACCATTGATTTTCGCCCTTTTATCCACGTTGAAGGAGTTGATTCAAAAGAGGTTAGACAACAAAAAATCGATTTCAAAGATTTTGATTCAGTTATTCTTACCAGTAGAAATTCTGTTGATCACTATTTTCGTTTAGCTGAAGAAATGAGATTCAAAGTGCCAGATAGCACAAAATATTTTTGTCAATCTGAAGCAGTGGCCTATTACCTTCAAAAATATGTTGTTTATCGCAAGCGTAAAATTTATGTAGGGGAAAGAAGCCTAATGGATCTTGAAGCCATGTTTAAAAAGTTTAAAGATGATCGTTTTCTTTTACCCTCTTCAGATATTTTAAAACCGGTTATTCCTAACTTTTTAGACAGTTTAGAAATCAGCTGGAAGCGCGCACAAATGTATAAGACAGTAGTGAGTGACCTTTCTGATTTAAGGGATGTTTATTACGACATTTTAGTGTTCTTTAGCCCTTCTGGGATTGAATCATTATTCAAAAACTTTCCAGACTTTGAACAAAATGCCACGCGTATTGCGGTTTACGGAAACACTACCGTAAAAGCAGCCGATAATGCGAATCTTCGCGTCGACATTAAAGCGCCTACTGAAGAAACCCCCTCAATGACCATGGCCATTGAGAAATACATCAAAGAGTTAGCTTAAGCTAGCATCATTTTCCCGAGTAACACGCTTAAATAAGCCCACGCTCCTAAAAGGAGTAATCCACCTATGGGGGTAATTGGCCCTAAAAAGCTGACACTTAAACCGTGAATAGCTCTAGTAGAAAGCAATAAAATACTTCCTGAAAATAAAAACACCCCTAAGACAAGTAAGAATGCGATGCGCTCTTTCTTTACTTCTTCAACAAAGGGCAATGCACTTAGAAACAATAAAGCAAGCCCGTGAAAAAGCATATAACGAATCGAAATCATATAGCTTTGTAAAGAGTCTTGAGTAATTTTACCTTCGAGGGCATGACTGCCCAAAGCTCCTAGAGCCACCCCTAAAAACATAAACACACTCCCAAATAAGGCTGCAGTAAATAATTTCATTGAATCTATTTTATACAAATATAGGGGAATAGATTACAGTATAAAAAAATTAATAAAATCAACTAATTTTATATTTTTGCTGTAAATCATCAAGAATAAATGAAAAATAACGAGATAATTCAAATCGACGGAATTGACAAAATCTTACTCAACGAATTGATGAAAGACGCTAGAATATCGATCAACTTATTGTCAAAACAAGTAGGAATTTCTGGTGCTGCGGTCCATCAACGTTTAAAAAAGCTAGAGAAATCTGGATTGATTCAAGGTTCTCAAATCACCATCAACCCAAAAAGATTAGGCTACACCACTCTCGCTTTTGTTGGAATTTATCTCGATAAAGCCATGAGTAATACTTCCGCGGTAGCGCAATTAAAAAAAATCAATGAGGTCTTAGAATGCCATTACACTACAGGTGACTGGAGTGTTCTTGTCAAAATTTTATGTAAAGACAACGAGCACTTAATGAACCTCTTAAACAATCAAATTCAGAAGATAGAAGGCATTTCCAGAACCGAAACTTTTATCTCTTTGGATCAACAAATCGCTCGACAAATCAAAGTCTAATCGCGGCTGTTCCCCATCACACGCAACACAAAATACATTAGAGTCGCAAGCGATCCTAATGCAGCAACTACATAAGTTCTTGCCGCCCATTTTAAAGCGTCTTCTGCACCAGCTAATTCTTGCTGGCTAACCATATTTTTACGCTTTAGCCATGCAATTGCTCGATTACTAGCATCGTATTCTACTGGCAGGGTAATAAAGCTAAACAAGGTTCCCATCCCAAATAGAACAACTCCTACCATGGCGATCGTCTGGCCAAAGGCGGTGCCCTGTGCCATAAAAAGCCCCACAAAAATCATATACATAGAAAAGTTTGATGCCACACTCACCATAGGAACTAAAGTAGAGCGCATTTGCAACCACTCATAGCCAATATTGTGCTGTACAGCATGTCCACATTCATGAGCGGCAACTGCAGCAGCAGATGCATTGCGCTGGGAATACACCCCCTCACTTAGATTAACGGTCTTCGTTTTTGGGTTGTAATGATCGGTTAACATCCCAGGCGTTGAAACAACTTTTACATCGCGTATCCCGTGGTCAGTCAGCATTTGCTCTGCAATCTCTTTCCCTGAAAGACCATTGCGCAATGCTACCTTTGAATATTTTTTAAATTTTCGTTTAAGCGTACTGCTAACAATAGAACTTACAATACCAAAAACAACTAAAACTAGATAATATCCTATCATGAATTAAAATTTTATTTGTGCTTTATTTTAAAGTATATAATCATTATCAAAAGTGATGCCGTGATACAATTAGCTAAAATCATCGGCTTACTTTCAATAAAAAAGCCATAAATCCCCCATAAGGAAACCCCGGTAAACATAATTAAATACATCGTTAAAGAGACCCCGTCTGCCGATTTTGTCTTCCATATTTTATAGGCTTGCGGAACAAATGCCGCAGTTGTCAAAATGGCAGCCATATAACCTATCAACTCTACATACATTATCCTACAATATTGATGATTTTTCCTGGTACAACGATTACTTTTTTAGGCGTTCTCCCCTGTAATTGTTTTTGTGTTTGCTCATCTTCAAGGATGATTTGCTCAATCTCTTTTGGACTTAAGTCCAAAGATAGCTCACGTGTAAAGCGCATTTTTCCATTAAAGGAAACCGGATAGTTCTTCGTGCTTTCTACTAAATACTTTTCTTCAAAAACGGGGTATTCAACTTGTGAAATAGACTCTTTATGCCCTAGAAGCGCCCATAACTCTTCGGTGATATGTGATGCAAATGGCGATAATAAAATCGTCAAAGGTTCTAAGACTGCCCTTTGGTTACATTTTTGTGCGGTGAGTTCATTGACACAAATCATAAATGCACTGATACAGGTATTGAAAGAGAATTGCTCGATGTCTTCGGTAACCTTTTTAATTGTTTGATGTAAACTCTTTAATGATTCTGCAGAAGGGGCATCATCACTCACATAAAAAGTTTCATCATTGTGAAACAAACGCCAGGTCTTTTTCAAAAACGAATGCACCCCAGAGATACCCGCAGTGTTCCATGGTTTAGCCTGTTCAATAGGACCTAGAAACATTTCGTACATGCGTAAAGTATCCGCCCCATAATCCTCACAAATTTGATCTGGATTGACCACATTATATTTCGATTTTGACATCTTTTCTACCTCGCGACCTACTTTATACACGCCCTCTTCTAACACAAAAGTAGCCTCAGCAAACTGAGGCTGCCATTGCTTTACCGCTTCGCAATCCAACTCGTCTGATAGATTTACTAAAGCAATGTCCACGCGAATCGGTTCTACTTCCTGCCCTTCAATCAAACCTTTAGAAAGGTATTCTTGTGATCCTTTCTTTCTGTACATAAAAGCAGAAGAGCCTAGAATCATCCCTTGATTAATCAACTTTTTCGCATATTCATCTACTGGGAGATGGCCCAGATCAAATAAGAATTTTTGCCAAAAACGAGAATACAACAAATGTCCCGTTGCATGTTCACTTCCTCCTAAATAAAGATCCACATCTTGCCAGTAATTTGCCGCTTCTTTTGATACAAAAGCTGTGTCATTTTGCGCGTCCATATACCGATAAAAATACCATGAACTTCCCGCCCAACCTGGCATCGTATTCATTTCTAAAGCAAAGATGGTTTTATTATCGATAAGGTCGTTTGCCACCACCTTTTCACTCTTTGTATCCCATGCCCAGTGAGTCGCATTCCCTAATGGCGGAGCCCCATCTGCTGTGGGTAAATAATTTTCTACCTTAGGAAGAACTAGGGGCAAATGATCCTGGGACAAAGGCACTGGTAAGCCATTTTTATAATACACAGGAATAGGCTCTCCCCAATAACGTTGACGACTAAATATCGCATCGCGCAAACGGTAGTTTATGGTTCCTTCTCCCGAGCCAGTAGTTTCAAGATGAGCGATAATCGCCTTCATTGCGGCTTTGTATTCCAGACCATTTAGAAAGTCAGAATCTTGCAATTTTACGCCTCCACTTTTATCTGCATAGGCCTCTTCAGAAATATCTGTATCAGCAAAAATATTCTTAATCGGAATCTCAAAATGCTTCGCAAAGTCATAATCTCTTTGGTCCCCACAAGGGACCGCCATAACTGCACCTGTTCCATAGCCTGCTAAAACATAGTCTCCTATCCAGATTGGAACTCGCTCTTGGGTAAGTGGATGTAAAGCATAGGCACCAGTGAACACTCCACTAATTGTTTTTACATCTGCCATGCGATCGCGTTCAGAACGCTGTGCAGATTTTTCAATATAAGCCTCAACCGCTTCTTTTTGTTCAGCAGTGGTGATGGTTTTAACCAATTCTAATTCTGGAGCAAGGGTCATAAAAGTCACCCCGTATAATGTATCAGGTCTAGTGGTAAAAACCTCTAACTGCGCGTCGTGGTTTTCTACTTGAAAACGCACTTTTGCCCCTACAGACTTCCCAATCCAGTTACGCTGCATCTCTTTTAAAGAATCTGGCCAGTCAATTTTATCTAAACCTTGAAGTAAACGCTCTGCATAAGCACCAATACGCATACTCCACTGTTTCATTTTCTTTTTTGTTACTGCAAAACCTCCTCTTTCTGAAACTCCGTTTATGATTTCATCATTGGCTAATACCGTGCCTAGCTCTGTACACCAATTCACTTCTGTTTCAGAAATGTAAGTCAAGCGATAATCTAAGAGAATGGCCTGCTTTTCTTCTTCAGAAAAAGCGCTCCACTGTTCTGCTGTAAATTTTGGCGAAGCTACATCACATTCAACCTGCACTGAAGTATTTCCCTCTTTTTCAAAAACCGCAATTAACGCTGAAATGGGCTTTGCTTTATCTTCTATTTTGTCGTAATAGGAATCAAATAATTGCAAGAAAATCCACTGTGTCCAGCGATAAAAGTCGGGGTTAGACGTTCTCACTTCTCTACTCCAATCAAACGAAAACCCGATGCGATCTAATTGTTCTCTATAGCGATTAATATTGGTTTTAGTGGTTAATTCTGGGTGCTGCCCTGTTTGAATCGCATACTGTTCTGCAGGCAAGCCAAAGGAATCATAGCCCTGTGGATGTAATACATTAAATCCTTTATGACGCTTGTATCGCGCATAGATATCACTGGCGATATACCCTAAAGGATGCCCAACATGCAATCCTGCCCCAGAGGGATAAGGAAACATGTCTAACACATAATACTTTGGCTTATCAGAATTATTTTGAACTTGAAAAGTCTTTTTTTCGGCCCAATAAGCTTGCCGCTTTTTTTCGATTTCTAGGAAGTTGTACCCCACAATAATTTAATTTATTAACCCCACAAAAGTAGCGTTAATGCAGGAAAGGAAAAAGTTTATCCTAGGCTAGAATAAAATTTGATCCTTGTTTTGTAATTTTACCTTCAAACCCATCCATAGATTTGATGAATTCTAAAGACAATTACCAAAAAAGACGTTTGATTTCCTCCTACTTTTCGGTGGTTGTGAGTATTAGTTTAGTCTTGTTTCTAGTGGGGGTTTTAGGGCTGTTATTACTCAATTCAAAAAAGGTGGCAGACCACTTTAAAGAGCAAATTGCTTTTACCATTTATATCAACGATGGTGCAAAACCCATTGAAGTCAAGCAATTGCAAAAAAGTTTAAGTCTTCGAAAAGAAACTAAAACTGCCCATTTTGTCTCAAAAGAAGATGCTGCACAAAGTCATGCAGAAGCGATCGGGGAGGATTTTATGGAATTTCTAGGGTACAACCCCTTATTGAGTTCTATTGACGTTTATTTTAGATCTGATTATGTTTCGCCGGCATTTTTAGCCACCTTAAAACAAGACTTTGAAGCAAAACCATATGTTAACGAGGTCTTTTATGATCAACCATTGTTAGAAATTCTCGATGAAAACATCAAGAAAATTAGTCAGGGAATCATTGCCTTAAGTGGGCTTTTTATTATCATCGCTATTTTATTGATCAATAGTTCTATTCGCTTATCTGTTTATTCAAAAAGATTGATCATCAAAACTATGCAACTGGTAGGTGCGACAAAACGTTTTATTCGCCGTCCATTTATTTGGCAACATCTAAGACTGGGACTATTGGGAGCGATAATTGCTTCTGCTGGCTTAGGTTACTTATTATACGAACTCAACCTTCGTTTTCCAGAGTTAGCGCTTTTAAACAATCCTAAAGAACCCACTTTGATTTTTGGGGCTATTTTTAGCATGAGCATTTTGATTACTGGGGCAAGCACCTTTTTTGCCACTCAGCGTTTTCTCAATCTAACCACTGATGCCGTAAATTAATTCCTATGAAAAAAGTTCCATCGACTAAAAAAGAGTTCCTTTTTAAAGAAAAAAATTACCGTATTTTATTGCTCGCCATAGGGGTGATTGCACTAGGCTTTTTTCTAATGACAGGAGGAGGCAGTGATGATCCTAATGTTTTTAATCCTGCCATTTTTAGCTTTCAACGCATTCGTCTAGCCCCTACGCTTGTCTTGATTGGATTTGGCATCGCCATGTATTCCATTCTTTTAAATGGGAATAAAAAATGAGTGAACTTATCGCATTGCTCCTTGGTATTGTTCAAGGCTTAACAGAATTTTTACCGGTTTCTTCTAGTGGGCATCTAGAACTTGCAAAAGCCTTAACACAGACAGACTTTATGGCTAAAGAAAGCCTTCTTTTCACCATTGTACTGCACGCTGCAACTGCATTAAGTACTGTAGTGTTTTTTAGAAAAGACATAGGGTTTATCTTAAAAGAGCTATTGACTTTTAAAGTAAATCCTTCGTTTTATTTTGCGCTTTATATTCTTCTTTCAATGATCCCTGCCGTTTTTGTTGGTTTGTTTTTAGAAGATTTTATCACCCAATTATTTGAACAAAACATTGTTTTGGTCGGGGCTATGCTATTATTCACAGGAGTATTATTGTTCTTAGCCGATAGAGCAAAATCCACCACAAAAGACATTAACGCTAGCAATGCAATAGTAATAGGAATATTACAGGCAATCGCTATTTTACCGGGGATTTCAAGAAGCGGAGCAACAATTGCCACCGCAGTCTTGCTAGGAATTGACAAAGAAAAAGCAGCTCGCTTTTCTTTTTTAATGGTGGTTCCGCTAATCCTGGGAAGCATGGCAAAAAGTCTTTTAAATGCCGAAACCATTGTGACAGACACTTCTTTACTTCCAATAATTATTGGCTTTATTGCTGCTTTCTTTACTGGACTTGCGGCCTGTAAATGGATGATTGCTATGGTAAAAAAAGCACAGCTTAAATACTTTAGCTGGTATTGTTTCACTGTAGGGCTACTCGCATTAATTCTTGCTTAAAAATGATTTTCACCAAAGAAGCTTTTTTATCTGGTCAGGTTATTCTTATCGATAAACCCTTAAACTGGACTTCGTTCCAAGTGGTCAATAAAGTACGCTGGTTAATTAAACAAAATATTGGGGTCAAAAAAATAAAAGTAGGTCATGCAGGGACTTTAGATCCCTTAGCCACCGGCTTACTCATTCTTTGCTGCGGTAAAATGACCAAAGAAATAGAACGTTTTCAAGGTCAAGAAAAAGAGTACAGCGGGACATTCTTATTGGGGTCGACTACTCCCTCTTATGATTTAGAGACCGAGATAGATCAAACTTTCTCCTTTGATCATATAGAGGCAGCTTTAATCGAGAAAACGAAAGCAAAATTTATCGGCGATATTGATCAATTTCCCCCTGTTTTTTCGGCTTTAAAAAAAGATGGAAAACGACTGTATGAATATGCCCGTCAAGGAGAGAAAGTCGACATTCCTAGCCGCAAAGTGAACATCAGTAACTTTTCTATAGATACTAGCGCATTCCCGGCATTAACATTTAATGTAAGTTGCAGTAAAGGGACTTATATTCGTTCTCTTGCGCATGATTTTGGGGCAGCCCTCAACAGCGGCGCTCACTTAACTTCTTTGTGCAGAGAACGCATAGGAGACTTTCACCTAAATCAAGCCATGAGTATCGAAACATTTGAAACTCAAATCGCCAAAGCCTTCCCAGACAAAAATCCATCAAGCGATTTACTCTAAGGCTAGAACCTTCTGTGTTTATTGTTTATATTTGTGGGAACTAATAGGCTATGAAATACCAGCGAATACTACTCAAACTTAGCGGAGAAGCGCTTATGGGCGTAAATTCTTATGGAATTGATCCAAAAAGAATTAAAGAATACGCTCAAGAAATTAAACAACTACACCTAAAAGGGGTTGAAATCGCTATCGTTATAGGGGGAGGGAATATCTTCCGTGGGATGGCAGGTTCAAACGACGGTGTAGACCGGGTTCAAGCAGATTATATGGGTATGCTTGCTACAGTAATGAACGGACTTGCTTTGCAAAGTGCGTTAGAAAACGAAGAAGTTCCCACTAGACTTCAAACCGCCCTAAAGATTGAAGCAGTTGCTGAACCTTATATCAAAAGAAAAGCCGTTCGACATTTAGAAAAAAATAGAGTAGTCATTTTTAGCGCAGGAACTGGAAACCCTTTTTTCACCACAGATTCTGCTGCAGTATTACGTGCGATTGAAATCAACGCCGATGTCATTCTTAAAGGAACCCGTGTAGATGGTATTTACACAGAAGATCCAGAGAAAAACAAAGCAGCCATCAAATTTGACACCCTTTCTTTTGAAGAAGTGTTAAAACGCGGATTAAAGGTTATGGACACCACTGCCTTTACCCTAAGTCAAGAAAATAAATTACCCATTATTGTATTTGATATGAACACCCAGGGCAACCTTAGCAAGGTAGTTAATGGAGAAAATATCGGTACACGTGTGGATCTCTAATTGCAAGACAATGAACGAAGAATTACAATTTATCTTAGATAGCGCCAAAGAAAGCATGCAAGGCGCTATAAGTCATTTAGAAAGTGAACTGCTTAACATTCGTGCAGGAAAAGCTAACCCTGTTATGCTTAAGAGTGTTATGATAGATTATTATGGGGCACCTACCCCTTTATCACAAGTTGCCAATGTCAATACTCCAGACGGAAGAACACTTTCAATTCAACCGTGGGAAAAAAGTTTATTGACAGAAATTGAAAAAGGAATCATGATTGCGAATTTGGGTTTTAACCCAATGAATAACGGAGAAAGCATTATTATCAACGTTCCACCGCTGACAGAAGAGCGCAGAAAAGAACTTGCAAAAATGGCAAAAGCCGAAACAGAAAACGCCAAAGTAAGTGTTCGCAATGCTCGAAAAGATGCCAATCAAGAGATCAAAAAGTCTGAAGCATCAGAAGACATGCAAAAAAATATCGAAATCGACATTCAAACTGTGACAGATGGATTTATCCTAAAGATTGATGCTATCCTAGCTGCAAAGGAAAAAGAAATCATGACGGTCTAAGCTAAACCGTATCACGAGCAGCTTCGCTATGAAAAGAAAAAATAAATGGAGTTTTTGGGAAGCGATTGCTCGCCTAATCTTACGCAATAGAATTGCATTAATCATCGCGCTTTTTGCTGTAACTGCCTTCTGGGCCTCACAGTGGAAAAATATGCGCTTCACTTTTACCGAAGCGAATTTACTTCCAGATGATCATCCAGAAAATGTTAGCTACAATGAATTCCTTTCGCTCTTTGGTGAAGAAGGAAGTGTTATTCTAATTGCTATAAAAGACGCCAACCTCTTTACCCCAGAAAAACTTTCTGCCTGGAAAGGACTGAGTGAAAAGCTTCAATCCTTTAACGAGATTGATTTTGTCCTCTCTATCGACAACGTTAAAGAACTGGTCAAAAACAAGAAGAAAAATAAATTTGATTTGCAACCTTTGCTAGAGGATATCCCACAAGACAGCCTTGCATTTTCCCTCTTCAAACAAAAGTTGTTTTATGAACTCCCTTTCTATGAAAACCTGTTATTGAATAAAACTTCTGGTACGGTTCGCATGGCCGTTTACATGAAACAAGAGGTGGTCAATAGCGCTGCGCGAAAAGATTTTATTTTCAAAACATTTATTCCTTTGATGGATGCGTTCGAGAAAGAACACGGGTTAAAAGTGCGTCGCTCTGGAATGCCCTATATCCGCACCTTGAATGCGCAAAACATTGTCGATGAAATTGGGATGTTTGTTTTTGCAGCAATGGGGGTAACTTCGCTTATCTTCTTTTTATTCTTTCGTTCGATTCGCGCTACGATTATCTCTATGGTCGTTGTCCTATTTGGCGTAGCCTGGGCATTAGGAACATTGGGATTACTGGGCTATGAAATCACAGTGCTTACTGCTTTGATTCCTCCCCTAATCATTGTGATAGGGATCCCTAATTGCATCTTCTTGATCAATAAATACCAGCACGAGGTAGCCAAACACGGGAATCAAATCAAATCTCTGCAACAGGTGATTGTCAAAATAGGGAACGCCACCTTGATGACAAACTTAACGACCGCATCTGGTTTCGCCACTTTTATCCTTACCAATAGTAAGTTGCTTAAAGAATTTGGGATTGTAGCTTCGATTAATGTTGCGGGGATTTTTGTGCTTTCATTACTGATTATCCCTATTGCGTATAGCTTTATGCCACTACCCAGTAAAAAGCATTTAAGTCATTTAAACAATAAGTCGATTGATCGTTTTGTCAAATGGATGGAAAATAAAGTGCGACACAAACGCTTGAACACTTATATCTTTGCTTTAATCGCACTAGTAACCAGTATTATAGGGATATATACCATTAATATTTCTGGGAGTATTTTAGAGGACATGCCAAAAAAACAATCCTTTTTTAAAGACATATTGTTTTTTGATAAAGAGTTTGATGGCATAGTTCCATTAGAGGTCTTGATCGATACCAAAAGAAAAGATGGTGTCTTAAAACTCTCTACGCTTAAACGTATGGAACGCTTAAACAAGGTGATTGACGACATTCCAGAACTGTCGTCTCCTACCTCTGTGGTTAATGCCATTAAGTATGCTAAACAAGCGTATTATAACGGAAATCCTAACTATTACACCCTACCCTCTGCGCAAGAGAATCGTTTTATTCTTTCTTATTTTGATCGCTCTGGAAATGGGGACAATGTCTTGAATAATTATTTAGATGATACTGGGCAATATGCACGACTCACCACCTTTATGACAGACATCGACACCGAAAGGATGGAGGAAATAGAGATAGAACTCAAACGCGAGATTGCAAAAATATTTCCTGAAGAGCGCTACAATGTCTCCTTAACAGGAAAAGCCTTGCTATTTTTAAAAGGAACCAAATACTTGATAAAAAACCTCGTTTTGTCTTTGGTCTTGGCCATCTTTTTAATTGCGCTTTTTATGGCCTATTTGTTCCGGTCTTTTAAAATGATCATCATTTCACTTATTCCAAACTTATTGCCTTTATTGATTACCGCAGGAATGATGGGCTTTTTAGGGATTCCTTTAAAACCATCGACCATTTTGGTCTTTAGTATAGCCTTTGGGATTTCTGTGGATGATACCATTCATTTTTTAGCAAAATACCGCCAAGAGTTGATCGATTCAAAATGGAAAATACAACGCTCTGTCTATGCTGCCTTAAAAGAAACCGCCTTGAGTATGTTCTATACTTCGATTGTTTTATTTTTTGGTTTTTCTGTTTTTATGAGTTCAGAATTTGGTGGGACAGTCGCTTTAGGAGGGCTTATTTCAATGACCCTTCTTTTTGCCATGCTGGCAAATTTAATCCTACTCCCCTCTCTATTGATATCGTTAAAAGATACGGTAGCAAATGAGGAGGTACTAAAAGAACCAAAGATTCAAATCATCGAGCCCTCTGAAAATGAAAAGGGAATAGGAAAGAAAAATAAATAAACGCTAAACATTATCTTTGCACAAAATTTTCAATATGTCAACTAAAATAAAAGCACTATTAGCCACATCACCACAAGGACAAACGGTAAGCGTTCAAGGGTGGGTAAGAACCTTTAGAGCGAATCGATTTATCGCATTAAATGATGGTTCTACCTTAGGTAATTTGCAATGTGTAGTCGATTTTGAAAATTTTGACGAGACTCTCTTGAAAAACATTTCTACTGGTGCTGCTTTAAAAATTACTGGAAGCTATGTAGAAAGTCAAGGAAAAGGACAAAGCGCAGAAATCCAAGTAGAGGACATTCACGTCTATGGAACGGCAGATCCAGATACTTATCCAATCCAACCTAAAAAACACAGCTTTGAGTTTCTACGAGAAAAAGCGCACTTACGGGTTCGTACTACTACCTTTAGCGCTGTGATGCGTGTTAGAGCAGCCTTGTCTTTTGGGGTACATAAATTCTTCCAGGAAGAAGGTTTTCATTATGTCAATACGCCTATCATCACAGGGAGTGATGCAGAGGGAGCAGGGGAAATGTTCCGTGTAAGTGGATTAGATTCTAAAAATCCGCCTTTAAACGAGGATGGAGAAGTAGATTTTCAAAAAGACTTTTTTGGGAAAGAAACGCACCTCACCGTTTCGGGTCAATTAGAAGCAGAGACCTATGCGATGGGATTAGGAGAGGTTTATACCTTTGGTCCTACCTTTAGAGCAGAAAATTCGAACACCACTAGACACCTGGCAGAATTCTGGATGATCGAACCAGAGATGGCCTTTTTTGACCTAGACGAGAATATGGATCTAGCCGAAAAATTCATCAAAAGTGTCTTGCAATATATACTTGAAAATTGCCATGAGGATTTAGCTTTTCTAGACGAACGCTTTGCTAAAGAAGAAAGTAGTAAACCTAAATTAGAACGCTCTGAAATGGGCTTACTAGAAAAAATCAACTTTGTCGTTAAGAACGATTTTAAACGTGTAAGTTATACAGAAGCCATTGACATTCTAAGAAATAGCAAACCTAATAAAAAGAAAAAATTCACTTATCCTATTGATGAATGGGGAGCTGATTTACAAAGTGAACACGAACGCTTCTTAGTAGAGAAACACTTTAAAACTCCGGTGATATTATTTGATTATCCCGCAAAAATCAAAGCCTTTTACATGCGCTTAAACGAAGATGGTAAGACTGTTAGGGCTATGGATATTCTTTTCCCAGGAATTGGTGAGATAGTAGGTGGTTCTCAAAGAGAAGAGCGTTTAGATGTTTTAAAAGAACGTATACAAGCGATGGGAATCGAAGAAGAAGAATTGTGGTGGTACCTCGACTTACGCAAGTTTGGGACTGCACCACATAGTGGCTTTGGATTGGGCTTTGAGCGTCTTGTTTTATTTGCAACAGGTATGGGGAATATTAGAGATGTTATTCCTTTCCCACGAACACCTCAAAACGCTGCTTTTTAGCAAGTATTTAAGTTTTCTTATCTTTAGATAAGACCCAACTTATTATGTTAAAACAACAACTTCAATTAAAGCTCGCACAAAAACTGTCTCCGCAGCAGATTCAGTTAATGAAGTTAATTCAACTTCCTACCTTAGATTTTGAACAGCGACTTCAAAATGAACTGGAGGAAAATCCTGCGCTAGAGAGTGGTAAAGAAGAAAATCCAGAGGACACTTATGACCAAGAGTTTGAGGATAACAACGATGTAATTGACACCCAAGACATCGATATAGATGCCTATTTAAGTGACGATGAAATACCTTCTTATCGACTTAATACAAATAATTATAGCGCAGATGATGAAGATAAAAGCACCCCTATTTCTGGCGGCATCAGTTTTCATGAAACACTTCAACTGCAGATAGGATCGCTTATCCTTACAGAACAAGAAAGTACCATCGCAGAGTTTATTGTGGGGAGTATTGATGAAAGCGGATACTTGCGGCGTGCTATTGAGGATTTAATTGACGATCTGGCTTTTACACAAGGAATCATCGTTGAAGTAGAGACCGTTGAAGCTGTACTTAAAAAGGTACAATCGATTGATCCAGCCGGAGTGGTGGCAAGAGATTTACAAGAATGTCTGGCACTTCAATTAGAACGAAAAGAAACAACTCTGTCGATCATTGTTGCCAGAAAAATCATCAACGAAACTTTTGAGCTATTTTCGAAAAAGCATTTTAAGAAGATGCAAGATAAGTTTGATGTAGACGAAGACTTACTCAAAGAGGGACTTGCAGAAATTGAAAAACTGAACCCTAAGCCAGGGGGAGCAATGTCTGGCATTTTTCAAAATACTCATATCGTTCCTGATTTTATTTTAACCATAGAAAATGGAAATGTACAAGTAAGTGTCAACAGGAGGAATGCCCCAGAATTACATGTTTCTTCTGGCTATCAAGACATGCTCCGCGGCTATAAAGAAGCTTCTAAGAAATCAAAAGCTCAAAAAGAAGCCGTACAATTTATCAAGCAAAAACTCGACGCTGCGCAATGGTTTATCGATGCTATACAGCAGCGAATACAAACGCTTCAACTTACCATAGAGGCCATTGTAAATCATCAATATGATTACTTCTTAACAGGAGATGAACGTTTCTTAAAACCCATGATATTAAAGGATATTGCAGATAAAATCAACATGGACATCTCGACTATATCTAGGGTAGCGAACAGTAAATATATCGATACTCCTTATGGAACAAAATTGCTAAAAACCTTTTTTTCAGAGTCGCTTACAAATGCAGAAGGAGAAGAAGTTTCAACCCTAGAAATAAAGAAAATCTTACGGACCCTTATAGAAGAGGAGGACAAGAAAAAACCCCTTGCAGATAACGCCTTGTCTAAGGGTTTACTCGAAAAAGGCTATAAGGTTGCTAGGCGAACAGTCGCCAAATACAGAGAGCAAATGAACTTTCCTGTAGCGCGATTGAGAAAAGAACTATAAGAGGTAAAAAATCAAACCTACTTGAACAGGAAAAACTTTTAGTTGATTTTGAGCACTGGTAGCACCTTCTTTGAGCATAGGAGTGAAGCTATAATCAAATCTTAAATTCCAGGTGTTAAAACCCATAGCAATACCAATACTGTGCTGCAATACATTCAATTGATTATCTAAAGTGAACTTTCTACCAAAAAAAGGCTTATACTGAGCACCAAATTGATAACTCAAACGATAACCAAGATAGACTCGCCAAAAGGCATAGTCTTGCAGCGTAGAGGTTCTCCAGCGTAACTCAATAGGTAATTGTAATTGATGATAAGTAAAGACATTCCGCAAGGCTCTTTGGACTTCAGGGACGCTGTAGCGGTAGCCATTTTGGACTTGTTCAACATTGATGTTATTAACTAAGCGAACAAAACCATAACCCAACCCAATTGCAACAGCTTTGTCTCCCTTATCAGTAATAGGAAAATCGCGTAATGCACCGATATGTATGCTTCGCGAAAAGCCATTCTGCTTAAAACCATTAATATCATTGAACTGTATTCCTAGATTGAGATTTACATACAGCTGATCTTCTCTATAACTAAGGCTGTCTTTTACCTGAGCTGAAACAAAGTAGACACTTAATAAAAAAAAGAGAAAGAAGAACTTTTGCATAAAGCGAAGGTACAATTTTACTTAAATTAGGGTAAAAAAAAAGCACCCGCCTAAAGACGGATGCTTTTAACTTTTCATCAAATGAGCTAATTCATATTCTGCGTATAATCTCCCACACGAGTTGTGTAGTTGATTTTTAAGGCATTTACTTTACGTAATTCCTGCTTGATATCTGTAATTAATCCCATGTTTGTTTCTCCGTCCACTTTAAGGGCGGTAGTCAAAACATTTTGTAATTCTTGACGTTTAGATGCTCTTTCTGCCAAAACAAAAGCAGCAACATCTCCTACATCAGCAAACTTATCATTTAACTGGATACGCGCTTGAGTTCCGTATTTGTCTGCATATCGGCTAGAAGGTTTCCCCGCATAGATATACATCACACGATCTTTCTTATCCAATTTTTGAATTTGATCTGCTGCAGGAAGCGAGTTTTGAATCATTAAGGTACTGTCCCGCATAACGGTCGCTACCATAAAGAAAAACAAAAGCATAAAAACGATATCTGGGAGAGATGCAGTTGAAATCGCAGGTAATTCTCCTCCCTTTTTCTTTTTAAACTTAGACATACGTTGTGTTTTTAGTTGGTTTTACTCGGTTCAGCTTCAGATAACTTTTGTGGATACATCGCCTTCACTTCATCTAACTTAGGCTTTAAATTAGCCTTCTCTGTAGAAGCTGTTCTAGGATCATTGTATCGCTTTTGTGCTTCTGTATAAGACAATCCCGCCATAGGGTTTAGCCTTGCAAACTCGCGATCACGAAGATCGTTATAGGCGGCAACTAACTCATTTTGAACAGCGATATAAACTTTATAAGAAGTTTCTCTATCGTTTTTCAAAGAGATAATCGCTTTTTCTGGGTTGTCTGAAGAACTTGGATCTTTTTTTCCTTGGCAGTAGTTACATGCTTCTTCGTCTGTACCACCACCGTTGTCTAGAAAGTCCATCGCTGCTTGACGCAGTTCGCTAAGTTCCATTATATCTTCCTCAACTAAGAGGCGATTGTCTTTGTTCACTACTACCGTAAAGATATTACGCTCTTTAATGATTGGAGGATCTACAATTTCGTCTGTAGGAGGCAACTTACGATTGATCCCAGAGTCGGTTTCAATGGTTGTAGTAACCAAGAAAAAGATTAATAGCAAGAAAGCGATGTCTGCCATCGAACCAGCATTCACCTCAGGTGCAGCTCTTTTTGCCATAATTTATCTATTAGTTAAACTTTTTACGCCAGAATATCCCATTGCTCCAATTGCAATTACAGCAAGATAATAAAAGACACGGATGCCTGTTTCAACCCATCTTGCTCCAGAGGCAGAAAGAACTTCTCCATCTTTAAGCGGGGTTTCAACTCCAGAAGAAAGTGCGAAAGCTAAGCCTACCACTACCACTAGGAATCCAATAGAAATTAACGCCTTTTTTAATTTTTGGCTATCTGCAAATAAATTGAGAAGCGAAAAAATTACTGTGGCTGCGATAGAAATCACAAGGATAATCTGTGCAATAGAAATTAATGGTGATACCGTACCGAAATCACCCATGGCAGCAGCCATTTTAATCTCTTCGTCACCAGTTCCAATGATTCTCAAGAGGAATACTACCCCAAGAACCCCTAGGAGACCGGCTACTATTTTTACTATTTTTTGAAAATTCATAATCTACAGTGTTTAATGAGGGTTCTTACTTCTTGTGAGCCACAAGGATGTCAACTAGCGTGATGGAAGCGTCTTCCATATCGTTAACAATACCGTCGATTTTTGCAACAATGTAGTTATAAAAAATTTGAAGAATGATCGCTACAACAAGACCAAATACTGTAGTTAAAAGGGCAACTTTAATCCCTCCTGCTACTAAAGATGGCTGCATGTCTCCAGCTGCTTCAATTTTATCAAAGGCTTGAATCATCCCGATTACAGTACCCATGAAACCAAGCATCGGTGCAAGGGCGATAAATAATGAGATCCAAGAAACGTTTTTCTCTAATTGACCCATTTGAACACCACCGTAAGCAACAACAGCTTTTTCAGCACTTTCTACTCCTTCATCAACACGGTCTAAACCTTGATAGAAGATAGAAGCTACAGGCCCTTTAGTGTTACGACATAATTCTTTTGCCGCTTCAACACCACCACTTGATAATGCTTCTTCTACACCATCGGTTAATTTTTTAGTGTTTGTTGAGGCTAAGTTTAAGAAGATGATTCTTTCGATAGCAATCGCTAAACCTAAAATCAAACAGATTAATACGATCCCCATGAATCCTGGTCCACCTTCGATGAAACGCTTTTTTAATTCTTGGGTAAAAGAGGCAGACTCTGCAGGTGCATCAGCTTGCTCTTCTTCTTGTACAATAGAAGAGATAGTAGGATTGTTTAAGTTAGTTGTATTGGCATTAGCGGTAAAACTTACCATAAACATGCTCATTACAAGGGTAACGAATAATTTTTTCATTTTGATGAATTTTGTGTTCTGTTTATTTAAGGATTAAAGATAGAAAAAAATATGGTTCAACATAATTTTTAATGCAGAGGCAACAATAGTTTGTTTTGTTCTATATCTTTTAAACGTCGAGGGCTTAATATCTTAAGTGTTTTAAGGAGATAAAAATAGTTTATTTTTAACGAGTCAACAGTTATAATGCTAATAGCACGGCATTTGTCCAGCCAAAACCGTCTTGATTAGGGTATTCTCCTTCTCCATCAGCTAAACTCAAATCCATGATATTATACTTTTCTATTATTTTTCCTGATCCTTCTCTTCTTCGAAAGTAGTTGATCGCTTGAATGACCTGACTAATAATTGGATTTAAATTTCAAATATTGTTCTCTATAAACTTTTTTAACCCTCTCAAAAACCTTCTCTTTAAAAATCTTGTCATTCATTAATTTTTCTAGACCAGTACTCTTCATTGTAGAGGCATTATAGATGTTTTGGAGAATTTTATCTGTCTCAAGTATCATCTCGTCTGTAAAGAAAGGAGGAATACTATTGAGTATATCAGCCTCATTTTGGCTAGTATTATTAGATTTAACCCTTGGTGATATAGCCGTATTGTCTTTTTTAGATTCGCCATTTTTTTCTTGAAGTATAATTGCTTCTAGGGTTGCCAATCTTTTTTCAATTGATCGTATTTTTATTTGTTGTGAATCCACAAGATCTGCCATATCATTTGCATTCAATCCAATTGCCATTTTTACATAGCCATAGGTGTTTTCAAGTGAACTTGTCCAAGCCACGCCGACTATTTTTTTGTAGTCCCTAGCTTTAAGATCAGACTTAGCTACACCAATTCCTACACCGTTATTTTCTCCCGAAGGAAGTATATAGTCTCCCGGGAATACATTTCCTTTAACTTTTACGGGTACTTGACCCAAAAAAGCTACTCTTTCATAAAATTCTTTATTTTTTTCTAGTGGCATGTTTCCTAAAACAGCTGGACTGGTTGAAATCACTAATATTCGCTGTACATCCTCTGAAATAAATTTAGAGATTTTTCCATTATATACACCGACAATGTCACCTTCGAGAATAGTTTCATTTGAATTTAATCTTTCTAACCATTCAGCATAATCTCCTGATCCCGATTGATAGGTTACTCCAATATCTGCCTCTGCAAAAGTATTGTAGGTTATCAGATTAGCAGTCACCATTGCCAATTCTGCGGCGGCGGCGGCTATACAGCCTCCACATGGCCCAGCAGAAGCTCCTATACCAGCAACTACAATTGGAATCGCGGCTGAGACAACATTTACTCCAGCTAAAGCAAGTTCTGCAGCATAAATTGTAGTGTCATAAATGTAGTCTCTACTCTGTTGTTTATTTTCCCAGGTCTCACCTTCTATTCTACCAACAACCGTTCCTGAAGAATTAAAAAAGGTCATGAAATTATGATCATTATTGGGGGTTCCTGCAGTTGTTTTCACAGCGATCCCATTTGCAGATCCTTGCACTCTCAAGGGATAATTATTATAGTTTGAACTTCCACTGTCCAATCCAGCATTAATTGTTACACGATCACTAAAATCTGCTGTATTTGCAACTGCAAGAGTACCTGAAAGTGCAGTGTTATTACTTACATTTAGTGTACTATTTAGTTGGGTAGCTCCTGCAACTGTTAATAAATTCCCTAGAACTGTATTTCCTGTAGCGTTAAGTGTATTGTTTATTTGTGTCGCTCCCGCCACAGTTAGTGTATTATTTAATAAAGCACTTCCGGTGAGTTGAAGTGAACTATTCAAAGTTGCTGTACCGTCTAATACTAAGTTGCTGTTGAGATCTGTAACCCCATCTACATTTAGTGAACCCGTCAAATCAACTGGACTATTTCCTGTTACAGTTAATGAATTATTTAAAGTTGAAACACCATCTATATTTACGGTATTATTAAAATCTGTGGCTCCATCAACATTTAATATTCCTGTTAAATAAGTTGGACTTCCATTATTTACTCTAAGTGTGCTAGATAAAGTTGTGGTCCCTACTACTGCTAAATCACTTTCAATTTCGGCATCTCCTCTAACATTTATTTCTGAATTAAGATCTACATCCCCCAATACACTCATTCCTGATTGAAAATTTGAAAAACCATAAACAGTCATGGCACTCATAAATCTTGAATTTCCACGAACAAAAAGCTTTTCATTTAAATCTGCAGGAGCATTAATTTCTACAAGAGAATTAAACGTTGATGTATCAGAAACTGTTAATGAATTTTCAAGCAAGGTATCGCCTTCAACAAATAATTCACTGTTTAATTCAGTTACACCCACAACAGATAGAGTTCCCTGTAATGCTGTTGCGCCATTAACCGTTAATGCATCTGATAAATCATTTTTGTTTGAAGCTGAATTTAAATTCAAAATCGTCCCTCCATCTACCGTTAGTAGTCCAGAAATAGCTGTATCTCCATCAATCGAAATGTTTTCTGTAAGAATCGCGTCTCCACGCACCACCAAGCTCCCTGCCACATCTACTTGTTGTTCAAAACTCGAAGAACCTGAAATATTTAAATCCCCAGAAGCAGTAATATTTCTATGCGCAGCAAATGGAATATACAATAAATCTTGCGTGGCTAATGGAGCAAAACTACTCCCACCAGTTAGATCTATTTTAACCTCTAAGCCCCTTCTATTTCCATTCCACTCGATTTCGTTAAAGTTACCAATTATTGGTACACCTTGTCCAATTATAAGGTTAACTAAACCATTTCCATCTGTATTAGTTAATTGGGTTTCTTGATAAATTATATTGTTGTTTACTCCAGTGATTGTAAATTCAAAAGCTACTACTGCGTTTACTAGGAGGTCGTTTTGAGAATTATACCCTGGTAACTCAATTGCTTCATTACTCAGGATTACCGCTTGATAACTTATTCCATCGGTTTGTGCATATGCCCTTATTGATAAAACCATGAATATCGCGACTGCTATTCTATTGATGAAAAGCTTATTCATTTGTTGAAAAAAGTAAAGAAATTCCAATGTTCTTTGATTTAAGTTTTATATTCTCAATACCCTCTTCTGGATAGGGCCCAAATGCATTTTTTGCATTAGTTAAAATGGATCCATTAACCCCTAACATAATCTTCTCTGATAATTGAAAATAAAATGTAAATCCATGTTTATAAAACCAATGGTCTCCACTAAAATCGTCTTGATTAGCTAAATCAAACGTTTGTCTATTATTTTGTTGCTCTCCTGCGAGTAAAGTTGAATAACCAACTTTCGTGTTTAAATGAAGTTGTAATTTTCCTAATGAAATAAACTTCCAATTAAAACCTGTTCCTATACCTGTATAAGTAGTTTTCCAGCTATAAAAGTTGCCATTTTGTATATCTTCTGCAGTTGTGTTAAATCTCATTAGATTAAGGCCAGAGCGCAGATAGAAGTTTCTAAATAATTTAATATTGTAATTAAAATCAATAAAGTTCGCCTGTCCACTTATAAAGTCAAAGGGAGAAAACCCCATTGAATTAACATAGTCAAATGTGGTTATTGAATTTCCAATTTCAAGGTCAACAAATTGATCGCCTATAAGTATATCTGCACGCTGATTTGCATTGTCTACTGTATCGAGAACAATGGTGTTTATGGGGGAGTGTGTTTTATTGTGAATGAGTACTTTAAATCTAGTATCAATATTAGCAAAGCCAAAAAAAGAATAAAAACACAACAATATTAATAGTGAATTTTTCATGGATTTTGTTTGATTAAAACAGTACTGAACTTTTGACTATTGGTTTGTAATTGGATAAAATATTTTGATTGGCTCAAATGCTTTAGGTCGATGTTGTTATCCTCTCTCTTACTAATTGTCTTTTCGAGGATTAATCTTCCTAGGACATCAAAAATATGAATTTCAATAGGGAGTTGCGCCTTTTGAACTTCTACACTAATAAAATTGATAAATGGATTAGGAGTAATTATAAATTGAAGTGGCTCCTTATTAATTTCAGTTGGAAGAATATCTTTTGCGCTTTTTGAAATCATAAACTCAAAACCCTGTATGATTTTTGCATTATCAATTGCACTAGTCCCTGCTGTAACCGCTTGTCCTATTGTGTGCGAGACATAGAATTGAGCATTAGCAACAGCACCACCTTGCATGGCTATTGTTGATTTTAGTTCTTGCTGAGCATAAATACCCGACAAATTAAACGAAAGGAGTGAGATTAAGAAGAGTGTTTTTCTTCCACACATTTTATTATTAGTTTATGGCACTTTTAAATTACAACTAAAAAAATGAATGAAAAATATTTTTTAAAAAAATCACATAAATAAATTTATAATTCAACTCTTGTTCTTTTGATGTGAGGAAAAATTCATTTTGGTTCAATCTCAAACTATTTATCCATCCAAAACTATCTTGATTAGGGAATTCTCCCTTTTCAAAAATCTTTCAATTTTTTTAAACTTTTTCTGTAGAAGCAATAGACAAGGTTAGTAAAAAACCTCCTATAAGCTTTCTTTTTTCAGTAGGGTTAAAGATGATATTTTGATAATCATCAAAAAAATGAGTGGCTTGATTTTAGAACACCGCTTGAATTATTATTTCTCTTTTTTAAGATTTTTGTTTATACTGTTCCCCTTTGGCGATATTGCCATATAGATAATGATTAGGAGAAAGACTTTTCTCTAAATTGTATGATAAGCCGTTAAGATCAACGAAGGGTACATCCACCGCCTTAACGCTTACAGGGTTTTGATTAATAAGAAAGGGCTCTCTATAATCCAATCGATTCATTACTCCTGTTCTGAGGTAGCTGTATAAAGCTTCCTTTTCCTCTTCTTAAGTTGAAAAGTTTTTAGCGAGTTAACAATCTTCACTATGGCTTTATTGACGTGGTGTTGAGCCTCGTGATTTCAAGATCTAAAAACAATACTTTGTGTAATCTAGGCAAATAAGCTCCATTAGTTGTTTTTTCCCATTTTTCCCATGAGGCCTCTAATCCTCCAATAGGAAAAATACTTACCCACATTTGAAAAGCTTTTGGCTTGTAATCTTCCTCTAAGAACCAGAGATAAGAATCCCCTGGAGTATTCCCGCCGCTGGTATAGGTCACTAACAAAGCCTCTGAACCATCTCGTTGATTAACGAGACGGCGTTCCACGCCTTTGTCGAATAATTTATAGGGAGCAACTAACCAGAAGGTATCATTGTTGAACTTAGCTTCGGCAGCGCGAATAAAATCATCTTTCATTTTACCGATATAAGCTAAGTTATTGACTTGAACCGAGGACTTCTTTACAGCCTTTATATTTAAATCAACAGAGATACTATCCCATACCACAGTACAACGGCCTTGTGTTTTTTGCCACTTATAACTGCGCTTTCTTCCACGGCTAGAAAAAGTCCATTCGATATAATCAAGTTCTTTATAAGCCTTGTAATCGAGAGCCATTAACATTTTTTGTGCTAAACGATCTGCTTCAACCCCTTGCTCTCCATCAGGGAGTTCTTGGTCATAATAATGATATAGACTTATAAGGGATAAACCCAAAAAAAGAAGTAAGACAAGGAGACTTTTAAGGGCAATTTTTAAATACTTCATAAAGGGATGAATTATTATTCGGTTATAATTCAGGGGTTGAAAGTATAAAAAAGCTTGAATACAAGGGTTAAATAGAGCAAAAAAAAGCCACCCGAATGGGTGGCTTTTTGAAGCAATAAAAATTTAAATTTTTAGAATCTATATTTCAATGCTAGGGTATAATTACGTCCCAACTGACCATGTTGTGACACTTGGCTTGAATATAAGAAACGTCCATTAGAAGTTGTTCCAGTATTTTGGTTAGTAACGTCTGGATAAACATCAAATGCGTTGTTCATAATACCTGTTAAACTTAAGTTAGTTGTAAAATTATAAGTTACACGCATATCAGTAACAAGCTTAGAAGATAATTCTTGGTCTAAAGAAGCATCATTCCCATCATGTGCGATAGTTACAGCACCAAAATTGGTGTTGTATAATCCAAAATCAAATTTGTTTGCAGTATAATCTAGTGTTAAAGAAACTTTAGATCGTGGACGAGAATTTGTAATTAAACTTCTTTCCTTGTGTGAAAAAATGTCAACAGAACCTAATTCAGATGGTGTATCAACACTATCAATGGTCGTTTTATTTAAGTTTCCATTGAATCCAAGGTTAAGGTTATCTTTTCTCCAATTTAAAACAAAATCAAGACCAGTAGTATTTGTATTACCAGCATTAATCCATGCTTGAACAGCAACAACACCAGCATTAAGAAGGTCACTCTCGAGTTGAGAACCTGCCTCGCCCTCAATTTGAGAGGTAAATAAAACGCGGTCATTTACTTTAATGTTGTAGAAATCTAAACTACCAGAAAATCCATTTTTATTACCAAAAGTGATCCCTGCAGACATGTTTTGCGAAGTTTCATTTGTAAGGTCATTGATTCCCAATGATCTAGCAGCAGTAGAACCATTTTGAATTGTTCCTTGTAATAATGGCTCAGACGATCCAGAAACGATAATGTACTGGGTATTGGAAATCTTTTGCTGGTGTAGCGTTGGCGCTCTAAATCCAGTCGAAACACTTGCACGTAAAGCTGTAGTTCCACTTACTTTATAACGTGAAGCTACTTTCCAGCTAAAGTTATCTCCAGCATCAGAGTAATCTTCATAACGAGCTGCAATAGAGACTAATAATTTGTCTGTAAAATCAATATCAGCTCCAGAGTAAGCTGCGAAGTTGGTACGTGACCACTCTCCTTCTTGTTCTTCAGCTATCCCAGCGAAAGAGTCAGATCCACCGCCATAACGAGAAAAAGGATCCCCCTTGAAAGCTTCAAAAGTTTCTTCTTTATATTCTAAACCAGCAGAGAAAGATACTTTGTCACTAAATGTTTTAGTGAAGTCAGCATTTTGAATCACGTTAGAAAAAGCGTATCCACCAGGGTTAAAGCTGGTAGGACTCCATCCTTCTGTTGCTAAATAATCACGGTTTACAGATCTATTTACGGTGTAATCAATACTGTTTTTACCATGGGTTACAGATAGGTCTAAACGCCAGTCATTTCCAAGGTCTAAATCTACTCCAATTACATTAAAGTGATCTTGGATAGATCCTTCAAATGTTGGGTGATACCCCATGAAATCTTCTGGAGTTGTTGTTAAAAACCCAGCATCTGCAACATCACGTCTCCATCCCGGGAAACGGTAGTATGCAAAAGAACGGTTCCAACGATCAGAGAAACTATGAGTGGTATAGAACTCTGAGTTTTCTCCAATAGGGTGAGAAATGTTTACTAAAACATTTTTTTGCTTTAAATCAGGACGACCTACAATCATTCCTAAAGTAGGATCATTATTCGCAAATTCTATCTCATTAGCACGAGCTGTTGAATTGTCAAATGCACTAGTCCCAGGTGAGCCAGCACGATTCGTTAAGGCTTGATCTAAATATCCTAAGGTAAGGTTGATACGACCACCGTCTCCAAAAGGCAAGGTAGTGTTATAGTCAAGATTAAATTGGAATCCATCTCCAGCAGAAGTAACTCCTGTACCTGCATTAATGGTAGAGAAAGCAGAATCTTTTCTTAAGATAAAGTTCATTACCCCAGCCATGGCATCAGAACCATATTGAGAAGATGCTCCATCTCGAAGTACTTCTACGCGTTCTACTGCAGCCATAGGAATAGCAGCAAGGTTAACCCCTACTTCTCCTTTTCCTGGAGTTCTATTTAAATACGCTTGTGCTTGTTGATTAACACGTTTCCCATTGATTAAAACTAAGGTACGTGATGGACCTAAACCACGGATATCAGCAGGAGCAAATCCAGCTGTCGCATCAGAGATTGCTTGATCTTGTGCGTTAAACGATGGAATTGCAAAAGTTAAAGCTCTTTGAAGAGAAGCTTCTCCTGCATTCTGAATGTCAGACATACGAATATTGTCGATTGGCACCGCAGAATCAATAGCTGTTCTTGGTTTATTACGGTTACCCGTTACCAATACTTCGTCTAAAGAAACTCCTTCTTGCATAACAACACTTAATTCGCTACCGTCATAAGTGACTTCTTGTGTTTCAAATCCTACAAAAGAGATAACGAGAACGTCTCCCTGGTTAGCATCAATATTAAATGCTCCATCAAAGTCAGTTGTCGCTCCAGTGGTTGTTCCTTTAACAACTACAGTTGCTCCAGGAAGTGGATTGTTCTCTGTGTCACTAATTGTACCACCCACTTGCGCGAAAGCAATTGATGTCACTAATAGTGCAACAAAAGAAAAAATTGTTTTTTTCATCCTTATAAATTTAGTTAATAAATTAAATCTCATCTTAATTAATGAGAACATCAAAACTAATTGAATGATTTAGTTAAAACAAGAAATATTAATAAAATGTTAAAATTTGTTAAAAAACTTTGTGAAACTGCAAAAACTAGTTTTTTTCATTACTTTTTCTGCAATCGAAAAGAAAACGATAGGCTTTTGTTTAACAAATTGAACAATCGATACTAAGAAAGTTCGAACATCTTAAGTGCAACACCCTAGAAAATTAAACCCTGAAGAAAGAGTCTCTCAGAGTGTAATTGGACATACTCATTCTTTAATGTATAATAGAGAACTTACTATAACATTAGTTTATAAGTATAAAGTAAAAAATAGTAGGGTATTAATTAAGGTGTTTTTGAAATAACTTATGAAGATCTCATTGTATTTTCTTAAATGTATCAAAAAAAAACATATCCAAAAAATAATGTAAAAAGAAAGTAAATTATAGTGTGAGGCATTATTAGCTTAAGATTATTCTCAAATTTGAAAATTAATTTTATCATTGCCATTGAAGCAGTTAAGAAATGAAGTGTATTTCCTATAAGTAGAGGTTTGTTATATATTCCACCTATTAAACTATTTTTTGACATCCAATTTATATAGCTAAAACCCAAATATAGAGCTCCTAAAATCTGTAGAATTAATATAAAAATATGATTATCATCGTTATTTAGTAAAAGAGAGATTTCATTAGGAAAAAAAAGTCCAAATCCATTGACAGCTAAAAATATAGCGCTTATTATCATTAAAGTTTTTGTGTAATTTCTTTGAAAAGAATTCTCTTCATCATATTTCGTCATAAGCCTATTATAGTATAATTAAATTTATAAATTAAAATTCAACTTAGCAGAGAGGAAGGGATTCGAACTTTTATCGGAAATATTGTCATATATAGGGAAATTCATTGTTGATGGGAACAATATACCACTATTTACTTATATTTACTCAATATAAACCACCCACCTGACCACCCACCGATGAGATTTGCACTATCAAAACCGAAAATCAATGAAGCATGGAAAAATGCTTCAAAGAAAACACAAATGTCCAATCATTTCACAAC
>Ga0209199_1000086_pt1 | contig 144850 bp, 145 predicted proteins | sample COGITO_mtgs_1105_7_FD_184805 | JGI IMG/M metagenome (GOLD analysis project Ga0209199, IMG submission 184805) | Pelagic marine microbial communities from North Sea - COGITO_mtgs_110523 (SPAdes) (version 2) | ecosystem: Environmental > Aquatic > Marine > Epipelagic ... | reverse complement strand
GTCCCCGCCACGCGTACTGTCGCGCCACGCCCCGGAAAGCGCCAGGGCTACCTGGCCCCACTCGGGAATATTGGGGTACGCCGATGCTCCCAGAGCCGCCGAGCCAAATGCAAGGAGCACTCGGTCTGGAGATGCTGCTGCCGCGCGAGAGTTGGCGGGCAACCCGACATAAGGCGAATTTTCATAAAAGGTCTTTTGGGCTTTGGTGGTGGTGATCTTGTTGGTAACGATGTCCCGCGATGCAGGTAACACTTTATGCACCTGAGCAAAACTCGTGACTGCGAACCCAATGGACTTCATCATCGGCGCCGCATAAATTCCTTTGACAATCGCTGGCACTTGAGTGATGCGATACCGGAAATTCATTGTCCTCAGGGTTGCAATTTCTTCAGGTCCTGCAAGCCAAAAAGGGGCACGGCCGCTCGTGAATGCGCTGCGTGCTTGTTCGGCAGTCACACTTGAATTGATCAATCCGCTCTTATTCCACCGATTGATTTGACCTTGATTTTTCACGAACCTCTTGTTATTAATCCCGATCTTTTTTGGGTTGTAACTGCCATAATCCGTGGTCCCAAAGGCGAATCCACCCAGTCCGGCAAAGAGCGGGTAGGTTGAGTAGGCATCGCCCTCAATCCCCTGAGGGACTGCGAAGGCAATATCTGCTTTACCCTCGGCAACAGTCTTCAGGGCCAAAGTGGAAAGCTTCTCGAAGGTTTTGGGTGCATTGGGAATCAAATCGGCATTCGTGACAAGCGCCAAGTTCTGGCGCTGCATCGGCATTCCAAAGAGAGAATCAGCCACTCGGAAAGTACTAATTGCGATCTTAGATTGATTCCGTGTGGTTTCCAACGAAATTTCAATGGGGGCAATGAGCGCGTTGGCGGCCAGCTCCCCCACCCGGCCTCCATCAATCAAGACGATGTCGGGCGCGTTGGCTGGATCAGCGTTTTGAAGATCAGCCGTAATGGTTGACATGTCGTGGGTCTGGACATCAATTGCACGCTTTTTGTAACCCTTTGCGAACAGAGCCTGAGCTGCCACTTGATACTCGGCGCTCACCCACACCACAATCGCCCGTGGTGCCGCCTGCACGGGGGCAACTAGCAGCGGCGCAGCAATGAGTGCGGCGACAAGCGTGACTGAGGAAAGTCCCTTAGTCAACCAACGGGGTTGCTGCTGCACGAAGATTCTCTCCTGTCCACACGAAAATTAAACGGCCTGCACCACTAGAGTAAAACGGATTCACGGATAAACAAAATGCTCAAGCAACGTGCGCGTGTTACGCCCGAATTCACACATCAGTGAATCACGGGGAATTAGCGGATATTTGAACGATTTGCGCTGCGGGAGGCCTGCCGACTTGAGCGCATCCGGCGCAGCCTCTTCACCATCATGGGATCAAATTCCAAAGCTTCTGGGGTGTCGATCAACGAATTTATCAACTGGTAGTAGCGCGTTGCACTCATGTCAAAAAGCTCACGGATAGCGGCTTCCTTGGCGCCGGAGTACTTCCACCATTGGCGCTCAAAGCCAAGAACCGCCCGATCGCGCTCGGAAAGCCCATGGCCAGAAGTCTCTGGATTCGAGCTAACGCTTGTGGACTCGTACATTAATTCTTCCTCCAACGACCCAAAACCCTCAAGGATCTCCTCTTCGGGGTCCCTATCGTATTCATCAAATGACACGCTTGTCATTCACCCCCACACATTGGGCCAATATTTCACGGATACCTTGCACGATCACCCTAACTGCGCCTTCGAAACCGCAAGAGAATCCACGAAAAAGCGTAACCCAACCCGTTAGTGGCCCAGTGAAAGCCCATCGGAGCGATGACACTTCCCGAAAAAATTCTCATTAACGTGAACAAAACACCAGCAAAGGTGGTGGTGACCACGCTCGCAACCACCGCGAGGATACTTCCGCGACGACCCGAGCCCACCACACTTCCCAAGGCTGGATTCTCCTCATGCGTGCCGATGCTGGGCAAAATATGCCACAGCCCAAACGCAATTGCTGAAACTACAATTGAGGTCGTGAGGTCAAAGCGCCGGGCGAGCATCGAAAATAACACTGCCCGAAAAGCGATCTCCTCTAACAAGACCGTGCCGAGCGGCACTTCGACCAGTGATTGAAAAAGCACCCTCCCTCCCGACAAAGTCCCAATTCGCTGGTCGGCAAAAGCTTCTCGCGTTTTTTTAAACGCGGACCCAATCAGGTAAATCAAGGTGACCGCCACGATCGAAACCGACGCCCACACCAATCCAGGGAGCACGTAAGTAAAACCCAGGCCCATATCGGTGAAGTCATTGCCATCAAGGAGCCCAATTGCGAGCAAAACTACCGATCCAACAAAAGCCCACAGCAAGTAATGCGTCTGTGGGGCAATCCGGTTGTTCACGATGTTGAGCCCGATCAGGGCTACGCCAACCAGCAACAGGGGCCACCACGGCAAGCCCCCAACCTGAACCGGGTAGATCGCTCCAGGGAAAACTAAATCCACAGCAACACTTGCCATCGAGAGACTCTCATCACAGGCTTGAGTCTACGTCCGATGGCGCAGAACCTAGAATCTACGAGAGACTAAGAACATGGATGCGCCAGCAGAGTTCGCCAACGAGGAATACGCCCTTGACCGGGATCTCAACCTTGATCCTCCGCTTGCTCGAGATAAATACTTGCTACCGACAGATTCATTAGGCATCCCCATCGCCTACTTGGCTGGTAACTCATTGGGGTTGCAACCAAAATCAACCCGGGCTGCGCTCGATCAGGAACTCGATTCATGGGCAACACTTGCCGTCCGCGGACATTCACATGGGGCACACCCCTGGATGGCATTTCCGTCGCTCCTCGCAGAACCCTCCGCCGCAATAGTCGGGGCTAAGCCGCACGAAATCGTCATGATGAACAGTTTGACAATTAACTTGCACATGTTGCTTGCCAGTTTTTATCAACCACGCGATCAACGTCGAAAAATTGTTATGGAAGATTATGCGTTCTCTTCAGATTCCTACGCGATTCGCTCACACGTTGCATTTCGTGGCGGGGACCCCGACGAAGATATTATTCGCCTCAAACCACGTGAGGGTGAAGACAGTCTGCGCACCCAAGACGTTATCACCGTCTTGCACCAGCGCGGTGAAGAAATCTCCACGATCTTATTTGGCGCCGTCAACTACTACTCGGGTGAATACATGGACATCCCAGCCATCACCGCTGCCGCCCACGACGTGGGTGCCTTCGCGGGGTGGGACCTTGCCCATGCGGCGGGAAACCTCCCCATGAACCTGCACGATTGGAACGTTGACTTCGCCGCTTGGTGCTCCTACAAATACCTCAATGCCGGCCCGGGTTCAGTTGCCGGAGCGTTCATCCATGAACGGCATCATGCCGGCACGCTACCGCGCCTTGAAGGTTGGTGGACAAACAAACCTGAAACTCGATTTGTGATGAACCCTGTGGTTGACCCCCTGGAGACCGCTGATGCCTGGGCGGTCTCCAATCCGCCAGTCCTCATTATGGCTCCCGCCCTCAGCGCCCTTGAAGTTTTTTCTGATGTTGGCATGCCCGCGATTCATGCTCGTTGCTTACAGCTCACCCACTACATGCGCCAACTCATTTCCGCACTCGACACCCAGAACCGGGTGCACGTGATTACGCCAAGTGACCCCGACCGTCACGGCGCACAACTTTCCATCCGGGTACCAATTGAACCCTTCGCGCTCATTGAACGTATGTACCAAAACTATGGCGTACTCGGTGATGCCCGAAACCCGGACATAATCCGGCTTGCACCGATTCCCATGTACAACACCTTTCATGATGTGTGGCGGGCAATCACCGCATTGTTTCTCGAACTAGATGCGCAATAGCGATCGCTCAGTTGAACCGGCTTCAACGTTTTCATGTGCTGCCGCAATTTCGTCCAATGAAACATACGAAACCGGGGGCATACTTAACCCGCCATCACGTAAAGCCCGATTCACACTTTCGACAGCGGCCCAAAATTTTTCCTTCTGCACATTGAATAGGATCATGAATTCAATAGTGATACAGGAATTCATGAGCGCTCGGCGAGGAAATACCGGGTCTTCACCATCCGCGGCATAGGAGAGGATCTTCATGCCCGGTTGAGAAATCGCCAGATCAAGTTCCAAATTTGCCGTAAGATTAACTTCCACGATCCGAGAGATCCCTTGATCCTTTAGTTGATCCACTGCGCCACCTTCTGTGTAATTTACAACAGTGTTCGCCCCAGCCTCGGTTGCAATTCTCATTTTTTCGTCACTGCTCACCGTTGTACAGACGCGAGCGCCTCCCCACTTCGCTAACTGCACCGCTGCGCGGCCCACGGCACCCGCTCCTCCGCTCACCAAGACTGTTTCGCCAGCAATCGGGGCATCGGCAAACAAACAATAAGCGGCGGTGACCGCCGGGACACCTAAAGTTGCGCCAAGTTCCAATGTCACCGAGTCTGGCAATGGCTGCGCAAAATCATTAATCACAACGCAGTACTGAGCCGCCGTGCCATAACGATTGCCGCTCGCGGCGAGCATTACCCAGACCCGCTCTCCTACCCGGCCAGAATCAACACCCTCACCCACCGATTTGATTATTCCGCTGCCATCATGATGGGGGATCTGGAATTCATCAATTACCCTCGGCACCCTACCGCTGCGCGCCTTAACATCCGTTGGGTTGATCCCCGAAAATGCGAGCTGCACCAGTACCTCGCCAGGGCCTGGTGTTGGCACCGCGCATTCATCGACATTAAGGACCTCACGTGCCGTTCCAAATTGCTCATATCGCGCGGCTCGCATGGTGCTATTTAATCGCAGAGATGGGCATCACGTCTCGCTGCCAGCAAACATTATCGATTCTTGCTAGCCGTAATGAGCTGGTGGAGAAATCCGGTCACCCAATCGAGGGATAGCCCGCGCCACGATCGCGCCGACAAGTGCAGCCGGAACAAGGCTCCACGTCCCCATAAGGAAACCAAGTACCACACCCAAGGAAATTGCGATTGGCCATTTCATGGGAGCCGTTGCAATAACTGCAGCGATGACTCCCACAACTATTGCGGCCGGTACGGACGGGCCACCATCAATTACTAAAGCAATGAGCAGTCCCGAAGCTGCACCCACAAACATTGCCGGGAAAAACGGACCACCACGGAAACCTGCGCCAAGGGACACTGCGTATGCAATTGTTTTCAAGGCAATGATGGCGGCAACTGTCGAGGCTGATGTGAGAGTCGGAAGATCAGTAATCAAATCCTCGCCAGATGTAGTGATATAGATAATCGATTGACCGGTCCAGGCTTGCATGAGTAGTGCCGCAGCAGCAATGATCAGAGCCGCGCCTACCAAGATAGGTAACTGGGGGCCAGCATGTGAAGCTCGAGCGATTAAAGCGGCGACAAGTCGGGAAATTGTGACCGCCAGTGTTGCTATGAGCGCCACCAGAACCGCCCACCCGAGTTGATCGACTTCGATTGCGGTGGGGGTGCTGCCCAACTTCATGCTCCCGCTCATGATGGGTTCAACAAAGAGGGCAAGAATCCCGCCCAGCGCTCCCACACCGACTACTTTTGTCACCATCTTTGATTCGGTGATTCGCATCCACTTCGCTGCGATTCCACCAATCACTGAACCCGTCGCCACCAAAGCGACCTCCGGTCCAAGTACCACACCACCCCACAGCGACGCAAAAATTGCCAGGATCGCTCCGAGATACTCCTTGGGCGTTAGGCCGCTGACCTTGATCCCACCCATGGGGGAGTGGCCACTGTCCCCGACAAACCGACGCACTAAATAGACAAGCACCGCGGCAATTAACAAGACCCCAATCACGTACCACGCTGGGGTCTGCGCCCACGTGCCCGGAATGGTTTCCCACACGAATCCGATTCCGACATTTACCAACTCAAGAACTGCATAACCCACTACTAGACTGACAACCCCGGCAATGAGCATTGCGGGAAGTGGACGTTGCCGTGTCACAGAAGCTGGTCTACTCGCAGTCACCTCCTTAGCCAACCATGCAGCACTGCGATTCGTGTAAGCACCACGCGCAAGCATGGGGCCAAAAGCGAGGGAGCGGGAACCAACCGAAACAGTGAGAGACGAAATTCTTGACCAGGTTCAGTCAGGCCGGTGGGAAGGAGTATCCAACAAAAAAAGCAACGGGATGGCGGAGAGTTATGGCTAAACGTAAGGGGATAAAACCAATACGGTACGTTGAGGCCGCTCCACGCCCCCTTAACTCAGCTGGCCAGAGTGCCTCACTTGTAATGAGGAAGTCTGCGGTTCGAATCCGCAAGGGGGCCCATACGTTAACCCTCCACTTCGTTGGGGGGTTGTGCCCAGAATCATAATTGGGGTATTCAGCGGAAAAGGTTGAGCCCGGTCAGAAAAATCACATGCCTTTGACAACATCGCGCTGGTGTGTCGTTAGCTTCTCGCCCGGAACATGTCGTGCAACACGATTGATGCTGCAACTGAGGCATTAAGGGACTCATTGCCCTTAGCCATAGGAATATTGACCAACCAATCGCAGTTTTCTTTGACCAGTCGAGATAGGCCAGCGCCTTCAGCCCCAATCACAATCACGACAGGGTCCCGCCAAATGTCAGCCCTGATTTCCTGCAGGGGCGTTGATCCTTCGGCTGCAAGTCCGATCACGATGAAGCCCGATTTTTGTAGTGCGATGAGCGAGCGGCTCAAATTTGTCACCTGTGCGACCTTAATTCTTGTCAACGCACCAGCTGATGACTTCCATGCAGTCGCGGTTACTCCCACACTGCGTCGCTCAGGAAGAAGAATTGCCTCGGCACCAAAAGCGGCAGCGGATCTGGATATCGCTCCCAGGTTGCGCGGGTCAGTTAATCCATCACACGCAATGATGCAGCGAGTGGTTTCAATTGATTTGAGGTCTGCATATTTGTAGTCGGGAACTGTAAGAACTAGACCCTGATGTACGCCGCCTTCAGTCATGCGATCAAGTTCAGGGCGAGGAACCTCCATCAATGGGATGCCCGCGGCCAATGCAGTTTTCAGTGCTTCGCGAAAGCGGTCATCCGTATCTGCTTTCGACTGAACATACAGTGCATTCGCTGGCACTTTTGCTCTCAAAGCTTCCACGACCGAGTTGCGTCCCATCAGGAGTCCAGCGACCCGAGCTTTTGTGCGTTCCACCCTGCGGCCGCCGGTGCCCGCAGGCGAGGTTGCTGCCCGCCGTTCGGCGGCTTTCTTTTGCTTGGCTTTGGGGTGATGCGGGCGATCAACCGCTTTAGGAGTTGGTCCACGACCGTCCAATTTGTCTTTGCGGTTACCGCCGGACCCAGTGCTCGCACCCTTTTTGGAACCAGGGTTTCGCATAGCACCACGTCGCTGGGAGTTACCTGCCATTAGCGTGATTCCTTAGATTGTGGGGAGCGAATACTAAATCGCACACCTTCTTTTGTATCTTCCAGTGCGATCCCGATTCGATCAAGTTCATTACGAATTGCATCTGCTGCTTCAAAATCTTTCCGTGAGCGCGCGTCTGCTCTTTGGTCTATTGCCACCTGAACAAGTTGTCCAATGATGTCCTGACTACTGGACTGCTCTTGTTCCCATTGCGCATCAAGTGGGTTCATGCCAAGCACATCGAGCATGCTGACCACCGAGACCAGAGCAGCACGAACCGCTTTGGTGTCGTCCTCCGCAAGCTTAGAGTTCGCGGCCCTCACAACTTCATGGATAACAGCAATGGCGTTGGGGACCCCAAAATCATTGTTCATTTCCGCATCAAACTTCTCGGCGCGGGAATCACCATCAATTTCAACCGTCGATATTTTCAAGACTTCCATTGCACGAGTAATGAATCCACTCATGCGCTCAAAACCGATCCCGGCTTCATGAACCGCTGCGTCCGAAAATTCCAACATAGAACGGTAATGCGAGCCAGCCAAGTAGTAGCGCAAATGAATCGGTGGGATTCTTTTCAATACTTCACTCACTAGCAGCGAGTTGCCCAGTGACTTACTCATTTTTTCACCGGCGGTAGTCACCCAAGCGTTATGCATCCAATACTGCGCAAATGAATCACCAGCGGCTCGGGATTGAGCAATTTCATTTTCATGATGCGGAAAGATCAAATCAATCCCCCCTCCATGAATATCAAATGATTCACCCAAATATTTACGGGCCATTGCCGAGCATTCAATATGCCAACCAGGCCGGCCCGGGCCCCAAGGCGTATCCCAATGAGGTTCATCGGGTTTTGCTGCTTTCCACATGGCGAAATCACGCGGATCACGCTTTCCCTGCGCGACAGCGTCACTGGCCGCCAACATGTCATCAATCTTTTGACCACTCAAAGATCCATAGGAAGCATCCGAGCGGACATCAAAGTAAACGTCACCGGCCTGCGCATATCCGTGATCCGCATCAATAATTTCTTGCATCATCTCGATCATTTCAGGGATGTGGCCGGTAGCTCTTGGTTCCGCCGTTGGAGCCAGACAACCGAGTGCGGCATAAGCTTGTGTGAAAGCTCGCTCGTTCTTAAAAGCAACTACCCAATAGGGGACATCATCGTGGCCGGCATTGTGGATTATTTTGTCGTCAATATCGGTAACATTTCGAACAAAGGTCACGTCGTACCCCTGTGCACTTAACCAGCGACGCGCCACATCGAACGCCACTCCGCTACGAATATGTCCGACATGCGGTGGGGCCTGCACGGTCGCCCCGCATAGATAAAGACCCACTTTGCCGCTCTCCCGGGGAATGAACTGCCGCAACGAACGCGTCGATGTGTCATAAATCTGTAAAGTCACGTTGCGAACATTACTAGTGAGATCACAGTGTGCCTGCGTTGCTTTAGCGTCCGACCACACTGGCGATGGCAATTGCGGCAATTCCCTCACCACGCCCAGTTAGTCCGAGCCCATCTGAAGTGGTCCCAGAGACTCGGACGGGTGCACCAATCGCAGCCGAAAGGACATCTTGCGCTTCTTGGCGCCGGGTGGCTATTTTCGGTGAGTTACCAATTACCTGCACGGACGAGTTAATAATCTCGAATTTATGTGACTTGACCAGCTGTCCTACGTGGGACAGCAAACTCACTCCGGAAGCATCGGCCCAAGCCGAGTCACCCGTTCCAAATACTGCACCCAGATCACCAAGGCCTACTGCTGAAAGTAGTGCGTCACAGATTGCATGGGCCGCGACATCAGCATCTGAGTGCCCCTCAAGACCCACTTCACCTGGCCACAACAAACCCGCTATCCACAACGGACGCTCAGCCGCGAAAGCGTGCACATCGGTTCCAATTCCCACCAAAGGGTGATTAGGTAATGACACCACTGGCCCTTCTTTTCGCAATAATGGCCTCAGCAATTGCCAGATCAAATGGTCGAGTGATTTTCATTGCTTCCACGTGACCTTCAATTACCTTTACCGGGACGCCCATCTCTTCAATTAAACCCGCGTCGTCCGTAAAGATTCCTTGTGATTCATCAAGCTCGGCGTGTGCACGCTGCAAAAGCTCTCGGTCAAATCCTTGGGGTGTTTGGATCGCACGCAATGGGTCGCGATCTATCGTTGCCAGAACATCTCCGTGCTCATTAACTTCCTTGATGGTGTCAGTGACACAAAGTCCGGGCACAACTGCTGGATTCCCCGCACGAACTGAACCTACGACGGCACTTATCAATTCAATTGGGACAAGTGGTCGAGCGGCATCATGAACAAGGACAACATCAACATCAGTCGGCAAGGCGATGAGTGCGCGAGCAACAGATTCTTGTCGGGTGTCACCACCGGCAACAACACTGACTTTGTCTGAAAAACTTTGTTGGGATAACAGGGCCGTCACCGATTCCACATCGCTTTGCGGAGCAGCGACAACAACGAGGTCAATACTTCGAGCAGATGCCAAGGCACTCACCGCATAAATAAGGATGGGGACACCGGCGATCTCGCGCAATGCCTTTGGCTCTCCCGGGCCTAATCGCTCGCCACGACCAGCTGCCGGGACCAGTGCCGCGGTGCGATTCACTTTCCCAACTTTCTTAGGAAGCTAAGACCTCATCGAGTATTTCTTCAGCCTTGATCTCGTCGGTTTTTTCGGCAAGGGCAAGTTCGCTCACTAATATTTGGCGCGCCTTGGCAAGCATTCGCTTTTCACCCGCTGAGAGCCCACGATCTTGTTCACGGCGCCACAGGTCGCGAACGACTTCCGCAACCTTGATCACGTCGCCCGAGGAAAGCTTTTCCAAGTTCGCCTTGTAACGGCGGCTCCAGTTGGTGGGTTCTTCCGTGTAGGGCTGGCGCAGAACGCCGAATACTCGTTCCAGTCCTTCCGCATCGACAACGTCTCGAACCCCCACCAGATCAACGTTTTCCGAAGGCACGCGGACGGTTAAATCCCCTTGCGCAACCCGCAGGACCAGATATTCCCGGTCTTCGCCCTTGATCTTTCGCATCTCAACCGCCTCAATGAGTGCGGCCCCGTGATGGGGGTAGACAACTGTTTCTCCGACCTTAAAAGCCATATGGATGAGCCCCTTTCGCAGACCCGACTTTACCACGGCGCTCCTCGCCAAGATTCGGCAGTGAGTAACGACTGTCATCCCACGAGGGAATCCCTAGCGCGCATGGAGGGCGCCAACGCGATCCTTGTATCCTGCACCTGTGATGAGTCCTACCCCAATCCTTCGCCCCACCCGTCGCCGACACGTTGCCCTGGCCGCAGCCGCCTTGTCCCTTGTGAGCCTGGGGCTCACCGGTTGCTATAACGGCCAAGAAGCGACAACCAACGTTCAAGCGACCCAACCTTCGGGCAATGGAAATGTTCTGAAAGCTGGCCAAATTGTGGTCGATAACGCCACTGCAGTCCAAGATGAGGCTGGAAATGCAACCGTACTGATGCGAATCACAAATCAAGGCGATAAGGCTGATACATTGATCGCCGCAGTTCTCGCCAATGTCCCCGCAACCATCACCCCTAATTCAATTGACATCGGGCCCGGTCAATCGATCTCATTCGCTTGGGAATCGACTAATTACGTAAGTGTGGATGGGCTCAATGCGCCCATGAGTTCCTATGTCCAATTTGGCCTTCAATTCTTAAATGCTGGGATAACTAGCACCAACATCATGATCGTGCCCCCAGTGGGAATGTATGCGGGAATTACACAAAACTAAACGCTCAAATTACACGTAGCTCGCGACAATCAGAGTGAGAATTGGTGCCACTATGAGTGCCGGCAATAAATCACCCACGGACACGGACTTTATCCGCAAAACGCGAAGCGCCACCCCGATGAGCAGCACACCACCGGTTGCCGTGATCGACGCGATCATCGCGCTCGACAGGAAGGGGCCAGCGAACACCGCGACGATTGTGAAAAATCCTTGAACAACTCCCACTGAAATGGCGGACGCAATCACACCCCAGCCCATCGATGCGGCAAATGCGATTGAGGCGAAACCATCAAGGGACGCTTTTAAGGCTAGCTGATCAATTCCTGTTCCTAATCCGTCAGAGAGCGCGCCAAGAATCGCCAACGGTCCAATACAAAAAATCAGACTGGCATCTACGAAACCTTCAATAAAGCGTGCGCGGCCTGCGGAACCTTGTCCGCGTGAAAACTTGGTTTGCAGCCAGCCGCCAACAGATTCAAGGCGTGACTCGATCCGCAGGAAAGATCCGATTATTCCGCCGATGATCAATGAACCTAAAACAATGAGAAGGGTCGCAGAGCCGCCCACTTCATCAACCCAATCTTGATTCCGCAGAGCGACAATGTTCAACGCTGCGATAACGAGCACGAGCATGCCGAGTGAGTCGGTAACGACCGCGCGGGTTCGCTCAGGGAGTCGGTGGCCTAAGCCAACACCAATCAGTGCGCCAACCACAATTGCGGAAACATTGATAATCGTCCCTAGACCTACCACGGTGAGTTCACGGAGCGGAGATTACCAAACTAGATCTCGAATTTGTATCCCAAGCCACGAACTGTATTAATATGAATGGGAGTGGACGGATCAATTTCGATTTTTGCCCGAAGACGCTTGATATGCACGTCAAGCGTTTTTGTGTCTCCGACGTAGTCCGCACCCCACACTCGATCAATTAGCTGGTTCCTGGTGAGAACCCGGCCTGAATTTCGAACCAGAAGCTCTAAGAGATCGAATTCCTTGAGCGGCATAGTGATGTTTTCTCCACGAACAGAGACGACATGTCGCTCAATATCAATCCGGACTGAGCCGGCTTCAATGGTTGCAGGGAGTAACTCTTCAACATCACCATGTCGACGAAGGACCGCGCGCACTCTGGCCAATAGCTCCCGTGATGAGAAAGGCTTGGTGACATAGTCATCGGCTCCAAGTTCAAGACCCACCACCTTGTCAACCTCACCATCTTTGGCGGTAAGCATGATGATTGGCACCGAGGACTTCCCACGAATGATTCGACACACTTCGGTGCCGGAAATGCCCGGCAACATTAAATCTAGTAGCACGAGATCGGGACCATGCTTATCAAATTCACTTACGGCGGCATTACCATCGGAGGCCACGAATACTTCATATCCTTCGCGCCGCAACATGAATGAGAGCGCGTCTGAGAATGAGTCTTCGTCTTCAACAACGAGTACACGTGTCAAGAGTTTTTACCTTTCACTACAGTCAGAGTATCGACCGTAAATTCGCGGGATGCGAGCGAATCGTCTAGCATTGGGGCGTAAGACGGGATTCGTAACGTAAATGTTGAACCGGTCCCAATTTCAGACCACACGGTTACTTCGCCACCGTGGTTTTGACACACATGTTTGACGATGGCCAATCCCAGTCCCGTCCCGCCGGTTCCACGTGAACGTGCTGGGTCAACCCGATAGAAACGTTCAAAAATTCGATCGAGATCGTGTGATGGGATTCCCAGGCCAGCGTCCTTGACCGAGATTTCGACGATTCCATCAATCTCACGCGCGGTGACCGAAACTCGCGTGTTCTCGGCCGAGTAACTAATCGCATTTGTGAGTAGATTGCGAAGTGCTGTGAGTAATTGTCCTTGATCACCCAGAATTACTGAAGCTTCCGGCTCTCCCCGGATGATCTCAACACCCAAACCACCGGCAAGGGTCTTGACCTCTTCAACAGCTCGATTGATGAGAAACTCTGTTTCTAGCAGCTCTGGGCGATTCATCGGGTCATCACTTTGAAGCCGTGAGAGATCGATTACGTCTTGAATGAGGTTTCCTAGCCGTGTGGCTTCGGCCTGCATCTTTTCCGCGAAGTGTTCTACTTGCTTCTTGTCATTGGCCGCGGCTAAAACCGCTTCGGCCAGGAGAGAAAGGGCTCCCACCGGGGTCTTTAGCTCGTGACTCACGTTTGCAACAAAATCACGTCGCACGGCATCAACCCGGCGCTCTTCAGCCAGGTCATCAATCAGAACCAAGATTGCACCGGAACTTAGTGGCGCAATTCGAACCTGCACTTCAAGTAGTTCTCGGCCCAGTGGTGGTCGGCGCACGCGCAATACCTGTTCACGGGGCGAACCGTCATTGGCGACCTTCAACACGATCTCGGCAATATCGGGGACCGCAATCATGCTTCGGTTTACGATCCCAAGGGTCAAGGAGCGCGAACTAGCCCGCAGGACCGTTCCATCGGGTGCGACGACGAGCGACGCGGAGGGAATTATTGAAAGGATTCGCACGATTTCTTCGGAGACAGCCGGATAGCTGGCAGCCGAACGAGGGCTCTCGCCCTCCAACTCGCCTCTTTTTCGCAGTGCCACGTCTCCAACAATAGGGGCTTGAGTGAACAACATTTCCCAAAAAGTGACCCAACGTGTGAAAGTTTGGACAAGGTTTGGCCAAGTGAGCCTAAAATTTACCGCGTGTTTGCTCGCCATTCACTTACCGCGTTCGCGAAGGGCGTTTATGGGCGTAGGCTAGGGAACCTGAGAAGAAATGAGGCCACATGCGCGAGGCATACTACGAGCAGGTTGAAAACATCAATGCCGATCTAGTTGAAGTAACTCGACTGGTCGGCTCGGCCATGAACCGAGCGACCCAGGCACTGCTAGATGCGGATCTGCAGTTGGCCGAAGCAGTAATTGATTTCGATGCCAAGGTTGACCTCCTCACCGCCAGCATCGACGAGCGCTGCTTTGAACTCATTGCCTTGCAGGCACCCGTTGCTACCGACCTTCGAGTACTTCTTGGTGCTATGCGAATTTCGAGTTCACTTGAGCGCATGGGTGATTTGGCAGAACACGTCGCCAAACAGGCTCGGATGCGTCACCCCAAGGTTTCAGTTCCCCAGGAGGTGCGCGGGACATTCGCCGAAATGGGCGGACTAGCTGAAGCAATTGTGTCCAAAACTGGATCTGTCATTGCAACAAAAGATGTCAGCCTTTGTGTGGACATCGCTCGACACGACGAAGAAATGGATCGCCTACACCGTGAACTCTTCACCATCGTGCTTTCTTCGTCCTGGAAGTACGGGGTCGAGGAGGCAATTGACGTAACACTTCTTTCTCGCTTCTATGAACGATACGCCGATCACGCCGTGTCCGTGTCCAAGCGCGTGGTCACTATTGTCACCGGTGAACCATATGTAGCTGTCTCACTCACCAACTAGGTTTTTATCTATGCGCGTCGCACTCCTGTCCATTCATACTTCACCCCTTGACCAACCAGGTACCGGCGATGCCGGTGGCATGAACGTCTATGTGGTGGAGACCGCCAAACGTCTCGCGCAAAGCGGTATGGAGATTGATATCTTCACTCGCGCAACTGCCTCACGCCTGGCCCCCACGGTCGACATCGCGCCCGGTGTTCAAGTGGTTCATGTCACGGCAGGGCCATTCGAAGGGCTACGCAAGAGCGACCTCCCTGGTCAGCTTTGCGCCGTGACCGCTGGCGTGTTGCGCACGGAGGCGTCCAAATCCGAGGGCCACTACGATCTGATCCACTCTCACTATTGGCTCTCAGGTCAGGTGGGTTGGCTTGCTTCCGAGCGTTGGGCAGTCCCCTTAGTTCACACAATGCACACCTTGGGGCGAGTAAAAAATCTTAATTTGGCCGCAGGTGATGCGCCTGAACCCGACATGCGACTGATCGGCGAACAACAAGTTGTTGACGTAGCTAAACGCCTGATTGCAAACACCCAGATTGAAGCTACTGAACTCGCGAGTTTTTACTCCGCCGACCCATCCAAGATCGACGTTGTGAATCCCGGAGTTGACCTTGAGCTGTTTTCACCCGGATCCCAGAGTGCTGCTCGCAAGGAACTCAACATCCCCCTCGACGCCAGCCTGTTGCTGTTTGTCGGCCGGATTCAACCTCTGAAAGCGCCAGATATTTTGATTCGTGCGGCCGCCGAACTCGTGGCGATGCGACCAGAGCTGCGAAGTTCACTGGTTGTCGTTATTTGTGGTGGAGTGTCCGGCTCTGGGCTTGATAAACCCGATGCCTTGCGTGATCTCGCGACTGAACTGGGAATTGTTGATCTGATTCGATTTGAGCCACCAAGTAGTCGAGAGAAACTGGTTTCTTGGTACCGAGCGGCCGATCTGACTGTCGTCCCTTCTTATTCTGAATCTTTCGGGCTAGTGGCGATCGAGTCTCAAGCGTGCGGAACCCCGGTTGTTGCGTCCGCCGTCGGAGGTTTAAAGACCGCAGTCGCCGACAATGTCAGTGGGCGGCTGGTCGATGGTCACAACCCGATTGCCTACTCCCACGTGTTCAACCAATTATTCAACAATCCACATTCCATGGATGAGTTAGTCAAAGGTGCACGAATACATGCGGCCGCTTTTGGCTGGGAAAAAACGACTTCTGGACTCACCGATTCCTACGAACGGGCATTAAGCCAATCCCGAGTAGCGCCATGAGTGGCGCGACTCGGGAGATAAAAAAATTTCTCACCGATGCCCAGCTTGTCTTCACCCAGACCGAAAACGTTTTTATTGTCACCATTGCAGGGGTTCGAAAGTTGAGCACCACTTGCTCTCTGAGTGTTGGGACATCGGCGCTCACTATCAATGCCTTTGTCGCTCGCAAGCCAGATGAAAACCATGAGGCGGTGTATCGCTGGCTGCTTGAGCGAAACCTCAAAATGTATGGGGTTGCTTTCGCTGTTGACACACATGGTGATATTTATCTTGCAGGTCGTGTCCCCCTCGACTCCATAGATGAAACTGAAATTGATCGGCTGGTCGGATGCGTCGCCGAATATTCAGACACTGCTTTCAACACGATCTTGGAGCTTGGATTTGCAACCGCAATTAAAAAGGAATGGGAATGGCGCGTCAGTCGCGGCGAATCAACCGCGAACCTTGATGCTTTTGCCCATCTGGCAAAGCCCCAACCCTGATCGGGCAGGATACGCCCATGAGCAAAACGGAATACACGTTAATCCTGCTACGCCACGGCGAATCGGAATGGAATGCCAAAAATCTATTTACCGGCTGGGTTGATGTTGACCTCACTGAAAAAGGTCGGGGCGAAGCCCAAAAAGGCGGTGAGCTTATTGCCGAGTCTGGCCTCTACCCGGATGTGGTTTTTACATCCTTGCTTAAGCGGGCCATAAAGACGTCTCAGATTGCCTTAAACGCCTGTGGCCGGTTATGGATCCCCGTGGTTCGTAACTGGCGGCTTAATGAGCGCCACTACGGTGCGCTACAAGGCAAAGACAAAGCCCAAACGTTGGCGGAATTCGGTGCGGACCAGTTCTTGCTGTGGCGTCGCTCATATGACGTACCTCCCCCACCTATTGCTCCGAACAGCGAATTCGCCCAAAACTCTGATCAGCGATATGCGGCGCTTCCGCAAGAAACGGTGCCCAGCACTGAATGCTTAGCCGACGTTGTTGGCCGCCTTATTCCTTTTTGGGAGGATGTGATTGTGGCCGAACATCTTCGCCGCAACGAAACAATTCTCATTGTTGCCCATGGAAACTCCTTGCGCGCCCTAGTGAAGCATCTGGACGGTATTTCTCAGGACATCGCTGCCCTCAATATTCCCACCGGAATTCCACTCGTCTACAGACTGGACAAGAATCTCAAGCCGATCATCTCTGGTGGCGAGTATCTGGACCCCGATGCTGCGATTGCAGCAGCAGCAGCCGTCGCCGCCCAGGGGAAGAAAAAGTAGTGCTACCGCGAGCTAGTACTTACGACCGGTGATCTCGATCATCTTCGGACGGATATCAAAGAGATAAATCAAGGCAATGACGGTACCTGCTATCCCGAAGATAGAAAGTGCCAGGGACGGGGCCAATCCCGCGAGTACAGAAACACCGGTAAGAGCAACCCACAGCAATTTGGTTTGGCGTCCAAGAATCGGGAAGTAGTCGGCGGGACGGCGAATTGCGTCAAATAAGGCAAATACCTTTACAGCCAGCAGTATGGCCCACAGTGCGTAAATAACGAGTATTTCAAATCCCATACCATGATGTTAACTGACGCTTCCCCCAATTGCAGAATCCCGCCGCTTTCACGGCGGGATTCACCCTTGTCTGCAACCGCGCTATTGACGGCGGACGTGGACGTAAAAAAGTAGCCTTACGCACCAAATCCCCAGGTGGCTCAACACTTTGAGGCCCACAGAAGCGTCTTTTGGGCACCGAGGTCGTGCTCGACCAGCGAAGCGTATTACGGGTGATACCTTGGAAAAAAGGTGTGTTCGCCTAGCATTAGTCGATAATTCTCCTCACCAACCTGGTTACGAGCTCCCAGAGCCTCAATTTGGGCTGCCATTTGAGGGGTCCTCAACCCAGCAAGAGTTATCTCGCCGTGGTTATACACCGTGAAAGTGCGGATCGCGCGATGGCAGGTAACCCCTCGCGTAAGTTCAGCCAGCGCTGCTCTACTTTGCCCATGTTGCGATGTTCCGACAAATCGATGGCGAGCCATCGCGTCCGGAAAGACTACTTCCAAACAACCGTCAAACTGATTCTCAGGGGCTTCAAAATTGCTTACATTTGGAGCAAGGAGCGTGACTGCATCGTTATCATAAAAATTAACCAGGCGATACCGCACCTTGGAAATGTGTTCGCTCTCGCGTAAAGGTTGCGCGAACCGCTTAATGAACGCGTTGCGCCAATCCTCTCGTGAAATTCCGTCTGCAGACTGAACGTAGATCATGAACTTCAGCTGATCGCCTAGATTGCCATTTGGCGACTGATTAAGTGTCTCGTCTTTCAAAGATCTTGTAAAGCCTCCCGGCGCTTGGTAACTAACCGTTTTGTCAAAAACATTCTGCTCATCTTGCATCAATGGATTAAGATTGGCAGCGAATTCCATAAGGTCCCGCTCGTTTGCGAAAGTAATTTCAGCATCACCGAAAAAACCGTTAGTGTCACTCTGAGTCCACGCGTCAATTCCTGGCATTCCTTCGCCAAGGTCAGGATCAAGGTGATGTTCAAAATACTGATGGATTCCCGGAAGACGCGAAGAAATCTGAGTATGCGCACCGGACCAATAGTCGTAAAACCACTGCCTTGCTATCCCACTACGTGGCCACAGCAAATTCATCATCGCCACATGAACTTCACTCATAACTACCTCCAATAATTATTTACGAGAGTGCAAAAAAGAAAGCCTGACCCCAGCGACCTGTATCGGCGGCTGGGGTCAGGATCATTTCTCGTGGTTATTCTTGGACGTTAGGACTGAACACAACCCTCAACGTTTTGTGGCAACATTCCCTGTGTCCAGCCTTCTGGGCACGTTTCACGGGTGATGTAGCGACGTGACTCATCTTGCTCGTACCCTTGCAGGTATTCGGCAGTGAATGGAGTCGCTTCAATACCTGGCGTGGGTTCACCTGTCTGAGCCATGTTCAACGAGACCCCTGGGGCCATGATGTTGAAAATGTCCGCGGTGTTTTCGTCACCGACAACACCTTCAGGGAATACATTGCAGTACTCCGTGGCGGGCTCATCATTGGCTTGCATGCATTCCGTTACGTTTTCCGCCGTAACGATCGTGTAGGGAACCTCAATGTCGTGAGGAATGCCTTCTGGTCCGTTGAGAACAACTGCCAGAGCGACCTTCATTCCAATAGCACCCTGTGATGGTGGGGAGCCGATAGATGCACCGGGGTAGCCTTCCTTCATCCGCAACCGGAAGTAGTTGGAAGTCTCGCCGGTAACCGGAATCTCTTTCCCTGCAGCATCCAATGCCTTGACTACACCAGATTCACCGTAGCCGCCAAAGATACCTTGAACATTCGGGAAGGAACCTAGCGCTTTAGCTGTCTCTTTCTGCTGCTGCGCACTGTCCCATCTACCTTCGTACTCGGTCATAATTTCGGTTCCTGGGTAATTCTCCATTGCTGCTAGTGCTGAACCATAGTGAACAATGTCTGTAGATGTTCCCACAATCCCGTGCGAAACGAATATCTCACCCGGTCCGCCCATCAACGTCAGCAACTGATCCATAGCGTTGTAGCCCATGAACGGATTTTCAACAAGTTGACCATCCGTGCCAAAGGGCACTGATGTGATGTAGGACACATTATAGACGCACGGTTCTGTTGCAGTTGCGTCGTAAACGATAACTGTCACGCCCGCGTCACAAGCTTCCTTGTACGCATCGTTGATGGCTGTTGGGGAAAGAGCATAACTGATAATCGCATCGGCACCATCGGCCACCATGGACTGAACCTGCGAAATCTGTGCCTGTGGATCTGCCTCGTCGCGAACTCCAATCACGTCAACACAGTCGCTGTAAGGAGCCATCTGGCCGATTCCCATACCCGTGTTTTGAGCCTCTTCTTGCCACGAGTTCCCAATATTGAGGGAGGTCATATAGACCGTGTACTTATCCCCGCCTGAACGTGGAGGCACAGCTCCTGGTCCCAAGATAGCGCAATCACCGGCGGAATCGACGCTTTCTGCTTCTACATCCGCTGCAACCTCGTCACCTGCGTTGGCACCGTCAGTGGAATCGCTGCTACAGGCAGCGAGTGCCAGCGATGCAGCTCCTAGCACCGCCACAGCCTTTAGGACCAGGCTGCGCTTCATGTTTGCTTGTCTTATCATTTCGGATTTCCTTTCTTCACCATTGCTATTTTTTCACCAACACTTGTTGGCGAGGATTCGATTTAACTAAATTCCATTTACGGTCCGGACGGGTAACAATCAAGGCGAGGAGGATCACCACTCCGTAGAGCACGGACTTGTACCCTTCTGGATACCCAGTTGCCTGAATCACAACGATAATTGTTGTCAGAAGTACCGTCGCAGTGAAAGTGCTTTGCCAGAATCCCAACCCACTTCCAATGACTGTTCCTCCAACAAGTACCGCAGTGATTGCAGGTATCAACCATTCGTCGCCTAGGCTTAACTGCGCGTTGCCTGAATAACCAAGCAGCATGATCCCAGCTATGCCGGATGCCAGCGCACCCACCACATACACCAAAATTTCAATACGCAATACCGGTTGACCTGCAATACGAGCTGTGCCTGGGGAGCTTCCAAAGAGATAGGCCTGCCGACCGAAAACGCTTTTAGCCTGAATGATGTAACCCAACACCCCTACGAGGAGGAAGATAAATATAGGGATACCAATTCCATAGATCTTTCCAATGCCACTGAACAGGTTGATGACTGCATCTGGCCCAGCCGGAGCTTTGCGGCCGAAGGTCATTCCCATCGAAATTCCAGCCAAAATTGTGCCCATGGCAAGTGTAATAATGAATGCAGGAATCTGGAATTTTGCAATAATGAAGCCGCTGATCAATCCGAATAGTGCCGACGCGATTAGCGCCACAACGACCGCCATTAGGACTGGCCACTCCCACACGCTGGTCGCCACGGCCACGATGGTCGCAGAGACAGCAATCACGCCAGGGATGGAAAGATCCAGCCCACCAATCAACATGACCAAGCCTTGACCGAAAGCGATCACAGCCACGAACAGGCTCTGAGTAAGGATTGTTCCCACCGACAAGTACGAAGGAAGCCCATCGCTGTAGAAGCGACCGAGGAAGAGCACTCCGATGGCGAGGTTCACCAGAATTATTGGTCGGATAAATCCCGGTGACCTGAGCAGATTGCGACCGCCTTCCGACGAAGCGGCTGTAAACACGGTTATCGCAGATACTGCAAGACAGATGAACAAAGCAATTTCGATACTCATGACTAATGACCATTCCTTTCCACCCATTGATCTGCGTCCGTTTGATCTATTTCACCAGTGGTTTCCTTAAGTTTTGCGCCCTGGCGCATTGCGCTGACAGCGCCGGCCAGGACAGCTAAAATAATGAGTACACCTGTGAATACTCGTGCGCTCCAGCCGCTAATTCCAATAACGAACAGCATCTTCGGCATAACCATTAGGGTTAGGGCGCCGAAAATCGTTCCAATCGCCGATCCACTGCCGCCTATAAAAGCAGTGCCGCCAATTGCGATTGCTGCGAAAGTTGACAAAACATACGATTCACCAATCGTCGCATCGCCGGATTTAATAGCTGCCGCCAAGAAAACTCCTGCCAGCGCGTACAAAATGCCCGCTATGGTGAAGATGGACAAGCGAACTTTGCGAACGGAGACACCGGACAGCTGGACGGCCTCTTCATCGCGCCCCACTGCATACATGTAAATCCCGAGCTTTGTCCGCTTGAATAAGAGCCAAGCTACGACTAGCACCAACAAGATAAGTGCCGGTCGGGGGAAGAACGCGGACGACGATGATTCAGAAGAGCCAGTGACGAAGGATATGAGGTTCTCGTCGACTGAGCCCCCTGGGCGCACCAAGAGGATGAGGGAAACGCCCTGCAAGATGATGAGTGTTGCGAGGGTAACGGCGATAGCTGGAAGCTTTGCAAACACAACAAACACTCCGTTGAGCAGGCCAATTAATGCTCCTACGGCAAGCACCAAGATGACCACTATCCAGACGTTTGTCTCCTTAAAACTTGTTGCCATCATGACGCTTGTTAGAGTAATAACTCCGGCGGCCGACAGGTCAAACTGCTTAGTGATAATGACCAAGGTGACACCAATTGAGGCAACTGCTAAAGGTAATGCGAGCACGAGCCAGTCTGTTATATCCTTGCTCTCAAGAGGGTTTCGCGCGTTTATTGCCCAAATTAGAAAGAACACCAAGAGGATGAGTGCCGCTCGTGTCGAGCCATCGCTGGCGATGCGGCGAACGACCGAACCCACCGAGCTCATTGAGTAGCTCCCGTTGACTGGGCGCTAGAATGCCGACCAACGGCAGCTGCCATTACTTTTTCTTCTGTCGCGTCGCTTCCCGTCATGGACGCGACGATTTTGCCGTCGTACATGACGAGTATTCGATCGCAAAGGCCCAGGAGTTCGGGGATCTCGGTTGAGTACAGCAAAACTCCCACGCCTTCTCCTGAGGATTTGCGCAAGCTGCTGTACACCTCCAATTTCGCAGATGGGTCAATCCCGCGTGTCGGATCAAACATCAACAAGATTTGCGCTCCTGAAAGTGCCGTACGAGCCAAAACAGTCTTCTGTTGATTCCCTCCTGACAACTGGCCAACATTTCTTGTCAAAAAATCCTCAGCAAGGTGGCTCTCAATGCCTGCTTTACGCGACATACTCCGTTCAGAACGATTTCGAATAATTCCTGCCGTCGAGACCTTCGAGAAAACTGGCACCGAAATATTTTTGATTGACGACATATCCGCAAAAATACCTTCTCGCTTCCTCTCCTCTGGAACGAGAGCTATTCCCGGCCCCGAACGGGATGCGGTGCGCGGTGTGCGCAACTTCGCAACTTCGCCCTCTACTCGCACTTCCCCTGACCTTGCCCGGATTGCTCCACCGAGTGCGTAGAACAACTCGCGCTGACCCTGTCCCTCTAGCCCCGCAATACCAACAATTTCTCCTGCGCGAACATCCAGACTCACACCCGAGACTTGTCTTCCAACTGCCAAGTTTTTGACTTCCATTAGCGTTGCGGCATCGTCTCGTAAGGGACTCTCTCTGGGAGGAAATGCCAAGGAAATTGACCGCCCAATCATCGTGGAGATGATTTGCTCATGATTAAAGTCTGCCTTGAGGAATTCCCCGACTATTGCGCCATTTCGCATAATGGTTCCCTTATCACAAATCTCTTTAATCTCTGCGAGCTTGTGGGAAATGTAAATGACGCATGTACCCGCATCACGCATTTGTTGAACGTGCTCAAAAAGCCACGATGTATCTGAAAGGGCCGCTGAAGGCTCATCGAGAATCAGGATTTTCGGCTTGCTATTCAGTGCGCACACAATTTCAATTCGCTGCTTTGCACTCAGTGACAAGGACGCGACCGTACTACGCACATTAATATCGTTCACACCCCACCGATGCAGGATCTCACGCGCCTGTGATTCAACTCCCGTTCGAGTTACAATTCCGAAGCGCGTTGGCAAATCAGAGATTAATACGTTCTCCGCCACGCTGAGATTAGAAATAAGCGAGAGTTCTTGAAAAGCCGTACTCACCCCTAAGGATCCTGACTTTCGCGGATTGCCGAACTCTAATTCTTGGTCGGCGATCTTCACCGATCCCTTGTCAGGGACCACGATTCCCGATAGCACCTTTACTAACGTGGATTTTCCCGCACCATTTTCTCCCACGATTGCGTGGATTTCTCCAGCTTCCATCGTCAAGGTGGCACCGTTTAAGGCGGTCGCGTCACCGTAATGCTTGCTGAGGTTTGAGACTTCCAATATGTTCACACGAACCCCTTCAACGTATAAAAGCTAATTCAATTATTTACACATTACCCTTCCAAGCACCAAAAATTTAGTTTATGCAAGTAATTCTTGGACCGTTATGAAACCTTAATTCTTTCCAAAAGTTTCTCTTTTTGCGCTCCAGGACGCTCAATCGCTCCCTCCGGTACTATTGAGACAACCACGCGAACGGTCAGTCTGGTGCGGACCTCGTCTTCAACCATCCTCGTCAGTTCACTGGGGTTTAAAGTTGAACGTTCGCTTTGCTCAACGCGTATCTTGAGGGGCTCATAAGTGCTATGCCCTTCGAAGTCTAAATCGATTTTTAAATAACCGGTTGTGTCAGGCGCCAACTGCGTGACAACGTCCTTCACCGCAGCGGGGAAAACATTTACGCCGCGAACAATAAGCATGTCATCTGCCCGACCGTGGGCTTTGATCCGATAACCGGTCCTGCCGCACGAGCAACTCATGTCTGATACCGTTACGATATCGCCCATTCGGTAGCGGATTAAGGGTGTTGCCTGACGACGCAATGTGGTGTACACCAATTCGCCTGTTGCACCTTCTTCAATCGGCACTGATTCAAGGGTGTCGGGATCGATTAACTCAACGTGTAAAGCGGCTTGGCTGCACAGATGCATTCCGTCCTTGACGTCGCATTCAGCCCAGTAAGTACTTCCAAAGTCTGCACCTCCCATCATGTCGCGCACATCTGCGCTCCATAGCTCTTCCATTTTTTGACGGATAGCTGGAACGCCTCCTCCAGGTTCACCTCCGACCGAGATTTTGCGAATCGAAAGATCAGAAGCACTTTTGCCCAGCACTTCCTGAGCGACACTCCCTAAGTGGTTCACCATTGAGGGTGTGGCACACATGGCAACAGGTTTTAGGTGGTCTATAGCCTGCAATAGTCGCTCGGTTCCCGACTCGGCGCCTAACGGAATGACGCAGCAGCCCAGATGCTGTAGGTGCTCAATGTTAACGAGACCACCGACAAAACCCCTTCCCATGGCGTATGCATGCATTACCCAGTCTCGTGGACGAAATCCATTGGCATAAAAAACCCGGGCACCCATTGAATTCCACGTTTCAATATCTTGCCCAGTGGCAGCTACGAAAGTTGGCATTCCGGTTGTTCCTGAAGATGATTGAATCTGGACGATGTCAGCCAACGAGGCCGCGGCGTGTAATCCGAGCGGTGGACGAGCCAACAGGCTTTCGCGAAGCTCGTCTTTCGTTGTAAGAGGTAAGTTGGGTAGTTCCTTCAGCGATGTGATTGAAGTCCGTGAAATACCTGAATACTTCTGTTGATAGAAATCCGATTGGCTTAAAACATAATCCAATTGCTTTTGAAACAAGTCTTCATGCAATTCTGAGATCTCAGACCATGGTAGAACTTCTAACTCATCGAAAGTTTCTGTCATCCTATACCACCTTCCGGATTTCGTCGGGAAGACCGAACATCCGAAACTCTGGAACGACGCCCTGGCCGAATAATTGAATTGCGCGGGCCGTGTCGCCCGGGTGCATATTGTGGTACGCCAAGCGTGCAACTACATAATTCACGCCCAACTCTCGTTCGTAGGCGTACAACCGCTCAATACATGTGTCTGGATCCCCGATAATGATCGTGTCCATGACAAGTTTGTCAAAGTCCGATGATGACAGTTCTAGGCCCGCACGCATTTGTGCGTTGTACAAATCACGAATGGCAGCTCCGGCCAGGCGCTGCGCCTCGTCCGTTGTTGGCGCAATGAAAACATCACGAATTAAAGGGACGACTCGTTCAAAAGTTGGATTTAATCCTTCGTACAACGGACGCATTTGCTCTAGAGTCAAATGGCCGGGGGCCATGTACGGAACACCCGTGCGCCGAGCAACCTCAGCTGCCTCAGTTCCACCACACATCCAGAGCGGCATATCTAATTGAGCGGGCTTGGGCTGCACCGAAATGCGATCTAGGCCCCTTGCCTCAACATGAATCTCTTCATTATTCATGGGGATGTTGTGAAACTCTGAGTGGTGCGAGAACGGGTTTGGCCCCCATGCTTTTCGCAGGACTGCGATGTCATCTACGATACGATCGGCAGAGTTTGAAGCTCCCGAGCCAGCCCAGCCGCGAACAGTCTCATCATTTGGCACTTGACCTGCAACGATTGTTCTGCCCGCGTTGATGTTGTCAATGCAAGCGACTTCCTCGGCGACGTAAATCGAATTTACCAAGCCCAGGACCGGCATCATTCCCACTCGCACAAATTCTGTTCTTTGTGAAAGGCCAGCCGCCACGACCGACGCTGACGAATTGAAGGAGTCCGGCGTGAAGTGCCGTTCATCAACCCAAACGGAGTCAAACCCCCACCACTCCGCTGTCACTGCATGTTCTAAAACTTCCTCATAAATATCTACTTGTTTGCGGCCGCAACAACCACCAGCTGGCTTACGGCAGCCAGCACAGCGCCAACCCTGCACCGATTCCAATGTCATGGGTCCCAGTCCGAATCGCATAATTTTCTCCAATCACCAATTGAACATGTTAGATATTCGGGATAACTTCGGTCGCGAGCAATTCAAGTGAGCGCAAGTACTTCTGGCGTGGAAGCGAGTCAAATCGGGTACCAAAAATAATGTGATCGCAACCTGTTGCGGCGATTTCCCTCAAACCCCGTGTGACTTTTTCGGGCCGGCCAATAGTGCGCTCGTGTACGGTCACGAGCTTCGCCGCCGCTGCGTCCAGTTTGTCAGGCGTATCAAAACCGACAGACGCACCATTTTCGTCTTTGAGATACCGCCAGCCGCCAAGTTGATCGCGCAACAAGAACCGTAGGGACTTCAGCGCATTTTGGTAAGCATCATCATCTGTTTCAGCAACCCATCCTCGGCGCAGCACTCCCATCTTTGCTTTGGAGACGTCTACGTCATATTCCTGTGCAGTTTTGTGATAAAGCTCGATGTGTTCACTCAACTGGTCAAGGGTTAGCGCGTCGGAGAGAATAATGGATACTCCCAATTTCGCCGCACGCTTGATGGGTTCCGGTCCCACTGCTGCCACCCAGATCGGCACCTCTGATTGGAATGGTTTGGGGCTCACTGAGATGTCAGGCACGTCAAATTGCTTGCCGTGAAAATTCACTGGATCGCTACTCCAGGAACGCCGCAAAACCTCGATGCCTTCTTCAAAACGAATCCTGCGATTGCGCCTATCGATGTTGAATCCGTCGAATTCGTTATCTCGATAGCCCAAACCTAAACCAAGTTCAAGTCTGCCGCCCGAGAGTTGGTCAACGACCGCTGCTTGCGTCGCAACGCGAAGCGCCTCATGCTGGCTGAACAGCATGGTGGATTGCCCAATTTTGATGTGCCTAGTTGCCGCGGCAATGCCGCCAGCCACCGTAAGTAGGGCTGGTGAGTAACCGTCGTACCAGAAGTGATGCTCCGTTTGCCAGATCGTCTTAATTGTTTGCAATTCATCGCAGAACTGGGCATCCTCCATCAGCTCTTTGTAAAGATACGAAAAGTGTCGCGGACCCTGCTTTGTGGACTGCATACTCCAAATACCGACGCCGACTTCAACTTTACCCATGACCACGCTCCCTAGTACTAACTCCGGTAGGTACTAAGCAAACTCTAGGGTCAAATCACCCCTTCAGCAAGCACTTTCACCAATCAAAAAATCCTTTACCCGATTTTTTTCCAAGATCCCCGTTCGCAACCATGTCGATCAGAAGCTGAGGTGGCTCAAAACGAGACCCCAATGCTTGGGCCAGATTACGAGCAATGCCTAATCGAACATCTAGGCCGACTAAGTCCGTCAAGCGCAACGGTCCCATTGGGTGCCGATAACCCAATTCCATTGCCCGGTCAATATCGGCCACCGAAGCAACACCATCACTCACCATGCGAATCGCCTCGAGGCCAAGTGCGATTCCGAGTCGACTCGTTGCAAATCCGGGGCTATCTTCCACTGTAATGGCGTCCTTGCCAATAATGTTAACTAATTGCTGGGCCGATGCAGCAGTCTGAGTCGAAGTTTTTTCTCCGACCACGATTTCAACCAAAGGATTCGACCATGCGGGGTTGAAAAAATGCATCCCGATAAATGACTCAGGGCGGGTAAGTTTTGCCGCAAGTGAACTGATTGAAATGCTACTCGTGTTGGAAGCCAGCATGGTGGGATGCAAAGTTTCCGCACCCAACAATGCGACAGTCTTCAGATCAAAGTCTTCTGGCACCGCTTCAACGAGAAGTAGCGGCTTTGGTGAAATTGCTCCTAGTGAAGAGTGTGTGGAAACCCGTTGCGTGAGTAAATTACTGTCAGCGCTCCCCAACACTCCACGTTTTACCGCACGGTCAGCAACATGCTGCACGAGTCGAAGACATGATTCTCGGGTTGCTTCTGCCGGGTCAACTACATCAACTTCAAACTTCGCTAAGCCAAAAACATACGCGATACCTGCTCCCATCGTCCCTCCGCCAAGAACAACGATACGTTGGCTCAACGGTAGCCCTCGAAGTTCGGAGAACGTTTCTCTACAAATGCGTCTACTCCTTCTTTCGATTCAGGAGTCCCCGTGAAAACACCCAGGGCATCAAAGGCCATCGTGGAAATCCCCGCAATTGACTCACTGTCCGCATTGAACGAATGCTTCACAATGCGTAGCGCGGTTGGACTCAACGCCAACATTTCATCAGCCCACGCTCGTACTTCCTCATGTAACCGCTCGAACGGCACAACTACGTTAACCAGCCCCCAGTCCATCATCTGTTGCGCTGAATAGCGGCGGCACAAAAACCAAATTTCACGTGCTCGGCGTGCTCCAACAATTCGGGCGAGGTAGGCGGTTCCAAATCCTGCATCAAAGGAACCGACTCTGGGGCCGGCTTGACCGAATTCGGCATGCTCTGCAGCAATCGATAGGTCACAGACAACATGCAAAACTTGCCCTCCGCCTATTGCGTAACCATTGATCGCCGCAATGACAGGTTTAGGAATGTCCCGGATTACCCGCTGTAGGTATTCGTCCTGGAACACGCCGTACTCACTTGGTCCGTAATCACCGGTTTGTTGGCGCTGCTTCTGATCTCCACCCACGCAAAAAGCCTTATCGCCAGCACCGGTAAGCGCTACTACCCCAACTGTCGAGTCTCCCCAAGCGACCTTGAAGGCATGGATCAATTCGTCAATGGTGTTGGCTGAGAATGCATTGAGCCGTTCAGGTCGGTTGATAGTGATCCATGCCAACCCCCGGTCCACGACATAGGTGACATCTTTCAGTTCCCTTTGCATGATTCATTCCTCCTTGTTTCGCCAGACCCAGGTTTTAAACCCTGAGGTGGCTTTGGTAACTTTGGGTGGATAAGGTGTGGCATACGCACGCGGAAAGAAGGCTTGGCAATGTCGCATCAAACGCAGTTGATTGATGCGCTGTGTGCGCTTGGCTTCACGACCTACGAAGCGAGAACGTACACAGGTCTCCTGGAAAATTACAGTCAAACCGCGTATGGACTCTCCAAAGTCACCGGAGTCCCGCAGCCGAAAGTTTATGAAGTTCTGAGAAAATTGGAAGCACGAGGTGCGGCAGTTCTTGTCTCTACCGACCCCCAGAAGTTCGCGGCCACTCCTCCGCAAGAAATCCTCACGAGTTTGCGGGTTGAATTTGAATCCCGCATGAATAGCGCGGACCATGCAGTTACCGTCGCTGTTTCGGAAAACAAGCCACTCACCCAAGCGCCTAAAGTGATGACCGAGCTTTCTGGAAAAGCCACGATCATGGCCGCGGCAAGTCAGCTCTTGGCTGAGGCAACCGATAAGGTCTACCTGTCGGCCTGGGTCCCCGAGCTTTCCGAACTCGAACCCCAAATCAACCGAGCATCTAATAATGGAGTTTTCTTCGTCACATTGGGATTTGGCCAGGGCCAAGTGCACGAGCCGAACGGGCATTTTTACCGCCATGGGTCTACCTTGAAAACCCTCTACCATCATCATCAAAACCGACATTTCGCTCTTGTCGCGGACGGCAACACCGTTCTTTGGGCGACTTATGTTGATGATGTTGGTTGGACAGGTTTGCTGGCACGGGACCGCAGAGTCGTGGGCTTGGTGCGCACCTACATTCGGCACGACATTTACGTCCAGAAAATTTACGCACGATTCGGTCCTGAGCTGATGGAAACCTTTGGTGCCGGACTTGAATTGCTCACCAACGTCAACCAAGACTTGGTCATGACTGACGCTTCTATCGACTCGGTGGCAATTGATGCGGCCGTAAGCCATTCGTTGGCTGCGAAAATTTTGCGAAACGAAGACGCCAGCTAGCACATCTCCTGCCCCACGATTACAGGTGTCCATGTGGGTCACTTATCTGTTCCGCTCCCATAATGCAGCCATACTCGTGAAGAATTTCTTGGGAGTGCTCACCTAGAGCAGGTGGTGGAAACTTCGTCACGCATTTTTCGCTATCCATCCAAATCGGAGATCCTTGCACCTTAATCGTTCCGGCAAGACTGTGATTGAGTTCGAGAACCATTTCGTTGTGCTGAATTTGTGGATCGTCGCACACCATCCCATAATCCAATACTCGACCCACTGGAACTCCTGCAACGTCAAGAAGGTTGATCCATTCTTGAACATTACGGTGAGCCAAAGCCTCATTTACTCGGGTTCTTAAATACTCGGCATGCTGCACGCGTGAATCGTTGGTTGCTAGCCGAGGATCGGAAATTAAATCTGCAAGCCCGAGAGCCTTACACAGTATTTGCCAGTGCATGTCGTTGACAACCGCAAGTACAAGGTCTCCATCTTGAGCTCTATATATATCTGTGGGAGCAGTGAATGGTGACCCTGATCCGAGTCGCTGAGGCTGTTCCCCTGTTGCCAGATACGAACTCACCCAACACGCTTGCAACGCTACAAATGCATCACGCAACGCGACGTGCACCTCTGAACCTTTTCCTGTCCGCTCGCGCTGCAACAAAGCGGCAGTTATCGCGAATGCGGCGGTAGTTGCAGCGTAAACATCCGCGGCGTTTGTGCCCACCTTGACCGGAAGACCATTAGGGCTTCCAGTTACTGCAAGCATTCCAGATTCTGCTTGAAATAGGAGATCGACCCCCGGTCTACTCGCCATCGGACCGGAAGGTCCGTAACCTGAAACAGCGCAGTAAACAAGCCCCGGATGAAGAGCGTGAAGATCCGGATAAGCAAGCCCGAGACGATCGGCAACCCCTGTTCGATAGTTGTGAATCACAACATCGACGTGCGAAGCGATCTCCCGAGCGCTGGCGAGGTCCTGTGGATCTTTCAAGTTGAGAATCAATCCTCGCTTGCCACGATTAACCGCCATGAAGAACGCGCTTTCCCCGGACACAAAGGGGGCAAATTGTCTGGCCATATCTCCTTCTGGCGGTTCAAGTTTAATAACTTCGGCACCCATGTCCGCGAGTAGCATTCCGCAAAAAGGCGCCGCCACGAGTGCGCCCATTTCTAGGACCTTTATACCTGCAAGTGGACTCGCGTGATTCGTCATTACCGCTCCAGCAAGCAATATGTGCTTTGGTCTCCACCAAAGCGCCTCGTGATCCGTGAATTCTTACCATTATTTTCACATAATCCTCGTGCCAGGGTGGAAACCAACCGAGTACCGGATGCCCCGAAGAGATTCCCGGTTGCAGTGGGGCCGACCCGATAACTATGACCGATAAAAATTTCACCTGTCGCCCCGCCCACCACGATTATTCTCTCTATATTCGGGGCCGCGGCGTCATCGCGCCGCATCCCGGAGAAGCCAGCGCGATGCTCGCACAAAGGAGTACGAAAACCACCGATAGAATAAATACCACTTTGCACGAGAATTCCTGAGACTCAAAAGTGATGCAAAATTGGAAGCAATTTAGATACCTCTGCGAATCTGCTTTGGTAAATCTGGCATACGGAACTCAGGAATAACCTCTCGACTGAACAGGGACATCGAAGCCAACAACTGATGAAGCGGCATGCCAGGAAAATGCATGCGGCAGATGAGGTGGTCTAGGCCGTTCACTGAATCTAGTGCGGCGATCTGTTCAATTACTTGTTCTGGATTGCCAACAATCAATGAGGACTTGCTCAATCCCGTAACATCGGCTGGATCACCCTGCCACATTCCCCACTCCGAATACCGCTTAAATTGGTAAGAAGCCATGTCAGCGACTTCAGACAGGGGATCGTCATTTGCTGATACGTACACGTCGCGAATTAGCATCTTCGGGCGACGCGCAGCCGCGGGCGCCACTGCATCGTAATCAGACCACAAAGAATTCAACGCATCATTATCTGAAATAGCACCAAGAACCATAGGTAATCCCATTTCTGCTGCCAGAGATCTTCCATAAGCCCAAAAACCACCGATCAAGAGGGGGAGTTCGAACTGGGCCGGTTGCGGCTGCACCAAAACAGTGCCCGATGGAATCGGTGTATGTTCAGGTAGACCAGCAGGGATTGTCCAATGTTTGCCTTCATGCCGAAATGCTTTTGGAGCCCAGGCCTTTAGGAGCACTTCAATAGTCTCTCGGTATCGCTCCTGATAATCGTCTTCGGTAATTCCGTAGGCCAACCTCTCGTGCGAGGCGGCGTTGATGGGCACCACGATTGCCCGCCCCCCTGAGAGATTGTCAAGGACGACAGCATCTTCGGCGAGATACAGGGGGTGCGTTAGCCCAGCAATAGGAAGTACACCGATCTTGACAGACTCAGTTTTGGCCGCAATATTCGCAGCTGCAATAAAAGGCTGTGGGCAGTACCCATCGGCTGAAAATTGTCGCTCCGCAACCCACACGGAATCAAATCCCGTGGAATCAGCCTGGCGTGCAGCTTCACCGACAATTTCGTACGCTTCCATCCATGAGATGTTGCCTGCTTGCTCGGCGGCAAAAGGCCCTAATCCAAAACGCATGTCATGCCCTCCCTACTGTGCTTAACGCTGGCGCAACTTCGCCCGCCAACAACTCCATGGCGCGATGCCTGTCCTCAGGTGACTCCGAAACCATGTGTGTCCGCGCCACAATAAAGTTAACTCCAACAGATTCAAGGTTCTTAAGCCGTCTAATCACGGTGTCGGGGGTACCGATCGCCGCATTATTACGGATCACTCCTTCTGCAGCTTTACGCAATGCCACCGGTTGATCAAAGCCCAGTGAGTTTCCGTTTTCGTCAGACAGATATCGCCAACCACCAAGTTGCTCCAATAGGAACGCGCGGAGCCTCGGGATGGTAACGGCTTCTGCTCGAGCAGCCGACTCGTCAACCCAGACGTACCTCAAAATGCCGAATTTAATATTACTGCTATCGACTCCGGCGGATTGAGCTGTCCGGTGATACAACTCGATGAGTTCACCCGCCCGCCGATCATCATGTGCGTCTGAAAGAAGGAGGTTCAGACCTCGGCGTGCGGCTCTTTCGACAGCTTTCTCCCCAACTGCTGCGACCCATATTGGCACAGGTTGCTGAACGGGCGAAGGAGTAATGACTTGTGCTGCTTCCCCCCTTTCGGGTGAATACGCTTTGCATTCACCAAAAGAGGCTCCACGGGAGGCTGCGGACAAGATGTCGAGCGCATTTTCCATGCGACTTGCGCGTTTTTTCCGTGAAATACCGAGGGCATCGTACTCAATATCACGGTATCCAAGGGCCACGCCGAAATCCAGTCGGCCATGGGATATCTGGTCAAGTGTGTTTACGCCCTGAGCGACACGGATCGGGTCATGCTGAGGCAGCAGTAAGCAACCGGTGCCGATTCGTAGGCGAGTGGTCGCCCCGGCAATGTAGCCCCCAGCTGTGAGAAGAGATGGCAGGTAACCGTCGTACCAAAAACGGTGCTCAGTAAGCCATAAGGATTCAAAACCTACGTGCTCGGCGAATTGTGCATCTTCGGCCAGTCTCCGATACAACGTGGGATGCGACAGGGGCGCGTTCCGCGTGCTCTGCATGCCCCACAATCCAATTCCGAATTCCATTGGTAACTCCTTAAAAAATGCCGTCATTAATTTTTCTCAGATAGTAGTACCGACCCTTGTAGTTATCAACCGGTTTCGGTAGAATACGGCCATAAAATTAATCAATGCGTCTGACGATCTCGTCAACTTTTAAGGCTCGTGTCTAATTTTGAGGAGCGCTCACAGTGAAGAGGCAAGTATCTGCCGCGGTAGTTGGTGGTTCTATCGGAGGACTCACTACCGCGTTGCTACTGGATCACGTCGGATTTGACGTCACAGTCTATGAACGAAGCTCCAGGGAATTAGACGGCAGAGGAGGCGGGATCGTCTTACAACCAGAGATGCTGCGATGGTTCAAAGAAATCAGCAAACAAAACCCCTCCAAACTATCCATTCGATCGAGTGCGCTTCGTTATTTAGGTCCCGAAAACTCCGTCACCTACGAAGAGCCAGTTCAATGGCGGTTTAGTTCGTGGAGCACGCTGTATCGTGCACTGCTCGCCGACTTTAGACCGGATCGTTACTTTCTCGACCATAGCGTTGCAAATGTTCAACAAGACCTCGATTGTGCAACATTGTTTTTCGAAAATGGCGACTCGGCGGCATTCGACTTCGTGATCTTTGCTGACGGAATTACTTCAACGGGAAGACAACTCGTCTTCCCCGAGGCTGTGCCCGAGTACTCGGGCTACGTGGGGTGGCGAGGCACTGTTCCGGAGAATGAATTAAGCCCAGAGTCCATGAAACTCATGGGGGATGCCCTTGGCTACGCCTTCGTCGACGATGGCCACATTTGCATGTATCCCATCCCTGGTCCTAACGGGGAAATCACGGCTGGCTCGCGTCTTATGAATTACGTCTATTACCAAAACGTTGCTCACGGTGCCGAACTTGATGCCATGATGACAGATATTGACGGCATCAGAGGCATCGTTTCTGTGCCACCAGGTCGGGTGCAAGAAAAGTACATACGTGAGATGAAGAAACATGCGACAGAAACACTTCCTCCAGCGACAGCCGAATTAGTTACAAAGACTGCCCAGCCGTACATTCAAGTGATCTTTGATGTCCGCGTGGCCCGCATGGTGACCGGTCGAATAGCCTTGTTAGGCGATGCAGCCTTTGTCGCTCGACCTCATGCGGCAGCAGGTAGCGCGAAGGCAGCAGACGATGCTTGGGCCCTGTTCGACGAATTCAACGAATCTGATGCAGATATTGCGACGATACTGTCACAGTGGGAAACACATCGTTTAGAAGTCGGCAATAAGCTCATCGATCGAGTAACACTCATGGGCAGGCGGGCACAATTCGAACACAATTGGGTTCCAGCCGACCAGGAGTTGCGCTTTGGGTTGAAAGGAGGCCTCCTTCAACCGCAGTATTAATTTGGTGCACCAAACTCAGCAGAAATATTCCATACCAACAACAATTGCCATAGGAGGAACGATGAAGGGACTTGTTTACAACGGACCCGGCTCAATTACTTGGACCGATCGGCCCGATCCCAAAATGCAAGCTGACACGGACATAATCATGCGGGTAACCACAACTACTATTTGTGGTTCCGACACGCACATCATCAAAGGCGGCGTTCCCGATACCCCACATGGCACGATATTGGGACACGAAGGTGTCGGAGTTGTTGAAGAAGTTGGGTCAGCTGTTAAAAGCGTTAAGCCCGGGGACCGGATTTTGGCGACGTGCGTGACCGCATGCGGATATTGTCGTTTCTGCACTTCGCAGCAATACGGTCAATGCCTCAACGGTGGCTGGGCACTCGGTCATTTAATAGATGGGGTGCAGGCGGACTTCGCGCGAATTCCATTTGCCCAGAACTCCACCTACAAGATCCCTGACGCGCTTTCCGACGAACAGGTGGTCTTCCTCACCGATATCTTGGCAACTGGATATGAAGTTGGCGTGTTGATGGGACAAGTGGCACCTGGTGACACCATCGTCATAGTTGGAGTTGGTCCCGTTGGGCTTGCAACAGTATTGACTGCGCAGCTGTTCGCACCTACCAATATTGTGGTCGTGGACCTCGTGGAATCGCGACTGCAGAAGGCCCTTGAACTTGGGGCAACCCACGCGGTCACGCCGGATAAGGCGCACGACATCGTGAATACCCTCACCGATGGGCTGGGCGCTGACGTGACAATTGAAGCCGCTGGATTCCCTGCCCCATTCGAATTAGCCGCTGATCTTGTTCGCTCTGGCGGACGTATCGCCAATATCGGTGTTCACGAAGAGCCCGCAACCTTGCACCTTGAGAAACTGTGGGCTAAGCAAGTGACCATTACGACCGGTATCCCCTCCGCTTTGAGTGTTCCCCAATTAATGAAAGCCATCGAGTCAGGAACGCTAGACGGAACCACAATGATCAGTCACCGAATGCCGCTCGCAGAAACGGTAGAGGGGTATGAAGTATTCAAAAACGCGGCGACAACAAACGCACTAAAGGTGGTGCTGATTGCATGACAGATCATCTCAATAAACTCCCAATTGCTGGCAACCTCGTCGGCGAACACTTCGAGGGCTGGTCCGATGCTGTGAAGAAAGAGTTTGAAGAACTTGCATTAGACGGCCACGTAGGGTCACAGTTACTCTTTGAAAACCATCGGGTTCGGGTGTGGGAAATTCGGCTTCAACCAGGTCAGCGTTGGCATGCACACTGCCATTCCCTTGACTATTTTTGGACCGCCATCACACCCGGGCGAAGTCGTCAACGAACATTTGATGGCGCTACTCGCGAGGTATCGTATGTGCCAGGGGACACCAGATTCTTCACTTTTGGTCCTGGTGAATCGCTACTACACGATTTGGAAAATGTTGGCGACACCGAGCTAGTGTTCAGCACCGTTGAACTGGTGGAAAGTTCTAATACGCCACTGTCTCTCGGTAGCTAAACCGCAAATTTGTGCAGGTGGGGGGCTCAATTTTCTTGGGCCTCCCACTTTTTTTAACCCGCACTCGCTATTTCAGATTCGAGGGTTTGGGTGTGATGACTTCCTTCTTGAAATGACGATAATTTCAAGGCTTTACCTAGAAATGAGAGATTCGTAGTCACTCCTTGGATGTCTGTTTGCGTCAATGCCATTTTCAGTCTTCGAATCACAGCCTTGCGATCAACATCGTGCGCCAGAATCTTGCACACAAGTGAGTCGTAAAATGGCTGAACCATGTCGCCGGAACCAAACCCTGAATCAACACGAATCCCAGGCCCCAAGGGCGCTTCAAACACCGTGATCGTACCCGGACTGCCCATAAAACTCATCTCAGGATCTTCAGCGTTGACTCGAACTTCAATCGCTGCGCCTCGAAGTGCGACATCATTCTGTTGCAGCGACAGTGGCTGGCCGTGAGCAATCCTGATTTGTTCGCGGACAATGTCCACTCCCGTGACCAATTCGGTCACACCGTGTTCTACTTGAACTCGTGTATTCATTTCAATAAAGTAGAAGGTTTGATCTTGGGCGACAAGGAACTCAACGGTGCCCACCGAAATGTAATCGACAACTCCCGCTAAGCGAAGAGCGGCTTCAGCCAATTCGGCACGGGTCACCGCGTTAATAAATGACGATGGGGCTTCCTCTACCACTTTTTGTCGGCGGCGTTGTAAAGAGCAATCACGTTCATAGAGATGAATACTGTTGCCCGAACTATCACAAATAATTTGCACTTCGACATGTCGGGCACCTGTCAAGAGTTTTTCCAGATACAGGCTTGCGTCGCCAAATGCTGCTCCCACTTCGGCCCGCGCCTGATCAAAACTCACCGCCAACGCATCAGGACTCACGATCGGACGAATACCTCTGCCCCCACCACCGGCATTTGCCTTAAGCAGCAAAGGATAACCGAGCACCTCTGCCTCTATCAGTGCTTCATCAAGTGAGACCAGCACGCCAGATCTGGGTAACGTTGGGACACCGGCTCCGGTAGCCACCCTTAATGCAGAAGACTTATCACCCATCAATCCGATGCACTGTGGCGGCGGTCCAATCCAAATCAGCCCCGCATCTAAAACTGCCTGAGCGAATACTTCATTCTCGGCGAGGAATCCATATCCAGGATGGACCGAAGTCGCACCGCAGTCAAGAGCGGCCTGAACTACAGCCTTGCGATTCAGGTAACTCTTTGCCGCTGGTGGGGGTCCAATACACACGGCCAAATCTGCCTCCCGAACCCAACGGGCATTTCGATCCGCTTCGGAAAATGCAGCAACGGTTTCATGGCCAAGTTCTTGACAGGCCCGAATTATCCGCGAAGCGATTTCACCTCGATTCGCAATAAGCACTCTCGTCAATGTCATGATTGGCGCTCTATTTTGGCGATTATCTGCCCCATAGCAACAGCATCGCCATCTTCAGCGCAGAATTCTGTAATCTTGCCTGCAACTGCCGATTGGACTTCGTGAAACATCTTCATAACTTCAATAAGTGCGATCACACGACCTACAGCTATCACCTGTCCAGGCTCTGCCAAGGGCGCCGAATCTGGGTTTGCACGTCGGTAGAATACCCCAGGAAATGGGGCTGCAATTTCGGAAATTTCAGGCATAGTTCCTCCACTTTAGATGGTCGTTACGTAACTGCATCAATCAATTCGACGAGGCTTTGAAGGCGCTTTCCTCTCTGCGCACGCAATTGCAGAGCAGCCTCCATGCTGATTGCCTCGAACGAAACTGTCTCTGGAAATTTCATCTGGGCGAGAATGTCTAAGTCGACGGAAATCACAGTCGCTAATGTGGCGTAGCCTCCACCGGTGACAGCATCACGCATGAGGCAAATGAGTTCGGTACCACTGGGAGCCTGAAGCGAGCCCACTGGGTAGCCGAGATTCACAACGTTGCTGGGATCGGATCCCGCTCCAAACGGTTGCTCTCGTTCAATAAAATTCAGTTGGTGTCCGGTAAGACGGTAGCCGGTGCGATTAGCCTCTGTCGAAACCGTGAATGTCTCAGCTGTAAGCAACTGTTGGGATTTCGAGTCTAATAGGTAGTTGCACAGCCCCGGCACAATGCGAATCACATGATGTTGAAGTGGGGATACTCGTAGGTATTCCGGAGTTTCAAAACGGTTTCTGTTCGTGTGAGATTCGCTGTCGGCAAGTACTTCCAGACGGTCACCCGGCAGCAGAGCTCTTCCCTCAACACCACCAAGATTGGATGCAACGTATGTCGACCTACTTCCCATCACTGGCTGAACACCAATACCGCCCGAGATGGCGAGGTAGTTGCGAACTCCCGCAGAGATTCCACCAAATGCGAGTACTTGACCTTTCTTAATCTCAATGCTTGTCCACGGCTGAATCGAAACTCCGTCAATCGTGATATCTGCTGTCGCACCAGTAACAGCGATGCGCCCATTGCGTTCGAACTCAAGGGTCGGCCCAACGAATGTTGTCTCCAAGACCGCAGCATGCGCTGGGTTGCCAACTAAAATATTGGCGACAGCGCTGGAATACAGATCCATCGATCCAGACGGAGGAAATCCAACGCCATAAAACCCAAACCGCCCTTGATCTTGAACCGTTGTGTATAAGCCAGGTTGAATTACCGTAATCATGGTAGCGCCTCAGCTAGCGTGAGCGGGTACCCAGTTGGATCTTCGCGGAACTGTGATAAGTCAAATTCGAGTGTGCCGATTCGATATTGGTACGTTCCCGCTTTCACTCGGCTTCGAATATCTTCATATTCCGCCATCTCAATTGACCGGTATTGAAATATATCTCCACCCTTCGGCAAGACTGTGCTGTGTTCGAAAGGACCAAATGGTTTTTTTGTTTCATAAACCGGTGCAGCGCAACGTCCGAGAAGCTGAAACCCACCGGCCCCTTGCACTGGGTAAATAGTGCTAAAAGCTCCCCCGAAACCAAGTGCGCGATCCGGAGTGTCTGTTCTGGGTCGGACATACTTAGGCGCCTGTAGTTGCATTTCCGATGGCACAAGTTGGTAGCATTCAGCATTGCCAGGCATGAAACCCACGAATGTTGCGATGTGCAGTCGGGATGAATGCGCGTGAATGAATTCCGGTGCGGACGAGAAACCATTTATGCGGGAGCAATAATCCAGATCAGTCAAAGTTGGATCCTGGTGTCTGTCCCTGAAACGCATGAGAACCTCATGTGACCAAGGGTCCTGGTAGAGAATCGGCATTTCGATTATTCGACTTTCAATCTTGAGTTTCGAATCCTTCGCTTTTTGCTTGTGTATTTTTGCAAGAATGGGGAGTAAGTCACGAGGGTCTCTGATACCGGGGTCAACGCGCAGCATGTAGGAAACATGCGCCGGACAAATATCTGTCACACCGGAAATTTCAGCGGCTGCCACCGAATCGGTAAGAGCAATGACTCGAAGGGTAGCTTCAAGGTCCATGTCGGTCGCCACCTCAACAAAGATGAATTCGTCCCCTCCAAAACTTGCTTGCGCCCCATCCACAAACTCGGTGTAGGTATCCATTAGCTGCCGGCCATCCAGCCGTGGTTTTCCATCGCCCGGATTTCAACACCGGCATTAATCAAATGCAGTCGCACGCCCTTGGCTACCTCTACCGCATTTGGCCGATCACCGTGAACACAAATAGATTCGGTAGGCATATCAATCGTCTTACCTGAAATGGTCGTCACACTCCCATGCGCGAGTTCAACGGCACGACGGCCCACTTCGTCGGGGTCTTTAGCCTGAGGTATTGGCTCAATTCGTTGAGAACCATCGTCGTTGTAGTCCAGATCTGATGGTGCGTCAAAAATTACAGGGAAACCTTCTTGGCGCAATGTTAGCCCACTCGGTCCAGGGGAAATCAGAAAAGCCAACTGCGGATCCAGGCGCAAGAGCTGTTCCACGAGGCGACAAGCCAACTCTGGGTTCCGTGCAAGGTATCCATACAGGGCGCCATGTGGCTTCACGTGAGTGAGCCTGACATCTTCGGCCATGGCTATTCCCCAGAGTGCTCCCACCTGGTAAACGATGTAGTCAATGACATCTTGGTCTGAAAATTGCATCGCCCTTCGACCAAAACCCAAAAGATCGGGGTATCCGGGGTGAGCGCCAGCATTAAGCGAGTGCCGCTTACACAAGAGCACTGAAGCTCGCATGTTTCCCGGGTCACCTGCGTGGAATCCACATGCGATGTTCACGGTATTTACAAGCGGGAGAAGTTCTGCGTCATTTCCGAGAATCCATCGTCCGAAACTCTCGCCTGCATCAGCATTAATATCAACAATAGGGTTCATGAGATCTCCTGTTCGAGGGTTAGGATTAAAAAAGTGGTCGGGGCGAAGCGAAAACCTGATCCAATCCTTCGATAAAGAAGTCTGCGTTCGACTTGTCAAACACCATCGGGGGCTTCACTTTTAAGACATTGTCATAAACCCCTGTTGGATAGGAAATTACACCGAGCTTGAGCAATTCCTCACTGATCCAGGCGGCCTCTTTTTTCGCTGGTTCTTGATTTTCACGGTCCCGGACTAATTCGACACCCAAATATAGGCCTTTTCCTCTGACATCGCCGATAAGTTCATGCCTGGCCTTGAGCTCAGTCAATGAGGCCAACAGGTAGGTGCCAACATTCTTGGCATTATCTTGTAAATTTTCATCGTCAATAATTTGGAGGACCTCCATTCCAATTGCACAGGACACAGGATTCCCCGCAAAAGTATTGAAGTACTTAACACCGTCGTCGAAAGCCTGGGCAATTTCACGAGTCGTGACCACGGCCGCCATTGGATGCCCGTTGCCTATCGGCTTCCCCATCGTCACAATGTCAGGAACCACACCTTGGTCTTCAAATCCCCAACAGTGATTTCCGAACCGGCCCACCCCCACCTGTACTTCGTCAGATACACACAGTGCACCGTGGCTTCGGGCCGTAGCAAATACCTGTTCAAGATAGCCATCTGGCAATACAACATTGCCCGCAGTCCCCATGAGAGATTCAGCCATGAAAGCCGCCGGTTGGCTGTTGGTTTGCGAGAGCTCTTCAAATACCAACGATGCATCTGCCGCGTAGTGGGCTCCTGCAGATGTGTCTCCGTAACGATATGAGCCACGATAGAGGTTCGGGGTTTCAAGTTCGTGCGTTGTCTCGGGCTTGCCTCGCCCCCCCGGACCCTTATAACGATTGGGGCTTATCTCCATCACTGCCGTTGTGTTCCCGTGGTAAGCACCATCCAAGATCACGACATCGCGACGGCTAGTGAATTGTCTGGATATTCGAAGCGCAAGATCGTTAGCCTCACTCCCCGTACAGACGAAGAAAACAACTTCAAGTGGATCTGGGAGCGTTGCAACCAGACGATCCGCATACTGGGCGAGACCCTCGTAGACAAATCGAGAATTTGTATTGAGCTTGGCCAGTTGCCGACTGGCAGCCCTTGTTATTCGTGAATTGCTATGACCCACGTGGGTGACATTATTTATTGTGTCAAGGTATGCGCCACCGTTTTCGTCGTACATCCAGACGCCTTTAGCCCGCACTAGTGCTGGCGGAACGCGATAGTAAGCCCGCTGCGATCGAGCCAATCTCTTGTCCCGCAAAGCAACTATCTCGCTGGAAGATAGTGGTCCCGAAGTTTTCTTCAGACCAAGTGAGTCGAATCCGCCTTCTATTACAGCTCGTCGAGCTTTAAAAAGTTCCTGCGTCGTCAGGAGTCCAAGTTGTGAATCGGAGTTTTTGTGATCGGGCACGAATTGAATAGAAAAATAATCTCCGATAACCGAATCGTGGATTAAAGATGTTGATGCACCTAATGCATCACCCGCAGAAATCGTTTGACCCATCACCAGGGCCGGTTCGATTCCATTGAACGCATAAGCGAAACCAGAATCTAATTCCTGGACGAGAACTCGATTCGGTTCAACCAAGTGAACGATGGCCGGCATCCCTGGCCATCTGACCTGAGTCCCTGTTTGAGTAATAACTAACGCATGTTGAGCGGTAGTGGCCAAATCACTGGATCGCTGCGAGTCATTAGCCCACGCCATGATCACGCTACCCGCTAAAATAATTCCAGCTGTCGTTTTTCTATCGCCTAAGAGGCCGTCAATATAAGCACTTGTGCTTAATGGGTCGGACCAAAGCGCCTCATCGTAGGCATCACTTCCAGGTGAGAGGTCGATGGACACAATGGTGTACCCCTGAGGTAGGACTTTTGTCCAAAAAGACATATCCACTTCACCTCCTAGGTATGGCTTGAGTTTACGCATTTGGCAGCGAAACGTCTTTAACAATCAATAATCTAACCAATTGCTTTTGCGAGCGCGCGTATTGTTGGCCACGTTTCGGCCATTCTTCTTTGTCCGTACATTGTTCCTTCCAGCGATGCTCGCTTTGTCCATGTCGTCGCATTGACACACAGGCGCAGCCCTGACAACTGTCTCACGATGTCATATTCAGCATCGGGCAGCGGCAATATTTCTGCGTATCCGTCAATCACTCGATCGACGGCTGACAATGGCTGTGGTTGGCGCAGCATGGCGTACGCGGATGCGACAATGAGTTCTGAAAGTCGCGGAGCGAAGAGTGTGTCACCGACATCCAGAAGGCCAGTAACTCGCGCTTCTGTCGATACTTCGCTGATCAGGACGTTAAAATCATTTAGATCTTGGTGGATAACCTGTTGTGGAAGTTGTTCAAATTTTTCGATAACCGCGTCGCTACCTTCCATCAACCGCTCAACGGCCAGACGATTTTCTCGGTCCTCAACAAACTCTAGACAGGATTCGACGGCCACTAGGGAATCTCGCAGATCCCAATAATGAGTGGAAGGGACAGAGCCAGGATCAAAATCTGACAGCGCAAGAACTGTGTTCGCCGCTAAAAGCCCCCATTCTCTGAGCAATCTGGGGGGCGGCTGGTGGTGGCTTGCGACCACCCGACCAGGGACCCAATTGGCGAGTCGGACCACGACCCAGGTTGAACCGTGCCCGCAAACAACGTCCCAATCGCCTTCAAGGGTAGGGACGAGAGTGGGAACCTGGATCCCAGCGAGCCTTTTATTGAGATGCTCAAGCACCAAGTACTGCCATCGGATCTCTTGGGGGTCACCGCATGTGGATCTCTTGATTGTGTATTCACGATCCTGGGAATCGCGAATCCAAACATTTGTATCGAGTTCCCCTCCCAGTGAGCGCGCTGCGACAACGGTAATTCCGTGGGTGCGTTCTACAAGTTGACAGAGATCGCCAGAGTCGGTCCCGCCTTCACGGCCGGCATCGTCTGACTTACTTTCGCTTGTCACCAGCTCTCCGATGCGCTTTTGCGGAAGAATATGCTCATTATTTTTGTGGCTGCAAAGCCCATTCTGCCCATGGCAAGGGATCCCCTGCGTACTTTGTCGCCCGCACGTCACCGGATCGGGCATGGCCTTCGAACAGCTCAACACGACTCGCTCGACCGCACATGCGGCCAAGTTCGGTGCTTGATTCCTCGTTCACTACCTCTTGATAGGTGACCGTCTTGAGGTACTTACCAACCCAAAGTCCGCCGGTGTACCGGGCACTTTTACGGGTAGGGAGGGTGTGATTAGTGCCAATGACCTTGTCGCCATAAGAGACACAGGTTCCTTCTCCTAAGAAAAGTGCGCCATAGTCTGTCATTTTTTCGAGTGCCTCCCGAGGATTCTCCATCAGAATTTGCACGTGCTCACTCGCGAGTTCATCGGCAAGAGCGAATGCTTCATCTCTATTGCCAACGACGATCACTTCGCCATGATCCCGCCATGCCGGCCCGGCCATGTCATTCGTAGGCATCTCGGGCAGAATGCGGTCAATGTGTCCCATCGCTTTACGGGCGACCACCTCCGACGTTGAAATTAGAATTGCGGGAGAATCTGGGCCGTGCTCAGCCTGACTTAAAAGATCAACGGCAACGATAAATGGGTCTGCATATTCATCTGCAACCACCAGAATCTCGGTCGGTCCGGCGAACAGATCGATGCCGACCTCTCCAAACAGTTGTCGTTTGGCTTCAGCTACGTATGCGTTGCCTGGGCCGGCGAGAATATTGACTTTATTGATGGTTTCGGTGCCCAATGACATCGCAGCTACCGCCTGGACTCCGCCAAGCAAATAAATGTCATCTGCACCTGCAAGATGCATGGCCGCAATAGTGGCCGCGGGGATCTCACCACGAATGGGCGGAGTGCATGCTGCAACATTTTGAACGCCCGCAACTTTCGCGGTAACAACTGTCATATGGGCTGATGCGACAAGCGGGTAACGGCCACCGGGGACGTAGGCTCCCGAAGCGTTAACAGGGATATTTTTTTGCCCAAGGAACACTCCAGGCATCGTCTCTACTTCGAAATCTTTCAAAGATTCCTTCTGGAGTTGAGCGAACGCCCGCACATTAGCCTGCACTGCTTTAATGTCGTCAATGGATTGTGCTGGGACGTCACTTATGATGCGCTCAATCTCTTCTTGATTAAGCTTAAAGTTCTCCGGCGACCATTTGTCGAATTTCTCTGAATACTCGCGTACGGCTTCATCGCCGCGCAAGCGGATGTCTGCGATAACTTCTGCAACAACGCCTCGAACCTCCATTTGGGCTGCAGTAGCAATCTCTTTGTCCACCGGTGCCTTGAGTACTTTCGCCATATCAGTTCCCTTGCCTCGTAGTTTTAAAACTACTATTCTTCGCATACTTATGCATGTCAAGCAGTATCGAACAATACCGTCAGAAATGAGAGAAAATGGCGATCACCAGTCACGATGTTGCGAGGCTCGCAGGAGTCTCACAGCCCACAGTCTCGCGCGCCTTGCGCGACCAGTGGGGGGTCTCTGCCTCAACTCGCCGCAAGGTACGCGAAGCTGCTCGCACCCTTGGCTACGTTCCGATTCAAGCCGGCCGGACACTTTCTACGCAGACATCTGGGCGCATTGGAATTGTCAGCGCCGAACTTTCGAACCCGTTTTATCCGGCGATCATTGAACCTGTGCATGATGAACTTGCTCGCCTTGGATTTCGCACCATTCTTGTAACCGACCGCGGTCACGAACCTGTTGAATTGGAACCCATAATCGATGGATCGTTGGACGGCGTAATTCTAACAACGACCGACTTGGATAGCCAGCTTCCCTACGAATTGCGCCGCAGAGGAGTCCCCTTTGTGCTCCTCAACCGAGACACCCTCCAGCAAGAATATGACGCATGTGTGGTGAACAACACCGTTGGCGTTTGGGATGTGGCAAAGCTTCTCCTTGGGCTGGATCATCAACGAATCGGAGCTATTTTTGGGCCGGATACCGCGAGCACCGGCCTCGAAAGGCGCACTGGCTTTGCTCGAGCCCTTGAACGGCTTGGGGCAAGTCTTCCTAACTCACTCACTTTTAGTGGCCCCTTCTCTTCAACAACTGGGTCTCAGGGATTTCAGTATCTCTGGAAGGCAAAGCCGACCGCTATTTTCTGCGCCAATGACGTTATCGCTCTCGGGGCCCTTAGTGAAGCAGCTGCTCTCGGGGTGAGGATCCCAAAAGACGTAACCCTCGTTGGCTTCGATAACATTCCCATGTCGAGTTGGAACATATTTGGGCTTACTACTATTGGTGTATCACTTGAAGAAATGGCAATGACCGCAGTTGGATTGCTGACACGCCGAATGGAAGATACTGAACGGGAGGTGCAGCGGGTGACAATGCAACCTTTACTCACACTGCGATCCACCCATGGCCGCCCTCGCGCTCTTGAGGAAGAGACGCGCTAATCCCAGCTTCTACATAAACCGACCGCCCGTGACCTCGAGCACGGCGCCAGTTACGTAACTTGATAGTTCGGAAGCAAAAAAGAGGACTGCGTTCGCCACCTCGTCTGCCGCGCCCGGCCTTCCTAGTGGAATCTCACGTATCTTCTCTTGGAGTATCTCTTTCGAAAGAGATGCCGTCATGGGAGTTTCAATTAAGCCCGGTTGAACCGCATTCACTCGGATTCCATACCGCGCAACCTCTTTAGCGGCAGCTTTAGTAAGACCGACTACGCCAGCCTTGGCTGCCGAATAGTTGGTCTGCCCAAAGAAGCCGACTTTCCCGCTGATTGAGGACAGATTGACAATTGCGCCTCCGCCAGATCCCTTCATGTACGAGGCAGCGGTTTTCGTGCCAACCCAAACTCCCTTGAGGTTGACATTAATGACCTCATCAAACTGTTGCTCGGTCATTTTCGACAAAGTTGCATCTCGAGTGATGCCTGCATTGTTAACGAGAACATTAACCGCGCCAAACTTGTCAACGGCTCGATCAAAGAGTCTCTCCATGGACGTAATTTCAGTGACATCACATGCAACATGCAAAAATCGATCAGAGAATTGTGTGGTTGAGTCCGGGCGTACTTCACTTACGTCTGCGACAACAATATTGGCTCCGTGTTTCCACATCATCTCTGCTGTGGCGAGCCCGATACCTTGAGCTCCCCCTGTCACAATGCAGGTCTTGGCGTCAAGTAAAGGTTCCATAAGAAGACTACACTAAGTCGACGGGTAGCCAATGTTCCACTATTGGTGCCTCACCAAGAAGATCAGTCACAAGTACGCTCCAAGCACCAAACAGCTCAGACTGCACAAACCCTATTGTGTGATCTTCTACGCTCTCCCATTTGATTTTGAGGGCGAAAGTGTTGGGTCGTTCAATGCCGCGACCAAGCGATAGTGACACAAAGCCCTGTGAACGGGGGAATATGTCTTTGCTAGCTATTCTCACCGCTTCTTCAAATGCATCTTGCTTACCTTCCTGCACTTCAATGAATGCAATTTCCTCAACCATAATTATTTCCTCTCTTAGTTGTTCGTTAGTTGGATAAAGATATCAAGAGCTGATGCGTCCTGCAGGGAGTCAATGTTTATGACTTCTTGTGGGCGGGCACCCTGGAGAATCCTCTTGACCGGAACTTCACATTTCTTGCCATTAAGCGTTTTTGGGATAGATGAAATGAATCGAACTTCATCTGGGACATGGCGCGGAGACAATTTAGATTTAACCACGCAACGAACCTGTTCAATAATCTCTTGCTCATCTGCCTCATCACTCTTGACTACAAATAGCCACATGATTCCGTCATCAGTCGAGCCGGGTTGCACCACATCTACTACAAGAGTCTCTACGATTCCCTCGATCTTTTCCACAACACGATAAAAGTCTGCGGTCCCGCTGCGAATCCCGCCCCGATTTAGTGTTGCGTCGCTACGTCCCACAACAACAAATGAGCCGCGTGAGGTATGCGTGCACCAATCTCCGTGGCGCCAGATACCGGGGTAAAAGGCAAAGTACGTATCCCGGTAGCGAGATCCATCGATATCACCCCACAGCCCAACCGGCATGCTTGGCAGTGCCTGGATCAAGACGAGTTCGCCGACCTCTTCGAGCACTGATTGACCGTTTTCATTTAAAGACCGGGCGTCAACCCCCAACCCGGCTCCGGACAGCTCACCCTTCCAGACTGGAAGATTTGGTGCTGATATGAGAAATGCAGTACACATATCTGTCCCACCGGATGTGGAGCAAACTTGAATATGAGTACCCAGCGACTCTGAAATCCACCCAAACGCCTCGGGGGAGAGCGGGGATCCTGTCGAACCAATCGATTTGAGTTTGGGCATAGCTCCGACAGTCGATGGACGCGCACCTGCTTTCATCGAAGCATGAATAAAAGATGCGGAAACCCCAAAGAGTTCGACCTGCTCATCCGACGCTAATTGCCAAAGTCGGTTCACATCTGGCCACCCGGGGTTTCCGTCAAAGAGGATGATCGTTGATTCCACGAGTAAGCCTGATACCAGATAATTCCACATCATCCAGCCTGTCGTCGTAAACCAAAAAAATCGCGAAGTTGGCCCTAGGTCGTGATGTAAACGTAGGTTCTTCCAATGCTCTAGAACTATGCCTCCGTGTCCGTGCACAATTCCTTTGGGTAAACCGGTTGTCCCTGAAGAGAATAGAACCCACAGTGGGTGCGAGAAATCAACCTGCTCAAATTTGAGCGGCTCATACTCCGACACGAATTCGTCCCAGCGAGTTGAGTGGCGAGACGGCGAAGTCATTTCAGGGCCCGCAACGACAGCATCCCTTAACGTTGGTAAGGACCCTACGAGGGTTGCGACGGTCGAGGAGATATCAAAAAGCTTTCCGCCATAAGAGTAACTATTGACTGCAATGAGGAGCGTCGGTTTTAATTGGCGGAATCGATCAAGTATCGCTTGTCCCCCGAAATCAGGAGAACAAGCCGACCAAATAGCTCCAAGTGAAGCACTCGCGAGAAATCCAACAAGCGCCTCAATCGAGTTTGGCAGCACTGCAGCGACAACATCCCCCTTTGCGACCCCGATTCGACGCATCCCTGACCTCGCTCTCGCAACGAGGTCTGTCAACTCCGCGAGAGTTAGCGTTGTGCGCCGCCCGTCTTCGCTGACATGGATTACAACGAGTGCCTCTGCAGGCCGCGAACGGGTTTCCCTTAGCGCCACTTCAGCGTAATTTAATCTCGACCCGGGAAACCAACGTGCCGACTCCAAGTTTTCTCCCTCGAGCGCTGCATCTGACTCGACGGTGAGGTTAAGACCAATGTGGTCGGCAAGACCCGCCCAAAATCGGCCAACATCCTGAACTGACCAACGGTGCAATGATCCGTAATCTTGGACTGTCAGCCCGAGTGTGTGCCTTTTATTAACGAATTCAACAAATTTAGCCATCGCAGTCTGGGGGAGCGTGGATGAGTCCGGGCTCCATACAACTGTTGTCATTTTACAAGCTCTTTACTCATGACAAAATTGATTGAATTCCCTTGAAGGGTCATTCGGCCTCAGGCATACTGGCAAGGCCCAATAACTGATCGGGGTGAGGCCGCCCGTGAGATTCTTCGTACCGGTGAACAATGGCCACAACCGCATCATTGAGCGGAGTTGGGATACCGACCTTTCTGCCTTCGGCGGAGACACCACCGTTGATGACGTCAACCTCCGTGACCGAGTTTTTTTCAATATCTTGCAACATGGACGCCTTAGTTGGTCCCAGCGTTGACATAAGAACTTTAATCGACTCCATCGATCGGGGTTGGTCCTTGGGATCGAGCACTGCAATATCGCGCGGCTTGATCCCGGCGACAACATCAAGATTGATATTCATGGCCTCCGCAACCCGGTAACCTTCTGTCCACAGAGCTATCGCCACGTCTATGCCATGCGGCTGAGCGATCACGTCTCCATATACCAACCCAGTAACGACCCCTAGCCCAGAGAAAGAGCTGTTCAGTAGCAACTTCGACCAAACTTGACCTTGGATGTTGTCAGTGAAATGAACTTCAGCTACGTCGGAGAGCACCTGACCTAAAGATTCGAGACGCTCAGACATCGCTCCGTTGAGCTCTCCTAACGCGAATGGCGCGATCGTTGTCTGAGCCACATGCCCTGGCCCCAGGTTTGTAGCGCCCCAAGAGACAGTTCCCACGAGCAAGCGGTCCGACCCAATGACTTCTTGAATACGATTTTGAACCAGCCCGTTTCCCAATGAAACGAAGAGATCGACACATTGCATTTCGACGAGTGGTTTAAGTGCGGTGCGAATATGCGGAGCTTTTAGTGTAACTAGGCCAAACTCATAGGTTCCACTCAATTCGCTTACATCACTCACGGCGATGAGAGGCACAGTGTGGCTTTCACCCACAAGATCAACTTCCAAGCCCGGGTCGCGCATTCGTTGGACGTGTTCGCGGTCTGCGTCAAGAACGGTGACGTCGTGGCCACTTCTTGCTAAGCGAGCAGCCGTGACGCCACCGATGGCTCCGCCCCCAATTATCAGAATCCGCTTGGGCATAAAAGAGTCCTAAATAAGATTTGCGGGATCAGAAATTCCCCGGTAGACAGTCTGAACGCCATGCTTCCAAAAGGCCTTCTGCTCAGCACTGAACCGAGTGAGGGCGTCGGGAGCCTTCGGCAACGTTTCAAAAAATCCCATGTCATGGCTCACCAACATATTTGCGTCCATAACGTTTGCCAGGGCAGTCAAGCGATGCATTGACATGGCAGCGGAGGTCGCGTCGCTCGTGATTCCTCCAGGAGTGTCCCATGCGACGTTGTTCTGGCAATTCACCGCATCTCCCGCGAGAATCACCGATCCCACATCTGGAACATCCCACAAGGCAATAGATTGGTGGCCGGGCGTATGGCCGGGCGTTGAGATCAAATGAACCCCAGGAAGGATGCACCAATCCCCCTCGGCCAGGTTCCAATTAAAATTCGGGTGGTCATAGTCGCTCTTCTGATAGGGGAACGTGGAAAAACCATCTGGAGCCGAGACCCAACGGTATTCAGCCTTTTGAACAACATGCAGAGCCTCTGGAAAAAATCGTGCACCGCCACAATGATCATGGTGTAGGTGCGTGTAGACCACCATTTTGATATCAGAAGCGTTCAGTCCGAGAAGCTTGATTTGCTCCAGGGGGTGATTGCGTTTCTCCATGATCGGGGTCGCAGCGCTAGCGAGCGGGATCCCCCAAGTTCCTTCGGGGTCATCAATAACGTCAGGGTCGTTGCCCGTGTCAATGAGGACAAATCCTCGTGTTGTCTCGAGCAAGAAATACTGGACCGGAATTCGGATTCTTTGCCCAGGACGATCCCCAGAAACCATGACGCTTGCATCAAGTTCTAGTTCACCCCCGTCGAGGATATAAACTTTTTTGACAACGGTGTTTACCATTAACTTCTCCTTAGATATTGATTAACTTTTTACACTTCAGCCACCGGGCCAGACTCTCCAATTTCCCAAGAATCGTCAATAGCTCTGCTCGTATCAGTAATCCATTCGCTCCACGAACCTACATACATTCGGGCCCCATCAAATCCAGCGTGCGCCATTCCGAGCACATTTTGAGCAGCGGTAATACCAGATCCGCAGTAAAACACCACGTCACTCGGATTTCTCTCACCAATGAGCGCTTGAAAGTGAGCTCGCAATTCTTCACTGGACCGCCAACTCATGCCATCTGGTGCACTATTTAATGCTCTGTCTGCCGCCTGAGACCCGGGAATGTGACCCTTGATCGCATCGTGCGAGGGGACTCCGTCACTCAGCGAGCGAGAATCAAAAATGAGGAGTTCCCCACTCTCGCTTTTCTCTTCAATCTCGGGGAGGTGAATATACACATGATCGAGAAAATTTGGATCGTAGGCCGTGCGAGCAACCTGAGACGTCTCCGCGTCCAGCGGGAATCCTGCTGCCACCCACGCTTGATATCCACCGTCGAGCAACGCGACCGACTCCAACCCCGCCCATCTGAGCATGGTCCACAAACGCGAAGCCGCCATGATTCCATTCATGTCATCATAAATAACAACCTGCGATAATTCGTCGATGCCCCAGTCGCGAATGGTTTGCGCAAATGTCGACTTCTCCGGCAATGGTCGCCGTCCGGTCACGCCAGGGATAATTGCACCTGCCATGTGCACCGCGACATCAGCCTGCCGGGCGCCCGGAAGATGTCCCTGACCAAAGTTAACCAGCGCTTGGTCTTCGGAATCGATGTCAAATCTTGCATCTAAAATCACAAGCCCTCGTCGGTGGATTATCGAGTGAAGATCCTCAGCGGAGATCAAAGTTCGATACGACGCACCTTGATGGGAATCTTGGTGGCTAGTCATGTGTTCTTCTCCTCGATCGGTTTTTCCACTTCACGCTGTTCACTACACACGACCCTAATCTCGACCCGGTGGTGGGCCGATTTCTTCACGCAACTTGGCTAAAGCCGCGTAAGCTCGGTTTCGATAAAGAGCAATTTCTTCTCGTTGCAACGTATCCATGCCGGTAAATCCGCCACCTGACTTCAGCCCAAGATTTCCACTCTTAACCCGCTCAACCAAAGACGCAGGAACCGCATATCTTTCTCCATATGCCTTACTTAAACTTTCATAAGCTCCAACGTAGACGTCGAGACCCGCCATATCGGCACCCGCAAAGGGACCGAAGAAAGGCAATCTGAATCCGAACGAATTTCTGACAACTTCATCGATTAATTCAGGCGTCGCCGATCCCTCGTCAACCATGCGCATGGATTCCTGGAAGAGAGCAAATTGAAGCCGGTTCGCAACAAAACCTGCAACGTCAGATACTCGGGTAGTGACCTTGCCAAGGCTCTGGAGCAGATGCTCGACACCAGCGGTAACCGATTCCGATGTTTGTTCTATGGGAATAACTTCCACGCATGGGACGAACGGGGCAGGGTTCATCCAGTGTGCGCCCAAGAAACGCTCAGGATTCACAACAAACTCAGCGAGAACACTAATGGGAATCGCCGAAGTGTTTGATGTGATGACGGTATCTACCCGTGCTACTGCTGAAATTCGACCAAACACCTGTTCCTTGGCTGCCAAATTCTCTGACACAACTTCGGCAATGTAGTCCGCATCGGCCACGGCGTCCTCGATTGAATCGGCGGGAACAAGTCGATGCTCGATAAGATCAGCGCTTCCCAACTCAAAAAGCCCGTCCAGCTCATATGCCCTTGCTTCGTGGACTAAACGCACTTTAGCCGCGTGAGCTGTTTCCTTGTCGATATCGGCAATCGCACATTCGTAGCCGGCCAGGATGAAGCACTGAGCCATTCCCCCTCCCATGTAACCACTGCCAACGATTACTATCTTCTTAATCGGCCTTTCGTGCACGTTCAACCCAATACCCTTCCTTTAATGAATTGTGTATCCGCCATCGATTGCTAATACATGCCCGGTAATCATGCCAGCCTGCTCACTCATTAAAAAAGCCACAGCAGGTGCGACGTCGGTCGGTAGCCCCAACCTTCCTAAGGGGATGCGCGATGTCAGTTGCTCTTCCATTCCTGGGCGACTTAAGGTAGCGGCGGTCAAGTCCGTCCAAATGAATGTAGGGGCGACGGCATTCACGCGAATGCCGTACTGACCCCATTCAAGCGCCAAGACACGAGTCATGTGCGCGACGGCCGCCTTACTGGCGCCGTACGCAACCCGCTCTTCAATAGCCACGGTGCCTGCCTGACTGCCAATATTGACGACGCTTCCGTGAATACCTTCAGCGACCCAATAACGGGCAAGTGCTTGTGTGACAAAAAAAGTCCCATTCACGTTTGTGTCCATAACACGCTGCCACGAGTCTTCATCTACATCCAAGGCAGCCTGCGGCGCATTAATGCCTGCGTTGTTGCACAGAAGGTGAATAGGCCCCTCCTTGTCCCACAAAGATTTCACACCACTTTTTAGGGACTTGGAATCGCAGACATCCAGTACGACTGGAGCAGTTCCATATTTTGAAGCCATGAGTTCTGCGTCGTCCCGATTACGCGACGTGCCAAACACTCGCGCACCGCTAAAGTGCAGTTCATCCGCGATTGCGGCGCCGAGGCCACCCTGCGCCCCTGTTACCAGTGCGGTTTTCCCAGCGAGAGAGTACATGACTACTCGTTATCCGAGATTTTTCGCGGCACATTTCAATAGTAGACAGTTTTTTGACTTTCTGTCTTGCTAATGACCGTGAATCTTTTGCATACAGTCCAAGACAAGCTGTACTGCTGATCAGAAACGTGAAGGTTTCAGCCGAGATGATAAAGATCGGCGGTGGTGGCGAACCATAACCTTTTACCCTCTACGATTTTCTTCTCGCGCCGGCGTGTCCACAAGTCCGTTCAGAGCCGCTCTTTGCAGTTGCGCGCCACACAGCCGAAGTCGGCTCTAAACGCCAATTGCTTCGCGTACCAGAGTGACCGTGTGACCGGCACCGTTGCGAACTTTGGTAGCAGCTTCTGTGGCCGTGGTGTAGCCATCTTTTGCAGCACTTTTTACTGCATCAATCGCAGTATTCACGCCATCCATGTGTACAGCGCGCATGTTTAAAGTGGGCACGTCTACTTTCGGCAGGCTGATCTTTGGTAGATCGATCTTTGGCAGGTCGACCCCAAAGAGGTTGAATTTGCTTGATATGTTTCTCTCTTCAGACATGTGATCCTCTTTCATATTTCTACTCGTTTTCTTGGGTATGATTTCCAGTGTTCGACTGCGCGCTTGCGCCGTTTTCCGCTTGGAAGGCGGCATAGATCTGCAGCAGCGTGGTTCGCTGACGCTCGGTAAGAGTTCGGTCCGAAGCTATCGCTGTGGTGACGATTTCGTCCCCGGAGCGATCACTCAGGAATCCGGCTTGTACGTAAAGTGTTTCGGCGGAAATGCGGAGACCTTGGGCAATTCGATTGAGGATTTCAGCACTGGGCTTGCGCAATCCGCGTTCAACTTGGCTCAGATACGGATTCGAGACTTCGGCGGCTTTTGCAAGCTGGCGAAGGGACATCTGTGCTTGATCGCGTTGATCTCGGATAAAAGATCCGAGTCCACTGACATTTATTTTTGCCATGCGCACAGTATGCACCCAAGTGCTTGCAAAAGCAAACGCTAGCGCTTGCTTTCGCTAGCGGGGTTTGGGTAGACAACTGTTTAGTCAGGTTCGGCCGGGCCAAAACCCCCTCGAAACGGCGGATTCACGCTCAATATGAACGTCGCCTCACCCACTGCAATCAACATCAGCGACCCCACGACCAATGCCACGACGCAGATCCCACCGAACAACGTCCAAGCGAACACCGAGACCCTGGTCAGGATCCCGGCGCGCATGGGGATCTAGCGCGGACCCGCCACGGACGGCAGGGATGAAAAACGTGCAAAGGAGATAGGCACGCCCACCCATAGTTGCACCTAAAAGGCCGATTGCACGCTTGAGCGCACTCACGTAAGCCAAGTCACGTAAGTGTGGGGTGAATGCTTCCCACTACTTTGCCACCGCCAAGGACCGGCTGTGCTGAGTAGGTGTGGACAACCGACTCTGGAACACCCAGGTAAATGAGTAATCCAGCCATCGCGGCATTTCGCCCCTGCTCCGATCCGCCCTCAACTTTTAGAGCCATGGCTCGACCATCCGCAAAAGATCCGGTGTACACCCCAAAGGCACCATCTTTGGCAAGTAACCCCGGGATCGAAGACATGAAATGGGTGACATCACGCCGGGACCCACCCACATATTCAGGGTACGCACGCATTGCGTCAGCCACTATTCGCTCTGGGGTGTCATCTTGTGCGGTCACTGCTGACTGGGCCAAACGAGCGAGTGCCGGAAGAGAGAGGGCATGGACCGGTGCGCCACACCCGTCGACACCCTCGAATGCAATACGTTCCCCGGACAATTCTTCGAGCTTTGCTTTCATGCCCACTTGTAGTGGATGAACAGGTGAAAGGTAGTTTTCAATTTCCCAACCATTGATCACGCAGGTGGCCAACATTGCGGCATGCTTACCCGAGCAATTCATGTGAATCGGGGAGCGGTTTTCGCCGCGAGCCACGCAGGCATCGCGTTCAACCGGATCAAGTGGGAAGTCCTCAGGGGTCTGAAGCGCCGCGGGAGTTAAGTTCACGGTTGCCAAGATTTCCCGCACACCATCAAGGTGGAACTGCTCACCCGAATGCGAAGCCGCCGTCAGAGCCTGGAGATGTTGGGGCAAGTTCAAACCAGCCTGGGCCATCGCGACCCCTTGGGAAATTTTGTTCGACGACCGAGGATAAAACTCTTGCGTAATACTGCCCCAACTACGGACAATGCTTCCGTCAGGGTCAATAACAACGGCATGGCCATAAAAGACGCCTTCGGTGTAACCATTTCGGGAATAGGCGGCTAGCGGCCGTGCGTTGTCCCTCGGGGGCTTGCCTCCCGCAGGTGCCGATTCACTGTGCATGGTCAGATCATGACACGCTAGGCGGATGAGGGCGATAGTGCAGCGAACCATTGACGCAAATGTCTCGGTGAACCATCAGATAATCGGTGCCTTCGCCGGGCCTGGATTAGTTATCTTCGTGGGCGTTACCCACACAGATTCGGTATCCGTCGCGCACACACTGGCCGAGAAGATCTATGGTCTGCGCATTTTCGATCAGGAGTTTGTTTCCCAATTTGATCAGCTGTTCGTTCCACCGGGTTCCTCGCGCGAACTCAGCGCCGGCGAACTGGGGCTTCCCATGTTGGTCATCAGCCAATTTACTCTTTACGCATCAACCAAGAAGGGTCGACGCCCGACGTGGGATCTCGCCGCACCACGTGAAGTGGCCGAGCCACTAGTTGAAGCGGTGGCACAAAAATTAAATGAATTAGGAACAGACGTTTCCCAAGGCAAGTTCGGCGCTGACATGGAGGTATCACTCACCAACGCTGGACCCATGACGCTAATTATCGATGTTGACTAATCAACTGGCGGAGATAACAACTTCTTGATTAGCAGTAATTACATTACCGTCATGGATAACATGCAATGTTGCATCAGTGGGAGTCGACCGCTTAATCACCGCCGTTGCAATTGGGCCAAGCTCATAATGTCGAGCGGCAGTTCCAACAGAACCAACAACTTTCCCAGCTGCAGTCCGCACTTCATCACCGTGCACGGGTAAGTCACTTTCGCTTCCGTCGAGGTGCAGCAAAACCAGTCGTCGCGGCGGCTTTCCGAGATTGTGAACCCGCGCGACCGTTTCTTGTCCGCGATAACAGCCTTTGCTCAGGTGTACTCCCGAACCAATCCAACCGAGTTCATGAGGCAACGTCTTGTGATCAGTTTCATGGGCCCACTGCGGCACACCCGCAGCAACCCGGATTGCATTAAAAGCCCACGTACCAGCTCTATGAGGAAATTGGTCCAGGCGCTCCTGCAAGCTGTCCCTGGGCACAATCACCTGGCGACCCAGGAACAGTTCCGGCCGGGCAACAATATATTTATCGGCAGTTCCACCCCGATGGGTACCAGAATTGGTTGCCTCAATTCCAGCGAATTCTGCTGGTGTAAGCCAAGTCGGAATGCTCTCATCTACTTGACGGACCGGCTCCCACACAACCGCGTAATCTTTGCTGACCTCCGAGACCTCAACTCGCATCATGAATCGCATCGAGTTCAGATAGTCGACCAGCCCAGCGGACGTATTGGGTGGAATGATTAGCCAGGTTGTCTCGCCGTCGTCTACTACATGCAGTTCATGTTCAACGTGACCATGTGGGCTCAGGATCAGTGCGGTTTGGGAGACGCCCGGCTCAAGCCCTTCAAGATAAGCCGTAGTGAGACTGTGTAACCAAGTAAGCCGATCAACACCGGTCACCGTGATTACTCCCCAATGCGAGAGATCAACACTGGCCTCCCCCGCAAGCAGGATTCGCTGCTCACGGTGTGGGTCACCGAAATGCCACGCGACCCCGAAATCAAGATCGGACTCAGGGGCGGGAATCGGCGTGATCCCCACTTCACCCATGGTCTTTCACCTCCGAAACATTGGTACACGATCGACATAAACCGGTGACCGCCATGTGGGTCATCTGGGCACTAAAGCCATAAGCGTCCTGCAAATCCAGCGAGAATTCCGCTGCCGCCGCCGCTGGAACACTTGTGACTTCAGCGCATTCATCACAGACCAAGTGAATGTGCGGAGGCTGATCCTGCGAATGGTAAACGGGCGCGCCGTGTCCAATATGAGTGTGCGTGATCAGGCCGACGCTCTCGAGTACTTCTAATGTTCGATAAATGGTCGACAGATTCACACCCGATGCGGTTTCCTGAACCGAAGACAATATCTTTTCTGGGGTGCCATGCCCCAAGTGATTTACCGACTCCAAAACCAATTGCCGCTGCGGGGTGATGCGAAAGCCTTGTTCACGAAGCCGGTCTTCCCAAGGAATTAATGCCATGACAATCAAAGATCTTCTACTGCCGGTCGTAACTTTGCCGAGAGGTGGTTCTGCATCGGCTGCTCCATCGCGGCCATGTCAAAAGTCCACATAAGTTGGGAATCAAAAAGACCGTAAAGGCGTTCGCCTTGGGTATATGGTTTAGCGCTTTCTGTGCGAACCACGACGTCCGTTTTTAGACTCGCTCGCGCACTCGTAATTTTCGCATCGTCCAGCCCAAGAACTTCGGTCGTTCCAATATAGGTCTCAGAGAAACCCGTCGGATGAGCCACAACTAATTCAACATTATTGTCCGGTCGCGGTCGCCAATACCCGGATTCAGATGCGAGAGGCTTAATTCTTTCGCCAGCTTCGTCGAGCAGCCAACTGCGGGAAACATAGTGAAGAAATGGTCGTCCATCGCACGAAAAAACGACTTCCTGCCCGAATCTAAAGTCATCAATGGTGGGGTAGGTTCCTAACCCAACCCCCACCCAACTTCCCATCAACCATGAAATTGGTATGACCTCACTGGGAAGTGTATCCATGGATTAGACTCCGCCCTTGCAAAGTTTCGCGACCACAAAAAAAGAGAAGCACCCGACGGCTCCGATGGCACTAATCAGCAGTGACGTGTACACGACCTCTAACATGCGTTCACTCTACCCCTTCGCAACAGGTAGGTCAGGCTGGACTTGATCCCTGAGCCATTGGCCAATCTGCGCCAAAGTCCCTTCACTAATTGCGGTCTCGGCGTGCCCGAATCCCTCCACCACAATCACCTGAGCATTCGGATTGCCCGCTCGCTCGATCGCGTTTTCCAATGCATACGCATGTTCAACGGGGAAATAATGGTCGACATCGCCATGCACGATCAAAAGGGGTGTGTCGGCAAGGCGCTCGACGGCAACCTCGGGTGAGATTGGGGGTGGATCAGGCCACGGGGCGCTCCGGACTCGAACCCCTTTTCCACGCAGGGCCAAGCGACCCGACTGGGTTTCAATTAATCGGTGAACCACGCGCATTATTCGCGTCCCACGGTAAAACCAGAATGCGGGCGCACTCACACTGACAACTAGATCAGGTGCATGAGCGCCCTGGGCTAAGGCAGCCTGTCGCAAAATCACTGAACCTCCCATGGAGAAACCAATGGTTGCAACCTTGCGGTAGCCAAAGTCGCGTGCGTGAGCGACGGCCGCATCAACATCTAAAACCTCATCCATGCCCATGGTGCTTTCGCCACCAGACTCCCCGTGGCCACGAAGGTCTAGTGCCAATACCCCGCCGTACTCCCTCAGGGCAATAACGACTTTCTTCACATGATCCTGCTCCCGATTACCTGTAAACCCATGGGCCACCACAATTCCCAAAGCTAGCGGGTCCAAATCTTCTTTTGCGTGAGCAAACGTGGAATGGGTTCCCATAATGCGCACCTGGTCACGGGTATAGAGACTGAATTCCGAATGCACAGCCCCAGTTTGCCGGTTGGTCTTGGGGACTGCGAAGGCACCTATCTGAAGTGCAAAAATCCCATGAGTACTCTTGGATCAGACTTAGGAGGTGAGATGCGAATAGCTCTACTGACCCGCGGCATGCATTCTTCGGCTGAAGTTCTGCCTGCATTGGGGCTTCTCAACCACACCGTTCGAGTCTTGGGCGCAGAGCCGGCCTCGCTTCTAGCGGTTGATAACTCCGATGTCTTGCTTGTGGACGGACGGATGGATCTGCCTGCCGTTCGGAGCTTTACGCGCCTATTGCGTGACACAGGGGCGGGAGCGCCCGTCCTGCTAGTAACCACCGAGGGGAACCTGGCCGCGGTTCAAGGTGACTGGGGGATCGACGACTTCCTGCTCAACACAACTTCACCCGCCGAACTTGAAGCCCGTTTGCGGGTTGTAGTTGCACGCTTCGACATCCGGATGGGCATTGACGTGAATCGCAGCCCCGAAGAAATCAACTTGGGGGCACTGCACATTGACGAAGTGAGCTACACCGTCCGGCTACACGGCCGGCCACTTGATCTGACGTTTAAGGAATTCGAGTTGTTAAAACACCTCGCTCAACACCCAGGCCGGGTTTTCACCCGTGCGCTATTACTACAAGAAGTCTGGGGTTATGACTACTTTGGGGGCACCCGAACCGTTGACGTCCATGTCCGTCGCCTGCGTGCCAAACTTGGATCCGAAAATGAAGCGCTCATCGGTACCGTGCGAAATGTGGGTTACCGGTTTGTGCTTGAGTCACCCGAGCGTGAGACTGAGCGTGTCAGCCAATTGCAGACTTGACCCATCGTGACTAACTCCGGGTCAGCTGTATCCACTGAAGTATTCGAGCAACTTAATTCCGCCGATGTGGCGCGGGTAAACCAACTGCTTGGTGAGGCCACGGCTTTTGACGGAGTACGCCCACTAAGCGAGCACGCCTGGTTACACCTTGACTCCAATGAAAGTGGGCTACACGTTCTGGGATTTTTAAACAATAAATTCTCCGCCTACGCCCATGTGGACACGACTGATCTTGTGGAAGGGACGAGTGCCGAATTGGTCGTTTCCCCTCTCGCGAGAAGCCAGGGCTTAGGGCGCGCATTAGTCGAACGTGTATTGGAGCTCTCCCCCGACGGCCGATTGCGATTGTGGGCACACAATGCAACCGCCGAAGCGCAATCACTCGCTGACTCACTCGGTTTCCGGATCAACCGCTCGCTGTGGGAAATGCGACGGTCGCTCTTTGCCCCACTGCCTGCGCCCCAAATCCCGCGCGGGGTCCAGATCAGAACTTTCGATCCTTTGACCGACATCCCCGGTGTCCTGGCGATTAACGCACGGGCTTTCACCGATCTGCCTGATCAAGGGAGTTGGAATGAGCGAGATATTTCACTGCGACTTAATGAGTCTTGGTTCAACGCAGATGGATTCTTTATCGCGGTGGATTCCCAGACTGAGGCGATCATCGGATTTCATTGGACCAAAGTTCACGGTTCGGGCCAGCCCGGCTCCGACCACAGCCACGAAGCGATCGGTGAGGTCTACGTGATAGCGGTAGATCCCACCCATCGAGTCCCTGGGTTGGGTCGCGCATTAACTACTTTGGGATTGACCTACTTGCGCGAACTCGGACTTCGACAAGCCATGCTTTACGTTGATTTTTCCAACGAACGGGCAATTTCCCTCTACGAAAACCTAGGGTTCGTCCACTGGGACACGGACGTCATGTTCGGTCGCCCACGTGACTAATACATCTGCGCTTTAGTAATTCACCACCTTCGCCTCACCTCAAGAACCCCTAGCATGGGACGATAACCGCATGAGCATCTCCGAATTCTCCTCTGACGGTCCACCCACCGGAGAGCTCGCCGCCATTATTCTCAAGGAAGATTTCGCCAGCGATCTTCCACCCGGTCGTTTCTTGGACCGAGAACTTTCTTGGCTTGCGTTTAATAAGCGGGTATTGGATCTAGCAGATGACCCCGGGTTGCCCTTACTTGATCGCACAAAATTTCTCGCAATTTTCGCCCGGAACCTTGATGAATTTTTCATGGTGCGCGTAGCGGGCCTCAAGCGGCGGATCGCAACAGGAATTGCGGTTCGAACAGCAAGCGGGCTTACCCCAAAGGAAGTGCTAGAAAATATTTGGGAGCACGCCTTTGCTTTGCAGCGCCAGCAAGCCGACTATTTCCTTTCAACGATTGAACCCAATCTCAATGAAGCGGGGATTCATGTCTTGCGCTGGGACCAGCTCACCTCAAATGAGAAAACCGATATGGATCTTTTCTTTGATTCCAAAGTGTTCCCGATTTTGACGCCGCTTGCAGTCGACCCTTCACACCCTTTTCCCTACATCAGTGGGCTCTCCCTCAACCTCGCCGTCGTTGTGCAAAATCCAACAACGGGCAACAGGCTTTTTGCGCGTGTGAAAGTGCCGCCGCTGCTTCCACGATTTATCGAAGTGGGATCCGCCCGTTACGTTCCACTCGAAGACATCATGGCTGCGCACTTGAGCGATTTATTTCCTGGCATGGAAATCCGTGAGCACCACGCGTTTCGAGTTACGCGCAATGAAGATGTTGAAGTCGAGGAAGACGATGCAGAGAATTTACTGAAGGCGCTCGAGCGCGAGCTAGTGCGCCGGCGCTTTGGGCCTCCCGTGCGACTCGAGGTCGAGGAAAACATTGATCCTTATGTCCTTGACTTACTCGTGAGTGAACTCGATATCACTAGTTTAGAAGTTTTTCGTCTTCCCGGACCACTGGACCTCACTGGGCTGTGGACGATTGTGGGACTGGATCGCGATGACTTGAAGCAGCGCAAGTTTGTCCCAAAAACTTCACGTGCGTTGTCCGATGTTGAAAGTTCACAAGCACCGGACATTTTGAGTATTGTTCGTGAAAAGGACGTCCTCCTGCACCACCCATACGACTCCTTTTCAACCAGTGTGCAGCTTTTCCTTGAGCAAGCCGCGGTCGACCCGAATGTTCTCGCAATTAAGCAAACCTTGTACCGCACCTCTGGCAACTCACCGATTGTTGACGCTTTGATACTGGCTGCCGAGGAAGGGAAACAGGTCCTTGCGATCGTTGAAATCAAAGCACGGTTTGACGAGCAAAATAATATTGATTGGGCCCGCAAACTTGAACAAGCGGGTGTGCACGTTGTGTACGGATTAGTTGGCTTAAAAACTCACAGCAAACTGTCCATGGTGGTGCGCAATGACGGTGATCAGCTCCGCCGCTACTGCCATATTGGGACGGGTAACTACAACCCCAAGACAGCCCGCTTGTACGAAGACTTCGGGTTGCTCACCAGCAATCCTCAAGTGGGCGAGGACGTATCGAACCTGTTCAACGTTCTTTCTGGTTACTCCATGAACACCGACTACAACCGACTACTTGTTGCCCCGCACTCGGTACGCACTGGCTTGATCGCGCGGATTGACCGGGAGATCACCCACCAATTGGAGGGACGGCCTTCCGGGGTCCGGATTAAGTGCAACTCCCTCGTTGACGAGGCGATCATTGACGCCCTCTATCGGGCCTCCATGGCTGGGGTTCGGGTGGACATTTGGGTCCGCGGAATTTGCGCTATGCGCCCAGGCGTGCCCGGTCTTAGCGACACGGTCCGGATTATTAGCGTGATGGGACGTTTTCTCGAGCACAGCCGGGTTTTCGATTTTGTCAACGGAGGGAACCCTTCAGTGTGGATTGGCTCCGCGGATCTGATGCACCGCAACCTTGACCGACGAGTTGAAGCCTTGGTGAGTATTTCCGATCCCGGGCAAATCGCTGAGATTGAAAACCTGCTGAGTTTGGGGTTTGCCCTTGGAACAGCCACGTGGGATTTGGAGGCTGACGGCAGCTGGACCCGAAGGCTATTTAATGAAGCGGGCGAGCGTTTGACCGATATTCAGGACCTTCTCATTGCGATCAAGAGCAAGCGCTTAAGTGCCCTAGAGTCCGAGGTTTTGACCGGCGCGGACTCTTAGCCTGCGTTGGCTGGGTAAGTTAAAACCATGGACTCCACGCCTACCAAGCAGCATGTGGAAACGGAATTCAAATTTCGGGTACCAGCAAATTTTGAGTTGCCCAGTTTCCCACAATCTCTGGGCACTTGGACCACCGAAGCAACTCGAAACATGGATGCTATTTACTGGGACACAACCGATGCGACCCTTCTACGGTGGGGAATCACAATGCGCACGCGCAGCGGAGGCGGTGATGATGGCTGGCACCTGAAAATCCCCACTCGTCCCCGGGAACAGCCCAAGGGCGCAAGTGTGCGGACTGAACTTCACCGCGATCCCACCAGTGCAACTCCTCCAATTGAATTCCTTGAAATGCTGTCAACAGTTTTACAAGGATCCGATGTCCTGCCAATTGCTCGTGTCCGCACCGAACGCAATCCCCAGGCTCTTACTGGCCCATCTGGTCAGATAGTTGAATTGGTCGACGACCGCGTCACTCTGACCCGAAACGAAGTAATCGTTGATCAATTTCGTGAAATAGAAATTGAACTCACCAGCGAGCTGGGGCTGCCCGATGCGCTTCTCATCTGTGAGATCCTTCGTAATGCGGGAGCCCACACTAGTTCGGTAAGCAAAGCAGCCAGCGCATTTGGGCCAGACGCGAAAAAGCAACCTGATGTTCCTCGACTCCCCACGCCCGATCGAACCGATCTGCCATGTGACTTGATCCGTTGGGCTCTTTCCCGCCAAGTTCGCAAGATTTTTTACGCTGAGCTCACCAGTAGGTTGGCCGGCGACACGCATGGACTCACTCGTGAACTCATCGAACTTGATGCCCTGCTTAAGGCGCTTCGGGACTGGCTCAATCAAGCTGAACAGGAATTTCTCGAGGAAGACCTCACGTGGCTGATTCGTGAATTGAGTATCGCAGCTGAACTGGCAGATCAACACGCACAAGCACGAGCACTCGTTAACTCACTATCGGACCCACTCGATCCAGATAAAGCCGCGGCAGCGGTTGATCAATACTTCGCGGGAAAAATTGAGGCAGCCAGATCAAGTCTGCAGGCCGCTCGCCGCAGTGATCGCTACCTATACCTCTTTAGCGATCTGATCAACTTGGCTTGCGTTCCCGCGGTGACTCCACGTGCCTATGAGCCCCGGAACCTGTGGGAAAATATCTCCCGCAACCCGTGTGATCGGCTCACGATTGCAGTGCATTTCGGGGCCATCTTTAAGAAGAAAAGTAAGCGCCTTAAAAAAAACCTTCACTGCTCTCAGACAAAGACTGGGCGAGTAAATGCAAGTGAGATGCTTCGAGCGATTGCCCTTTCAGGAAAAATTGATCCGGCTGTGATTTTCACTTTGGGCGTTTCCCTAGGCGCCGCGATTCATGCAGAAGACGCGTCGTGAGCAAAATAATTAGTGCAGCGGGAGTCGTTCTCCTTCGTAATAATGAAGTACTGCTCGTACACCGCCCTCGATACGACGACTGGTCATTTCCCAAAGGGAAAGTAGACGGAGCTGAACTGCTTCCGCTCACAGCAGTTCGAGAGTGCGATGAGGAAACTGGCTTTCTTGCCGTACTGGGACCTCATATTGGTGTGGACCGGTATGACATTGCTGAAGGAAGGAAAGAAGTTCACTACTGGCGGGCACACGTCCGAGAAGATCTTGGTTTTGCCCCCGATGAAGAAGTCGACAAAATCGCTTGGATCCCCGTTGACGGAGTAGCCTCTCACCTGACCTACCCCACAGACCTGGAGTTCCTTCAGAGCGCCCTGGTACTGCCTCCTACTTCACCTCTGGTCATTCTTCGACACGCAAAAGCTGTTAAGCGATCCGACTTCACTGGGAAACACGACAGCGATCGACCGCTGTCAGGCCGTGGGCGGCGCCAAGCAAAAATAATCGCCGAAGCTCTCGAGGGGTACGGAATTGAACGGGTAATCAGTTCCCCCATGCAACGCTGTCAAGAAACAGTAAAAAAATTCATGAAACAACTATCCACCACCCCAATTTTGGTCGATGCTCTCAGTGAATCGGGCTACGAACAACACCCCCAAAATCTCCAACCTGCGATTGAGTTGGCCATGGGAAATCCCGCACCCACCGTCCTGTGTTCGCACCGGCCCGTACTTGACGCAATCCTGAAAACTGTCGCCACAGCAGGAGGGGTCTCCCAGGTAGAGCGAATCGAAGAGATTTGGTCTACCAACCTTTCCCCAGGATCATTTTTTGTGGCGCACCGTCATATTGACGCTGAGGGCACTGTGAAAGTTGTGGCCATAGAGCATCATGAGGTCCCTGGGAATCAGGAATCCTGATTCTTTCTTCTCAATGTTGATAACTGTTCACCTTTCGTTCACTTTGAGGGTTCATTGTGTACACACTGCAGACCTACTTTTGCCTTTCAGGGTCGAACACGACCGCTAAGGTAAACCAACAGAAAACGAATCGGAGTTCATTGATGTCGCAGTTAAAGCGAACACTTCTCGTAGCATCACCGGTCCTTCTCGCAGCCCTCACATTGAGTGCCTGCGGTGGTTCCAATAACTCAGGTGGCGAAGACGGTGGCAGTGGCCAGATCCGAATTGACGGCTCCTCAACCGTGTATCCCCTCAGCGCAATCGCCGCTGAAGACTTCCAAGTAGCTAACCCTGGAATCCAAGTAACAGTCGGGTCTTCGGGTACCGGTGGTGGGTTCGAAAAGTTCTGCCGCGGTGAAACTGACGCTAATGACGCCTCCCGCCCCATCAAAGATTCGGAAATTCAAGAGTGCGCTGATACCGGAATTGAGTACGCGCAACTGACCGTCGCAATTGATGCATTAACCGTAGTCGTTAATAAAGACAATGATTTTGCAAACTGCTTGACCACTGAGCAACTGGCTGCAATCTGGGGACCTGACTCAACCATCTCGAACTGGAACGAAGTTGATCCTTCATTCCCCGACGAGCCACTACCGATTTTTGGTCCAGGAACCGATTCAGGGACATTTGACTATTTCACCGACGTGATCAATGGCGAAGAAGGGGTAAGTCGAACTGATTTTACCCCGAGTGAAGACGACAACGTGATTGTTCAAGGAGTTGCGGGCAGCAAGGGCGGCCTTGGCTACTTCGGGTTCACTTACTTTGAGGAGAATGCCGATCGGCTCAAAGCACTTGAAATCGATTCTGGAGCAGGTTGTGTGGCACCGAGCGCTAAATCGGCACGAGATGGCTCCTACACCCCGTTGTCACGCCCCCTGTTCGTGTACCCATCGGTTCAGTCTTTAGCCGACCCAAACGTCTCCGAGTTCTTCCAGTTCTATATTGACAACAATGTAGAAATTGCCAAGGCAGCTCTCTACATTCCGCTCAGTGACGCCGCGCAGGAGCAGTTAGTGACTGATTTTGCGGCCTTACTTACCCAAGCAGGAAATTAGTAATTTAATTTATGGAGACTAATACTGTGAGCGAGACTGCCGAAGGGTTATCCCTTCGGCAGTCTCGTCCTCGGTACGGCGAGAAAATAATTCGTTCTATCTTGGCTCTTGCTGCTTTTGTCTCAATTTTCACCACTTTTGGAATCGTTGTTTCCCTGCTGATTCCTTCAATTGAATTCTTCTTAGAAGTACCCATTACCGACTTCCTCTTCGGTACCGTCTGGACGCCACTGTTCAAAAATGGCGAATTCGGGGTTATCCCACTACTCAGCGGCACCATTGTCATCACATTGATTGCGATCGCCGTCGCCATTCCACTTGGCCTCGGCGCATCAATTTACCTATCCGAATACGCATCAGACCGGGTGCGCAAAGTACTTAAGCCAACCCTCGAAGTTCTCGCGGGCATACCCACGGTTGTGTTTGGTTTCTTTGCCCTTGAATTCCTCACCCAAGCCATCCTGATCAAAATTTTTCCCGAGATTGAAGTGTTTAATGCCCTTTCCGCGGGCCTGATCATGGGAGTCATGATCATTCCAACGATTGCATCACTCTCTGAAGACGCAATGGCTGCGGTGCCTTCGGGTTTGCGTGATGGTGCCTATGCCCTTGGCTCCAGTAAACGCCAAACAGCAATGAAAGTCGTGATGCCCGCGGCTCTATCGGGAATCGTGGCGGCATTCGTTCTCGGCATCTCCAGGGCGATCGGTGAGACCATGATCGTGACAATTGCAGCTGGTCTTCAACCGCAACTAAGCTTCAATCCACTCATGGGGATGCAGACCATGACCTCCTATATCGCTGCCGCAGGATCTGGAGACCTAGCAACCGGGTCTATTGAATACAAATCAATTTTCGCAGTGGGGATGCTGCTGTTTCTCCTCACTTTCATTATGAATATTTTTAGTATTCGTTTGGTCCGCCGATTTAGGCAGGCTTATCAGTGAGCCACATACAATTACCTAATCAACTTGCTGGCAGAGGGACGCCTTTGCGGGATCGCGTTTTCATGTGGCTGCTTTTTGTCTCGCTCGCCATTGGGGTGTTCACGCTCGTAGTGCTTCTCACCTACGTAACCATTAAAGGTTGGCCACGCTTAGACATTCGACTTTTCACAAATATGCCTTCGGTCCGTGACCCAGAAAATGCAGGTGCTCAGTCTGCAATCACTGGGACGCTCTGGGTAATTTCATTTACCGCCCTGGTCGCTCTGCCCACCGGGGTTATGGCTGCCCTCTACCTCGAAGAGTTTGCCCGACCCAATAGTCGCTCCCAGCGATTCATTGAGGTGAATATTCAAAATCTGGCTGCGGTCCCCTCAATTGTTTACGGGATTTTGGGTCTCGCTGTTTTCGCTCGAGCGCTCGCCTTGGGTCAAAGCGTGATCACGGCAGCACTGACTCTGGCTTTGCTCGTTCTGCCCGTCATCATTATTTCCACTAGAGAGGCACTGCGTGCTGTGCCCCGAAATATTCGCGACGGCTCCCTAGCCCTGGGGGCAACCGAATGGCAAACGGCCTACCGGCAAACCCTGCCCGCGGCAATCCCTGGAATTGCTACGGGGACAATCCTGGCGCTTTCTCGGGCAATCGGTGAAGCGGCACCGCTCCTACTCCTCGGCGCGGTTTCCTTCATTACCTTTAATCCCGATGGCGTCCTGTCAGACTACACAACCCTTCCGATTCAGATTTTCAACTGGACCAAGGACTCACGCGAAGAATTCCAAGTCCTTGCTGCGGCCACAATCGTGGTCCTACTCCTGATTTTGCTCGCCATGAACTTCGTGGCGATTTGGATCCGTAACAAAACCCAGAAGCGCTGGTAGCGCACGCAGTGAAAGGCACACATGAACCAGCCAAATGAAATTACCATGCACCTTGATCATTCACTCTCGGCCCGTGGCGCTTCAATTCCCCCTGAGACCAGCGATCCAGTGTTTACCCTTGACAACGTCAGTGTGCTTTACGGCGACTACTCAGCAATTCGCAATGTCACCTTGCCAATTGGCAGGAACGAAATCACCGCTTTTATTGGTCCAAGTGGCTGCGGGAAATCAACTTTGCTGCGGAGCTTCAACCGAATGAATGACCTTATTCCCGGTGCGCACCTCACAGGAACCGTGGCCTATCACGGAACAGACATTTACGGACCCAACGTCGACCCAATCGAAGTTCGCCGCAAGGTCGGGATGGTCTTTCAAAAGCCCAATGTTTTTCCCAAGTCAATTTATGAGAATGTGGCCTACGGGCCAAAAGTAAATGGCGCAAAAGGAAATCTTGATGATCTTGTTGAGGAGTGCTTGAGCAGGGCTGCGTTGTGGAATGAAGTCAAAGACGACCTCAAGAAAAGTGCCTACGCACTTTCTGGCGGGCAGCAACAACGCCTGGTCATTGCTCGCTGTATCGCGGTAAAACCCGAAGTGATCCTGATGGATGAGCCATGTGCATCCCTTGACCCACTAGCGACCGCAAAGATTGAAGACCTCATGGTCGAATTAGCCAGTGACTACACCATTATTATTGTCACCCACAATATGCAGCAGGCGGCCAGAGTGTCCGACCGCACCGCATTCTTTACGGCAGAGCTCGACGACAATGGGATCCGGCATGGACGCCTGGTTGAGTTTGGTCGTACCCGCGAACTCTTCAGTTCACCAACCGACCCAAGGACCGAGGACTACATCTCCGGTAGATTCGGATAAATGCGAGCAGTTGCGCTTATTCTTACGTCCACTATTGCTCTTGCTGGCTGTTCCACGGCTAGCAGTTCAGACCCAGGTTTGCCCACCGCCATTGCTCCAAGTGTGAGTCCATCAGCAAATATTGTTGACAATGCGATCGAGTCAACAGTGGCGCGCGGTACCGCCCGAATCAGTATCTCAATCGATTCACAAGATGACCAGGTATCCGGATCTGGCAGTATCGCGCTAGGAAAGAGTCTAGGCGAAATCGGTTGGAACAATGACAACTCCAATGAGTCTTGGATCGACCTACTGAACTCAGATGGCACCTACACTTTCGTTGATGACTCCTGGTTTCTTGCCCCAGTAGGGACGAACACACCCACCTCAGGAAATATCTCCCCACTTTCGCAACTTGGGAGCCTTCTTCCCGAAGGGGAAAACCCCCTGAAGGGAAGGATCGCTCTCACTATTGAGTCAGGCATGAATTTCTCTGATGAGGAAATTGCCAACCTTGCCAAAATCTGCGAAATGGAACTGGCTGTCGAGATAAGACTTGATCCAAACGGCGTAATCAGCTACATCGAAAAATCTTTTGACTGTGTGGGAAATGAAAAAGTAAGCGTCAACGAACTCTCAGACTTCGGTTCGCCAATCAATCTGTCAACACCCGAAGATGCTTTTTCGATAGATCCGAACCAGTAAAAGGCTACCGTCCGAGCAAATAAGCCGATCCTTTTTGCGACTTGGCACCAGTCACTCGCATTACGCATAGACCACTTTGCACAAGCTTCACTCGTGATTTAGTAAGCGTGCAGATTCCACGTGACGCAGGTGCGATCCGAACCCGAGGCTTAACCCCAGATCTTGTTTTAACTCCGGCCCATTTGGCTACAAGTCGATGCGTCACCTTTGCCGGAGGAGTCCGCACCCCGTTGACAACGACAGCACCTACGGCAGCGGAACGAGTGCCCGCACCGAGTTCATTAACCGCCTGAACAACGATCGCCAGAACAGATCCAGCTTTTTGGTTTGTCACCACACAGGGCGACGCCGGTGATGTGCATACCGGCGTTAACTCACCAGTTTCTCCCACGAGCGAGACCACAAAATTACTGATCACAAGACCGCCGTCGTAGTTTGGGGCATCCCAGGTGAGCGACACTCGCTCCCGAGATTGCGATGTGGCAATCAAGTTCACTGGCTCATTCGGCGTGGATGTTGGGGGTGGAACGTATTGATTGATCCACGGCAGAAAAGACGTCACGCGCGCATAAATACCGGGGAAGTTCGGCAACGCACACTCATTTCCCACACTTGTCACACCCGCTAAGACCGAACCCGTATCGGTAGTAACTACAAGTGGTCCGCCACTGTCCCCTTGGCACGTGTCGATGCCTGCTTGTGGAACGCCAGCGCAAATACTTTCAGTGTTTCTAAAGGAGCCACCATAGGATCCGCATGCGGTATCACTAGGACCACCGAGAACCGAAACTGTTGCCGCTAGAAGCACATCACTAGCAGCGCCACCATAACTGGTACTTCCCCATCCTGAGATTTGAGCAGCCGTCCCAGCCGCGGGCCAGACCCCTGAGTCTTGGGTTATGGGCAATGAAATCGGTTGGACCGTCGGGGAAAAAGTTAGTGGATCCCTCAACTGCAACAATGCCATATCTCCGGTGAACGTATTTGCATTCCAACCCGGATTGATAGCCACACTCGATACAAAGACACGATTTTGATTCGAGCGCTCGCCGAGATTGGTGACACCCACATATGCTGAGATTTCACTCGGAGCGGCACCTGCGACGCAGTGAGCCGCCGTCACCAACCACTGGGTTCCGATAATTGATGCACTACACAGTGACGTATTACGAATATTCAGGTTCACTTGCCATGGGACCTGCGCAATTGCGATCGGTGCTCCACCCACTATTCGCGGTGTCGTGGCTGGGGCCGGAGCCCCCAATCCAATCACGAGGGCCAGTGAGCCCCCGAATGCAATCAGTGCTCTGATTTTTCGTCCCACTATCCAAGTATGCAGGTATGCTGGGGCAGTGGATAACAGTCGTTGGTCAATTGGCTCACAAAATTCTTTCCTGTCGATTTACAGTAAGAACAGTGTCTTGAGCATCGGCTCTATTGGCTCCGCGGGAAGCCTGCTTTCGATCGGCTCATTTGCCAGTGTGGGCAGTATTCTGAGCGCCGTTTCATGTACCTCTGTCATGGCCTGGAAGTCAGCAATGAAGTGGTAGAAGGCCGTGCTTAATCGGCAGTAATTCCTTTACCCAGCACTACAATTCCACCCGGGCTCACCGTGTATCGGGATCGATCGTGTTCAAGATCCACCCCGATTTGGGCATTTTCCGGGATCACGACATTTTTGTCCAAGATCGCTCTACGAACGATCGCATTGCGACCGATACGCACTCCCGGCATGATTACACTTCCTTCAACATAGGCACCGGACTCAATACTTACGCTTGTGGCAATCACTGAGGTCCGCACGTGACCCCCAGAAATGATGCTGCCCGCACCCACCATGGATTCGTGAGCATTCCCCCCTTCCACAAATTTGGCCGGAGGTAGTGGCGGGATATTTGAGAGGATTGGCCAACGCCGGTTGTAAAGATTAAACACCGGGTGGACTGACACCAGATCCGAGTGTGCGTCATGATAACTGTCGAGGGAACCCACATCGCGCCAATAGCCAGAGTCTCTGTCAGTTGCTCCTGGGACGATGTTGAACGAGAGGTCGTACACAAAAGCGTGACCCTGCTCGGTGAGCATAGGAATAATGTTTCCCCCCATGTCGTGAACGGATCCCGGATCAACGGCATCAGCTCTCAGTGCTTCCAACAACACGTCCGTGCTAAAAACGTAGTTTCCCATTGACACAAAACTTTCTTCGGGTGAACCGGGAATACTTGGTGGGTCAGCCGGCTTTTCCAAAAAGTTCGCAATTTTATGGCCATCGGGGCCAACTTCGATTACACCGAACTCACTGGCGCTAGCGCGAGGGCGACGCAGTCCAGCAACGGTCACGCCGGCACCGCTGTCAATATGCGCCTCAATCATTTGCATTGGATCCATGCGGTACACGTGGTCGGCACCAAAAACTACTACGTAGTCTGGATTTTCGTCATAAACCAAATTCAAGCTCTGATAAATCGCATCAGCACTTCCAGTGAACCATCGAGGACCAAGGCGTTGCTGGGCTGGTACCGGAGTCACGTAGTCGCCAAGCAGTGTCGGCATACGCCAGGTTTGGGTGATGTGACGATCGAGTGAGTGTGATTTGTACTGGGTCAACACACACACTCGGCGCAACCCCGCGTTGATGAGGTTCGAAAGCACAAAGTCAATCAGTCGGTACGAGCCCCCAAATGGAACGGCAGGCTTTGCTCGGTCTGCGGTAAGTGGCATGAGCCGTTTTCCCTCACCGCCAGCGAGCACCATGCAGAGAACTCGCGGGTCGTGTGCCATGAGTGGAGCCTAAGGGCTCACCGGTAATTACCGCACGAGTTCAACTAAAGACTCCACCCTGATCCTTGACTGTTCACCTCCCTAGGCTTGATCCGTGCGAATCGCTTTATTGACTAAAGAATGGCTACCGCAGATTTACGGTGGTGCCGGAGTCCATGTTCAATACTTAGTCCCAGCCTTATCCGCGCAGATCACCGTTGACGTGCATGCCTTCGGGACCAGTTACACCGATGCTCGCGCTCACGCCACACCCCAATTCCTAGAAGGTGCCAATCCTGCGCTAGAAACCCTCGGGGTGAACCTCGACATGGTGCGCTCCATTTCCCAATCAAAAATAGATCTCATCCACTCACACACCTGGTATTCAAATTTTGCTGGGCAAAGTGCAGCCCTGTTGCAGGGCATTCCACTCGTTGTCACTGCCCACTCACTTGAACCAATGCGTCCGTGGAAAGAAGAGCAACTAGGGGGTGGCTACCGTGTCTCATCGTGGATTGAAAAGAGCGCCTACGAGGGCGCGGCAGCAATTATTGCCGTTTCGCAGGGAATGAAAGCAGATGTTCTCACTTGTTATCCGAATGTTTTACCAGAAAATGTGCACGTAATTCATAACGGGATCGACACAGATATTTACCGACCCGATCCATTAATTGATGCATTGGAAAAATACAGCATTGATTTGCAAAGACCATACTCGCTTTTTGTTGGTCGAATTACCCGACAAAAGGGTCTTACTCATTTACTCAAGGCCGCAAAAAACTTTGACCCGCACATTCAAGTTGTGTTGTGTGCGTCGGCACCCGATACTCCCGAGATTGCGGCGGAAGTTTATCAACTCGTGGCCGAACTGAAGGCATTGCGTGGCCCGGAAAATATCATCTGGATCACAGAGCAAGTCCCCCGAGATGAGCTCATCCAATTACTCACCCACGCAAGTGTTTTCACCTGCCCATCAATCTACGAACCACAGGGAATTGTGAACCTTGAGGCGATGGCTTGTGAGACAGCCGTCGTGGCAAGTGACGTCGGTGGGATCCCTGAAGTGGTGACAGATGGGGTTACCGGCGTGCTCGTGCATTATGACCAACATGAACCGCATGAGTTCGAAAAAAGGTTTGCTGAGCAGGTGAATCGAGTCGTGGCAGATGCCAACCTTCAGCATCAATTTGGAATAGAAGGGCGCACACGAGCGATGAGCCATTTTGCTTGGGATGCAATCGCCGAGTCAACAATTGATCTATATCGGTCGGTGCTCCGTTGAGTGACATTGTTGAACCAATACCTGGAGTACCACTGGCTAAGTCCCCGCACCCACTCACCGGCTACGCCCTATATCTCACTGCCGCCCTTCTTTTTGCCCTGAGTGGGTCTGTTTCTAAGGCCATTTTGCTTACCGGAATTGACCCCGAACGGCTCTCCCAACTCAGGGTCACGGGCGCCTTTGTGGTCTTACTCCTATTTGTCGCGATTAAGCAGCCGCAGGCACTTCGTATTTCTTTGAGAGAAATTCCGATCTTACTTGCCTATGGGATTCTTGGCGTTGCAATGACGCAGTATCTGTTCTTTGTCGCACTCACCTACCTGCCCGTGAGTGTCGCCCTACTAATTGAGTTCACCGCACCGGTCATGATCGCCTTGTGGTTCCGTTTCGTCTGGAAGGAACCCACTAAACGCACGGTCTGGATCGCCCTTGCCATGGCAACCACCGGTCTCGCACTCGTTGCCCAAGTGTGGCTCGGTTTTGCTGTGAATGCTGTGGGTGTGGTCGCCGCACTCGGTGCCGCATTCGCCTTATCAACCTTCTACATCTTGGGGGATCGACAAATGCGGATTGAAAAACCGCGTGATCCTGTCTCTTTGACAATGTGGGGGTTTGCCGCCGCGTCGCTGATGTGGGCGCTCACCCAACCTTGGTGGTTTTTCCCGTGGGATGCACTCTCCGGAACCACAGAACTCGAGGGCAGCATCAACCTCTCATTTCCCATCTGGTTCCTCGTCTTCTGGATGATCCTATTTGGGACCGTCATTACATTTTCACTCGTCTTGACCTCGATGAAACATCTTCGCGCTTCGCAGGCGTCCACCGTCGGCCTTAGCGAACCGTTATTTGCCACCATCATTGCTTGGGCACTACTCGGCGAATCGCTCACCGCAATCCAGATCTTGGGGGGGACTCTGATTATTGTTGGCGTCTTCATTGCAGAGCGGGCAAGGATCACGACCGGCATTGATGTGGACCGAGCAAGGAATTCGATGGACTGCGATACTTGATGCGTGATGGAAATGAAGGTTCTGATTGTTGGCGCCGGGCTAGGCGGTCTGCAAACCGCCGAGGCGTTACGGTCCAACGGCTTTTCCGGTGAGATAGTCATTGTGGGAGATGAATCCCACCAGCCATACAACCGCCCGCCCCTGTCAAAGGAGGCACTGTACTCGGGGTTGTCCCACGAAGACCTTAAATTCCGGCAACGCGATTCAGTGGCTGACGTATCTTGGGTCCTGGGTAGTGCGGCCGAGAAATTGGACCTCGCGGAGCAGAAAGTAATACTTGCCGATGGCACAAGCCGCGCCTTCGACGCACTCGTGGTTTCCACGGGAATCCGGCCACGACTTTTACCCATACCTGGCCCGACACAAGGCCTTTTCACTCTGCGCACTCTCAACGATGCGCAATCACTGCAGGCAGCAATCGGGCCAGGGGTCAATGTAGTAATTCTGGGCAGTGGCTTTATCGGTTGTGAGCTTGCCGCAACCGCCACCACATTGGGCGCCAATGTTCACGTGGTCTCACTTGACATCGAACCAATGGTTATTCCCATGGGTGTTGACCTTGGTGCGGCAATGCGAAAGCGACATGAGACAAAGGGCGTCACTTTCCATTTGGGTCATACGGTAGAAAAATTTAATGGTGATCACCGCATTGAAAGTGTGACTTTAGACTCCGGCGAGGTGATCACAGCGAGTGTTGTTATTGAAGCAGTTGGCTCAGTGCCCAATACGCAATGGTTGCACGACAATGGCCTCCATCTTGATGATGGGGTCCTTGTCGATTCCAATATGCGTGCACTCGGAGCGCAGATTCCCATTTATGCCGTGGGCGACATCTCGAATCATCCCAATAAGTTTTACGGGGATCGGACCAGACGTATTGAGCATTGGAATATGCCCACTGAAACGGGAAAGCGCGCCGGCGCTGCCCTCGCAGCCGAACTTGCTGGACGAGATCTACCCGCAGATGAATTCTTTGCCCTTCCCGCCTTTTGGTCCGATCAATACGAGTTTCAGTTGCAGTCTTATGGTTTGCCGGGGGCCGGGGCCAGTCACCGGGTTGCCAGCGGTGCACTTGATGGTGCGTGCATTGTCGAATACTTTGATGAAGCAGGTGTGCTGTGCGGCGTCATTGGAATCGACACCGTCAAAGAGCTCCTGCCCTATCGCACACAATTCATGGCAGCCAAGTCATGGGAGCCAAATAGATAATGGGTTCACTCTCACTCGGACCTGATCGCGACCGGGTTCTTGATCATGCCGCACACATTGTTTCTCGCATGTGGGCTGAGTTTGATGTTGCCCGGGACACCCAACCCGAGACCTCGGAGGAGCTGGCACTACTGCTGGCGGAAGGGTTGCCCCAGGATCCATCAGATCCGATTGCAGCTCTTGACATTGCCGCCGAGGCCTTGGATTCAAGTTTGACCCAAGCCCGGCCACGCTACCTGGCCTACATCGGATCAAGTGGCCTAGAAATTGGTGCGCTCGGCGATCTACTCGCCCACTCACATGATCCCAATCTCGCTCTCGATGCCGGGAGCGCGTCCGATATTGAACGTCAGACGATTTCTTGGCTAGGTGAGTTCCTCGGCTATCACAATGCCCAGGGGTTCTTCACTTCCGGTGGAACGGTAAGCAATTTGACCGCACTTGCGGCCGCACGCGAAAAGGCGCTTCCTCAGAGTAGAAGTACCGGCATGGGTTCGCACACCCTCGCCTTGTATTGCTCGGCGGAAGCCCATTACTCGGTCACGCGGGCAGCCGAAATCTTGGGAATCGGCGGAAACAATGTGCGGTCAATTGACATAGATTCTCAACGCCGACTTAAGCCCGATGCATTGGCTCGCGCAATTGAAATTGATCGTTCCGCAGGAGTTATTCCCATGGCGGTAGTTGCCACAGCCGGCACAACACTCACCGGAGCGGTCGATCCAATCGGCGAGATCGCCGACATCTGCGGTGATATTTGGCTGCACGTTGATGGTGCCTACGGTTTACCCGCTGCCGCAACGCACAGTGCCGGATCACTTTTCGCAGGTCTAGATCGGGCTGACTCCTTGAGCATTGATGCTCACAAATGGCTCTTTGTCCCCAAGGCGTGCAGTGCCTTGCTCGTGAAAAAGCCTGAGCTGCTCGCCCGAGCGTTCTCACATAATGAGGCTTATATTCCCCACGAGCACGGCGATACCAATGCTGTTGATGTAACTCTGGAGTACTCCCGTCCCCTGCGCGCTCTCAAACTGTGGCTGGCATTCAAAGTTCACGGGGCACAGGGAATGCGCGATGGGGTCGACGCCAATCTTGCTCAAGCCCAATTGCTGTACACATTGGCACACTCAGCACCTGACTTCGATGTTCTTGAATCAATTCCACAACTGTCCACCGTCCCACTGAGGCATGTCCCCCAGAGTATTTCCGCCGCGGATAGCTCGCGGATCAATGCACACAATGCTGCCTTACAACTCGCACTTGTGGCAGACGGCCGGATCTATATTTCACCCGCGCAAATTGACGGCAACACCTGGTTGCGTCCGTGTTTTACCAATTTCCGAACAACGAATGCGGATGTACAGGTGGCATTTGACGTGATCAGGGAAGTAAGCAACGCACTCGCGAGCGCCTAGACCATACTGTCCCAATGGGTGTGAGCTTTCCACAAGGTGGAGACCATAAGCGCAGTACTACGGCGACGGGCCGCGCAATTTTTGCCGACTCCGTCCGCTCGATCGATCCAGCGCTTTCGGCAAGAATTGAGCACACAAAAGATTGGCGTAAAGGGTACATTGAGCCCCTGCGCGAAATCGTGATCGCAGCTTCACACACCCCCGAATCCGCAATTGAAATTTCTCAAGCTGGCCTTGAATCTGCCCATCGGCGTTTTGTCTTCGCCCAACCCGGTCAGGACATTGCGCTAGAAGCAGCCCTTGATCAGGGGCCTCGGCCGATTGAGTCGCTCACAGTTTCCGGGCGCGCTTCGCGTGAAGTGGATCTTTCTATTCCTTATCGCGGTCGCCGGATTTTTGGCAGCGACCTGCGCAAGCAAGTGGACCAGTGGGTCGCTAACGGAATTGCAGAGCCCAGTTTTGGCATTGCACTTCATTTACTCATGGATAACCCGGACTGGCTTGATCTTTCGGGAACCGATATTGCTGTCCTTGGCGCCGGAGCAGAAATGGCCCCCACTCGCTCACTGTTGCGGTGGGGTGCGCGGATCCATGCGTTGGACCTACCACGGCCAGATATCTGGCAGCGACTCATTGATATTGCCCGCAATACTTCAGGCTCAATTCGGGTTCCCATTAGTCCAAGCGACGTGGGCGAGATGCCTTTTGTCACCGGCGGAATTGTCCACACCGAGGATGACGCGGTTGTTGCCGCTGCTGCCGGGGTTGACTTACTTGAACAGCCCTGTGAGATTGCGCAGTGGCTTAATGAAATTACGAATCCCTTTGTTCTTGGCAACTACACCTACGCCGACGGCGCAACCCATGCCACTTTGAGCATGAGTGCTGACGCAATTTTTAGAAAGCTTGATTCCCAACGCAAGGACATCACCCTTGCATTCCTTGCTACACCCACAGACGTATTCATGGTGCCCTTATCGTGTGTGAACGAATCTCGTAACCGTTGGGAATCACGAGGCTTCACCGGAATTATGCAAACACCACTGCGAGCATTCGGTCAATTTGAACCAAATTATCCGCGGACTTACCGCACAAAAATCGGGGCGGAAGTCGGACTCAACGACTCACTCGTCCCCCAACAAGGTCCCAATTACTTACTTGCAAAACGCATCCAGCGGTGGCGCGCCCTTGCTGCTCGCGCCGACGGTGTCCCTGTCTCACTCAACCTGGCACCGGCAACCCGGACCCAGTCCGTGGTCAAGAATCGTGCGCTGGCCGCGGCCTACGCCGGCGCTGGCCGCTTCGGCATCGAAGTCTTTGAGCCTGCAACATCAACCGCCCTCATGGCCGCACTCCTTGTTCACGACTTGCGCAATCCGCTCTCAGTTGCCAATCCCAGCACCACCTTGAGCAATCCAATGGATCTGTTTGTCGTGGGCGCGAATCATGGTGGCCTCTGGAGTTCGGCCTATGCCCCCCGTTCCGTTTTAGGGGTCGCCGCGGTACTGGGCATGTTTGAGTCGCGGGCGTAAGGAAAGTAGAAATAGGAAAACCCGCGTAACTGGGGGGTGTCACGCGGGCTCTCGATCAACTCGAGCAACTCGAGCGATAGCCACTATTGTTCACGATAAATTCGCAGGTGTCACGTTAATGACGGCCGCTATGGAAACGACCCAACTAGTCTTGAGCCTGTGCATAACCCCGAGGTCAGCGTCATTTTGCTTACGGGCGGCTCTAGCCGGCGGATGGGCACCGACAAAGCGTCCGTGAAATTGGGAAACGACACCTTGCTTGACTTCCAACTGGCCCAAATTCCTACCGGTGTGCCCACAATCGTGGTCGGGGAAGCCGTGACCACCCACCCTGAAGTGGTGTTCACCCGCGAGGATCCACCCGGCTCCGGGCCTGTTGCCGCGGTCTCGGCTGGCTTGGCGCTTACCCGCACGTCCGTGGTGGTAATACTCGCTGTCGACACCCCATTCGCCCTGCCACATCTACTGCGCCTGCACCTTAGCCCCAATGACACTGCGCTGATTCCACAAGATCTGACGGGAAAGCCACAGTATCTGGCCGGGACTTACCACAGCACGGCCTTACAAGCGGCACTCGACGGACTCGGTGACCCGACCAACACAAGCATGCGTGAACTCATCACGCATCTTCCCCAAGCGAAATACTTCGCCCTCACCCCTGAGAGTGCCGATTACTTCATGGATCTGGATACTCCCGAGGATCTGGCTGCCGCACAGGCGTTACTGCCCCCGCACCCTAAAGTAGGTCCATGAACAAATGGTTACAAGAAGTGGTCACGGCACTCGAGCTTGAGGAAATCGCACCAAGTCTGGGCGAATCCGACCTCACCGCAATCCTTGATGTCGCTCGGCACGCGGCCCATGAAGTTGAACGTCCCGCTGCCCCCATCACCACCTACCTCATGGGCATGGCGGTTGCCCGAGGTGGCGACCTTGCGGACATTTCACGCACAATTGAAAGCCTCGCAAAATCCTGGGCGGAAAAGAGAAGCTAACCGCGTGTCAAATAATCAATCCGAATACTCGTGGGGGGACGCGCGAGAGTTTGCGTATTCACTCGCCGAAATGTGCACTATTGAATCCGTTCCAATTGAATCCGTTCCAATTGAATTCTGTGATCGGCGAGTGTGTGCAGAAGACCTAGTTGCCTTAACCGATCTGCCGCATGTTGATTCAAGTTCAATGGATGGTTGGGCCGTGACTGGCGTTGGCCCTTGGACTATCACGGCATCTGATCACCTCGAACCGGATCACGCCAGTCCAATCACGACTGGCGCAGCCCTTCCCGCAGGAACACAAGCGATTGTCCGAACTGAACACGGAATTCTCAACGGTATGCGGCTGGAATCCACGAGTGCCAGCGCACAGGACATTCGCCGCGCAGGCGAGGAATGCACTCGTGGTGACCTGTTATGTCGCCAAGGAACCACCCTGCATCCAGCGTTGATCGGATTGCTGGCCGCCACCGGTCATGATGCAATAAATGTTGTTACTAAACCTTCCGTTCAGATAATTATTACCGGTGACGAAATTCTCACCAGCGGCCTACCGACACAAAAATTTGTGCGTGACTCACTAGGACCACAACTCCCCTTGTGGTTGACGCGCATGGGCGCCCATGTGTTACCTGTGCTCTACATCACGGACCACCCCGATCAAATTTCGCGCGCAATATCAACGAACAAGGCCGACATTGTTGTGACGACGGGTGGAACCGCAGCAAGTACAAAAGATCACTTCCAGGCCGCGATTGAACTCGCACAGGGCCAAGTGTTAATCAACGGAGTTGCCGTTCGCCCCGGACACCCAATGAAATTGGCAGTTAATCAGGACCGAAAATACCCGATCATTGGACTTCCCGGTAATCCGCTTGCGGCCATTGTTGCTCTCTTTACTCTGGCTCAACCAATAATTAGTAAAATGCTGGGGCAGCAATTACCGGTCGGGGTGTCAATTCCCACCTCGCAGTCCCTCAAAGGCGGGAAGTCGGACAGCCGTCTCGTTCCGGGGAGCATCGAAAATCGGGAATTTGTCCCTGCTTTGTACAGCGGATCGGCAATGTTGCGTGGGCTCAGCGCATCTACTGGATTCGCAATTGTCACAGCACCGGTTGATGCTGGAGGCTCCATTGAATTTCTGCCCCTTCCAGGGTAGTAACTACTCGCAGACAACTCCATCTCGATCACGATCGATGTACCACGAATACTGCGAGTCGGTTCCTTTTATGTAAGGACCAAAGCCTGCCTTGATCGCCGCACCACAAGTACCAAAACGAGGATCTGCTCCGGATTGGGAAGTACCCCCACTTGGCACAGTAAGTGTGGCGGTCTTGGTCGGCGCTCTCGGTGGAATCTTCATAGTTGCCGAGCAGTTACCCAAGATTTTTCCCAAACTCTTCTTCTCTCCGCTATCCACAGAGAGCCGCCATCGAAACTTAACCCCAATCCAGTCCTTCGCATACCGGCACCGATTCTGGTTGGGTAACCATTGGGCTGGATCTCGCGCACCCTTTGATCGATTGGAGCTCGCGCTCACTGCAATCAAAGACGACGCGTAGCCCAAATCATTGGCGTAACGTTGGCGAGTTCCACGATCCCAACGCCACGCGCCTGAATCCCACGCTTCCTTCAAAGGAACAAGATGGTCAATATCGAAATTACTCGCATTGGTGGTGCTGACGCCGTCGAACTGGGAAACCCATTTACCATTCACAACTTTGCATCCAGACACTTGACCAAAGACCCGTTCCTGGATCAAAACTTCTTCACGCGTGTCACAACCATCAGAGTCAAGATCGGACCAGTGGCTAAAAAGCGACCGACTGTAACCGGATGTGGCTTCGCCCGAAACCGGGAGGGAATTCAAAATTCGGACCGGATCAGTCTTGGTGTCAGCCGACCCGGCTGGCACAAATCCAAATGTTGATGAAGCCGTCACAACACCAATAAGTACAGTGCAAAGGCGGGACCTGCGACCAAACGTGCCGAACCTGGACATAGCGAACCCCCTGTTCCACACTATAACAAGAGGGAGGTGAAAAAATTAGTCTGCGAGTGGGATCCGAATTTCCTCTTCACGCGAAATTACGTTGGCATCAGCGTCGTAGACGGTCATAGTTTCGTCTTCGATTACCAATTTTCCGTCTGCATCAAGTACATCGATAATCTCGTCGACTACTGAACCTTGTGGCCCCGTTGCGACGATTACTTCGTCTGCAACTGCGCCAACGACTTGATCATTTTCGTCGAGAATAATGTTAACCGAGAGGTCGTCTCCTACTTCGATTTCATTTGAGTCAACAATCTCTTTTTCCATCATTCCCACTTTCATTGCTCTAGGTTCCTTCAGGGTCACACCCTAGTGAGGCGAATATCTGGCACCCGATTCCGGGCTAACATCGCACCTGAATCATCAACCGCAGTGTGCGCATCCCGCTCAGCAGCCACACGATCTTGGTAGTGCGTGAGCTCACGCTTAATCCGCTGCCCGTCCCAGCCCAACTCGGCCCCCATTATTTGCGCTACTTCCTCCGCGGCCTCTAACCCTTGGTCAGAAGTTTCAATGGACAGGTGGGTGCGTCTGGTGACAATGTCATCAATATGGAGTGCCCCCTCGTGGGTTACCGCATACAAAGCCTCGACCCGTAAATACCCGGCCCCACCTGCACCTTGACCAGCAATCGGCGTGACAAGTTCAGGCCGGTATTTCAGGATAGACATCAGTTCACCCACCATCGACCCATAGCGCTTAAGTAAGTGATCGACCTCCTGCGGCCTAACCCCAAAGTTCTTTGCATTGGCTTGCAACTGGTTTTGCGCCTCAGCCAAGCCAATAGCACCAATTAGGGGGATGTTTTCGGTATTAGATTTGGGCACTGTCCCAATGAGTCCTCGGCCCTGCAAATCGGCGATTGCGGCATTGACCGCGTCTTCGGCCATAACCCGATAGGTGGTGTATTTCCCACCGGCAATCGTGGTGAACCCCGGTACAGTGTTTTCCACCGCGTGTTCCCGACTCAAATCACTCGTGGCACCTTTCTTTCCCTTGATGAGTGGGCGTAATCCCGCATATACGCCGTCTATGTCTTCAACCCCGAGCTCAACATTGAGCACTCGATTCACGTTTCGCAAAAGGTACTCAATGTCACTGGCACTGGCCGCCGGGTGATCAAGTCCTTGATCCCATGGAGTGTCGGTTGTACCAATCAACCAATGCGCCCCCCAGGTGCGAACAAATAAGACACTGTCCTCGGCCCGAACGAAGACGGACACTTCTGAATCTATCCGGTCCCGCGGAACCAAAATATGAACACCCTTTGATGCCTGCACGGAAAAATCTGAATGGCCACCAGCCATCTCTTGTAGCGCATCAGTCCACACGCCAGTCGCATTAATCACTGTCCGAGCCGTGATGTGGAACTCATTCCCACTTTCAAGATCTTTTACGTCAGCGCCGTTGACCGCTCCCACGTCATTATGTGAAAGGCGCACAACTTTCAATGCTGGCGCAACCACCGAACCATACGCCGCAGCGGTACGAACAAGTTCGAGTGTGTGGCGGGAGTCATCAACCTGGGCATCAAAAAATGAGATCCCCCCCACCAAGCTTTTGGGGTCAAGTCCTGGTGCCAGTGCATGGACTTGCTTGCAACTTAAATGTTTATGCCGCGGCACCGCGCCGGCTCCACCGATTGTGTCGTAGAGGAAAAGTCCGGCACCCATGTAGGCGCGCTCCCACACCCGATGTTCAATGGGATAAATAAATTCAATGGGATGTACTAAATGTGGACAAAGTTTCTCCAACATCAGGCCGCGCTCTTTCAGAGCCTCGCGGACCAAACCAAAATTAAACTGCTCTAAGTACCGCAGCCCACCGTGAAAAAGTTTTCCAGACCGACTCGACGTTCCCGAGGCCCAATCTCGCATTTCGACCAGAGCAACACTCAATCCGCGCGAAGCCGCATCAAGCGCGGTTCCAGCGCCCGTGACGCCACCACCAATCACCAACACATCAAATTCTGATTCAGCGAGTTCGCTCAGGGCACGCTTACGTTCATTCGGGCCGAGCACTGACTTTCTTGGGTCCACTACCCCATCTTCGCAGGTCTGCCACGAATCAGTCGTTACAGTTCATAAGAACCACAACGAGCAGCCCCAACTTATCCGACATAACATAAGTGAGTGCACCCAATTCGACGCCTAATCGCAGTTGGGTCAGCGGTCGTCCTTCTGGGATTGGTCATGAGTCCTAGTGCCTCAGCAGAGGCAAACCCCGAAGCGGTCACAATTACCGGCGGCCCACTCTCAGCAACTGACCCCAATCCTGTGGCTCTCGATGCAGACCTTTATCTCCCCAACCAGATGCCCGCCCCCGCCATTGTCTTGGCTCATGGATTTGGTGGTGATAAAACCGGATTAGCAGAACAAGCAGAGGCACTGACCTCAGCCGGTTTTGTTGTGCTCGCCTATTCGGCACGCGGATTTGGCACGTCAACTGGATTAATATCGGTCAATTCACCCGACTTTGAGGTGGCTGACGCCGCACGGATCATCGATTATTTAGCAACCCGGCCTGAGGTCGAACTTGATTCCCCAAATGACCCTGTAGTTGGGTTCGCCGGTGGTTCCTACGGCGGAGCTCTCTCATTGTTGATTGCTGGGTACGACAATCGCGTTGACGCACTCGCTTCGGATATCACGTGGAATGACCTGGAAAGCTCCCTCTTTGGACAAAGCATTGACCAGAGCTCGGAACTGGGTGCCTACAAAGATTTGTGGACCGGGTTCTTTTTCAGTCGCGGGCTGGTCAACAGTGACGGGCAGGTAACTAACTGTGGTCGCTTCAGTCCAGCGTGGTGTGATGCGTATATTCAATCCGCCCAGAGCGCCACCCTCACTTACGATCACGCCCAACTCATGCGCGCATCTTCACCGCAGTCGATCACGGACCAAATCACTGCACCGGCATTAATCACCGGCGGGCAAGCTGACTCGCTCTTCCCATTGGCACAAACGAATGCAAACGCCCAGCAAATTCTGGCTGCGAACCCACAAACGCCGGTTGCCGTCATGTGGCACGGAATGGGGCATGATGGCGGAACCAATGAACGTGAGCGCCTTGATCTGGCAATCACGCAATGGTTCACCCAATACTTGTTTAAGCAGGAAAATGAATCACCCCTTCCCGCATTTGACGTCAGCATTCCGGGCGGGAGTGTCTCAACCCAAAACGCTAGGCCGCAGTCAGTGAACGCAACCACCAATTTCTATCCGGGGCTTTTTGGTTCTTCCCAACAGAAAATAGTGATGGCCGGTCCAGAGCAAACCATAATTGCGCCCGCAGGTGGGACCCCCGCCACAATTACCTCGGTTCCTGGCCTCGGTGGGGCATTAGCAGGTCTCGCGGGCAGTTTTGCCACGACGTCTTTCCCGGGGCAAAGTGCCTTTTTCCAAAGCGCACCGCTGGAGCAAGCCTTGACGGTTGTGGGATCGAGTCAGATCTCGATTGCAATTAGTAGCGACAGGCAAGTCTTAGACGCTGTGCTTTTTGCGAGCCTTCAAGTTGTGTCGGCCAATGGGAGAACAACGCTGCCCCAGGCGCTTGTCGCACCAATCCGCATTGATCAACTCACAACCACCCCGCAGAATCTCACTCTTGACCTCCCGACAATCGTTGCCCCAGTGAGCGCCGGTGACTCACTGCGCGTGGTTATTTCGAGCACGGACATGTCCTACCGTCTACCCACGGACCAGCGTCTCTACACAATCTCAATGGCCGCACCTGCCGTCAACCTTCCCTTGGTCAGCGAACTTTCCGTGCAAAGCCAAGAGTCCGGTGTGGTGTGGCTCTTTGTACTCATCCCGGTGGCACTGCTGGTACTTCTCATTCTGTTCATCACGCGAAGCCGGTCAGTTGGTGTACCCGAACCCGTCCAATCTGATGCTGCTGTACAGATTCCACTTCACGTTTCCGGCTTAAGCAAGACCTACAAGGGTGGCTACCAAGCGGTCAACGATGTGAGTTTCGATGTTCCCGCCGGTGTAGTCCTTGGACTGCTGGGTCCCAACGGGGCGGGAAAGACCACGACCATGCGCATGATCATGGGTCTCATCTCCCCCACCGAAGGTGAAATTGAACTCTTCGGTGAGAAAGTCACTTTTGGTGCCCCCGCTTTGCAACAGGTCGGCGCACTAATTGAGGGTCCTGGTTTTCTGCCCCACCTCACCGGGCAAATGAACTTGGAATTGTACTGGCGCTCTACCGGTCGCCCCGGTGATCCCTTTATTGAGGAAGTACTGGAAATCGCCGACTTGGGGAGCGCACTTGACCGCAAGGTCAAGGCATATAGCCAAGGCATGCGCCAACGTCTCGGGATCGCCCAAGCGATGCTGGGCAAACCACACCTGTTAGTTCTCGATGAACCAACGAACGGACTCGATCCGCCCCAAATCATGGAAATGCGGTCGGTGATGAAAGCTTATGCGGCAACCGGACGCACGGTAATTGTCTCCAGTCACATGCTCAGCGAGGTCGAACAAACATGTTCCCATGTTGTTGTGATGCATCGCGGTCACTTGATTGCTACCGGTGAAGTGTCCGAACTACTGCGTGATCGAGGCGACGGCAGCCTTGAGGAACTATTCATGGAAATGATCGGTACCGACCTGACGGTGGGGAAATAATGAAACAACTTGGACATCCGCTACCCATCCGCGTTGAATTTCGCAGACAACTCACTCGTAAGCGGACCCTTGTCGCTTTCCTGCTTATTGTGGCGCTTCCGCTCATTGTTGTTGCGGCCGTGAAGTTTGGGCCAAGTTCAGATGGAGGTGGTGGCTTTGGTGATGGGGATCTTGACCTCGTTGGTTTAGCCACAGCGGGCGGATGGAACTTCGCACTGACCATGGTGTTTTTTGCTTCTGGTTTCCTCCTCTTGATTCTGATCGCCATGTTTTGCGGTGACACAGTGGCGAGTGAGGCATCTTGGTCCACCCTGCGCTACTTGTTGATCTCTCCCGTGCCTAGGCGTCGCCTACTATTTTCGAAGCTCACTGTCGCACTTATCCTCTCGGCAATTTCAATTCTGATTCTTATCGTGGTGTCTTATCTAATCGGCTTGATTGCATTCGGTTCTGGGGCTTTGAGCACCCCCACCGCTGGACCCTTTACCGAGACCGAAGCGTTCCTGCGAATTTTCGCGATTGGGACCTACGTGTTTCTCTCTTTACTTTTTGCCGCCGGCATCGCCTTTCTGATGAGCGTAATCACCGATATTCCGCTCGCAGCTGTTGGCACAGCGGTAGTCGTGGTGATCGTGAGCAATATCTTGGGGGCAATTGAGGCATTGGGTGCTCTGCGTGAATGGCTGCCCACTAATTTCGCTAACGCTTGGATCGGATTCCTCAATGAGGATATTGAGTGGACAGATATCAATCGCGGCATTTCGTATTCAGTTATTTCTTTCATGATCTTGATCACCATTGCGGTACTCAAGTTTGACCGCAAAGACATTACTTCTTAACAGAGGTTCATCCTCACAGGTACCTGAATTCGGTCACTTTCCTAGCCACAAAATTTGTCGTGAGCCCCACCGCGCTCAGCCTTCCTCACCGTGTAGTTGTCCGCAGTAGCAATGCGGGCAGCATTTTTAGATTTTTTGACGCGGGGGAACTCATCGCGCATTTCCTATTCTCCGCACAATCAAAGGTCACGGTTTTCACCGCGGTGAGCGCGCTCCTGGACTAGAATCATGGGAAAATTTGAACCAATAGCCGACTTGCTATCCCCCAGCAAGACCCATCTCAAAGGAGGAGGCACCGCCATGCAGTTGATTCAGGAAAGGCAGGAACACGGAATTCTGCGCTTAATGTTGAACGACAATGCCCGACGCAATGCCCTGTCGATGGACATGCTCGGTCAACTCCAAGCGGCACTGGATCAAGCCGGCAGCGATCCGGCGGTTCGAGTAATCGTGCTCGCGGCAACCGGACCAGCATTTAGTGCCGGCCATGATTTGAAAGAGATGACTCGGGCGCGTGAAACACCCGACGGTGGAAAGGACTTTTTTGTAGAAACCATGGCGACCTGTGCGCGGGTGATGCAAACGGTCGTGAATCACCCGAAACCAGTAATTGCCGAGATTACCGGCGTTGCCACGGCGGCTGGCTGCCAGTTGGTCGCGAGTTGTGACCTCGCCTACGCGGCGCCCACCGCGCGGTTTGGCACCCCTGGTGTCAACATTGGGTTATTTTGCTCAACCCCGATGGTTGCCCTGTCACGCAATGTGTCCAATAAAAACGCAATGGAAATGCTCCTTTCCGGTGATCTGATCGACGCAGAAACCGCTGAAACTATTGGCCTGATTAATCGGGTGGTCCCAGAGGAAACGCTGAGTGAATACGCCATGGGTATGGCCGCCAAGATCGCCAGTAAATCAAGTATGACATTAACCACGGGTAAGCAAGCGTTCTATCGTCAGCGCGAGATGACACTCGCGCAGGCCTACGAATACACCTCGCAGATCATGGTGGAGAACATGCTCACTCACGACGCCGCGGAAGGCATCAATGCCTTTATTGAAAAACGTGCGCCGCAATGGCAGGACCAATGAGCAATCCGTTTAATACTGACTTGGATCGCAATCCAGCCAATTTCCAACCACTAACCCCATTAACGTTTCTCGAGCGCGCGGCGACGGTAATGCCGGAGCATGTAGCGATCATTCATGGAGCACAACGCATCAGTTACGCTCAATTTTATCGGCGTTCCCGCCAGCTCGCCTCAGCTCTTGTGAGCGAAGGGATTGAGCGAGGTGATGCCGTGTCAGTGTTAATGCCCAACGTCCCACCCATGCTTGAGGCCCATCATGGCGTACCGATGTCCGGGGCCGTTCTACATGCAATCAACACTCGGCTAGATGCACAGACCATCGCCTTTCAACTGGATCATGCCAGCGCTCGCATTCTGATTGTGGATCGAGCATTTGTTCCCTTGGCGGAGGCGGCACTTGCTCTCACTGCAGTTACCCCACTTTTCATCGTCTACAACGATCCGGAATTCGCCAGCAAAGAAATAGGCAAGCTTTCATCGGTGGACTACTCTGCATTCGTTGCCCAGGGTGATCCAGATTTTGCTTGGCTGATGCCCGAGGATGAATGGGATGCCATCTCAATTAGTTACACGTCCGGAACAACCGGTGATCCAAAAGGGGTTGTTTCCCATCATCGGGGTGCATATTTACTCGCCCAAGGCAACGCGCTCGTTGCCAACCTGCCACGTCACGCAGTTTATTTATGGACATTGCCCATGTTTCACTGCAACGGCTGGGCCTTTCCATGGACGATGGCGGTGGTGTTTGGCACCCACGTGTGTTTGCGTGAGGTGAGAGTCGAACCTATCTGGCAGGCCCTCGCAGAGCACAAGGTGACCCACCTGTGCGGGGCACCACCGGTAATGTCGTTGCTTGTGTCAGCAGCTCCGCAGGTGCAGCGGACGTTAGCGGGGTCCGTCGAATTCTTCACGGCTGCGGCACCACCACCCGAGCGGCTACTTACCGAGATGGAGACCGCTGGATTTAACATCACGCACCTGTATGGACTCACAGAGACCTATGGCCCGGCAGTGATTAATGAATGGCAGGCCGAGTGGGATGGACTCGGGCAGGAAGAGCGGACCCACTTTAAGGCACGTCAAGGAGTTCGCTACCTCCCACTTGAAGCACTTGACGTAATGGATCCAGAAACAATGAAAAGCGTGCCGCACGACGGTGAAACCCTGGGAGAAGTGATGTTCCGCGGCAATGTGGTGATGAAGGGATACTTCCGCAATCGACGAGCAACACAAGAAGCATTTGCTGGTGGCTGGTTCCACTCTGGCGACCTCGGCGTGATTCATCCAGATGGCTATCTTCAACTGAAAGACCGGTCTAAAGACATTATTATTTCCGGTGGTGAGAACATCTCTTCGATTGAAATTGAAGATGCCTTATATAAACACCCAGCAGTAGCAGTTGCCGCGGTTGTCGCGATGCCACATGAAAAGTGGGGTGAAACCCCGTGTGCTTTTATCGAGCTATCACCCCACCACACGGTCACGAATGAGGAGTTGACGCAGCACTGTCGTAACTATTTGGCAGCCTATAAAATTCCGCGTCAGTTTCTCTTTGAAGAAATTCCACGAACAAGCACTGGAAAGATTCAGAAAAACAAACTACGAGAGCAAATACACTTCGAGAGCAAATACACTTCGAGAGGCTCACCGCTTGTACCGCAAACGCCCCGTCCCTGAGACCGCACTGACCGATTGCAACTGCACAAGCCCATGCCGCCAGCTAGATCCGTTGAGATCGCCTACATAAAAGCTAAAGGTCCCGGGGAGTCAACAGTGAGGAGCAGTCGTGATCACAATCGGTATTGACTCAGGTAAGTGCGCGCATTATGACTGAGTTTATTCAAGGTGGAAAAAATTTTTCAACTCGGTCACGCAGACCTCCAGGTTGAGACAATGCTCTCTGATGAAAGTAAGGACAGCCTCAAAAACGAGGTTACGCTGTCCCCCCAGCGGGCTATTAGTTTTGTAGTCTCCTAAATCGGACTAATTGGTAAGTCCTAGTACTCCACGGGCACGCATGAAACCTTCCTCGGGTGCACGCGGGTCCAAGTGAATCGCCAGCATGCCGAGCTCTTCGGCTCCCCTCAAGTTTACGGGTTGGTCGTCAATGAACACGGTATTTTTAACGGGGACACCCATTCGTTCGCACATGAGTCGGTAAGCAGCTGGGTCGGGTTTGAGGACGCCGTCTTGGCGGCCGTCCACCATGGCGTCGAACTCGCTAATAATGGTGATCCCAGCAATCCACTCGGTGCCGTGAAACGAAGTGAGGTCGTTGGTCAACATCCCCACAGGAATTCCGTGAGACTGAGCGTCTCGTAAAAGTTCGCGGGCCATAGGCCTCACAAGTTCCGACTCCGGACCTGCATATAGAGCAGCCATGAGTTCTTTCATGGTCATGTTTTTACCCATGAGTTCACTGAAGTGTTCAACTTGCAATTTCCAATATTCACGTTCGTTAATTATTTCATTTTGAAAGTCTCGCCAATCTGGATCTGCTTCAGGATCAAATGGGCCAGACCATGACAATGATCCACGTTTGAGCCCAAGCAGGTCTTCGCCTTGGTGCCTTAGTTCAAATGGGGTGAGCAAGACGGGCCCACCAAAATCGAAAATTAAAGCAGGCAATGGATCACCTTTCTCGGGAGATTTTAACTCGAAGCGAGCTCGAATCTAGCGCGACCCAGGAATCTTTCATAGTAACCACACATTCAAGCGATTCACCAAGCCCTAACCGAACGGGCGCACATAATCCTCCTGTCAATATTATGTCGCCAGGTCGCAATTTTTGTGGGGCGTTGTTCAACTCATTCTGCAACCAATGAATGCTGGACTGGATATCTAGATCACACGAATGCGGGTCCCACCTCTCGTGCTCATCGTCAGCGAATCCGAACTCCAAAGTGTCCATTGAATGGAGAAGCTCCTTCTGCGTGATGCCATCAGCTAATTTGGGTCCGATAACAGCGAAAGAGCTCGAAGAGTGATCCGCCGTGTTATGCGCCCATGTGAAGTCGTAGTCCTTCCACACCGAGTCAACAATTTCAAGAGAGAGCCAGTAAGAAGCAGGCACAAGATCCTGATCGAGCACCACTGCAATTTCCGGCTCTACCCGAGGGGCTATTACGCGTTCCGGCAAATCTGCACCACTGGATATAATTGAGTTAGCGAATAAAGGCGCGTAATTCGGTTCCGAGATCCCCATGGCCGCACGCATGACCTGGGAGACATACCCGAGTTTCCATCCCACAATTTGATCGCCTGCATCAATTCGCTGCAGGGTGTTGATCCACTGAATGTCATACGCTGCGTCTGCCGAAATGTGAACCTTCGCCGAACTCAGAGGGGTACCGTGTTTCCGGGCAACCTTGATCAACTCAGCGATCTTTTGAGTTTGCATCAGTGCGATCTACAACTTAATGTTCTTCTTCGGTGATAGTGACAATGTCGAATCGAGTAATCTCACCAAACCAACCGCAGTCACCACACCAGGTCATAAAGACTCGAAGATCAGCGGCCCAATATTCCGTTGAAATCCCACCCCCTAGCTCGACATCCGCTGCACACATGGGACAGAACTTGGGCCGATCAAGTAGGTGACGTTCGGCATCAGGGCCAAACCATGAACCCTTTGGCGGCAGGCGATGCGGGTCTGGCGGCAAAGCGGCCAGATCCGCTTTACGGTCTCCGGGTGACATGGGCGTGTCGGCCACAGGTTGGCCTGAGCGGTCAGGCACTCGTCCCCGCGCTTTCGCGAGCAGCCCACGCGTTCTCGTGCAGGTCAAGAAGCTCCTGCTTAATCGGGCTGTAACGCATCGAGCCTCCCGTGATCCAGGCATTAGCAAATTCGCGTTCGGCACCGAATTTGTCCTTTTCACATGGTAGATCGATACGGTCATGCGGTTCCCGGATGGTGCCGATCGGGTCTTCGCCTTCGGCCACCTTTTTCATGTTTTCCTTGAACATTTTCCGAAGCATGGCAACGCCGGCATCGGAGCGGCCTAGATGTTCCTGGCTGCGGTCAATAATGGCACCTTGAGAGACCCACGCCATAGTGTCTTGACCTTCAACGTAGTCGGTGATGAAGCGACCTTGGTCGTCTTTCCACAGGTACTCATAAAATGTAGGGCGCTCTTGCTTGGGAGGCTCAGCCCCTTTGGGCGAGTGAGTGGAAAAGAAAAGCGTCCACGTAGTCGTGTTGTCAACAGGGACCCTAATTTGCATTTGATTAATTCCGGCACCGCCAACTCGCATGAAATAGGGGAAAACGAGTGGATGCCCAATTTTCCAATCGTCATTTTCTTCGGTACCTCCTTCCAACACTCGGCGCTTCAAAATTCCCCATTCCATTTCTTCAAAACCGGTCTTCATGTGTTTTTTCTGAAATGCCTTAGGAGCGTCAAAACCGTGAGTTTGACCGAGGAATTCGAAGTAGTGGCCATGTAACCATTCCACGTGGTGGGGATCTACAGAATTTTCCATGATTTGCAGCCAATTGCATGGCAGGGTGGTGTAGCCGCAGTCCTTGACCCCATCCATAACGAAAACGTCAAAACGCGGAAGTTCAGGTGCGGGACTTGGTCCGACATACACCCAAACCATGCCCGCCATGGTTTGTGCTTTTCCGGCCTTTTGTTGTACGCGATCTCGGAAATTTTGATTGTCAGACTCGGCTGGTTGCTCAACACAATGACCATCGAAATCAAACTTCCACCCGTGGTATCCGCACCGAATTCCATCTTCGTGTACTACCCCGTAGGTCAAAGAAGCACGGCGATGGGGGCAATGTTCGGCAACAATGCCGTACTTGCCGCCTTTAGGTGTTTTAAAAAGGGTCCAATTCTCTCCCAAAAGACGCACTGTCTTTGTTGGTACCGAGTCAAAGTCTTCTTCGAATGCGATGGGGTACCAGTAGCAACGTAGTAACTCTCCCATCGGTGTGCCTGGGCCTACCGAGGTGAGTTCCTCATTTTGTTCGACAGTCAACATGGCTACTCCTCCTAATTCAGAGTCAAACTCTTCATTCTTAAGTCTCTAGTGTAGATCGGTCTCAGACCGCTGTTCGACTCCCGCAGGCTAAGAATGCGACCGATTCCTTCGGGCGGCAAGATTTTCGTCCCGCCCGAAGGAACCCATCAACTATTTCCACGAATCAGTCAAGGATGGTGACCACTCCGTTAGTTCCGTCGACTCGAATTCGCTGGCCAGTCTCTATTTTGGCCGTTGCAAATCCGGTGCCCGTGACGGCCGGCAGCCCGTATTCCCGGCAGACGATCGCCGCATGGCTCATCATGCCTCCCGAGTCCGTGACCGTTGCTTGGATTCGCCCGAAGATTGGTGCCCAACTTGGAGCAGTGAGGGGTGCCACGAGAATCTCGCCCTCCTGCATTTGACCAATATCCTCGGGAGAAAGGATTACCCGTGCGGGACCTTCCACCAAACCAGGTGAAGCTGCCATACCGCGTAGTTCACCTTCTAATTGTTCTCCGCCCCCCAGCCAAGAATTAACGCTGTCAGAGGTGATTCCCCACAGCATGACCGTGAATGGTTCGGTGATTACCTCTGGTGGTGCACCGAGGGCAGGGACTGGCTTCCAATTTGCCAACGCTGAACACTTGCGCCGACGATCAGCAATGATCGGCGGCCAATACCCCGGTCCAGCTGGGGCTTCAGGTGTCGCCCATGACACGAAATAATCCCAAAGCATCTCTTCAACTTCGACACGCTTGAGGTAGAAAATGTCATCTGGTTTCTCCCAAAATCCCTGATCCACCATGATCGCACCGAGTTCACGCATCTTGCGCCAAATTACGGAGTGTGCCCAATGCTCAACATAAAAGTTGTGGTTCTCCACATACGGGAACACGGTCCGGGCAAGTCCAAGTTTTCCTTGGAATGCTTCACGATCTTCATCGGTCGAAATCAATTCGGCGTATTCATTGACAACCCGATCCCGTTCGGCGCGAATCGCTTCCACTGGACGGTTCAGGTCCTTACCCTCCTTTAGATTTTCGATGTAGTTCCTAATGAACTCAAAAGGGACCTCGATGTTTTCAATCCAGATCTTGTCCCGATGGTAGAAACCTGATCCAGTTGAAAAATTGAACCACGGTTCCGCTGACTCTTCGAATGAAGCGATCCATTCTTGACCGTCCGCGCTACTTTTAAGAATCTCGCAAGTTGCGTCAACGTCACCGGCAGAAAAAGCCTCGGCGACTCCAGAGTCGAGGGCTTTGCGGGCTAATCTTTTCAGTTCATCATCTGGTCGAAACAGGTCAACGTCGACGCCGGCTACCATTTTCGCAATTGCTTGATCGGAGATACCTGGGAATATGGTCTTGCAGAACATAAAGAAGTCAAGATAAGCGGCGTACCCCAGGTTGAGGAATTCAAAGTGGTAATTCCATAATTTCAATCCCAAACTGACAATTCTATGGTAATTCTCTTGCATCTGATAGCCGGATCCAACACCCGCGCCAGACTTAACCACAAGATCAGCGTCTTCAATCTCAGGAAGTGCCGTGAATTGGACAGCTTCCAATTCACCAATGAGATCCCGGATTTTTACCATCCAGTTGGAATAGAGATCATCCCAATTCATGAAATAGTGACCCGCGCGGTCGGTGAAGTTTGCAACCCGCTCCTCGATTTTAGAGGGGTCTGCGGCGACGGGACTCAGATAGCAGTAGCCATTCAAAATTCTGAAAGCAATTCCGTCAGCGGGTGGCACCTGCAAGTGTCGGGAGTTGTACTGCGATAGGGAAGCAAGTGCGTATTCCAAAAAAGTTGCATCCCATGGAGTCAACACATTTGGCCAGTGGACTCCGTCTTGGAACCAAAATGTTGTGTCTTCGGATTTACGTCGATGCTCAGAGAACAACGAGGAATAGACGTACATTTCCTCCCAGCCCTCGGCACCCTCTGGGGTCTCAATGTCAAATGGACTTGGAAAACGGTCAGCCATTTTATTTCCTTTCGAGTAGTTGCGCGTGTGTGTGCATTTACTTTTTCGTGTGAAGTGGATTCATCAGGGTGGAGACAATGCTTGCCATGAAATCTCCTGACGATTGAGAGGTGCCTTCGGCGCTAGAAGTCTTCTTGCTCCAGACAGTTTCTGGTCGCGACTGCAGCAGAACAATATTGTTCTCTTCTGACATGTCAGCGTCCACGGCCCACTCAATATCTTGTGGGCATCCATAATGCTTCTCCGCAGCTTTTGCAAGTTTCGCAATCGCTGTAATCTGCGCATCGGTCAAGCTTGGTGACTTAGCGCGTTCTTCTTCCAACTCAGATCGCTCCACGCTGTCGTGGTCGCTGAGTTTGAACTCCATTTCCTTGATGGAAACCTTGCGTTGCCTAATTTCCATCAAGACTTTGTCTATTAAGTAGTTGTCTGGCGTTACTTCACCCGAGACAACTGACTCACCGAAGCCCCAAGCTGAGTCGATACACACTTGCGATCGATCACCATTGATGGGGTTCAGGGTAAACGCAACACCCGCTGAAATAGGTCGCACCATCTTCTGGACGACAACACTCATTTCAACGAGATGGTGTTCATAGCCCATCTTGACTCGGTAACAAGTCGCTCGATCGGTAAATAAGCTTGCCCAACACCGACGAACTGCTTCGACAACCGCATCTTCCCCTCGAATCCACAGATAGGTGTCATGCTCTCCCGCGAAGGAAGCGTCGGGCGAGTCTTCACTTGTTGCTGAAGAGCGCACGGCAACGGGAATGTTAATTGTTCCAGAAAGTCGACATAACTCTTGATACGCCCGTCGAAGGTCCACTTCTACCGGCGCAGCGATTTCCATTTTGCTAAAGGACTCTCGGATCCCTTTACAACGCTCGGTCACCATGTCCGTATCCGTGATGTCAAGTTCAAAAAGCAAACGAGCAATGTCCTCATCGACGTGGCTTTGTTCCTTGCTTTTGCGAAATGCTGTAGTAGTGAGTGTGAAGCCTGGTGGTACTGGTAATCCGGCTCCGGTCATTTCGCCAAGGCTTGCACCTTTACCCCCCACCTCACCCTTGAGGCCTTTCCGATAACTTTCGAACCACACTACAAATTCTGACATTGGGCTATCCCTCCGCTCGCAATGAAGGTGGGAGGGCGCGACCACTTAGGCCTGCCCACCAATCGGGAAGCTCTTCAAGGTTGGGAACCATCACTTCTTGAACGCGATTGCGATACGCGATAAAAGCCGAGTTGTTCGACATCATGCGGACAATGACTTCTTCGGTGTTATAGGGCTCACCGGCGTCGTAGCCGAAAGCGTTAATGGTGAACACGCGAATGGGACCTGAGTGGGTGGCCGCGATTATTCGATCGCCGGGGTGTTCGGCCATAATCCGTTGGATTCCTGCCCAAAACCTGCGAACGGTCGCCGAGGGTGGCTCGAAATTGAGCATCGGGATCTGGGTCCACAGCGTGATCGGGTCCGCACCTCCTGCCTGAGTACTCCAGAAGCGATCCATTTCAACCAGCCAGGTGGGGCGATCACCCAGGGCAACCCGTTCGTACTTTTCCATTTCTTTTTTGTACAATCGGAAAGCACCTGTGACGTCCCGTAGGCCTTCTGGGGTCCACACCTGGAAGTTGCGAAATTCCTCCAAGGGGGTGACTTCGCTAATCTGCGCCGTACGATCCCACATGGTTAAACCGTCGAGTAGCCCTCTTCGAATTCCTTCAGCAGTTTGGCGGGCTCTGTTGGTATCGGCACAAACTATTCTGATTTGTTCATCGTTTTTTATACTTTTGCTAATATCAAAACCACGGCGGTGGACCTGCCAACCACCGAGCGGGGTCAACCCACTCTCTGTTGAATATCCTTGGGTTTCACCATGTCTAATAATGTGGACTTGAGTTGTGAGCACGGCACCAGCTTGTTCTGGTGACTCGGGGACAATTTCTTTTGTTTTTGTAATTTGTGAATAAGCATTAGTGACCCCAAGATCTTGACCTTCCCAAATCGGGACGCGTTCCTCAAGTGCGTTCGCTCCACTTTTCCTGTCCCGGAATCGACGCAGGTACAGCGGAGTGGACTCGGTGCGCTCCAGATCTAACATTTCCGCTGAGGGTATTTCCTCGCTTCGCGCCTCACGTTCACGATACCGCTGCAGATAACCGGGGGGGTCGGTTCGATCCATGCGTGGAAGTGTTGAACGGGTCACTCGCCCATTGACCGATGAATCTGAATCTGAAGTCGTCATGATTTTCCTTAACTGTGAACCGTGAGGAATTTTTGATTCACCATGCCGTCGTAGTAAAAGATTGCTCGACCCATTTCAGCTTCCGTCCATGTCACCGGTGGCTCATCGTGATCGACGTAGTATCCGCCGGTGAAGGTTTCATTGCGGTTGCCCGCCGGGTCAAAGAAATACAAGCAATGCCCTCGCGTGGCACCGTGTCGTGTTGGGTTCGTCTCAATATTCACACCGTGATACGCCAAAATATCCGCGGCATCGCGGATCGCTGTCCAGTCTTCAACGTAATACGCAAAGTGGTGCAGTCCTCGGTCCTGCCCAGTCACGAGAGCAATATCGTGCGATTGATTCGAGTGCTCCAACCAAGCAGCAATCTGGAAACCGTCATCACCTAGGACTTGTTCGGTCATGTGAAAGTCCAGAACTCGCTCGAGAAATTCCGTGTTCTCGCCGACGTCTTCGCAGGTAAGAAAAATATGGTCAATTCTCGGAGGAGCGATTCCCACCATGCCAAGTGGTTTGGGAGGTGGGTTCGTCAGAGGCAAAAGGTTTCCTACCTGGTCCATGCCATGGGTGAGTTCCATTTCATGCCCGCTGGGCAAATTAAAGCGAATGGAATATCCACCGCCTGGACCGACCTGCTCTGGAGTCAATCGGTTGACAAAAACACCTGCCTCTTGAAGTTTCGCCTGGTAATAGTCAAGGTCTTCTAGGAATTGCAGTTTCCATCCCATACGAACTAACCCGTAGGTTGGAGCGCTCTGCAGAATTACCGAGTGGTGTTGGTGCTCATCCCAGCATTTAAGAAAAACTCGGTCACCCTCGCGGGCAGTTTCAAACATTCCCACAACTTCGCTGTAATAGGCAGTTGCGAGCTCCAAGTCTGGTACTCGGATCTCGACGTGGGATAACCGCAATATTGCCATTAGAACTGTCCTGTCCTAGGTGTGAACCGTCATGAATCGCTGATTGAGTTCGCCTTCATAATAGAAAATTGCGCGCCCAATTTGATCTTCAGTCCACGTGATCGTGGGAAAGTCCGGATCCGGTCGGTAACCGCCGGTGAATACCTCGTTTCGCGTGCCGAGCGGGTCAAAGAAGTAGATCGTGTTTCCACGCGTTATTCCATGCCTAGTTGGACCGACATCGATTTGAATTCCGTTGTAAGCCAGAACATCTGCTGAACGCCGGACGTGATCCCAGTCGTCGAGCCACCAGGCAAAGTGATGCAAGCCGCCATTCTTTCCACTGACAATTGCCAAGTCGTGTGGGCTGTGAGAAACCTCCATCCATACGGCGGATTGGTGACCCTGACCGTCAAGGAGCTGCTCGGTAGTCCGGAAGCCAAAAACGTCTTGATAAAACTTTGCCGAATCACCCACTTCCTCAGCGGTAACTAAAAGATGGTCAAGACGCGGTGGTGCAATTCCTTTAAGGCCTTCCACCATGAGTGACGGATTCACTAGCGAGGTCGCGCGGCCGACCATGTCAATGTCGTAAACAAGCTCCATAACTTGTCCCGAGGGTGTTTCGAATCGAATCGATTCTCCCTGACCCACATGATCGCCCTTGGTAACCCGCCGCACGGGGAATCCGTATTTCGTGACTTTGTTTTCAAATTCATCGAGATCGTCTTCGCGTTCGACTTTGAATGACATTTGCTCGAAGCCAACCCGGGGTCCGTAAATCAGCCGGAGCGAATGATGATTCGGTTCGTCCCAACATTTCAAATACACCGAAGTTTCATCGCGCTCGGTTTCAAGCATGCCGATTACTTCGGTGTAATAAGCGGTCGCTAGATCAAGATCCGTGACCGTGACATCAACGTGCGCCAAGCGTTGCAGGCCCATTGCGACTTCACTCCTTGACTATCCGAGTCGACCGGTGTGGATCAACTCACAGGTGTTGAAGCGGACGTTAGAACGATTGTGTCCCGCATGGAAGCACATTGTCCCATGGAGAGGGACGCTTTCTGCTAACGTCCATTCGCATGGGACCTAAATCCTTGCAACCAGCGCCCGAAGACATGCGCGCCGCCATGGCCGAATATGTTCGGGCCAGCCACCAAGCTTATGTGGAAGCCTCCGCGCAGTTGGCACCTGCCGATCGCCTGCGATTACCACTTTTCTCGACGCGTAAATTTACTGTCGCCGCAATTGGGACCAGTTATCTCCATATTGTGGGTACGCAAGAAGAATTACCCGCTCCACAAGGTCACGAAATTTGCCTTGAGGAAAGTATTGGGGACTTGAACTGGAGTCTACGTTTTTATGACCCAACCGTGGTACCCGGATTGGGATTAATCGATGAAAGGGAAGGCCCCGCGATCAACGCGGTGCACGACTGCCTTGGTTTGCGCTCAACTTTGTATCACCTCAGCATTCCCCCGGGCAGCGGGCTGAGCGCCCACCACGCGCAGCATGCTGGTACTGGCCTCGCGCATTCACACGCAGCGGCAATTCGAGACTTCGAGACCTTGGCTGCCTTAGCACCAAATAAATCCGAACTCATTCTGGAAATGAACTCCGCCTACGTCAACAACTTGAATAACGCGCATGCACTTCTCGCAAAGTCAATCACTCCAAAACTCTTAATTGATTCATGTGACTTTGACACAGTTCGCAAAGCTCTGATCAAGGAGCTGCGAGGTACTCAAGGTGAATGAAACTGTTCGTCGATCTCACTCGACTCTCTCGAGCGTTCAGAACGCTGCCCGTGTATTGAAAGAATACTCAAAAGGCACTCGCGATCTCGGTGTTACTGAGCTTTCTCGTCGACTGGGAGTTGGAAAGAGCACAGCTCACCGGTTGGTAAATACGCTTGCCTTGGAGGGGATTTTGGAGCAAGACCCGCATACTGGCACATACCGATTAGGGCTTGTTATGTACGAACTTGGGGCTTCTGTTGCTCTGCACGCTGATTTGCACGAGGCTTGCAGTCCAGTTATCGATCATCTGCGCAATGCCACCAAAGAGACTGTTCAAATCGCGGTCTTAGACGGCCGAGAAGTTGTTTACGTTGAGCGTCGGGAAAGCCCGCAGACACTTCGCCTGTTTGGTCGAGTTGGCTTTCGCAACGACGCCCATTGCACAAGCACCGGAAAACTCCTTTTAGCCAGCCTGCCACCCCATGTTCTTGAGACAACCCTCAGTGGTTGGCGACTCAAGCAACACACTCCACACACAATCGTCCGAATTGACAAGCTTCGCGCTGAACTCAGCGACGTAAGGAAAAATGGTTGGGCGGAGAACAATAATGAGTCCGAAATGGGTGTTGCTTCTGTCGCTGCTCCGGTGCGCAATGGCATGGGAGAGGTAATCGCGGCAGTCTCGGTTGCAGGTCCGGTGCAGCGACTCACAGGTGATTCACTGAGAAGGTTCGCGCGCCCGTGCGTTGAAGCCGGGGTCGCCATTAGTCGTCGTCTTGGCTATCACGAGAAACCCAAGGGAAGGTAAAAATGAGAATCACTGCTGATCAAGCGTCGGGGTTCGCACAGGCACTATTTTCCGCGCGCGCCGACCGCACCCCGATCCCACCGTTGACAGAAGGTGATCCCGAGCTTGGAGTCGATGACGGCTACGCGATCCAACAAGAGCTTGTCTCTCTGCTCATCGCTCAAGGCGAAGTTGTTTCTGGCTACAAGCTCGGACTGACCTCACTGCCCATGCAGAAGCTACTAGGGGTCGATCAGCCTGACTTTTCTCCCGTTTTTTCCTCAACCATCTACCCGGATGGAGCAACACTTTCCATGGAAAATTTTATTGCCCCGCGGGTTGAGGCCGAGATCGCTGTTGTTCTCAAGGAGGGCTTGGCGGGACCGCACTGCACTCCCAACCAGGTGTACCAAGCAACCGCAGGGCTACTCGCGGCCATTGAAATTGTTGACTCACGGATAATCGACTGGCAGATTAAGATCGCGGACACTATTGCAGACTTGGCAAGTAACGGTGCGATAGCTCTGAGCAGCAATTTGATTCCTATTGATTCCTTTGACCCCAGGCTGGTCGGGATGGTGTTTACCAAGAATGGCCACGTCATTGCAACCGGTGCTGGGGCAGCGGCCCTAGGTGATCCACTCGCTGCCGTTGCCTGGCTGGCTAACACACTGGCTCCGTTGGGAGTTACTTTGCCAGTGGGAAGTGTGATCATGACCGGCGCCCTACACGCGATGGTTCCCATAGCACCGGGCGACATTTTCCGAGCAGAGTTCGCCCACCTCGGCCCAATTACGCTCCGGGTATCCGAGTGAGCGAGCAACACAAACAAGACGTCTAACGAGAACAGCCGAAAGGACTACACATGCGATGCGCAATCATTGGATCAGGGAATATCGGGACTGACCTTATGGTGAAGATGCTGAGAAGCGATGTTCTCGACCTCGTGGCCCTTGTGGGCATTGACCCGGAAAGTGAAGGGCTTGTCCGCGCACGGGGCCTGGGGCTGGAAGCACCACACACCGGGCCCGAGTGGATACTGGAAAACGCCAGCAACATTGACATGATTTTCGATGCAACCAGTGCCTATGTTCATGTGCGGCATTACCAGGAATATGCAGAAGCTGGAATCACCGCGATTGATCTCACTCCGGCGGCGCGTGGGCCAAAAGTCATTCCACCGGTAAATCTTTATGACCATCTCGATGCACCTAATATCAACATGGTGACTTGTGGTGGTCAAGCGACAACTCCCATGGTTTTCGCAATTCGCCGCGTAATTGACGAACTCCCCTATGCGGAAATGGTTTCGACAGTGGCATCTAAATCCGCCGGTCCTGGCACCCGACAAAACATTGATGAATTCACCAAAACCACTTCAACAGCGTTGCGTGAAATTGGTGGTGCTCTGCGCAGTAAAGCCATTATGGTTCTCAACCCTGCGGAGCCACCAATCATGATGCGTAACACCGTGTTCGCGGGTATTCCTGAAGGTGCTGACCATGGGGCAGTCATTGACTCAGTTCACGAGATGGTCGCTGAGGTTACCAAGTATGTTCCCGGTTATCGATTGAAAAATCCTCCCGTTATCGAAGAGGGGCCATTCCACACTCCCGGCGGGATCGTTCCCCACCGCGCCGTGGTTTTACTAGAGGTTGAAGGGGCTGGTGACTACTTGCCTGCCTATGCCGGCAACCTCGACATTATGACCGCCGCCGCCATGCGTGTTGGTGAAGCTATTGCCCGTTCGCGCAAGGAAAAGGATGCCAACGCATGAGTACCTCTGCCCCAGATTTTAGATTAATTGATTCCACGCTGCGTGACGGTTCGCACGCAATAAGTCACCAATACGACTCGAAGGAGGTGATTGCAATTGTAAAAGGTCTTGATCGCGCCGGGGTTCAAGTCATTGAAATTGCACACGGCGATGGGCTCGGAGGTTCGAGTTTTAATTACGGTTTTTCCAAAGTCGATGAAAAAGGATTGATTGCCCAAGCCTGCGAGGCGACGACTAACGCAAAAATCGCATGCCTGCTCTTGCCAGGAATCGGACTTACGGACGACCTCCGTGATGTCCACGAATTAGGCGTAGGCATGGCCCGGATTGCGACTCATTGCACCGAGGCTGATATCAGCGAGCAACACATAAAGACCGCAAAATCTCTGGGCCTGGAAACTATTGGCTTCATGATGCTCGCCCACATGAATAGTCCCGAAGGGTTGGTCGAAGAAGCACTAAAGATGCAGTCCTATGGGGCTGACTCGATCTATTTTGCCGACTCAGCCGGGGCCATGACCACTGAAGATGTCCGGCGGCGTGTCAGTGCGCTCGTTAGTGCACTTGACATTCCGGTCGGGGTACACGCCCATAATAACCTTTCTATGGCGGTTGCGAATTCAATCGCAGCCTATGAAGAGGGTGCGCAGAATCTTGATGGAACCTCGGCCGGTCTCGGCGCTGGTGCAGGAAATTGTCCAACTGAAATCCTGGCCGCAGTTTCCGATAAATACGGAATTACTACGGGGGTTGATGTCCTCGCTCTGATGGATGTCGCCGAAGAGATCGTCCGACCGATGATGCCCCGACAGCAGGTTATTGACCGTGCAGGTCTGATCCTCGGGTACGCCGGGGTCTACGGCTCTTTTCTATTGCATTCTCAACGAGCTGCCGAACGATACAACGTTTCACAAGCGGAGATCCTGTTGGAACTGGGCAGACGTCGGGTTGTCGGCGGCCAGGAAGACATGATTATTGACGTCGCACTCGAATTAACACAAAAACACGCGGAGGCAAAAAAATGACGTATTCAGAACCGGCTAAACGACTCATCGAGGCCGCCGAAAATAGAGTGGCAACCACCGCGCTCACGGACAGTGACCCAAACCTCAACGTCGCCTCTGCTTACGACATTCAAGCCGAAGTGGTGCAAGCTCGCCTTGATCGAGGTCACGTTGTTGTGGGGGCCAAGCTGGGTTTAACTAGTATCGCAAAACAAAAGCAAATGAATGTCTCTGAACCACTGTACGGCTGGCTTACCAGCGATATGCAAATCGACACTGAGGCGTCGTTGCGCTGCAATGATTTCATTCAGCCGCGGTGCGAGCCAGAAATTGCCTTTTTACTAGGCAGTGATCTCAATGGCGCACACATTTCGGCGGTCCACGTTCTCGCAGCAACGCAGTATATTTTCGCTGCGGTCGACGTCCTCGACTCACGGTTCGCCGGCTACTCATTCACCCTACCCGATGTCGCCGCAGACAACTCTTCTTCCGCTGGCTTTACCCTGGGGGGTACAGCCATTAACCCCGAAGGCCTTAACCTACGAACTCTTGGTTGCGCGTTCGAAAAGAACGGTCAATTAATTGCGACGGCTTCGGGGGCCGCTGTGTTGGGCCACCCGGCATCAAGTGTTGCTTGGCTTGTACGCAAACTCGCCACGCGTGGGGAAGGACTTAAAGCCGGTCATATTATTCTCTCGGGAGCCATAACTGAGGCGGTGGCAGTTGAACCCGGTGATTGCATTACCGCACGCTTTGATCAAATTGGTACCGTAGAAATTCCCTGCATTTAATTTAAGGAGTTGTTATGCCATTTATCTCAGTTACGTTAATTGAAGGCCGCACGACCGAACAGAAACACGATCTCCTGAAAAAGCTCACCGTCGCATCTGCTGAGGCCCTTGATATCGATCCTCAGAATGTTCGCGTTGCAATACATGAGGTCTCCGCGGACGGATGGGGAATAGGCGGAGAACCCATGTCCAAGCTCCGGCCGGCGTAGTTGGTGTAATCAGTCTGATGACCTGGCACCGAGCAATATTTTCTAGCGAACTCACCGAGGGAAAGTCCTTGGCAAGAATAATTGATGCACGCCAGGTCCTGCTATCACGGATCTCCGGAGTCGCACACGCGGTCTCGAATGTGTGTCCGCACAACGGATTCCTTCTTAGCGAGGGAGTATCGCGCGCGGGTTGCATCACTTGCCCTGGACACTTTTGGCGTTTTGATCTCATCACCGGACAGAAGCAAGGCGATTCGCGCACGCACTTAAGTGTGTACCCAACCCATGAAAATGAAGGCTGGATTGAGGTTGAGCTACCCGAAGCTGTTGCGACAAAGTCACTTCGGGAAATTTTGTTGGCCAGCGCCCGTGGCGACGACGTCAGTAAAGACGTGGCTCGATGAAGCAAGGTGGCGGGGAGCCACAACCGAAGGGACTTTTGCTTGACGTGGGCGTGGTCTTTTTTAAGTCGGCCTGGGAAATCGCAGACCAATACGAATACGTCCGCGGTCTTCCACCAGGTACTGTTGTCGGCCGTGGTCCCCTCGACCTTGGAACTGATGAGCGTTGGGTTCGTTACTTACAAGGTGAGGCCACCGAGCGTGAATACTGGCTTGATTTCGCGGCAAAAGCGGAAGCAAATGGGGCTCCTCTGGACGGTCACCCCACGGTTATGCGAGCGATGTTTCAAACCCCCGGTGTGGACATTCTCCGCCCGCAAGCCTTAGAACTTGTCCGCGACGTGAAGGAGCGCGGACTCCGCTTAGGAATCTTGACTAATGAGCTCATGGACTTCCAGGGCCGCGATTGGGTGGAGAGCCAGCACTGGTTTCCTCTTTTCGACACGATTATTGATTCCTCGGAGATCGCGATTCGTAAACCTGACCCAAAGGCCTACGAACGAGCGATTTCATCTATGGAAATGTCTGCGGGTGACATCGTTTTTATCGACGACAACCCCACCTACGTTCGAGGTGGGATCGATGCAGGCCTGATCTCGCTGCATTTAGAAGTCACCAACCCTAATCAAGTTTTTGACACAGCACGTCGATACCTACAGTTGGATTAGAACTACCTCTGATCCAGAGTTGCCGCTCAACCCTTCTCTAATCAACTTTTCGACTGATCTGCATTACTACTGCCTTGGGCTCGGTAAAGAACTCACGACTAAAGTTTCCACCTTCACGACCGACTCCTGATTCTCCCGCCCCACCAAAAGGAGCACGTAGGTCTCGAATGAAGAAACAATTCACCCAGACAGTGCCAGCTTTAAGACTTTCGGCTACTCGATGAGCCTTGCTCAAATTCTCAGTAAATACCATCGCATTGAGACCATAGGGGGTTGCATTAGCTGACTGGACAACTTCACTTTCAGTATCAAATCTTTGCACCGCCACAACTGGACCAAAAATTTCTTCCCTACACACTCGCGCAGTTGCAGGAGCATCGACAATGATTGTTGGATTAACGAATAGCCCATCGCCGGGCCCGCCAGTAAGAACTCGACCACCGTCCGTTTCCACCGTCGCAAAGTAACTTGTGACTTTTTCGTAGTGGGTTGAACTAGCCAAGGGGCCAAACTCCGTACTCGGATCTTTGGGATCGCCAATTTTCATCGACTCCGTGGCCAGTTTGTACCGGCGCAAGAATTCGTCATATATTCCATTTTGAACATAGAGCCGGCTACCGGCCAAACACACTTGCCCTGCATTGCGAAAGATAGCCTGAACCGCCCAGTTGACCGCATTGTCAATTTCGGCATCGTCGAACACAATATTTGCGCCCTTGCCCCCGAGTTCGAGGCTGATCGGAATCAGATTCGCTGCCGCCGCCGCGCCAATGATCTTCCCGGTTGTTGACTCCCCGGTAAAAGTTATCCGATCAACATCGGGGTGGTGTGTGAGAGCCTCGCCGACGGAGTTCGGACCGAAGCCATGGACCACATTCAACACGCCAGGTGGGATTCCCGCCTCCAGAGCGAGCCTGGCCCAGATCGTCGCGGATGCTGGACTGTCCTCGGCGGGCTTGAGCACCACCGTGTTCCCCCACGCCAATGCCGGAGCGACCTTCCATGTGCTCATCATGAGCGGAAAATTCCACGGGGAAATAGCGACCACTACACCGGCGGGACCATGAACCGAGTACGCGTGATGACCTGAGTCCATTGGGTATGTGTCGGCCATGCTTAAGCGAGCATGATCGGCGAAGAATCGGACGTTCCACGAGCTCCGTGCAACGTCGTGCAAGGCCTGGGTCACCGGTTTTCCCATATCGAGTGTGTCGGCCAGGGCGAGTTCTTGAGAGTGCTCGTCCATCAGGTCAGCGAACCTGTGCAAAATTTGTTGGCGCTTTTCATACCCCATGCGCGGCCACGGGCCGTGGTCAAAAGCCTCGCGTCCAGCAGCCACCGCTTTGTCAGCGTCTGCTTTGCTCCCAAGTGCGACCGTAGCCCACTGCTCCTGTGTATATGGGTCAATGTCTGCCATGGTCTGACCATCGACGGAGGGGACCTCGACTCCATTAATTACGTGCTGAAAGAACTCCATGAGTTAAGTCTCTCCACTTTGTCCCGCTATGCGTTCCTATTTTGACGTGTCTTTCCGCCCAGCGGGACATAAATCTCACATTGGGTATTGCGCGGTGAAGTACGCATTTTGTCCGGTCCTAAATCAACTGCTACTGCAAGACGTCATGAGCGAGGCCATTAAGTGAATGGCACTGGGGGATCCCTGATTCTGGGCCGTGATTTGTTGACCGCAAACGCCCCGTCCCTGAGACCGCACTGACCGATTGCAACTGCACGGGCCCAAGCCACCGGCATGTTTCTCATCGCTAGTTGGTGCTCACAATCGGGGGTGATCGACCGACCCGCACCTTTGCCGTGCCTTAAAGAGTGAACGCAAGCGGCCGTTTTTTTTGATCCCAAAATACGGGTCATGTGGCATGTCTTAATACACCAGCGGGTGTGGCCCCAGACTCTGGCGAAATTCACTGGCTCCACCAGTGCTCGACACTGCTTTCGCCCCCAACTACGCATTATTCGCTCACTCAAAAACTTTCTTCCCCAAATGCGACAAATGATCCACTAGGGTTCGGTAACAATCACTCGCAGCAAAATTTATTCCTCAACCAAGGCTCATAAGGGGGCTTTGCACACATGGCCACACCCAATGCAGTGGTTATTGCAAACCCGCATGCGGGCGGCGGGCGAGCACGCACAATTGCCATCAAAGCTCAGAGCGCGCTTATATCTGCAGGAATTAATGTCACCTTGCACTTCCCCGACTCACGTGAGCAACTTCAGATAATTTCTGCTCAGTCGTGTGCCGAACAACCCGATGTCGTTCTTGCCTGCGGCGGAGACGGTACCTTCCACGATATTCTGCAATCTGCTATCGCAAGTAACACAACAATCGGAATCATCCCCTGCGGAACAGGCAATGACATCGCCCGATCACTTGGCCTGACCCGGACAATAAGTGATTCATTTTTTCACGAGATGGCAAATTCAATTCACAATCAATATTGTGAAATAATTGACGCATCAAAAATTACTTGCGACGGCGAGCAGGTGTGGTCCCTTGGGGTAATTTCGGCTGGATTCGACTCTGCTGTCAATGAACGCGCAAATCGCATGAGTCACTTTCGCGGAACCCTTCGTTACATTTTGGCGTTACTCGCTGAATTGCGCGAATTCAAATTACACCATTACACGGTGAACATGGACGGTGTGCAGCACAGTAATTGCGCTTTACTTATTGCCGTTGGTAATGGCGGTAACTATGGCGGAGGGATGAGAATTTGCCCGCAGGCAGACATGAAAGATGGTCTTCTCGATATTACCTGGGTGGACCCTGCGCCTCGACGAACCGTGCTGCGAATATTTCCGCAAATCTTTTCTGGACGACACATTAACCACCCGCTTGTTCACACTTATCGCGCCGCCGAGATTTCTATTGAATCACCCGACTCAATGATTTATGCGGATGGGGAGCGAATCGGCTCACCGCCTGTTCTTATCCAAGTTGTTCCTCGAGCGGTGCGGATCCTCGTAAATTCTTAGGATTCTGTGCGTGAGATATTGCTTGCTTTGATGTCACGAGCAAAAGCATCCACGTAGGCCATCCCACCCGATTCGAGAATTTCGTTCTTGATCACGTCAACAATATGTGCCGCACTCATGGATGAAACGTCGATGAGCAACCGCTTCGATAGGTGCACGTAGACACGTTGCCGACCGAATTTCTTTGCCCCGTAGGTAGTGGTGATCGCATGCACGGGGACCTCTGGGTGTGACTCAAAGATTGGGATCAAAATTCGCCGATGCAGTTTATGCAGTGACTGCTTGTCCGGCGACCTGGTGCCCTCTGGATATAAACCCAACATGCTTCCATCAGCCAGCACTTGAGCCGCCATGTCCAGTGCCCATCGGGTCGATTCTTCGTCACCCCTGCGTAATGGAATCTGCCCCATCCAGCGAAAAAAGATTGCACCACGATTCTCAAAAACTTCAATTTTTGCAAACGCTGTCACTCGCCACCATTGCTTCATCACGATCGCAACCGGATCCATTGCATCCACATGGTTACCCACCAAGATAGCCGGACCACGAGTCACATTTTTGGCACCGGTCACAGTCACCGACCATTTGAAATTTAACAGACGCATGAAGAAGATTGTGATCCAATAGGTAATGGCGCGACCTGGTCGCCCTATTCGGGTGCCAGGGTAGATCACCTTTCCACGTTGCACCAGGTCGTTAAAACTATCTTGGTTGGTATTTTCCACGACGCTATCATCTACGGAAAGGTGTGCGGCCGCTCGCGCGGTATCTGAACCGCGACAGGTGCAACAACATTGGCTTTAGATTCATTGAGATCGATACACAAAATTTGTGCGCCCCAAAGGATTCGAACCCACACCAACTGATCGTTAATAGCCTAAGAAGTTATTTGCACTTCTTTCTCCTTATGTTACTTAACAATATGAGGGGGATTGACATGCTGGCCAGAGTGCCTAGACCTCCATTGACGGTTCTTCACTCCCCAAGGCCGATTGTGACTCATCGGTCCAGCTTCACTAATTTTGACAATACCTGCTAGCAACTTAGACTAGGCTCTAAATGTGAATGTTCAATTTCTAGTGCAAGGAGTCTGGAATGGAAGATAGGCAACTACTCGGATGGATGAATCATCGGATTTACCCCACGTTCGCCATGTTCATCGCATACTTCATGATTTTTGCGCCAATTTTTGCGTTCGTCTCCGTGTCAAAATGGTGGAGTGACAATCCGGGAATCGATCAAATTATTTCGATCGGCCTTCTGATTGTTCTTATTGCCGTCACACTTTTAACTCTGCTTATGGCCTGGGGAATGGTATTTGATATCAAGGCGTTGGTGTCATCCATGTCAGCGGAGTTGGCGTCCACGGACTTTGGCAAAACATTCAAAGGGTTCGTTGCTTTTGGTGTGGTCTTCACCATTCTGATCTTGGGTACGGCAGCCGGGTTGGGGCTTCTGGTTTTCAGCGCTGCTTTCCGCAGCTAAGACCTCTCGCAGGGGTGTCAAAAAGCCGCGGTTCACGATGACGAGGCCACCAGACTCGGTCAATTGCGGCGGCCTCTTGCGTAATCCGACAAACACAATATGCGATTTCGCGATCATGCACGTGCTTGATTTCGCGGCGCGTTTCGCGCGGGAGAGGTTCACGCCTGGCTTGATCACGTAACCATGAACCTTCTTCGGCTATAAAATCTTTTTAAGGAACGCACTCTTCAGTTGCTCCTGGCCTGTTGGTGGGGCTCCTATGTTGCGGGGCTCTTAATGCTTCCGTCGGGCATCCTGGTGTTGTTAAACACGGCGTCATCTAGGTTCGCGCCGATCAGGTTCGCGCCCATCAGGTTCGCGCCGGACAGGTCCGCACGAGACAGATTCGCGTCGCTCAGGTCCGCACGAGACAGGTTCGCATTGGTCAGGAACGCGCCCACTAGGCTCGCGCCGGACAGGTCTGCGCTGGACAGTTTCGTGCCTAACATGTCCGCACGGGACAGGTCCGCGCCGAACAGTTTCGCGCCCCACATATCTGCACGGGTCAGGTCCGCGCCCCTCAGATTCGCGCGGGCCAGGTCCGCTTCGGTCAGGTCCGCGCCAGAAAGGTCCGCGCCAGAAAGGTCCGCGCCCGACTCGATCACGTAACCCTTGACCTTCTTAGAGGACCCATCCATCAACTACTCCTTATCTCACGCTAACTATCCCACACTCGATCGCATCTCAACCAGTAACTATAGGAACTGTCCACCGGAGTTCGTCCTACCGGGGACAGCGGGCGTTCGTATTTACTTCGGATAGTTCTTTTGTTGCCGCTAGTTAAACCCCTCGGTTTCACTCAACTTGTGTGATGGCTAGCTGCGAGGCGGTACACCGGAGTGTCCAAGCCTTCGAACCGAGCCTTCAACTGCAATGCGAGAAACAGCGAGTAATAGCGTGACTGATGCAAGTTACCTCCGTGGAACCACAAAGCGGATTGCTGGGTTGGTTTCCACATATTGCGCTCCTCCCCCTCCCAGGGTCCCGGATCCATCGGAGTGTCCGAGCCCAAGCCCCACACCTTGCCCACCTGGTCGGCAACTTCCTGACTAATCAGATCAGCCGCCCAGCCGTTCATTGATCCGTAACCCGTTGCGTACACGACAACGTCAGCGGGAACCTCGGTGCCGTCGTCCATGACAACGGCGTTCTGGGTCAGCTCACGAACCTGTGACCTCTTCCATGTCAAGGACGGGCTAGAGGCGCGCTTCGTAATAAGGGTGGGGGGTAATCCAGACTCGGTCGGGATGCATTCGGAAACACGATCCCTTAGAGTACGAAACGACCACCGGAGCGTCGGCCGACAAATTGCTGACATAAGGGAGAGATGACATGACGAACGACGCGAATCTAGGAATTCCTGCGGGATGGATTGGTGGTTTTGCCGGGTCGGACGAGAGATTCGCTTATCCGACACGCGATTTGGGTTCGCTGGACATGTTGAAGAACATGGACAACATAGCCTTACTTCAGCGTCAACAGGCCATCCTCTGGCCGGAGTTTAGCTGGCAGACGCAGCCCGACGCCGGCGACCCGAAGCGGTGCTTTCAAATGTTCGCACCAGACATCTCACGTATTGGCTACACCGAGCAAGGGCGCGTGTACGCGATCATCTGCCCGCAACAGGGAATCGGGTCACCTTCACTCGGCACTATCAACGTGGAAATCACGGTGACCGGCCAGCGCGGCTGGGTCGATGAGGACACACGAGCGCTGGCCTGCGACATGTCAGTGGAGGTAAGAATCTGGTTTGGGCACGGCCACCACGAAAACACCGTGATCAAGTTGCTTTGGAAGATGATCGATGATTTGGGCCACGACTTCCCGATCAGCAAAGACAAAGCAATCGTGGTCAGCACCCACAAGCCAGGATACCCTGACCAACCGATCTTCCAACTGTCGAAAGGTGAGAATCCCCGCTTCGATGCGCCCGAATTCGCCCGCCATCCCGACGAGGCGTGGTCGGTCGGGCACCTTGAGGCCGAGGTCGGTGCCATCAAGCAATCGGGCAGCCCCGTGGTCCAAGAATTCAGTCGATTACTGATGGAGGTCTTGAACATGAACAGTGGCAACATGTTGAAGGAGGGTAACGTTTTGACGTGGAACGTGTGGGTAAACCATCCAGAGTTCGTTGACCAAAAAGAGTGGCAGGAGCATGCCGAGAAGTGGCGCAAGTCGATCGACGTCAATCACAACAGCCCTGAACGTTGGGTTTCGCCCCCTCGCTTTCACGATGGGAGCTTGATCCCTGTGCCCAAGAATTTCGTAGCTCTCGAACTCGCCAAGATCCACGAATTCAAAAAAAATATTAAAAGAATGCACGCATGAACGGGGACGGCTTGCGCTGAGCTTTCCACTCGTACTGGACGAAGCGTCTCACCGGATGGCCATCTTGTGGGATCCTTGGGCGAGATTCATGCCAAAAATGTTCTTGGGCTCACTCTGGAGAGGGCTTCAAACGCAGGTTATGACGCTGTCGATGATCAAGGACGGAAAGTGGAAATCAAGACCACAACGCGATCCTCAATTTCCCTGTCAGCCTCAGGAACAAAAGCGGAGCGGCTGATCGTGGTGAAACTTGATGCCTTGACAGGTGCAGCAAAAATTATCTATGACGGTGATGCATCGCATGTGTGGGATCTGGCGGGTAAGCCTCAAAAGAATGGCCAGAAGAGCTTGGCACTGAGCAAGCTGCCTAGTTGATCCACCATTAGTGCAGACAAAGCTGGCTGCTGCCTCTGTTGAAGAGACGGCATCGCGCTGTGTCGGTCAGACTTGACGGTTCGCTATCCGAGGCACAACTTACCTTGCAAGTCATCAGGAACCTGAAAGGCTTGGGCTGTGTTTGAACTCCCGCTCCCACTTCTTGTCATGACCATGGTAGGCATTGTGGGCTTCGCGGCTTCCGGAGCCATCGCAGCTGCGCGAGCCGGCATGGACTGGTTAGGAGTCTTCACATTGGCCGCCGCTACAGCTATTGGTGGCGGAACCATGCGCGACTTACTCATGAGCACAACCCCCGGTTGGTTGATTGATTTTTGGCCTACCGTGATTTTGATCGCGATCACCGTTGTTGTGGTGTGGATTGCCGTGCGGGTATTTCCATGGCAACGACACCGAGCCTGGATGGGACGCATTTTTGTCTTCACCGACGCAATAGGCCTTGCCTCATTTACGATCGTGGGAACAGAAATTGCTCGTGATGCAGGTTTTTCTGTTGGACCCGCTGTCGTCTTGGGCGTAATTAGCGGGGTCGGTGGCGGAATAATTAGAGATGTGCTCGCTGGGAAACGAATCTCCGTTTTTGACGGCGAAGTTTACGCTCTCGCTGCGGTGGCCGGCTCCGTAGCATTTCTGCTCACCCAAAGTTTTAGCGAATGGGTCCCGTTCTTGGTCGGAGTGGCCGTTGTTCTGATTATTCGATTGGGTGCAGTTCTCACTGGGTGGCAGGTTCCCACGCTTGCAACACCGACACCGGATACACCGAAAACCTGAACTATCCACGATCGTTGCGCGTCAAGTTTATGAGTTAGATGGCGACCTGCGTCCTATCTGCCTTGCCAACAAAGGGGAGTCCGATCGAGCCCCCAAGCGTCTGTTTGCTCGTGGGTAGAATGGCTCCTTTGAGTTCCTCATCATCAAGGTCGACGTCACTTGGGGTCGGCGACTTTTTTTGGCGTGTAACGCAGGAGTCGGTCACGACCGCGGGGTCCTTGACACGGTCTATGCGGCTTGATGTGACTCGGATTCAATTAAAGAGAAAGAGGCTCACGCCGAGCGGCTCGCCGCTGAGAAGCAGGCTCGTACCGAACAGCTGCACACAAGATTGTGCTAATGACGATGGGTAACGAACCAAGATTGTGCCATGAAAACACCGGCACCATCTTCATGACAATGGACACTGAGTAATCACAATCCACGCATGGCACCCCGGGGGGGTTACTGCACGCACCGCGCATCGGATCGTTGTCTTATTGTCAATTAAATTCGCACCCGATTGCCCATGCGCGAAGCCTCGTCGTGTCAATTCCCGTTAAAGAGATCGCTGGGACCATAGAGTATTATTACATCACACACTGTGTTTCTGGGAAGGATCTAGTGATGACTGAGGACTCTGGGACGCCAGTCCCCAATCCCGCTGACACTTACGTGGTGAAAAATAAAATGTCAGGGGTTCCGGGGCTGGTGTTGGGAGCCATCTCCCTGTTCGTGTCAATCGTTGGATTTAGCCTGGTTAGCGTTCTATTCTTGGCAACGAATGAATCATCTTTATCTTTATTCACTGATTCAAGTGTCGAAGAAATCGCAGAAGACCAAGCTTCTCAAGATGACACGACGGGTACCGGGGACTTGTACGCTCCCCCGGAGAATCTCGGCCGACTCATTGACCAAGTCCGTGCCAGCACGGTAACGATCTTGTGTAAAGACAGTCAAGGATCTGGCTGGGTCGTTTCACTCGACGGGGTCGGAGACGATGCATCAGAGGAAGATCGAGAACTTGATCGTAAATACCCGAATGAGGTGATCACTAATCATCATGTGATCGAAGAGTGCGTGGACGAACCAACCAGTGTGCGTGCTCGAACTGGGGCCGAAGAGTACGACGCGTACCTGTATTCGTGGGATGAAGAAAACGATTTGGCACTCGTCGCGATCACCCAGGACGTCCCTTTTTTGGAAGTGAGCAAGAAACCAGAGCCAGGGTGGTGGGCGATGGCGGTGGGAACTCCGTATGGACTGGAAGGTTCCGTTTCGATCGGCAATGTCATGAATATCGAGGATTTCGAGATGTACTCCACTTCACCACTTAATAGCGGTAACTCCGGTGGTCCAATGGTCAACTCCCAAGGAGAGGTTATGGGCACAAGCACGGCCACCCGCATCGGTGAAGAAGACCCTCAAGACTGGAATATCGCTGTCGGCTCCCCCGCTTTATGCGTCGCACTGATTTTATGCGATGAAGATGATCCTGTATTTCTTTGGGATTAATTGCTTCCTAGTAGCTCTGAAAAAGTCAGACTAGGCAGCAAAGGAAATCATGTGAAAGTAAACAAAGTCCCGAGACAAGGGTTAACCATGTCCCGGGACTTGACAACGGAGCCGCCTCAGGGAATTGAACCCCGGACCTACGCATTACGAGTGCGTTAGGACCAGGAAGAAAATCAAGGATTGGTTCTGATTCGAGTAACACCCAGACACCTGTGGTGTCACCCCGATGTACCCCGTCGCATGAAGAATGTTCGAAAAATGTTCGCACTTTGCAAAACTTAATTCCCTAACTTGAACCGGGGGTTGTTAACAACCGACTCCGGCCACATATATATGTAAGCCTGCCAAGAATGTGAGTAATATTTATGCTAACAAAATATGCCAAGTCACCCCCAGTCACGATTTTCAGGTGCGGCAATGCGGGCACTCCAAAGGCTTTCTTCCTTTGCCTCTCGCTCGTTCAAAAGCCTTATCACAAGATTTATATTTTGAAATTTCTATACTCGGCTGTCATCATGGAGTTTTTTTTATCTCTACCGGCTGCGTGTAGGCAAGAAGACGCACCAGAGTTGTTGGGTCGACGATCCTAATATTCAATGCTTCTGCGTCTTTCGCCTTATTCCCATGCACCGTGTCATCAAAGACGAGGAGAGTTGTCTGTGCCGAGATTTTACCAGTGACTCTTAAACCACGTTTTAATGTTTGCCTTTCCAAGCCAGCGCGATGTCATGACCGGGAGTGCGCATGGTGGTAACCACCACTTCACCAGCGAGAATCAGGATAATGGGGCTCCCACAGCAATTCGGTCAACGTGAATTCCTGCGGCTCCGGATCGAAACCGAACAGTTGTACGTTATTTCGTAGAAACGCTCACTTAGAACAGTCCAACTACCGCGTTATTGACAACATTGATTTTTTCACTGGATGGAACCTTTGGTAGTCCGGGCATGGTCATAACGTCTCCGCACACCATGACAATAAACTCGGCTCCGGCTGCAAGTCGTACTTCGCGAATATTGATGCTGTGGCCGCTGGGGGCACCACGCAGAGTGGGATCGGTCGAGAAGGAATATTGGGTCTTCGCGACACAGACGGGGAAGTGGCCGTACCCGGCAGCCTCCAGCTCTTTGATCTGGGTCCGGATCTTTTTGTCGGTGGTCACCTCCGAGGCACCATATACCTTCTGCGCGATTGCTTCGATTTTGGCAAAAAGGGGCAACTCGTCCTCGTAGACGAAAGTCATTGAAGAGGGAGTTTCACACACCGCGACAACTCTCTCGGCGAGCTCGGCTGCACCGGCGCCGCCTTGTGCCCAGTGGTCGGCAAGGACAACGTCAGCACCCAGTGCTTTCACCCGGTCTGTGAGTAGTTGAATCTCTGCAACGGTGTCAGTTGTGAACTTATTTATTGAGACGATCGCGGGCAAGCCATACACTTCGCGCACGTTGCTGATATGGCGTTCTAGATTCACCAGGCCGGTAGATAGCGCGTCAAGGTCCTCATCGGTCCCGCTATCGCACCCTCCGTGGTATTTGAGGGCGCGCACAGTTGCGACGATCACAACGGCGGAGGGACACAAGCCGGATTTTCGGCATTTAATATTAATGAACTTTTCGGCACCAAGGTCGGCTCCGAAGCCAGCTTCGGTGACAACGTAGTCGGCAAGTTTCATTGCAGCGGTGGTAGCGATCACGCTATTGCAGCCGTGGGCAATATTGGCAAATGGACCACCATGGACAAAGGCTGGAGTGTTTTCAAGGGTTTGAACAAGATTGGGCGCGAGCGCATCTTTGAGTAACACGGTCATCGCACCTTCTGCATTGAGATCACGAGCGGTGACCGGGCGACGATCTCGGGTATAGCCGATCACGATCTTGCCCATGCGCGCCTTAAGGTCTTCAAGGTCAGTTGCCAGACAAAAAATCGCCATAATTTCAGAGGCGACCACAATGTCAAATCCGTCAGAGCGAGGGAATCCGTTACCCGGTCCACCCAGAGCCACAGTGATGTCGCGAAGTGCTCTGTCATTCATGTCAACAACGCGCTTCCACGTGATGCGTCGGACATCAATGTCAAGGGCGTTGCCGTGGTGGATGTGGTTGTCGATCAAGGCTGACAGTAGGTTGTTTGCGAGTGCAATGGCGCCAAAATCCCCCGTGAAATGAAGATTGATGTCTTCCATCGGGACAATCTGGGCCTTGCCACCACCCGCAGCGCCACCTTTCATGCCAAATATCGGGCCCAAGGACGGCTCACGCAGACACACTATTACGTCTTTACCAATATGACTCAAGCCATCAGCCAAACCCACGCTGGTTGTTGTTTTGCCCTCGCCAGGGGGAGTCGGGCTAATCGCGGTGACTAGCACGAGCCGAGCATGTGAATTTTCCGGCAGATCTGCAATATAGGACAAGTCAACTTTAGCCTTGTAGTGTCCATAGGGTTCGATATTTTCGATTGGGATCCCAAGTGTTGATGCAACATCGCCAATTGGCTTCATCGTGGCAGCCTGAGCGATTGCTATATCGGAGAGCATCTGTGGGTCCTTTAGGTTGGAGGGTGTGCACCGCTAAGACTTGGCGACGTGAATTTCTTGTAACATCATGGCATTACTTAAGTCACGTCGCCGCCAATGATGTAGTCGGCGTGACGTCGTTAGATCCGACTCGCTTAAGAATAGCTAAGCAAAGATTGCTGTGACTTGAGTAATGGCTATAAGAAGAGGAACGAGCGCTACAACGACCCTGAACAGGCCGAATGGAGCTTTTTGCTGGTACTCAACCCACTTGGAATCGTCCGTTCCAAAATCTTGACTTATCACCTTCCACTGCTGAACACTGTTGTCGAACCCCAACAGGACCAACAGATTAATGCCAACGATAAAGACTGTAAGTGCCGTCTGATGTGCTGCTCCAAGGTCACCTGATGTGCTCATCTGCAGCACCCATGCGTTCGCTACAACGAAAGCAAGGAAAATGATCGCGAAGGTGAGCGCAGTGCTGAGATCTCGCGAGGCTTGGATTTCTTTGGATTCCATTTAGTTTTCTCCTAGGTTGATAAATCGCGGGTCGCGATTGGCCAGTGAATTCTTAACTGCCACACAATTACTTTCTCTCCCTAAAAACGTAGCATGTGCATCCACGCGAGACAACTTAAATTGGGATACCCGAGACGATTCACAAAGCACTTCTGATGCAACCCAATCTGCGACTATTAGGCGCTGCCGAAGAAACTTTCGCACACAAACCTACCCAAAATGTACCCATATCCACGGAAAACAAGCCAAAAACGTGGAGCCGCCTCGGAGATTCGAACTCCGGACCTACGCATTACGAGTGCGTTGCTCTACCCCTGAGCTAAGGCGGCCTGCCCAATCGGGCGTGCCAAGGTTACTTGGTGGGCTTAAACCCGCGAAGCCGGAGGCTGTTGGTTACGACAAAGATACTTGAGAAGGCCATTGCTGCTCCGGCGATCATGGGATTAAGTAGCCCTGCCATGGCGAGGGGTATCGCTGCCGAGTTGTAGGCAAAGGCCCAAAACAGGTTTCCTTTGATCGTGCTCAGGGTCTTGCGGGCAAGCTCAATACCCGTTGCGGCGCTTGTCAGGTTGCTGTTAGTGAGCGTGATGTCACTTGCTTCAATTGCCACGTCGGTTCCTGAGCCCATTGACATGCCAAGGTCTGCTTGAATCAGAGCGGCGGCGTCGTTGACACCGTCCCCGACCATTGCGACGATTTGTCCTTCGGATTGGAGCTGACTAATAATTTGTACTTTGTCTTCGGGGAGAACTCCCGCAAAAACTTTGTCGATTCCGACCTCCTGAGCTACTTGCTCGGCGGCCGCCTGATTGTCACCTGAAATGAGTACTGGTGTGAGGCCCATCCGATTAAACTTGGCAATAGCACTTACCGAGTCAGGTTTCACTGTGTCGGATACGCCAATCAACCCTTTGACTTGTCCGTCCCAAACCACGGCGATGACGGTTCGGCCTTGCTCTTGGTGGGTGCGAACCCAATCACTGTCAGGTGTTAAGCCCCATTCGGTGTTAATCCAGTCTGGATTACCGACAATCGCCACTCTGCCATTCACTACGCCTTGAACGCCGCGACCCGGGGTTGATTGAAAGTCGTCGGGCGTGACAAGTTCTGCGCGCTCACTGGAATACTTCGAGACAGCTTGTCCGATCGGGTGTTCGCTGGCGTTTTCTAGTGATCCCGCGACAGTGAGGAACTCGGTTTCCTCAACCCCGAGCGCAAGATGTAATTCGTGGACAGACATTTTTCCTGTAGTAATTGTTCCGGTTTTATCCAGTGCAATTGTGTTCACCTGCTTGGTTGACTCCAGGATTTGCGGTCCACGAATCAGTACTCCCAGCTGCGCTCCGCGGCCGGTTCCCACCATGAGTGCAGTCGGTGTTGCAAGTCCCAATGCGCATGGGCAAGCGATGATCAACACTGCAACTGCAGCGGTGAAAGCGAAACTTGGTTCCGCACCTGCGATTAACCAACCGACGAGCGTCACAAGGGACAGTGAGATGACTATTGGAACGAAAATTGCAGCAACCCGGTCGGCTAATCGCTGAATGGGTGCCTTCCCAGCTTGCGCGTGTTCTACGAGGTAGGTGATCCGCGCCAGTGCGGTGTCAGAACCAACAGCCGTTGCCTCAACGAGCAGCCGGCCGCCCGCATTAACTGTTGCGCCGATCACTTTGTCACCAGGCGAGACCTCTAGCGGGACGGATTCTCCAGTGATCATGGACTCGTCGACAGCGGACGAGCCTTCCACGATTTTACCATCTGTTGCGATTCTCTCACCGGGGCGAGCAACGAATTGGTCACCGAGTTGGAGCATGTCAATGGGAATTTTTTTTTCTTGCCCCTGGGAAATAATGGAGACATCTTTGGCTCCAAGGTTGAGCAGCGCGGTCAAAGCGGCGCTGCTTTGAGACTTTGCCCGTGACTCAAAGTAGCGGCCGAGAAGAATGAATACCGTTACCGCCGATGCGACCTCAAGGTAGATCTCACTTGTAGCGTTCGGGTCAGGCAACAGCGTGAAATCCATGGTCATGCCGGTTGCGCCCGCTCCACCAAAAAATAGTGCGTAGAGAGACCAAATGTAGGCGGCACTCACTCCAATGGAAATGAGCGTGTCCATGGTGGCATTTCCGTGACGTAGGTTCACCCACGCCGCTCTGTGGAAGGGAAGGGCGCCCCACACCACTACAGGACTCGCCAGTGTCAAGGAAAGCCACTGCCAGTAGTCGATTTGCAGTCCAGGGATCATGGCCATTAAGACAACGGGGATAGCCAGGATTGATGAGATGATTAATCGCTGGCGTAGAGCTTTCTCCACTGTGTCTTTTGGAGTAACTTCTTCACGATTATTTTGTGAGACTTCCTTGGCCGTGTATCCCGCTGACTCTACGATAGAGATTGCATCGGCGATGCTCACGTTGTCTGGCAAGGTGACGGTTGCAATCTCGGTTGCAAAATTGACCGTCGCACGTACTCCGTCAAGTTTGTTGAGTTTCTTCTCAACCCGCATGGCACACGACGCACAGGTCATACCGCCTAATGAGAGAACAACAGGTTTCGAAATCGTCGTTGTCATGATGGGAAGATTGTGTAGCCCGCTTCATCTACTGCCGCGGCGATGTCGGTGTCGCTGATTTCGTTGTCTGATGCAATTGTCACGGGAGAGATCTCACCAGCATGCAAGTCAATATCAACACCGGTTACACCGAGGATTTTTGATATTTCCTCGGTGACCGCGTGGATGCAGTGATCGCAAGACATTCCATCAACGTGAACGGTCTTTTGTAACATTCGTTCTCCCATTTTTTTATCAGCTTTTGACAAGTCGTTCGATTGCTTGTTGGGCTTCCTTTATTTTGAGAGTGGCGTCGTCGCCGCCCTTACTCAGCGCATCAGCAACACAGTGCTGAAGGTGATCCCCCATGAGCAGAAGCGCTACCGACTGAAGAGCTTTGGTGGCTGCTGAAACCTGGGTGAGGACGTCGATGCAGTAGGTGTCTTCCTCGACCATGCGCTCAATCCCGCGGACCTGCCCCTCGATGCGCTTGAGGCGCTTGAGCACCGCGACCTTGTCGTCTGAGTAGCCCGGATTCATGCCATGACTATACCCCATAGGGGTATAGTCAATTACAGGTAGTTGTGGTTCCGGGTGAAATAATGCCCTCAAGAAGATAGGCGTCAACCCGGTCAGTTACGCAGTCGCTGCCCTCAAGATAAGCCGTGTGGTTATAGCCGCCCTCCCAAATGACCAGTTCCGCGTTGCCCAGCTTGACCGCAACATCTGTGGCCCATTTAGCTGGAGTTGCCGGATCGTTTTCTGCCGTAACGAGCATGACGGGAGCGGAAGTATTTGGCGTGATTGTGATCACTGTTTGCGCTGAATAGGGCCAGTCCTTACACGCAAGAACCCCCCAGCCCAGGCTCTTTCCGAAAGTCGGCGCGCTTATTGCCAGTCGTTCTGCAAACTCGCGAACTTGATCAACGCTTTGAGTGACAGGTAGGTCAAGACAGGAGACTGCGTAAAAAGCATCACTTGAATTATCTGTGTAGCGGCCCTCCGGCTCCCGACTGATGCGTTGATCAAGGAGCTTGAGTAGTTCACGCGGGTCACCTTGGTTCATCGCCGAACTCAGCGCCGCACGCAACTCTGGAAAATCATATTGCGGGAAATAGAGATAACTCAAAATCGCAAACGTAGCTAAGCCCTCAGTTAATTCACGTCCTTGGTCTCCCACAAGCGGAATCGCATCTAACTTGAGCAAGAACTCTCGGATTTGTTGCACTCCTTGATCTACGCTCCCCGTCAGCGGGCAATCATTTCGCTCCACACAGTCCACCACGAAATAGCGCAGTAACACCTCAAATTCCTCGGCTTGAGACTGGGTTACTTCGAACTGATTCAAATAGATTGGCAAGACGCCATCAAGTACCATCCGACCAACCCGACTAGGAAACAACTCCAAATAGGCGGTTCCAATTGCCGTTCCGTAACTCTTTCCTAACAGGTTCATCACCGGGTCACCAACAAGAGCTCGCGCGATATCCATGTCCTTGGCAACTTCAACTGTTGACATGTGAGCAATGAGTGGATTGCCTGAGTTCTCACACGCTTGCCCGATAAACCCGGCGTCGAGAATCAGCCGACTCTCCTCAAGCTCCGTGTCTGGCGATCCATCCGCTGAAATTAGCGCATCAATCTGCTCATCAGTCAAACATCGAATGGTGTCACTGAAGCCAACCCCTCGTGGATCAACTCCGACCACATCAAATGATTCGCGAACCTGATCAGTCACAATGTAGTCAGCGGCTTTGGCGTATTCAAATGCGCTTCCGCCCGGGCCACCCGGATTAACGAATAGTGAACCAATCGATTCGCCACGTGCCCGAACTTTCGACATGGAGAGTGTCACTCGATCGCCTTGGGGTTCTTGATAGTCCAGTGGGACCTCAAATGTGGTGCAGTCTGCATCCCCACAATTACGCCAATCAATCTGCTGGCTGTAGAAGACCTCCAGTCCAGCCTGAGTTGGGGTTGATTGACTTGGTTGATTTGGCGGAAGACTCGGTGCGGTTGCATTTGTGCTTGAACACCCCGCGATCAGCAAGACAGTGACTGCCCCGAAAGTAAGGTTGCGGATGCCGATTAGCCCCAACTCAGTCATCCGCCTTACGGTATATCAGTGAGCAAACAAGCACGAACACCGGCAGAGATCTCTGCGATGGTTGAAGCAGGGATTGCCCGAGGGCTAAATGTGATCGACGCGTTCAGCGCTGCCACCGGGAATCGAACTTTGAATCGAGCACACAAGAAAGAACTTGCCACCCAAAAAAGCGCTCGTAGAAAGTATCGGACCCGCCTGGACTCATTCCGGCTTGGAGCCGTCGCTGGAGGTGGAATAGCGTTTGCTGGCGGCACTGTTGCCTTTGTGAGCTCGAACCCCGCGCTGTGGTTTATCACTATTGGTGGTGCCGTGATCTCGCTGATGAGCGTTCGCCGCTGGCGTCAATTGGGTCCAGAACCTGTCGGTCGAGGCTCGGTTGCTCCTGCCACCCCGTTGCCTCGAGGGGCAATTGGGCGCGACTGCGTTAAACGCTACCTGGCCGTGCGCACTCAGGTGGTGAACATGAGTTCCAGTGTTTCAGTGTTACACCCCGCTGCCGGCAAAGAGTTAGTAAATGCAGATGCACAAGCAGCCGGTGCTTTAAACGCACTGTGTGAGCGTCTGTTGGTATTGCATCAACTGGCGGCCTCACTGCCCGATACTGCTGCCGCGAACAGTGCCACAAGTGCTGCTGGGGTTGTTGCCTCACGGCTGGATGTTGGTTGTGACAGTTATGACAATCTGCTTGCCGCTGCTGCCGAATTACTGGCCTCACCCGACCTCACTGAGATGGTGAACTTGCAGCCGGCTGCCGACTCACTTATCGCATATTCACATGGACTGATGCGAGCTTCGGATCTTTGATTGAGACCATGACCGACTCAACAGCAAGTTGCGGTGGCGTGTGTGCTTGGATTGACGCGCGCGCGTGCTCTATTGCTTCCAGGGTTCGCGTTGTGTCAGCTGGGTTTCCCCGGGCGGCGAAGGATTCAATTGCCGGTAGCATTTCTTGATTAATCAAATCAAGGTTGCTACCAACTTGAACAATAAGTACATCACGGAAAAGCCCCAGTAAGTCGACAAGGGATCTATCCGCTTCATCGCGGATCATGCGCGTGCGCCTGGTTTTTTGGTGCGCGAGCAGTTGTTTCTTTGCCGAATCCACATTGCGCTTTGACGGACCTTTGATTCTGCTCCCTTCTTCGATTCCGAATGCTGCCTTGAGTTGTTCGTCTTCTTTTGTATCGAGCTCGTCCGCTCGCGTGTTGGCGGCCGCCGCTGCCGCAGTGACCATCTCACGGGCAGCCAACACACACGAAGGAACATCGCGCAAGCTGATCGCCGACCTTAAGTCAGATTGCCGCCGGGCTCTGCTTACTTCTTCGGTGGCCAGACCACGCGCTCGGCCGATGTGTCCCTGGGATGCTCGCGCCGCAAATGCAGCCATCGCGGGGTCGACTTTATAGATATCAATGAGGAGGTCAGTTACGTCTTTTGTTGTTGGAGTGCGTAGTGAAATGTGTCGTGTTCTGGAGACGATTGTTGGCAACACGTCTTCGGCACTGGGAGCGCACAGAACCCACACGGTATGCGGGGTCGGTTCCTCAAGACTCTTCAGCAGTGCATCAAACGCTCGGTCGGTGAGGCGGTCGGCATCTTCCATGATGACAACTCGCCAGGGAGTATCAATCGGTGCGAATGCTGAAAGTCGAACTAGTTCACGGGCTTCCTCAACACCATAGGAGAGCCCACTGGGCGTAATGATTTGGACATCAGGGTGACCACCGAATGGGGTCATGCGGCAGATCTGACAGGTACCGCAACCATTAAGTGGGCACATAAGTGCTGCGGCAAATGTCGTCGCAGCGGTTGATCTTCCCGATCCTGGCGGTCCCGTGATCAACCACGCATGGGTCATGGCTGGGCCTGGTTCACCGATCCGAATTTTATCAGCGTCCGTGACAGCTCGACACAGTTTTTCCACTGCGTCTGACTGCCCGACTAGCGCGCCCCATATTGGTTGCATGGCTATTTCAGTTCTTGTATTACGCGCTCGCGAATTAACCGTGCACTTTCCTCTTTTGTTCCAGTTGCGTCCACTATCAAGTAGCGACTCGGATCTTGAGCAGCTATTTCAAGAAATGCGTCTGCCACGTCGCGGTGGTATTGCATTGGCTCTGATTCCAAACGGTCAGGGTTCACAACTCGCTTCATACTCACTTCAGGATCAAGGGCCATCACTATTGTGAGATCCGGAAGTAACCCACCTGTTGCCCACATACTCAAATCCTTGATGCGATCCACGCCCAATGCGCGTGCATATCCTTGGTAGGAAATCGAAGAATCGATGTAACGGTCACAAATGACAACATCGCCTCTCCCTAATGCCGGGCGAACTACTCGGGCCACATGATCTCCGCGAGCTGCCGCAAAGAGCAACGCTTCGCTCTGCGGATTCATTCCTTCATGTGCGCGGCTAAGAACTGTGTCCCGAATTTGCTCGGCAGCTGGCGTGCCCCCCGGCTCCCTCGTTCGCAAAACTACGTGCCCTTGTTGGGTGAGATAGTCCGATAGCAACGCTTCTTGAGTTGATTTACCAACTCCCTCTCCACCCTCAAAGGCAATAAAATATCCGGTCATAGTGTTTCCTAAGTGGTAACTTCTTGGCCGGACATGGCGTCGGCCGCTGTTGGCTCTGGCTTTTTAGTTACTGCTTTTTTAGCTGCCTTCTTCGTAGTTTTCTTCACAACCTTTTTGGCAGTTTTCTTGGCAGTTTTCTTGGCAGGTGCGCGCTTAGCAACCTTCTTAGGTGCTGGTCCTTTTGCCCGCCGTTCAGCGATCAGATCACTCGCTCGATCAAGGCCAACACTCATTGGGTCATCTGCAACGCGAAGGGTTGCATTGACTTCACCGTCAGTGACATAGGCCCCAAAGCGACCCTCTTTAACGACAATCATTTTTCCGGTTGATGGATCAACACCAACTTCACGCAACGGACCGGGAGCTTGGCCTCGGCCTCGGCGGACCTTTGGTTGTGAGTACAACTGGAGGGCTTCTTCCAACGTTACTTCAAAGATCCGATCCTCATTATCGAGGGAGCGGGAATCTTTTCCCCGCATCAGATAAGGACCATAACGACCATTTTGTGCAGTAATTTCCTCCGCCGTTGTTGGATCAATGCCGACAACTCTTGGCAGGCTTAGAAGTGAAATCGCCTGCTCAAATGTCACTTCACTTGGTTTCATGTAACTAAATAATGAAGCCGTGCGCGGCTTGGCCGATTTTGGTGAACCCTCCGGCAGATTCTCTGTCACATAAGGGCCGTAGCGTCCGGACTTGGCAACAATCATAAGTTCCGTGTCTGGGTGAAGTCCCAGTTCCCGGTCCCCCGATGGTTCAAGGAGCAGCTCCTCTGCAAGCTCTGCAGTGAGTTCGTCCGGGGCAACACTCATGGGAATATTTGCGCGCTCTTCGTCGCGCTCCACGTAGGAGCCGTAGCGGCCGACACGCAGCATCGCGTCCGTTCCCTTAATGGGCATGGTCGCAATTCCACGGGCATCGATTGCACCGAGGTCCTCGGTGAGCGCCTTAACGCCGTGAAAATGTCCCTGGGCCATTTCTCCACCGCGCCAGAATGCATCAAGTTGCTTGATTCGATTGGCTTTTCCTAGAGCAATCTCATCGAGGGCTTCTTCCATATTAGCCGTGAACTTGTAGTCAACAAGTTCACTAAAGTGCTCTTCAAGGAGCCGCACCACCGCGAGCGCGGTGAAACTGGGAACAAGTGCCGAGCCCTTTTTCCACACGTAGCCTCGGTCAACAATCGTTGACATGATCGAGGCATACGTTGATGGCCGGCCAATTCCCAATTCCTCGAGCTTGCCGACGAGGGTCGCTTCGGTGAATCTTGCTGGTGGCTTCGTGGCGTGTCCTTCTGCAGTAAGTTCCTTCGCATTAAGTTTCTGCCCCTCACTGAGCGCAGGAAGTTGGCGGTCCTCCTCCTTATCGTCATCAGAGGTGATGTCGTCAAGTGCTGCCTTAAACCCTGGGAAAATCACCACAGTTCCACTCGAACTGAACTCCGAATCCTTGCCATCTGCTGTTTGGGCACCGAATTTTATAGTGGTGGTAGCCACTTGAGCATTTACCATCTGACTTGCGACAGTGCGCTTCCAAATCAATTCATAGAGCAGGAATTCGTCTCCGGTCAGCTCCTTGCTGACCTCCCCCGGAGTCCGAAAGGTGTCACCCGCTGGACGGATTGCCTCGTGCGCCTCTTGCGCGTTCTTTGACTTATTAGCCCACACGCGCGGACTCGCGTCAATGTATTCGGGGCCATACAGCTCAGTGGCCTGTGCGCGCGCAGCATTCAGTGCCTGGGCGGAAAGGCTGACTGAGTCGGTACGCATATAGGTGATATAGCCGTTTTCATACAGACCTTGCGCCACCCGCATTGTCCGCTGAGCGCCCCAACGGAAACGACCCGACGCTTCCTGCTGAATTGTGGAAGTCGTGAATGGCGCTTTTGGTTTACGTTGTCCAGGCTTTTGCTCAACTGAACGAACCGTGTATTCAACCCCAGAAAGGGAGGCGACAAATGCTTTCGATTCTGATTCGTTCAAGAGTACGACGTCAGTCTTTGATAGTACTCCGGAAGCATTGAAGTCACCGCCGGTTGCGATTCGCTTGCCGTCAATGGTTACAAGCTTCGCTTCGAAATCACCCGGCGCGAATTTTCCTTTGATATCCCAATAGCCGGCAGAGTTAAAAGCCATGCGGATTCGCTCCCGCTCAACAACGAGACGCACCGCCACCGATTGAACTCGACCCGCCGAGCGGGCTGAGCGACCAATCTTCTTCCACAGCACTTCAGATACTGGGTAGCCATAAAGACGGTCAACAATTCGTCGGGTTTCCTGGGCTTCCACCAAATCCATGTCGACATCTCGTGGATTGGAGACCGCTTCTTGGATCGCTTCCTTGGTGATCTCATTAAAGACCATGCGCTTGACCGGGACCTTGGGCTGGAGCACCTCCATGAGATGCCAAGAGATCGCCTCACCTTCTCGGTCCTCATCTGTTGCCAGCAGGAGTTCATCTGAATTCTTGAGCGCAGCTTTTAGCGCTTTAATCGTTGCCTTCTTCGATTCGTGCACGATGTAGAAAGCCTTGTAACCGTCATCTATGTCAACGGCAAGCTTTGCCCACGGTTTTTTGCGCTCCTCGACCGGGAGATCAGATTTCTTGGCAACTAGATCCCGCACATGACCAACTGATGCCAAGACCTCGTAATCGGGTCCAAGGTAGCCGGCAATCTTCTTCGCCTTGGCCGGTGATTCAACAATCACCAGTGTCTTCGAAGTCATGTGATCCTTTCGGGTCTGGGGCCAATTAGCCCCTGCGGTCGAAGCCTGACCGTAGGACACACCTATATATATGTGTGACACCGCCCCCTTGGTGTGGGCGTGTCGCGCCCCTCAGCCGGAGCGTCGGGGCCCCAAGAAAGGGAAGAGGGCCGGGCACCTGGCCCGACCCTCTCGATACATCAATTTATTTCGACTACGCGTGGGAAATTTCCTGTTGATCTCCCACAGCGATCGGGCGACGCTTGCCGATGATCACCGAAATCACGATTATCAGGACCGAAATTGCAGCAACTGCATACCGGAGGACGTCATTGGCATCCGCTCCCACACTGAGACCCACAATTGCTGGGGCAATCAACAGTGCGACCAGGTTCATGACCTTGATCAGCGGGTTGATTGCTGGGCCAGCGGTGTCTTTGAACGGGTCACCAATGGTGTCACCGATAACGGTTGCTTCGTGGGCCGAGGATCCCTTACCACCGTAGTTGCCATCCTCAACGAACTTCTTCGCGTTATCCCATGCGCCACCACTGTTGGATAGGAACACCGCCATAAGAACACCGGATGCGATGGTTCCGGCGAGGTAGGCGCCAAGGGCACCCACACCCAAACCGAAGCCGACTGCAATTGGGGCAAACACAGCCAAAAGTCCCGGTGTTACCAACTCGCGCAGTGAATCACGAGTCACGATATCGACGACTTTGGCATATTCAGGCTTCTCGGTTCCCTCCATGATTCCGGGGTGATCGCGGAACTGACGTCGCACTTCGTAGATGACTGCGCCCGCGGCCCGCGAGACCGCGTCAATTAGTTGACCTGAGAAGAAGAACACCACTGCGACACCGATAATCAATCCCACAAGATTCGCGGGGGAGGCAATGTCAAGAATTCCTGTGTATTGCAGCTTCTCAGCCGCAGTAGCGGTGATTTCACCTGCAGATGCCGTCGCCCCGAGAATCGCGTCCCGGAACGCACCAAACAGTGCCGTTGCGGCAAGGACTGCCGTTGCAATTGCGATTCCCTTGGTGATTGCTTTGGTGGAGTTACCGACTGCATCGAGGCGGGTAAGGACCTCAGCCCCTTCACCGTGCACGTCACCTGACATTTCAGCGATTCCCTGAGCATTATCAGAAACCGGACCGAAGGTGTCCATGGACACGATCACGCCAACGGTGGTCAAAAGGCCTGTGCCAGCAAGAGCGATTGCAAATAGTGACAGCAGGACCGAACCGCCACCAATCAAGAACGCACCATACACAGCGGCACTAATGAGAAGTGCGGAGTACACAGCGGACTCAAGTCCCAAGGAAATCCCGGACAGGATCACTGTTGCGGGACCGGTAAGGGACGTTTTGGCGACATCGTCCACGGGGCGACGATTGGTCTCAGTGAAGTAGGCGGTGAGTTGTTGGATCAATGCGGCAAGCACAATTCCAATAAAGACAGCACCAATTACATACCAGCGTGGATCAATCGTGTCGGCAGACTCTCCCGCAACGATGCCGCCCATGCCTTCAATTTCACTCCATGATTCGGGAACCCAAGTAAAGACCGCAAGGATCACCAGCACTGCTGAAATCGCAGCAGAGATAAAGAACCCACGGTTAATCGAAGACATCCCAGAACGGTCACTTGCCCGTGGCGAGACAGCAAAGATGCCGACCACTGCGGTTAAAACGCCGATCGCCGGAATCACAAGCGGAATAACGAGACCAAGATCGCCGAATGCGGTCTTGCCCAAAATCAGTGCTGCAACCAGAGTTACGGCGTAAGACTCAAATAGGTCCGCTGCCATACCAGCGCAGTCACCCACGTTGTCACCCACGTTGTCCGCGATCGTTGCCGCATTGCGGGGGTCATCTTCAGGAATACCTTGCTCGACCTTTCCCACAAGGTCAGCACCGACGTCAGCAGCCTTGGTAAAGATACCGCCACCGACACGCATAAACATTGCGAGCAGGGCTGCTCCGAAACCGAAACCTTCCAGAACTTTGGGAGCTTCGCCTTTGTAGACGAGAACCACGAGGGCAGCACCAAAAAGGCCAAGACCAACGGTGAACATGCCCGCAACGCCACCCGTGCGGAATGCAATTTTCATTGCCTTCTGTTCGGTACCATCTTTAGCAGCGGCAGCCACGCGTACGTTCCCACGGACCGCGAGCCACATACCCATGTAGCCGGTAACGCCAGAGAACACCGCGCCGACAAGGAAGAAGATACTTCGACCAATTCGCTCACTGTTTGTATCTGCAGGTAACAGGAACAACACAAAGAAAACAATCACTGCAAAAATGGCCAGGGTCCTAAATTGGCGACTTAAAAAGGCGGATGCGCCTTCCTGAATTGCCCCGGCGATTTCTTGCATGCGCGCGGTTCCCTGGTCAGCACTGAGTACTTGGCGAACCAGAATGGCTGCGACAAACAATGCTGCGAGGGCAATGGCCGCAACAACAATCACAATTGTCTGGTTGCTTCCCTCGAGCGTTACATCTGCAAACTTGATCATTATTCTCCTCATTAACTTAACGCGGTTTCGGCACGGTCGCACTGCACAGACCCCTGTGCGACATCCAGCTGGTGCGAGCACCAGCGTTAGCCACTAGAACATTGGGGGCGAGCCTACCGATTCGCGATCAGTATAATTCGGAAGGTCATGAAAATGTGACTAATTCGAAGCCAAGGCCCCTTGTAGAGACTCATGGATCGGCATTAGGACATCCACGCCGGTGAGGGACAGCAACCGGGAGACCCGCTCAGTGTTCACCACCAGGTCCAGTCCAAGTTCGACTTCACGAGCATGTGAGAGGGCAGCGATCAGGCCACTCAAGCCCATCGAATCAATAAAACTGACTCCAGAAAGATCAACTATCAGCGGCTTTCCGTCTGTTTCTAGCAGCGGAAGGGCCGCACCTGTGAAGATATCAACGGTTTCAAGATCCAGATTCCCCGAGCAGCGCAGGATATTGACCCGTGCCCCTGAGCCACCAACCCGGCTACTCACGTCGAGTTCCATTGCTCTACCTTGACAGAAAATTGCAATGTCGTCAGCCCAAGGCAAGATGTCCCCATGCTCCTTGATCCTCGCTCCCTCATGGACTCGGGTGAAGAGATTGTGCATCTTCGAGTAATTCCAGAAAATCCCGGTACAACTGAACCGTGGCCCAGGTGGGTCTCGCCCCAATTCCGTGCTTCCGTGAATCGCGATGGAATCTCATCTTTGTGGAAGCACCAAGTCGACTTCGCGGAAAGTGCCCACAATCGTGCGGATTCCATTCTTGCCACCGGAACTGCAACTGGCAAAACAATTGCCTTCAATGCGCCAGCCGTAACGGGAGCACTCGACGGTGGCACGGTCCTCTACCTCTCACCCACCAAAGCGCTGGCAGCAGATCAATCTGACACCTTGAGCACTTGGAACATCGATGGCATTCGCGCGGGCGTATACGACGGCGATACTTCGCGTGAGGACCGTCAATGGTTGCGTAAACATGCCAACTACCTACTTACCAATCCAGACATGCTTCACTTTTCGATTCTGCCCGGACATAAATACTGGGCACATTATTTCCGGCACCTAGATTTTGTGATTGTCGATGAGGCGCACATATACAAAGGTGTCTTCGGCGCGCATGTCGCCATGATCATTCGACGGCTGCTGCGAATTGCGAATAAGTACGGGGCTTCGCCCACAATTCTTGCTGCCTCCGCAACTTCGGGGAATCCCACACTTAGTCTAGAAATGCTCACCGGGCGTCCTGCTACCGCATTTACAGAGAACACAGCGGCGATCCCACAGCGAACATTTGTTTTCTGGCAGCCGCCAGCAATCCTAGGCACCGATACCAGGCGAGGCGTACTCGATGAAAGCGCACGACTGCTCGCTCGTATTGTCCCCAATGGAGACCAAGCCGTTGCCTTTGTACGATCGCGACACGGGGTTGAATACGTAGCCAAGGAAACTAAAGAATTACTCGTCCAAGATTTTGAGCCCGCAGATCTTGAGCACATGGTTCGCGCTTATCGTGGCGGTTACCTTGCCCACGAACGCCGCGAACTTGAACAGGATCTGAGATCTGGTGAGATTCGAGCGATGGCCGCGACGAACGCGCTTGAACTTGGAATCGACATCACCGGGCTCGACATTGTGATTACCGCGGGCTGGCCAGGAACCAAAGCGTCTCTGTGGCAGCAGGTCGGACGCGCGGGTCGAAGCGGACAAGAAGCACTCGCGATTTTCATCGCGAGAGAAGATCCACTAGACGCCTATGTGCTGCATCACCCTGAAACGTTTTTTGATTCCGAAGTTGAAGTAGCGATCTCCAATCCCTCAAACGAATACGTACTGGCCCCACACCTCTGCGCCGCTGCTCAAGAACTCCCATTAACCACGGTTGACCTATCCCAGTATTTCCCTTCCAACACACCCGAGGTTCTCCAGACTTTGGTGGAGCAGGGATTGTTGCGCAAGCGCCCCGTGGGTTGGTTCTGGACAAGTACCCGGTCAGCGAGTGCACTTGCTGACCTTCGCGGAACAGGGGGCGAAACGGTTCGGGTAGTTGAGCAAGGAACTGGACGCCTATGCGGATACGTCGACAATGCGGCATCACACCGAACTGTCCATGAAGGGGCTGTCTACACGCACCAAGGGGAGACCTTTGTTGTCCTTGAACTTGACCTTGATGCAGCCGTCGCATTAGTGGAGGCGACTCCCGTGGATTACACAACCTTCGCACGCGATATCAGCAATATTCACGTAACCAGCGAAGAGTTGTCCCACGAAACGACTCCGGGCCTTCGAATCCATTTTGGTGAAGTGGAGGTCACTTCACAAACCGTTTCATTTACCCGCAGGCACTTCACTGGTGAAAACCTGGGAGCCGTACTTCTTGACCTACCGGTGCGATCGCTGAAAACCAAAGCCGTGTGGTGGACTTTTCCACTGAGTGAGACCGATGTTGATGACTCTGACATTGCGGGCGCGATTCACGGTGCCGAACATGCGAGCATTGGAATGCTTCCCCTCTTTGCCAGTTGTGACCGATGGGACATTGGTGGCGTTTCTACACCAATGCACCCCGACACAGGTGAGATCACGATATTTATTTATGACGGATTACAAGGTGGCGCCGGGATCGCCGAATTCGGATTCAACAATGCCTTTGGTTGGATCAGTGCAACCCTCGAGGCGATACAAGCGTGCCCCTGCGATTTTGGCTGTCCAGGTTGCATCCAGTCGCCAAAGTGTGGAAATGGGAATGAACCACTCAGTAAAGCGGGGGCGATCAAGGTCCTCACACTGCTCAGTACCCAGCCCGAGCTGTAACTGCGAGGAATTGAAGATGAGAAAACCGTGCGAGTAATTCTGGTGCCGGCATTCGCACTTCAACAATGACTTGTCCGTCCTTAACTTCACAAGCAAAGAGTTCCATCCCGTTGCGGGAACTGACCAAAGACGCAGCCACACAGGGCTCACCGGCAGTTTGTACAGCAGCTATCGCAGCTAAGTCAGCGTAACTCCCCAGGGTTGAGCGAGCCAGAGTTAATTGAACAACAAGCAGGGAAACCATTCCGGCACAACAAATTATTAGTCCCAAGGCTAGTGTGAGGACAGTCGCGCTCCCTTGTTCACTGCACATTGAGCCACTCGCGTGGAGCAGTGTGACTTTGAGACAGCTCGAAAGGAATCGTGCCCATAAAACTCACACCAAATTCGCCCGGCTTCTGAGATTCAACGGAGATTGTGTTCGTGTCCCAAGTGATCTGTAAGAGCGCACTGGGCTCATTTCGATGAAAGATTTCCCGAACCGAATCTTCTCGCGCGCCACGAGCCAACTCACGAGCTGCCGTACGTGTTGCGTCACTCAGTGAAAGTGCTTGCACACCCAGTGAAATCCCGGAAAGAAAAACAAATGTCATGAGGAACAGAACCGGGACCATCAGCGCTGCTTCAAGTGTGGCCATTCCCTCGTCTTTGCGCAGTGCAGGGCAATTCCTTGGGTTAGCAAGCCAACCCAAGGAATCAACAGTCTGAATCGCCACTTTTAACCAAAGAACCGTGCAAAAGCGTTGCTTATGATCGACCACAACAGGTCTCGCACACTGTCGCTCGTCAAAAGCTTGAGTAAAACCCCACCAAGTCCGGCGACCGCCACTGTTCCCACCGCGTATTCGGCGGTGGTGAGCCCGGTGTCGTCTTTGAGTGCTGTCATGATTTTCGCGGAATTTATTTCCATTAATGCCTCTCTGTATCCCGACTTTCGGTAACAGGATGAGTCTGGGTCAGTTAAACGCACGCAAACAGATGTGAACTGCACGTTGTGGATGGAAGGTCAGCCTGGAAGAAAGCCTGTGGATGCGGCTAGGGATGCGACAATAGGGATCACTCCCAAGGCAAAGAATCCGGGTAAGAAACACAGGGCTAATGGAATAACAGCCTTCACTCCCGCCGTTCGTGCGGCCACCTCGACTCGAGATCGGTGCTCACGACGCATCTCATATGCGATGCCTAGCAACACTGACTCGAGCCCAGCGCCAGTGTCGTAAGAGCGCATTACACTTCGGGCGAGGCGACCTAGCGCGGGTTCACTAGCCAGCACGCCCCATGCCTCCCGAGGGTCGGCTCCCAACTCAATCGCTGAGATCACCGGAGAAAGTCGCATGCGAACGGGACTATCGCGCATTGCCGCCGTAGCGGCGACCAACGAGCTACGAATAGTCGCCCCAGAAGCCAGGGTGGCTGCGAGTAGGTCAATGAAAACGGGAGTATCTCGAGCAAGTTTCGTTGCTTCAGCGTCGGAGGGACCACCCTCACGTTTAACCATTATTCGAATTAAGGACATTGCGGCGAGGACTCCAATAACCAGGCCCATGAATCCGCCGAATGTCGCGCCCAGTAACGCTCCACCCACTAGGCCGGTCATATGTAAAACTATCGGAGAGACTGCACTCGCTTTTGTATCCGTCTTTATTGAGTCACCGTGAATAATTCGAGTTAGTCGATTACGTGGTCTTCGCTGTGACGGTAGCGGCTTCATAAACAAATAGATGCTGAACGCGGTCAGAGTCGCAGAGATCACAATCACAGCATCGCCTCGACACCGTGAACTATCCGTGACGTCCACCATAAACCCAGCAGTGTTAATCCCCCACCAAAAATCAAGGTTCCTAAGCCGAGCAGGCTAGAAAAAAACCACGTCAACGGTTGTGCGCCCAGCATGTAACCCAGGCCAATCCCGACAATGGGTAAAAATCCTAAGGTAGCCGCAGTTGCGCGAGGTCCCGCTAATTCGGCTTCAAGATGCCCGCGAATTTCTTGCTGTGCCCGCATTGCCAAATAGAGCGAGGAAATACTTGCCGCCAATCCCGCTCCACTATTAATTCCCACCTGCCAACATGCAGCGAGGTATCTCAGTTCGGGCCGTGCCTGGGCATCAATGGCTAAAGCCTCGATCGTGTCACCGTGCGCGATAGCAGCGCGATAAGTGAAGGGCCACACCTTCGGGCCAACATTGATCAGTGCCGCTTCCGGTGCGTGGCCTGCCTTTAGCTCAGCCATAAGCACTGAGATTGCCCCGAGTGATTCCTCTTGCTGCTCACTCATCACCTTTCGCCCCTGACTTCCCCACTTTCGCGTGAACCTGGCAAGGAGGACGGATCCCCTACCCAAGAACTGCTCCCCCGATTCGGTGAAACTCACATTATTGAGCCGAGATCGAGCTCGAACAGGGATAAGAAACCAAGCACTCAGCCCTGCGGCAAAAGCCGCACACACAATCACTGGCTACCCTGCTCGCAGCGACTGAGGAGCTCAACCAAACCCGATTCCCTGACCCATTGCCCATTACTTCGGGTCAGCGCTGGACGAGTGGTCACCACACCACTGTCACTGAAGTCAAGAACATGGATGCTGTCCACGTAGCGGCGCCCACCATGACGAGCAAGATGAATAACTGCATCAATACCTGCACCAATGAGAGCGTGAAGGGCAGCACGCTCCACTCCAGCCGTTAAACCTAAGGCCGCGAGTCGGGCGGGAACCGCTTGCGGACTATTCGCATGCACCGTGCCGCAGCCACCTTCATGGCCAGTATTGAGGGCGGTTAGTAATTCAATGACTTCCGGGCCACGGACTTCACCTACCACTATTCGATCCGGTCGCATTCGTAAGGAGGTCCGTACGAGATCGCGCAAAAGAATCGATCCTTTGCCTTCAATGTTAGCTAAACGACTTTGCATGCGGACCACATGCGGATGCGCAGGATTGAGTTCAGCAGAATCTTCGACGACAACAATTCGGTGCGCTGGATCCACATGCGCGAGCAAAGCTGAAAGAACCGAAGTCTTGCCTGTTCCGGTTCCGCCACTAATGAGAAAGGCAAGTCGACCACGAATCATAGAAACGAGAAGGTCAGCAACCGATTCATCAATTGACCCGGCCGCGACCAAAGACTCCAAGGTAAAGGATTTTGCGCTGGGAATTCGCAGTGAAACAATTGTTCCGTCCGTTGAGATTGGCGGAAGAACACAATGTAGGCGTGTTCCATCACGCAGTTGCGCATCCACCATAGGCGAGGCGTCATCTAGTCGCCGCCCAGCAGTCGAAGCCAACCGCTGAGCTAGTCGTCGAATCTCCTGGTCTGAACCAAATCTAATTTCAGTCAGTACCAACCCTTGCCCGCGATCACACCACACTGAATCCGGGCCGTTCACCAACACATCAGTTATGCCACGTTCCTCAAGCAGCGGTTGCAGAACGCCAGCGCCGTTAAACTCCCGTTCAAGAATAAGCACTAGGTCCTCTACCAACTCCTCGCTCAAAACCACTCCCTCTTCGCGCAGCGCGCCAAGAACATGCGAGTGAGATACGACGGCATTGGACGTGATCAGTCGATTTCGGACTCTACTTACCAGTGCCTTGTTCATGCCGTGTTTTTCGAGCCGTGGTTTTGCACCTCACCCAGCAACACTTCGCACACTTGCCGGTATCCGGAATTAGTGCCGGGTGGATCCCCTTCATCAGCACGCGTTGTCATAGCCGGCATAAAGGCAATCTCAGTGAGATCCTGACAATTTAAGGCGCTGGAAACGTCCGGTGAACCTAAACCTTTTGAGTCGCTGATCAAAACAAATTGAACCTGACCACCAGAATTTCTCACCCTTTGAGAAACTGCAATGCTTCCAGCAATCGCGCGAACGTGATTGCGAGTGATTACACAAGTAACCGTGCTCTGCCCAATCAAAAGCTCATTGCAATCACTGTGTTCACGCGGAAGGTCAAGGACAACGAGATCAAATGCGCGCCGCGCTGCATCAATGACCGCAGCCACAATTTCTACGCTAACGCCACCGAAACAGGATCGACTCTGTGAGAGGAAGGCTACGCCATTGGCTCTGGGCAGCGCCGCTGCCAGCGTGTCCACAGATATGCGTCCTGAGCCTGGATCGATGTCACACCAACGTGCGCCAGGGATCTCTTCCGCCCCGAGGACCAGATCTATTCCGCCACCAAATTGATCGAGGTCAATGACAACCGCGCTCATCCCACGCGCAACCGCATGCGTAGCAAGATTCACCGCGAATGTCGATGCACCGACCCCACCGCTCCCCGCAACTACGGAAATCACATTAGAACTCACCACCCCTTGCGCAGGGTCCGCAATTGTCACCTCTGAAAGTACCTCTGTTAACCGGGAACTGGCGGCGGGCAGCTCCAGCACGTTTTCAGCGCCCAGCGCCACCGCGTGCCGCCACATGTCTCGCTCCGAAATTGATTCAGCAGCAACTCCCAGCCCCACCTCGCTGCTCACATGCACGACTAGCAAGTGGGATCGGCGCGGGACAAGACTCTCAACACATTTCCCTGCCAGGTCTGAGCCCACCAAAACAAATTCCGCTCCCTCCCACAGATCTCTGGCAATTAGCGGCGACTCGGCGACACGCAGATCAAATCGGAGTGAATCGACGACGGCTTTAGTGTGCTTCATGAGGCGGGGATCCGTAGTGACCAAAAGTAATACCCGAGGTGAATGTGACATGGTCTCACCCAATGCCACTGCGACACATTTGTTAATAGTCAATTTCAACGCTGTGGACAACTCTGTCAATGCGTTATCGTGGTCCTATGCCAGTCGCTGCATTCTTCGACTTAGACAAGACCATTTTAGCTAAATCCAGCTCATTTGTGTTCGCAAAGCCTTTCTACAAAGAAGGTCTCATCGGGCGAACCGACGTCATGCGCAGCGCGTATGCCCAGTTTATGTTTCTCACGTCCGGCGCTGATCATGATCAAATGGAGTCAATGCGGGAATACATGTCCCAACTCGTCACCGGTTGGGATGCCGCAAAAGTTCAGGCAATAGTGGCCGAAACACTCGATACTCTAATTGACCCACTTGTTTACCAGGAAGCTCTTGACTTAATTAATTTTCATAAAGAACAAGGTCACACGGTCATCGTCATTTCAACCTCAGGAAACGAAATGGTGGAACCAATTGCCGCTCGCCTCGGTGCTGATATTGCGATTGGAACCCAAGTTGCAATAGTTGACGGCAAATACACGGGTGAAATAATTTTCTACGCATACGGTGAAGGCAAAGCCGAAGCAATGCAATCCTTAGCGATTGAACACGCTTTTGATCTCAATGAGTGCTTTGCCTACTCAGACTCGTACACAGACCTACCCATGCTTGACGCCGTTGGTAATCCACGAGCGGTCAACCCCGACAGTGATCTTCGCGCAGTCGCAATCGAGCGAAACTGGGCAGTACTTGATTTTGAAAAACCAGTCTCCATGCGGGCTAAAGTTGAAAAGCGTCAGGCAATCGCGGCTAGTGCTGGTGTAGCCATAGGAGCCGTCGCACTTGGGCTCACTTGGTATGCCAAGCGCCACAGTATTCGTGCTTAAAATTCGCGTCTAAATAACAACCGCCCTAGCACCGAGCCCGAGGCTTGCCGAAAACCACTCAAAGTAACTCTCAATTCCTGCTTGGGTCCCAGTGGAAAAATCTCGAATTGCCGTGACATAGGCCGTTCTCGTTGATTCGAACATTCCATTTTCGGGGATCGAAAAGTTTGAAGGATCAACACTTCGCGCACTCAACACAGTTCGCACAGTCGCGCGAGCGACGAGACCTGAGCCCCAAGTGAATGGACGCAGTCGCATTATTTCACCATGGACGTAACCAGCCTCGAGAACTGCCGGCACTCTCGTCGTTGAACATTGTTGGGAAAGTCGCATCAGCGCGCCTGGAATTTCCTGGTGCTGCGGCAGCGATCCAATGTGTAGCGGATCATCAGCTTTTTGAGTTAAACGCGGACGCGCAAGCTCTTGAACGTCAACGAATTCCTTGGCGACAAGAGTGTGGAGCCCCGTTATCACCTGCAGTGGCGCATTCGGCCAAATTTCACTCATTCTTGGGGCCTCGGCCGTGACGGCCAAGCTGGCGGCGAGGACTTTGCCCATAGGTGATTGCTCGACGCCCACTAGATCTGCACCTTCCAGAGCCGCCGAGTCCGCGCCGCCTCTAGCTATTGAAGATTGGGCGACTTCCCGTGATGCCGCACGGACATCTCGGCGCCAGAGCAATTCATCAATATCTGCGCGGGCCGCGCCGGTAAGCTCTTGGACCAGTTTCCACTGAGCGATCTGTTCCAGTGTCAGCATGAGGCAACCGTACATATCCAAAAATTACACCGCGTCAAAAGACCCCGATTGTTAAATCATGGCCCTACTGTGTCCGAAAATTCGGTAAGTTTGTGTCACCCGTTATTTAAGGAGCTTTCCCACATGAGTGATGCGAACGAAACACTGTCCAATTTGGCGCACGAGAACCGCACATTCGCGCCCAGCGCCGAATTCGCTGCTCAGGCAAATGCTAAAGCCGATCTCTATGACCAAGCCGAGGCTGACCGTTTAGGTTTTTGGGCTACCCAAGCACGCGGGTTGGATTGGGAAACTGACTTCGCTGAAGTTCTGGACTGGTCCAACCCCCCATTCGCCAAATGGTTTGTCGGCGGCACACTCAATGTCGCCTATAACTGCGTAGATCGCCACGTTCATTCGGGTCACGGCGATCAAGTTGCGATCCGTTTTGAGGGAGAACCCGGCGACCAGCGCAATGTCACGTATCGCGAACTCCTGGGTGAAGTGAGCAAAGCAGCCAACGCCCTCACCGCGCTTGGAATCACGGCGGGTGATCGCGTTGTGATTTATATGCCCATGATTGTTGAGGCTGTCGTCGCTATGTTGGCCTGCGCTCGCATCGGTGCACCACATTCTGTGGTCTTTGCCGGGTTCAGTGCCGAAGCATTACGCAGTCGAATTGACGATGCCTCCGCCAAGTTAGTAATCACCGCCGATGGACAAAATCGCCGCGGAAATGTGATGTCGCTCAAGCCCGCGGTCGATGAAGCAGTGGCTTCTTGTCCATCGGTAAATAGTGTTTTGGTTGTTAAGCGCTGCGGCAACGACGTCACTTGGGGTGAAAAAGATGTGTGGTGGCACGAATTCGTCGAGAGTCAATCACCCGAACACACCCCACAGGCATTCGACTCCGAGCATCCATTATTTATTTTGTACACGTCAGGAACAACCGGAAAACCAAAGGGTATCTTGCACACGACTGGGGGATACCTCACCCAAGTCACCTACACACATCGCAATGTTTTTGATCTCAAGCCTGAAACTGATGTGTTTTGGTGCACCGCAGACATCGGTTGGGTAACCGGACACTCCTACATTGTGTACGGTCCACTTGCTAACCGCGCTACCCAAGTGATCTACGAAGGGACGCCAGACGCACCAGCCAAGGATCGCTGGTGGGATATTGTCGAGCGCCACGGGGTCACCATTCTGTATACCGCTCCCACCGCCATTCGCACTTTCATGAAGTGGGGTGACGAATTTCCTGAATCGCATGACTTGTCTTCACTACGCCTACTGGGATCAGTCGGTGAACCGATTAACCCTGAGGCCTGGATCTGGTACCGCAGAGTGATCGGCGGAGACCGTTGTCCGATTATTGATACTTGGTGGCAGACCGAAACTGGCGCAATGATGATTTCGCCTCTCCCCGGCGTGACAGCGACCAAGCCAGGCTCAGCTATGCGCGCTCTCCCAGGAATTGGTGTGGCAATTGTTGACGATGCAGGATCTCCCCTCGGTAATGGCTCCGGGGGTTTCCTCGTCCTCACCGAACCATGGCCGGCCATGCTGCGTGGGATTTGGGGAGATAATCAACGGTTTATTGATACCTACTGGTCAAAGTGGCCGCAGTACTATTTTGCGGGCGACGGTGCAAAATTCGATGATGACGGGGCGATCTGGCTACTTGGCCGCGTCGACGACGTCATGAACGTGTCCGGGCACCGAATTTCCACCACAGAGGTTGAATCCGCTCTCGTCTCTCACCCTAGTGTCGCTGAAGCTGCAGTGGTTGGCGCTGCTGACGAAACAACCGGACAAGCCATTGTTGCGTTTGTAATCCTGCGCGGAGGTCTGGAAGGTGCTGACGGAACCAGTTTGGTTGCCACACTTCGCAATCACGTCGCTACCGAGATCGGTCCGATCGCAAAACCACGACAGGTCATGATCGTCCCGGAGCTTCCCAAGACTCGGTCGGGCAAGATCCTTCGCCGTCTGCTGCAAGATATCGCCGAGCATCGCAGTATCGGCGATTCGACCACCCTCGCCGACCCGGCAGTGATGAATCTGATTTCGGCAGGCCTCGAGTCTTCAAGCACAGACGACTAAGTACTCGAGATATCGCAATGAGCGATTAATTAGTAGACTACGGACATGGCCACTCACGATATTTTGTCGCGCCCAAGTCTCGGCGAACGCGGGTGGCTAGTAAGTCAATTACGTGACGAAACCATCGGTGGTGCCGTCTTACTTTTTGCAGCCATCTGTGCATTGATCTGGGCGAACTCTCCTTGGGGAGACAGCTACTTTGATCTAGTTCACTACAAAATTGGACCTGCTGAACTTGGTTTAAATCTCTCACTTGGGGTTTGGGCCGCCGATGCACTCCTGGCAATTTTCTTTTTCGTCGTTGGTCTAGAACTTAAGCATGAACTCGTGCTCGGCTCCCTATCAAAACCTGCCCAAGCAATAGTTCCTGCCGCAGCTGCCTTGGGTGGCATGCTCGTCCCCGCCCTTTTTTACGTCGTCGTTAACACCACCCTGGCTGAAGGATCGTTGCAAGGCTGGGGAATTCCAATGGCGACGGACATTGCCTTTGCACTAGCGGTACTCGCAATATTTGGGCGAAAACTTCCCGTTGCACTTCGCGCCTTTCTTCTCACACTTGCTGTTGTTGATGACCTTGGTGCGATCAGTGTTATCGCGATTTTCTACTCCGATAAGTTTGCAATTTTATGGTTCGCTGGATTCCTAGCCACAATGCTGGCTTATTGGCTTCTGCAGAAAAATCGCATTTCTTCACCTATTCTTTTCATCCCGCTCGTGCTGATCGGCTGGTATTTCTGTTACAAGAGTGGCGTTCACGCGACTGTGGCCGGCGTCGCATTCGGATTCCTCACTCGCGTTCGCACCGACCCGGGTGAGACGGAAGCACCCGCTGACAAATTAATTCATACAATCCATCCGATCAGTGCTGGATTAGCCGTTCCCATTTTTGCCCTGTTTGCTGCTGGTGTTGACTTACGAGCCACCGGATTGATGGAACCCCTTCAATCACCCATCGCGATTGGGATTTTGGTCGGGCTCGTATTAGGGAAACCCATCGGAATTGTGGGCATGGCGTGGTTCATGGCCAGATTCACCCGGGCAAGTTTGAGCCCAGGCATTGCCTGGCGCGATGTGATGGCGGTAGGCGTGGTAGCGGGCGTAGGCTTCACGGTCGCTCTACTCATTAGCGAGCTAGGATACCCGGATAACGTGCTCTACTTGGAAAGTGCCAAAATCGCTGTTCTAGCGGCTTCCGTTATTGCCGCGCTCCTCGCCGCGGTCCTCCTCCTTTCACGTAGTCGACATTATGCACGTATGGCGCAAATCGAAGAGGCTGAACTGAGTCGCGAAGCCACCCCCAATGTGTATCAGCAGGGGGACGCCGATTCCAGCCCTGAACCGCGATAACCTTCTCGGCAGGAGGGAATTTCAATGCAGCCACAACAGAGCTTGAAGCAATTGGTCACACAGACAATCAGTGATGGCACCCGCCTGCTTCGGGCGCAAGTAAACCTGACCACAACTGAACTCAGCGAGACCACAAAAACAATCGGGAAGATTTCACTACTTGGCCTGATTGCCGTGTCCCTGATAAGTATGGGTGGAATTTTTGTCCTCATCTCAATTGCCTATGCCTTGGTTGCATTGGGTCTCCCCACCTGGGCCGGCTTCCTGATCGTGGCGGCAGCTCTTTTCCTCGTTACCGGAATCCTGGGTGTTC
>Ga0209199_1000085_pt1 | contig 145133 bp, 120 predicted proteins | sample COGITO_mtgs_1105_7_FD_184805 | JGI IMG/M metagenome (GOLD analysis project Ga0209199, IMG submission 184805) | Pelagic marine microbial communities from North Sea - COGITO_mtgs_110523 (SPAdes) (version 2) | ecosystem: Environmental > Aquatic > Marine > Epipelagic ... | reverse complement strand
GACGTAACCTCCGATATAAAATTGCTTTCGAGCTTTGTATGCAGTATCTTTTTCAATTGACAAAACATCAGTATTAGCCTGGGGCTGCTCCTTTGTAAGAGGACTACCGTTAAAGGCATATGGATCTTTTGAAGATGTTTTTGTCATTGTATTGAGGATCAATTATTACGTTGCAAATATAGTTAAAACTGCCTTTTTGTCATGTTTAAGTCAATGTTTAATTTATGAATTTGTCAGTGAAGAGGAGTTTGTTCGAAAGGACGATCCCTTAGGGTGTGAATTTTAAAAAAAATCATCCTGCTAAAGATGGATTTAGACGCTTTGGTTAAAACATTTTCTTTTGATGAATTTCAAAATTTTATAACAGTTCGTAGTCATTAATAGGAGTGTTAAAAAAAAACTACATAATTTTGTTTTCGAAAAAAATGAATATATGGCCAGTAATCTTGTAATCGTAGAATCACCTGCAAAAGCAAAAACCATCGAGAAATTTCTCGGTAAGGATTTTAAGGTTGCTTCCAGTTATGGCCATATTGCAGATTTGCCGTCCAACGAGTTGGGGGTTGATGTTGACAAAGATTTTTCTCCAAAATACATTGTTTCTTCAGACAAAAAGAAAGTGGTCAGTGAATTGAAGTCATTGGCAAAAAAAATGAAAACGGTGTGGCTGGCCAGTGATGAGGACCGCGAGGGGGAGGCCATTGCTTGGCATCTGGCCAATACTTTGGACTTGAAATCCGACAACACCAAAAGAATTGTGTTCAATGAAATTACCAAAACTGCTATTTTGGATGCCATTGAAAATCCAAGAGACATCAATTACAACTTGGTAAATGCACAACAGGCTAGAAGAGTACTCGACCGTTTGGTGGGTTACGAATTGTCTCCTGTTTTGTGGCGGAAGGTTAAAGGAGGCTTATCCGCAGGAAGAGTTCAGTCGGTGTCTGTAAGACTTATTGTGGAGCGGGAACGTGAAATTAATGCCTTTGTGCCACAGCAAACCTTTAAGATACAAGCGATTTTTTCTACCCAACAAAATAAATCGATCAATGCTTTACTTCCAAAAACATTCGATTCTTCTGAAACAACTGAAGCTTTCTTACATCTGAATAAATCGGCAACTTTTAAAATTGATGCCATTGAGAAGAAACCTGCGTCAAAAAGTCCAACGGCGCCATTTACAACCTCAACACTTCAGCAAGAGGCAGCCAGAAAACTTTATTTTTCAGTTAGTAAAACCATGAATATGGCGCAGCGACTTTATGAAGCTGGTTTGATTACCTACATGAGAACAGACAGTGTGAACTTGTCCAAAGAAGCCCAACAAAGTGCTTTAAAGCAGATTGAAAAACACTATGGAGAAGCTTACAAAAAACCCAGAAAATACAAAGTAAAAAGCAAGGGAGCACAGGAGGCTCACGAAGCGATAAGGCCTACGGATTTCAGCAAGGCCAAAGTCAATTTGGATTATGACCAATCCCGTCTGTACGAATTGATTTGGAAAAGAGCCATAGCGTCGCAAATGAGTGATGCAAAATTGGAACGTACTCAATTGAAAATTGCAGCGAGTACTCATTCGGATAAATTCGTTGCCAAAGGAGAGGTGATTAAATTCGATGGTTTTCTAAAGATTTATTTGGAAGGGGTGGATGAAGAGTCTGACGAACAAAATGAGTTGCTACCGGCGGTCAAAGAAGGGGAAGTACTCAACCTAAAATCCATGGAGGCCAATCAAAGATTTTCTCGACCTCCTTATCGTTTTACAGAGGCCTCTTTGGTCAAAAAGTTAGAGGAACTTGGGATTGGACGTCCTTCAACCTATGCTCCAACGATATCAACCATACAAAACAGAAAATATGTAGAAAAAGGGACTTCCGAAGGGGAATATCGTTCCTATACTCAATTGCAATTGGTCGAAAACGAAGTCATTTCCAAATCTTTGAAAGAGAGGACAGGAGCCAATAAAGGAAAATTAATTCCTACGGATGTAGGAGTAATCGTCAATGACTTTTTGGTTGCCAATTTCAACAATATTTTGGATTACAGTTTTACAGCCAAAGTAGAGGAAAGTTTTGATCAAATTGCAGATGGATCTGAAAACTGGACGAGCATGATTAAAGGTTTTTACGATGGTTTCCACAAGACTGTTGATTTTGTAAAGGAAAATGCTGCCAGAGAGTCCGGTGAACGAGTTTTGGGGAACGATCCCAAGTCAGGGAGGGTAGTTAAAGTAAGATTGGGACGTTTTGGGCCTATCGCTCAAATTGGTGAACCCGAAGATGAGGAAAAACCCATTTTTGTAAGTTTGGCTCCAGGACAGCAATTAGAGTCTTTAGAACTGGAAGAGGCATTGGAATTGTTTAAGCTTCCAAAATCGATCGGATCCTATGAAGATCAGGAAGTAACGGTGAACAATGGCAGATTTGGTCCATATATTAAATTCAAAGATATTTTTGTCTCCCTACCCGTGGGTGAGGACCCAATGAGTGTTGAATTGGATCGAGCCATCTTACTTATTAAAGAAAAACTTGCTGCCGACGCCCCTATTTATACTTTCGATAAGCTTCCGGTAACTAAGGGCAAAGGCCGCTTTGGACCTTTTTTGAAATGGAATGGTTTATTTATTAATGTCAACAAAAAATACGATTTCGACAATCTATCTGAAGAAGAAATTGAGACCTTGATTAAAGAAAAAATTCAAAAAGAAAAAGATAAGCTGATTAAAGAGTGGCCAGAGGAAGCCATTAGAATCGAAAAGGTAAGATGGGGAAGATCCAACATCATAAAGGGCAGTAAAAAAATTGAATTGGGAAAAGACATTGACCCTACCAAAATCACCCTTGAAGCGGCAATACAATATTTAAAACCCAAAACGGCCAAAAAGAAAAAATGAGCCTTGAATCTTTAGTTCCAGTTTCAGAAGATGCACTATCTTCTATGGTATTACACCCCAAGCAGGCTTTGGGGAAAAATATTGAAATTCATACCGAACAGCAGGGTTTTCCCGAACTTAAAGACTCAAGCATCGCCATTGTAGGGGTTTCTGAAATAAGAAATTCCTTTTTCCCAACTTCAGCATACAAACTAGAGGATTTTAGAAAGTCATTTTACCACCTTTTTCCGGGAAATTGGAATTTTAAAATCTGTGATTTGGGTAATTTACCCAATGGTGCCTCCCCTGAAGACACCTATTTTGCGCTAAAAGAAATTTGTATCCATCTTAGACAACTCAATATTGTTACCATTGTGATTGGTGGAAGTCACGATCTTATTTTTCCCATATACCAGTCCTATCAAGACAACAGTCAACTGGTCAACATAGTATCGGTGGATAATCAATTTGATTTTTCCCAAGAGGAGGAATTGATTTCTGGCAGATCATACATGAGCCGAATCATTATGGAACAGCCTAATTTCTTGTACAATTTCACCAATTTAGGATTTCAAAGTTACTATATCGCTCAAGAGGAGTTGGATTTGATGGAAAAACTACACTTTGATTCCCTTAGATTGGGTGTTTTGTTGGATGAAGTTGCCCAATCCGAACCCTTTTTTAGAGATGCCAATATCGCTGGATTCGATATGAAATCACTCAGATGGCAAGCCTCAAACAACCCTTCGGGTCCTCCCAATGGGATCGATGCTAGAACCATATGTGCTTTGGCTAGATATGCAGGAATTAGTGACCGAATGGAAATATTTGGCGTTTTTGAACCTCTAAACACTGCTGTTTCTCATCAATTGTTGGCTCAAATTCTATGGTATTTTATTGAAGGTTTTAGCAGTAGGTTTGATGAATATCCCGTGTTGACCAGTACTGGCTTTACAAGGTATACCGTAGCTTTGTCCGATATGGAAATGGTTTTTTATCAGAGCGAAAAAAGCAATCGATGGTGGATTGAAATAATAAATCAAAGTTATTTGAATAATAAAAATAAAACAACTGCGTTATTACCTTGCACGCACAAAGATTATTTGGACGCATGCAGTGATAAAATCCCCGACAAGTGGTGGAGGGCGACAAAAAGAATTTAGTTAATGGTTAGAAATTTAAATTCTTATTTTGTTATAGAGCTTCAGGGGGAATAGAGAATTTGATTGAGAAACAACATATTAGTGAAAAAATATTTAGTTTTACATTTATTTAAAAAACATCTCCTTTCACCAATTGTGATGAAAAGACTTCTTTTAATTTGTTTAGTAATATTCACCTTTTTCAGCTGTGGCAAGAAAAATAGAGGTGAATTAATTGGGGTAAAACAAAAAAAATGGTTTCCAGAGAAGCCATACGGAATGACCCTGATTGATGGAGGAGCATTCATTATGGGTAAGTCTGATGAAGACGTTGCTCGTTTGAACAATGCAGCTGCTAGAACTGTTACAGTTCCTTCCTTCTATATGGACGAAACTGAAATTACCAATGGGGAATACCGACAATTCGTATATTGGGTAAAAGACTCTGTCACCATGGCACTCCTTGCCAGAAAAGCAGATGAATTGGAATTGGGAGAGGAAAATAAAGACGGTATAGGAGAATTTTCCTTCAAAGATGCTGATACTTCAAAATTGAGTGAATTCCAGAAGTACATGCGAACCAACTATTACGATTTGAGTGAAAATATGTATGCTGGAAGACCCCTTAACTGGGACAATGATGTCTATTGGGAAACGGGTGATTATCCAGATCAAGCCTATTCAGAAGTTATGGACTCCATGTACCTTCCGCCAGACTTATGGTACAATGGGGAAATGAAGATAGATGTATCCAAATTAGTTTACAAATACACTTGGTTTGATGCCGAGGCAGCAGCCGCTGAATCCAAAAGAACACGTAATAAATTTATTGATCGCAAACCTTATATCAAACAGGAAGAAATTCAAATATATCCTGACACTACAGTTTGGATCAAAGACTTTATATACTCCTACAATGAGCCCATGCACAATGAATATTTTTCGCATCCAGCATTTCAAGACTATCCCGTTGTTGGAATTTCATGGTCACAAGCAGTCGCATTTTGTAATTGGAGAACGCATTACAAAAACAGTTATCAAAAATCCAAAGGAAAACCCTTGGTTAATAATTTCAGACTTCCCAGTGAAGCAGAGTGGGAATATGCTGCCCGAGGTGGTATTCCATCAGGGACTTATCCTTGGGGTGGACCATATTTACTTAACGATAGAGCATGTTTTCTGGCCAATTTTAAGCCTTTACGAGGAGATTATGCAGCTGATCAAGCGGTCTATACGGTAGAAGCTAAATCATATTTGCCTAATGATTTTAATCTATTCAACATGGCTGGTAATGTTGCAGAGTGGACCAGCTCTTCATACGATTCAGGAGCCTATGAATACGTGGCTTCCCTTAACCCGAACATGTCCATAAAAACCGAATCACGAAAAGTGGTAAGGGGTGGATCATGGAAAGATGTAGCTTATTACTTAAGAGTAAGTTCTAGAGATTACGAATATTCAGATACTGCTCGTAGCTACATTGGATTTAGAACTGTTCAAGATTATCTTGGAACTTCCAAGGTTAAGATCAAATAAATTTATATTTTTAAATCATCATAACTATAAAAATATTTCAAAAATGGATGACAAATTATTGAAAAAAAGATTGAGAGGAAAAGTTGCAATGCACATGCTATTCGGTTTAGGGGGAGCAGTTGTAATTATTGGAGCACTATTTAAGATTCTTCACCTGGAGATAGGTCCCATTACGGGAGGTCTAGTACTAGGATTGGGTCTTGGAACTGAAGCTCTAATTTTTACCGTATCTGCTTTAAATACGGGTGAGATCAAAGAAGAACACGACGATTATGTTAAGAAAGTAAAAGGAGGTGGAGCCAAAACCGCTTCCAAAGGAGGAGAAGAAGGACTTTCTTCTAAGATTGACGAAATGCTTAAAGAAGCCAAGCTTGACGTATCATTGATGAATAATCTAACTAAAAGCATCAAAAATCTAGAAGCATCAGCTCAGGCATTATCTCCTGCTGCAGAGGCGGCTTCTTCGTCAGAAACTTACAGCCAACAATTGAATGTTGCTACACAAAAATTGGAGCAACTCAACCAAGTTTATGCATCTCAAATTAGTTCAGCGGGTAACAATTCTGCCTTTAATGAACAAGTTGCTGAAAATGCTACAAAGCTCAAACAACAAATGGAAGCATTATCTTCCAATCTTGCAGCTTTGAACCAAGTATACAACGGTATGCTTAATGCTATGAACAAAAACTAGGATAGGGACATGGCTGGAGCTAAAGAAACACCTAGACAGAAACTCATTAGTTTGATGTATTTGGTATTCATCACCATGCTTGCTTTGAACGTAAGTAAGGAAGTTTTAGATGGATTTGGCCAGATGTACGAAAAAATTAGTGATGCCAATTCTAGGGTCGATGAAAGTAACGATGCAATTTTCGAAAATATCCAGATCAATGCCAAAGAAAAAGGAGGCAAATGGGTCGGTCATTTGAGAACTGCTAAGCAGATCAAAGAGGAATCAGATGAATTTTATTCAAGGATTTCTGAGATCATGACACAGATAACTGAAAAGCAAAGAGAAAAAGATCCTGATCTGAAAGAATACGCTCAAATGGATAAAGGAGAGGCTCTTGATGTAATCTTTTTTAAGGAAGGATCAGATGGTAATGCTGAAGAGTTTATCGATATGATCAATGAATACAAAATGCATGTGATTCAAGTATTTGGTAGTCAATATCCCGAATACATTGAGATGGTCGAAGCTCGCTTTTTTACAGGTGATGAGAATGGAAATATCCAAAATAGAGACGGCGTAGACGAGAAATGGCTTAATGCCAATTTCCAGGGATTCCCTCTTGTTTCCTCACTTGCAAAATTCGCTATGATGCAAAACGATATTCGTCAAACCGAACATGATGTTTTTGCAACACTGATGGGTAAAGAACTTAAAATGTCTTCTAGTGTAAACGAGTCTAACTACATCAGCCTACTAAAAACCGAGAAAGGTGCTTATTATCAAGGGGAAACTTTTGACGGAAGTATTGTATTGGGTAGAAAGGGTGGGGCGCAAAATCCCAATAGTGTAGATCTGAAAATAGATGGGAGACCTCTTCAGGAAAATGACTATGATCTTATCGCTGGAGGAATCAAGCTTAAGGTTTCTGCCGGGACTCCTGGCGATCATGAAATCACAGGTAATTTGATATTTCTCAACGAAGGGGTTGAGTCAAAAATACCCGTAAATCAATCATATGCGGTAATTTCAAAACCAAATTCTGCAGTAATTTCTGCCGATAAGATGAATGTGGTTTACAGAGGAGTTGAAAATCCCATGACCATTTCCATACCTGGTATTCCAGATAATAAGGTATCTGCTTCTGCACCTGGACTTAGAAAGTTTAGGGGAAGTAAATACAATATGACACCCGGGAAAGGGAGAGAGATTAAGATTTCTGCCAGTGGAACTTTGCCCGATGGACAAAGGGTTTCAACCACCACTACATTTAGAATTAAGGATATTCCTGCTCCCCAAGGTACTGTAAGAAAACAAACGGGATCGATAACCATTCCCAAGACTAGTTTGGAGATTTCGAGTGTAGGAGCAGTATTGGAGGATTTTGACTTTGATATTACCCTCAAAACAGTAAGTTTTAAATTCAAAGTTCCTGGACAACCCACTATAAGTATCAATGGGGACAAATTGGATTCCAGAGCTAAAAGTGCTCTTAGAAGAGCCAAAGCTGGTCAGTCTGTTCAAATTTTTGATATCAAAGTGGTTAACCCCAAAAATCCATCTTATAAATTCAAGAAAATTTCACCTGTAATTTGTCAGTTGGTCAACTAATTTTTTAAGTCATGAGCCAAGCTTTTAAACTGTTTTCACTAATCATCTTAATCTTTGGGGGAATCAACTCCTCTAGTGGACAAGCCAATTTATTAAACGCCAGAGTGCCTCAAGAAATTGGAAACCTTAATGAACAACAGATTGAAGCTAATGACGAAACTCCCTTGGCTTATGGTTTTGTTGATGATCGAGATGTGATGTGGTCTATGACCGTTTGGGAAATTATCGATTTGGATGAAAGGATAAATTTCCCGTATTATTATCCGACCGATACCCTCAATTTAGGTCCCGATAGAAGATCACTTTTTGACGTACTCAAAAAAAATCTGAGCAATAATAATATCAAGGAAGTTTATAAATCCGCTTATTTTCAGGAAAAACTCACCTATGAGGAAATCCAAGAACGACTTGTAGCCGTAGATACTACCGATGCAGGTTATGAACAATTCAATGCCGATGGCTTTGTTGATCCACAGTTTATTGAGCGAAGAAGAATTACTGCTGCCGAAATCAGACAATACAAAATTAAAGGCACATGGTATATCGATAAACGACTTGGTGAACTTAAGTATCGACTTCTTGCCATTTGCCCTGTTGCTCCTGACGTAGCCGTTAAGACTCTTCCTGGTGAGGAAGAAGATTTGGTTGAACTCTTTTGGGTTTGGTTTCCAGATGCAAGGACATCTCTAAATACAAACAAGGTCTTCAATAGTAGAAATTCCTCCCAGCCCATTACTTATGATCATATGCTTAATTCCAGAAGGTTTAATTCAACGATCTATAAGGAAGAAAATGTGTATGAAGACAGAGAGGTTAAAGATTACATCTACGAGGATGCCTTAAGGATGCTTTTAGAATCTGAAAGGATTAAATCTGTGATTCGTGATTATGAGCAAGACATGTGGAACAACTAACTTAAAATTCCTATAAATTAAAAGCGTTATCGTATGATAACGCTTTTTTTTATTTACAATACCGATCAATTTATATAACCTTTTATCATTTTAGGTGACATCTGACCCCAAAAAAATAACGTATGAATGTAGATACATTAATTGTTGGTTTTGGTATTGCCGGTCTTAATTATGCAGAGCAATTACGCAGTTATAATAAAAGCTTTATCGTTATGGCTCCAGATGAAGAAAGTGCCTCTCACCTTGCTGCAGGTATTGTCAACCCCACAGTTTTAAAACGTTTTAATCCCGTCTGGAAAGCAGCGGCTTTTTTAGAGTATGCACTTCCTTTTTATTCCAATTTAGGGGAACAGATTGAAACCCAAGTCATGCATCCATTGCCTATTTACAGAATCTTGAATAATATTCAGGAACAGAATGATTGGAGTGTTGCATCCTCACGAACTTCACTCGAAAAGTATTTAAACAAACAATTGATTTCCAAGGATGAATTTCCAGAGGTTAGAGCCCCCTTTGGATTCGGTGAGGTGATCCAAAGTGCCAGAGTGGACACCAAAAAGCTATTGAGTCATTACATCCAAAAAATGATCCCCAATCAATTTATATCAGAAAAATTTGAACACAAGTCTATGACCCACGGGGAATGGATTGGATACAAAGACATTCAAGCCCGTCAGATTGTATTCTGTGAGGGGTATCATGGAGTTGAAAACCCCTATTTTAACTATTTGCCATTGATTGGATCAAAAGGAGAAATCCTCATCATTAAATGTGATCAACTCACCGAAGAAGTCATTTTTAAAGGCCCGATCTTTCTATCGCCGATGGGAGACAACACCTTTTGGGTGGGCGCAACTTTTGATCGAGAAGACAAAACCACCCGTGTTTCGGGAGAAGGAAAAGCGTGGTTACTTACAAAGTTGAAACAATTTTTAAAACTTCCATTTGAAGTTCTAGAACACAAGGCCCAAATTAGGGCGACAGTTATCGACAGGAGACCATTATTGGGTAGGCATCCCAAACACGAAAACGTTTATCTTCTGAATGGCGTTGGAACTCGAGGGGTTCTTATGTCTCCATTATTGGCCAAATGGCTTTTTCAATTCGTAGAGAATAATATAAAACTACCCGCCGAGACCGATATAAAACGTTTTGAAAAACAGTATTTTCGCAACTGAATAATTGAATCATGCTTGATGTTCAAAATTTAGGGGTTTCTTTCGGAGGAGAAGTGCTTTTTGAAAACCTATCCTTTAGGATTGGACGGGGTGATCGGATTGGTCTGATTGGAAAAAACGGAGCTGGAAAAAGTACATTCCTCAAATTATTGGCTGGGGAAAATAGTCCTACGGTTGGGAGTATGTCTCTTGAAAAAAATGCTTCAATTGGATACCTGCCTCAAGAACTGGAAGTAGAAAATCACAGGACAGTTTTGGAGGAAACCTATCAAGCTTTTCCTGAAATTTTAAAAAATCAATCCCGACAGGAAGAAGTCAGTGAATTGCTCAATATTCGAACTGATTATGAAAGTGATGATTATCAAGTTCTCATTCAAGAGCTGAGTGACTTGGGGAGTGCATTTGAGGTTTTGGGGGGGTATCAATACAAAGCCCAGTCTGAAAAGATATTGGCAGGTCTCGGCTTTACTACAAGGGATTTTGATCAACTGACGGGCACTTTCTCTGGAGGTTGGCGTATGCGCATTGAATTGGCAAAAATACTCCTCAAATCTCACGATCTTCTTTTGCTTGATGAGCCAACCAACCATTTGGATATCGACTCCATAGAATGGTTGGAACAATTTTTAACAAAATACAAAGGTTCGGTGGTATTGGTTTCTCACGACATCATGTTTTTAGATCAAGTAACCAATCGTACCATTGAGATCGTAAACAGACGTCACTTTGATTTAAAAAAGCCCTATAGCCTCTTTATGAGTCTGCGAGAGGAAATGCGTATTCAACAACAGGCCGCCCAAAAAAATCAGGAAAAGCAAATTCAACAAACCAAAAAACTTATTGAGCGATTTAGGGCCAAAGCCTCTAAAGCCAGTATGGCTCAATCCTTAATTAAAAAATTAGACAAAGTTGAACGCATCGAAATTGATGCGGAAGAGACAGAGGCCATGAAACTGAAGTTTCCAGTGGCCATACAACCTGGAAAAATGATTTTTGAAACCAAAGGCTTGGCCAAAAGCTATGGAGATAAGAAAGTGTTAAATGATGTTGATCTTTTCATTGAAAGGGGAACCAAATTGGCTTTTGTAGGTCAAAACGGTCAAGGTAAATCAACACTGGCCAAGCTACTCGTTTCTGTCATTGAGGGAACAGGAGATCTAAGATTGGGGCACAATGTCAAAATAGGTTACTTTGCCCAAAACCAATCCGAAACCTTGGAGGCTTCCAAATCTGTTTTAGAGATTGTACAGGATGCTGCCACGGCAGAAAACAGAACTAAAGTGAGAGATATGCTCGGGGCATTTTTGTTTAGGGGCGATGTGGTAGAAAAAAAAGTCAGTGTTCTTTCAGGCGGTGAACGCAATCGTCTTGCTCTTTGTAAGTTGCTTTTACAACCTTTCAATGTTTTGGTTATGGATGAGCCTACCAATCACTTAGATATCCAGTCCAAAAAGATATTGAAAGAAGCACTTATTCATTTTGAGGGAACGCTTTTGATGGTGTCTCATGACCGTGATTTTCTCTCTGGACTCTGTCATCAAGTTTTAGAGTTTAAGGACGGTAAAACCAAACTGTATTTGGATGATGTCAACACCTATTTGGAAAACAAAAAATTGGATTCCCTAAAAGAATTGGAAAAGACAGAACGGAAAAGCAAATCTTCAGAAGGTAGAAATAATGATTATACGCTTCAGAAAAAAGAAAAATCACTAAAGAACAAACTCAGTAAGTTGGAAGATCAAATTGCCACCTTGGAGCGGGAAATCAAAGCGATTGATCTTGAATTGGAAATCAATTATGATAAGACCATTAGTACTCCAGACTTTTTTGACCATTACCAAAATAAGAAAAAACGACTGTCTCAGTACATGAAAAACTGGGAAGAACTCGTTGCATCAATTGAAGCCTTAAGTCAAAGCTAATGTTGGAGCATTTCTTTCAATGTCCCTATTGTTGGGAAGAAATTTCCATGTTGTTGGATCCTTCTTTAAGGAGTACGGAGTATGTCGAGGACTGTGAAATTTGTTGTCGCCCCATCAATATAGTTTATGGCTTTGAAGAACAAAATTTGACTCATTTCGAGACCCAAGATCCAGAAGGTAGTTTTTAATTATAGGGTTTGTAGGTAGCGTTCGGCGTCTAGTGCTGCCATACAACCTGTTCCAGCCGCAGTTACTGCCTGTCGGTATTCTTTGTCTTGTACATCTCCAGAGGCAAAAACACCGGGGATATTGGTCTTGGTAGATTTCCCTTTTGTAATCAAGTAACCCTCTTCATCCATTTCCAATTGACCTTTAAAAATTTCTGTATTGGGTTTGTGGCCAATGGCAATGAAAAGCCCCGTAATCTTAATTTCTTCTTTCTCTCCCGTTTGATTGTTGAACATTCTCAATCCCTCAACTACTTGATCCCCTATAACTTCATCGATCTCGTGGTTGTATTTTAGATCAATATTAGGAGTGTTGGTTACACGATGTTGCATGGCTTTGGAAGCCCTCATTTGATCCTTTCTAACCAACATGGTTACTTTAGAACAAATATTAGCCAAATAAGTTGCCTCTTCTGCCGCAGTATCTCCTCCTCCCACGATGGCTACCTCTTGTCCTTTGTAGAAGAAACCATCGCAAACGGCACAGGCAGAGACTCCACCACCTCGAAGTCGTTGTTCGCTGGGTAATCCTAAATATTTTGCCGTAGCACCAGTGCTGATGATTATACTATCGGCATGAATCTCTGTTCCGTCCTCTACAAAAGCTTTGTGAGTACCTCCAACCTCCTTGGAAAAGGCTACCTTATTGATGTGTCCAATACGAACCTCGGTTCCAAAACGTTCGGCTTGTTTTTGCAATTCTACCATCATGGTAGGGCCGTCAATTCCGTCGGGATAGCCAGGAAAATTATCTACTTCTGTGGTCGTAGTCAATTGCCCCCCGGGTTCCATTCCGGTGTATAAAAGAGGTTTAAGGTCGGCTCGGGCAGCATAGATAGCCGCTGTGTATCCTGCAGGACCACTGCCTATGATTAACGTTTTTACTTTTTCCATATCAAAACAAAAATATGTCCAAAATCGGGGAAATAAAACATTAGTTAATATCTAATGATAAGTCAAACTATTTTTTATTGAATTTTTTTTTGTTCATTTGATAAATCCAAAAGTTTGACACACGCCTTTTATTTCAAAAAAAATATCCAAGATGTTTTCTAAAAAAATCGGACTATATTTGGGGCCTGCCACGTTTTTTTTGACCCTTTTGTTTTTTAATCCTAATGGATTAAATGATCCTTCCAAGGCGGTTTTGGCTTCAACCCTATGGATTGCCATTTGGTGGATTACAGAGGCACTGCCCATTATGGTCACTGCCTTGCTCCCTATTGTCTTATTTCCGCTCACAGGGGGAATGGACTTGGCGGTAACCTCTGCGGCATATGGACACAAATTTATCTTTCTGATTATGGGAGGATTCATTATTGCCATTGCCATTGAAAAATGGAATTTACACAAACGGATTGCACTCAATATCATTCATTTTATAGGTACTGATATCAAAAAAATCATTTTGGGATTTATGGTGGCTACCGCTTTTCTCTCCATGTGGATTTCCAATACAGCTACCTCCGTAATGATGTTGCCCATAGGTATCGTAATCATCAAGCAATTGAGTGAGCACCCCATGTCAGACAGCTCTGAAAATCTAAATTTCGGAAAAGCACTGATGTTGTCTATTGCTTACAGTGCCTCCATAGGCGGGATTGCGACCTTGATCGGTACGCCTCCCAATATGGTAATGGCCGGAATTGTCTCCCAAACCTATGGGTATGAAATTTCTTTTTTTGAATGGTTTATTTTCGGATTTCCTGTGATGATCCTCTTACTTTTTGTCAGTTGGTTCTTCCTGACCCGATGGGCCTTTTCATTTAAACAAAATAAATTCCCAGGGGGGAGAGAAGAAATTTTAAGGTTGAGGAACGAACTGGGTAAGATCACTTATGAACAAATAGTAGTCGCAGTCGTTTTTGCATTGGCTGGAATCTGTTGGATATCGAGGTCATTTGTACTACAAAAATTTTTTCCTTCCATTGACGATACCATCATCGCCATTTTTTTCTCCCTTTTGTTATTTATTCTCAATTCAAAAAATAAAAATGAAAAAATTTTAAAATGGGAAGAAGCCGTAAAAATGCCTTGGGGAATACTTTTGCTCTACGGTGGGGGAATGTCATTGGCAAAAGCATTTGAAAGCAGTGGATTGGCAATTTGGATCGGCAATCAGTTGAACGCTCTTGGTTCCTTGGATTTGATTGTTTTATTGATTCTTTTGGTCGCAGCAATTAATTTTTTGACAGAGGTTACTTCCAATTTGGCGACTACTGCGATGTTGTTACCCGTTCTGGCTCCCATCGCTTTAGAATTTGACTTACATCCCTTTGTGCTGATGACTGCCGCTGCCATTGCTGCTTCTTGTGCTTTTATGCTTCCAGTGGCCACCCCTCCCAATGCAGTGGTTTTTGGTTCAGGTTACCTCAGAATACCCGATATGGTCAGAAAAGGATTTTTTTTAAACCTAATTTCTATTTTTACCATTGTTCTGATGGTTTACTTCTTGCTTCCTATACTTTGGGATTTGATTCCCGATGAATTTCCAAAGGAATTACTGAACTAAGTTTTTTTTCAGTTGTTCTGAAGTTTCACAACACATTTGTTCCATCACTTGGGTCAATTGAGCTTTAAGAATTGAAATGGTATGATCTCCTCCTTTTTTACCTAAAGCTGAAACCCCATACATAAAACTCCTGCCGAGGAAAGTAAAATCAGCTCCTGAAGAAAGCGCACGTCCTATATCAGCTCCACCGCGGATACCACTGTCCATCATAATTTTGATCTGGTCTTTGTATTTAGGAGCGATGGTTTGCAAAGAGGTTATGGTCGCTTGTCCCATATCAACTTGTCTCCCCCCGTGATTGGAAATTATGATGCCATCTAATCCCAATCGAATGGCTGTTTCAACATCTGCCTCAGACTCTACTCCTTTGATGACTAATTTACCCTTCCACAAGTCCCTTAATTTTTTTACTTTTTCCTCATTCAGTCGCCCTTCAAAGGTGTCGTTCATGAATTTACCCAACTGACTTAGGTTCAGATTTTTGGGCATATATGGTTTTAATACTTCAAAGCTGGGTTGTCCATTGATTAGTGTTTTTAAGGCCCATTCGGGACGTTTCATTACACGTATAATATTCTGAAGGGTCATTCTGGGGGGCATAGACAGGCCATTTCTGATGTCTCTGGGACGATATCCAAAAGAGGGAACATCGGACAGAATAACCAATACGGGACATGCTGCAGCGTCAATTCTTTTAATCAAATCTTTGGTGACACTGTCTTCAGCAGGGTGGTAGAGTTGGAACCAAGCTCGCCCTTCGGTTATTTCTGCGATGGTCTCAATACTTGCTGTAGTTACGGTACTTAAAACAAAAGGGATGTTGTGTTCAAATGCGGCCTTGGCCAAAATTTCTGGAGATTTGGGCCACATCAGCCCTTGTAAGCCAACTGGAGAAACTCCAAAAGGGGCATCATACTCATGTCCAAATAACTCTGTCTTAAGGCTGGCTCCCTTAAAGGGAACCAAATAGCGAGGCTTCATTTCCACTTTCCGAAGCTCGTGGGTGTTTTTGTAAAGGTTGACATCTTCATTGCAACCGCCATCCAAATATTCAAAAGCAAACTTGGGAATTCTCTTTTTGGCTTTGGCTCTAAGGTCTTCAATCGAAGGATAACGGGGGTTATATTGAATGGGTTTGGACAAAGGAAAGGGATTAATTTTTATTAAATATAATAAAAGCTTTTCACAGTTTAGATTAAAGCAGTCGGACAAAAGAAAAGTTTAAAATTTTTTTTTAAGATATTTTTGGTTTGGGAGTTTTCTAATTTCAATAAATCTTCACTAAGGAACTATTAAAAAGCTCAATAAAATTATTTTACTAACTTATGCCAGATCTGTATTCAAACTTTAAAAAATCAAAATTTATAAAAATGCGTTTTATCTATTCTATTTTAATTTTTTTATCCTTTTATTCGGTTCAAGCTCAACCGATAAGCATTACCCAATTGGAGGTGGATAAACTCGCTAATCCTTTAGGATTGGATAGTGGAAATCCCGATTTCTCGTGGATCATCAAATCTGACGATTTCAACATAAATCAAACCCATTATCAGTTGTTTGTTGCAACGGATAAAGTTTTTTCAAAAAAAAGTTTAGTCTGGGATTCGGGCAAGGTCAATTCTTCGGAGTCTGTATATGTCAAGTATCAAGGACAGTCACTTGAATATGCTACCAAGTATTATTGGACAGTAAAGGTTTGGACCAATCAATCATCAAGACCGAAGCAGAGTAAAATCGGCTCGTGGACTTCAGGATTGATGGGTAAAGAGCAATGGAAGTCAGATTGGATCGGTGTCAAAAAGGAGGACAAAAACAATCCAAAAAGCCCCTACTTTACCAATGATTTTGTTCTTGGTGGTAAAATAAAATCTGCCAACTTATTCATCACCTCCAGAGGTGTTTACGAAGCTCACATCAATGGCAAAAGGGTCGGGAAATCATACCTAACACCCGGTTGGACATCCTATAACAACAGGATTCAGTACCAAGCCTATGACGTTAAAGAAATGCTTAGTTCAGGAGACAATAGACTGGGAGTAATTCTTGCAGACGGATGGTTTAGAAATTTCAGACCCAATAGGGGAAAAAGAAAAACAGATTATGGTGATGAATTATCTTTCATTACAGAATTGGTCGTTACCTATGAGGACGGAACAAAGAAAAGCATCATCAATGATGACAATTGGAACTATCATTTTGGAGCCATCCAAAGTTCATCAATATACAATGGTGAATTTGTGGATTTCAATTTATCTGATCTAACTTGGTCAAAGCCAAAAAAGAAAAATACCGAATCCAAAAAAGCCCAGTCCGTAGAAAGCTATGCTGGAATGCTTGATCATACGAGAAATGAAATGATCAAAAAAAGAGAAGTTCTCAAGGCCAAAGAACTGATCATCACCCCATCAGGAGACAAAGTAATTGATTTTGGTCAAAATATCGTAGGATGGGTGCAGTTCAAATCCAACCTCCCAAAAGGTTCTGAGGTTAGCTTATATCATGCCGAAGTCCTCGACAAGGAGGGAGAGTTTTACACGACCAACCTCAGAAAAGCCAAGCAAAAAAACACTTATGTTTTGAATGGTAAAGCAGATCAAATCTATCATCCTACTTTTACCTTTCAGGGATTTAGATATTTAAAAATTGAAGGAATAGATCAAATCAATATTGACGACTTTAAGGCGGTTGCCCTATACTCTGATATGGAATTTACTGGTTCGTTGACCACTTCAAATAAACTGATTAACCAGCTTCAAGAAAACATCCAATGGGGGCAGAGGGGCAATTTCCTCGATGTTCCCACCGATTGTCCTCAAAGGGACGAAAGACTTGGATGGACTGGAGACGCTCAAGCATTTTTTAGTACAGCTGGATTCAATATGGATGTAAAAAACTTTTTCGACAAGTGGTTGATCGACTTGACTTTTGACCAAAGACCCGACGGAGCTGTACCCGGTGTGATTCCTCATAACAATTATTTGGACCTTAATGATTCAAAAGGACTCAAGGGGAGTTTCGGAAGGACTGGATGGGCAGATGCCGCTACCATCATTCCTTGGCATTCTTATCTGATTTATGGCGATACAAAAACCTTGGAGCGCCAGTATAAAAGTATGGTAAAGTGGATTGATTTTATGACCCAAAACTCTGAAAATCATTTGTTCATCAAAGAAGATCACTGGGGAGATTGGTTGTTTTTTTCAAGAGATGATGACAATTCTGGTCGTTCTGCAGTAACCAGTAAAAAATTGATTGCCCAAGCTTTTTATTGCTATTCTACCCAATTGTTGATTAAGTCGGCAAAAGTTTTGGGTTACGATGACGATGTCAAAAAATATTCAGCTCTCTATACCAAACTGGTCAAAGCCTTTAATGATGAATTTGTAACTAAAAATGGAATGCTGATTTCTGATTCTCAAACCGCTTACGTTTTGGCCTTGCAGTTTGGATTACTTTCAGAGGAAAACAGTAAAATTGCAACAGAGCGATTGGTAAATAACATCAATGACTATGGCCACCTCACCACTGGGTTTTTAGGGACACCCTTTCTTTGTCACGTATTGTCGAATAACGGAAAAAATGAAGAAGCCATAAAATTATTACTCAGGACGGAATACCCCTCTTGGTTGTATCCCGTTACCAAAGGTGCTACCACCATTTGGGAACGATGGAATGGGATCATGCCCGACGGCAGTTTTCAGTATCCAAGCATGAACTCTTTCAATCACTATGCCTACGGGGCCATAGGGGAGTGGATGTATGCCAACCTGATGGGACTAAAAGTCAATGAGAATTTTCCTGGTTATAAGCGTTACAATATCCAACCGCTTTTTGACAAGAACTTTGATTTCGTAGAAGGAAGTTTTGATTCCAATTATGGAAAAATTCAAATTTCGTGGACACGCCAAAACGGAAAGTTAAGATTGTCCATCGATCTCCCTGCCAATACTTCATCGGATGTTGTCCTCAACAAACCAATGGAAGGAAGTTGGAAATTGGACAATTCCAAACTGGAGTCTAAAATTTTAAGTCAGCGAGACGACAAGGAAAAAACAACCCTGTTTTTGGGTTCTGGAAAATATAACTTTTCTTTTGTAACCAACTGATTTATTGGGCGTATTTCGTAATATTTTGCTCGAGTTTTTTCTCCATTTCTATGACCACATTTGCATGGTCTGGATGATTCGCCAGGTTGTTTAGTTCGTCAGGATCGGAGACCAAATCATAGAGTTCATCTTGGGCTTTTATGTCTCTGTACCTCATGAATTTCCATTTTTCGGTTCTGATGCCTTCGCTAGATGGAATGGGTTCAAAATCCCATAAATGCTCGATCAGTAATGCTTCTCTTTTAAAGGGAGATTTGCCGGTTTTCACATATGGAACCAAGGAATTACCTTGGGTTTTAAGTTTAGAATTTACACCCGCAAAATCCAAAATGGTTGCTGCCAAATCTACATTGGCCACCATGTCTTCCACATCGTGGTGTTGGTTGACACGGGGATCAAAAATAATCAATGGCACTCTGACCGAATTGTCATACATCAACCACTTGCCTGCCATTTGTCTTTCGCCCAGAAAGTAGCCATTGTCTCCCATCCAAATGATGATAGTATTGTCTTCAATCCCTTTGGCTTTGAGTAGAGCCCTAATTTTCCCCAATTCATTGTCCACTCCACCAATCATTCTGTAATAGCCTTTGAGACTTTCTTGATAACGTTCGGGCGTATCGTACCGCCAATACCAACGGACACGATTAAATCCTTTTCTTACCCCTTCGGGCAGAGCATTAAATCTTTCATCAGAAGCATTTTTGGGGCCGGGGATCTTGATATCTTTGTAATATCCATCTACTTCCTGCTGCCAAAAATATTGTTTCTGAATTCCCTCCCAAGCACCGTCGTGGGCATGGGGTGCACTAAAACTAATAGACAAACAAAAGGGTTGGTCACTATCTGTGTTTTCGATAAAATTAAGGGCTTTGTGTCCGGTGTATCGTGTGAGGTGTACCGTATCTTTCCCAATGGTTTTATAATAATAACCCCTGTGATCTTTGAACTTATTGTTTCGATCATAGACTTCGTGTTCGGAAAATGAGTCCGCCAAGTTTCCATTATTTTTAATTCCGAGTTTACCGAAAAATCCAGTTTTGTATCCTTTCTTTTGGAGCTCACGGGCGTAATTTTTCCGATTGTAAATCGAATCCAGCGTTGTACCCCCCAGGGTGAATTTGTGTTTTCGTTCATACAATCCTGTGATGATGGTTGCCCGGCTGGCACCACAAATAGGAGTGGTTACAAAAGCCTTATTGAAATAAGTTCCCTCTTTTGCCAATTGATCTTGTTCGGGAGTGATGATGATTTCATTTCCAGCGTAGCCAATGGCATCCCACCTTTGGTCATCGGTTACGATTAGAATGATATTTGGGGGTGCTTGGACCACTTTTTTTTGGCCGCATGACCAAAAAAGTAGCATTAAAAAGAGAAGTTTTATAGCGTTATTCATTACAGGGAGAAAACATTATTTAAGTTCAATTGTTTTGGTGAATGATCGGGTTGAGTTACCATCAGGTCGCTCATATATTCCCACCATTTTTGCACGATGGGATTTTCACTCAGTGACTGGGAGTCCCTTCCGTTGGTTTCTTGAAATGCGAAAAGACAGTCCGTTTCTGGATCGTGGTAAATATGATAAGAGCTTACTCCTGCGTCAATGAGCAATTGCTTTAACTCAGGCCAAATTTCGTCGTGACGTTTCTTGTATTCCTCCACCGAATTGGGTTTTAAATACATTTTAAAAGCCAGTTGATTCAACATAAACCACTTATAATTTTAAATTCAATCTATTGGTTGCCACCACTGTTCAATCTGGCGACTCATTTTTTCTACGATTTCAGGGTGCTTTTCAGCCAAATTGAGTTCTTCTTTAGGATCCTGCTCTAAGTCAAATAATTGAATTTGATTAGAATAAAATCCATAGTAATTTGATTGAGGATCTGTAAAATCTTTAATAACTAAATCCTTGTTGGGCACCATCAACTTCCATTTTTTGTTCAAGGCAACTTTATATAAAATGGTCTCAGTTGGTTTTTCCACATTCAAAATGTCGTGGTTATAGCATTCGATAAAAAGGGTTTCTCTCTCATTCAATTTTTTTTTGTCCATTACATTTAGACCAGGAAGGCTTTCTTCAGTAAGGTTTAAAAAGCTCAATACGGTAGGAACTAAATCAATATTACTGACCAGTGTGGAACGATTTATTTCTGGTTGGATTTTTCCCGGTAATTTGAACATGATCGGAGTTCTTATACCTCCTTCGTGTGGAGCTCTTTTAGAACGGGGGGCGTACCTATTTTGTTTCTCCGATTGGATCCAGCCGTTGTCAGAGGTGTAAACAATTAAGGTGTTTTCCTCCAATGATTTTTCTTTTAAATGGTTCATCAAATCCCCTACTGTTTGATCCAGCCATTCACACATGGCCCAGTATTTTGCAACACTTTCATTGGGCGCTACTTTCAAGTATTTAAGCAATAGCTCCTCGGGAGGATTGTGTGGGGTATGAGGTAAAAAAGGTGCGTACCAAACAAAAAATGGAACATTATCTTTTTGAGTTTGATCGATAAAATTAAAAATTGGATCCATTCCCTCACGACCAATTTTTAATCCTTCATCACCATGCCTTCCTTTTCTTTGGTAATCACCGTGGGTCATACCCGCATCAAATTTGCCTTCTTCCCAAGAACCCAGCCACCATTTACCCGATTGAAAAGATCGGTAACCTTTTGTTGAAAGATAATCTGTCAAGAGTTTATGCTTGTAAAATTTTGCTTTGATCAAATCAAATCGATCATTTCTCACTTTGCTATAAAGATAATTGACTGATTTCTTTTTTACCTTTTTTACTTCATGATCAGGATAACCTCTTGTCATCCATTCACTTGCATCCCGATTTGAGTTTCCAGCATCATTGCCTGTTTGTCCGTGTTGAAAAGCATATTTACCTGTGATGATACTTGCCAATGAAGGGCCGCAAAGTGGACTGGTTACATACCCTCTGGTGTATGTGGCAGATTCTTTTGCCAATTGGTCAATATGTGGAGTTTGGATATGAGGATGATCCATAAAACTGTAATCTCCCCAAGACTGATCGTCGGAAAGAATAAAAATTATATTGGGTGGGTTTTCCTCCTCAAGCTTTTGGGATTTGGAATTTTCACACGAGCATAGAAGAAGAATAAATGCCGACAAGTACAGTGAAACACTTAGATTCATTGAGAATTTTCATGTAATTTAATGAATTATTTATATTCAGAAGTTTTTAAAGGCGTCAGAAGAGGTTCTTCCAATAGTCCCGCTTTTAAAACATCCAATTTTGATGCATCAAATGGATTATAATCCAAACTCACCATATTGATATCATAGAATATCTTCCAAGGTTCACCTCTTGCTTCTTTGGCCTTAATTCGGTTCGATCCCAGGTTGGTCACTTGAATTCGAAGGGTGTTTTTCCCTTTTTTCAAATTTCCAATGGTCATTTCATAGGGATTGGACCATAGGGTTCCAAGCAATTCATCATTCAACCAAACTTTAGCACTTTCCCTAACATCTCCAAGTTCCAGAAGCCAAGCCCCGTTGTGATTTGTGGGGCGATTAAATGTTATCTGATATTCGGCTGTTCCAGAAAAAGCTTTCATTTTTTCACCCCACTCGGTCCAAGAGGCCAAGCGATTGATTTTTTTTAAAAAGTCATTATCGGGCCCGCCTTTAATCAACCTAAAATCCCATTCGCCGCTTATTTTGTATGAATTTTCTGACCGTGTCAAATAGTTCCATTGGGGTGCTCTGACCTTGTCAAAGGTTTTGAGGAAAAGGCTTCCTCCAGAAGGCAGTGATAGTTTGACTTTGGTCATCTTATTATAATGAGTTGTAATGGCTTTTCCTGTTTTGCCCGTCAAAGGATCCATGATCAACACCTCCTTATCCGATACACCAAGGGGAATCAAGCCTTCAATTTTTTTAGGGGTGTGATTGACCACAAAATAAATTTTTTCACCTTGATGCTCTCGGCGGACGAATTTAAGCCCTTTGTTGACCATTGGTTCTTGTATCACCCCTGCTTTTTGGAGTGGTATTTCCATTTCTTTTAGGGTATAGATTTTGTTGATCTTATCCTCAGCCAATGTTTGTAAAGCATCTGATTTTTTTTGGTAATCAAGGAATCCAGGAACCTGTTGAGGTCTTCCCAAAAATATTACCGATGCCCCCAATTGCCGTAAATCAAGAAGTTTTTTTAAACTTTCTAGGGGCATGTATTGCGCTTTAGGAACAACAATGGAATGGTAGTTGCCACCTGGCAATTGAATGATACCGTTTTCTACATCAACTTTCTCCAGAAAACGGTCTGACAAATAGTCAAATCCATAGCCTTGTTTAATAAGGTGGTGGGCTGTGTCGTAGAAGGAAGTTCCTGACAGCCAAGTATCCAGACGGTGAATTGCAAATTGTACCAAGGGGTCACCCTCATTGAATTTTGCCCAACTGTCGTGAATGGGCCAATAAATCAATAGGTCGTTATCAGCATTTCCCAATTGTAAAAGGGATTGGGATCTACCGATGTATTCAAATAGAGCAGGGGCGTCTTCCCAGATGGGATTGGTTTCGTTGAAGTTTACAGAGGCATAAAACTTCCAACCGGGCCAAGCAGCGGATGCGGGGGAGTAGGTAGAGCCATGTAAAAATATATGATTGATCCCATTGAGAAACAAGTCCTCTAATTCTGGTTTACATTGGGACAGTGAAGCTCTAAAATGCTCTCTCAACCAAGTAAAGGTTTCGGCGGAAACTTTTTGTTTGCCTGTTATGTTAGCAGCAGAGGATGAAAATTTGATCATCGCAGCATCTGCATCTCCTGCTCTAAAATTCCGATGAGGGTACTTTGATGAGCTTCCATTGCCCTCCACCCGACGGAAACCCTTTATTGCGTAGGGCATAGATCCAAAAGTTTCACATTCTGGAATATCAGCCGAAGCATACAAATCAATTAGATTTCCAGGAGCACCGTGCGCTTGATACTTGGTTTTGAAGCCCATTTTTTGAGCCCATTCATTCCAAGTGGGATTAAAGTCTTCTATCAGCAGATCAGAAAGTGTTTCTCGGTAGTCACTTCGGATTCGATTACTTATTTCGTTGTCGTTTTTATCCAAAAGTCGATTCATATACGGTTTGAGATCATAACCACGATAATGCTCAAAAATTTCAAAAAAGTCGGTTGTATAGTCAGCGTTATAGACTTCATAACTATCATTGAATACCGAACGAATTGGCACCTTCATTTCACCAAGGGTTTGGCTAAAAGTTTGTAAGTAATTTTTTAAAGCTTCAGGAGAAAAGTGATCCAAGACCCAACCTTCTCCACCTGGTGCAGCTCTTTTAACTTTTTGGGCAGTTCTGTCTTCAAAAACAAAAAACAGCTCATGATCTTGATCTTGAGGTCCCCATTTTAGACTGTTATTTTGGATCATACCACTGAGGTCTGTAAAGTGGTTCTGTGGATCAAATGCATATACGCCCTGTAATTTTGGTTGAACTGATCCCTTTTTATTTGTTCGAATCTTAAGCGATTTAGGATGAACCAAAACCCCTGTTTCGAAGGGGGAAATCGATTCCAAAAAGGGAGTGCCCTTTTTCAGATCTATTTTTCTTACTAGAAGGCGTTTTGCGGCATCAAGCAGACTGACTTCCGACCCGCCCCAAGGCCAACCCGTTCCCAAGGTCAAGTCAACGCCCATTTGGAGACTGTCTGCCACATAAACAGTATGATCTAACATCTCGATCCATTCAGGACTTAAATAATCGATAAAATTTTCTTCCGCTCCTTTTACCCCATAGATCGGTTCGATTTCTACCCCGCCAATCCCTGCTTTATTAAATGAAATTAAGGTCTGAGTGATATTTGTTTTATCTACTGCACTGCCCATCCACCACCATCGCGTCCAAGGTTTGGATTCTTTTTTTACATCTGGCCAATCATGTAAGACATCTTGTGCTTTGATTGATGTTTGATTGATCAAAAAAACTAACAATACGTATAAGGCGTATGATGCTTTTATCAAAAGATTCAAAATTTATTTCAATGTTATTTATTAAAAATATGGCAAAAAAGTATATGTAAAGAAAAATTACTTTATCTCAACCCATTAATGTCATACTGGGATACAAAATTCCAAACCAACTCAGCAGCATTCTGACCCTTATACTTTGTGCTAAACCAAACATGATCACCTCCTATGTATTTGTAATGCTCAACAGAAACGGAGGCATCCCCTTGTCCATAGACATAATGCTCAATTGGTATTCCTCCACTATTGTCGATACTTATCGTTGGGTTGGTGGAAGTATTATTAAAATCAATCCAATATTCCAAGGTGCTCTGGGCAGCGCGATAGTAATTGTCTCCTTCATAGGGAATAACGAAATCAGAAGTTCCATGAAGATGTACTATCGGCATGGGATGACTTGTAGGACCTTTACAATCTAACATTGCTCCAGAAACAGACGCTATTGCAGCAATTAAATCACTTTTGTAGTTTGCAAGTCCGTATGCCATCATGCCACCGTTTGAGTATCCAGCAGCATAAATTCTTTCCAAATCTACATCATACTGGGATGAAATCTCATTAATCATAGCCTCAACAAATCCTAAATCATCTGCAGTGCTTTTATTATCCCCTCCTGTTGGGCAAGGATTCCAATGGGAGGAACCATTTGAACAACTCCCTTGAGGATAGACTAAAATAAAAGTCTCAGATTCAGCCATTGTACGCATGTCAGCATTATTCATATAATTAGTTGCACTATCTCCAAATCCATGAAAGTTTAGCAGCAATGGAACAGTCGATGTCCCGTCATATGAATCAGGGATATACAGCACATAATCCCTGCTTGTACCGTTATGAACTATCGATTGAGTATTGGCATTTGAATAACAGGATTCTAAATTTTTATTGACATTATTTTTATTGCAACTGCTATAAATTGTCAGTAAAACGGTATAAAATAAAAGGGGCTTTTTCATACCTCTAAAATATAAAAAAAAGGCTACACCATTATAGTGTAACTGTTTAATTGATTTAGTAGATAACTCTTTTGGAATATCGAACATTGGGCTAACGCCAAGAGATTTAATTGATACTCATAGTTTGATGATTCTTATTATGAAGTGTTGAATTAATATGATTTTGATTTCCCCTCCCCCTATTATTCAAAGTTGCAGCTTCCATGATTACAACTTAAACTTTTTTTGATATTTAGGGTCAAAAATATTAAACAACTAAAATGAAAACTGTTTTGAGATTATCCATCATAATTCTCTTGTTTTCGTGTAACAAAAAAGAAGACCCTCAAGAACAGGTTACTAATGATTGCACAGGAGAATATACTACAGCTGGTATGTTGGTTGAAATCGATGAGGAAATACAAGATACTCTGGTGTCGGCTTTTTTTGGACTCGATAATGCACTACCAAGTCTATTATTGTGTAATCAACAAGTAGGACTTTTAGATGGTATGCCTGTTAATTTTAAATTCCCACTAGATGCATCCACTTTATCGGAAACTGATTTTGAAGTTTTAGATAGCCTTGGAAATATACATACCCCTATTTGTGTTTCTTTGGCCCCAGCTAATGAAAATGGAAAAAATCGAACTGTGCTTCTGTTAGGTGAATTTGGTACCGCTGTTACTAATCCACCTGTTGAAGTTAGAGTTGTAGGGGATTTATTTACAACTGATACTTTATCTGGAGAGTCAGCTTGTTCAGCAATCATAAACTTAAACGGAATCACTACCACGAATGTTATTCCGCTTGCTGATGGACCAAGTTTATTCTTTGCCCAAAGAATTGATGGTAATCTGAATGAATGTAATTCAGGAACACAAACGATTCAAGTTGCTTGGAATGGTGGCGTTACACCGTATATAAGTGATGATACCGAATCTGACTTATTTCAGTACTATGTTGGATATTCTGACTGTTCTGGAGTTCTAATACCGCATGTACCTATTTCGATAGAAGATATAAATGACAACGATAATTTTCACCAACTATGTTTTTCTACAAGTGATGAAATTGTTAAAATCTCAATGATGGTTAACACGGTCGAAGACCCAAACCACGACCCAAATTTATACAGCGAAATTTACGTTAGTTCCTGCACTCCTTAGAGACACTCAATGATGATAAGACACCAAATAGTCTTTCAATGTTTATGGTTCAGACCCGAACGACAGAATATATCGAACCTCAAATTTGAACCCAATATTTAGGTTAATCCATTCATTTACAAGGGGTAAGGATGATTCCAATAAAAAACGGACTAGTAAAATACTAGTCCGTCTTGTGTAGTAAAGAGTCGTATTTTAGTATATAAAAATGAATTATTAATTAATATAAAATTGTTTGTTAGATATAATAAATGTGGAAAATATGAATTAGAAATTAATGAATTATTGGGTGAATATGTTGATTTTTAGGTAGTTATAAGAGTGTTTTTTTTGATTTTGGTATGTTATGTTGTTTGAGATATTTTGATGTTTTATATATGATTTTTTATAAGTGTTGTTTATATATTTTTTTTATATAATGATTGATATAATATTATTTTAATTTATATATTATTTTTATATAATGATGTTATTAATATTATTTAATTTGATTTATTAATTATTAGAATTATTATGAGTGATTATAATTGGTATAAGAGAAGTAGAAAATATAATTATGGTGATTATAAAATTATAAATGGAAAAGGATTGTATTATAATGAGGATAGTAATAAATGGGTTAATAGGTTAAATAAAAAGGTGATTGAAGAAAAATATATTAGATATGAGTTTAGTATATATGATGATAGAGATATAGAAAGGGATTTTGGTTGGGAATATATTGATAGAGTAGGGAAGTTTATTTTTTTATTATATAAGAGTGGTTTAGAAATTGAAAGATTAAGAGGAGATAGATTTGTTTATGTTGATAGGAATAATGTTGTAAAAGGGATATTAGGAAGTAAATATAAAGAGGTAATTGATAAGTTGAGAGATGAGATTGGGATAATTGATTTAAGGTTTGGTAAGGGTAAGTATGGGAAAGTAAAAGTTGATTATAGGTTAAGAGATGAATTTTTTAATAAGGAGTGTTATAGGAGAATTGTTTTTATAAGGAATAGTAGATTAATTAGATTTTTGGATAATTGGTATGGTAAGGAAGTTTTAAGTGATAAATATTTGAACTATGACTACCCAGACGCAAGTTATGACAGGAGAAAAGAAATTATAGAAGAACATAAAAATTACCAGATGGGATTATTGTGGTTTGTGGCCAATGACCCTCGAGTACCAGCAGACATAAGAGAGCGGCTTTCCCAATGGGGGTTGGCAAAGGACGAATTCGTTGATTCAGAAAATTGGCCGCATCAAATTTATGTTCGAGAGGCACGCAGGATGATAGGAAATTATGTCACTACCGAACAAGATGTTCTCCTGAAAAGAGAAGTCCCGCAACCTGTAGGGATGGGATCCTATGCGATGGACTCGCATAATGTTCAGCGCTATATAACGCCCGAAGGATTTGTTCAAAACGAGGGTGATATTGGTGTAAAACCCCCAGCCCCATATTCCATTTCTTATGGATCTTTGGTGCCAAAGAAAAATCAATGTAGCAACCTGTTGGTTCCCGTTTGTGTTTCGAGCAGTCACATCGCTTTTGGTTCCATAAGGATGGAGCCAGTATTTATGATTTTAGGGCAGTCAGCAGCCTCAGCCGCTTGTTTGGCCATAGACAATGAACAGGCAGTTCAGGATGTCAACTATTCTGACCTTGAATCGCTGATGTTAAAAAAAGGACAGGTTTTAACCCTAAAGCATTTAATTAAATAAAATAAAATATCATGATAAAATCAATATTCTTATCCATTTCTGCCCTTCTGTTTTTTCAAATTTCCCTAGCACAAACACAACTAAAACTCCCTGCTTTGGTTTCCGACAACATGGTACTCCAACAGTCTACTGAGATAAGTATTTGGGGGTGGGCAGAGGTCAACAATACCGTGAAAATTTTACCCTCATGGACGCAAGTTCCTGTTTCTGTAAAGGTCAACAATAGTGGAAAGTGGAAAGCAAGCCTAAACACCCCTGTTGCCGGTGGTCCCTATACCATAGCACTGAGCAGCAGTAACGAATCCATTGTCCTTAAGAATGTAATGATCGGGGAGGTCTGGTTGGCCTCTGGTCAGTCCAATATGGAGATGCCCATTAAAGGCTATAGGTCCGAGCCCATCAATGGCAACAATGAGTTGATTTTAAATTCGAAAAACTCCAATATTAGGATGTTTACTGTTGCGCGGAATTCGAGCAAGGATCCTCAAGAGGATTGTGATGGAAGTTGGAAAATTTCCAGTCCTGAAAACACCTTGGACTTTAGTGCAGTGGGCTACGTGTTTGCCCAAAAACTCAATCGGGCACTGAACGTCCCTATCGGAATAATCCATAGCAGTTGGGGAGGTACTCCCGTAGAAGCTTGGACCCAAAAATCGGCTTTGAACTCCTCAGTTTCTGAGCAAGAACAAAGTACATTTAATTACAACAGGAGCAGCACAAAGAGAGAACAAGATGCCCCCAGCCAATTGTTTAACGGAATGATTCATCCTGTTTTGGATTACAGTATCAAAGGGGTCATATGGTATCAAGGGGAATCTAACCGCAACCACCCTGAAGTTTATCAAAAAACTTTCCCACTAATGATCAGCAACTGGAGGGCGTTGTGGAAAAATGACAGTCTCCCATTCTACTATGTTCAAATTGCTCCCTACGGACGTTATTCGGGAGAAGTCAACAGTGCATTGTTAAGAGAATCACAGTTAAAAACCCTTGATTTATTGCCCCATGTAGGGATGGCTGTTACCTTAGACATCGGAGAATATCACAGTATTCATCCCGCCGAAAAAACCAAAGTGGGAGAAAGATTATCCTACTGGGCGCTGGCAAAGGATTACAACATCCAAGGGATCGGATACTCGGGACCTATTTACAAAAGCCATAAAATTGATGGAGAAAAAATTCTTGTTTCATTTGACCATGCCCCTATGGGATTGAGTTCTTATGAGCAGCCTTTAGACCAATTTGAAATTGCAGGTCCAGATAGAGTTTTTTATCCCGGCAAAGCCACCATTTTAAAAGGAGGACAAGTAGCGGTTTCAGCACCACAAGTAAAAGAACCCAAGGCTGTTCGATACGGATGGTCAAACTACCTAAAAGGAACCCTATACAACACCTTTGGACTACCAGCCTCCTCCTTCCGTACCGATAATTGGGAGGATTGATCAGCACTCAGGATCATACATCATTACGCTGATGGGATGGCTGTAAAGACTTGAAGTGAGGATGGTATCTTAGTACAGAGAAACGAAATAATTAAAAATCAAGTTAAAAATCTTCAACTTTTTGACGCAGAACTTTTATTTAAGGTTCTATTTTTTCAACTTTTCTATGTCGGACAATAAACATTTTGTCGAAATTTAGTTTTTGGGCTAAATTGCTTTTGGGTTCAATGATTCTCCAAAAAGGACATATATTTTCAATTTCTTTATTTTCTAAAAATTTTTCATGATTATATTCTGCCACTATTTTTAAAAATATTCCAGTGGTTAATGGGCAAGTGAAATCTGCATTGTATTCAACTGCTAAGTCTTTTCTCATGGTTTTAATATCGAGCTTGTCACCAAATTCACTTTGATTAATATATTCTTGAATAATATTTGGAGAAGGAATAAGCATTTTTGAACCGATTGGATTGCCCCAAAAAGATTTAGTTATTGATTTTTAACTTCAATGTTGGTTTTTTTCAAACTTATCTTTCAAAGAAATTTTGGACATAAAAAAACTCTTTCTCAAAAATAGAAAAAGAGTTTTAATTAAAAGACGTTTAGGTTGTAGCGAGGGCTGGACTCGAACCAGCGACCTTCGGGTTATGAGCCCGACGAGCTACCTACTGCTCTACCTCGCGATGCGGGGGCAAATCTACAAAATTTATACGCTATGGCAAAGGCTAATTCAAAGATTGTATCTTTACCTCATGTCGAAAAACCCACATAAATCAGGTTATGTGTCCATTGTTGGCAATCCCAACGTGGGTAAATCTACCTTGGTCAATGCTTTGATGGGTAAAGATTTGTCCATTACCACACCCAAGGCGCAAACCACCCGCCATCGGATACTGGGGCTCATTAATGGAGAAAACCATCAATTGGTATTGTCAGATACCCCAGGGATCATACAGCCCGCCTACGAGATGCAAAATTCCATGATGGATTTTGTCAAGGAATCTTTGAACGATGCCGATGTATTGCTCTATATGATTTCCATAGAAGAAAAACAGATTAAGGACGAAGCTTTGGTAGCGCGCATCAAGAAATCCAAAATCCCATTATTTGTTCTGATCAATAAAATCGATACTTCTTCTCAGTCAGCATTAGAAGATGCGGTTCGAGAATGGACAACTGTTTTTCCGAACGCAAAGGTCATCCCCATTTCTGCTCTGACAGGTTTTTTTATCCCTGAGCTCTTACAAATGTTGATTGAACTTCTCCCTGAATCGCCTCCTTATTTCCCCAAAGATCAGCTCAGTGATAAGCCAGAAAGATTTTTCGTCAATGAATCCATCCGCAAAAGTATTTTGGAACATTATGACAAAGAGATCCCTTATGCTGTGGAGGTGATTACCGAATCTTTTAAGGAAGAAGAAAAAATCATCAGAATTCGAGCGGTAATTTTGGTAGAACGAGAAACCCAAAAGGGAATCATCATTGGACACAAAGGGGAACAACTCAAAAAAGTAGGCATTGGCGCTAGAAAAGATTTGGCTTTATTTTTCGGAAAGAAAATTCACATAGAACTGTTTGTGAAAGTCCAAAAAAATTGGCGTTCCAATCCTCAACAACTCAAGCGTTTTGGTTATCAGCACTAACGACGCTGTCTTATCTAACAAATTCACTTACTTTTGCACTCAAATAAACCGTAATGGGAGGTATCGTAGCAATTGTGGGGAGACCCAATGTAGGTAAGTCCACTTTTTTTAATCGTTTGATCAAAAAAAGAGAAGCCATCGTAGATGCTATAAGCGGGGTTACCCGCGACCGTCATTATGGTCAGTCCGACTGGAATGGTATATCGTTCAGTTTGATCGATACAGGCGGTTATGTCGAAGGAAGCGATGATGTTTTTCAAAAGGAAATCGACAAGCAAGTCAACTTGGCCATCGAGGAAGCCGATGCTGTTTTGTTTATGGTTGATGTGGCTGAGGGTCTCACTGGAATGGACCAAACCATTGCCCAACTGCTCCGTCGTTCCCAAAAGCCTGTATTCCTCACTGCCAACAAAGGAGACAATTCCAAGGTCACTGAAAACATGACCGAATTTTATGCTTTGGGTTACGAACACATTTATACCGTTTCTGCCATCAATGGGAGTGGAACGGGTGAACTGTTAGACGAACTGGTTAAGGTTTTACCCGACCAAATTGAACCAGACGAAGCACTGCCCAGATTTGCAGTGGTAGGAAGACCCAATGCTGGAAAATCTTCTTTTATCAATGCGCTGATAGGGGAGGAAAGATATATCGTTACTGACATTGCTGGAACTACTAGAGACAGTATTGATACCAAATACAATCGCTTTGGTTTTGAATTCAATCTGATTGATACCGCCGGAATCAGAAAAAAAGGGAAAGTAAAAGAAGATATCGAATTCTATTCTGTTATGCGATCGGTCAGGGCCATTGAGTATTGTGATGTTTGTTTGTTGTTGGTCGATGCAACTAGGGGTTTTGACGGCCAAGTTCAAAATATATTTTGGTTGGCCCACAGAAACAACAAAGGCATTGTCATTTTGGTCAACAAATGGGATCTTGTTGAAAAGGAAACCCAGTCCTCCAAACTTTTTGAAGAAGAGATAAAGGAGCAAACGGCTCCCTTTAAAGACGTTCCCATTGTATTTATCTCTACCCTAAACAAACAGAGAATTTTCAAAGCCATAGAGACAGCGGTTGATGTTTATAAAAATAGATCCAACAGAATTCCCACACGTAAACTCAACGACACCCTACTGCCCATCATACAAAGCCAACCCCCTCCATCCTACAAAGGGAAGTTTGTCAAAATAAAATTTTGCACCCAATTACCCACACCACATCCTCAATTTGCTTTTTTCTGTAACCTTCCTCAATACGTCAAAGAACCGTATAAAAGATTTATAGAGAACAAACTCAGAGAACGCTTTGAATTCAATGGCATTCCCATACAATTGTTTTTCAGAAAGAAATAGTTATAAATTTTCCCGCAGTTGAACGAGATCCGATTTGAGCTGTTCTAATTTCTGAATCAGTTCCAAATTTCCATCATCAGAAAGATTTTTTAACTTAAGTTGTTTTTTGGCTCCCTCAATGGTCAGTCCTTTTTCCTTAAGCAGGTGATATATTTTTTGAATCGTGTTTACATCATCTTGGGTGTATTTTCGAGCACCACCTTCTTTTTTTTTCGGCTGAATTTCTTTAAATTCTTTTTCCCAAAAGCGGAGTAAGGAAGGATTTACATCGAAGGCTTTGGCGATCTCACCAATTCTATAGTATCTTTTTTCGGGGAGGTTAACATGCATCAGTCCATGGATTGATTTTCCTGACTGGCCAAATTAAGCATGATATCAAACTCCTCAGCGGTCAAATTACCAGAGTAATAATTCAGAGGATTGACCCTTTTTTTGTCCTTAAATATTTCGTAGTGGAGATGAGGCCCTACGGAGCGACCTGTGCTGCCTACATATCCGATGATGTCTCCTCGTTTTACCTTTTGTCTTCTTTTGACATTGTATTTATTCAGGTGGGCATAAAGACTTACGTAACCAAAACCATGATCAATTCTCACGTGATTTCCATAACCTGCTGCTCTGTTGTCTGCTCGAGCTACAATACCGTCACCAGTGGCATAAACTGGGGTTCCTCGGGGCGCAGTAAAGTCCATCCCTTGGTGGAATCTCCTTTTTTTGGTAAAAGGATCTGTACGGTAACCAAAACCGGAGGCCATCCTTTTTAAATCGTTTTTGTGTATCGGTTGTATAGAGGGCATGGCTCCCAAAAGGTCTTCTTTGCTTTTGGCTAAACTCTCCAACTCTTCTAACGACCTTGATTGAACCACCACTTGTTTGGTCAAAACTTCCAAACGCTTGGTGGTATTTACAATCAGTTTTGAATTGTCATAGCCTTCCAATTCTTTGTAGCGATTGACACCTCCAAAACCCATTTTTCTTTGTTCTTCTGGAATAGGACTGGCTTCAAAGTAAACCCTGTAGAGGTTGTTGTCGCGATCCGCAACATTAACCATTACTTCTTCGATTTTATCAAGTTTCTTGTTCAATAGTTCGTACTGTAACTTGAAATTTTCGATTTCCCGTGCTTGTAAAATTTCTTGAGGGGTATTGAGCGCATCGGTATTCAATAAGAAGAACAAGGCCAATATTCCAAACAACACGGAAGATAAAATAAATAAAACCACGCCAGACAACCCAGAAACCCAGCCCGATTTTACAGGTTGGAAGGATAGGGACTCTTGATCGTAATGATATTTTAATTTAGGCATAATAGGTTTTAAGAGCCAAAAAGAACTCAATACAATCTACAAATATACAAATTATCTAAATCATCAGCACTTCCCTTTATTTTCACCAATCCTATCAATCTAATGAACTATATTTGTGGAGCTTTTAAACATCGAAGCCGTTTATGAAATCCGCCGAAGTCAGAAAACAATTTCTACAATTTTTTGAGTCAAAAGCCCATACGATCGTACCCTCTGCTCCTATGGTCATTAAGGATGATCCCACTTTGATGTTTACCAATGCAGGGATGAATCAATTTAAACCTTATTTTTTGGGACATCAAAAACCCAAAAACAATAGGATAGCCGATACCCAAAAATGCCTAAGGGTTTCTGGAAAACACAACGACCTTGAGGAAGTTGGAATTGATACTTATCACCACACCTTTTTTGAAATGTTGGGAAACTGGAGCTTTGGTGATTATTTTAAAAAAGAAGCCATAGCTTGGGCATGGGAACTTTTGACCGAGGTTTATAAAATCGACCCAAAAATAATTTACGTCACCATATTTGAAGGGGATCCAGCCGAAAAGCTTACTAAAGACACTGAAGCTTTTGATTACTGGAATGCCATCGTTCCCGAGGAAAGGGTTTTGTTGGGCAATAAAAAAGACAACTTTTGGGAAATGGGCGATCAAGGACCCTGCGGTCCCTGCTCCGAAATCCACATCGATCTTAGAAGCGATGAGGAAAAAGCCAAAATACCCGGTGCCAATTTGGTCAACCAAGATCATCCACAAGTCATAGAAGTTTGGAATTTGGTATTTATAGAATTCAATCGTAAAGCCGATGGCAGCCTCGAGACTCTTCCCCAGAAACACGTTGATACAGGAATGGGCTTCGAAAGATTGTGTATGGTTTTGCAAGGCAAAACCTCCAATTACGATACCGATGTTTTTACTCCACTGATCAAAGAAATTGAAACCCTAACGGCCTCAAAATACGGGACAGAACTAAACACCGACAGAGCCATTAGGGTTATTGCTGATCACCTCAGAACCGTTTACCTCGCCATAGCCGATGGCCAGCTACCCTCCAATACTGGTGCTGGATATGTGATCAGAAGGATTCTCAGAAGAGCCATACGATATGGTTTTACCTTTCTCAACCAGAAGGAACCATTTATTCATCATTTGGTGGAAACCCTCAACAACCAACTCAAACCTATTTTTCCCGAACTGGACAAACAAAAAAGTATTTCTGCCAATGTGATTCGTGAGGAAGAAACTTCTTTTCTCAAAACTCTCGACCAGGGACTTACTCTCTTAGATACGGTTTTGGCGTCTTCCAAAGACAAGATTGTCAGCGGCTCCAAGGCCTTCGAACTCTACGATACTTTTGGTTTTCCCCTCGACCTGACTGCACTTATCGCAAGAGAGCGAGGCTATGAAGTAGATGAAAAAGGTTTTGACGCTCAGATGGCAAAACAAAAAGAACGATCAAGGGCTGCAGCTGTATCTGCCACAGACGATTGGCAAATACTGAAAGAAGACGACGAAGAAGAATTTGTAGGATATGATCTCTTGAGTACCAACGTTAGCATTACCAAATACCGAAAAGTAAATTCTAAAAAAGAAGGGGAATTTTTCCAATTGGTTTTTAATATCACCCCTTTCTACCCCGATAGTGGCGGACAAGTTGGGGATAAAGGATACCTCGAAGCTCCCAATGGGGCGCTGCACTATATTGTGGATACCAAAAAGGAAAACAACCTCATCCTCCATTACTCTAAAACCTTACCAGACGATCTCAATGTCAAATTCAATGCTGTAGTGGATCGAGGTCAGCGTTTTAAAACCGCTTGTAACCACAGTGCTACGCATCTGATGCATCAGGCGCTTCGATCTATTTTGGGAACACACGTCGAGCAAAAAGGGTCTATGGTACATTCGGGAATGTTCCGTTTTGACTTTTCCCACTTCGCCAAACTCAGTCCGGAGGAATTAATGGCTGTCGAGCAATTTGTCAATGCGAGAATCAAAGAGCAAATTCCATTAGAGGAAAACAGAAATGTTCCCTACGAACAAGCCCTCTCCTCTGGAGCTATGGCATTATTTGGCGAAAAATATGGGGATACTGTTAGAACCATTCGTTTTGGCCAATCCATTGAGCTCTGTGGGGGAACCCATGTAGAAAACACTTCCGATATTTGGCATTTTAAGATTACCACCGAAACGGCAGTAGCCGCAGGTATCAGAAGGATCGAAGCGATCACTGGGGAGGCCGCCCTCCAGTATTTTGAAGACCAAAACCAACTTCTGCAACAAGTCAATACTTTGCTAAAGAATCCTCAGGACTTGACCAAAGCAGTCACCCAATTACAAAACGAAAATACTGGTCTCAAAAAAGAACTCGCCGTACTCAGAAAAATAAAAATTCAAATTTTAGCAAAAGAAGCTCAAGCAGAAATTCAAGAACTCAATGGTATTGCCTTTTTGGCCAAATCCGTTGATCTGGATGCACAATCTATTAAAGACCTCGCTTTTGCTTTGGGAAAAGATCGTAATGACCTCTTTTTGGTAATAGGTTCTGCCAAAGGTGATAAGCCCATACTGAGCTGTTATGTCTCCAAAAAACTGGTAAGCGAAAAAGGTATGGACGCTGGCAAGGTGGTACGAGAACTGGGCCAATACATTCAAGGTGGAGGAGGGGGACAACCCTTTTTCGCTACTGCTGGAGGAAAAAACCCAGCAGGAATACCCCAAGCTATAAAAGCGGCAAAAGACCTAATTCCTTCTTAAAGGGCAGCTTCAGGAGGATAGTTTTTAAGGATTTCCGCAACAAAAATTCCGATCCGTTCATCTCGGTTTTTAGTGTATTCACTGATTCCACCTTTTCCTTTGCCTTGCCATACCAACTGTTTGGTTTTGGCATCAATCAAATCAATATATAACACCCCTTCGGTTCTGCTCGAAACAGTATTTTGGTTAGGTCCCCACATCCATGGATTCCATCCCCAGCCCCAAAAACCATTATTAATGTTGTTGACATATACCTTTTCTTTGGCGGTTGTATTGATACTTACCAATAGATCGGGCAGTTCCGATTTCAACATTGATTTTTGAGCCATTTGAATGTCGATAGCTTTTAAAATCCTCCGTTTGTCTAGGTCTGAAATTTCAACCTTATCGATTCCGGGTTTGAAATAAGCAAATGTCTTGTACTTTGAAAAATCAACTCCCGAATCATGGTCTGTAAAAACACTGATGGAACTGCATCCTAGGATGAGGATTGCCATCAATAATAGAAGAATATTTTTCATAAGGATATTTTTATATTATAGAAACAAAAACTATGCCGAAATTTTTAGCCCTTTTTGGGGTCAAAACCATAGGGGCAATGTCGGCAATTGGAACGACAACAGTAACCTCTCTTAAGGTGATACTTTTCAGTGAAGACTCGATATCCCTCTGGGGAAAGGTAAAAGTCTTCTTCTTCTAGGGGTAAATCATGTTCCATATCTCAATTCCAAAGGTAGCCATATTTCAAGTTTATCCTTTAATTTTGCTTTGATATGTCCTTATTTATAGATCAAAAATCAGTCAATCAATTCCTGACTTCCATAAACGGTATTGAAATCACCCTAAAGAGAGAGGACTTATTGCACCCTACTGTTTCTGGAAACAAATTCCGAAAATTAAAATACAACCTACGACAAGCCCAAGCCAAAGGATATCATACCCTATTGACTTTTGGTGGTCCTTTCTCCAATCATTTGGCAGCCACTGCCGCTGCCGCAAAGATCGAAGGTTTAAAATCCATCGGTATCGTCAGAGGGGAGGAAGCCCGAAAACTCAATCCCACCCTACAGTTTTGTAAAGACCAAGGGATGACCTTGCACTCTATTTCTCGGCTAGACTACCGACTCAAAAGTCAAGTACAGCTCATCGATCAACTTCAACATCAATTCGGGAACTTTTATCTTATTCCTGAGGGGGGAAGCAACGCTTTGGCCGTAAAAGGATGTAAGGAAATACTTACGGAAGACGATTCACACTTTGATTTGATTGCCTGCAGTGTGGGTACTGGGGGAACTTTGGCTGGCTTGATTGATAGTGCTCTGCCCCATCAAAAGGTAGTGGGTTTTTCGGCTTTGAGAAATCAGACTTTGGAAACAGAAATCAAAAAATGGACAGCAAATCAAAATTGGAGTCTCAATCACGATTACACCTTTGGGGGATATGCCAAAGTTTCCATCCCTTTGATTGAATTCATCAATACCTTTAATAAAAATTTTAAAACTCCATTGGATCCCGTTTATACAGGAAAGCTCCTTTTTGGTATTTTTGATCTTATAAAAAATAGACAATGGCATTCGGACAAAAAAATATTGATCATCCATACGGGAGGATTACAAGGCATCGAAGGCATGAACCAAAAACTAACACAAAAAAAATGGCCCAAAATCATTGTTTGACAACTACTTTGCTTCTATTGACACTATTGCTCAATAGTTGTGGCAGTGCCAAAAAGGTAAAAATTAACGCCCCTTCAACCATTACACCATCGACGGAAAACGTCAAGGCCAAGCTACCTGAAACCAAAATAAAATCCTTTGAAAATACTAGGAAATTATCAGTAGCCGAGCGGGTTGATCGTTATGTGAAAACCTATGCCGAAGTGGCGCAACAAGAGATGAAATCCTATGACATTCCTGCCAGTATTACCCTAGCCCAAGGCATACTCGAATCTGGAATGGGAGACAGCCGACTGGCCACTCAGGCCAACAATCACTTTGGGATCAAATGCCATAGAGAATGGCGCGGTGAGCGCATTTATCACGACGACGATGAAAAAGGAGAATGTTTTAGGGTATACAAAGACCCCCGCAAATCTTACAGGGATCATTCCCTATTTTTGACCACCCGTTCGCGCTACGATTTCCTTTTCGACTACAAAAAACACGATTACAAAGCCTGGGCCAAAGGTCTTAAAAAAGCCGGCTATGCCACCGACCCCAAATATCCCGATAAACTCATCAGTTTGATTGAGCGTTACCGATTGGATCGTTATGATCTCAAAAAAAAGAAGACGAATAAAGAAACGGAAAGCACCCCCGAAATTGCTCTCGAGAAAGTCCACCAAGTACAAAAAGGAGATACCCTCTATTCCATTTCCAAAAAATACCAAGTGGATTTAGAACTGATTGTACAAGAGAATAAAATCGAAAACAACACCATATTTTTGGGTCAAAACTTAATCATTCCCCAAGCAAAATAGTATGCAATATCAAAGAAGTAGTGCCCTATTTCAATCCGCTCAAAAAGTTATCCCCGGTGGGGTTAACTCCCCAGTTCGAGCTTTCCAAGCGGTGGGAGGAACTCCCATTTTTGTTCAAAAAGCCAAAGGGGCTTACCTCTTCGATGAGGATGGCAATACCTTGATCGATTATATCTCCAGTTGGGGTCCGATGATTTTGGGTCATGCTTTTGAACCTGTTATAGAAGCGGTAAAAGAAAGAGCCGATCGAGGTACTTCCTATGGTATGCCTACCGAACTGGAAACCCAAATCGCGGAATTGGCGGTGCAAATGGTACCCAACATTGATAAAATCAGAATGGTCAATTCTGGTACGGAAGCCTGTATGAGTGCTGTCCGATTGGCCAGAGGCTATACTGGGCGTGAAAAAATCATCAAATTTGCTGGTTGTTATCACGGTCATTCCGATGCCTTTTTGATTCAGGCAGGGAGTGGTGCCGTTACTTTTGGCGCACCCAATAGTCCAGGGGTCACCCAAGGGACAGCCAAGGATACCCTTTTGGCCCAATACAACGATTTAGAAAGTGTAGCCAACCACTTTGATCAGCATCCCGAACAAATCGCCGCCATCATCGTAGAACCCGTGGCGGGAAATATGGGCTGTATTCCCCCCAAAAGTGGTTTTATAGAGGGATTGCGAAAACTCTGTAATGACCATCAGACCCTTTTGATATTTGATGAGGTAATGACCGGTTTTCGTTTGGCTAAAGGCGGTGCACAAGAAACCCTAGGAGTGGCTGCGGATATTATGACTTATGGAAAAGTATTGGGCGGAGGACTGCCCGTTGGGGCTTTTGCCGCTAGGGCGGAAATAATGAGCCATTTGGCTCCCGAGGGGCCTGTTTATCAGGCGGGTACACTCAGCGGAAACCCGCTCGCCATGGCCGCCGGTTTTGCCATGCTCACCCACCTCAATGATCACCCCGAAATATTTGATAGTTTGGACAATAAAACCAAAAAATTAGAAGCAGGCATGGTGGAGGTGTTGAATCAAAAAGGAATTCCCTACCAGATCAATCGCTATGGCTCCATGTTGTCTTTGCATTTTACGGATCAACCAGTAGTGGACTTTGAATCGGCCGCTTTGGGCAATAATGATCACTTTAAAAACTACTTTCACGGCATGCTTGATCGAGGGGTCTATCTACCACCCTCTGCCTTTGAAAGTTATTTTTTGAATGATGCACTTTCGTTGGAAGACATTGAAAAAACAATTGATGCTTTCGCAAGTGTATTGGTAAAGTGGTAGGTTTTTTGCCTGAAGATTAACGGTCTCAACTAAGGTTTAGCTGTGGAGAAAATACGCTAGTATTTTAGACCATAACCAAAAACAGCAAAATTGCGTTGAATTTTCTCCTGTGAAAATACAGCCGCAATGAACCATACACATTGTTGGCAGTGGAGTTTTCTTAAAAGAGTTTTGTTTGATTCTCAACATTTGGATGAAAAGTTCCGATAATCATAAACGGATTGTGGGACACATGATGATGAACTTGAGAAGTTCCTAAAAACAAATACAAGTCTTTTGTCATTGCAAAATCATCAAAGTATTTTTTCCTTACATCATTAACTGCTTTTGATTCATCTCCCTCATATTTGGCTAATTGTCTCCAATACAAAGCACCAATCTCCCAATCCTCAATCATCATTCTGCTTTCCTTACCTTGATTATCTTCAAGAACATAAGTGAATTTATATGGTAATTTATCAACAACTTCAAAAGGATCTTCTGGATGTTCAAATAAATTACCTTGTTCTCTCTGAGCTTTTAGTTTTGCAATTTTCTTTTTATCCCATTCTCTATCAACCTCTTTTGCAACGAAATCTTTAATCTTTGTTGGTTTAAAAACAGCAAGTGAAGTACATATTTTTTCGTCTTTAGCTTCCTCAATTAATTCTGCAAGATTTTCATATACTTTGTTCAGAACAGCTTTCTTTCGTAGATACCAATTTCCAGCAGTATCAATATGCTCAAGAATTTTTATTTCGCTATCCATCGAATATGGTCTATAACTTTCAGGTCTAAAATCACTTGTATTTCTGACCAAGTCAAGTTCAATCCATTCATATTTTCGATATTGTTGCGAATAATCCTTTTTTCGGAAAGGAACAGGATAAATTCGAATCCATTTACCATCTTTGGTAAAGCCTGCTGTACAAACTAATTCATCATATTTTCCAGAAATTGCTGGATAAGTTTTAACTGTTATTAGAACCTTTGTTTTTGCCATAAATCATAAATGTTCAACAATTAAATCTGATTGAATTGATTTTAATGATTCTGCCAAAGGTAATCTATGGCATTGACAGATGTTAGATTCGAAGCAAGTAAGCGCAATTCTATAATGTTCGTTTAACAGATTTATGATTTCTTGTTGTTGAGTTGACGTTTCTTTTAAAGTTGTATTTTTATAAATCTCGAAAAGGATTTGGTAATCTTCTTGTTTTTCAAGAGTTTGTCTTTGATTTGAATTTATTCCAACTTCTGGAATATGTAAATATTTAATTCCTAAACTCTCGCAAAATCTTTTTAATAGAGTTTTGCTAAACCCATATTTCATACTTAATGGATTTTTTCTAACATCGATTAAAAGTTTGATATTATTTTTTACAAGTTTGTTTAAATATTTTTCTAAACTTGTTCCCTCATAACCTATTGTAAAAACCGATTTTTTATTTCCACTCGGAATAGAATTTAAGACTCTATTGTAATATTCGTCATTTAAAATTCTTTTAGCAATTGTACTGTTAATTGCATAGTATGGAAAATTAATATAGGTATGTCTTATCAAGGTTTCATTTTCCATATTGCCATATCTTTCAATTGTTTCTGTTAATAATTCTCTGTCTTTTGGTTTAAGCGTAGTTATATAATCCTTTTGGTCAATTTTTGTATAGACATTTTCAGATTCTGATAAATATCCTTTTTTTACCATAGTTACTAAATCAGCATTAGCCGAATAAGAGTAGCATCCGTATTTATAGGGAACAAAGTCGTATTCAGACTCTCGTTTTCTTTGACTGTACAAAAATAGCAACTTTTGTAATTTAATCTTTTCAACATTTCCATTACAAAGTTGGAATAACGATAATATTATTTTTCTTCTATAAAACATTTTGTAAAGTTAGTGTTAAAAAAATGCTTATTAAATTAATCTAGGCTTTTCAAGTTACTGCCAACGGTGTTGGCTACAAGCAATTACTTATAGCTGTAGTTGTACTTAGTGTTTTTTTGTTGCGATTATAATTCCTGTGGACCAGTTCATTTTAGTCAGATTAAAGTTTTTTCTATTTTCTAAATATTCAATTAATCGGTCAACATTTTCTTGATGTCCTTTAGGCCAATTAGGCTGTGTCAACATATCATCAATAATATATAATCCACCAACTTTTATTGAATCAAGTATTTCATCAACTTCACTATACTTTCCTGGCCAAGCATCTGCAAAAACCAAATCAAATTTTTCTCCTTTATAACTTTTAATCCATTCAGTTCCGTCTGCACAGATTATTTCCACTCTTTTATCTTTCCCAAAATAATTTTTTGCTATCTCAATAAGTTTCGGGTCATTATCGATACTAATTAATTTGGATTGACTATCCATACCATCTATCATCCAAGATAGGGAAAGTCCAATGCCTGTTCCTAATTCTAGAATATTCGATTTAGGTTTAGATGTTATCAATGTTTTCAGTAAAGATCCAATGTAAAGGTCAGAAGGCATTGTAAATCCAATTTCTTTTGACTTATTTTCGATTTCTGAATGAATCTCAGGTATGTCTAAAATATTTAAGTCATTCATATTTTATTTTTAGAGGTTTCTGGGTATTAAGAACGCTAGAACAAGTAATTACTTATGGACATTGTTGGCTACTGTATATATTGATTTAAAGTTGTGTTGATTAACATTAGATATAAAAATCATCTACTGGTTATTTTTTTCAAATTTCTTAAACCAACACCTTTTTTTCTAAAAGCTGGCTTGAAGAACTAAACCTCAAAATATGGGCTAAAAGATTGGTATCAAAAGCAACGTTTGCCTCGACCATCACTTGTAGTGAATGAATATTGGGAATCAACCGTAGGTTTTTCATCGATAGAACAAAATTTAGGGTACATCAATTTAAAAAAAAATATTTTAAAGTTGAATCTTTCGTGAGAATTCTCAGCCACAAAAAAACCCTTACCGCCAGTTGGGGGTAAGGGTCCATTGAAGTCAATTTGGGTTTATCCCCTTTTACGAGGAGGTCCCTCCTTTTTCATAGCAGGATTTTTCCCTTCACGACTTCCAAGGTGTCGCATGGCCATTCGCTTTTTGTGTGCCATTGTTTTTTTCCAAGTTTCGAATTGTTCGGCAGACAAAATGGATTTCATTTGCGTTTGTAGGGCCAAAAGATTTTCCAAATGATGTAGCCTTCTGTCATAGACCGAAGTTTTTTCTTCCTTTGCTTTTTTTCGATGGTTTTCCATCGTTTGGATTTGATCTTGCAATACACTTTTAATTGCTCCCTCTTGGGTTTCGGTTAAATCCAATTGCAACCTTAGGGATTTGGCTTTGAGGACAGCTTGTTGTTCGGGACTCATTTTTTCTCCTTTGTGAAGATGGGGTTGAGCCAACAGAGTGAGGGGTAAAGTTAATAGCAGGGTAAAGAATAGTTTTCTCATAGCGTAAATTTTAATTATACCCCTTTGATACTAAGAGTGCATTAGAGTTTAATGTTTTAAGAAAACTTTAGTATTTGGGTGCAATTAGGAGACAGACTCCACCCAAAGGCCTTGTTCGTTTTTGGTGACTTTGGCCAATTTGTTCCCTGTCAGTCCTTTGATGGCCTTGTCCCATTTTTTGTTGCTTAATCCCGATTGTTCTTTGAGCTGGCTCAAGCCCAAGGGACTTTCTTTTTTAAGCAAATCCAAAATCAATTTTTCTTCCTCGGATAGCGGAATGGCTTTTTGTTCGGGTTTCATTTGTGGGAAGAAGAGTACTTCCTGTATGGAACTGTTGTTGGTCATTAGCATCACCAATCGGTCGATCCCTATCCCTATCCCTGAAGTGGGGGGCATTCCGTATTCTAAGGCTCTTAGGAAATCTTGATCGATAAACATGGCTTCGTCGTCTCCTTTTTCGCTCAAAGCCAATTGGGCTTCAAAGCGTTCGCGTTGATCCAAGGGGTCGTTCAATTCCGAATAGGCATTGGCGAGTTCTTTTCCATTGACCATCAACTCAAAGCGTTCGGTGAGTTTGGGATTGTCGCGGTGTTCTTTGGTCAGCGGACTCATGGATTTGGGATAGTCAATGATAAAAGTGGGTTGGATGTAGTGGTGTTCACATTTTTCCCCAAAAATTTCATCGATCAATTTACCTTCGCCCATGGTGTCATCTACTTCTAGGCCTAAGCTTTTGGCGGTCTCTCGTAGTTGCTCTTCGTTCATTTCGGACACGTCTATTCCAGTATGAGTATGGATGGCCTCCAAAATGGGAACCCGAGGGTAGGGCGCTTTAAAATCAATCTTGTGGTCCCCAACAGTAAGTTTTGTATCGCCTTGTGCTTCAAGGGCCACTTTTTCCAAAAGGGCTTCTGTCATTTCCATCATCCAGAAGTAATCTTTATAGGCCACATACAATTCCATAACAGTAAACTCTGGGTTGTGCGTGCGATCCATTCCCTCATTCCTGAAGTCTTTGGAAAACTCATACACGCCTTCAAAACCACCGACAATCAATCGTTTCAAGTAGAGTTCGTTGGCAATACGGAGATACAAAGGAATGTTGAGTGCGTTGTGATGGGTGACGAAGGGTCGGGCAGTAGCTCCCCCGGGGATGGGCTGTAGAACGGGCGTTTCCACCTCCAAATAGGCTTTGTCGTTCAAAAAACTGCGAATGCTGTTAGTGATTTTGGTGCGTTTGACGAAGGTATCTTTGACTTTGGGATTCACTATCAAATCCACATAGCGTTGGCGGTAGCGCTGCTCGGGATCATTGAATTCGTCATAGACCCTACCCTCGGCATCGGTTTTGGGTAAGGGCAGGGGACGAAGGGTTTTGTTGAGCAATTGAAAGGCTTTGACCATCACGGTTTTTTCCCCGACCTGAGTGGTGAAAAGGGTACCTTCAATACCAATGATATCTCCGATATCGAGTAGTTTTTTATAGATTTCATTATAGGCGGTTTTATCCTCTTCGGGACAAATTTCGTCTCGGTTAAAATAGACTTGTATGCGCCCTTCGCTGTCTTGCAATTCTGCAAAACTGGCCTTCCCTTGTATTCTGCGTGACATCAATCGTCCTGCGATGGTAACGGTTTTGCCTTCTTCGAAATTATTTTTGATGCTGACAGAATCTGCATCAATAGGAAACAAGGCTGCGGGATAGGGATTGATGCCCATTTCCCGGAGGGCTTGTAGCTTTTCTCTTCTTACCTGTTCTTGCTCTGAAAGTACTGCCATAAGGCCTTTTGATTTGTGCAAAGATAATCAGTCTAAAGTAATCGGGAATCAAATTTCCTATCTTTGCCAAAAGCAGTTGATTTTGAGTTTTTGGCGTGTCCTTTTATCGATTCTTTTTCCTCCCTTGGCAGTCCTTGATCAAGGATGCGGTTCCGTCCTCATCGTTTTTTTACTGACCCTTTGCGGATGGGTACCGGGTGTGATTGCTGCTTTGGTAATATTGAACAATCCCGATCGTTGGGCAGCATGATGAACAAAAAAGTTAAAGTAGCAGACTGGGGTTTGCTCCCCTATGGGACGGCATGGGAACGTCAGGAGGAGTTTTTTTCTAAAATCATTGCCAATAAAAGGGAAAATCGAAAGCTGGAGCATCCTTTTCCTACAGAAAACCATTTTTTTTTCGTAACCCATCCTCCAGTATTTACCATTGGTAAAAGTGGAAAAATGGAGCATTTGCTGCTAAAGGAAAAGGAGTTGGAAGCTAAAGGCATTTCTTTTTTTAAAACCAATCGAGGGGGAGACATCACCTTTCATGGCCCAGAGCAAATTGTAGGTTACCCGATTTTGGATTTGGACAATTTTTTCACCGACATTCACAAATACTTGCGATTCTTGGAAGAAGTGATCATCAGAACCCTTTCCGATTATGGTCTCCACGGAGCGCGGAGTGATGGCGAGACTGGAGTATGGTTGGACTTGGACACTCCCTTTGCCCGAAAAATTTGTGCTATGGGGGTTAGGGCCAGTCGCTGGGTGACCATGCACGGTTTTGCGCTCAACGTCAACACCGACTTGTCTTATTTCGATCATATTGTGCCTTGTGGAATTCAAGGAAAAGGGGTGACTTCAATGTCTAAAGAATTAAAAAAAACATTGGATACTCAAGAGGTCAAGGATAGGATCTTGACGCACTTTTCAGAAATTTTTGAATCAGAAATGATCAGTTGATTTCATAGATCAAAAGGTTGTTGTCTTCTGCGGCAACCACCATTTCCAAGGCTTTATCTTTATCACTATTGGCCATGTCAATTGCAGATTTACCATAGACTGGAAAGCCCGGTACAGCTTCACCATTACTGTAAAACAAATATACTTTTTGTTCGGAAGTATCTGTGGTACTGAAATAGAGCGTGTTGTTGAGGTAGAAGATTTTTGGGGGCGTATAATTTCCAAAGGGTAGGGTGACGGGAATACCTTTGATGTTGAGCGTGTTTTCGGAAAGGGTAACCAGTGTTTTGGTGGTGGCATCAATGCGGTGGCCGGATGTCAATTGGAGGGCTGAGGAGACTTTATTCCCCTTGGAGTCTACCTGAATCAAATTCCCACCTTGATCGGTGGTAGCAAAGGTGTTGAGATAGGAAAAAATTTCATTGTCCGAAAAGGCGATTTTTCCTTTGACATTGACACGGTCTTTTCCGGCACGAGAAACAATCTTTAGGGTGTTGTTCTCCAAGGAGATCAATATATAATCCTTACTTTGGAGCCTTATGTGTTTTGGGGCTGCAATGATATTGGCATTGACTTTTTTTAGCGTAAAGCCATTGAGCCGTTCTCCCTTGTTGTTGTACATGATCAAAGAGCGATCCTGAGCAATCAAAAAACGATAATTTCGATTGTTATCATAATCAAAAACGGCCAAGGGCATCGGGTTGTCGCTTTTGGGAAGTTTGATATTGAAGGGTTTGACGATTTTCCCGTTGCGATCCAATACCATCAGTCGGTCAGAAGTTCTAAAAGCCAATTGCCAACGCTTGTTTTTATAGAGATCGACTTCATGAATGCGGCCAATGATTTTTCCAGTCAGTTGTTTTTTCCAATACAACTTACCTGTATTGGAGAACAGATAAAGAACGTTGTCGCTGTCCTGAACTACAACGTCCATACCTTTGTTTCTATGGTTTTTAAACCATTGTGGCGGGATGATCGATGGCTTATTCAGTTCGAGGGTGTAGGCATTTTTCACCCCTACTTTATTGTTGGAGGGCAAGTTTTTTTGAAGAATAAAAAACAGATGAGTAAAGTCATTCTCTGTTACCCCCTGAAAAGCACTGAGTGGGAAGGCTTCAAAAGATAAATTTTTGATGTTTTCGTGGGCTTTATTTTTTTGCCAGTGTTTGACCAGATTTTTGTTATTTCCGATCCACAAGAAGGAATTTTCATCAGCAAGTTTTTCTTCTAAGTGTTGAAATGCAGGAAGGCGATCCAATGTATTTCGATCCAGATAACTTCCCAAAATGTTTTTCAATCCCGACTCTGTCTCACTCATTATTAGGAGATTATCGTGCCAACAACCCCATTGGGGGTTGATTTTATCACCAAAAACACCGATCAAAGTTTTGAGGTTGGGAGGGAGGGAGGTGGGATAATAGGAGAATGACCGAAAATTTTTGGATTCGTTTTCTATGGAAAGGAATTTGGGAAAGTTTTCCTCAATGTTATCAATTCTAATAACAAGAGATTTTTCACCTTCAGCAAAAATCCAAGCCATCTCATTCAGACTGTTCAGTGAAGAAAGGTTGGTATTGCTGACCGGCAAATTGATCCGCCTGCTGTAGCGTTTAAAATTGTCCTCCAGCTGTTGTATATTGTCTATTGGAAAACCCAAATAACTACTAAAGTTTTCAGGAACTATTCCGGGAATTACTAGCTTTTGGGGATTCATGTTTTTGACCAAAATCAAACCGTCGGGTATGGAGTCATTGAGAAAGGCTACTCCGTTGAGATTGATGGCGTTTTCTGAAACCTCCATTCCCAATTCAATCCAATCTCTTCCTGTATTGGGAAAGAAAGGTGTTTTTGGGAAAAAAGAATGGATCAATCTCTTGGAGGAGGGGTGAATCAAGAAATTGACCGCCAAGTCTTCATCCATACTTTCAGCCAATTGATAAAAAGCGGGATTTACAATTCCTCGCTGACCTTTTTCAAAATTTCGAATACCATTTTCGATTATCAGTTGGGATTGAGACCACATTCTCAGTTGACCCAAATCGGTGGTGTAAAAAGTCTGTCCTCCTTTAAGGAGAGTGCCAATGGTTTGTTTACTATATTTAATAGTGTTTTGATAAACCAATAGGCTGTCTTTCGGACTGCTTTTTACAATGAGACTTAGGGCATTTTCGCTTTTTCCCACAGGGGTAAAAAACAGCAGCTGGGGAGAATCAGCATTTTTGGAGATGATATTCTGAACGGTTTTTTTTAAATCAGCATTCAATGAGAAAATTTTTGACAATTCCATTGAGTTTTTCAATGAAATACTATCGTTGATCTGAGCAACAAGACTGGTGTTTTGCGGAATCAATTCGATGAGATCTATTTCTTTTTGATTCTTTTGCGAACAAGCCAGCAATAGCCAGAGGGATATTATGGGTAAAATTCTTTTCATCATTGGTATCAAAAATATTAAATCAAGCCTTTGATTGGCTTATAAAGGACGGATAAAATTCAACTGACTTTTCAACATTTGAGCAGATGGATCAAAGTGGGAGTTCCAATTGTTTCGGCAGTAATTGAAAAGATTTTCGGTGATGGGGAGTGGCCCCATTTTCTTTGATGGCCTTTCGGTGGGCCTTGGTGGGATATCCTTTGTTCTGATCCCATAAATATTGGGGAAATTTTTCGTGCATTTTTTTCATGTAGTCGTCTCTGTAGGTTTTGGCCAGTACTGAAGCGGCTGCTATATTTTGGTATTTCCCATCTCCTTTGATGATACATTTATGGGGAACCGACTCAAAAGGGTGAAAACGATTGCCATCTACAGCAATAAAATCAAAGGGTAAAGATAGTTTTGTTAATGCCAGATGCATGGCTTTGATGCTGGCATTGAGAATATTGATTTGGTCAATCTCCTCCGGGAATACATGGGCGTATGAAAAGGCGATGGCTTGGGCTTCGATCTGCGGACGAAGTTGGTAGCGTTGTTTTTCCGTTAGTTTCTTGGAGTCGTTCAGTTTTTGTAAATCAAAATCGACAGGCAAGATCACTGCCGCGGCAGTCACAGGTCCTGCCAAGCAACCTCTGCCAGCCTCATCTGTTCCTGCCTCTGTATTCGATGTAATTTGTCTGATTAGCAAAACCTATAATCGTTTGGTTTAGTCAACCCAAATTAAGTACAATTATTTTAACTTCGCATCAAATTCATTTTAATGAAGCGACTTCTCCTTCTTTTTTTGCTTATGGCTAGTAATCTGTCCCTTGCGCAAGAGAATCAGGATTTTTCAGAACCGCCCGCCGAAGAGAATAATACTCTTGAAGTTACTAGTTTTTCTGTAGTTGTTGAGGAAGTCAGCGACAGCCTCTCCGTTGGCATTGATAGTTTGGCTATAGAAGAAGAAAAAATAATCAGTCGCAGAGACTCCCTTTTATTTTTGTCATTCAGGTTGCCCAAACCAGAAGTTTTAAAAGATGTGGTTCTGGATACTCTTGCCAAAATACCAGATTCTATTGCCATAACCTTAGGTCCGCAATACCAATACATGAAGGACATTGGGTTGGAACACGACAGTAGGCTTTTGACCGATGGTATGATCATACAGTTACTGGATTCTTTCTCCCTCCAAAAGACGCTCTACTTCAGACGGCTTAAAAAATTGAGGGAAATTGCTCCAAAACCCATTAAGGAAATGGAAGAGGTGACTATAGAGGATTACAAAATCTATTATTCCGATGGTACGGTAAAGCATGTCGATACCTCACTGACAATCAACAAAGATTATCATTTTAATTATCTGCGTAAGGATTATTTTGAATTGCTTCCTTTTGCCAATACGGGTGAGACTTTTAATAAATTGGGGTATGATTTTCAAGATCAAAAATTAATTCCCGATATAGGCGCCCGTGGAAAGCATTATGGCTATATGGAAGAGGATGAAATCGGATATTACGAAGTGCCTTCTCCATTGACAGAATTATTTTTTAAAACAGTTTTTGAGCAAGGTCAGTTGATAGACGCCTTGATAACGGTAAACACTTCCCCTCGCCTCAACCTTACCTTTGCCCACAAAGCTTTTCGTTCTTTGGGGAATTACATCTTTTCCTTAGGAGGAGCCACCAACCTACGTTTTACTTCTCAATATACTTCCAAGAATTACCGCTATCGCCAGCGATCACATTTTACAGCCCAACGCCTCGAAAACCAAGCCAATGGGGGGCTGGATTCGCTTAGTGTGTATTACTTTGAAAAGGCAGTGGATGAACTGGAATACGACGGTTTTTTGGATCGATCCCGATTGACCAACAATACCAATGTTAACAATACGCTTATCGGAAGGCGTTATTACTTAGATCATCAGTACGATGCCAAGTTGGGGGGGAATGATAAAATGAAAAACTATGAGAAACCCAAGGTTTTGACCATTGGACACAAATTTAGTTATGAGGGTAAACATTTTGATTTTGACAATTCGACCAGAGATACATTTTTTGGGACTGTCTCGAACACTTCTTTTTTTGGAATTCGAACCTCATTGAATGTAATGGACAATGAGTTTTATGCCATTTATCGTGAAAAAAACTTGGGAGAAGTCAAAGCTGGTCTTCGATTGATACAATCGGACTACAGCATCACCATGCCCGAAAACACCAAAAACCCTGATGAGCCTTATGACTATGGCCCCGATCCCACTGAAATCAAAGCCAATCAGCTGGCCCTTTCTGCCTATTGGAAAAAAACTTTTTTGAAGTTTGATTTTAAAGCGGAGGGCTATTTTTCTGCAGTTCAGGCCTACTCCAGTCAATTTATCTCTGGAGCCCTCAGTAGAGATTTTGATAATGGGATTTCTACTAATGTCAAACTCAGTCTGAGATCACAAACTCCTAACTTTAATTTTTTCCTTAATCGTAGCAATTTTGTTGAATACAATTGGTACAACCCCGACTACAAGAATCAACTGATCAATTCGCTCAATTTCAATTTTGGTCATCCCAAGTGGGGAAAGCTTGAGGGACAATATGAATTGTTGAACAACTATACTTATTTTAGGAATCTCCAGCCGGGTTACGGTCAGGATCCCGATTCTGGTGGATTCAACAAAAAGGAAGAAGAGTTGGTGGTGACTCCCGAGCAATATGAGGGAACGATAGGTTATTTGAAATTGCGTTTTTCACAGCAACTGGATTTTTGGAAATTTACTTTGGCCAATACAGCCCAGTATCAGCAAGTTTCACATGATGGAGACATTGATTTTGAGCCGCTTAATGTCCCAGAGTGGAATTTGAGGAGTTCTTTTCTTTTTTCCAGTCAGCTTTTTAACAAGGCACTCTATTTACAGACTGGTGTCACCGCCCAATATTTCACAAAATTTAATGCGGATAGATACAGTGCCCATTTGGGTGAGTTTGTTTCTCAAAACCATACAAAAATTGGGGAATTCCCGAGATTGGATTTCTTTATCAATGCCAAAATTCAGCAAACACGATTGTTCCTAAAGTATGAACATTTCAACAGTCAAATGACGGGATATAACTTTTTTTCAGCACCCTTTACACCCTATCGCGATTCCGCCATTCGTTTTGGTTTGGTTTGGAACTTTTTCCAGTAAAGTTTAAAATCAATTCATAACCTCCAGCTTCTCCAATGGCTTGGCAGGCATTTTCTAACAAAAATGAATAAACTATAGGTAATGAAAAAGTTAAACTACTCGATTTAGGAAATTAAAATTAGCAATTATTCCAAAAGGGCAAAAAAGCCCTTTTGATTTTTTTGTAGAGACACTACACTGCGATCAAATCTCCAGCCATATTTTTTTGAGGAAGATCGGAACTACCCATAAGGTAGGTATCGACCTGATGTGCTGCCTCTCGACCTTCAGAAATGGCCCAAACAATCAATGATTGTCCTCTACGCGCATCTCCGGCGGCGAAAATATTGGGTTTGTTGGTCTGGTATTGCTTCTCTCCTTTGACGTTTCCTCTGGGGTCAAAGGTCAATTCAAACTGTTCGGGAAGTGTTTTTTCAGGGCCTGTAAATCCAAGAGCCAGCAAGGCCAACTCACAAGGCCATTCTTTTTCAGAACCTTCGATTTCAACCAATTGGGGTCGTTGTCCAGGAATCTTTTTCCAAGCTACTTCGACTGTTATTAGGCCTTTAAGATTACCTTTTCCGTCACCTACAAATTTTTTGGTGAGTATACTCCACTCCCTATGACTTCCCTCTTCGTGAGAGGAACTGGTCTTGAGCTTGAAGGGCCAAAATGGCCAAGGGTTGTCTTCTGTTCTTCCGTCGGCTGGTTTGGGCATAATTTCAAAATTGGTCACACTTTTTGCCCCTTGACGGTTGGAAGTTCCGATACAATCTGATCCAGTATCTCCTCCTCCGATAACGATCACATTCCTGTCTTTCGCTAAGTATTTTGGGTCGCGCTTGTGTTGTCCATCAACCGCTTTATTATTGTGTGGTAAAAAGTCCATTGCCTGAGTTACTCCGTTTAGGTCAGCCCCAGGAATGGGCAGTTCACGTTTGATACTGGCTCCCGTACAGAGTACTACAGCATCGAATTCCTTTTCGATCTCTTTGGCACTAATGGTTTTACCCACCTCTACCTCACATTTGAAAGTGATGCCCTCAGCTTCGAGGATTTCCAATCTGCGGTCGATAATATTTTTTTCCATCTTAAAATCAGGAATGCCGTAGCGCAACAATCCACCAATTTTATTGTCCCGCTCAAATACGGTGACGGTGTGTCCGGCTCGGTTGAGTTGCTGTGCGGCAGCCAGTCCAGCTGGGCCTGATCCAATTACAGCAACGGTCTTACCTGTTCTGGTTTCGGGGGGTTTGGGTTTGATCCAGCCTTCTAGAAATCCGCGTTCTACGATGTATTTTTCTATCAATTCGATGGATACGGGAGGATTGATGATTCCCAATACACAAGCCTCCTCACAAGGAGCAGGACAGAGTCTTCCGGTAAACTCAGGGAAGTTGTTGGTAGAATGCAAAATGGTTAGGGCTTTTTCCCATTCGTTTTTGTGGACAGCATCGTTAAAATCTGGAATTAAATTTCCCAGTGGACATCCACTGTGGCAGAAGGGGACACCGCAGTCCATACATCTACCGCCTTGCTTTTGCAGCTCCTCGTTTTTGGGAGCAATCGTAAATTCTTTGTAGTTCTGAATACGCTCATCAGCAGCCACTACAGGCTCTTTGATTCTATCGTATTCCATAAATCCTCTTAATTTTCCCATGATCAATCGATTTTTGCTTCTTCTGCTTCTTCTGCTTCTTTTGCTAAAATTTCTAATGCTCTCTTATAGTCGGTAGGCATGACTTTAATGAATTTTTTACTGTTTTTCTTCCAGTCTTTCAGGATGCTCTTGGCCCGCGAACTGTTGGTATAGTCAACATGATTGTTGAGTAGTTCTTGTACTTTTTCAAAATCTTTTTCAGTAAGGTCTTCTAATTCAACCATTTCGAGGTTGAATTTTTTGTCATCAAAAGTTCCATCATCGCTGTACAGATAGGCAATTCCGCCACTCATTCCTGCGGCAAAATTCCTTCCAAATTCACCGATGACCAAAGCAGTTCCGCCAGTCATGTATTCGCAACCGTGATCTCCGATTCCTTCGACTACTGCCGTGGCACCAGAATTTCTGACACAGAATCTTTCTCCAGCCACTCCGTTAATATAGGCTTCGCCTGTGACGGCTCCATATAAGGCAACGTTACCAATGATGATGTTTTCATCGGCTTTGAATGTGGCTTCTTTGGGCACTTGGGCAATGAGCTTTCCACCAGACAAGCCTTTTCCGAAATAGTCATTACAATTTCCAATTACTTTGAGGAATAGTCCTTTGGTGGCAAACGCACCGAAACTTTGTCCTGCAGTACCTTTAAAATGAATGCTCAAGGTATCTTCGGGAAGTCCATTCGCTCCGTGTATCTTAGAAATCTCATTACTCAGTATAGCTCCAACAGATCGGTCGGTGTTTTTGATCTCGAATTCCAGATGTTGTGGATCTTTTCTGTAAATGGCCGTATGGGCTTTGGATACAATTTTAAAGTCCAAAACTTTTTCCAAACCGTGGTCTTGCTTTTTGGTATTGCGGGTATCCACATAATCAGGCACATCTGGTTTGTAGAGAATTTTTGATAAATCTATTCCTTGTGCTTTGTAGTGTTTGATGGCTTTATTCATATTCAGTTTTTGGGATTGCCCAACCATTTCATTGATGGATTTGAATCCTAAACTGGCCATGATTTCTCTCAATTCTTGTGCTACGAAATACATAAAGTTGATAACGTGTTCTGGTTTGCCTTTAAAGTTTTTACGCAACTCAGGGTCTTGGGTAGCAATTCCAACGGGGCAGGTGTTGAGATGACAAGCGCGCATCATGATACAACCAGAGGCTACTAATGGGGCGGTTGAGAATCCAAATTCTTCAGCACCCAGCAGACAAGCTATGGCAACGTCGCGTCCGGTTTTCATTTGACCGTCACATTCAAGAACAATACGCGAACGTAAATCGTTCATAACCAATGTTTGTTGTGCCTCTGCAATACCTAATTCCCATGGTAAACCAGCATGTTTGAGGGAAGTCAGAGGCGAGGCTCCAGTTCCTCCATCAAAACCAGAAATTAAGATGACATCTGCTTTGGCTTTGGCCACACCAGCAGCAATGGTTCCAACACCTACTTCTGAAACAAGTTTTACATTGATCCTCGCTTCGCGGTTGGCGTTTTTGAGATCATAAATTAGTTGTGCCAAATCTTCGATGGAATATATATCGTGGTGGGGAGGGGGAGAAATTAAACCCACGTAGGGAGTAGAATTTCTGACCGAAGCAATGTAAGGATTGACCTTGGGTCCGGGCAATTGCCCACCTTCTCCAGGTTTGGCTCCTTGAGCCATTTTGATTTGAATTTCTTTGGCAGAACTCAGATAGTGACTAGACACTCCAAAGCGTCCTGAAGCTACCTGCTTTATGGCACTGTTTTTCCAGTTGCCATCCATGTCGGGTTGAAACCTTTTAGGGTCTTCTCCTCCCTCTCCTGAGTTGCTTTTTCCACCAATACGGTTCATAGCAATGGCGAGGTTTTCGTGTGCCTCGGCACTAATGGATCCCAAAGACATGGCTCCTGTTTTAAAGCGCTTGACGATTTCTGTCCAAGGTTCAACTTCCTCCAAGGGGATGGGATCAAAGCTCGAAAATTCGAACATACCTCTTAAGGTCATCAACTTTTCGCTCTGTTCGTTGATTAACTTGGAATAAACACCATAGGTTTCAAATTTGTTTTGTCTTACGGCTTGTTGAAGCTTAGCTATACTGGCAGGGTTCAACATGTGTTTTTCTCCATCTCTTCTCCAACGGTAGTCACCTCCAATTTCGAGTGGCATTCCAGCAAAGTTTTCTTGGCTATAGGCCTTGTGGAATCGTTTGTTGATCTCCTTCTCTATTTCATATAAGCCAATTCCTTCAATACGTGTGGCAGTCTTACAGAAATAGGTTTCGATAAATTTTTCATTTAATCCTAATGCTTCGAATATCTGAGCACCACGATAAGAATGCAGTGTAGAAATTCCAATTTTATTCATCACCTTAACAATCCCTTTTGCGATGGCTTTGTTAAAATTGTCAATGGCTTTTTCTACCGAGATTCCTTGGATAATATCATTTTCTACTTGATGGGTAATGATTTCATTGACCATATAGGGATTGATGGCACTAGCACCGTATCCAAAGAGTAGAGAAAAATGATGAGGTTCTCTGGGTTCGGCGGATTCAATGACGATACCAAATAGGGATCTTTTCTTTAGTTTTTTAAGTCCGTGATGCGCATGAGAACAGGCCAATAACATTGGAATAGGAGCCCTTTCAGGAGATACGCCACGATCAGATAGTATGATGATATTGGCTCCCCCGTCCACGGCTTTTTCAATTTCTACAATCATCTGATCTAAAGCAGCTTCTAATCCATTGTGTCCCTTAGCTACCTCATACAAGGTATTGATGGAGACCGCTTTGTAGTCCTTGTGACTTATGTATTTTATCTTGTCCAAATCCTCGTTGGAAATGACGGGATTTTGGATTCTCAATTTTTTGCACTGGTCGGGAACGACCTCAAAGATGTTGTAATCACTGCCAATACTTAGGCTGGTGTCGGTTACGATTTCTTCTCTGATTCCATCTAGAGGAGGATTGGTTACTTGAGCGAAAAGTTGTTTGAAGTAGTTATAAATCAACTGGGGTCGGTCAGACAAAACAGCCAAGGGAGTGTCAGTTCCCATAGAACCAATGGCTTCTTTGCCACTGACACTCATGGGGTTGATGATGGTTTTCATGTCCTCTTCCGTGTAACCGAAAAGACGTAAGCGGGTTTCGAAATTCTCTTTTTCAACGGGTGTCTTGTTGCCAGTGTAGGGAACTTCTTTGAGCTCTAGTAAATTTTCATTGAGCCATTTTCTGTAAGGTTTTTTTCCAACAATTTCTTTTTTGATCTCGCCATCTTCTATAATCCTACCATCGTCCATGTTTACGAGAAACATTCTTCCGGGTTCCAGCCTTCCGTGTTTTTCAACATTATCGGGCTCAATGTCCAAAACACCAGCTTCGGAAGACATGACGACATAACCATCTTTGGTAACGGTATAGCGCGAAGGTCTCAGGCCGTTTCGGTCCAACAGAGCTCCGATGTACTTTCCGTCTGTAAAAGGAATGGAAGCGGGGCCGTCCCAGGGTTCCATAATACAAGCATTATATTCATAAAATGCTTTTTTGTCTTCATCCATAGACAAATGTCTTTCCCATGCTTCGGGAACCATCATCATCATTACCTCGGGCAGTGACCTCCCTGTTGCAAGCAGTAATTCTACCGCCATATCCATAGAGGAGGAGTCTGATTTACCAGGCAATACAACGGGTAATATTTTTTTGATATCATCCCCAAAAGCAGCACTTGCAAAAAGCTCTTCTCGGGTCTGCATCCGGCTGTAATTTCCTCTAAAAGTGTTGATCTCTCCATTATGACACATATATCGGAATGGCTGAGCCAAGTCCCAAGTAGGGAAGGTGTTGGTGGAAAACCTTTGGTGCACCAGTGCCAATCGGGTGACCACTAGGGGATCATTTAAGTCTTTGTAGTAGGCATTGATGTCTTCGGGGGTCAATAGCCCTTTATAAATTAGGGTGTGAGTTGAAAAGCTAGGAAGATAGAAGTATTTGGCTTGCGATAGCTTGGAGGCTTGAATCTGATGTTCGGCCACCTTTCTGGCAATATAAAGCTTGGTGTTGAATTCCTGCTCTGAAAGCTGCTTTTCTCCTTTTCCTACAAAAATTTGGCGAACTTCGGGTTCTGTCTGAGCGGCTATTGCTCCAACTTGACTTTGGTCAACGGGAACATCTCTCCATCCCAAAATTTCTAGTCCCTGTCTTTTTATTTCGCCCTCGAAGGTTTGGATACAATAATCCATCTGGTTCTCTTTCTGAGGGAGAAACACCATTCCTACAGCGTATTCGTGGAATTCAGGGAGTTTGAAATCACATTTTTTTACAAAAAAATCATGGGGAATTTCGATTAAAATTCCCGCTCCGTCTCCTGTTTTTCCATCTGCACTTACCGCACCTCGGTGCTCCAACTTAACCAGAATGTCCAAAGCTTTGTGTATAATGTCATTGGTTTTCTTTCCTTGAAGGCTACAAATAAAACCCGCACCACAGTTGTCATGCTCATTTTCTGGAGAATATAATCCTTGTTTTTCTGGTAACATTAAATCGGTTTTTTTTAAATGAAGGACTTCAAAATTAAATGTTTAAATTCTAAGCCCAAAAGTTTGTCAATTACAATAAAATACAATTATCAAATTACGATTATAAGCTTTAAATTTTGCTAAATGTCTAATCAATTGTTCGTTTTAATCATTTATTTTTAAAATTTATTTTCAATAATAAAACAAAAGCGCAGATTGACTAATCAAGGAAGGTCCAATAGTTATTACATGATTGGCTGTATGTCGGGAACATCATTGGATGGCATCGATCTGGCCTATGTAAAGTTTACAAATAAGAAAACTTGGACTTTTCAAATCTTAGTTTCTGAAACCATTGAATACAGTCAAGACTGGAAAAATAAATTAAGCAAATCCATTGAATTAGACCCAGCAGCGCTCGAAAAACTCAATGTTGAATATACTGATTTTTTGGGAAAGGTAATCTCGGACTTTATCACCAAAGAGAAAATAGAAGTTTTGGAGGCAGTGGCCTCACATGGCCATACTGTTTTCCATCAACCAGAATCGGGTTTTACCCTTCAAATAGGCAATTTGAGTCATTTGGCAGACCGCATCGGATGGCCCGTAGTATGTGACTTTAGAACCCAGGATGTGGCTTTGGGGGGGCAAGGAGCTCCGCTGGTACCCATGGGCGATCTGATGTTGTTTAATGAGCATCGATCTTGTGTCAATCTGGGTGGATTTTCAAACATCAGTGTTTTGCAAAACCAAACGGTTTTGGCCTATGATATCTGTGCTGTGAATACGGTTCTTAATTTTTTGGCCCAACGCATGAATTTGCCTTATGATTCGGGAGGAAAAATAGCCGCCCAAGGAAAAATCATTCCGGCACTTTCGGATCGATTGAGCCTACTTGATTTTTATTCCAAAAAACCACCGAAATCTTTAGGAGTGGAGTGGGTTCAAGAATATATTTTTGATATTTTGGAGGACTTCGCCAATGAGGAAATAAAAGATTTGCTCCACACCTACACCCTCCACATTGCTGAAGAGATTGCAAAATGTTTGCCTGAGGATGGATCTGTACTGTTTTCTGGAGGCGGAGTCTTCAACAGCTTTTTGATGAATGCCATTCAAGAAAGAACTAATGCTAAAGTAGTGATTCCCAATTCCGATATCGTAGAATTTAAAGAAGCGTTGATTTTTGCTTTTTTGGGCTTGCTCAAGTGGCAAGGGTTGGTCAATTGCCTTGCCAGTGTAACGGGAGCAAAAAAGGATCACGCTACGGGGAAAATATTTTTTCCAAATTCACAGATGGATTGAGATTATTTTTTACTTTCGATGACCCAAACATAATTTAATCCTACTTTAAACATTTATCCTATGGAGATTACCCTTATCACCATTTTTACGTTAGGCTATTTAGCCATCACTCTGGAACATTCCCTTAAGATTGATAAATTAATACCCGCTTTGGCCATGATGTCCATATTGTGGGCTTTAATATCTATTTATCATCTCCCTGTTTTTGAAGTTGATACACTACTGAGAGAACTCAAACCCAGCCATGTAGAGGAGGTGTTATTGCATCACTTGGGCAAAACTGCTGAGATTATCATTTTCTTGCTGGGAGCCATGACCATCGTTGAGATCATTGATTATTTTGATGGCTTTGCTACCATCAAAAACTTTATCAAAACAAAATCCAAAAAGGGTTTACTTGTCATATTCTCTATACTGGCATTTATTCTTTCAGCCATTATCGATAATTTAACGGCTACTATCGTTTTGATTACTCTACTCCAAAAAGTAATCAAAGAACGTAACACTAGAATCTGGTTTGCAGGTTTGATTGTCATTGCTGCAAACGCCGGGGGAGCTTGGTCTCCTATAGGTGATGTAACTACTACCATGCTTTGGATAGGAAATAAAGTAACTACTGTCCAACTCATTTTGCACCTTCTGATTCCTTCATTGGTTTGTATGGTGGTTCCTTTAATGCTTGCCACCACCCTGCCGGCTTTTAAAGGAAATATTACCGTTGATTTAGAGGAAAAAGATGGAGACACAAACAAATATGGAGCTACCATGCTTTACTTGGGACTTTCCGCTATAGTTTTTGTTCCGGTATTCAAAACTTTAACCCATTTGCCTCCCTATGTAGGAATGATGCTTTCACTGGCTGTTGTAGCTACTTTTGCCGAATACTTTAGTAGTGCCAAAATCAACATCACCTCGATTGATGCCGAGCATGAGGAATATTCTAGTCACAGCCCAGTTCATAGTTCTCTCTCTAGAATAGAATTGCCCAGTATACTGTTCTTTTTGGGAATTTTATTGGCCGTCGCTGCTCTAGAATCTTTGGGAATGTTGTTTGAATTTGCTGGAGGTCTCAATGCTGCCATTCCCAATTCTGATATTGTGGTGATGTTGTTGGGAATAGGCTCTGCGATAATCGACAATGTTCCATTGGTAGCCGCCAGTATGGGAATGTTTTCTGAAACAATAGACCATCCCCTTTGGCACTTCATTGCCTTTTCTGCGGGAACAGGAGGAAGTATGCTTATCATCGGTTCGGCAGCCGGAGTTGTGGCCATGGGAATGGAGCGTATTGATTTTTTCTGGTATTTGAAAAAAATTTCGTGGTTGGCCTTAGCAGGTTTTATAGCCGGCTCGCTTACTTTTATTTTGATGCGAGATTTTATTTTGTAGTGGAGTAAAATTTTTTATTGCTACCATCGTTGTATTAATAAACCTTTGGCCTAATGCTATTTATACAAAAAACACCCCTTCAGACTGAAAAAACCCTTTCCCTGATTGAGTTAATCAACAATAGTGGTTTGGGGGGTCAATTGATCATTGGATTGCTTTTTCTTTTATTGATCATTGTCATTTACATTTATTTTGAGCGATTATTTACTATTAAATCGGCCTCCAAAATCAGTCCCAATTTTATGGCACAAATCAAAACCTATGTTTTAAACCACAAAATAGATGGGGCGCAAGCGCTGTGCTTGAGCGAAAATAAACCCGTTGCCCGATTGATCGCCAAAGGACTTTCCCGCATCGGAAGACCGTTGGATGACATCAGTACCACCATAGAAAATGCGGGCCGATTGGAAATTTATAAATTGGAGAAAAACGTCAGTATTTTAGCCACTATTGCTGGTGCTGCCCCCATGATTGGATTCTTGGGTACGGTCATCGGAATGATTTTATCGATTTTTGAGATTTCAAATGCAGGTGGAAATATCGATATGCAGCTTCTATCCAATGGACTTTACACAGCCATGACGACAACTGTGGCAGGTCTTATCGTAGGAATTGTTGGCTATATTACCTACAATCATTTGGTCGTAAAAACCAATAAAGTAGTTTATCAAATGGAGGCTACTTCTTTAGAGTTTTTTGATTTACTAAACGAACCCGCCTAAGATGAATCTAAAAGGAAGAAATAAAATCACCCCGGAATTTAGCATGTCATCAATGACAGATATCGTTTTTCTGTTGTTAATTTTTTTCATGATTGCTTCAACTTTGGCCAAAAATCTGGACACGATTGATGTAAAACTTCCCCAAGCCAAAGGAAAAACAGAGAACCGAAACACTGTATCACTGACCATTAACAATCGTTCTCAATTTTATCTGGATTCCAAACAGATTTCCAAAGGTCGAATTGAACAAGCGTTGATTGCAAAACTCAAGGGTTCAAGTGCTCCTTCAATTGTGCTAAGGGCAGAGGAGAAGGTTCCCATAGATCAAGTGGTTTATGTAATGAATATTGCCAATCAAAACAGCATCAAAGTTGTTTTGGCGGTGGATGCTCCATGAAATATTTCAAAACACCTCACGAAAAAAAATCGGCGGTTATCACTACTTTGATTACCGCACTGTTGATCCTTTTGTTTTTTCTATTGGGTTTGAAGTATTACGATCCTCCGATAAGTTTTGGAATGGAGGTGAATTTTGGGAATGCCTCACAGGGTATGGGAAAGACACAACCTCAGAAACCCGTTGCTGCCAAAACCACCCCTCAGCCAAGCCCGAAAAAGGTAACTCCAAAAGCAGCACCCAAGAAGGTAGCTCAGCCCAAAGTAGCCACCCAAGAGAGTAGCGATGTCGCTGTTCCCGATAAAACTAAAAAAGAACAAAATACAGCTGTAAAGGAAGTTCCCAAAAAAGTGGACCCACCAAAACCAAAAGTAGATCAGGCGACCAAGAATATTTTGTCCAAATTGGTGAACCAAAAAAAGACAGTCGAAAAAGCGGATCAACAAGGAGAGGGTAATGATCAAGTTTCTGGAGACAAAGGTAAGATAGAAGGCAATCCCTATGCGAACAGCTATTTTAATTTGGCTGGTCCAGGAGGAATGGGCAAAGGATTTGGATTGAATGGCCGTCGCTTGGAATCCCGTGGAAAAGTCACTCAACAGTGTAACCAAGAGGGAGTGGTGGTGGTCAGAATAACCGTCAATCGTCAAGGCGATGTGGTTCAGGCCGAGCCGGGTGTCAAGGGATCTACCAATACACATCCGTGCTTACTTCAACCCGCTAGGGAAACCGCTCTCCTACACAAATGGTTTCCCGATGCTAAAGCTCCCGCCCAACAAGTCGGTTTTGTTGTGATTCAGTTCAAATTGGGAGAATAGATTGGAAAATTACGAATCCATTTTGGCTTGGATGTTGTCACAACTTCCTATGTATCAAAAGAAAGGAGCGCAAGCTTATCGACCTGACTTGTCCCGAATGGAGGACTTTTTAAACTACCTCAGTCAACCCCAAGACCAAATCAAAACCATCCATGTAGCTGGAACCAATGGAAAAGGATCAACGACTCATATGATGGCTTCTGTTTTACAACAGCATGGACTTCGGGTGGGATTGTACACTTCTCCTCATCTGAAAGACTTTAGAGAAAGAATCAAGATTAACGGTAAGCCTATTGACAAAGAATTTGTTGTAGATTTTGTTCAAAAGCACCGTGCTTATTTCGAGTCTCACTCCCTCTCTTTTTTTGAGATGACAGTGGGCTTAGCTTTTTCTTATTTTTCGAAGAAGAAAGTGAATATAGCGGTCATCGAAGTGGGCATGGGAGGACGGTTGGACGGAACCAATTTGATTTCCCCTGAATTGAGTGTTATAACCAATATAGGTTTTGATCACACTCAGTTTTTGGGGAACAGTTTGCAAGCCATAGCTGGAGAAAAGGCAGGGATCATCAAATCGAGAACCCCCGTAGTCATTGGAGCTACGCAAGTGGAGACTCAAGCTGTTTTTATGGAAAAAGCCAAGGCATTGAAAGCGGAAATTATTTTTGCCGATCAAATGGACGCTACGCCATTCGAGTCTGATTTAAAGGGGACTTATCAGCGACAGAACATTCAAACGGCTACAGTTGGACTCCAACATTTAAAGGGTTTTGATCTGCATCCCAAAAAAATTGAGAAGGGTTTGATGAATGTGGTCGCCAATACAGGTATTCAGGGAAGATGGCAAGTTCTGAGCGATGCACCAATGATAGTCGCCGATATAGCGCACAATAAAGAGGGTTTACAATACACTATTCCACAGATCCAATCTCATTCCTATGGCCAACTTCATTTGGTGTTGGGGTTTGTCAAGGACAAGGCGGTGGATGAAATCCTCAGGCTTTTCCCTCAGGATGCTCAATTTTACCTGTCTGCTCCCCAAATCCCCCGAGCCCTATCTATCGATGACCTGGAACGGATTGCCCTAAATTTTGACCTTTCTCATCAAATTTTTACAACAGTTGAAACTGCTTTTTTGGCGGCCAAAAGACAAGCCAATGCCGATGATTTCATTTATGTAGGTGGAAGTACCTTTGTGGTAGCAGAAATATTATAAAAAGCGATGGAGGTTGTTTTCTGATGGTTTCAAAGAAAACAGATAAAATATATATTACTATTTTCACTCAAAATTATTCAGGATGCGATTTTTGGGTTTAATATTCTTTTTTTCATTAGCTTTTCAATCCAAAGCTCAGACTTTTCAGGTCCATGCTGATGGCAACCGTGTTAAGGTATTTGAACAAAATGATGTTCCATTGACTCATGGTCTATCCAGCTACAAATTTGCTCGTATAACTTATACAGGTAAGCCTGTTAGCATTAAGGTAGCGTCTTCAGACCTTTATAATGATGATTCGGAATGGTCAATTTCCCCTAAGCGATACAAAATAAAGGTTGAGAAATCAGAGAATCAACTTTCATTTAAAATGGATCGATTGGGTTATGTGGTACTTCGTTTGAAGCAAAATCAAGATTTTACAAAACGTTTGGTTTTGTTTTTGGAAGCCCCCGAAGTTGTCCCAGAAAATAGTATCAATATTGTGGATGTTTATGATGTGGACAATAGTGGTCAAAAAAATGAAACCTCAAAAATTCAAAAAGCTTTGGACGACATTTCAGGAAGTGGAAGTGTACTCTATTTTCCTACCGGAACTTATAAGACATATAAACTTGAGTTTAGAAGCAACAGTCGAATCCACCTCAGTAAGAACGCAAGAATTATAGCGGATGATCATTCGCTGAGTAGTTATATATCAAATGATAAAACAAAAATCAACCATTTTATTCTTATCAAAGATGTTGAAAACCTCCACATTTCAGGTTTAGGAACCCTAGATGGCAATGGAACTCAAATTGTTGGGCTGTCTCATCCTGATCAGTCTTTAAAGATTGGAGGAATAAGACTATTATTGATTTACCGTTCAAGGAATGTTCAAATAGAAGGAATATTATTGAAAGACGCCGCCCGATGGAATACTCATATTCTCAACTCCGAGCACATTAGTTTTCGATATTGTAAACTCATGAACAACCCTACTGAAAGTAAATATCTTGGTAGTCTGGACGGATGGGATCCAGACAGTTCTAGTGATATATTGATTGAAAACTCATTTGGATGGGCAGGAGATGATACGGTTGCAATAAAATGCACTGGACGGGGTGAAAATCAAGATGTGATCCCCAATGCAGAAAGAATTACGATTCGCAATAATGTGTTTTTGACCAAAAAATCAGGTTTAAAAATAGGAACAGAAACCTATTGTGAGTTAATGCAAAATATTGTTTTTGAGGACAATGACATTATTGAATCGGACAGAGTGATGGGAATCAATGTTAGAGATGGTGCAATGGTGAAAGAAGTGCTGTTTAAAAATATTCACGCTGAGTATTGTCACCCAGATCGAAAGCAAACAGGGATCAACTTTTATATTACCAAAAGAAATAGAGATACTTCTCCTTTGGGGAAAATCCAAAACATTACCATTGAGGATTGTACTTTTGAAGAGACCTTTCCCAAGAAGTGGGCTTTCCTTAGACATTACTCTGAAACCCAAAAGAATGACTTGAGCGTTCATTTAAAAAACATAGCTGTAGGAGGGAAAAAAATCGAGAAAATGGATACTGAGTTTTTTGATCTTAAAAAAAACAATGCTGAATTGAGCTTTAACTAAGTTCTATTTACGACAAGGATTGATCAGCACTCAAAAATCAACGACATGCTTAAAAAAACTATTTTTGTTGTAAATGATTAGTGTTATATTTGCCGAATCAAAAGTGGATTAAAAGTTTTAATTAAGAAACTTTCCTAGGATTTTAAAAGGTTCGTAGGCAAAATTTAGGGCGCGTAGCTCAGTTGGTTCAGAGCACTTGGTTTACACCCAAGGGGTCAGGGGTTCGAATCCCTTCGCGCCCACATACCCAAAGAGAGATATAACCCATATCTCATTTTTTACACCCATTATACTCTAAATTTTTTCCATCCCCTATTTTCCCCTACACTTATCTTTATTCTAATCAGAAAATTGTTTGATTCTTTCTAAGTACAACTTTATGTCTGAAAGATGATGTTAAGGGATTTTTTTAATACCCCACTATGTCATTGTAGTAATTCAATTCTGGGGAAAATATTTCTTTCAGAAGATATAGAATGAATTTATCAAAAAAACTGCTTAAAAGTGATTGAATTACATCTTTTAACATTCATTTTTAATCTTTCTTGAAACATCAATTTATTCTACAATACAGAAGAATTTCGTACACTAAATTTTGTAAATTTGCCCAAATTAAAAGGATTATGGCATTTGACATTGAAATGATCAACGCAGTCTATGCTCGCTTAGAAGAGCGCGTTGCACAAGCTAGAAAACTCACTGGGAAGCCCCTTACGGCTACAGAAAAGATTTTATATTCCCACTTATGGGAGGGCACCTCTGATCGTGTTTACACCCGTGGAGCAGATTATGTTGATTTTGCCCCGGACCGTATTGCATTACAAGATGCGACCGCGCAAATGGCTCTGTTGCAATTCATGCAAGCTGGAAAACCCAAAGTTGCCGTCCCAACAACAACACACTGTGATCACTTGATTCAAGCCAAAGATGGTGCTACATCAGATTTAAAAACGGCAAGTAATACATCTGCTGAAGTATTCAATTTTCTCGAATCCGTTTCGAACAAATATGGACTTGGATTCTGGAAGCCAGGAGCTGGAATCATCCACCAAGTGGTGTTAGAAAATTACGCCTTCCCAGGAGGAATGATGATTGGTACCGATTCACACACCGTAAATGCGGGTGGTCTTGGAATGTTAGCCATTGGAGTAGGAGGAGCTGATGCTGTTGATGTCATGGCTGATATGCCTTGGGAATTAAAATTCCCAAAACTCATTGGGGTGAAATTAACTGGAAAATTAAACGGTTGGACAGCACCTAAAGATGTTATTTTAAAAGTAGCGGGTATCCTTACTGTAAAGGGAGGAACAGGGGCCATCATTGAATATTTTGGTGAAGGTGCAGAATCCTTGTCATGTACAGGAAAAGGAACAATTTGCAATATGGGAGCAGAAGTAGGGGCAACCACCTCTACCTTTGGCTATGATGAATCCATGGAGCGCTATTTGCGTTCTACTGGTCGCGATGATGTGGCTGATGCAGCAAACGCAGTGCGTGAACACCTTACTGCCGATTCAGAGATTTATGCCAATCCAGAACAGTATTTCGATCAAGTCATCGAAATAGATTTAGATACATTAGGGCCACATATCAATGGTCCTTTTACACCAGATTTAGCTACTGCGGTTACAGATATGAGCACTGTAGCAAAAGAGAATGACTGGCCTCTTAAAGTAGAATGGGGACTAATTGGTTCGTGTACCAACTCCTCTTATGAAGATTTATCCCGTGCTGCTTCTATTGCAAAACAAGCCGTTGATAAAAAGTTAGTCACCAAAGCGGAATTCGGTATCAACCCAGGTTCAGAGCAAGTACGTTATACCGCAGAGCGCGATGGTCTATTAACCATTTTTGAAGATCTAAATGCTAAAATCTTTACGAATGCTTGCGGACCATGTATTGGCCAATGGGCAAGAGAAGGAGCAGACAAACAAGAAAAGAATTCCATTATTCACTCGTTTAACCGAAATTTCTCAAAGCGAAATGATGGGAACCCCAACACCCACGCTTTTGTTGCTTCACCCGAAATGGTTGCTGCAGTAGCGATTTCTGGACGATTGGATTTTGATCCCGTTAACGATACGCTCATTAATCAAAATGGTGAAGAAGTAAAACTTGATCCACCAACCGGAATGGAGCTTCCTCCATTAGGTTTTGACGTAAAAGAAAACGGTTATCTAGCGCCTGTAGAAGATGGTTCTTCTGTGAGTATAAAAGTAAGTGAAACTTCTGAGCGTCTTCAGCTATTAACCCCTTTCAAACCATGGAATGGAGAAAACCTAACTGGAGCAAAACTATTAATCAAAGCACACGGTAAATGTACCACCGACCATATTTCTATGGCTGGTCCTTGGTTGCGTTTCCGTGGTCACCTCGATAACATCTCAAACAACTGTTTGATTGGAGCAGTGAACGCATTTAATGAAAAAACAAACTTTGTCAAAAACCAATTGACGGGCGAATACGGTGGAGTACCCGATACTCAGCGTGAGTACAAAGCTGCGGGTATTGAAACTGTAGTTGTAGGTGACCATAACTATGGGGAAGGATCTTCACGTGAGCACGCCGCAATGGAACCTCGTTTCTTGGGGGTAAAAGTAGTTTTGGTAAAATCTTTTGCACGTATTCATGAGACCAACCTTAAAAAACAAGGAATGTTGGGGATTACTTTTTCGAATGAATCGGATTACGATTTAATACAAGAAGACGATACCTTTAACTTTATTGATTTGGTGGATTTTGCACCTGGAAAACAATTAACTATTGAAGTGATACACAACGATGGTTCTAAAGACACCATAGTAACCAATCATACTTATAATGTACAGCAAATTGAGTGGTTTAAAGAGGGTTCTGCCCTTAACCTAATTAAAAAGCAGAACGCAGCTCAATAGTGTGCTTTTTAACATAGAAAAAATGCCCAAGAATTTGGGCATTTTTTTATTCAACTCCCAGCTGTCTGCTCTATAAACCCCATTAAAACCTATCTAAATGAGGGTATTCACACCAATTATAATCGCTGGTGTTATTTCCGGGATTTATCGATTACAATTCACATATTAACTGACTCTTATGTCTTTATTAAAATTGATGATGTCCTTATGGGCTGTAGTTAAAAAGTTTGAGATTGATTTATTTCTTAACGGATGAAATCCTAATTTTACTTTTACTTATCTTGTTTGACATGAAAAAAGAGCCAATAAATGTTTTTGGAGAATGGGCATTGTCCGGCCGAGACGAGCCTATGGCCAAGGGGCATGCTGATGCTGTCAAAGCAATGCTTGAACTTGCAATTACCGATCAAAAAAAATTTAGTTTTTTGGACGTAGGCTGTGGTAATGGATGGGTAGTGCGAAAATTGGTCAACCATCCAGAATGCCAATATGCTGCTGGAGTTGACGGTTCAGAACACATGATTGCTAAGGCCAAATCTATTGATCAAACTGGTAATTATTTTTGTCAGGATATTAGGCATTGGATTCCATCTATGACTTTTGATGTGGTGCATTCCATGGAGGTTTTTTATTATGTGGAAAAGCCCGATTTATTGATTCAGAATATTTTTGATTCTTGGATCAATCCAGGAGGAAAACTAATCATGGGCATAGATTTTTATTATGAGAACACAAGCTGTCACACTTGGCAGGAGGATTGTGGTGTCTCCATTATGCAGTTATTTCCAAAAGATACTTGGATTAATTATTTTAAAGCGGCAGGTTTTAAAAACGTTTCTTATTTCCATTTGGGAGCAAAAGAAGGTTGGGAAGGGACATTGGTCGTGATGGGAGATAAATAAGTCAGCGTCCACAATCTGCGATAAAAAATATAGGGAAAGAGCAAGTATAGGTTGACTAATCCAACAAAATTACTCAGTAATAAAGGGAGGTTGATTCGGTCCTAAAAGACTATTTTTTGGAGGAAAAAATGGCCTCCATTTTTTCCCGCTCTTCTTTGGCCAATTCGGTATCAACAAGAATTCTTCCACTGTGTTCGTCCGTGATGATTTTTTGGCGAGAAGCGATTTCCATTTGAATCTGTGGGGGAATGGTAAAGTATGATCCACCAGAAGCACCTCTTTCGATGGCGACTATAGCCAAACCATTTTTAACATTCTTTCTTATTTTCTGATAGGCCTCAAAAAGTTGAGATTCAATTTTACTTTGGAACTCTTTGGCTTTTTTACCCAGTAGGTCTTCTTCCTTTTCAGTTTCCTTTAGGATTTCGTCCAGTTCTCCTTTTTTGGCTTTCAAATGTTTTTTACGCTCGTTTAATTTTTCATCCAGCTGACCAATGGCTTCAAGTTTAAGCTCTTTTTTTGCGGCAAATTCTTTGATTCGTTTTTCGGCCAATTGAATTTCGAGTTCTTGAAACTCTTGTTCTTTTACAATGGAGTTGTATTCTCTATTGTTACGAACATTCTTTAGATTTTCTTCGTATTTTTTGAATTCTTCCTTGGCAACTTCTATGCTGTTTTTTTGTTCTTTGGTTTGAAAATCAAAATCACTCACTTCTTGGTTGAAGTTTTCTAATCTTTTTTCCAAGCCTGCGATCTCGTTTTCAAGATCTTCTACTTCGAGAGGTAATTCTCCTCTTACATTTCGGATTTCGTCTACACGAGAATCAATAAGTTGTAAATCGAAAAGAGCTCTTAGTTTGTCTTCTACGGTTACCTCATTCTTTTTTGCCATCGGAAAAATACTTTACAGGGTTGGTTATCGATTTAGATAAAGCGATTGCAAAATTAGGCAATTTTTCGGTAAGATGGTCGTGTATCAATTTTTTTGTGAAACGTTCTGTCTCATAATGTCCTCCATCGACCAAAAGAATTTGATTTTCTGCTTGAAAAAAATCGTGGTATTTCAGGTCTGCAGTAACCAGAGCATCGGCTTTGATTTGTTTTGCTTTGGTGATGGCAAAACTTCCCGATCCTCCTAGCACAGCTACTTTTTTTATTTTTTTGTCCAGGAATCCAGAGTGCCTCAGGAACTTTGTTTCCAGTTTTTGCCCTACCCATTTCAAAAATTCCTCCTCAGTCATTTCTTTTTTTAACGTTCCCACACTGCCCATTCCGATTTCCGAATTTTGATTGTCAAGGGAGTGAAGTTCATAAGCAACCGCTTCATATGGGTGATTTTCAAAAAGGGTTTGAAGTATTTTTCGTTCCAAGTGTTTCTGGAAAACCAAGTTGAGTTGAACTTCATCAACCTCCTCCTTTATCATTGGTTTTCCAATATGGGGTTGGGTATTTTCATTCCCTCTGAATGATCCTGTTCCCGTATTCACAAAGCTACATTGGTCATAATTGCCCAAAGCACCTGCTCCGGCTTCATAGAGCTGCTCCAAAAGGGAAGATGCGTTCTCCTTGGGAACATAAACAGTCAACTGTTTTAAAGTGTTTTGTTGTGGAATCAGCACCTGAATATCGCTTAGTCCTAATGCATTGGCCAAAGTGTAACTTACGCCTTTCTTGAGGTTGTCCAAAGCGGTATGAATTGCATAAATGGCAATATCGTTTTTAATCGCTTTGGCCACAACACGCTCCACATAGGTTTTTCCCGTTAAATTTTTTAAGCCCGAAAAAATAATAGGATGAAAGCAAACAATGAAATTGTATTTTTTGACCACTGCCTCATCGACTACATTTTCCAATACGTCGTGTGTAATCAGTATTCCTGTACATTCAGTTTCTGCCTTTCCAATCAGTAAACCTACATTGTCAAAATCTTCTGCATAGGTGGTCGGTGCCCATTGTTCCAGTATGGATAGTATTTCCTGAATCTTCATCTTAATGCTATTCATTGCAAATATAATATTATCTTTCTGGGAGAGGAAAACCATCTTTTTACATTTACAATCAGGATTTACTAAATTTGACAGAGTTATCAATCAATTGAAAAAAGCACGCTTACTTCTTTTTCCACTCGGAATTCTCTACGGTTGTATTATGGCCATAAGGAACAAGCTTTTTGATTGGGGAATACTGCGCTGTGAAAACACTTCTATAAAGTCTATTGGAGTGGGGAACTTGGCCATGGGTGGGACAGGAAAATCGGTAGTGGTCATGTATCTCATCAAAACATTGAAAGATTTTCGAATCGCTTCATTGAGTAGAGGTTATGGAAGAAAAACCAAGGGTTTGGTCATTGCTGGGCCAAAGGACAATCCTACTACTTTGGGAGACGAACCCTATCAGTTTTTCAATCGGTATCCCGAAACGGTTGTTGCGGTATCTGAAAAAAGAGCCATCGGGGTGAAAGCGTTGGCAAAAATGCCGAATCTTATTGATTTTATCATCCTCGATGATGTGATGCAACATCGATGGGTACGCCCTCAATTGATGATCATGACCTCATCATTCCAACGTCCCTATTTTAAGGATTTTGTTTTTCCTGCTGGAGATTTAAGAGAATTCCGATCGGGAGTCAAACGGGCTGATATTTTGTTGGTTACCAGAACACCAGAGGAATTTTCAATAGAACAAAAAGAAGAGTTTTTAAAAAATATCAAAATTAATGTTCCCGTTTTTTTCACCAAGATTCAATATTCAAAGCTTCTAACACAAAACGGAAAAACGCTCGATTTGACCTTATTGAAGGGCGAAGACTTTTTGCTGGTAACAGGAATTGCGGATACCCATCATTTGGTTGAATATTTAGAAAAACAATATGGATCTTTTGATCATCTCAAGTTTAAAGATCATCATGCTTATTCGCTGGCTGATGCGGAGAGGATAAATGAGCGTGCAAGAGGAAAAATAATTGTGACGACTGAAAAGGATTATGCCAAACTCGAAAAAGTATTAGACAACAACAGTCTGTATTGTCTTAGAATTGAACTTGATTTTGTTTTTAAGGAAGAGCAACAGTTTTTTGAAAAGATGATCAAAGGACTCTAGTTCAAGTGTTTGTGTGCCTTGTAAGATGAACGAACCAAAGGCCCACTTTCAACATGTCTAAAACCTAAATCTTTAGCAACTGCTCCGTATTTTTCAAAGGTTTCGGGTGAAATGAAAGATTTTACGGGTAAATGTTTTTTACTGGGTTGAAGGTATTGACCAATGGTTACGACTTCTACAGATGCATTCCTAAGATCATGTAAGGTTTCATAAACTTCTTCTTCCTTTTCTCCTAGACCTAACATAATCCCGGATTTGGTACGATTGACCCCCATTTGTTTGAGGTATTTCAAGACTTCTAAACTCTGGTCGTATTTGGCTTGAACCCTCACCTCTCTGGTCAATCGTCTTACGGTTTCGAGATTGTGTGAAACTACTTCGGGAGCCGCTTCTATGATACGATCGATATTGGTTCTGTTTCCTTGAAAATCAGGAATGAGGGTTTCCAAAGTGGTATTGGGATTCAATCGGCGAACAGCTTTGATCGTTTCATTCCAGATGATAGAACCCATATCTTTAAGATCATCCCGATCTACGGAGGTAATTACCGCATGTTTAATTTTCATGATTTTAATGGATTGTGCCACCTTTTCTGGTTCCTCCCAATCCACATTTCCAGGTCTTCCTGTTTTGACCCCACAAAATCCACAAGAACGGGTGCAGACGTTTCCTAATATCATAAAGGTAGCAGTACCCTCTGCCCAGCATTCACCCATATTTGGACAACTACCTGAAGTACAGATGGTATTGAGTTTATATTGATCTACAAGCCCTCTTAGTTCGGTGTATTTTTTCCCTGTAGGAAGTTTTACTCTGATCCATTTTGGTTTGCCAACGCCCTTATTTTCCCTTTCTGCTATTTCCAAAAAACATTTTTTTCAAAGATACAAACTAAATTTAGAGACTCAAAAGGTAAACTCCAGTAAAGCCGATCAAGAAAATGATTCCCAAAAGACTAAGAATTTTAATTTTTTGAGAGGGGTGATCCTTGGTGGGCATATGCTTACTGGTGATCAAACGATAATTGAGGATGGCGTAAAAAGGGGCAGTGATGAATGACAAAACAGTAGCAATTTGAACCAAAAGTCCCATTTCGGAAAGTAAAAAAAGAAAGATCAAGCAAGTTCCCAATGCCAGAATGGTGATCCAAAGCATATAATAATCTTTGTTTTTTTGTTGAAAGAGCAATTGTACGGTTTTAGACATAGCTCTTGGAGAGGCATCTAGAGTGGTAATGGTGGTGCTGATCATAGTAGTCAAGGCGGCAACGGCAATTACACTATACCAATTTTCACCCAAGTTTGAGGTATAAAGTTCGATCAATTGGCCTGCAAATTCATTCCCTTTATTGGAGAATTCGAGACCAGAGCCAAACATAACAAGCGCTCCTAAGCCTACAAAACAAACCCCCAAAACAACCGTCGTCAGGTAGCCAATATTAAAATCAAAAAGACCTTCTTTAAGGGATAGTTTGTTTTTCAGGTCATTCTTTTTTTCTAACACCCAAATGGAATGCCAAATAGAAATGTCCATGGGGGCAGGCATCCAACCCATAAAAGCGATGACAAACAACAATCCAGCTCCCTCGGGAAATACTTGCGTAAATTCAAGGGAAGCATTGCCTTTTGAGGAGGCAATCATTAGAGCCAGTATACTGCTTATGGTAAGAACCAACACAATGGCTTTGATTACTTTATCCAAAAGTTGGTAGCGACCGATTAACAATATGCTATAACAGACCGCTGTTACACCTATACTCCAATATATGATTTCGGTATCGACATCAAAGAGGTTGGAAGCCAATCCTGCTGTGACAATGGTAACAGCAGTCTGGATGGTAAACATGGTGGCCATATTGAGAAAAAAATAGATCCACAAATAAATTTTTCCCAGTTTGTAATACCCATCTAGTAAACTTTCTCCAGTGGCCAAAGCATAACGGGGTCCAAACTGAAAAAAGGGATATTTGAAAAGGTTGACCAAGAGCAGTACCCATATCAGCCCCCATCCAAAATCTGCACCAGCTCGGGTAGATTGTACCAAGTGAGATACCCCTATGGCTGCTCCTGCAAAAAGCAAACCTGGACCTAATTTCTTTAACCTAGTCAGCATCTTCTTTTATTTTTTGGTTCAGTAAATTTTTGGCCCTTAAGAGTTTTACTTTTACAGTATTGATGGGTTGATCCATTTTTGTACTGATTTCTTTATAAGAAAGTCCATCAAAAAATCGAAGTCGCAAAATTTTTCGATAGTCTTTTTTGAGTGACCTAATCTTATTGAGTAAAGATTCCAGATTTTGGTTAGTGATCAAAATATCTTCTGGGGAGGGTTGATCTTCATTGGTAAACGCCTGAAGATCTGAGGAGTAGGAAAGTGTTTGGAGATTTATTTTATTATTTTCCTTTCTCAACAAATCGTTGTAAATGTTTTTAGAAATGGTCAAGAGCCAAGTTTTGAATTCAAATTGATCGTTGAAAGTAGAGATTCGATCAAAGGCTCGAGCGAATGTAATTATTGAAATTTCTTCCGCAAAATCTTTATTTCCAGTTTTTTTCAACTGAAAATTATAGAGATAACTCCAATGATAATTGAAAAGTTCGTTGAAAGCTTTTTGATCTTGCTTTTGAGCTTTTCCAATAACAAGTTTAACATTCTTCATAGGGAGATTGAAGAAACAGGATTAATTGTGCTGAGGGTTTGTTTTGCAATTTTGCTCCGAAGGCAATTTTCCGCAATAGCTGCAAGTTTCATTCTCTTTGTTAAGAAAAGGGCTTTGACTGGCACAAGTACCAGAAAATTCCCCTCCCTTTTTTGCCCAAATTTTAATTGCAATTCCAGCGAAAGCAAGAGCTAATAGGACGAAAGTTATAAGAAATAGCTTCATAAGTGTGGTGTAAAATTAGCAAAAATTATCATCTTCGGGATGGGATGACTCAACTTAATAATTTGTAGGAATTTACGCACAAATCTTATTTGTCTCATTTTACCAATTATTACTTTGAATAAACCAAAATAATTAAAAAACGCCCGATTATAACGCCGCATCTTCTAGTCTAGCCAATTTGACGGAAATTCGAATTGAAATCATTTGGTACCCAAATCATACTTTCAATGTTTTGAATGTACCCTAAACTAAATTTATCATGAAAACACAAACTCTTCTGGGATCTCCAGATAAATTTACTTCCTCTGAATTCACTGTTCTGAAATCTATGGCATTAGGTTTGAGTTGCGATGAAATTAGAAACCTTCTTGGTTTAAAAGGCGATAAATATGAATCTCTATGTCAAGGTCTGTTCCAAAAACTCGGAGCATCAAATCACTACACTGCTGTAAAAAAAGCATATCAAAATAAATATCTCGATCGGAAGGAACTCTCCTTGGAGGATTTAAAATCATTTTCATTAGAGTTCGCTTATAAAAATGTTGAAAAATTGAAAATCAATCCCACAGATCCAAAACACTTGCTTTGGGAATTCTATGACCTTCTTTTAGATTTCCATTTTCAGCTTGAAAATAAGCAATTATAAAAAAATCCCACCGAAGCGGGATTTAAGATTTCATCTACGGCATTAAGCCTTATTGTGATAAGATTGAGTAACAAAGATAAATAAACCCCAAGATACATGTCAAATTTACTAGGACTTTCTTTAGATGTTGGAGCTATAGGTTGGACTCTAATAGACAGTGATTCTAAAAGGGTAAAAGATATGGGAACCTACGTATTTCCTATAGGTTCTGAGAATTATGGATCAGGCAATAGGGAGGTTTCTAAAAATTCATTAAGGACTCTAAACCGTTCCAAAAGAATGGGCTACAGTCGTAAAAGGAGACGTAAGAATTTTCTGATAAAACTACTTGTAGCTCATGAAATGTGTCCCCTAAAAAAGTCCCATATCCACAAAGAGGCATTCAAAAGTTGCTTTCAAAGAAAAGAATTTGTTGATTGGATGAAATTGAACCCCTATCAATTGAGGGCCAAAGCTGTCAATGAAGAAATTAGCCTGCATGAATTGGGTCGGATATATTATCACATATTAATCAGAAGAGGATTTCCTTTTGGAAAGAGGAATACAGATTCAAAAACCAATACTTTGTTTACGGGAATCCCTCATTTTAATAGGCTCGGAATCAGAGATTTAGAAAGAAAGAAGAAGGAGGAAACTTTGGGTCAGTACTTCAATTCCCTTTTGCCACCCGAAAATGTTTCATACAAAAAGGCGGAAGAGAGAATCAGAAATAGATTTGTCAATAGGGAAATGTATATTGAGGAGGCTCACATTATTTGGAATAAACAAACTACTTTTCATACTGAGTTAAATGAAGAATTAAGAAATAAATTAATTGGTTCTCCTGAGGGGAATTCAGTTTCCATAGGTGCAGTGTTTTTTCAAAAGCCGCTGCGCTCTCAAAAACACAAAGTTGGTAAATGTACATTTGAGCCTAATAAATCCCGATGCGCTATTTCCAACCTTGTCTATCAAGATTTATTGGCCTATAAATGGATCAATACTATCAAAAAAGACGGAGGTTGCCTATCCCACGAAGAAAGTGAAAAAATTTATCGTTTTTTCATGGCCAATAGCCGATTTAAGTTTTCGGAAATCAAGCAATTACTTGGAGCTGTAAATTTACAGTTCAACAAAAAAAACAGTGATGTAATTTATGGATCTAGTTTAAATAGCAGGCTCTCTAGGGAGGATCTTTTTGGTATGGACTGGTTCGATCTGCCTTTTTCAAAACGGAAAGATATATGGCATGCATTATACTTTTTTAATAACAGTGATCAGTTACAAATCCATGCCCAACAAAAATGGGGTCTAGGAGAACTTGCTGCACAGAAAATTGCAAAGTTGGAGGTCAATAAAAGATATGCCCCAATCAGTGAAAAAGCAGCTAAAAACATCCTTTATTTTCTCAAAAGAGGAGTGAGTTATCAGCTTTCAATTGTTCTGGGAGGCGTTAAAAATAGCTTGAGTAGTGTGTGGGACAATATCGAAGAGACCGACATTCAGTTTATTATTAATAGGGTTGTTAGTCTATACAGGCAGAATGTAAGAAGTGGATTTCTTCCTAAGCTCAAAGAATTTTTAATCGATGAAATGCAGTTTTCAGATTTTCAAATCAAGAAACTTTACGGCCTTCAAGTTCAGAACTCTGATTTCACCGTTAGCAAAAAATTTCCTTACGGTGCAAAAGAGGATAAAGAAATCAATGATTTTAAAATCCGCTTTTAAAGAACACTCTTTTTCAAGCCCGAAAAATCATCAATTCTGTTGTCGATAAATATGGAACTATTGATGAAATAAAGGTAGAACTCAATACCAATCTTAAAACCAATAAATTTCAACGGTATATCTATCGCTTGGATCAAAAAAGAGTTGCAAATAATCGTTACCGTTATATCAATAGAATTGGATCATTATCCGAGAATATTACTCAACTCAACCTTCTAAAAATGGAATTATGGGAAGAGTGTAGTGGAATTTGTCCTTACAGCGGAGAACCCATCCCTTTGGAAACCTTATTTACGGACAATATCAAAGTGGTGTATATTCACCCTTGGTCAAAGTCTCTCAATGATAGTTCTGTCAATAAAACACTTTGCTACAGTTACTTTGCTGAAAGGTTGGATGAAAATTCACCTTATGAATTTTTTAGTGATAATCCCGAACAATGGGAAAAGGTAGTTGATCGAGCGGCGGATTTATTTTCCAATAGTATCAATTATCCCGCTAACCAGAAAAAATTCAGAAAGTTTGTTAAAAGATACTACCAAAGAAATTACATTAAGAATCAATTAGATGACCCAAATTTTGTGAGCCGGGAAGTCGCATGCCTTTTGAGTAAGGTCTGTGTGAGGGTGTCCATTTCATCAGATTACACTACCGATCATATGATTCATGCCTTTTCTTTAGATAAAATCATCGATCCTACCCATGAAAAATTCAGGTATAGGGATCATAGAAATTATGGACTCAAATCCTATATAGTAGCCATAAGAGATAACGATTATCTGAAAGAGTTGTCGATTAGAAATAAATATTCGACTCTAAATAATGCGCCTCTTTTTCCTATTCCACATGATGATTTTAGAAATGAAGTGAATTATTTCATTAACAACATGTTGGTAGCTCACAAGAAACAGTATCGTTTTTATAGCACCAGAAAAGTAAATTATAAATCAGGTGATCAAATTGTCAGTAACAGAGGTTTTGCCCCTAGAGGTTCACTCCATAGAGACTCAATGTATGGCAAACGAACACCGCCCAATCTCAAAACGGCCTATCATATTAGAAAGCCATTGGAGAGTATAAGAACCATGGGGCAAGTGGAAAAGATAGTTGACGTAAATGTAAAGAATGCTGTTCTTAAGGTATTAAAAAATGCCAATCTTTCCGATGAGAATACTTTTTCACCCCAACAAGTTTTTTTTAAGAATTATGTCAATGGATCAAAAAAGACAAAGGTATTTCTTCCTAATAAAAATGGAGATCCAGTTCCTGTAAATAAGGTGAGAATTCGCGAGGCCCTTAATTCGGCCGTAAAACTCAAAAAAGATATTGATCAATATGTGAATTTGAGAAAGAACCATCATGTCTTAATTTATAGAGATGAGAATCAGGATTTAAATGAGGAAGTGGTGAGTTTTTGGGAAGCAATCAAAAGAATAGAATCCGGAGCTTCACTTTACCAATTACCCAATGATGACTGCGAAATGGTCACTGCTCTTCATATCAATGATATGTTTTTAATGGGTGTTAATGATTTAAAGGAACCCGTTGAAGATCTGACCAAAGATAATTTAGTAAAGCATTTGTATAGGGTTCAAAAATTATCGAGTCGCTTTTATGAATTTCGCCAAGCACACAATAATCAGTTGGATGCTACTGAATACCCTAATTATATAAGAATCAACAATTTTGGCTCTAGAAAAACAGGGTGGTCAACATACCAACCCCTCAAAGTCGAAATAAGTCCCATTGGAGATTTAGTGGTAGCTGAAGAAAGATATTTATATAATACCCAAAAATTAATTTTATGAAGTGATCCCCCAAAGCTTAAAGAATAGAGGATTAGGGAATACTCTATTTCTCCAACAACATTACAATTTCATTAAATAAATATAGTGTTGTGGTTTGATTGAATTTTTAAAGTTAGGGGGACATTCATAATTTATCAGAATAAGAACTAATTTTCCAACAAAATTTTGAAGAAATAAATTCCGAACAAGACTGTTATTGAGAATTTTAGAAATACTCCAGTGATAAATCCAATTAATGAGCCACTAGCTGCCTTGAGTGCAGTGCGTTTGTCATCTGGATTGTTAATTAACTCTCCAATAAATGCACCAGTGAAAGTTCCAAGGAAAATTCCTAGCGGTCCCAAAAATATTAATCCAACTATCAGTCCTATAGTGGCACCAATAATACCTGATTTTGTTCCTCCAAATTTTTTGGCACCAATAATCGGGATAAAGTAATCTAAAATAAAAACACCAATAGCAATTGAAAGTGTAATTCCTAAAAAAGTAAAATCTGGGGACACAAAAGTAGTCTGATGTAAAATCAATAATGCCACCCAAGCAGTTATAGGGCCTGGAATGACAGGCACAAAACTTCCAATTAGACCTATAATAATGAGTAAAATTCCAATGATGATAAGTGCTAAATCCATATTTAAATTTGAGGTTTTTGATTTTTTCTATTCTTAAAAATAAAGATGTTTAAATAATAAATACTTGAAAAGTTCGTATTTTTAAAAATCATTAAATATCCATTATGAAAAGAAGAGTTTTTTTTTCAATAGTTTTAATTCCACTATTTTTAATTCAATTGACCTCCTGCGAATTGTTTGAGTCGACAACTGTTTCCAGTAAGGAGATCAAAAAAGCGTCAACTTGGTCAAAAAAAGACCAAGCTCCCAGTTTTCCCGAGTGCGAATCTCTTGAAGAAAAAGATCAATTGGATTGCTTTCAAAATATCATTTCAGAACAATTGATGGCGTCTATTATCGACACAAATTTTGTAGCCCCTTATCCACTAGACGACAATATTGTTTTAACTCTAAAAGTCGATAAGAAAGGTGCTTTTAGTTTGTTGGAGGCCGAGATACCCAATAGCGTTTTGGGAGCATTGCCTGATTTAGAGTCAAGGATAAATGATGCTGTCACCAATTTACCTAATGCACTTCCAGCAACCAAAACCAATGTAGGAGTTTATGTTGACACACAGTTTTCCCTACCGATCCAAATCAGGGCTCAGCCCGTTGAATGAGCTTGGAAGATCAAATCATCTTAGGAATCGACCCTGGAACCACGATCATGGGGTTCGGATTGATAAAGGTCGAGAAAGGGGAGATGAAGCTCCTTCAAATGCATGAGCTCCAGCTAAAAAAATACGATAATCATTACCTTAAACTTAAGCAAATCTTTGAAAGAACCCTTGGACTTATTGAGGAATACCACCCGAATCAGATAGCGATTGAAGCTCCTTTTTTTGGTAAAAACGTTCAATCAATGCTCAAACTGGGAAGGGCTCAGGGGGTTGCAATGGCTGCTGGCTTGTATCGTGAAGTTCCAATAACCGAATATTCTCCCAAAAAGATAAAGATGGCGATTACTGGAAGTGGAAATGCTTCAAAGGAACAGGTCGCCAAGATGTTGCAAAGCTTTTTTAAAATTAAAGTCCTACCTAAGAATCTTGATGCCACCGATGGTTTGGCCGCTGCCGTATGCCACTTTTTCAATCAGGGTAGGCCCGAAAAAACCAATAGCTATAGTGGTTGGCAGGCCTATGTCAATCAAAATCCCAAAAAAGTTAAATCAGGTTAATGGCGGGTATTTATTTTCATTTTCCTTTTTGCCGTCAAGCTTGTCATTACTGTAATTTTCACTTCTCTACCCAATTGAAGCATCAAGAAAAAATGCTTCGAGGATTTGAAAAAGAGATAGAATTGAGAGCCGAGCAGTGGCCTGATGCGCTTGATAGTATTTACTTTGGAGGAGGTTCTCCCTCTTTGTTATCTCCTGCGTCTGTCGAAAAATTGATCAATGCCGTCACCAAAAATTTCAAACTTGGAGAAAGTGTTGAAATTACTATAGAGGTCAATCCAGATGACGTTTCCTTTGAATATTTGGAAGCGATGTCAACTATTGGGATTAATCGTTTAAGCATCGGTATTCAGTCGTTTTTGGATAGTGAATTGAAATTGATGAATCGGATTCACAGCGCAGATCAAGGAATGAAATCCATTGAGTGGACGGCAAAGCTTTATGACAACTTTTCTGTTGATTTGATTTATGGAATTCCTTCGAGTGATCTCTCCAGTTGGAAAAAAAATCTGAATCAAGCCTTGTTTTTTGAGGCTCCCCATCTTTCGATTTATGCTCTTACCGTTGAACCCAAAACGGTGTTGGCGCATCAGGTGAAAAATAAAAAGATTCAACTCTTAGATGAGGATTTGGTTAAGAGTCAATACGACTGGATGGTTGATAGGATGGAGGGAGCAGGATATGAAAACTATGAATTTTCTAATTTTAGTAAGCCAGGCTTCAATGCAGTAAACAATTCCAATTATTGGAAAGGTAAAGCCTATATCGGGATTGGTCCTGCAGCCCATAGCTATGATGGTAAAAGAACGAGAAGTTGGAATCCTTCCAATAATATAAAATATCTAAATTCCATTCAACAGGGAATTTTGCCTGCTCAATCTGAGATTTTGAATACCCATGATGCTTTTAATGAGTATTTGATGACGAGTTTGAGAACCTCTTGGGGGGTTTCACTCAAAAAAATCAACCAAACTTTTGGGAAACACTACTCGGATTACTTGGAAAAGCAAGTGGAAAACCATCTGATTGATCAAAGGGTTTATTGGGATGGAGATGCTTTGAAAGTTACTAAAAAAGCCAAATTTCTGACAGACGGGATCGCCTCAGACCTTTTTTTACTTAAATACTAAGTTTTATTTATCTTCGTATAATTTCGAAAAATAGGGGTGGAAAAGGGAAATGGTTTCGATGCCCTTTAAGAAATTGTCTATACCGTAGTGTTCATTGGGGGAATGAATTGCATCACTATCAAAACCAAAGCCCATAAGTAAAGTTTTAGTTTCCAAAACTTTTTCGAACATGGGAACAATGGGAATACTCCCTCCGTCTCTCTTGGCATGAGGAACAACCCCAAAAACATCCTTGTAGGCCTTTTCGGCCGCCTTATAAGCCAAAGAATCGGTGGGGGTGACATACGCATTTCCTCCATGATGGGTGGTAACTTCAACTTTTACCCCTTTGGGTGCAATTGCTTTAAAATGTTGCTCAAACAATTGACTGATATTTTGCCAATCTTGATTGGGTACCAATCGCATAGAAATTTTTGCATGGGCATGACTTGGGATGACTGTTTTGGCTCCCTCGCCTGTGTAACCCCCCCAAATTCCATTGACATCGAGTGTCGGACGAATTGATCTACGATCCAGTGTGGTGAATCCTTTTTCTCCCATCACAGCTTCGATTCCTATAGAGGCTTTAAAACTATTTTCATCTGTTCCATTCTCATTCATTTTCTTTCGCTCCAATTCAGAAATTTCTTCCACTTGATCATAAAAACCCGGAATGTTTACCCTTTTGTTTTCATCATGTAGGGAGGCAATCATATCGCATAAAACATTAATTGGATTGGCTACCGTCCCACCGTAAAGCCCTGAATGGAGATCCCTATTGGGACCAGTTACGCTAACCTCCATATAACTCAATCCCCTTAATCCTGTTGTGATTGCTGGATTTTCTATACTGTTGATTCCTGTATCAGAGATGAGTATAATATCCGATTGCAACATGCTTTTGTGATCGGTGATAAATTTTTCCAAGTGGTCGCTTCCCACTTCTTCTTCCCCTTCAATTATAAATTTTATATTATTTGTGAGGGCGTTGTTTTTCTTTAGTAGTTCAACCGCTTTAAGATGCATCAACATTTGCCCTTTATCATCACAAGCTCCTCTGGCAAAAATTGCACCCTTGGGATGCAAGTCTGTTTTTTTAATTACAGGTTCAAAAGGAGGACTCTCCCAAAGTTCTAGAGGATCGGGTGGTTGAACATCATAATGACCGTAGACCAAAACAGTTGGTGCTGTCTCTGACACTAAGATTTCTCCATAAACCACAGGGTGGCCTTCTGTCTCGTAAATTTGAACTGAAGAACATCCGATATCATTGAGGGCATTTTCTATCCATATTGCTGTTTTTTTCACATCCTCTTTGTAATGAGGATCTGCACTAATGGAAGGAATTTTGAGCAATTCAATGAGTTGTTCAATAAAAATATCCTTTTGGTTTTGGAGTTGTTTTTTCATGATTTTTTCTAATACCATAAATGTACAAAACATTGTTTCTTTTTTCTTTTGGTAGAAAATCATTTTAGGAAAACTTGATTATATTTGTGCTCGTTTTACCAAGCGGGTGTGGTGAAATTGGTAGACACGCTAGATTTAGGATCTAGTGCTTCACGGCGTGGGGGTTCGAGTCCCTTCACCCGCACAAAAAAACCTCTATTGTTGAATAGAGGTTTTTTTTATAAAAATTAAATGGTGTTGATCACTTTTACTCTAGTATCTCATAGCAAAGTTTGTTGCCAGTAGATTCTAGATGTTGCTAATTTAACTAAGCTTTGATGATGATGATCTGAGCTTGAGCGTGAATGGCATTATTTTCTTTTGCATATTCCATAATATCTTTTCCTTCATCGCAAGTAGGTTCTACCAACATAGCTCCATAAGTTGCTAATAGTAAAATCATTTCTGCCTTGTCGTGAATGGCTGCATGGATGATTAATGGTTTACCATTGATTTTCATTCTGGGATTTATTGTACCCGACTGAATGAGTTGCTCAATGAAGTCATAGTCTTCTGTTTGAATGGCAGTTAATGCCTTTTCTTCTATAAGTTCTAAATTTTCTTTTACAGCTTCAATGGTTAGACTGTCTTTGGGAATTAAAACTTCATTTGCACTTAACGTTGTTAAGGAAATTAGGAGCGTGAAGAGTAAATATTTTTTCATTTCAATTATATTTTTTATTTGATACAAAGATATTTCTGAAACGATAAAGTTTGTTCAATAAAATTACCTTAGTAGTGTACTATATTATCAAAATAATTAACAATAACTAATTTAAAGGTAAAAATAATGATTTTAAACATTTAACATTAAATTAAATATAATTTAAAGTAAAAAATATCCACTTATTTTTCGAAATTTCTATTATGAGTTTTTTTTTATGAAATTGATGGATCCAAAAATGAATTCTGTAGAAAACCCTGAGTGTTGAAAAGCCCTTTAATTTTAATATTTGAGGCAAGAAATATTATGAAAGTAGTAAGAAAAAAAACTGATCTTAAAAACCAATTTCTACATTTAAATCAGTTTTATCCAAATCCAAAAAGGAAAGTTTATTTGATTGATCTATCGACCTTAAAATAATCTAATTTAATGTCATCCAAACCATCTTTATCAAAGGGATATTCCATTTGATCTTGAATGTTGTAGAGAGAAATGAGAATAAATTCGCTGAGAATGATAACAAAATAAGTCAATCCAACTGGGTTTTCCAATCCGATCTTATTGATGATGGTAGGGGTATAAATCACAGGAAACATGTATATAAAGATCAAACAATAAGCTTTCAAGCTGATAGGGGTCCTGTGGGTGTGAATGGCAATTAGATTTTCTTGTGATACATGAACATCTCTAATAAATCTAAAAATCTTTTGCTTAACACCTCCAGATAATTCTTCGTTATGTTTTTCAATGAACTCAAAGATTAACTCTGTTTTGGCATCAATTTTATCGGTGTTATAATTCGACTGAGAAAGATGATCTAAAAAGGAGTTGGAGAGGTCATTTAAGATTGCTTTGATTTCTTTTTTGGCTTCGTCGGGAAGTTTGGCGGCGTTCATAAAAAAATAGGTAATCGTTTTAATGGCACCCCTGTGTAAACTCAAAAATTCCAAAGCCTTTTCCCGTCTTTTGAACGCCCCTCTGATGGCAAAAACCAAAGGAAAAATAATTGCTATACTGATTAAAGTAAGATCAATATTATAGATGATTTCAAAATTGTAGGCACAAAAAGGCACCAATAAGGAAAGCACTATTGTTATTAGCGTTCGATGGTTAATTATGGAAAGATATCTAATCACAATTTTTTTATTATTTTCGTTAAAACTATTAACTATATTATGAATAAGCAAATGTTTTTTTTATTGGCATTATTGTTTTTGAATTCTGTTAGTGCACAGATCGAACAGAAATCAGATCTATTGTTCAAAAATCAGGACCCATTAAAAATCAAATTAAGTTATTCAAACAAAGAGATTCGCCTTGAAACCGACGATACAACCTACATTAAAACCACGATGTCTTTTTGGAACGATAATAAATGGAATGATCTTGAAGTTTCTTTACGCGCCAGGGGTAACTTTAGAAGATCCAAGTGTTATTTTCCTCCCATTAAGATGAAAATAAAAAAATCAAAAGCAGAAGGCTCCTTATTTGAGGGGAACAAAAATCTAAAACTGGTTGTTCCTTGTTTAATTCAAGACGAAAAAAATGACAACATTGTTCAAGAGTTTATTGCCTACAAGCTTTATGAAAAGATTTCTCCCTTTCACTTTCAAACCCGAATGGTTGAGATTGAGTTTGTAGAAATCAAAAAAAATAAGACAATAGTTCATAACCTCAAAGGTTTCCTCATTGAGGATGATAAGCGTGTTGCTGATCGGTTTGAAGGAAAATCTTTTGAAAGGTATATCCATCCCAAAGCCATGGATGACATGACCTCTATTCAAAACACAATGTTCCAATTTATGATTGGAAACACCGACTTTTCCGTTGCCTATCAACACAATGGAAAATTATTATACGTTGATAAAAAAATCTATCCATTGCCTTATGATTTTGATTTGTGTGGTATGGTGGATGCCAGTTATGCAATTGTAAATACTAAACTAGGAATCAATACTGTCAAGGATAGAAAATATCGAGGTTTTAAAAGAGATGAATCCATGGTTCAGGAGGTTCGGGATCAATTATTAAGTAAAAAGGCTCAATTTTTTCAAATTATAGATGATCAGCAACCCAGATTTGAATTGGCCTCTGAATTTGAAAGCACAAAAACTTTCTTATCTAGTTTTTTTGAGATTTTAGAGGACGATAGAGATTTTGAAAAAGAGGTAATTCAAAATATGAGAACCAAGTAAGCTTAATTCATGTCTAAAGCTTCAATCATTTTATGAAAGATTTGGTTGTTTTCATAAATCCCTGTAAAAAGTTCTGAAAATTTCCCATAGCTAAACACTGGCACCATAGTGGCTGAATGCCCTACAGTATTAAAACTAGTAACCATCTCAAAATTTTTGGTTTTACCCATAGTAATGGCCAATCCTCCTGTTTCATGGTCGGCGGTTACAATTACCAAAGTGTTGGAGTTGTTTTTTGCATAATTGAGCGCAACCTCAATGGTATTGTTGAACTCTATAAACTCTGAGGTAATGTAATCAATATCATTGGCATGGCCTCCCCAATCGATTTGTGAGCCTTCTACCATTAGGAAGAAGGGTTCTTTTCGGCTGTCCAACTTATCCAAAGTAGCCGTTAAGTAATCTGCCAATAACGGGGCTCTACCTTCCATTATTGATGGGGGTTCGTCATCATAAGTAAACAAGCCTATTCGCTCGGCATCCGATTTTTTATAAGCTCTAAAGCTTTTGACAACATCCACAGTATTCATCTCTTTGATGAGATCTCTGTTGTCTGTTCTTTTATTAAAATGCTTTTTCCCTCCACCTATAAAATAATCAATATTACTCTCACTCAGTTGAACGGCAATTTCTTCATATTTTTTTCGGGAATCAATATTGGCATAAAATGAGGCTGGGGTTGCATGGACGATACTGGAATTTGCGATCAGTCCGGTGTTGTATCCATTCTCTTCGCAAATTTCTAAGACGGATTCAAGTTTTTTATTATCTGAATTAATCCCAAGAACATAATTGTAAGTTTTTTCACCACAAGCCATGGCAGTCCCTGCAGCAGCAGAATCCGTTACCAAATTATTTATGGAATGGGTTTTGGAAAGCCCGATGACAGGAAAATCTTCTAAGACAGTTTGGTTATTGTTGGTATACATTCCAGCGGATATCTGACTTAAGCCCATTCCGTCACCAATCATTAGAATGACATTTAAAGGAGTATCCGCTTGTTGTGCATGACCAATGGCCAGAGGAAACAATAAGGAAATTAATATCTTATTCATAATTTATATTTTGTAGGCAAAAATAGATAAAATGAAATTTACTCAATCCCGTGCTTTCTAATTATTTTAATTACACCTTGGCTGGCACCCCTTCCCAATCTGACATAATCTTTATTGATTTTACCCATTCGCTCAGTCAATTTTTTATTATTCATCAATGCGATGTATGTTTTTTTAAATTCGTTTGGAGATTGCACGCTAAAAATCCCCCCTTTTTTCTCCAATAAAACAGCTTCCTGAAACCTGCTGAAATACCTTCCCATAACAACTGGAATTCCGTAGGCTGCAGGTTCCAATGTATTGTGTAAGCCCCCTTTTTTCATTCCTCCACCCACATATGCAAATTTTGCATAGCGATAAATTTTAGCCAGTTGACCGATGGTATCAACGATCATTATTTTTTTATCTGCATCGTTTTTCTCATCGTAATTACTCCACTTGGTGTAGGGCAATTCAATCCGTTTGGCTAGATTCTCTAAGGATTGCTTAGAAATTTCGTGGGGGGCAATAATGATTTTAATGGACGTGGAATTTTTCAATAAATGATCCATTAATATATAGTCTTCGGGCCATGTACTGCCCGCGACAAAACATTCCTGATTGCCAAGAAAATTTTCAATGATCTCAAGCTTCTCTTTTTTTTTGGTCAGATCGTATACACGGTCCATACGGGTGTCTCCACTTATACTAACCTGATTAATGCCGATTGAATTCAATAGTTTTTTTGATTCATCGTTTTGAACAAAAAAGTGTTTTACGCTATAAAGTATATTCCTGTAGCCTCTCCCAATACTTTTAAAGAACAATTGATTTGGTCTAAAAATACTTGAGACAGAATAAATAGGGATATTCTTTTTGGAGAGACCATTGAAGTAGTTCAGCCAGAATTCATATTTCACAAAAATAGCTCGATCGATTTTACAAAAATCAAGGAATCGGTTAACGTTTTTGGTGGTGTCCCAGGGCAAATAGCAAATGCAGTCTGCGGCATCAAAATTTTTTTGAACCTCGTAGCCCGACGGTGAAAAAAAAGTAAGTAAAATTTTATGTTTTGGAAAAGCCCGTTTGTATTCCATAATCACTGGGCGTGCTTGTTCAAACTCCCCCAGTGAAGCTACATGAAACCAAACCCAATTGCCTCGGTTGACTCCATTAGATTCTAAATGATCAAATACTACTTTACGCCCTGATACAAAAAGTCGAAGTTTATTGGAGAACAAGGCCAAAAACTTCAATATGGGATAGCTGAGATTTAAAATCAGATTGTAAGTAAGCCGAAACATCATAGAATCAAAAATAGTTTTTAATATCAATTGCGTAAAGCAGAATCCTTTTTTTAATTTTGTGGTGTAATAAAAATTATGAAGAAGATTGAAATGGTTGACCTCAAAGGTCAATACAGACACATTAAAGAGCAGGTCAATAAGTCCGTTTTGGAAACCATCGAATCTGCGATGTTTATCAATGGTCCTAAGGTTAAAAGTTTCCAAGATCACCTCGAAAAATATTTGGATGTAAAGCATGTCATCCCTTGTGCGAATGGAACGGATGCTCTCCAGATTGCTTTGATGGGTTTGGGTTTGAAACCAGGAGACGAAGTTATCACAGCCGATTTTACCTTCGCAGCCACTGTCGAAGTGATTTCCCTTTTGGGGCTGACCCCCGTTTTGGTTGATGTAGATCCCAAGACATTCAATATCGATCTTCCTTCTATAGAAAAAGTAATTGGCCCTAAAACAAAAGCCATCATTCCAGTTCATTTGTTTGGTCAAGCCGCTGACATGGAGGAAATTCTAGCCTTGGCCAATAAACACAACCTTTATGTAGTTGAGGACAACGCACAATCCATAGGAGCGAATTACACGTTTTCTGATGGAAGCAAAAAGAAAACAGGAACTTTGGGTCATATAGGAACAACCTCATTTTTTCCCTCCAAGAATTTGGGGGCTTATGGAGATGGCGGCGCCATTTTTACCAATGATGATGAACTGGCGCATACGATTAGGGGAATGGTCAATCATGGGATGTATATTAGGTATCAACATGATGTAGTGGGTGTTAATTCACGTCTTGACTCAATTCAAGCAGCCATACTCGATATTAAGCTAAATTATCTTGACTTTTACAATGAATCCAGAAAGGCTTCCGCTCTAAAATACAACCAGCGTTTGGCCGATCACCCCAATTTGATCACCCCCTTTAGAAAAGGAGATTGTGACACCCATGTTTATCATCAGTATACCCTAAAGGTAATTGATGGAGATCGAGATGGATTGATTAATCACCTTAATGAAAAAGGCATCCCTTGTGGAGTGTACTATCCCATTCCTTTGCACTTACAAAAGGCTTATACCAATGATCATTACAATGCCGATGATTTTAAAGTAACACTAGAAATTGTCAATCAGGTGGTTTCTTTGCCTATGCACTCAGAATTGACTGACGATCAAATCGATTTTATTACCGATACGGTCAAATCATTTTTGGGATAATGTTATATTTCCGCGCCAGAAACCAATACTTCAGTAGAAATTTTCCGAATCAAACCCTGTAAAACTTTTCCAGGTCCTACTTCTATATAGTTTGTGATTCCTGCCTCAATCATAGCATTAACACTTTGTGTCCATCGGACGGGAGCTGTCAACTGAGCGATCAAATTTTTCTGAATTTCTTCTGGATCACTCACGGCAGATGCCGTGGTATTTTGGTAAATAGGACATAAAGGAGCAGAGAAATTTGTAGAATCAATGGCATTGGCCAGTTCAGTTCTGGCAGGCTCCATTAATGGAGAGTGGAATGCCCCACCTACAGGCAAAACCAAAGCCCTTCTGGCTCCAGCAGCTTTTAGATCTTCACAAGCCGATGTTATGGCATCTAAGCTCCCTGAAATGACCAGTTGTCCTGGACAATTGTAGTTGGCAGCCACCACCACACCAGCGGTTTGTTGGCATATTTCTTCCACTATATTGTCTTCCAATCCTAAGACAGCAGCCATGGTTCCTTCACTGAGATTACAAGCTTTTTGCATGGCCTCTGCTCTTTTAGAAACCAATTTCAACCCCGATTCAAAATCAATGGCACCTGCTGCAGTTAGTGCTGAAAATTCTCCCAAGGAGTGCCCAGCTACTGCATCGGGCTGAAAATCAATACCCATTACTTTTGCTGTGATAACCGAATGAAGATAAATAGCGGGTTGGGTTACTCTGGTTTGCTGAAGATCCTCTTTGCTTCCTTCAAGTAGGATGGTCGAAAGGTCAAACCCCAATATTTCATCCGAGGCTTGAAACATCTCTTTGGCAATTTCGAATCGATCAAAAAGGTCTTTTCCCATGCCGGGAAACTGAGAACCTTGTCCAGGAAATAGGTATGCTTTCATATAGGAATTATTTTTTAGTGTAGGTTTTAAAAGAATATTCAAAATCCGAATGAACCATGCGTTCTTCTTTTTCGATGCCCCATTCTTTTAAATTGATTTTTGGAAAAAACACATCTCCTTCAAATTGGGAGTGAATTTCTGTTAACTCTATAACATCAGCCAATCCAATTGCCTGTTCATAAATTTGACCACCACCAATCACAAATGGTTGTTCATCGTCTTTGGCGTATTCAAGCGCATCCTTGATGCTGTGACAAACGGTAATTCCCTCTTTGGAATAGTTTTGGTTTCGGGTTACCACTATGTTATGACGGTTGGGCAATGCCTTGGGTAAGGATTCAAAAGTTTTTCTTCCCATTATAATGGCATGTCCAGTTGTAAGGCGTTTAAACCGTTTGAGATCCTCTGGCAAATGCCAAATCAATTGATTGTCTTTCCCCAAAACCCTGTTCTGATCAATGGCTGCAATAAGAGTAACTTTAGAAACTTTTGAGGACTCACTCAGTGTTGAAGCATTAGCTGTTGTAGCATCTTTCATACCTTCAGAATTCATAAAATTAATGGAAGAGTTTTTTTGATTTTGGACTTAAAAAAGAAATAACCTTCAAAATATATCGAAATAGACTAATTTTGTATAAATGTACGTTTTCTAATTTATTTATGACCTTTGATAACGATTTCCCAGCTCTGAAATCAAGTACATATTTTAATACTGCATATGTGGGACTGATGTCTCGGTCGTTGTATGAATTCAGATCAAATTTTGAAAAAAATTATTTGCTCAACGCCGATCAATATAAAATTGATGCTTATGATCGTTTGGATCAGACTCATGCTACTATCGCGGCTTTTATTGGTTCAAAGAAAGAGCAAACCTATTTCGTTTCTAATTTCTCAGCAGGCATAAGATTTGTCTTGGATAGCTTTCCCAAGGGAAGTAATGTTTTATACCTAAAAGATGATTATCATTCACTGGTTGAAGCCCTTGAGGAGAGAGATTTCAATCATTTTGGCCTTAGTATTGAGGAGCGAATAGAGGAGAAAATTGGACAGGCTCTAACTCAAAATAAGTTTCATGCTTTGGTCATCAGTATCGTTCAGTTCACCCATGGCTTAAAAATTGATTTTGATTTTTTACATCATATCAAAGAAAAATACCCAAAGCTTCTTATTGTAGGCGATGCCACCCAACATATTGGTACTGACCTTTTTGATTTTGAATCTTCGCCTTTTGATGCGGTTGTTTGTAGTGGATATAAATGGTTGTTAGCTGGTTTTGGTAACGGTTTTATTGCTTTATCAGATCATTTTTTTGCAGAAACAAATTTGAGTCGGGAGGATTTTTACCAAAAGGTATTTTCTGGACATTTTAATATTCTGGGGGCGGCTTCTTTGGTATTTGCATTGGAGTATTTAAAAGCCAATGATTTTGAAAAACTGGTAGAAAAAAATAAAGTACTCAGCCAAAATTTAATAAGTGAACTAACCAATATTGGATGGATTCCCGAATATCACCAACGCAAACCTCAAAGTTCTATCGTTAGCATTTCCACGGATGAAGCGGTATTAAATCAATTGCAAGATCAAGGGATAAGGGCTTCATACCGAGGCAAATACCTTAGATTTTCTATGCATTTTTACAATTCCAATGAGGAAATAGAGAAATTAATTACTCTTCTTAAGCAATCTATTACCGTTTGATCTAAATGGCTACTTTACCCCGAATCAACGGGTGTGGATCATACCCATTAAGGGTAAAATCTTCGTATTTAAAATCAAAAATATCTTTGATTTCTGGATTTAATACCATCTGGGGCAGAGGTTTTGGTTTTCTACTGAGTTGTTCTTCCAGTTGCTCACGGTGATTGGAATAAATGTGAACATCTCCAAAAGTATGGACAAAGGTGCCAGGTTTTAGATCACAGACTTGGGCAACCATCAAATTCAAAAGTGCATAGGATGCGATGTTGAATGGAACCCCTAAGAACAAATCGGCACTTCTTTGATAGAGTTGACATGAGAGTTTACCATCGGCTACATAAAATTGAAAAAAGGCATGGCAGGGGGGAAGTGCAGCTTTGTTATTCGCTACATTTTCTGAAAACGAAACAGAAGTATCGGGCATCACACTGGGATTCCATGCCGATACCAGCATTCTCCTGCTGTCTGGATTGGTTTTCAGAGTTTCTATTACTGCTTTGATTTGATCGATGCCTTCATCGTTCCAGTTTCTCCATTGGTGACCATAGACTGGCCCTAAATCTCCATTTTCATCGGCCCATTCATTCCATATTCTGACACCATTCTCAGTTAGATAGTTGATGTTCGTATCCCCTTTCAAGAACCATAAAAGTTCATGAATTACAGATTTGAAATGAATTTTCTTGGTCGTAACCAAAGGGAATCCCTCCGCTAAATCGAATCGCATTTGGTAGCCAAAAACACTTTTTGTTCCGGTACCCGTCCGGTCTGTTTTGCTTACTCCAAAATCCTGAATGAATTTCACCAAATCTAAATACTGCTGCATATAATTAAAAATATATGATCAAAAATAAGTCATGGTGAGATTACTATGTTTGGAATGAGAAATAGTTTTCAAAAAAAGATTAACAGCTATCTTTTTGATTCTCTTTTTGAAATCTCGTCCCTAATTTTAACCGCTTTTTCGTAATCTTCTAGATTCACCAATTTATTTAAAAGTGATTTCAATTTTGAAAGAGAAAGTTTTTTCAAATCATCTGGTACTTCTTTTTGTTTACTTTGTTCTTCAACAAAATTTTGAATCCAGTTTTCACTTTCTTTGTTTTTCTGATCGTCTTTTATAGTACTTTGATCAAAACCAGCTTGTTTTAGAATGGAGTCGTATATAAAAATGGGCGCTCCAAATCTCAAGGCCATGGCAATGGCATCTGAAGTCCTAGCGTCAATGATCTCTTCAATTTTATCTCTTTCGCAAATCAAGCTAGAGTAAAAGACCCCGTCTACTAATTTATGAATGATCACTTGTTTGATATAAACATTAAACCTTTCGGCAAAGTTTTTAAATAGATCGTGGGTCAAAGGCCGTTTTGGTTTTAGTTCCGTTTCTAAGGCAATGGCAATGGATTGGGCTTCAAACCCACCAATGATGATGGGCAACCTTCTGTTTCCATCCACCTCATTCAAAATAAGTGCATAGGCACCTGTTTGTGTCTCGCTGTAGGAAATACCCTGAATATTTAATTGTATTAATTTCATAGTGTCACTATAAGCCAAATTAGTAAAATTATCGCCCATAATCTTATAAATTAATGGATTTTGTAAACACTTTAATCGAAAATTCTGAATGCTAAAACCACTTATCCGTTAGCATTTAATTAAATTTGTAATGCAAAAAATATTTAAATGAAAACGATTCAATTCAGAGAGGCTATTTGCCAGGCAATGTCGGAAGAAATGCGAAGAGATGAATCCATCTATTTGATGGGAGAAGAGGTCGCAGAATACAATGGTGCTTACAAGGCTTCCAAAGGTATGCTCGACGAATTTGGCGACAAACGTGTGATTGACACACCCATCTCCGAATTGGGTTTTGCAGGAATTGGAGTAGGTTCGACCATGACAGGAAACCGTCCAATAATCGAATTTATGACCTTCAATTTTGCTTTAGTAGGGATTGACCAAATCATTAATAATGCAGCCAAGATTCGTCAGATGTCTGGGGGACAATTTCCTTGCCCTATTGTGTTCAGAGGACCCACAGCATCGGCAGGTCAATTGGCCGCAACGCATTCACAAGCCTTCGAAAGTTGGTATGCCAACTGCCCTGGCTTGAAAGTCATTGTTCCTTCCAATCCATACGATGCTAAAGGTCTTTTGAAATCGGCCATTAGAGATAATGATCCCGTAATTTTTATGGAGTCAGAACAAATGTATGGAGACAAAGGGGAAGTCCCCGAGGGAGAATATACGCTTCCCATTGGTGTTGCGGATATTAAAAGAGAGGGGAAAGACGTAACTGTAGTGTCTTTCGGCAAAATCATCAAAGTCGCTTATGAAGCAGCTGAGTCTTTATCAAAAGAAGGCATCGATTGTGAAATAATTGATCTCAGAACCATACGCCCTATGGATTATGAAGCCATTTTTAACTCCGTTAAAAAAACCAATCGATTGGTCATCCTAGAAGAGTCTTGGCCTTTTGGAAATATTTCTACTGAAATCACTTATCAGGTTCAAAATCAAATATTTGATTTTCTTGATGCACCCATAGAAAAAATAAATACAGCTGATACCCCCGCGCCTTACTCTCCAGTTTTGTTGGCTGAGTGGATTCCCAATAGCGAAGATGTGATCAAAGCGGTTAAAAAAGTGATGTACCTAAAATAATCTACTAATCTTTCGGTGATTCCAAAAAAAAACTTCACTTAGGAATCATTTTTTAATAGTTTTCCAAGCGTTAGATTAACTAAAAAAAATAGTTCCTTTCTTTATTTTATAAATAAAAAAAGACCCAACATTCGGATTGTGCTGGGTCTTTAGTATTATAAATTTTTAATTTTGGAGTAGAATCTACTTTTCAATAAGATCTTCGTAACGAACACTATTGTCAGCAATATCAGATTCTTCTTCTGCTTCGATACTAATGGTATGCTCAGGTTTTACAATTTTCTCTCCCATGGTATCCCCGTTGATTGCAATGGTTGGTGCAATCACCAAGGCCACTACAGACATCAATTTTAGTAGGATATTAAGGGAAGGTCCTGAAGTATCCTTAAATGGATCTCCAACAGTATCACCAACTACTGCCGCTTTGTGAGCGTCAGTACCTTTTTTTCCATCAGATTCGATCATTTTTTTGGCATTGTCCCATGCACCTCCAGCGTTAGATTGGAAAATGGCCATCAGTATACCACAAGTGGTAACACCAGCCAAAAGACCTCCAAGCATTTCTGCACCTCCCAGTAAACCTACAGCTACAGGCACTAATATGGCCAATAGTCCGGGCATCACCATTTCTTTGATGGAGGCTTTGGTAGAAATCTCAACACACTTTTCGTAATCTGCTTTACCGTCGGCCGCGTCAAAAATAGCACGGTCTTTGGCGCTAGCTTTGGAAATATCAGCGTCGTATTTTCTCATAATTTCGAGTGCCGCTTTCAATTCGGGAATATCTTTAAATTGTCTTCTTACTTCTTCAATCATTGACATGGCCGCACGTCCAACTGCATTCATGGAGAGTGCAGAAAAAACAAATGGCAACATACCTCCCACAAGGAGTCCAGCCATTACTTTGGGCTTGGAAACATCGATTGCGGTGACATTGGCTACTTGCATAAAGGCTGAGAATAATGCTAAGGCCGTAAGGGCAGCAGAGGCAATGGCGAAACCTTTTCCAATAGCAGCAGTAGTGTTTCCTACGGCATCCAACTTGTCTGTGCGCTCTCTTACTTCGGCAGGCAATTCTGCCATTTCAGCAATCCCACCTGCATTGTCGGAGATGGGTCCGTAAGCATCAACGGCCAATTGAATTCCTGTATTGGCCAACATCCCTACAGCGGCAATGGCTATACCATATAATCCTGCGTAGTGATGAGATATTAATATCGCAGCTGCGATGAGTAGAATAGGAATCATAGTTGACATCATACCCACACCCAAACCAGCAATTATATTGGTAGCCGCTCCAGTTTCAGATTGACGAACAATTGCAGAGACGGGCTTGGTTCCAGTTCCAGTGTAATATTCAGTAATTTTTCCAACACCCAAACCAGCAACTAATCCAGATATGGTCGCTAAAAACACTCCCATAGCACCGAAAGGTAAGCCCTCTGTTGATTCAGGAATCATTATTTGAATCACAAAATAGGATACGATCACCATCAAACCTGCCGATCCAAATTCTCCTAGATTCAGTGCGGTTTGAGGGTTACCACCTTCTTTAACTTTCACAAAAAAGGTTCCAATGATAGACATTACAATCCCAAATGCAGCGAGTACAAGAGGTAGATAAACAGCACCCAATCCTCCAAATTCGGGGGTAATGATAAAAGCTCCCAGTACCATCGTCCCGATGATTGAACCTACATAAGATTCAAATAAATCAGCGCCCATACCAGCAACATCTCCTACATTGTCCCCTACGTTATCCGCAATGGTTGCGGGGTTTAGAGGATGATCTTCAGGGATTCCTGCTTCAACCTTACCAACCAAGTCAGCACCTACATCGGCTGCTTTGGTATAAATTCCACCACCTACTCTTGCAAACAAGGCAATCGAAGAGGCGCCCATAGAGAACCCAGTCAATACATTCAGTACAGTAGTCAAGTTTTCGGCACCAGGCCAAACGTTTTGATAAAAAGCGAACAAACTACTCAAACCCAATACACCCAAACCAACAACACCTAATCCCATTACGGAACCTCCTGTGAAAGCAACTTCCAAGGCTTTACCCAGTGAAGTCCTTGCGGCATTGGTCGTTCTTACATTTGCTTTGGTCGCCACACGCATTCCGATAAAACCTGCAAGTGCTGAACAAATGGCACCTACCACAAAGGAAAGGGCAACCATTCCATGTGATCCTTCTTCATTACTTCCTTTGATGTACAACAGTACAGCCAAGCAAACCACAAAAATGGATAAAATCCTATATTCAGCTTTCAGGAAAGACATAGCTCCTTTGGCAATGTTTTCGGCAATGATTGCCATTTTTTCGGTGCCAATCTCTTGTTTGGCAATCCAATTATTTTTTATAAATACAAATAGCAAGGCTAATAGCCCGAAAACAGGTAAAAAGTCAATTACAAATTTCATGAAATAATGGTTTTTTAATGGCTCCAAAAATAGTAAAACCATTCCTAATATAAAACAATCTTAAGCCTATAAATTTCTATGATTTAAAACCTAAAAATACCTTAGGCTTTGGAGGTTTAAAATAAACCGTTTAGATCGGCATCAATTTTTTCGATGATTTTACCTAAATCACTTTTGTTTTCAACAAAATCAAATTGGTCAACATCGACAATCAGAAGCTTTCCCTTGTCATAGGTAGAAATCCAAGCTTCATATCTTTCATTCAATCTACTCAGATACTCTATGCTTATGGAGTTTTCATATTCCCGACCTCTTTTGTGAATCTTGTGAACCAAGTTGGGAATACTACTCCTGAGATAAATGAGCATATCTGGTGCCTCGACCATGGATTCCATCAATCCAAAAAGTGATTGGTAGTTATTGAAATCCCGCTGATTCATTAATCCCATGGCGTGAAGATTGGGAGCGAAAATACGAGCATCTTCATAGATGGTCCTGTCTTGAATGAAATCTTTGTTTGAAGCTTTGAAATTTTTAAGTTGCCCAAATCTGCTATTTAGAAAGTATATCTGAAGATTGAATGACCAACGTTCCATGTGATTGTAGAAATCATCCAAATAGGGGTTGTCAATAACATCTTCAAAATGGGCTTCCCAACCATAGTGTTTGGAGAGTAACTCCGCCAAACTGGTTTTTCCAGCACCTATATTTCCGGCAACAGCGACGTACATTTTTTACTTTTAAGTTTTTGAAAGATAGTTACTTTTTTACTGATTCGTATTTATCAATGGCTGAAATTTTTTCTAAAAACTTATTTTTTTTGAGATCGATATCGGTCAAATAAATATTTTTTTTTGAAATTTAAAAATTAGTAATACATTTGTAACCTAATTGAGGAAGGATTTGACTGATTGCAACCTCTTAAAAAAATGCTAAAGCAGTAGTTGCTTTAAGACGTACTCTGTCAAATCCCCCCAGAAAGCAACATACAAATGTCTTATTTTTTCACCTCAGAATCTGTTAGCGAAGGACACCCTGACAAGGTCTCAGATCAAATCAGCGACGCCCTTTTAGATAATTTTATTGCCTTCGACCCCGAGAGTAAAGTAGCCTGTGAAACCTTGGTTACTACTGGGCAAGCCATACTGGCTGGCGAGGTCAAGAGTCATACCTACTTGGACGTTCAAAGTATCGCTCGCGAAACCATTAACAAAATTGGATACACTAAAGACGAATACCAGTTTAGCGGAAATTCCTGTGGGGTAATCTCTTTGATCCATGAGCAGTCACAAGATATCAATCGGGGGGTTGACCGAGCCGAAAAAGAAAATCAAGGAGCTGGAGACCAAGGGATCATGTTCGGTTATGCAACCGATGAAACGCACAACTACATTCCGTTGGCTCTGGATTTATCACATAAAATATTGATTGAACTGGCCGCCCTTAGAAGGGATAACAAAGATATTACATATCTCCGGCCTGATTCAAAATCACAGGTTACCATTGAATACACTGACCAAGGGGAACCATTGCGCATCGACACCATTGTGGTCTCTACCCAACACGATCAATTTTTAGAGGACGACGAACAGATGCTCGAAAAAATCAAAAGCGACATCATTAATATCGCCATTAAAAATGTAATCGAAAAAGAACCAGCTCACATTCAAAAGCTATTCAATCAAGAGATCACTTACCACATCAATCCTACTGGAAAATTTGTGATAGGAGGTCCTCATGGTGATACAGGATTAACTGGAAGAAAAATTATTGTTGATACTTATGGAGGCAAAGGAGCACACGGTGGAGGAGCTTTCAGTGGAAAAGACCCCAGTAAAGTAGACCGAAGTGCGGCTTATGCAGCGAGGCATATCGCCAAAAATCTAGTGGCTGCAGGAGTGGCCAAAGAGATATTGGTTCAATTGAGTTATGCCATTGGAGTGGTGGAACCAACTTCTATCAACATCAACACTTACAACACTTCCAAAGTTTCCCTCTCTGACCCAGAAATTGCTAAGAAGGTGAGTGAAATTTTTGATTTGCGCCCTTTTGCCATCGAAAATCGACTTAAACTGAGAAACCCCATCTACCTCGAAACTGCTGCTTATGGTCACATGGGAAGACAGCCAAGAGAGATCAACAAAATATTTGAATCACCATACAGTGGTAGGGTGGAGAAAACCGTTGAACTTTTTACTTGGGAAAAACTTGATTATATAAATAAAATTAAAAACATTTTCGAATTATGAGTTTAAAATTAGCAACCAATGCACTTCATGCGGGGCATGATGTGACAAAAACACAGGGAACCAGAGCCGTTCCAATTTATCAAACATCCTCTTATGTATTTAATGATTCAGACCATGCAGCCAATTTGTTTGCTCTTGCAGAATCAGGATACATTTATACCCGACTGAATAATCCCACCAACGATATTCTTGAACAAAGGTTGGCAGCAGTTGAGGGCGGTGTAGCAGCAGTTGCTACCGCATCTGGTACAGCTGCAATCGCAACCACATTGATGACACTTCTCAAGGCAGGAGATCACATTGTTGCTTCCAACAGTCTTTATGGTGGAACTTTTAATATGTTGAACAATACTTTACCTCGATTTGGAATCACTACTACATTTGTTGATCCAGATGATGTTGAGAATTTTGCCAAAGCAGTTCAGCCCAATACCAGAGCATTTTTTGCAGAATCATTGGGAAATCCCAAGTTGGACGTTTTGGACTTAAAAGGAATCAGTGCGCATGCCAAAGCGGCAAAAGTTCCTTTTATTGTTGACAATACCATTGCTACTCCAGCCTTGCTCAACCCTATAGCTCACGGTGCCAATATCGTAATCCATTCATTGACCAAATACATTACAGGAAATGGAACCACCATTGGTGGGGTGATCATCGATGCGGGGACTTTTGATTATTCCAATGGAAACTTCCCAGAATTTACGGAGCCTTCTCCCTCCTATCACGGATTGAAGTATCACGATGCATTGGGTCCCATTGCTTTTATTGCAAGAGTAAGAGTAGAAGGTCTAAGAGATTTGGGAAGTGCTCCCAGTCCGCTCAATAGTTTCCAAGTCATTCAAGGTTTGGAAACCTTAGAAATTAGAATGAAAAAACATTCAGAAAACGCATTGGAACTCGCCCAATGGCTGAAGTCTCGCGACGAAGTCAGCTGGGTAAACTATCCTGGATTGGAATCTTCTGAATACGCCGATTTAGCCAATGAATATCTTCCGAATGGAAAAAGTGGAATCGTTACTTTCGGATTGAAGAAAGGATTCGAAGCCGCTAAAAAAGTTACGGAAAACACCAAAATATTTGCATTACTGGCCAATATTGGTGACACCAAGTCATTGATCATTCACCCTTCCAGTACGACTCACTCTCAGTTGAACGAAGAGGAGCAAAAAAGTACTGGGGTAACGCCTGATTTGGTAAGACTATCGGTTGGAATTGAAAACTTGGAGGATTTAAAAGATGATTTAGATCTTGCACTTAAGAACATATAATTTTTTTAATGGCTGAGGTTAAAACCATATCCATCTATAATTTCACTACCGACTCAGGTGTTGTTTATGACAAGATCGATTTGCACTATCAGCACTTTGGTCAGTCATTCGACCATGCACCCGTAGTTCTAATTAATCACTCTTTGACCGGCGACGCCAATGTTGCTGGTCCACAAGGGTGGTGGAGTGAAATTGTCGGACCTAACCTTACCATTGATACCCATCATTATTCCATACTGGCTTTTAACATTCCTGGCAACGGTGTCAAAAATGATACCTTGGATAAATACGATGATTTTCATACTGGTGATATTGCAGAAATTTTTTGTCAAGGATTACAGATTTTAGGTGTCCAAAAACTTTTTGCCCTTATCGGTGGATCAATCGGAGGTGGTATTGCTTGGGAAATGGCTGCTTTGAACCCTCATTTGACCGAAAATTTAATTCCGGTTGCGGCCGATTGGAAAGCTTCGGACTGGATCATTGCCAATACATTTCTTCAGAAAAGACTTTTGGAGAACTCCAGCGAACCACTTAAGGATGCCCGCATTCATGCCATGCTCACCTATCGAACCCCTGCTTCATTTACAGAGCGTTTTGGGAGAACATTCAATACTGAAAAAAAGCTCTTTAATGTTGAAAGTTGGCTTGTTCATCACGGTGACAAATTGGAAAGTCGATTTCTTCTGCAGGCCTACAAAACCATGAATCACCTTTTGGCTTCTGTTGATATTACACGCAAGGGAGACTCCCTCGAAAAAATAATTGAAAACATATCTTCCAACATCCATCTGATCGCCATTGATAGCGACCTCTTTTTTACGGCCGAGGAAGATCAAAAAACCCTTGAAAGGGGTAAAAAAATTAAGGAGAACATTTATTATCACGAAATAAAATCCATTCATGGACACGATGCTTTTTTGATTGAAAACAAGACCGTATCGCAAATCTTTAGTGGCATTTTCAGACCTAAATCAAATTATTCCCAATCTCATGAAAGTAAATCTCAATAGGATCAATCAGAACTATCTTTTTGAAGTTACCAACGATAATGGACACAAAGTACTGCTGGACAATAAATCCAAAAAAGAAGGAAAAGTAGAAGGTGCAAGTCCTATGGAACTTCTCTTGGCGGCCCTTGCTGGTTGCAGTGGTATTGATATTATCGCCATTCTCAACAAACAAAAAATAAACCCTACCGATCTTAAAATGGATGTTGAAGGAGAACGAATTCCGAATGTAGCTCCTTCATTATTTTACAAAATTAAAGTCAATGTATGGTTAGAAGGGGATATTCCCCCCGAAAAAGCAAAAAGAGCCGTTTGTCTATCATTTGACAAATATTGCTCAGTGGCCAAAACACTAGAATATTCAACCCCAATTAAATATTCCATTTTCTTAAATGGCGCAGAATTATGAAAAAACATTTTGAAACAGAGGCTATACGAACGCAAATGGAGCGCTCACAGTATGCCGAGCACTCATCTCCGCTTTATCTTACTTCAAGTTTTGTCTTTGATAATGCTGAGGAGCTTAGAGCTTCATTTGCAGACGAATTAGATCGCAACATTTACAGTCGTTTCTCCAACCCCAATACTCAAGAACTGGTTGATAAAATTTGCAGACTCGAGGGTGCGGAAGACGGTTTGGCTTTTGCATCGGGTATGGCCGCTGTATATACCAGTTTTGCAGCCCTTCTCAACAGCGGTGATCACATTGTCTCTGTAAGGTCTATTTTTGGCTCTACCCACACCCTTTTTAAAAAATATTTCACCAAATGGAATATTGAAACCACTTACTTTAATGCCAATACACCCCAGCAAATTGAAGAGGTGATTCAACCCAATACCAAAATCATATACATTGAGACTCCGACCAATCCTGGTTTGGACATTCTTGATATGAGCTATCTTTCTGATATCGCCAAAAAACATCAAATAATTCTGGCGGTGGACAACTGTTTTGCAACACCCTATCTCCAAAAGCCTGTTGATTTTGGAGCTGACTTGATCATTCATTCCGCAACCAAGCTCATCGATGGACAAGGAAGAGTTTTGGGAGGTTTGATCGTGGGCCGAGAAGATTTGATTACAGAAATAAGATCTTTTTTTCGAAATTCGGGTTCGGCACTCTCTCCCTTCAATGCTTGGGTGCTCTCCAAGAGTTTAGAAACCCTAGCTGTCCGTTTGGATCGCCATTGCGAAAATGCACTAGAGCTGGCCAAACATCTCCAAAATCATCCTAAAATTTCTCAGGTCAGATATCCTTTCTTGCCGAGTCATCCTCAGTATGAAATTGCAAAAAAACAAATGCTAAAAGGTGGAAATATTATCACCATAGAATTGAAAGGAGGTATCATATCTGGACAAACTTTTCTAAATCAAATCCAAATGTGTTCTCTCAGTGCCAACCTAGGAGACACACGAACCATTGTCACACACCCCGCTACTTCCACTCACAGCAAACTTTCTCCCGAAGAAAGAGCATTGGTCAGCATTACAGATGGTTTAATAAGGCTTTCTGTCGGTTTGGAAAATATAGAGGACATCAAACAAGACATTGATCAAGCACTTGAAAAAGTTTAATCCATGATAGAGGCGCTTTTAAAAGAAAGAATACTGGTTTTGGACGGTGCAATGGGCACCATGATCCAAAGGCTTGAATTTTCAGAGGAGGATTTTAGAGGAGATCGTTTCAAAGATCATCTCTGCCCCTTGGGGGGCAACAACGATCTTCTATCCATTACACAAGCCGATGCCATAAAAAATATTCACGAAGAATATCTCTTGGCAGGGGCAGATATCATTGAAACCAATACTTTTTCTTCTACTTCTATTGCTATGGCCGATTATCAATTGGAGGATTTGGCCTATGAACTCAATTACGAATCAGCAAAAATTGCCAAAGCAGTAGCCCAAAAAATTAGCGCCAAAAATCCAGATAAACCGAGGTTTGTAGCTGGTTCTATTGGACCTACCAATAAAACCGCCAGCATGTCACCTGATGTGAATGACCCCGGATTCCGAGCTGTTAGTTTCGATGATCTTTTCGAAGCCTACTATGAACAAGTTGCCGGATTAATCGAAGGGGGTGCCGATTTACTATTGGTTGAAACCGTTTTTGATACCCTGAATGCCAAGGCGGCACTGTATGCCATCCAGCAATATTTTCAAGATAAAAAAATAATTTTACCCATAATGGTCAGTGGTACTATAACGGACAAAAGCGGTAGAACCTTATCGGGTCAAACGGTTGAAGCTTTTGCCATCTCGGTTTCCCACATACCATTGCTAAGCATTGGATTTAATTGTGCACTAGGGGCCAGCCAATTGCTAACCTACATCAAAAGATTGTCAAAAATAACATATTTCAATACCTCTGTACATCCCAATGCTGGCTTACCCAATGCCTTTGGTGAATACGACCAAAGTCCAAAGGAAATGGCTGCCTTGATCGACCCCTTTCTTAACCAAAATTTAGTGAATATTGTAGGAGGCTGTTGCGGTACTACACCAGAACACATTCGACTGATTGCTCAATCAGTTGCCAAATCAAAACCCAGAAACCCCCAAATCAAAACTCATGCATAAACCCAACCGCTTTTTAACACTTTCTGGTCAGGAGTTGTTGTTGGTGAGTCCCCAAACCAACTTTGTCAATATAGGAGAACGAACCAATGTTACTGGTTCAAGAAAATTTTTGAGATTGATTGAGGCTGGTGATTATGAATCAGCTGTAGAAATAGCCTTGGAACAAGTAGAGGGAGGTGCCCAAATTATCGATGTCAATATGGACGAAGGAATGATAGATGGGAAAGCTGCCATGGTTAAATTTTTGAACCTTATTGCTGCAGAGCCCGATATTGCGCGCGTGCCAGTAATGATTGACAGTTCCAAATGGGATATCATAGAGGCAGGCCTTAAGGTCGTTCAAGGTAAAAGTATAGTCAATTCCATCAGTCTTAAAGAGGGAGAATCCACCTTTATAGAACAAGCGCGAAAAGTTAAATTGTACGGCGCAGCAGTCATCGTTATGGCTTTTGACGAAAAAGGTCAAGCAGACAACCTCGAAAGAAGAATCCAAATCTGTGAGCGTTCCTATCGCATTTTGGTGGATCAGGTTAATTTCCCCCCTGAAGACATCATTTTTGATCCCAATATTTTTCCTGTTGGAACAGGAATGGAAGAACACAAAACAAATGCGTTAGATTTCTTTCTGGCTACCAAGTGGATCCGTGAAAATCTTCCTTATGCCAATGTCAGCGGTGGAGTTAGTAATGTCTCTTTCTCTTTTAGAGGAAACAATTCCGTCAGAGAGGCCATGCATTCGGCCTTTTTATATCATGCCATTCAGCATGGTATGACGATGGGAATTGTAAACCCCACTCTTTTGGAGGTTTATGATCAAATTCCCAAGCCGCTTTTGGAAAAAGTTGAGGACGTATTACTCAATCGAAAAGAAGATGCTACAGAGGCTTTATTGGATTATGCAGAGCGCGTAAAAGGAGACAAAAAACAGTCCAAGGAAGAAGATAAGGCTTGGCGTAATGAGGATTTACAAAGCCGAATCACCCACGCCCTGATTAGGGGCATAGATCGATACATTATCGAAGATGTGGAAGAGGCCCGAGCAGCCGCCGATCGACCCTTGCATGTGATTGAAATCAATTTGATGCAAGGAATGAATGTTGTTGGGGATTTATTTGGATCTGGAAAAATGTTTTTACCCCAAGTGGTAAAATCTGCTAGAGTGATGAAAAAGGCGGTGGCTTATTTACAGCCTTTTATCGAGGCCGAAAAAACTGGAGTTGTTGAGTCTGCATGTAAAATTTTGATGGCAACTGTCAAAGGTGATGTCCACGATATCGGAAAAAATATTGTAAGTGTCGTATTGGCTTGTAACAACTTTGAAATTATTGATTTGGGGGTAATGGTGCCCCCGGAAGTCATTCTACAAAAAGCACAAGAGGAAAATGTTGACATTATAGGCCTCTCCGGATTGATTACTCCTTCTCTAGATGAAATGGTTTATATCGCCAAAGAGATGAATCGTATCGGTCTCAAAACCCCTCTATTGATAGGTGGTGCCACCACCTCCAAAGCACATACAGCCGTTAAGATTGCCCCACAATCCAACGCACCCGTCATTCATGTCAACGATGCTTCTCGAGCTGTGACCGTTGTCAATAATCTTTTGAATAAGGATAAAAACAAAATTTACACTTCGGAAATTGCGGCGGAGTACGATTCTTTTAGAGAAAAATTTTTGGAACGAACTTCCAACAAAAAATACGTTGACATAAATACAGCGAGAAAAAGAAAATATAATATCGATTGGGAGAAATATAAGCCTGTTGTCCCCGATAACCTAGGATGTAGAACCATCGAAGATCAGGACTTGGAAACTTTAGTACCCTATATAGATTGGAGCCCTTTTTTCCGTTCATGGGATTTACACGGCAAATATCCTGATATTTTAAAAGATGAGATCGTAGGAAAAGAAGCCACCTCTTTGTTTATCGATGCTAAAAATATGTTGCGAAAAATCATCGATGAAAAATGGTTAACGGCCAAAGCCCGGTTTGGACTTTTTCCTGCCAATACCGAAGACGACGATATCCTTATTTTTGATCCCAATGATTTTCAAAAGGTAAGGAGTAGATTGATCACCCTGCGACAACAACTCCAAAAAAGACCAGGTCAGCCCAATTTGGCTTTGGCCGATTTTGTTATGCCTCTTTCAAAAGGTGTAAAGGATTATATGGGAACTTTTTGTGTAACCACAGGGTATGGTGTAGAAGATGTTGCAGCCCGTTTTGAAAAAGAAAATGATGACTACAACAGCATCATGGTTAAAGCTTTGGCCGACCGATTGGCAGAAGCTTTTGCCGAATACCTCCATCGAGAAATCCGAACAAAATATTGGGGATATGCCCCGAAAGAAAGCCTTAGCAATGAAGAACTGATCAGGGAGACCTATAAAGGAATTCGACCTGCTCCAGGATATCCTGCTTGCCCAGACCATTTGGAAAAACAAACCCTTTGGGACTTGATGGAAGTGGAAAAACACATTGGAGTTAGCCTTACAGAAAGCTATGCTATGTGGCCAGCCGCATCGGTTTCTGGTTACTATTTTGCCAATCCAGAAGCCAAGTATTTTGGTTTGGGGAAAATCAAAGAAGATCAACTGTTAGACTACAGTAAAAGAAGAAAAATACCATTGGAAGATGCCAAAAAATGGCTTAGTCCTAATTTAATTTAAGCCAATGAAAGTTACAGATCACCAAAAGAACGCAAAAGGACGTACCCAGTTTACTTTTGAAATTTTACCTCCCTTAAAAGGTCAGGACATTCAATCAATTTTTGATTCTATTGATCCTTTGATGGAGTTCAAACCTCCATTTATAGATGTGACCTATCACCGGGAAGAGTACACTTATGTTGAGCGCGAAAATGGCTTATTAGAGAAAAGAGTCATTCGCAAAAGACCCGGTACTGTGGGGATATGTGCTGCCATTCAAAACCGCTACCATGTCGATGCCATACCCCATATACTTTGTGGTGGGTTTAGTCAAGAAGATACTGAAAACTTTCTCATTGACCTTGATTTTTTGGGGATTGATAATGTAGTAGCCCTCAGAGGGGATGCAGTAAAATCTGAAACCTATTTCAAACCCAGTAAAGGAGGACATGCCTATGCCAAAGATTTGGTAGTACAAATCAAGAACCTGAATCAAGGACAGTATTTGGACGAAGAAATTTTGAATTCTTCCCCCACCGATTTCTGTGTTGGTGTAGCCGGATATCCTGAAAAGCATGCCGAAGCACCTAGTTTGGACAACGATATTCATTTTTTAAAAGAAAAAATAAAAGCTGGTTCCGATTACATCATCACACAGATGTTTTTTGACAATCAAAAGTTTTTTGAATTTGAAACAAAATGTCGTGAAGCAGGGATCAATGTCCCCATTATTCCAGGTCTAAAACCATTGGCCACCCTAAAGCAACTCAATTTGATTCCTCACCGTTTTCACGTGGATTTACCGAAAGATCTGATCGATGCTGTCGTCAAAGCAAAAGACAATACAGCCGTTTCTGAAATTGGAGTAGAGTGGTGCATACAGCAAAGCAAAGAATTAAAACAACACGGTGTTCCTTTCCTTCACTATTATAGCATGGGAAAATCCAAAAACGTCAAAAAAATCGCTTCTGCTTTGTTTTAGTCCCCTTTTGTAAGTTCATTGAATCGCTTTTCCAAGCCCTCATTTTTTTCTTGCAGATTGAGAATCTTAAGACCATTGTCGTGGGCAAAGTCAAAAACTGCTGGCCGCATATCCTCTTGCGTTTCAAAAGTCAACTCATATTCGAAATCGAAGGTATTGACCACTGTTTTGACGTGGGGAATTTTTTGGAGTGCCACATTTTCTACCCGATAATCAAAACTTACAGCAACCACCTGAAGATCGTCGGTTTTTAATGTCTTTAGCGTTTGATTCAAAACCACACTGCCTTTGTTGAGTATGACCACTCGGTCGCACATGGCCTCTACTTCTTGTAGTATATGGGTCGATAGAAAAACCAATTTTTCTTTTCCTAAAGTTTGGATCAGTTTTCTGATTTCAACCACTTGATTGGGATCCAAACCAGTGGTTGGTTCATCCAGGATTAAGTATTGGGGATTATGAAGCAGCGTTGCGGCCAATCCCACTCTCTGTTTGTAGCCTTTGGAAAGGGTTTCAATTTTATTAAGGCTGTGCTCTTCAAGTCCTGTTTTTATAATGACTTCTTCAACGGGAACTTTTTTTAATCCGTATAAATCCCCCACAAAACTCAGATACTCTTTGACGTACATCTCAAGGTAAAGTGGATTGTTTTCTGGGAGGTATCCAATCTGTTTTTGAATTTTTTGAAGGTCATTTCTCAAATCCATATTTCCAACTTGTACCATGCCTTCCCATCGACTAATGGATCCCGTTAAAATTTTCATCAAGGTAGTCTTACCCGCCCCATTCGGACCCAAAAGTCCAACGACCCCCTTTTTTTCAAAAGTCATCGACAGGCCTTTGAGTGCAGGGTTACTGCCGTAGCTTTTGGTTAAATTTTGAATTTTGATGCCCAATGTATTTTGATAGATATGGTTAAAAAAGTTTACAATGTTTTGATCTATTCATAAAACCACAGTAAAGTTAGTCAAAATCAATTTTTCAAAAGCGAACAACTACTATTTGGTGCTTTTTCTGCCAAGAATTTGATCCATTACCCAACTGGTGTGTGCTCCCGATTTTCCTGTTGAAGGATGAGAATAATCTGGGTTTAAGAGATGTTTTTTCATATTTTCCACATGAGGCATTTGAACGTGATGGGGATGTTCGATAAAAAGTTCTGTCTTTTCACCTTCTTTTTCTATGATCAGCGGATTATCTTCAAAAACCGAAAACGATATCTTTCCTAGGTTTCCGAAAATTTCTACCCTGTCTAAAGACGCCAATCCGAAATTCCATACGCCAGCACCAGTAATGCCTCCTCTATGCAACCAACTGGCGGCAATCGCATCTTTTGCAACATATAATCCCTGTTGGTTGAGGCTTACCCCAGAAACCTCTTGAATTTCCCCTAATAAATAGACAAACAAATCGAGTCCATGACTTGCCAAGTCGTCGAAATAACCACCTGGTGCTACTTTAGGATCGGTTCGCCAGTTGAAGTCTCCAGACAAATCCAAGGCGTTGGGAGGCTGACTTAGGTGCCAACTAATATGCCTGATCATTCCAATTTCTTCTTGATTCAACCACTCTTTTATTTTTGTAAACCGTGGCAAGGACCGACGATAATAGGCAACGAAAAGAGGAATGTTCTTTTTGTTAAAAACTTCTTGAATTTGCTTACTTTCCTCATGGGTGGGTGCCATGGGTTTTTCGATACAACAGGGTTTCCCAGCTGCGGCCACTTTTAGGGCGTAGAACAAATGACTGTCAGGCGGAGTTGCTATATACACAGCGTCTATTTCTGAATCACCGATCAATGCATCGGCATCTGTAAAATATTTTTCGATTCCATGGCGGTGGGCATAGTCCCTGACTTTGGCCGCGTTCCGTCTCATCACCGCTTTCAATTCAAAACCTGCTGTCTTTTGATATGCGGGCCCACTTTTTATCTCCGTAACATCACCGCAGCCGATGATCCCCCAGCGCACCGAGGGTTTTGACTTTTTTTCAGTCATATTTTTTTTATCCTTTGGGGTAATATATCATTTTTCTGTTGAGGGATAGATTTCTTCATCTTTAAATTTGATTCACTCTACCTTAAAGTAAGGTTCCTGTAACCAAAATTATAGTCATCTTTTTTTGGCAAGGTATCCAATTAAATTAAGCATAAAACCAACAAAATAGGATACGCCAGCGATCAGGTAAGCTCTATTGCTCGTGTTGTAATTAACAATAAGGTAAATGGAAAGAAAGAGGAATAAATGCCCCAAAATGCAGGTTAGAAGTGAAATTTTCATCTCAGTAATAAGATATTATTGGGTTGTATAAATCTATAAAAAAATTATAAAATGATTTGTTTTTGCCAAAAGCTATCTTAAATTTGTCCAGATTATATAAAAGATGAAAAATCAATTTTATTACAATTTTCCTTTTTACTACTTCTATTCGGAAGTAGCAAGGACTTTGTAGTAATCTATAAATATAGTAAACAAAGAGTCCTGATTTTATCGGGACTTTTTTTTTGAACCATGACACAGAGAATAGCCATACAGGGAATTAAGGGATCATTCCACGATCAAGTGGTCAAGGAATACTATGACCATACTCCCGAACTTATGGAATGCCTTTCTTTTGATGTTCTCGCACAAGCAGTGGCCTCTGGAGCTTGTAGTCAGGCAGTGATGGCCATAGAAAATTCTATTGCGGGGTCTATTTTACCCAACTATGCGCTAATGGATCAATATGAATTGGTCATTTCTGGGGAACACTATCTTAGCATTGAACATAATTTGATGGCCCTTCCCGGCCAAAAAATTGAAGACCTTGAAGAGGTTCATTCCCATCCTATGGCACTATTGCAGTGTAAAAAATTCTTTCATGCCTATCCCCACATCAAACTGGTAGAAAGCAATGATACGGCAGAGGAAGCTCTCAAAATCAGTAAGAATAAGATGACAGCTCGTGGTGCCATTGCTGGAAAAACAGCCGCAGAAATTTACGGTTTGGAGATTTTAAGTCCTTCCATTCAAACCATTAAAAATAACGTGACCCGTTTTGTGATTGTCCAAAAAGATAAATTGGAAAAGTCAAACAACATCAGTAAAGCGGCGTGGAAATTTGTTTTGGATCACAAACGCGGGAGTCTTGCAACTGCCCTAAATGTGGTAAGCGATTGCAACCTCAACCTGACCAAAATTCAATCCCTACCAGTCATTGAAACCCCAGGTAAATACGCCTTTTTTGTCGATGTTACTTTCGATAAGCCCGAAGACTACTTTAAAGCCAAGTCACTTTTAGAAATAATGGCCACCGCCTTTAAGGTTTTGGGCGAATATCCCTCTGGAAAATAATGAAGGCAAGAAGATTAAATAGCGTACAGGAATACTACTTCTCCAAAAAATTGAGAGCAGTGGCGGCTATGGTTGCTGAGGGAAAGCCCATTATCAATATGGGGATTGGCAGTCCCGATCTTCCCGCCCACCCAACGGTGGTTGAGGCATTGAAGCATAGTTTTGATCATCCCAAGGTACATCAGTACCAAAGTTATCAGGGGCTTCCTGAGTTGCGTCAAGCCATTGCCAACTTCTACCAAAAGTATTATCAATTCACTGCCGACCCCAGTAGTGAAATCCTTCCCCTTATGGGGTCAAAGGAAGGAATAATGCACATCTCCATGGCTTTTCTCAATCCTGGTGATAAAGCATTGATTCCCAATCCTGGCTATCCTACCTATCAGTCTATTACTCGATTGGTGGAGGCAGAACCCGTTTTTTATGATTTAAAAGCCGAACACCAATGGCAACCCGACTTGGAGGCTTTGGATCAAATGGACCTGACCGCTGTCAAGCTCATGTGGATCAATTATCCCCACATGCCAACGGGTGCCAATGCCCAAAAAGACACCTTTGAAAAGTTAGTTGCCTGGGCAAAGGAAAAAGATATTTTGTTGGTCAATGACAATCCATACAGTTTTGTTTTGACCAATCAACCCCAAAGCATGATGTCTGTCCCTGGTGCTATGGAGGTTGGGATGGAATTGAACTCTTTGAGCAAGTCATTCAATATGGCTGGCTGGCGAGTGGGCATGGTTTTGGGAAATGAAGAAAATATCAATGCAGTGTTAAAGGTAAAAAGCAACATGGATTCGGGTATGTTTTATGGCATTCAGCAAGGGGCTATTGCTGCACTTCAGGCTCAGGAATCATGGTTCGAAAAATTGAACGACATCTACCGTCAAAGAAGAAAGCTCATTTTTGAACTGGCCTCCCTGCTCAATACTGACTTCGATGCTCACAACAGTGGGTTGTTCGTTTGGGCCAAAATGAGGGACACCTCAAAATCCTCGGTGGAATACATAGAAGAAATTTTACAAAATCACCACATTTTTATAGCACCTGGTAGTATATTTGGCAGCCAAGGTGAAGGATACATTCGCTTCTCCCTTTGTGTAGAGGAATTACAAATCAGTAAAGCCTTAGAAAGAATCAGGAAAGCATGAAAGTAGGCATAATAGGTGTTGGGTTAATAGGAGGTTCGTTGGCGCTATCAGCACGGGAACACATTCCAGATATAGAAATTTACGGAAGCAACAGAAGCCAAGCCAACTTGCAAAAGTCTTTGGACTTGGGATTGATTGATTTCAGATTGGAGGAGACCATGATCAAGCAAATGGATATCATTCTTTTGGCCATACCCGTAGATATAGCATTGGAACGATTGGTTGATCTTCTGGACGAAGTCAACGACAATGCGTTAATAATGGATTTTGGATCGACCAAAGCCGCAATTTGTCAACAAGTAGCCTTGCATTCCAAACGCGGACAGTTTTTGGCCACCCATCCCATTGCAGGAACCGAATATTCGGGCCCTGCCGCTGCATTACCCGATTTGTTTGAAGATAAAACTCAAATCCTTTGTGAGACCCAAAAAACTCGTCCCGATTTGTTGGAATGGGCTCAAGATTGGTTTAAAAAAATAGGAATGAATCTCAGGGAAATGGATCCAGTGGAACACGACCAACACATTACCTATGTGTCCCATTTGTCCCACATCAGCTCCTATATGTTGGGCAAAACCGTAATGGAAAAAGAAAAAGATCAGTCCGCTATTTTTGATATGGCTGGGAGTGGGTTTTCTTCTACTGTACGTTTGGCAAAAAGTTCTCCCCATATGTGGGTTCCCATTTTCAAACAGAATAAAGAGAACATCACCGAAACACTATCACAATACATCAATAATTTAAATCAATTTAAACAACTTTTGGATGCCAATCAATTTGACAAATTACACGAGCAAATTCTCGAGATCAACAACATTCGTCAAATTTTAGAAGGCATTACCAATACCAAAAACAATCAATAAAATGGAAAATAGTAAAGAAATGAGCAGCTGGTTGCACGATTTTGGTCTCGACCATCCTTTGGTCATCGCTGGTCCCTGTAGTGCAGAAACCGAGGAACAAGTGTTGAAAATTGCACATGAACTGAAAGACACTGATGTAACAGTTTACCGGGCAGGAATTTGGAAACCTAGAACTCGACCTGGTATGTTCGAGGGGGTTGGAGCCATTGGCTTGGACTGGCTTAAAAAAGTAAAAGAACAAACGGGTCTATTGACGTCAACCGAGGTGGCCAATAAAGATCATGTTAATTTGGCTTTAGAGGCAGACATCGATATTTTGTGGATTGGAGCTCGATCCACCGTTAGTCCTTTTATCGTTCAAGAAATTGCTGATGCATTAAAAGGAACAGATAAAATCGTTTTGGTCAAAAATCCAGTAAACCCAGATTTAGCTTTATGGATGGGTGGATTGGAAAGACTATATTCTGCTGACATCAAAAAATTGGGTGTTATTCACCGTGGTTTCTCAACTTATGACAAATCCAAGTACCGAAACAATCCCGAATGGCAAATTGCTGTTGAATTCCAAAATAATTTTCCAGATATGCCTTTGATCTGTGACCCTTCCCATATAGCAGGACGTAGAGATTTGATTTTTGACATCAGTCAAAGAGCCTTAGATCTAAATTTTGACGGGCTGATGATTGAATCACATTGGGATCCAGATAATGCATGGAGCGATGCTAAGCAACAAGTAACTCCTACTCGTTTGGTAGAAATCATGAATGATTTGAAAATCAGGAAGAAAACAACTTATGAGGAAAGTTACCAAAGGGAACTTGAAACCTTGCGGGAAAAAATCGACGTAAGTGACCAGGCCATTTTGGATGCTTTGGGCAAGCGTATGAAAGTAGCTGAGTCCATTGGTCAACTCAAAAAAGACAATAACGTGGCAGTTCTGCAAAACAAACGTTGGAATGAAATTCTGGAAACCATGCAAGCAGAGGGAGTTGAAAGAAATTTGAGTGAAGAATTCATCACCCAAATTTTTAAAGCCATTCACCAAGAGTCAATCAATCACCAAGAAAAGGTGATCAACGGATAAATCAATAAAGCCTCCATCTGGAGGCTTTTAAATTTTTAGCTTAAAGCGTTTTTAATTCTTTCGACAGCTGTTTTGATGTCTTCTTCAGAAGCGGCATAGGAAATCCGAATGCAATCAGAATTACCAAAGGCATCGCCGGTTACTGTTGCTACATGTGCTTCTTCCAACAAAAACAAAGCAAAATCATTCGCATTTTCGATGGTTTTTCCTTTGATGGTTTTTCCAAAATAGGAGGAAACATCGGGGAATACATAGAATGCACCTTGGGGTTCGTTGAGTTTGAATCCAGGAATTTTAGAAAGTAAATTTAAGATCAATCCTCTTCTGTTGTTGAACTCGTCAACCATATATTGGATTTGACTGGTAGGGGCTGATACTGCAGCAATGGTAGCCCTTTGAGCGATACAGTTGGCACCCGAAGTTATTTGCCCCTGCATTTTGTTACAAGCCTTTGCAATCCACTCTGGAGCTCCTATATAACCAATTCGCCAACCGGTCATGGCAAAAGCTTTGGCCACTCCATTGACGGTTATGGTTCTGTCATACAATTCGTCTATGGCAGCTATACTAAAATGCGGTGTGCCGTAATTGATGTGTTCGTATATTTCATCCGACAATATAAAGATGTCGGGATATTTTTGAAGTACAGCACCCAGAGCACGGTATTCTGCTTCAGTATAAATTGTTCCACTGGGGTTGTTGGGAGAATTGAACATTACCAGTTTGGTTTTGGGGGTGATGGCCGCTTCGAGTTGTTCGGGAGTAATCTTAAAATCATCTTCTATCGATGAGGGAATGATGATGGATTTGGCCTCTGCCAAAGTAGCAATGGCCGAATAGCTTACCCAGTAGGGAGCGGGCAAGAGCACTTCGTCGTCCGGATCGAGCAAGACCATACACACATTGGCAATGGATTGCTTGGCTCCAGTAGAGACCACGATCTGGGAGGCTTGATATTCCAATCCATTATCGCGCTTAAATTTCTCACAGATGGCTGTTTTCAGATCGGCATAACCATCGACTGGCGAATAGGAATTGTAATTGTCTTTGACAGCCTGAATGGCAGCGTCTTTGATGAACTCTGGGGTGTTGAAATCGGGTTCTCCCAAACTGAGTCCGATGATGTCAACTCCTTGATTCTTTAACTCTCTGGCCTTTGCGGCCATAGCCAAAGTTGCCGAGGCCGGCAGGCTCTTGATTCGATTGGATAACATTAAAAAATTGACTTATGATTGAACATAAACAGGCCGCATGCCCATTTGTTTTAAAAATTTAAAATGTGAAAATATAGCACTTCTCGTAGTTTCATATTCGTTGTAAGGCAGATTGAATTCCCTTGCTGTTTTCTTGACAATCTCAGAAATCTTGGTGTAATGAACATGAGAAATATGGGGAAAAATATGATGTTCGATTTGATGATTTAAGCCTCCAGTAAACCAGTTGACAATTTTGTTTTTGGTTGAAAAATTAACAGTAGTCTTTAATTGATGTACTGCCCATGAGTTTTTTATGTTTCCAGTTTTAAAATCAGGCAACGGCATGTCGGCCTCACCAATCACATGTGCCAATTGGAAAACCAGACTCAAAATCAGACTTGCAGTATAGTGCATCACAAAAAATCCAATCAAGACCTTCCACCAAACAATGTTAAAAACAAATATGGGCAATACGATCCATATCGAAAAGTAGACTATTTTAGATATAACCAATCCCACCCATTGTGCGGAATGACTTTTACTGTTGGCGTAAGACAAATTTTCTTTTTGGTATCGTTTCAGTCTAACAAAATCTGAAACTATTGCCCATTTGAGGGTCAATAGACCGTATAATAGGATAGAGTAAAAGTGCTGAAACTGGTGATGAGGTTTCCATTCTGCATGTTTGGAAAACCGCAAAACGATCCCCGCTTCAAGATCTTCATCATGGTCTTTGATGTTTGTGTAGGTGTGGTGTAAAACATTGTGTTGCACCTTCCAGTTAAAAACATTTCCTGCCAAGATATAGATACTGCTTCCCATCAATTTATTGATCCAAGTGTATTTGGAAAATGAACCGTGGTTACCATCATGCATCACATTCATACCCACTCCTGCCATGCCAACACCTATTACAGCGGCCAGTAGGAGTTTAAACCAATCATTGATGTTTAAGGAAAGAATCAGTACAAATGGAGCGATCAATATGGTGAACATGATGACTGACTTTAGGTAAAGTTTCCAGTTACCAGTCTTGGCCAATTGGTTGTCTTTAAAATACTGATTAACTCTTTTGTTGAGTGTTTGGAAAAACTCTTTTGATTCCTTTCGGGAAAAACGTGGGATTAATCTTTTGGTCATAATTAATTATTGTTGGTCTTGTAAAATTATTGAATTTTAAGGCATTCTCTCTATTTTTATCAAAAAATGACTTGAATTTTATTTACGACTACTTTCCCGATTTCGAATCAAAGCAAGTTCAACAGCTAGAATCTCTATTCACAATCTACAAAGATTGGAATTCTCGCATCAATGTAATTTCCAGAAAAGACATGGATTATTTTTATTTGCACCACGTTCTTCATTCCCTGTCAATAGCTAAATTTCTCAAATTCAAGGCGGGCTCTAGGATTCTAGATGTGGGTACAGGAGGTGGTTTTCCTGGAGTGCCGTTGGCCATAGTGTTCCCCGAAGTACGTTTTCATTTGGCAGACAGTGTCGGAAAGAAAATAAAAGTCATCAATGATGTAAAAGAGAAATTAGGATTGGACAACATTAGCACCCATTACGATCGGGTTGAAAATCTAGAATTTAAAGTGGATTTTGTGGTCTGTAGGGCTGTCGCGCCATTGGAGACATTAATGAATTGGTCAGCAGACAGAATCAGCAGTCAAAATAATCATTTGATTAGAAATGGTTTTTTGTGTCTCAAGGGGGGAGACCTAAGCGATGAACTTTCGAATTTTAAAAACGCAAAAGTATTGCCACTAAAAGAATATTTTAGCGAAGCCTTTTTTGAAACTAAAAAATTGGTCTATTGTCCTTTGGACTAATTTAGAACAAAGGGGGTTGAAAGTTTGAAGGGGGGGATTTCCACGTTAAACTTTTTGGTAGAGGAGAAATCAATCATAATGTAAGCTCCTTTCATGGCTCCTAGGGGAGAGGATAGTAAACATCCTGATTTGTATTTGTGAATTTCGCCAGGATTGATGATTGGTTTTTTACCCACCACGCCATTCCCATTGACATATTGGGTTTTGTTCAAAGCTTCTTTAATTTTCCAATGACGGGTCAACAATTGTACGGAACTTTTACCTTGATTTTCTATTTCAATTCGGTAAGTAAAAGCATAGTGAAGAACATTGTCTTTGAGAAAACTGCCTTCAAAGTCCGTTTCTACAGAGATTTTTATTCCTCTTGTTACTTGTTGAATCATCTCTATTTTAATAGTGTTGTCATAGCTAATGTAGTTAAAATAAATGTTACAATCAACTCTTAAAACTTAAATAAAACCTTATCAGTCAATAATTTCAAAAGAGGAAGTTTCTCCCATAGCGATCAGTGAATCGTGTTGATTTCCAAAATATCTGTAGTAGACCAAAATCAAATACCGATTTTCGGTCAGCGCATGAGAACCGCAAATGGCATTGTACAATTCGGACTGTGGCGTTTTGGCCACAAATTTGTAGTTGTAGATCCCTTGCTTGAGGAGTATTACCCCTTCATAAATTTCCAAAGCGGGATTGTAGTAAATCCTATTGGCTTCATTCAACTCGTAATTGTTGAATTTCCCATAAACATAGATTTCTTGGTCTTTGAGTAAAACCGGAGCTGAAAGACTGAAATGAACCCAACTGTAGTCCGCTTCTATATCTCCATTTTCTGATCCTTGCAGGGTTCTGATGATAAAATCCCCATTCAGGTCTTGGGTAAAGTTGTAAGGGTATCCCCTGCGCACAAAATTGGTCGTCAGGTAAGTCTCATACAAGCGATTCAATTCTACCACACTGACATTTGCACTAGTAATTTGAATGTTCTTGGTGTCAAAAAAAAGGTATTCATTGCCTCCTTCGAATCTGCTTTTTGCGTCATAACGGTACTCCAAGCGACTGCCGCTGTTGTATTGTGGCTTCAGATGATTAAGGGCAGTATTCCACTGTTCGTTTTGGAGGATGGTAACGTGTAATTGATTTTGTGGATCACGAAAAAATTCTCCCTTGGGAGGAATGATCGAGAATTGCACACTTTGATGGGTTTGGTAAAATTCAAGATTACGAGTTCTGAAAACCCCCGCACTCACAGAAGCCCCGTCTTCATAGATCAAAAATCTTCGTGAGAAAATCATTTCATCAGCTTCGTTGTAGATTTCCAAAAGGTAATTCCCCGAGATTAAAAATTCCGTTTGTTCATTGGGTAATTCAAGTTGGTAGTGGGTATATGGTTGGAGAGTATTAAAAGAAGTCTGATAGTTTTCAATTCTCAAATTGTCAAAACCTTTGAGATATTCATTTTGAAACAAGTTTGAAGCGGTCCAATCGTGATTGAAATATTTGATTTTGTAGTAGTAATTCCTTTCATCTCCATTCAGATCATCGAAATGCAATTGAAAAGGTTCTCCGAGTTTTACGATGGGAAATTGAATTTCTAAGGCTTGATTTTTGAAAACAATAGATTTGATGGATTGATCAACAACTGTTTCTTGAGAATTTTGTGCCAAAAGCGTTTGCATACAGCATAGGATAAATCCAAAACGTTTAAGCAAGTAATTTTTAAACATATTGTAAAATTAGGAATTTAAAAGCATTTGGTGAATCATTGCCAAGCCGCTTTTGTGAAAAGTTAAACGACTATTTAGAATTGTTATAAATTATTCATTTTTGCCATTTATTCATTTTAAGAGATGGGCCTTTATTAGTAAATTTGTGTGATTTTAGAAACTTCCAAATATGTCTGTAGGCATTCGCATCCATAGGGGTGCAACCATCCAATTGAAAGGTGAGTCTGAAAAAATTTTATCAGATGCTACTCCTTCCAAAACATTTGCGCTAAAACCTGACAATTTTTTTGGAATTGTTCCTCGTTTGATGGTTAAAGAAGGTGAGAGGATTTCGGAGGGAGCGCCTGTTTTTCATTCCAAACAAGATCCTCGAATCTTGTTTGTCTCTCCTGTGTCGGGAACGGTTAAAGAAGTCGTTAGGGGTGCCAAAAGAAAAATTTTAAAAATCATTATAGAAGAGCAAGCGGGGGATGTAGTGACCCACAAAATACCCGCTTCCAAATCTTTGAATCGCGAAAATATTAGAGAAATTCTATTGAAAAGTGGTGCTTGGCCTTTTATAAAACAAAGACCATACGGGATTACTGCCGACCCAGATGTTACTCCAAAGACCATTTATGTTTCTACCTATGCCTCTGCCCCCTTGGACGTTGACTTCGAGTTTTTACTCAAAAACAACAAAGAAGACTTCCAAAAGGGAATTGACGTTCTCAACGCCTTGGTGGAGAATCCTGTGATACTTTCCGTAGATGCTGCTTTTTCAGGTTTTTTTGAAAACACAAAAGGGGTAGAGTTGTTGCACATTATTGGACCACACCCCGCTGGAAACGTCAGTGTTCAAATCCACCATCATACGCCCATCAATATGGGGGAGAAAGTTTGGGAAGTGCGTCCCGAGGACGTGGTCAACATTGGTAGGTTGTTCGACAATGGTCAGTATAGTTCCCAAAGGATATTGGCCGTAGCCGGTGAATCGGTTTTACAACCCCAATATGTCAAAACTAAAATAGGTGCCCTAATAAGTTCATTAACAGACATTACTGGCTTTGACAAAAGCCAGCAAAATCGTTTTATCAACGGTGATGTTCTAAGCGGAAAGGCCGAGGCTCCCGATGGTCATTTGGACTTTCACAACAATTTGTTGACCATTATTCCCGAAGGAAACCATTACAGAATGTTTGGATGGTTGCCCTTTATGGATAACAAAATTCCAAGCTTGTCCAAAACTTCTTTGTCTTGGTTGTTTGGCAACAAAGGCTATAATGTTGATACCAATATGAATGGGGAAGAAAGAGCCTTAGTGGTTACTGGAGAAATGGAAAAAGTATTCCCCATGGACATTTACCCCATGCAGTTACTCAAAGCCTGTATGGCAAATGATATCGAAAAAATGGAAGCTTTGGGCATCTATGAAGTCATACCCGAAGACTTTGGGTTGATTGATTATGCCAGTACTTCCAAAATCGAAGCACAGCAAATTATCAGAGAAGGAATTGAATTAATGATTAAAGAAGCAGGATAATATTTACAGTATGAACTTTTTGAGGAAAAAATTAGACAATCTTAAAAGACCTTTTGGCAAAGGTCAAAAATGGGAAAAGTATGCTCCGGCCATCAACGCCTTTGACACTTTTCTTTTTGTACCCAACCACACCACCCATACTGGGGCTCACATTCGTGATGCGGTTGATCTCAAAAGAACAATGGTAACGGTCATCATTGCATTGATGCCCGCTTTGATCTATGGGATTTACAATACTGGATATCAGCATTTTATTCAAACTGAAGAGGCTTTTACATTTTTGGATGCATTTGTTCACGGGTCTTGGAAAATTGTACCCATGATTATCGTTTCCTATGTAGTAGGTTTGACCATAGAATTTATTTTTGCCGTCTATCGCGGTCACGAAGTAAACGAGGGATATTTGGTAACAGGTCTTTTGATCCCTATGATCATGCCTGTTGACATACCTCTTTGGATGGTTGCCATTTCGGTTGCCTTTGCCGTATTGATTGCTAAAGAAGCTTTTGGTGGAACGGGTATGAATATTTTAAATCCTGCACTGACCGCCAGAGCATTTGCATTTTTTGCATACCCCACCTATATGTCGGGAAACAAAGTTTGGGTTTCTGAAGCTTCCAACATCGATGGGATTTCCGGTGAAACCATATTGGGTACTTTAGCAGCAGGGGGTAATGTCAACTATAGTTTCTTTGAAATGTTTCAAGGATCTATTCCTGGTTCAATCGCAGAGACCTCTGCCCTTTTTGTATTGATTGGAGCAGCCATCTTGATTTTCACAGGAGTGGGCAGTTGGAGGATCATTTTAGGAAGTTTTATTGGAGCAGCTTTAGTAGGCTTCTTATTCAACCTTTGGGGTGCAAATGCCCTGATGAGCTTTTCATGGGTCAATCATTTAGTCGTAGGAGGTTTTGCTTTTGGTGTTGTCTTTATGGCCACCGATCCCGTTTCTGCCGCCCAAACCAACAAAGGAAAATGGGTCTATGGAATCCTAGTGGGTGTATTTTGTATTTTAATTAGAGTATTTAATCCTGCCTACCCAGAAGGGGTAATGTTGGCCATATTGTTGATGAATGTTTTTGCCCCCACCATCGACCATTATGTCATTCAAGGAAACATAAACAAACGTAAAAAAAGATGGGCTTCAGCCCTCAAAACTGCTTAGTCATGAATAGAGACTCCAACGGATATACTTTTCTTTTTGCTGCTGCAATGGTACTGGTGGTCGCTTCCACTTTGGCCTTTACAGCCAGTTCACTCAAATCACTTCAGGCCGATAATGTCAGAAAGGAAAAAATGCAGAATATCCTTTCAACTATTGGTATTCAGACCGATAGAGAGCAAGCCGAAACACTATATAAACAATACATTACTGGGACTTTGGCTTTGGATCATTTGGGGAATCCAGACGAGAAAGTGGATGCTTTTCAACTCAAGCTGAATAACGAAATCAAAAAACCCGCAAACGAACAGCGCTTCCCTCTATACAAAGCAGTGGTTGACAATATCAGCTATTATATCATTCCCTTGCGCGGCTCGGGATTGTGGGATGCCATTTGGGGGTATATTGCCCTTAAGTCCGATATTAATACCATTCAAGGTGCTGTATTTGACCATAAAGGAGAAACCGCTGGACTTGGTGCTGAGATCACCCAACAGTGGTTCATGGATCGATTTAAAGAAGAAAAAGTATTCAATTCCTCAGGTCAATTGGTAGGGATCAATGTTTCCAAGACCAACAACGACCCAAAGGACACCGATAAAGAAGATCATGAAGTGGATGCCATTTCCGGAGCAACCATTACGGGTGACGGTGTTACAGACATGATCATCGAGCGATTAACCCATTACCTCCCTTATTTCGAAAAGGAAAAAACCACCATGGCCTCGATAAACTAACAAACTATGGCAGATAAAGAAGCAAATCCTTCAAAAAAACCAACCCTCTTATTCCTTAATAAGGAATCAGAGCCTCTATTTTCCAAAAAAAATAGGGTGCTTTTGACCGACCCCTTGGACGACAACAACCCCATAACCGTTCAGGTTTTGGGCGTATGTTCCGCACTTGCAATTACCGTTCAACTCAAGCCAGCTTTGGTGATGACTCTATCGGTAATTGCTGTAATGGGAGCCAGTAATGTCATCATTTCACTGTTGAGAAATCTAATTCCCAATCGAATTAGAATTATCGTTCAGTTAGTGGTAGTGGCTTCTATGGTAATTTTGGTCGATCAAATTCTCAGGGCTTATGCCTATGATGTAAGTAAACAGTTATCCATATTTATTGGATTGATCATCACCAATTGTATTGTAATGGGCCGATTGGAAGCCTTTGCTTTGGGTAATGGAGTTTGGAGATCATTCTTGGACGGTATTGGGAATGCTGCTGGATATGGATTCATTCTCATTGTGGTAGCTTTTTTTAGAGAACTTCTTGGCTCGGGAAAACTCTTTGGATATCAGGTAATCCCCGATGCATTTTACGAAATGGGTTACGAAAACAACGGATTAATGTTGTTATCCCCCATGGCGCTAATTACCGTTGGTGTCTTTATTTGGATACAACGCGCTCGCAATAGAAAACTCATCGAAAAGAACTAGATCATGGAAGGATATTTGAACTTATTTGTTAAAAGTATTTTTATTGAGAACATGATTTTCGCCTATTTCTTGGGGATGTGTTCCTATTTGGCGGTTTCCAAAACCGTAAAAACGGCTGTTGGACTTGGTTTCGCTGTTATTTTTGTTCTGTCCATTACAGTTCCCATCAATTTCTTATTGGACACCTATCTTTTGCGTCCAGGAGCCTTGCAATGGTTGGATCCCTCCTATGCTGAGATTGATTTGAGCTTTTTGAGTTTTATTATGTTCATTGCCGTGATAGCCTCTATGGTTCAATTGGTAGAAATGATTGTAGAAAGATATGCTCCAGCGCTCTATGGAGCCTTAGGGATTTTTCTTCCCCTAATTGCAGTGAACTGTGCCATATTGGGAGGTTCGTTATTCATGCAACAAAAAGATTTTTCTGGGGTATCAGAATCCGCTGTTTATGGATTCGGTTCTGGAATCGGTTGGTTGTTGGCCATTTTGGCCATCGCAGCAATAAGAGAAAAAATTATTTATTCAAATGTGCCAGCTCCACTGCGGGGATTGGGAATTACCTTTATTATAACAGGTTTGATGGCGTTGGGTTTTATGAGTTTTATGGGTATTAAATTATAGTCAATTAGAGATGGATTATTCAGTTATTGTTGCGAGTATTGTGGTTTTTTTGGTCATCACCTTTGTATTGGTCGGTATGCTTTTGGGGGTCAAGGCAAAATTATTGCCCTCAGGGCCGGTCAGTCTTTTGATCAATGGAGATAATGATGTAGAGGTTTCCTCTGGGAGTACTTTGCTTACCACCTTGGGAAATAGTAAAATATTTTTGCCTTCCGCATGCGGAGGAGGTGGAACTTGTATCCAATGCAAGTGTCAGGTTGTGGAGGGAGGTGGAGAAATCCTTCCCACCGAAGTCCCACACTTTACCCGAAAAGAAATCGCTGAGGGATGGCGCTTGGGCTGTCAGGTGAAAGTAAAACAAAATATGGTCATCCAAATCCCCGAAGAAGTATTTGGGATCAAAAAATGGGAAGCTACAGTAATCAGAAACTGGAACGTTGCTTCATTTATTAAAGAATTTGTCGTCGAAATACCCGAGGCTATGGATTACGAGGCGGGGGGTTATATTCAGATAGAAATTCCCAAATGCGAGGTAAAATATAGTGACATCGATATTTCTGCTCATCCCGAAGAACATCCGGGCGAACCCGACAAGTTCAAATTGGAATGGGACAAATTTAACCTTTGGCCTTTGGTGATGAAAAACCCCGAAACGGTTGAGCGAGCCTATTCTATGGCTTCTTTCCCTGCCGAGGGTCGTGAAATCATGCTCAACGTCAGGATTGCCACCCCACCTTGGGATCGAAATAAAAACAACTGGATGGATGTCAATCCTGGAGTTGCCTCTTCCTATATTTTCTCCAAAAAAGCTGGGGATAAAGTAACCATTTCTGGTCCTTACGGAGAATTTTTCATCAATCACTCAGAGGCCGAAATGCTTTATGTAGGGGGTGGAGCTGGTATGGCACCCATGCGTTCTCACTTGTACGAGTTGTTCAGAACGCTAAAAACTGGACGAAAAGTAAGCTTTTGGTACGGTGGTCGTTCCAAGAGAGAGCTATTCTACTTGGATCACTTCAAGGCATTGGAAAAAGACTTCGAAAATTTCAAGTTCTATGTTGCCCTCTCTGAACCAATGGAAGAAGACAATTGGAAGGTTAAAGAAGGATTGGATGGAGAAGGTGATGGATTTAAAGGATTTGTACATCAATGTGTGATCGATAATTACCTTAATCACCACGAAGCTCCTGAAGACATTGAGGTTTATTTCTGTGGTCCTCCACTGATGAACCAAGCGATAGAGAAAATGTCCGACGACTTTGGCATTCCGCCCGAGAATGTTCGATTTGATGATTTCGGTGGTTAGATGCTCAATGCCCAAGAAATTCATCGATTAGCAATGAAAGAGGTGGGAGACCACCTTAGCGCAAGTGGATTTGAATTTTTGGCGGTCAATTCACAACCAAAAAAAGATCCGCAGTTTGTATGCCTAAAGGGTAAAAAACTTCATTTCATAGTGGTACGGGGGTGCTTGTATCCCGAAAATCCTAAAAATTTTGATGCTCAACTGATGGAGCAGGTCAAAGATCATGGTATCAAATACAAAGCCACCACCTATTATGCAGGGGTGGGCCTTGCCAATGCCGATGACTACGATTTACCCTTAACCCAAAACGACCCTTATGCAGTCAATTTTGATGGACTTCAAATTATGGACTAGTCTGGGCCTTTTTTGGCTGATTTTTTCGTGCAGTCCAAATCCCACAAAATCTAAAAGATTGCAAGGTTTTGCTCTTGGAACTTCGTATAATATTCAATACGTTGCTGCTGTTGATGAGCAAGTCATTCAAAAGGGCATTGATTCATTGTTTTATGTAATCAATAAATCTCTATCTACCTATTTACCAGAATCGGATATTTCTAAAATCAATAGAGGGGATACTGAGGTGATAGTAGATCATCACTTTAGGAAGGTATTCCAGAAAGCGACTGAAGTTTGGAAAGCCACAGGAGGTTATTTTGACCCCACCGTTGGTGCCTTGGTTAACGCCTATGGATTTGGACCTAAAGCCTCCGCAAATTCAATCAATCCAAAGAAGAAAGACAGTCTCCTTCAGCTTACGGGATGGCAAAAAATAGTACTCAATGAGAACAACACCATAGCAAAACAATTTCCCGAGATTTATATTGATTTTAACGCCTTGGCCAAAGGATATACAGTTGATATTATAGGAAATTTCCTACAAGCTCTGGGCAGTTCAGATTATATGGTAGAAATAGGAGGAGAGATTGTTGCCAAAGGAAACAGTCCCAAAACACAAAAAGCATGGAAAATCGCCATTGAAGATCCTCGTCAAGGAGAAGAACGTCAGTTTTTGCAAACCATAAGGCTAGATAATCAAGCTCTCGCCAGTTCTGGAAACTATCGCAAGAACAGGATTGATCCCACTACTGGAGAGCGGTTTGTTCACTCCATTAGCCCCCTTACGGGATCGGCACAAAAAACAAATATCCTCAGTACTTCCGTGAAAGCCCCTGACTGTATGACCGCAGATGCATGGGCTACTGCACTTATGATTATGCCGCTAGAAGAAGGAAAAGCACTCATCGAAAATAACCCTGTTTTGGAGGCGCTCTGGACTGTAGCTGATCAAGATGGGTTTTTAGTAGAAATGTCCAAAAATTGGTGATTCCCCATTTTATGTATAAATTAATATACTAAAGCCTACTTAATGTCCCAACCATGCAACGGCAATGTTTTCTTATTGTTGGTGCGTTCTGTTTCACCATATCTTGCTTTTCTGTCTTTTCGCAGATGGCACTTTATGGTGATGTATACATTTCTCCAAAAAACGAGTTACATATTGGCTCTGATCAACTTTATTTCGAGTCAGGAAAAATTATTACCGATAGAGGTACTTCTGGGGGAATCCTCTCTTTTGCCCAAGGGAGTAATTCTACAGGGGCAAACCACACCAACCATGTAGACGGGTTTATTCGTTTTTACAACTCCTCTGAATTTGTCTTTCCCCTGGGGCATGACAATATTTTTCAGCCTGTTTATATTTTCGATTTTACGGGAGCTAAATATCTTGATTTGGCCTATCATCATCGCCCTTATGAAGTATCTCAATCTGTTGATTCGATTGCAGCTGTTAGTAAAACTCAATACTGGAAATTGCGGAACCCCCGTGGATCAGGGAGGCTGTTAATTTCTTGGAATGTATTTTCTAATCTGGGTGAATTATTAGATCATGCTCCTAGCCCAGAAAAAGCTTTGGATTTAATTACCATCGGAGGGTTCGATGGAGACCGATGGATTCCCATTGAAAGTAAATTGACTGCTGGTTTTTACAGCGGGGAAGTTACAAATTCCCTATTGGAAGGATATATTCAGTCTAAAGAGAAGGTGGATTTTTCGAAGTTTAAGGCTTTTACGCTGATGATGCGCAAGATCCCTCTAATTGATTCCAAAAACATTTCTCAAGCCATTACCCCGAATGGTGATGGTAAAAATGACACATGGATCATTGAGGGAATTGAGCAGTATCCCAATGCCAAGGTTTCTGTATACAACCGATGGGGTGAGGTGGTTTTTTCCAAATCTTTTGGTTATAAAAATGATTGGGGTGGAAATTTTAAAAAAAATAAGGATACCGTACCCACAGGACCATATCTCTTCGCCATTGACTATAATGGAGATGGTAAAGTAGACCATAAAGGTTGGCTATATATTTCAGATTGAATCCATTGAAATTTTATTAAAAATGAAAAAAACTTGCTCTTTTTTTCTGATTCTTTTATCTCTTTTAATTTGGGCACAACAGGACATCCCTATAGCATTTTATGGGCAAAACCTGCAATTTTTTAATCCTGCAGCAACAGGTTTAGAGGATCAGGTGGTAATGAGCTAAAACTTAGAAGTCAATGGAGTGGTATCAAAGAGGCTCCTGACATCCAACTTTTTAAATTATCTATTCCTGAAGGAGAAAAAAGATTAGCTTATGGAGCCATTTTGATGGTTGACCAAACTTTTGTCGAGCGTCAAACAAACATATTTACCAATTTTTCCTATCGATTGCCATTAGGTAACGGAAATTCCTTATTTCTTGGAGTCCAAGCAGGGGGAAATCACGTCAGTATGGATTTTAGTGGTATCAATATGACTCATGATGACGATGATAAACTGGTAAGTCTCACCCGCTTTTATCCCAACATAGGAGTAGGGGTTCATTATAAAATGGATAAGGGATATCTCTCGTTTTCGGCTCCTATGTTGATGGGTCATTTAAAAGATAAGGATGCAGATGCTGTCAACCCAAGTCCAGTAGATGACCTCCATCTTTATTTTTCGGGGGGGTTGCGTTTACCTGCTTTTGCACCCAACTGGAGGTATATTGTATCTTGCTTAGGTAGATGGGTAAAAAGTGCCCCCATCAGTTCGGTTATCAATGCAGGTTTTACCTATCAAAAATCCGAGTTTCTTTTTGCCTATCACCACAACAGCAGCTTGGGGCTCTCTGCATTTTTTGACAATGGAGGTCCAATTAGTGTCGGTTATGCCCATCAATTCCCTACTCCCGATCTAATTTCTAAATTAGGTTTTAGAAATCATGAACTAATTATCCGAATCCGATTAAACAATAAAAAAGGGGAAGGCAAGGAGTTGGATACAGACGAAACATCCGAAGACAATCTTGACATGAATTAATAATCATATTGATCCCTAAAATTCGCTCATATGAAAAAAAACAACCTACTTATTTCATTCGGCTTTACAGTATTTTTTATTGCCATTAGTCTCCACGCTCAAGTTAAAATTGGAGACAATCCCAAAAATATTAATACCCATGCATTACTTGAGTTAGAAAGTAAAAATCAAGGAGTACTTTTTCCTCGATTAACTCAGTCGCAAAGAGATGTTGCCTTTGGTGGCGATGTCCCAGATGGATTGATGATCTTTAATACAGACAAGGGGGCTTTGGAGGTCTATAATATTAAAAAGGGTTGGGAGACCATAGGAGCCTCACAAGTCCCTTCTTCATCATTAGAGTTAACTTATGACCATCAGTTGATTTTGAATGGTAAACAAAGGGTGAATTTGACCAATTACTATAATGTCAATCAACAACTTACTTTAACTGAAAATATACTCTCTTTAACCAATGGAGGAAGAGTAGATTTAAGTTCTCTGAAGGTGTCATCAACTGAAAATCAGCAATTGACTCTTCAAAACAACATACTTTCTTTAACCCATGGAGGGAGTGTAGACCTAAGTTCTTTGGTAGAATCTACTTCAACTGGAAGTGACGATAATCCAGTAATATCCAATACGGACAGCCAAACCCTATCCTTAAATAACAAAGAACTGTCCATTAGTGGAAGTAATAGTAAAGTAGATTTAAGCCCGATCAATACCGATGAACAAGTCATTACATCATTTGCCATGAGCGGTACCACTCATATCAAAATTCAATTGGAAGGTGATGTAGAAAAAACCCTTAAACTACCCACTCAACTTGTCTCTGGTTCAGACACCGATCATCAAAAATTGATCCTTAACGGACTTAAATTAAGTATTGAAAATGGTAATGTGATCAGTTTACCCCAAAGCCAAACCCTTAGCTATGATAAAAACACCCATTTACTCTCAATTAGTGATACTGAATCAGTAGTAGATTTATCCGACCTTAATCATAGCAGCAACATGGGTCAAACACTTGAATTTACGAAGTTGGGAACCCTCAATCAAACTTCAATAAAATTGGAGGGTGGAAATGAAATTAGCTTACAGGCGAGTAATGGGATTCAGTTTCACAACACCTCTGATAGTTTGATGATTATTGGATCCGATCAAAAAGGAGTTTTTTCAACAAAAAAAGGGGTTGTCAGTAATTTTCAAGGAAATGTTACCACCGATGATTTCGTCTTTGGATCGGATCAATTGGACAACAAAACAGGAGGAGATGACGACACTCGAATCATTTTTGACAAAAGTAAAGGAGCTTTTCGTGCTGGTAGAGATGGAAAGGGGAGTTGGAATGAATCCAAAAGAGGGGAGTTTTCTGTAGGCTTAGGTTACAACACCGAGGCCAAAGCCGATCGAAGTGTTGCGTTGGGGAATAGTTTAATTGCTAGCTCATATGCGGAAACTTTATTGGGCAGCTATAATGAAACTTTTTCGGGAGCCTCTATAAACAGTTGGGTAGACCATGATCCATTATTGACCATAGGAAATGGAACCAGTAGTAGTAAAAAAAGTACAGCTCTAACCCTTTTAAAAAATGGTAATTTAGGAATAGGAACGATTACTCCTACAGAAACCTTGGAGGTAGTGGGTGTAGTTTCGGCTACAACATTTAGTGGAAACACGATCATCTTAAATGAGGGAGGTGCTTTCATTCCCGACAAGGCTGGTTTGTATGCTACTGTTTCCAAGACCATAATAGAATTGATCACTTTTGACAGCAAAGGGAACGAATCCACCATTTCTCCGCATAATTTTAGCCTCATTGGCAAACCAAGTGAAGAGATGGCTTGGAGTTTTTATTCGAAAAATAGCCTTAAAAACAAACAGGTCAATGTCGATATGATGAAAATGGTTCGTTTGGTAGAACATATGTCTGGTCAAAAACTGATTCATTTAGCAGATTTGGAGGGTAATGAACTTGAGGCAACTCAGCAAATAGAAGTGACACGATTGGAGCGAGAAATCCAACTACTCAAGAAGCAAAATCAACTCTATCAAAAAACTTTAGAGAAGCTACTCAAAAGAGTTGAGGTTATAGAGAATCATTCAACTCCATGATCATGATATTTGGATAGCTTTTAGAAAAAGAAAAGTTATTTACGCATTAAGGGAATCTTTTCTTGTAAGGGAAGGGCAAAACGAATTATCTCCTCTGGGGTCAAGTCCTTTTGTATAAGAATACGCTCAGTAGAAAAACCTACTGACTCCATTCGGTGGTAGTAGTCCAGCCCATAGACCCTTACGTGATCGTATTGTCCAAAAACTTTTGTCCGTTCATTTGCGTCTGTTATGCTGTCGTCTTCAAATGTTTTCGCTCTTTCTTCTTCTAATGGAACTTGTGCGATCAGTGTTCCGCCCTTTTTCAAAACCCGATACAATTCCCTCATGGCTTTAAGATCATCGGGAATGTGCTCCAAAACATGATTGCACAAGATCAAATCGTATTGATCGTCTTGAAAAGGTAAGTTGCAAATATCTGCTTTCACATCGGCCAAGGGAGAGTGGAGGTCGGTGGTGGTATAATCCCAATGTTCAAATTGTTTGAATTTGTGGTAAAAAACTTGCTCTGGAGCGACATGCAGTACCCTGAGTTTTTGGCTTAGAAACTCAGTTTTCCTATCCATATAAAGCCAGAGTAAGCGATGGCGTTCCAAGGATAGTGTCCCAGGACATAGGGCGTTGGGGCGGAGATTTTTACGATAGCCATAGGGGAGGAATTTTCGGTATTGAGAGCCATCAATGGGGTCAGTGAATCGATTCCCTTTGAAATACATTCGCAGCAGAGGTTGAAACAGCAGACTCATCCGAATCAAAAAAGATCTTGGAAAAAAGCGTAGCATCCACTTCATGCCTTAGCGGTAAGTTTTTTAAAGGGAATTTCTTCTTCGGATTCAAACCCCAAAGCCTCATAGATATAATCAAAGGTGGAAAGCAGTTGTGGTTTTCCGTCTATCAAAGCCACATTGTGTTCAAAATGAGCACTGGGCTGATTGTCGGCGGTTTTGATGGTCCATCCATCGCTAAAATGACGTATGTTTTTGGTACCCATATTGATCATGGGCTCTATAGCGATGACCATGCCGTTACTAAATTTTTTCCCCCGACCTCTTTTACCATAGTTTGGAATTTCGGGAGATTCGTGCATTTCTCTTCCCAAACCATGTCCTACCAATTCTCTCACTACCCCATAGCCAAAAGATTCTGTATAGCTTTGAATGGCGTGACCCAAATCACCTACACGGTTTCCGTGGCAAAAGGCTTCTATGCCTATATAGAGCGATTTTTTGGTAACTTCCAATAGCTTTTTGGTCTCATCGCCCACCGTTCCCAGTTCGAAGGTATAAGCGTGGTCACCGTAAAACCCATTTTTAAGTGCTCCGCAATCTACAGAGAGGATGTCTCCCTCCTCTAGGGGTTTGTTGTTGGGAATTCCATGGACGACCTCTTCGTTGGGGCTTACACAAAGTGTATTTGGAAAGTCATACAATCCCAAAAAACCTGGTTCAGCTCCGTGGTCTCGAATAAAAGCTTCGGCCAAGCGATCCAGATGGAGTGTGGTCACTCCTGGTTTAATTTCTTTGGCCAACATGCCCAAGGTTCGAGAAACAATCAATGCGCTTTCACGCATCAACTCAATTTCCTCTAAACTTTTGATTTTTACCATTTACTATTCATACGAATGGGTGTAGGACTCCCCTTTAATGATTTTTGCAATATCAGATTCGAGACTGTTTACGGGTAACTCTACAAATCTATTGATTTCGTTTCCATTTCTAAAAAAAATAAGGGTGGGAACATTGAAAACCTCTAAACCCTTTTCAAAATTTTGAGGAGTGGTTTTTTCCTCACTCATGGCATACATTTCCAAATGACGCTGGTCGAAATCCAGCGCATCGAGCAGTTTGAAAAAATGAGGAATTTCCCGCTGACTGTCTTCACACCAAGTCCCCATAAAAACTTTTATTTTCAAATCTTTAAGATAAGGTTGTAAGTCTTTTCCCCACTGAGGATCGACCGAAACCTTGTTGTATTCTTCCTTAAACCATGAGCTGACATCCGAGCTTTGTAAATTGGCCATGTTGATTTTACCCAAGAGAATCATTTCGCCACTGCTGGCTTTTATCGGTTGGGTTACCAAAGGCTTTTGAGGAGAAGTACCACAACTAACGAACAAGATGCTCAAGCTGATTATAAAAACTTTTTTCATAGTTTGAATATTTGGGGGATGATTTTTAGACCAGAGGTTTTCCTGTCATGGCAGTGGGAATCTCCAACGCCATAAGTTTAAGAATGGTGGGTGCAATGTCACCCAACACACCATCAACGATGGGGGTATTGTCTTTATCGACCAAAATCAATGGCACTGGGTTTACCGTATGGGCCGTATTGGGGGAGCCGTCGGCATTGACCATGGTTTCACAATTTCCGTGATCGGCGATGACAATGATTTTGTATTGGTTTTCTAGCGCAGCAGCAATAATTTCTCCAGCACATTGATCTACCGTTTCACAGGCTTTAATGGCGGCTTGTAAATCTCCAGTGTGGCCTACCATATCTGGATTGGCAAAATTCAAACAGATGAAATCGGGTTGCTCTTTCACTATTTTGGGGAGGATTGCATCTCTTACGTCGAAGGCACTCATTTCGGGTTGTAAATCATAGGTGGCCACTTTGGGTGAGGGACACATGATGCGCTCTTCTCCATCAAAAGCCTCTTCTCGACCTCCATTAAAAAAGAAGGTGACGTGGGGGTATTTTTCGGTTTCTGCAATTCTTATTTGGGTTTTCCCTGCTTTGGAAAGTGTTTCGCCCAAAGTGTCTTCCAAGTTGTCTTTTTCAAAGACAACCTTTATGTCTTTAAAGGTTTTGTCGTAATTGGTCAGCGTTACATAATGTAAATCCAAAGGCATCATGTCCTGTTCTGGGAAAGCACGTTGTGATAGTGCATTGGTCAATTGACGCCCGCGGTCGGTACGGTAATTGAAAAAGATCACTACATCCCCTTGCAAAATTTTACCCAAGGGCTGCTCGTTGGAGTCAACCGCAATAAGGGGTTCGATAAACTCGTCCGTAACTCCCTCAGCATAGCTGGCTTCAATGCTTTCGATCATATTTTGGGTAGGAGTACCTTTGGCGTGTACCAATGCATCATAGGCTTTTTTGACCCTTTCCCATCTATTATCACGATCCATGGCATAGTAACGCCCAGTGATGGAGGCCAACTTTGCCTTGGTCTCATCAAGCTTTTGGGATAATTTTTGAAGATAGCCGACTCCTGATTTGGGATCCACATCCCGACCATCGGTAAAACCGTGTATAAAAACTTGGGGAACATCGTATTGCGCCGCCATTTCCAAAAGCCCCTCCAAGTGATTCAGATGCGCATGTACACCTCCATCGGAAAGTAGTCCCAAAAAATGTACATTTTTCCTTTGCGTTTGTGCGTAAGTTAAAGCCTCTACCAAAACTGGATTCTTTTCAACACTTTTGTCGGCAATGGCTTTCGAAATTTTAACCAAGTCTTGGTAAACAATTCTTCCTGCTCCCAAGTTCATATGCCCCACTTCGCTGTTTCCCATTTGACCGTGGGGGAGACCCACGTTTTCTCCATGGGTCAAAAGAGAGGCGTGAGGATACTTATCGGACCAAGCATCCATATTGGGGGTATGGGCTAAATCAACGGCAGAAACCTCAGGGTTAGGGGCAAAACCCCAACCATCCAAGATCATTAAAATTACTTTTTGGGTCATTAAAAATCTTTTTTACAAAGATAGTAATTCCCTTTGCGAGTATTCTTTACAACTAGGGAAAAAAATATTTGTTGTTTCTTTGCAATGATGATCAAAAAAGGGATTGTTTATTGTTCAACTGGCAGCCATTATCGTGTAAAATCTGATGCACTGTTCTACGATTGTAGAATCAAAGGAAAATTTCGAATCCAAGGCATTAAAAGCACCAATCCAGTGGCAGTAGGAGACAAGGTTTTGTTTGAGACAGAAGGGGAGGAGGAGCGAAAAACAGGGGTGATTACTGATATCGAAGCCCGTCAAAATTACATCATCCGAAAATCGGTGAATCTATCCAAACAAACCCACATCATTGCTTCCAATATTGATCAGGTATTTTTGATGATCACACTCAAAACACCTCCTACTTACCCCGCTTTTATCGATCGTTTTTTGGTTACTGCCCAAGCTTATGCCATCAAGGTAGTTTTGGTTTTTAACAAAACAGACTTGTACAGTTTAGACGAATTAGAGAACATGAGGATTTTGAAATCCATTTATGAAAAAATAGGTTACCAATGTTATGAAGTCATTGCAACCGAACTCAATACTCTAAATGTTATTCAAAAAAAAATGGCAAATAGAGTAAGTATGTTTTCGGGACACAGTGGGGTCGGAAAATCTACATTGGTCAACACTTTGGCTCCCGATTTGGATTTAAAAACTGGCCGCATTTCAGATCAGCATCAGCAAGGGCAACACACAACGACTTTTGCCGAAATGTTTGATGTGGACGATGGTGCCAAAATCATCGACACTCCTGGGATCAAAGGATTTGGAGTGGTGGACATCCAAAAAGAAGAATTGTCGGGTTATTTTAGAGAATTTTCCGTTTTGAAATCGCAGTGCAAGTTCAACAATTGCATGCACACCAAAGAACCTCACTGCGCTGTTAAATCAGCATTGGAAGCGGGGGAAATAGCTCAAAGCCGTTATAAGTCTTATTTACAACTTTTGGAGGAGGATGCCCTCTACAGATAATTATGAGAATTGTCATTCAAAGGGTCAGTCGTGCGGAAGTGAAAGTGGAAGGAAAATCCGTAGGTGCCATAGGAAAAGGCCTTTTGGTACTGTTGGGAATTGAAAATGATGATAATTCCTCCGATGTAGAGTGGTTGGTCAACAAATTGATCAATCTGAGGATTTTCAATGATGAAAAAGGTGTAATGAATTTCAGTCTTTCTGAGGTAAAGGGAGAATTGTTGGTGATCAGTCAGTTCACGCTAATGGCTTCGACCAAAAAAGGTAATCGACCTTCTTATGTCAGAGCCGCCCGCCATGAAACAGCCATTCCCTTATACGAGCAGTTTGTACTCTTGTCAGAGCAAAAATTGGGAAAAAAAATAGCCAAGGGTGTTTTCGGTGCAGATATGAAAGTCAGTTTGTTGAATGATGGGCCTGTAACCATTGTGATTGACTCCAAAAACAAGGAATAACTCTAGAGTATATTCACCTCAAATTCTAAGTCAATCTTAAAGTTTTCCAAAACCTTGTCTTTGATCTGCTGGGCCAGTTTTTTGATTTCAGCACCAGAAGCATTGCCATAATTGACCAAAACTAAGGCTTGGTTTTGGTGGACACCAGTATCATTCTTGCGATAGCCTTTGAAGCCCAAGTAGTCGATCAACCAAGCAGCAGGAATTTTGACTTTCCCTTTTTGATCTGGATAGTGAGGCAGGTTGGGGTATTGTTGTTGCAATGCTGCAAACTGTTCTGAACCTAGCACGGGATTTTTAAAAAAACTACCACTGTTTCCGATATGACGGGGATCGGGCAATTTGGCCGACCGGATTTCGATCACCGTCTGGGCGACGGTCTGTATGCTTGGGGATTTAGACTCTATTTTTTCGGACAATCCCCCATAGGAGGTATTGATTTGATGCGGTGCCTTGGTCAGATTGAACTCAACCGAAGTAATGATGTATTGTTCTTTGAGTGTATTTTTAAAAATAGAATTTCTGTAACCAAATTCACATTCGGTTTTGTTAAAGGTTTTGATTTCTCCCGTCTCTCGAGACATGGCTTCACAGCTTTCAAAAACTTGACTTAGCTCCACCCCATAGGCTCCGATATTTTGGATGGGAGCCGCCCCCACACTGCCAGGGATCAGGGCTAAATTTTCTACACCACCAAAATCTTTTTTCAAACACCACAGTACGAAATCATGCCAGTTTTCACCCGCTGCGACTTTGATCCTCGCCCCGTATTCATCCTCCTTAAGAATTTCTATTCCACGATTTTCAATTCTGATGGTCAATCCGTCAAAATCCTTTGTAAGTAAGAGATTACTTCCACCTCCCAATAGAAGAACTTGGGCTCCTTGATTTTCGGCCAAAACCGCTTTTAATACATCAGTGGATTGAATGCCGATGAATTTTTTTGATTTAACATCGATGCCAAATGTATTATAGGTGCGTAGAGAAATGTCTTTTTGGAAATTCAAAACCATAGGGAAAGATAGAAAAATGCCTAGGAATTACGATAGGCCGTCAAAGCTTTTTCTAAAATTTCGGCGGCTCGTTGGAGTTTTTTGCTTTCCAATACAAACGCCAATCGGACTTGATCTTTGCCCAATTCGGGTGAAGAGTAAAAGCCCGCAGCAGGAGCCAGCATAACGGTTTGTCCTTGATCTTCAAAATCGGTGAGCAAAAATTTAGAAAAATCTTCGGCACTATCGATAGGGAGTTTGGCAATACAATAAAATGCTCCCATGGGATTGGAGACTTCTACACCCTCGATTTTTTCCAGTGCAGCAACGGTAACGTTTTTCCTTTTTTCGTATTCTTTTTTTACATCCTCCAAATAGGAAGGGGGTGAGGAAACGGCGGCCTCACTGACCATTAGGGCCAAAGCAGGAGGAGACAAGCGAAGGTGAGCAAATTTAAGGGCAGTGGCCATCAGTGCTTTGTTTTTGGAGATCATACAGCCTACCCTTGCTCCACATAAACTATAACGTTTGGATACTGAATCGATCATCACAGCATGTTGACTGCCTTTTTCAGACTTTAAAACAGAATAATGGGACTGTTTAGTATAGATGAATTCTCGGTATACTTCATCTACGATGATAAAAATATCGTGTGCTACGGCCAGATTAATCAAGTCCTTGATTTCCGCCTCACTGTATAGGTAACCCGTTGGATTACTGGGATTGCAAATCAGTATGGCTCGAGTCTTTTTAGTAATTTTTTCTTCTAATAGGGCTATGGGAGGCAATTCGAATCGATTTTCAAAATGCGAAACCACAGGAATCACTTCCACACTACAAGCAGCTGCAAATCCATTATAATTAGCATAAAAAGGTTCGGGAATAATGATTTCGTCCCCGGCATCACAGATCACGTTGAGGGTAAATGATAAAGCCTCACTGGCTCCTGTAGTTACAATGATATCATCGGGTTCAATGGATATATCATGTTGTTCATAGTAACGACAAAGTTGAGTTCGATAGGACAATGGACCTTGAGAGGAGCCATAGGGCAGGAGATTTAGGCGTTGATCCCTCACCACTTCCATGGCCTCTTTGGGGGCCTCGATATCCGGTTGACCAATATTGAGATGCAAAACTTCTACTCCACGAGTTTTGGCTTCATCTGAGTGAAGAACCAGTTTCCGGATGGGAGACGAGGGCAATTCTTGACCTTTTTTGGAAATTTTTGGCATCTTATAATTTATGAATGCAAATATTCAAAAAAAAAGCCCTGTTTCTCAACTGAAGGTCAAAAATTAATTGATAGGTGGATGGAAACAAATCAATCGGCCAATACGTTGCCCTTAATTTTTAGGGCGATGATACTGGCAGAAGCAACATTGGTATTCACGGTGATTGTTTTTCTGAATACCCCAACTCGATTGGTGTCATACCTTACCGTAATTTCCCCTTTTTCTCCGGGAGCAATGGGTGCTTCTGGTTTTTTGGGGATGGTACAGCCGCAACTGGATCGGACTCCTTGAATCTCCAACGGTGCATCTCCTGTGTTTTCAAAGGTAAAAGTCCGGCCCCCATCGCTTCCTTTAACAATTTCACCATAATCAATGGTATCCATGTCAAAGTTTATCATAGGGCCAGAAGCTTGAGCACTTAATGCAAGCGGAGCAAAAATCAATAAAATAAAAAGGATTGCTTTTTTCATTCTTATAAATTCTATTCTATAAATTTACAACTTTAATAAGAAAACCAAAAATGACAGGGTTTTATAATCCCTAAAGGGTTGTTACTTTTGTCAAGCATTTAAAAGGCTTACTACATTTCATGGAGATTCCATCTAAGTTTATATCCCAAGACGTTGAAGATAAATGGTATTCCTATTGGATGGAAAAAGATTTTTTTTCTTCTACTCCAGACGATAGAGACCCTTACACCATAGTGATTCCTCCCCCCAATGTTACTGGGGTTTTGCATATGGGGCATATGTTGAACAATACACTTCAAGACATCATCATTCGTCGTGCCAGAATGAAGGGCTATAATGCTTGTTGGGTTCCGGGGACCGATCATGCCTCCATCGCCACAGAGGCCAAAGTAGTGGCCAGACTCAAAGAACAAGGCATTGAAAAATCCTCACTCAGTCGCGAAGATTTTTTAAAGCACGCTTGGGATTGGACTCACGAGTATGGAGGGGTCATCCTTGAACAGCTCAAAAAACTGGGTTGTTCTTGTGATTGGAGCCGAACCAAATTTACCTTAGACGAGAACATGTCGGCTTCGGTAATTGATACTTTTATAAAGCTCTACAACAAAGGGTTAATTTACAGGGGTTACCGAATGGTCAATTGGGATCCCGAAGCCAAAACCACCCTTTCCGATGAGGAGGTGATCTACGAAGAGCGTGATGGCCAACTCTATCATATCGCCTATGCTGTGGTGGACAGTGAAGAAAAAGTGATCATTGCAACGACTCGCCCCGAAACCCTTTTGGGCGACACCGCTGTTTGTGTCCATCCCGAGGATGAACGTTATGCTCACCTCAAAGGAAAGCAATTAATCGTTCCCATTGCCAATCGCAAAATCCCAATCATCCAAGACGAATACGTGGACATAGAATTTGGTACGGGTTGTCTTAAAGTGACTCCAGCCCATGATATCAATGACAAAGCCCTGGGCGAAAAACACCAATTGGAGGTAATAGATATTTTTAATGCTGATGCAAGCCTAAACCATCACGGTTTGGAATTTGAAGGCATGGATCGTTTTGTAGCCCGAAAAAAAATAGCCAAGGCCTTAGAGGCCAGCGGTCAATTGATCAAAAAAGAAAACCACCGCCACAAAGTGGGGACATCAGAACGCACCAAAGCGGTGATCGAACCTCGACTTTCGGATCAGTGGTTCCTCAAAATGGAAGGCCTTTCCCAGCCTGCAATTGACGCAGTTTTGGAAAGCAAAGAAGTGAAATTGGTCCCCGAAAAGTTCAAAAACACCTACCGTCATTGGATGGAAAACATCCGCGATTGGAATATTTCCAGACAGTTGTGGTGGGGACAGCAAATCCCTGCCTTCTACTACGGAAAGGACAATTCCCAATTTGTAGTGGCCAAAGATAAAGCCACCGCCCTTGAGCTGGCCAAGGCCAAGGCTGGAAATGACCAACTTCAAGCCTCTGATTTACGTCAAGACGAAGATGTTTTGGACACATGGTTTTCCTCGTGGTTGTGGCCCATATCGGTATTTAATGGAGTACTGGAACCCGACAATCCCGAAATTAGCTATTATTATCCCACCCAAGATTTGGTTACTGGCCCCGATATTTTATTTTTTTGGGTGGCACGGATGATCATGTCTGGATACGAACTGCGAAACGAAAAGCCTTTTTCCAACGTTTATTTGACAGGATTGGTGCGGGACAAACAGGGCAGAAAAATGTCTAAACAATTGGGCAATTCTCCCGATGCACTGGCTTTGATAGAAGAATATGGAGCTGATGCTGTTAGGGTTGGGCTGATGTTGAGTTCTGCCGCTGGAAATGATTTGCTTTTTGATGAAAGCCTTTGCCAACAAGGCAAAAATTTTGCCAATAAAATCTGGAACGCCTACCGTTTGGTAGAGGGATGGGAGGTAAATCCAACCCTAGAAATACCTGCCGTTAACAAGGCAGCCATTCATTGGTACAAAAACCTATTTCATCAAACCCTTAGTCTGATCGATGATCACTACAGCAAGTACAGAATTTCCGATGCTTTGATGAGTTTGTATAAATTGATTTGGGATGATTATTGTTCGTGGTTTTTGGAAATGGTCAAGCCCAGCTATGGAGATCCCATAGACAGTGGTACTCTTGAGGAAGTAAAAAATTTATTTGAGGACAACCTCAGGCTGCTTCACCCTTTTATGCCCTTTATCACCGAAGAGCTCTGGCACCACATCGGTAAGCGAGACACCTCTGACGCACTGGTGGTTTCCCAATGGCCGATCTTAGAGAAAGTAGATCAACAATACATAGATGATTTTGAAAGGGTCAAACAAATCATTGCAGGCATAAGAAACTTTAGAAAAGAAAAAAATATCGGATTCAAAGAACAGTTGATTTTGATTTCCGAGGCTCAAATCCCTTATCCAGAGGTTATTCTTAAACTGGCCCAGCTGGAATCTATTGAAGCCAAAATCCAGGACGAAAGCCAAGCCCTAGGCTCTTTTAGGGTCGGAAAATCAGAATTTTTTATACCCATAAACGAAGCCGTTGACCCTGAGGAGGAGCGTAAGAAACTGACGCAGGAATTACAATATGCAGAAGGATTTCTCAAATCGGTAGAGAAAAAACTATCCAATGAACGTTTTGTGTCTAATGCCCCTGAAAAGGTAATTGAACTAGAACGTAAAAAAGCATCGGATGCTCAGGAGAGAATTGTCTTATTAAAGAAAAGCCTTAGTCAGTTTTAATCCAATGACTGCGATACGTTCTGTTTTTTCCAGACAGTTTGATTTGAAGGATTTTTCTTACTATTAATAAGTAATTTTTCAGGAGACTCTCCTCACTTTTTAAGCGATGTTCGGCACTTCGCTTTTTTCTTTAAAATATTGATTTACAATGATTAACACTTTTCTATCCTTAGTCAATAATTTTTTAGTCACCTCAAAATAAAATTTGCACAATATAAGCCTACGCAATAAAATAGTGGGAGCGTATCAAAAACTAAATCGATGTCCCACAGTTTTAATTATTTATGGGTTTTGTTATGTTTTGCTTTAAATTCTTTGGGAATTATGGCGCAAAACAATAGTGGTTGTTACAACCCTGAGTTTTACTATTTTGATAATGATGGGGATGGATATGGAAATCAAAAATATACCCAAAGTATGAAAGACGACCTCATACATAACTATTATAACAATTCCAATGTTGGCTATGTTTTCGGATCCCACTTAATGTATGGCTGTATGAATAGTGTTCTTGCGGATTATCAGGTTTCATATGTGGAGGAGTTTGTTGATAATGACGATGACTGCGACGATTTAGATCCCGACATCTACCCTGGCTCTGTATGGTATTATGACAACGACGGTGACGGCGACGGAGACCCAAGCCGATCCAAGGCTTTTGATTGTGCTCCCGATCCCAAATACGTCAAAAGACGGGCAGCAGATTGCAATGACAACGACCCACAGATCCATTCCCGAACGGTTTGGTATTTGGACAATGACGGAGACACAATTGGAGGGAGTACTGCTTTTACAGGTTGTACGCCTCCATCCAATCAATACGTCCTGACTACGGACGATGCCTGTGATAACGATGCTAATACCACCAGCCTTTACACCTGGTATTACGATTCCGACGGAGATGGATACGCAGCTTCTGCCATTAATACCAAGGCCTGTCTTGCTCCTGAAAACTATTACGCCACTGCCGATGACTGTAACGACGACAACAAATTCATTCATCCCAAAACCGTTTGGTACCTTGACAGCGATGGCGATGGCTGGGGAGGAGATCAGATCAAACAAACCTGTGAGCAACCCACGGGCTATGTTTCCAATGGTTCGGACTACGATGACGATGAACCTTGTATCACCAACATCTATCCACAGATGTATTACCGAGACGCCGATGGCGATGGCGAGGGTAATTCTAAATCCACTAATTATTGCAGTTTCCGACCAAAGGGCTATGTAACCAACAACAAGGACTGTAACGACAGTAACCGTTTGGTTCACAGCAATACCGTATGGTACCGCGACAGCGATGGCGATGGCTTTGGAAACCCAAGCCAATCTAGAAAACAATGTTCCCAACCCAGTGGTTATGTATTGAATCGCAGCGATATTAATGACAGTAACGTTAAAATCACCAACATTACTCCTCAATACTTTTACGAGGATCAGGACGGAGACGGACATGGGAATCCCGACCAATATTTGTATCACAGTGTAAAACCAGATACAGGAAACTATGTTACCCAAGCCACCGATTGTGATGATACCGATGCTTTACTTCATGATTTTACCCTTTGGTACATCGATCAGGACCAAGACGGTAAGGGCTATAACCCGACCAAACTAGAGCAGACCAATCTACTAAGAGGAACACCTGACAAAAATATTGCACCATCCACCGTATCGATTACCATCACAGGTTGCTACTCTGGTAACCTCTATGTTCTCAATCAAGACGACTTTGATGATCAGGACTCTGACATTACCGATACCCTTCCAGAATACTATTACAAAGACAGCGATGGCGACCAATACGGAGTTGAAGATCAAGCCAAACTTTTTAGTCAAAAACCTAATGATAGCTACGCTGTTGCATTTGGAGACTGCAATGACAGCGATGCTTTAATCCACCCCGAGACCCTATGGTATCTTGACAGTGATGGGGACAGTTGGGGAGATTCAGAACAAACGCTCCAACAATGCGAACAGCCTGAGAACTACGTTCTGAACAAAGAAGATCATGACGACACTACGGAAAAGATCACCAACATTGCCCCCCAAGACTTTTATCGGGATCAAGACGGGGATGACTATGGCGACCCCAACGATCATTTACGCTATAGCGAAAAACCAGAGGGCTATGTGATCAACAACTTAGACTGTAACGACAGCGATACGCTTATCCATCCTCAAACGGTCTGGTACCTTGACAGCGATGGCGATGGCTGGGGGGGTAGGTTGAGTCAAACCCAATGTATCAGCTCCACTGGCTATGTTCTGAACTCCCAAGATTATGACGATTCCACTGATAAGATCGACAACATTGCTCCCCGTCGTTTTTACAGGGATCAAGACGGAGATCAGTTTGGAGACATCAACAACTTTGTTTTTTACAGCCATCAACCCCAACAAGGCTATGTTAGCGACAGTCTGGACTGCGATGACAACAATGCATCCTATTATCCCAACAAAAAATGGTATATGGACAGCGATGGAGACAGTTGGGGTGATCCTCAAGCCATAACAAATAATGCTTACGCTAACAAAGGTAGTAAAAGTATAACACAAGATAATTACTCCGACATTTTCAAAAACCACAGTCTGTAAAACCGCTAAAACTCCAAATCAGATGGCTGCGATACAGT